>Ga0182742_1000054_pt1 | contig 240144 bp, 232 predicted proteins | sample eDN5th37CBELigMG_FD_128880 | JGI IMG/M metagenome (GOLD analysis project Ga0182742, IMG submission 128880) | Enriched Miracle-Growth compost microbial communities from Emeryville, California, USA - eDNA 5th pass 37_C BE-Lig MG (version 2)... ... | reverse complement strand
GCCGGATCTGCGCGTGCCGTTGCGCGAGATCATCCTCTCCGAGGGCGCAGGCGAGCCGAACCTGCCGGTCTACGACACTTCGGGTCCCTACACCGATCCGAACGTCGTCATCGACGTCAATGCCGGGCTGCCGCGCACGCGCCTCGCCTGGGTGAAGGAACGCGGCGGCGTCGAAGAATACGAGGGCCGCGAGATCAAGCCGGAGGACAATGGCAATGTCGGCGCCGCCCACGCGGCCGCCGCCTTCAAGGCGCACCACAAGCCGCTGCGCGGCCTTTCTTCACCTCTCCCGCTTGCGGGGGAGGTCGACGCGCGCAGCGCGGCGGGTGGGGGCCCCCTCCCCAACCCTCCCCCGCACGCGGGAGAGGGAGCAGGCACCGCCTCTCTCGACGCCATCCGCCGCATCCAGACGGAGCGCGCTGCTGCCGGATTGGCCCCGCTCATCACACAGCTCGAATTCGCCCGCGCCGGCATCATCACCAAGGAGATGATCTACGTCGCCGAGCGCGAAAATCTAGGCCGCAAGCAGCAGCTCGCGCGTGCCGAGGCCGCGCTGGCCGACGGTGAATCGTTCGGCGCGTCGGTGCCGGCGTTCATCACGCCGGAATTCGTGCGCAGCGAGATCGCGCGCGGCCGCGCGATCATTCCGTCGAACATCAACCACGCCGAACTCGAGCCGATGATCATCGGCCGCAACTTCCTGACCAAGATCAACGCCAACATCGGCAACTCGGCGGTAACGTCGTCGGTCGAGGAAGAAGTGGACAAGATGGTGTGGGCGATCCGCTGGGGCGCCGACACCGTGATGGACCTCTCCACCGGCCGCAACATCCACACCACGCGCGAATGGATCTTGCGCAACGCGCCGATCCCGATCGGCACGGTGCCGATCTATCAGGCGCTGGAGAAATGCAACGGCGATCCGGTGAAGCTGACGTGGGAGCTCTATCGCGACACGCTGGTGGAGCAGTGCGAACAGGGCGTCGATTACTTCACCATCCACGCCGGCGTGCGCCTGCCCTACATCCACCTCACCGCCAACCGCGTCACCGGCATCGTCTCGCGCGGCGGCTCGATCATGGCGAAGTGGTGCCTCGCGCATCACAAGGAGAGCTTCCTCTACACGCACTTCGAAGAAATCTGCGACCTGATGCGCAAATACGACGTGTCGTTCTCGCTGGGCGACGGCCTGCGCCCCGGCTCCATTGCGGATGCCAACGACCGCGCGCAATTCGCGGAGCTCGAAACGCTCGGCGAACTGACGCAGATCGCGTGGAAGAAGGGCTGTCAGGTGATGATCGAAGGCCCCGGCCATGTGCCGATGCACAAGATCAAGATCAACATGGACAAGCAGCTCAAGGAATGCGGCGAGGCGCCGTTCTATACGCTCGGCCCGCTGACCACCGACATCGCGCCGGGCTACGATCACATCACGAGCGGCATCGGCGCCGCGATGATCGGCTGGTTCGGCTGCGCGATGCTGTGCTACGTGACGCCGAAGGAGCACCTGGGCCTGCCCAACCGCGACGACGTCAAGGTCGGCGTCATCACCTACAAGATCGCGGCCCACGCCGCCGATCTCGCCAAGGGCCATCCGGCCGCGCAACTGCGCGACGACGCGCTGTCGCGCGCGCGTTTCGACTTCCGCTGGCAGGATCAATTCAACCTCGGCCTCGATCCCGACACCGCGATGGCGTTCCACGACGAGACGCTGCCGAAGGACGCCCATAAAGTCGCGCATTTCTGCTCGATGTGCGGCCCCAAATTCTGCTCGATGAAGATCACACAGGACGTCCGCGACTACGCGGCGACGCTTGGCGACAACGAGAAGGCCGCGCTCAACCTCGGCGGCCCGGCCAGCGTCGGCATGTCGATGAAGGGCGTCGTCGAGGACGGCATGGCGCAGATGTCGAAGAAGTTTCTCGACATGGGCGGCGATGTCTATGTCGACGCCGGTGCCGTGAAGGAGAGCAACAAGGCGTTGTAACTGCCTGACGTTTTCCTACTCGCAACAACGTAATGCCCGGGCTTGCCCCGGGCATTTGTTCATCCGCATCACGGGATCGCCTGTCGGCCGATCGAAAACGACCCCTAAATTGCCGACAACCTGACGGATGAGCTTGAATAGAACCTGCACCCGTGAACCTTTCTCTCCGATGGCGCGACTCAGGACGGGCCACGCTGGGAGACTCTTGTGAAACATATCCGGACCTTCATTTTCGCCGCCACGGCGCTCGGCATTCCCGCGCTCTCCGCGCCCGCCGCCGCGGAGACGTCGACGGCCGTTGAAAAGATCAACGCCTATGTCGGCTGCATCAACCGGCTGTCGGAACGCGCCTATGATTCGCGCCGGCGCTACTTCAGTTGGGCGAAGAAGAGCGGGCCGACCGGCAAGGAGCGCATCATCTACGGCACCTACACGATTTACGACACCTCGGATTGCCACAGGAAGGTCGAGGCCGCCAATGCGCTGGAGCCGCGCGACGCCGAGATCGAAGCCGCCGCATCCGCCTACGCGGATGCCGTGTCCAAGCTCGAACCGCTGCTGAAGGAAGCGGACGACTATTACAGCCAGGAGAACTACAAGGACGACAGGATGGCCAAGGGCAAGGCCCTGCATCCGCGTCTCGTTGCGGCGTGGGATGCTTTCGAGACCGCCGACAAGAAGCTGCGCGTCGGTGTCGAAGCCATCAATGACAAGCGCGCCGAGGCGCGTCTCGCGGAGATCGAAAGCAAGGAAGGCCGCAAGACGCACTACCACGTCGAAGCGCTGATGATTCATGCCAAGCGCGTGCTGCGCGCGGAAACCGCCGACAAGCCGGACCTCGCCGCGATCACGCAGGCGCTGAACGATTACGAGGCGTCGGTGAAGGCGATCGAGGACGCGTCCGGCAAGGACGGCGACACCAAGCTCGGCTCGTTCTTCACAAGCAACGCCAAATCCTATCTGACCACGGCCAAGCAACTGATGCGCCGCATTCGCGACAAGACGCCCTACAGCTCCGGGGAAAAGATGATGCTCGGCAACAGCGGCGGCAGCTGGATGGTGGAAGGCTCGCCTCCGCGGCTGCTGCGCGACTACAACCAGCTGATCGACAGCTACAATCGCGGCGTCAAGATTTAAGCGCTAAAGCGCTTCCCTTTAGGCGGAAACGGCATTGCCGGGCATAGCCGTTCAAAGAACGGCGTCGCTTCACTCGCCTATGACCTGGCAATCCATCATTTTTTGAAGAAGATGGATGCGGATCAAGTCCGCGCATGACCGCCGTGATTCCATCAAAAGCTGAAAATCCCTAAAGCGGAATCACGCGGCACAGCGGCGAACGCAAGGGCGTGCGCACCGCGCGGATGCGCGATAAGATGTGACGCATCCACACATATGAGGATTCCATGCCCATCACCCACTTCGCCGCCCCTCCGGGCATCAAGGCTCCGCCGCTGTCGTTCGCCACCCGCGTCGGCGATCTGCTGTTCGTCTCCGGCATTCCGGGCTTTGACGCCAATGGCGCGCTGCCCGAGAGTTTCGAGGCGCAGTTCGCCAATGTGGCCACGAATTTCACGCGCGTCCTGCGCGAGGCTGGCGCCAGCGTCCGCGATCTGGTCAAGCTCAACGTGCTGCTGACCCGCGCCGCCGACGTCGCGACCATGAACAGACTCTATGCCGACGCGTTCGGCCCGGCACCCTATCCCGCACGCACCACCTGCGTGGTGCAGGCGCTACCCAATCCAAACATGCTGATCGAGATCGAGGGCATCGCCTCGCTGGCGCGCTGACGAGGCGCACCAGGTTGCGCCATGATCTGACGAGACTGCATGGATCGCCTCCTCGATCGGCATCGCATCCACCTGGGACCGATGCTAGAACCGGACCGTTGAACGCCCCTTGAGCGGCGCAATCAAATCGCCGGCGCGGCGCTGACCAGAGGCCGATGTCCGGTCCTGTCCGGCGGCGGTCAGCCCAGCAAATAACCAGAAACGCACAAGCGAGGACACTCTCTCATGGCTCTCCTACAGAATCATATCGCCGTGGTCACCGGCGCCGGCTCCGGGATCGGGCGGGCCATCGCCATCGGCTATGCCCGCGAGGGCGCGCGTGTCGTCGCGCTCGACATCGATCGGGACGCGGCCGAAGAAACCGCGGCGCTGGTGACTGCGGACGGCGGCGGCGCCGCGGCCTTCGTGCTCGACGTCAGCCGCCGCGAGGACTGCAACGCCATCGCCAAACGCATCGGCGAGGAGGTCGGGCAGGTCTCGATCCTGGTCAACAATGCCGGCATCGTGCGCCGCAACGGCATGCTGGGTGAAGCGGACGCGGTGGTGAAGGATTGGGAAGACGTCATCGGCACCAATCTCACCGGCGTCTTCAATGTCACGCAGGCATTCCTTGGACCGCTGCGCGCCAGCAAGGGCCGCATCGTCAATATCGGCTCGATCCAATCCTTCGTGCATGTGCGCACGCCGAGCTCGCCGGCCTATACCGCCTCGAAACACGGCGTGCTGGGCTTCACCCGGGCGCTCGCGGCCGAGCTCGGCAAGGAAGGCATTCGCGTCAATGCGATCGGGCCGGGCTTCATCGCGACGCCGCTGAACGCGCAGGCGCGCGCCACCAATCCCGAACTGGTGAAGGCATTCATGGATCACACCCCGCTGGGCCGGCCCGGCACGGCGGAGGATATGGTCGGCCCGGCGATCTTCCTTGCCTCGGATCTATCGGCCTATGTCACCGGCGCCATCGTGATGGCGGATGGCGGCTATCGCGCGGTGTAGGTCTTCCGCGGGCGCGCCGCCCGCGCTACTTCTCCGCGGCGTCCTTCCCGGCCGGCGTACGGCCGTAATATTGCGTGCCGATCTCGATCGGCCCGCGGCCGGTGGCGCGACGATGCGCGTTGGTATCGCGCAGCGAATAGACGCAGCCGCAATATTCCTGCTGGTAAAACGCCTCGCGCTTGCTGATCTCGATCATGCGCGCGGCACCGCCGCCCTTGCGCCAGTTGTAGTCCCAATAGCTCAGGCCTTCATAGCGGCCGGCGGCGCGTTTGCCGCAATCGTTGATCTGCGCCATGTTCTTCCAGCGCGAGATGCCGAGTGAGGATGTCATCACCGGAAAGCCGTGCTCATGCGCATAAAGCGCGGTGCGCTCGAAGCGCATGTCGAAGCACATGGTGCAGCGCGCGCCGCGCTCCGGCTCCCACTCCATGCCGCGCGCACGGGCGAACCAGTTGTCCTTGTCGTAGTCGGCATCGACGAAAGGAACGTTATGCTTCTCGGCGAAGCGCACGTTCTCGTCCTTGCGAAGAAGATACTCCTTCTCCGGATGGATGTTCGGATTGTAGAAGAAAATCGTGTAGTCGATGCCGGACGCCAGCATCGCCTCCATCACCTCGCCGGAACAGGGCGCGCAGCAGGAATGCAGCAGCACCTTCTTCTCGCCGCCGGGGGGCGTCAGCACAGGGCGGATCACATCATCCATCGGGCAGACTTTCACATTGTCTGGAGCATCGAGGTGTCTGGAGCATCGCGGTCGCGCCAGCGGCGGCCATTTCGCCGGGACGATAATTGGCACCCTCGCGATGTCAAGCCATAACGCAAAGGATCGGAACCGGTCGGGCCGTGATACGATCCCCCGCGCCGGCCACACAATCCTGTGAACGGCGACGCCCGCGCGAAACGAAAGGAAGTCTGCACTCGTCCTTGTATGCGAACGCTGCAAGAGCGGCGCTGTGGCCCGGAGAGTTTCCCCGATGATCCTTTTCCTGCTCGCCTATCTCGGCGGCATCCTGACCATTGTCAGTCCCTGCATCCTGCCGGTACTGCCGTTCGTGTTCGCGCGGGCGGACCGCCCCTTCCTGCGCAACGGCCTGCCGATGCTGATCGGCATGGCGCTCACTTTCGCGCTGGTGGCGACACTGGCCTCGGTCGCCGGCGGCTGGGCGGTGGCCGCCAATCAATATGCGCGATTCGCTGCTATCGCGCTGCTGGCCCTGTTCGGCGTCGCGCTGCTGTTTCCCTCGCTGGCGGAACGGATCACCGCGCCGCTGGTGACGCTCGGCGCGAAACTGTCGGACTCCGCCTCCGATGCAAACAACGGCACGCGCGGCCATGTCGGCTCGTCGCTGCTGCTCGGCGTCGCCACCGGATTGCTTTGGGCGCCCTGCGCCGGGCCGATCCTCGGGCTGATCCTCACCGGCGCGGCGCTGCAGGGCGCCAATGTGCAAACCTCGCTGCTGCTCGCCGCCTATGCCGCGGGCGCGGCGACCTCGCTGGCGCTGACGCTGCTCGTCGGCGGCCGGGTGTTCGCGGCCATGAAGCGCTCGCTCGGCCTCAGTGAATGGGTGCGGCGCGGGCTCGGCGCGCTGGTGCTGGTCGCCGTCGGGGCCATCGCGCTGGGACTCGATACCGGATTTCTCACCCAGGTCTCGCTCGCCGGCACCAATCGCCTCGAGCAGGGCCTGCTCGACAAGTTTCGCGCGGCGTCCGGCCCGGCAATGACCAAGACCGACACCGCCGCCGCCATGGCGATGACGAACGACACATCAAAGACAACGCGCACTGCGTCCGATACCATGGCGGACATGCTGCCGGTCGAAGGCACGCTGCCCTCGCTCGACGGCGTGGTGGAGTGGCTGAACTCGCCGCCGCTCACCGCCGCAGCGCTCAAAGGCAAGGTGGTGCTGGTCGATTTCTGGACCTATTCCTGCATCAACTGCCTGCGTGCGTTGCCCTACGTCCGCGCGTGGGCGGAGAAATACAAGGATCAGGGCCTGGTGGTGATCGGCGTGCACGCGCCGGAATTCGCTTTCGAAAAGAACATCGCCAATGTGAAAAAGGCGGTGAGCGATCTCAAGGTCGATTATCCGGTCGCGATCGACAACAACTATGCGATCTGGCGCGCATTCAATAACCAGTACTGGCCGGCGCATTACTTCATCGATGCCGAAGGCCGCATCCGCCATCACCATTTCGGCGAAGGCGACTACGACAATTCGGAGCGCATCATCCAGCTGCTGCTGTCGCAGGCCGGCCGCACGCTCAACAATGCCGGGCTCGTCAATGTCAGCGCGTCCGGCGCGCAGGCGGCGGCGGACATGAAGCGCGTCAAGTCGCCTGAAACCTATCTCGGCTATGAGCGCGCCGAGAACTTCGTCTCGCCCGGCGGCGCGGTGCGCGACATGCGCCACACCTACCAGGCCGACGTCGACGAGCTGAACGCATGGGGCTTGAAGGGCGACTGGACCATCGCCGATGAGCGCGCCTCGCTCGATGCGCCCGGCGGCGCCATCGTCTATCGCTTCCACGCCCGCGACCTGCACCTCGTGCTCGGGCCCGGCCGCGACGGCAAGCCGATACGCTTCCGCGTCACCATCGACGGCAAACCGCCCGGCGCCGATCACGGCATGGATACCGACGCCGAGGGCAACGGCACCGTCACCGGCGAGCGGCTCTATCAACTGGTGCGCCAGAAAGGCGACGTGGCCGACCGCACCTTCGAGATCGAATTCCTCGACCCCGGCGTGCGGGCTTATGCGTTTACGTTTGGCTGATGGAGGAAGTTCGCAACACGAAGATCGTCGTCCCCGCGAAGGCGGGGACCCAGAATCCCTAGCGTTGATCGTTTATCGTAAGCGGGAGCAACAGGTGCTTTTCGTTTCACCGCCGCTGCGAAGTCTGGGTCCCCGCCTTCGCGGGGACGACGAATTTTGCTATATCAAGCCCGCTCGATCAGCTCGATGGAAATCCCTTGCGGACCGCGAATGAAGCAAATGCGGACGCCGGCGCGGACCTCGTGCACTTCTTCGGTGAACTCAACACCCTTGGCCTTCAGGCTCGCGACCAGCGCATCGAGCCCCTGCACCGCCAGCCCGAAATGATCGAGCCCCTGATACGGCGTCACCGGCGGCGGGTTGACGCCATCGCCGACAGTGACCGCCGCGAGATAGATGCTGCTTCCGCCAAGCCGCAACTCGATGCGCATCGGCGTACGCACGATCTCCGCGCCGAGCATCTCGGCGAACCACTGCGCGGTCGCCTCCGGGTCAGGCGTGCGGATGTGGACGTGATCCCATGTCAGTTGCGGCTTTGCGTTGGCCATCGTGTCGCTCCCGGGTTGTCTGGCGTCCTATGGTTTTGTTGCGCGCAGAAACGCGAACTCGGTGTCGTCATAGGTGCGGCGTTCAAGCTCCTCGAAACCGTCCGGCGCCGCGAAGCTCCCAGCCTTCGACTCTTCGACCACCAGCAGCGCATCGGGCATCAGCCAGCCGCCATCACGCAGCGAGGCCAGCGCCTTCTCGGCAAGTCCCTTGCCGTAGGGCGGATCGAGAAACACCAGCGCGAACGGCTCCACCGGATAGGCCGGACCGAGACGGGTGGCGTCGCGGCGATAGACCTTGGTGACGCCGCCGAGCCCCAGCGCCTCGACATTGTTGCGCAATAGCGCCCGCGCCTCGGCGCCGTTGTCGACGAACAGCGTGAACTTGGCGCCGCGCGAGGTCGCCTCGATGCCGAGCGCGCCGGTGCCGGCAAACAGATCCAGCACCCGCGCGCCTTCGATCGGATTGCCATAGGCGTGCATCAAAATGTTGAACACCGACTCGCGCAACCGATCCGCCGTCGGCCGAATATCACGCGACGCCGGCGCGACAATGTTGCGGCCCCGCAGCCGTCCGCCGACAACACGCATCAGAAAGCGCCTCCGTTGTCCTGAGAGTTTGACCTGCAAATCACATTGCACAGAACCGGCCACACGAAAGTCGTCGTCCCCGCGCAGGCGGGGACGACAATGAGAGCACCGCTCCGATCAACGCGCCGCATCGCTCAATCCCGCGGCGTGAAGTCGCGCTTGCCGTGATAGCCGCGCTTCGGGCGTTGCTGGTGGCCGCGCGCGATCGCTTCGTTGTGGGCGCGCGCCTCGTCGCTGCCGGTGCGCTGTACCTTCACGGTGCGGCCCTTGCGGTCCTCGATCTTGGAGGTCTTGGGGCGCAGCTTGTTGGCTTTCTTCGAGCGCAGCGGCGTGCCGTCGCGGCCGAGTTTTGGCGCGGCATCGGGTTCAGCGGCTTGCCCGAACTCCGCGCCGGCCTTCTTCACCACCCGGTCGCCGAGTTGATCGCGCAGCACGCGGGCGCGCACTTCCTCGACCTGCCCTTCCTCGATCTCGCCCAGCTGGAACGGGCCGTAGGAGACGCGGATCAGGCGATTCACTTCAAGGCCGAGCGCGCCGAGGATGTTGCGCACCTCGCGGTTCTTGCCTTCGCGGATGGCAATGGTGATCCAGACGTTGCTGCCCTGATCGCGCTCCAGCGTCGCTTCCACCGATCCGTATTTGACGCCGTCGACCTCGATGCCGTCGCGTAACGCATCGAGTTGCGCCTGCGTGATCTCGCCATGAGCGCGCGCGCGATAACGCCGCAGCCAGCCGGTGTCGGGCAGTTCGAGCACGCGCGCGAGGCCGCCGTCGTTGGTGAGCAGCAGCAGGCCCTCGGTGTTGAAATCGAGACGGCCGATGCTGATGAGGCGCGGCAGACCTTCCGGCAGATGATCGAACACCGTCGGCCGCCCTTCCGGATCGGAATGCGTCGTCATCAGCCCGCGCGGCTTGTGATAGAGGAACAGCCGCGTGCGTTCGCGCTCCGGCAACGGCTTGCCGTCCACCAGCACCACGTCGTTGGCGGTGACATCGAGCGCCGGCGAATTGATGATGCGGCCGTTGACGGTGACGCGGCCCTGCGTCACCCACTCCTCGGCGTCGCGGCGCGAGGCAAGGCCCGCGCGCGACATCAGCTTGGCGATGCGCTCGCCGGACTTGTTGGCGCGCGGCTCCGGCGGCGCCTGCTTGCGCTTGTCGTCCGGCTTGCGCTCGCGATAGGCGCCGCGCCCGCCGAACGCCGGACGCTTGGCGAACACCTTGCTGTCGTCCTCGTTGTCGCGGCGTGGACGGTCGCCGAAACGCTCGCCGCGCCCTTCGCTCCGCGGATGCTCCTGCCAGTCCCGCGATCCGCCGCGATCCTCGCGCGGCCGGCGGAAGGTCGGGCGATCCTCGCGGCCTTCCCTTGCTTCCCTCGGCCGATCGAATTTCGGACGCTCGCCGCGCGGCCGATCGAACTTCGGCTTGTCGAACGAGCGCCCGCCACGGCCCGCACCCTCGTCGCGCGACCGCGAGAAACGCGGGCGCTCCTCACCACCGCGATCGTCACGCGAGCGATCGAAGCGCGGCTTGTCGAACTTGCGCGCGTCGTCGCGTCCACGGCTGTCGCGGCGCTCGCGATTTTCCCACGGCTTCTCGTCGCTGCGATCCCGCCCCTCGCCAAATTCCTTGCGCGGTCCGCGCGAGAATTTCGGACGATCGTCATCGCGCCGGAATCCGCCGTCGCGCGGCCGGTCGAATTTGCGTTCGCCGTCACGCGAGCCAAAGTCCTTGCGCGGGCCGTCCTTGCGGAAGCCGCCCTCGCCGCGCGGTGTGTAAGGACGCTTCTCGCCGCCACGATCATCGCGCGAGCGGAAATCCTTGCGCGGACCGCGCTCCGGCCGGTCGCCACCACGCGCCGGGCGCTCGTCGCGATTGAAACGCGCCGCACGCGCATCATCGCGATCGCGCGAACGACGTGGAGCATCGTCGCGATCGCGGCGCGGCGCATCGCGCCTGCCGGCATAGGACTTCTTGCCGAACGGCTTGTCGCCGAACGACTTGCGGCCTTCGGACTTGCCGGCGTAAGCGCGCCGCTCGCCGTCGGGCTTAGCCCCCGCCGCCCGCTTGGCGAATTTCTTCTCCGGCCCGCGCTTGGCGCCGGAGCGCCCCTTGTCGGCGGAGCGCCCCTTTTCGCCAGAGCGCCCCTTGCCACCGGTCTGCCGGTCACGCCGGCCGCGCGGCGGGGCGTTGTTTTTGTCGTTATCGCGGGGCATGAATGCTCTCGTCTGGTGTGCGTCGAAATCGCGGGTGAAGCGACGGGAGCAGGTTCGAGCGCCCCATTCGGGGCGCTGTCTCAAACAAAAACCGGCATCCACGTGCTGAAGGCGCCCTCATAACAGAGTTCTTTGCGGGAAACGAGGCGAGAAACGCGGTATGAGCGCGGCAACTTTCATGGATTTGGCGCTGGAACAGGCCGAAAACGCCGAAAAAGCCGGCGAAGTGCCGATCGGCTGCGTCATCGTCCGTGACGGCGCGGTGATCGCCCGCGCCGGCAACCGGACGCTCACCGACCGCGACCCCACCGCCCACGCCGAGGTGCTGGCGCTGCGCGAGGCTGCCCGCGCGCTGGGGAGCGAGCGGCTGACCGGCTGCGATCTCTACGTCACGCTGGAGCCCTGTACCATGTGCGCGGCGGCAATATCCTTCGCCCGCATCCGGCGGCTCTATTTCGGCGCGCTCGACCCCAAGGGCGGCGCGGTCGAGTCCGGCGTGCGCTTCTTCGCCTCCCCCACCTGCCACCACGCGCCGGAGGTCTATCCGGCGGTCGGCGAAATCCGCGCGGCGACGCTGCTGCGGGAGTTTTTCAAGGAGCGGCGGTAGTCAGCCTCATCTAAAGCCGTCACCGTGAGGCGCGAGCGAAGCGAGCCTCGAAGGGCGACGGCCCAAGTCATCCTTCGAGGCTCCGCGCATGTCGCGCGTCGCACCTCAGGATGACGGCGTCGCGAAAAATCCCAGCAGCGCCTTGGCGGTAGCGTCGGGATTTTCCTCCGGCATGAAGTGACCGCTGGCGATCGGCGCGCCGGTCACATTGCTGGCCCATGTCTTCCAGGTATCGAGCGGCGTCGCGGCGGCGGCGGCGACGCCCGCGTTGCCCCACAGCGCCAGCAACGGCACGGTGATTTTATTGCCGGCCTCGTGGTCCGCCTTGTCCTGCTCGAAATCGGCATAGGCGCCGGCGCGATAATCCTCGCACATCGCATGCACGCGCGAGGGATCGCCGCCTGCGGTGAGATAATGCGCGAGCGCGCGGGGATCGAAGGCGTCGAGCGTGTTGGTCGCGGTCCAGCTTGCCAGCGTGTGGCGGAAGTAAGCGTCGCTGTCGCCGAGGATCAGTTTCTCCGGCAGCGGATTCGGCTGCGCCAGAAACGCCCAGTGATAGATTTTCAGCGCATAGGCGCGGTTCATCCGCGCCCAGTATTCATAGGTCGGCAGGATGTCGAGCACCGCGAGTTGCGACAGCCGGCCGGGATGATCCAGCGCCAGCCGATACGACACCCTCGCGCCGCGATCGTGCCCGGCCAGCGCGAAATGCACATGGCCGAGCTGCTCCATCGCCTCCACCAACGTCTTCGCCATCCCGCGCTTGGTGTAGGGCGTGTGATCGGCATCGCTTTCCGGCATGTCAGACCAGCCATAACCCGGCAAATCCGCGATGATGAGGGTGAAGCGTTCGGCCAGTTGCGGCGCCACCTTGTGCCACATCACATGGGTCTGCGGAAAACCGTGCAGCAACAACAGCGGCGGTCCCTTGCCGCCGACGCGCGCAAAGATGCGCCCGCCGCTGGTCGAGATCCATTCGGATGTGTAACCGGGAAACAGGTCGGCGAGATCGGGCATGGATGACAATCTCCTTCGTCGTCCCTGCGAAGGCAGGGACCCATAACCCCTGCGCTTCGGTATGATCAAAGAAACAACAACGAACGATCTTTTCCAACTATCGGCGACACGGCGTATGGGTCCCTGCCTTCGCAGGGACGACGCCACATCAAGTGTTTTGTTCCCGCTCCACCGCGCGCCAGCCGATGTCGCGGCGGCAGAAGCCTTCCGGCCACTTGATCAGATCGACGGCCTGATAGGCGCGCGCCTGCGCCTGCTTCACCGTCTTGCCCGAGGCGCAGATGTTCAGTACGCGGCCGCCGTTGGCGACAATGTGGCCGTCGACGCGCTTCGTGCCGGCGTGGAAAATCTCGACGCCCTCGACCTTCGCGGCCTCGTCCAGCCCCTCGATGCGCGAGCCCTTCGGCGCATCGCCCGGATAACCTTTCGTCGCCATGATCACGGTGAGCGCGGGCTCGGGATACCAGCGCAGATCGAAATGCTTGAGTTCGCCATCGACCGATGCCAGCAGCGCCGGCACGATGTCCGACATCATGCGGATCATCAGCACCTGGCATTCCGGATCGCCGAAGCGCGCGTTGTATTCGACCAGCTTCGGCCCGTCCGTCGTGATCATCACGCCAGCATAGAGCACACCCTTGTAAGGCGTGCCCATTGTCTTCAAGGCGCGCAAGGTCGGCATCACCATCTCGTCCATCACGCGCTTGTTCATGGCGTCGGTCATCACCGGCGCCGGCGAATAGGCGCCCATGCCGCCGGTGTTGGGTCCGACGTCGCCGTCGAAGGCACGCTTGTGATCCTGCGCGGTGGCGAGTGGCAGCGCGGTGTCGCCGTCGCACAGCGCGAAGAACGAGGCTTCCTCGCCCTCCATGAATTCCTCGATCACGACTTCCGCGCCGGCCTCGCCGAACCCGCCGCCGAACATCATGTCGATGGCTTCGAGCGCCTCCTCTAATGTCGTCGCCACCACGACGCCCTTGCCGGCCGCGAGACCATCGGCCTTCACCACGATCGGCGCGCCGCGCTCGCGCACATAATCCTTCGCGGCCACCGCGTCGGTGAAATGCGCGTAAGCGGCGGTGGGAATGTTGTTGTCGCGGCAAAGCTGTTTGGTGAAGCTCTTGGAGCTCTCCAGCTTCCCCGCGGCCTGCGTCGGCCCGAAGGTCTTGAAGCCGGCGGCGGTGAGGTCGTCGACGATGCCGGCGGCGATCAGCGCATCGGGCCCGACCACCACCAGATCGACCGCGTTCGCGCGGCAGAATGCGATCACCGCCGCATGATCGGTGACGTCGAGCCCGACGCATTCGGCGTCCTGCGCGATGCCGGCATTGCCCGGCGCGCACCACAGCTTCGTGACCAGCGGCGAGGCCGCGATTTTCCAGCACAGCGCATGTTCGCGGCCGCCGGAACCAAGCACGAGAATATTCATGGGATACTGTAATCTCAGGGTTTTTCAGTGGTTTCCATGCGGTTTAGCATGGTAAGGCACCCGTGCAACAGAATGGATGTCGATGCCCGCCGATTCCGCACAACTCTTGCCCAACGCGCCCGAATACACCGTCTCGGAGCTGTCCTCGGACCTCAAGCGGACGGTGGAGGACGCGTTCGGCCATGTCCGGGTGCGCGGCGAGATTTCCGGCTTTCGCGGGGTCCACGCCTCCGGCCACTGCTATTTCGCGCTGAAGGACGACAGGGCCAAGATCGAGGCAGTGATCTGGCGCGGCAGCTATGGCCGCATGCGGTTCAAGCCGCAGGAGGGGCTCGAGGTCGTCGCCACCGGCAAACTCACCACCTATCCCGGTTCGTCGAAATACCAGATCGTCATCGATGCGCTGGAGCCCGCCGGCGTCGGCGCGCTGATGGCGCTGATGGAGGAGCGCAAGAAGAAACTCGCCGCCGAGGGCTTGTTCGACGCGGCGCGCAAGCAGCTTCTGCCCTACCTGCCGGAGGTGATCGGCGTCGTCACCTCGCCGACCGGCGCGGTGATCCGCGACATCCTGCACCGCCTCGCCGACCGCTTCCCACGTCACGTCGTGGTGTGGCCGGTGCGGGTGCAGGGCGAAGGCTCGGCGGAGCAGATCGCCGCCGCGATCAACGGCTTCAACGCGCTGGAAGACGGCGGCAAAATTCCCAAGCCTGATCTGCTCATCGTTGCGCGCGGCGGCGGCTCGCTGGAAGACCTGTGGTCGTTCAACGAGGAAATCGTGGTGCGCGCCGCGGCGGAGAGCATGATCCCGCTGATTTCCGCCGTCGGCCATGAAACCGACGTGACGCTGATCGACTACGTCGCCGACAGGCGCGCGCCGACGCCGACCGCCGCCGCCGAAATGGCGGTGCCGGTGCGCGCCGAATTGTTCGTCGAGGTCGCGGGCTTCGCGCGCCGGGCGATGCTGTGCTGGCAGCGCGAACAGGATCGCCGCCGCAACGATCTGCGCGGCCTCGCCCGTGTGCTGCCCTCGGCGTCCGATGTGCTGGCGATCCCGCGCCAGCGCCTCGACACCGCGAGCGCCGCGCTGCCGCGCGCGCTCACCGCAAACACGCAGTTGCATCACCGCCGCTTCACCCGTGTGGCCGGCGAGTTGACGCTCAACATGCTGCGCGCGCAGGTCACCCATGCCCGCCAGCAGACCACGACCTGCGGCGCGCGGCTCGCGCATTGCACGCGCGTGGTGCTGCGGCATCGGCGCGACCGCTTCGACGCGCTGGCGCTGCGGCTGAAGGCGGCGCGCTTCGCCAGCGCGCAGGCGCATCGCGCGGCGATCACACGCGATCATGAGCGAACGCAGCGCCTCGCGGAACGCGCGCAACGCGCGGTCTCGACCTTGCTGCTGCGGCAGCGCGCCCGCGCCGATCACGCCGGGCAATTGCTGGCGGCCCTCTCCTACAAAAGCGTGCTGGCACGCGGCTTCGCGCTGGTGCGGGATGAGACGGGTCATGCGCTGCGCAATGCGGCCTCGGTTGCGCCAAGCATGCGCCTCGACCTTGAATTCGCCGACGGCCGCATCGCGGCGATTGCCGACGGCGATCCGGCGCCTGTTCCGCCTCGGCGCGAGCCGCCGAAGGCCGGCGCGAAGCCGGCGGCGAAACGAACCACCAAGCCCTCGGGTCAGGGCGATTTGTTTTAAGAGCCTTTCTCTCAATCGTCATTGCGAGCGAAGCGAAGCAATCCAGTCTTTCTTTAAAAGCTGGATTGCTTCGTCGCGGAGCCTGTGCCCGGACAGTGCGAAGCACTGATCCGGGTACTCCTCGCAATGACGATCCGCCGTCATGGCCGGGCTTGTCCCGGCCATCCACGTTCTTCGTTGCTCATTGATGGGCTTAGACGTGGATGGCCGGAATAAATCCGGCCATGACGCGCCAAAGTTGATGGGCTCCCCGACAGATGCACGCTCCCAACCGGGGCACCATCGCCGGTTCCCTGCAAACGCCGCAAACCATTCCTATCTACCGGGCATGTCGCCGCTGCCGTTCTGTGCTAAACGACACCATCCCATCGACCGGTTGCGCGGCCTGCCCTTCAGACGACCGCGAGGAGACTTATCGTGCTGAACAAATTCGGGCCATCGAGCCACGGCGAAGCCAAGCTGGAATATCTCGACGGCGATTTCCGCGTCATTTCGCCGGGAGCCTACGTCTCCTGCGCCGTCACCGGCGTGCACATCCCGCTCGACGAGTTGAAATACTGGAGCGTCGACCGCCAGGAAGCCTACGCAACGCCCGACGCTGTGTTGAAACGGCATTTCCCCGAGGCACTGAAGGCGTAAAAGCACTTCTCGGCGTATTGCAAATCCGTGCACGACGCGACCTGCCGATCGGACTCTTCGGATCACCTTGTCGCAGCGCGCAACCTTGCCACGATCAACTCGCGCAAGGGCGCTTCGTCATCGAACCGCAGCGCCACCGGCAGCGGCGTGATGCCTTCGGCGAGCGGCGCAAGATCGCCGCCGCAAAGCCGCGCGAAGTCCTTCTCCGTCGTGACCAGCGCAAGTCCGTCACACGCCGCCGCAGCGCGCAACGCTGATATTTCATCCTTGGTAAAGCGATAATGGTCGGGGAACGTCCGTTCCGCCGCCACCTCGATGCCCTGCGCGCGCAACGTATCGAAGAAGCGGCCGGGATCGCCGATGCCGGCGAATGCCAATACGCGTTTTCCAACCAGGGCGGCGACTGTCTTCGCATCGGGCGTGACGCGCGCATGAAACACCGGCGCGCCGCGCGCCGCGAGCGCACATTCCAGATCAGCGGCGGCGTCGCCCTCGCCGATCACCAGAAGCGCATCGGTGCGCGCGAGCTGCGGCGCGAGCGGCGCGCGCAGCGGCCCCGCCGGAAACACGCGCCCGTTGCCGAGCCCGCGCGCGGCGCCCACGACGATCAACGACAAATCCTTGCGCAGCGCCGGGTTCTGAAAACCGTCGTCCATCACGATGACGCCGGCGCCCTCGCCGCGCGCAAGGCGCGCGCCGGCGACGCGGTCGCGCGCGATGACCACCGGCGCATGCGCCGCCATCATCAACGGCTCGTCACCGACCTCCGCCGCCGCGTGCCGCGCGGCATCGACGCGCAGCGGTCCGGGCAGCGATCCGCCATAGCCGCGACTGAGCACGAACGGCGTCTCGCCGAGCGCACGCAGCATCTCCACCAGCGCCAGCACCGTCGGGGTCTTGCCGGCGCCGCCGGTGTGGTAATTGCCGACGCAGATCACCGGCACGCCGGCGTCGGCGCCCGGCCGCATCATCCGCCGCGCGGCGATCGAACCGTAAAGCGCCGCGAGCGGCATCAGGAATCGCGAAATCAGGGATGATGGCCGGTGCCAGAAGGCAGGCTCATGCATCGGCGGCACCCCGATCGAACCGCAATTGCAGCAGATAGGGCCGCAGCGCGTCCAGCGTGCGATCGAGCGCGCCGCCGAGCTGCGCGACGACGCTCTCCGCCGCAGCGATCGATTGCTGCCGCAGATGCGCGTCGTCAAGCAGCGTGCCGATCGCCTGCACCAGGTCCTTCTCGTTGGTCACCAGCCGCGCGCCGCCGCCGCGATCGAACGCCTCATAGACGTCGCTGAAGTTGAAGATGTGCGGCCCGTGCACGATGGCGGTGCCGAGTTTCGCCGCCTCGATCGGATTCTGGCCGCCGTGCGGCACCAGCGAGCCGCCCATGAATACGATCGGCGCCAGCCGATAGAACAGGCCGAGTTCGCCCATGGTGTCCGCGACATAGACACCGACACGCGCACCGGGCAGATCCTCGTGCGAACGCTGCGCGACCTGAAGGCCGGATTGCGAAACCAGTCGCGCGATCGCCTCGCCGCGCTGCGGATGACGCGGCACGATCACCGTGAGCAGTCCCGGGAAATAGCCGGTCAGCTTCTTGTGGGCCGCCAGCAGGATTTCCTCCTCGCCCGGATGCGTCGAGGCCGCCACCACCACCTGGCGGCCGCGGGTCAGTGCCATCAGCCGCTCCAGCCGCGCATTGTCGGCCGGCGGCGCCTCGACATCCCACTTCAGATTGCCGGTGACGGCGACGCTCTCGGCGCCGAGCGCCGCGAAGCGCTCGGCATCGACCTGCGATTGCGCGAGGCAGATGTCGAAACGGCCGAGCAGCGCGGCGATGGTCTGCGCCGCGCGCTGCCAGCGCGGGAACGAGCGCGGCGACATGCGGCCGTTGATCAAAACCATCGGCAAGCGCCGCGCGGAGCAGGCCAGAATGAGATTCGGCCACAGATCAGATTCGATGAACAGCGCCAGCGACGGCCGCCAGTGATCGAGAAAGCGCGCGACGAATTTCGGCGCGTCGTAAGGCAGATACTGGTGCAGCACGTCCGGCGGAAACCGCTTGGCGACGATGCCGGCCGAGGTGACGGTGCCCGACGTCACCAGCACATGAAAGCCGCGCATGCGCAGCCGCTCGATCAGCGCCGCCGCCGCCAGCACTTCGCCGACGCTGGCGCCGTGAATCCAGATCAGCGGCCCGTCCGGGCGGGGTTTGCCGGCGATGCCGCGCCGTTCCGACACCCGCTCCGGGTCTTCCTTGCCCTGCCTGATGCGGCGCTTGGCGAGCAGCCTCGTGATCGGCGGCGCTGCCGAGGACAGCGCGCGATAAGCGCGCAGCAGCGGCGGCAGCGACTCAGGCATGGCCGCCCTCGTCACGGCCGACGGCGGCGTAAGCACGCCGCGTGGCGTCGTTCAGCGTTGCCTCCAACTGCGCCCGCAGCGCTTCCATGGTGCTGGCATCCGCATCCGGCGGCACCGTGATCACCTCGCCGCCGACCAGCGCGCCCCGGCCAAACGGCAGATTGATGGTGGTCCGGTCCCAATTGTTCAAACGCACGTAACGGCTGGTGGCCATCGCGAACGGCATGATCGGCCGCCCCGACTCGCGCGCCAGCATGATAATCCCCATTCCGGCGATGCGCGACCGCTTCGGCACGTCCGCCGTCAGCGCCATGTTGTAGTTTTCGTCCAGCGCCCGCAGCATTTCCTTGAAGGCGCCGACGCCGCCCTTGCGGTGAAACGCCGAGCCGTGATCGCCGGAGCCGCGCACCGTGCCGATCTTGAGGCGCTCGGCGGCGATGGCGTTGATCTCGCCGTCGCGATGACGCGAAATCAGCACCTTGGCGCGATGACCGTCGCGGCGGATGAACGGTGTCATGAAATGCTGGCCATGCCAGAAGGCCAGGATCACCGGCATCTGCGGCTCGACGATCTCATAAACGTCGGCGGGCTCGAAGGTGAAGCGGTTGGTCCGCCAGACCAGGCGCAGATATTGCGCCGCAGCCGCGCCGGCAGCGCGCTGAAACCAGGCGGAGCGTAACCAGTTACGGGTGAGCTTTTTCAAGTGGCGGGCTTTGTGTCTGTGGTCTGGCCCGGATCGAGCAATCGATGCAGATGGACGATAAAGTAGCGCATATGCGCGTTGTCCACGGTCTGTTGCGCCTTGGCCCGCCACGCCACCAGCGCGCTGGCGTAATTCGGATAGACGCCGACGATGTCGACCTTGTCGAGATCCTTGAAGGTGACATGGTCAAGGTCTGTCAATTCACCGCCAATCACGAGATGAAGCAACTGCTGCGGGTGATCCGTCATCGACGTCCTGTCCCAAGTAACTGCATTATGTCCAAAATACCGTGCCGCGCGCCCAGTGCTGCGAAGGCAACGGTCGCGGTCACGCCAGCGGATGGCTGCGGAAATGCTTGACGACAGCAGCATGACGCTCATGCCCCGCCGCGACCAGCACGCCATGGGTGACTTCCGGGCGGTTATAACCGATCGGCTCGCCCGAAAGCGACGTCATTCTACCACCCGCTTCGTGCACGATCAAATCCGCGGCCGCAAGATCCCAATCGTGGCTGTGCCCGCCGGCAAAAGCCACATCGAGCGTCCCGTCGCTGATCCGGCACAATCGCAAGGCCAGCGAGCCGATTCGCGGATGGATCGCGACATCATGGCGCGGCAGTCCGAGCTGTTCGACGATCGGCTTCGGTCCGGCGATCCTGCTGAAATCCAACGCGCTCCCCTTGGTGGCCGCGATCGGGACATCGCGCAGCGTTGCGCCACCACCGCGCACCGCAAAGAAGAACTCGTCGCTGGCCGGCGCGAACACCGCCGCCAGCATCGGCGTGCCGTGTTCCACCAGCGCCACGCTGACGCACCAGTCCTCGCGGCCGGCGAGATAGCTGCGGGTGCCGTCGATCGGATCGACGATCCATACCCGCGACTGCGCCAGCCGCGCGCGATCGTCGGCGCTTTCCTCCGACAACCAGCCATATTGCGGCGTGGCCTGCCGCAACCGGCGTTCGATCAGGTCATTGACCGCGATGTCGGCTTCGGACACCGGCGAGGACACGCCCTTGGTCCATTTCCGCAGATCGGTGCGAAACAGCGACAGCGCCAATGCCCCCGCCTCGCGCACCGTCGCCGCCAGCAGCGCGGCGTCGCGCCCGGCGAGATCAGCGGCCATGGCGGGATCAGCGTCCGGCAATCGTCAGTCCTTCGATGCGCAGCGTCGGCGCGTTAACGCCGTAGCGGAACGCGAGATCGTTCGCCGGCCGCAGCGACTTGAACATCTCGAGCAGATGCCCGGCGATGGTCATCTCGCTCACCGCGTAGCTGAGCTTGCCGTTCTCGATCCAGAAGCCCGAGGCGCCGCGGCTGTAATCGCCAGTGACGCCATTGACGCCCGAGCCGATCAAATCGGTGACATAGAAGCCCTGCTTGATGTCCGCTATCAATTCAGCCGGCGTCACCTCGCCCGCTTCCATATGCAGGTTGTAGGCGCCCGGCATCGGCGACGACGACACGCCGCGATGCGCATGGCCTGTGGTGGTCATGCCGAGTTCGCGCGCGGTGGCGGAATCCAGGAGCCACGACGTCAGCACGCCGTCTTCGATGATGGCGAGCCGCTTCGTCGCGACGCCCTCCGCATCGAACACCTGCGAACGCAGCCCGCGCACGCGGCGCGGATCGTCGATGATGCGGATGCCGCTCGCGAACAACTGCTGGCCGAGACGGTCCTTGAGAAAACTGGTCTTGCGCGCGATCGATGCGCCGTTCGCCGCGCCGACCAGATGCCCGACCAGCGAGCCCGCGACGCGCGGATCGAAGATCACGGGCGCCTTGCAGGTTTCCGCCTTGCGCGGATTGGCGCGCGCCACCGCGCGCGCGCCGGCGCTGCGGCCGATGCTCTCGGGCGAGGCGAGATCGGCGGCATGCAGCGCCGAGCTGAAATCGTAATCGCGCTCCATTCCGGTGCCCTCACCGGAGATCGCGGTCATCGACAGACCATGGCTCGAACGCAGATAGGCGCCGTGAAATCCGGTCGAGGTGACCAGCACCATGCCGCCGATGCCGCTCGACGCCGAGGCCCCGCCGGACTTGGTGACGCCCTTCACCGCAAGCCCCGCCGCTTCCGCTTCGAGCGCACGGCGTTCGAGTTCGGTGGTCGACGGCATCGACGGATCGAGCAGATCGAGATCGGGAAAGTCGCGTGCCAGCAGCGCCGGATCGGCAAGGCCGACATAGTCATCGTCGGGCGCGACGCGCGCCATCGCCACCGCGCGTTCGGCGAGCTTGGCGATGCCGTCGCCGCCGATATCGTTGGTCGACACCACCGCCTGCCGCTTGCCGACCAGCACGCGCAGCCCGACATCGTCGCCTTCCGAGCGCTCGGATTCCTCGACACGGCCGTCGCGCACTTCGACGCCCTGCGAGACGCCGCGCACCGCGACCGCGTCCGCCGCATCGGCGCCGGCGCGCCGCGCCGCCTCGACGAGACGCTGAGCGAGGTCGCTGAGGGCGGATTGATCGAGCAGGCCGGATTCGGACGATGAGGACGCGGAACCAGTGAGCGTCGAATTGTTTGGTGAAGCAATCACGAACAAGATCCCAAGAACGCGAGCAATAGAGGTATCACGCGCAGATGTGCCTGATTCACGCGGACTTCAAGCCGCCGACCGCGCTTTCGCAGCAAATCGTCGGGACCATCGCAACGACTCGTCAATCATCCCCGCCAAGGTCTTGTCAATCATGCCAGTGAAAGCAGGGCAAGTGACTTTCGATTAACCAGGCTTTTTAAGCGAATCCGGACGCGGCTCTGGCACAGTCTCACGCATCGACCGGGAACATAATCCTGGCGGGGAGACAAGACCTTGAGACGTCAAACAGCGACAGGCGGGATCATGCCCGCAGGGTCGGGCCGCATCGCGCGGCTCGACCCCCACTCACTGCCGGTGAGTTTCGAGGCGCACGACACGCGCGCCGACGGCAACATCCGGCACATCGAAATGCATCGCGAACACATCGTGTTGCGCCGCGCCGTTCACGGCATGCGGATGGCGATCAATGTGCGGGTGCGCGATTTCCTCGGCGTCGCGATCCGCGACCGCGGCGACACGCATATGCTGGTGCTGATGCATCGCGATCCCTCGCTGTCGGTGCCGCTGTGCGAGATCGACGATCCGGAAGCGATCAACGATACCTGGCAGACGTGGAGCGATCTGTTCGCGCTGCCGCAGCTCGTCGAGTTCAAGCGTCAGCCGGCGCAGCGCCGCCGCCGTCGCAACGCGGTCGCCAAACGCCGCCCGCGCTTCCTTGTCCGCCGCCGCGCCGCGCAGATGCCGCGCGAGCCGATGATCCATCGCGGCGAGCACGAGATCATCGCGCGGGATTGAGATGCTACCCGCGCCCCAAGCACAGAGTCGTCCCTGCGAAGGCAGGGACCCATACGCCGCAGCGCCAATGATACGAGCAGCGGCCAATATTTCTTGATAGACAGTCATTTTGGCCATAACCGTCAGAGGTTATGGGTCCCTGCCTTCGCAGGGAGAGCGATTTTCGTGTTGCGCACAAACCTGCAAAAGCCATCAAACAAGATAGCTCAAATCATTCCAATCGAGATTGTCTTCCTCGATCAGCCTGATCTTCCAGTCCCGCTTCCATCGCTTGAGTTGTTTTTCGCGTGCGATGGCTTCATCAGGACGCTCGTAGTTTTCGACATAGACGAGGCGATGAACGCCGTATCGCGCGGCGAACGCCGATCCGTCACCTTGCCTGTGTTGCTCCAATCGCGTGCGCAAAGAATTGGTCACGCCGCTATAGAGCGTGCCGTGGCGTTGGCTTGCTAGAATGTAGACCGAGTACATTCGCGGGCTACGAACTTGTTTCGACCCTTGTATCACAGCCGCAAGGCCAGGGGTTATGGGTCCCTGCCTTCGCAGGGACGACGAAGAATATCACCCCGCCCGCAGCACCGCGTCGATCACCAGCATCGCGAACAGCAACAGCCCGGCATCGCGGTTGGACTTGAAGATGCGCAGGCACAACGCAGAATCCGAAATATCCAGCCGCCGCACCTGCCACGCGAGGTGCGCGGCGAAGGCCGCGAGCCCGAGCGCCGCTGGCCATCCCGCGCCCGCGAGCCACAGCGCGATGCCGATCAAGACCACAGCCGCGGAATAGAAGATCGTCAGCGCCGGCTTGGTGTTCTCGCCGAACAGCAAGGCCGTCGACTTGATGCCGACCAGCACGTCGTCCTCCGCATCCTGATGTGCGTAGATGGTGTCGTAGGCGATCACCCAGCAGATCGAGCCGGCATAGAGCACCAGCGCCGCCGCATCGATACGCCCGAGCGTGACCGCAAAACCCATCAGCGCGCCCCAGGAGAAGGCGAGGCCGAGCGTCACCTGCGGCCAGTAGGTGATGCGCTTCATGAACGGATAGATCGCGACGATTGCGAGCGAGGCGATGCCGGTCCAGATCGCGAAGCGGTTGAACTGCAGCAGCACCGCGAGCCCCACCAGCGCCTGCAGCACCAGGAACAGGAAGGCCTGCAACACGCTCACCTGCCCGGCCGGGATCGGCCGCGAGCGGGTGCGTTCGACCATGGTGTCGAGGTGGCGATCGGTGATGTCGTTCCAGGTGCAGCCGGCGCCGCGCATCACGAAGGCGCCGATGAAGAACAGCAGCACCGTGAGCGGCAGGCCGCTGACATCGCGCGCCACGCCGGCGGCGAGCGCCGCCGACCACCAGCACGGCATCAGCAGCAGCCAGGATCCGATCGGGCGATCGAAGCGTGCGAGGCGCAGATAGGGCCGCGTCCAGACCGGTGCGCGGGTATCGACCCAGTTGTCGACGGAATCGGCGACGCGGGCGGTCGCGCTGCTCATGACGGGACGGCTATGGCATGGCCGCGCGTCATCGCGTCAGCACATTGCCGGTGAGCGTATCGAAGGTGCTGCCGCCGCGCCGGCCGGTATTGAAGGCCGACGGCATCGGCGCCGGAGAGCCGAGCACATCGGACAGGCTCGGACCGGCGGGGCCGCGCGGCTGCTGCGCCTGCTGTTGTGCGGCGGCGCAGACCTGCTTCAGCATCTTCTCGGTGTTCTTGTGGCCGCCCTTGAGTTGATCGGCCACCTCCGTTGGGATTCCGCATTTGCGCTGGTTGACCTGCACATATTTGATCATCTTCAGTTCGGCCTGCGAGAAATCGCCGATCAGCTTGCAAGCCTCCGAGGCCGGCGCGCGGCGATCGCTCGCCTTCTTGATCAGATTGCCGCGCCGCTCCGCTTCCTTCCGCAACGGCAGGAATTCCTTCATGCAATCCTCGGCTCCCGGCGGCGGTCCGGCCTGCGGCCCGGGCGCGAAGCCCGCACCGGCGCCAGCACCCGGCACCGGCGCCGCGCCTTGCGAGGGAAAGGCGCCGATCGTGGCTTGCGGCGCGCCGTTCACCGGCGGAAACGGCGAGTTGTTGCTGCTCGCCGCGCCGTTGACCGGCGGGAAGGGCGAATTGGCGTTGGCATTGGCATTGCCGGCGGGGGCGCCGTTGACCGGCGGAAAGGGCGAGCTCTTGGCCGGCGTCACGCCGGCCGGCAGCGGTGCAGGAAAGGCGCCCTGCGCATGAAGCGATCCCGTCGCCCCGAGCAGGGCGGCAACTGTCAACAGCGCGATCAGGCGGATATTCACGGATTTTCCTCCGGCAAATCTCGACGAGCGGCGAAAGCCACCCCAAGGTTCTCGAAATTCAAGGCGATTTGCGGTTTCGAACCTTTTACGTTTCCCGCGTCGTCTTAACAACCCATGGAATAGGGCAAGAGCACGGCGCGAGGTCCCGCGGCCTGGCATTCCCGTGGCGATCCTTTAAGAGATTGCTCGGAACAATGGCTCCGTGTCCCGACGCGGCGCGGTCACGTCGTGCCGCAGCACACCGGAAAACCCAGGACGAACCACCGCAGAAGCGCGCCGATTATTGGATTCCACCATGCCGCTCGCTGATTTCCGCAGCCCCCGCCTGTTCGTCGATGCGCCGCTCTCGCAAGGCGCGCGCGTTCCGCTGGAGCGGTCGCAGGCCAACTATCTCGGCAACGTGCTCAGGCTCGGCGCCGGCGATGCGATCCTGATCTTCAACGGCCGCGACGGCGAATGGCAGGCCACGATCTGCGGCGGCAAACGGCCGGATCAGCTCGAGACGGTCCGCCAGACCCGGCCGCAGGACCGCCTGCCCGACCTCACTTACGTGTTCGCGCCGCTCAAGCATGCCCGGCTCGATTACATGGTGCAGAAGGCGGTCGAGATGGGCGCGGCCGCGCTGCAGCCGGTGCTGACGCAGCACACCCAGGTGAGCCGCGTGAACCTCGAGCGCATGCGCGCCAACGTGATCGAGGCCGCGGAGCAATGCGGCATTCTTGGCATCGCCGCGGTGGCGGACCCGGTTCCGCTGGAGCGCTATCTGGAAACCCGCACCAGCGCGCGACGGCTGATCTTCTGCGACGAGGCCGCCGAACTTGCCGGCCCGGTGGCGAAGCTGTCGGCGCATTCGGATGCCAGCTCCGGCATCGATGTCCTGATCGGGCCCGAGGGCGGCTTCGCGGAGGCCGAGCGCGCGCGTTTGCTGACGCAGCCGAACATCCTGCGGCTGTCGCTCGGCCCCCGCATTCTGCGCGCCGATACCGCCGCCGTCGCCGCGCTCACGCTGGTGCAGGCGACGCTCGGCGACTGGCGCCCGGTCCGAAGCGCGGAGTAAGCGCCCGCGGCGGCAAACGCCGTTAGCCGCTCGCCTTGCCCCTGTTGCATCGCCTCGCCGGGGCGGAGTTGCAGCCGAAGGCTCTGGCCGGAGACCCTTGGGCGGCGCGCACTCCCAGCACAGCAAGCAGGCCTTCCCACCGCTTCCGCTCAGCTTCCCCCGCGACTTTATCCGTCCGCCTCATCCGTCCATTCCCCTCGTGCTGCCTTCACGGGCCAGGTCCCGCTTCCGGCACTTGCAACCTCCCTACCGCGGACATTCCGGTTCCATTTTCTTGTTGCAAATAGTTCTCATATGCATCTTTATTGCGATTGCAAATTAGTCGCAGGAGAGCGTGATGAAGCGAACGGTCTGGGCGGCGGGGGTGGCGTGCCTGATCGGGTCCCCCTGCATGGAAGCGCGGGCCCAAGAGGAGCTTCCGGAGATCACCGTCAGGGCGCCGAAGCCCACCAAGCGCCGCGCGGCGCGAGCCCTCCCCCGCCCGGTGGTCCCGACACCCGCGCTGCCGGCCGCGCCTGTGCCCGCGACCGATGAAGGGCGTGGTGACATGCCGCGCGACACACCGCTTGCCTCCGCAACCCGGATGGAGGCCGCAGAGGTCCTGGCGCGGGGTGCGGCGTCGCTCGGCGACACGCTCGGCACCACGCCGGGCGTATCGGCGACGTCGTTCTCTCCGGTGGCGAGCCGGCCGGTGATCCGCGGCCTCGGCGGTTTCCGCGTGCGCACGCAGGAGAACGGCCTCGGCTCCGCCGACATGGCCAATCTCGGCGAGGACCATGCCGTCGTCATCGACCCGCTCGCGGCGCAGAGTGTCGAGGTGATCCGCGGCCCCGGCACCTTGCGCTACGGTTCGCAGGCGATCGGCGGCGTGGTGAGCGCCAGCAACAACCGTATTCCCGTCGCCATTCCGACGAACGGCGTCGCCTTCGAGGCGCGCGGCGGGTTCAACAGCGTCAGCGAGGGCGGCGACGGCGCGGTGCAGCTCGACGCCGGCGGCAACAATATCGCCCTTCATGCCGATACCTACCGCCGGCAGGCCGGCGACTATCGCATTCCCGGCGGCATCCAGGAGAACTCGAGCTATCGCGCCGAAGGCCACGCCGTCGGCGCCTCCTATCTGTTCGATCGCGGTTTCGTCGGCCTGTCGTTTCAGGACACGGCGATGACCTATTTCATCCCCGGCATCGAGTCCGCGCAGGTGAAGAACCACATCGACCTGCGCCAGCAGAAATGGGCGAGCCGAGGCGAATACCGTGTCGGCGAGAGCGGCATCGATACCGTGCGTTACTGGCTCGGCTACACCGACTACAAACACAACGAGGTCAACGGCATCGACGCCGCGGCGCAGATCGGCTCGCGGTTCAAGAACCGCGAGATCGAATCGCGCATTGAGGTCGCGCATCTGCCGTTCGCCTCGGCGCTCGGCGGATGGCGCGGCTCTGCCGGCCTGCAGTGGAGCCGGCGCAATCTGTCGGTGGCCGGCGCGACCGAGCCGCTGCTGGCGCCGGCGCAGACCGCCAATCTCGCCGCTTTCCTGTTCGAGGAATTGCGGATCACGCCGAGGCTGCGCGCGCAAGGCGCGGCGCGCATCGAACAGACCGAAACCTCGGGCACCGGCGCGCGGTTTCCCGCGACGTTGCTGCCGCCGCCCGATCAGCCCACGGTGTTCGCGGTCGATCGTCGCTTCCTGCCGGTCAGCGCCAGCGCGGGCCTGCTCTACGACCTGCCGCACGACATGGTCGCGCGCGCCACCGTGCAGCATGTCGAGCGCGCGCCCGATCCGATCGAGATGTTCTACAAGGGACCGCACGACACGCCGCGCACCTTCGAGATCGGCGATCCGGCCATGACGCTGGAAAAGGCGAATACCGTCGAGCTCGGCCTGAAGCGCGGACGCGGCGATACCCGCTTCGAGGTGTCGGTCTATCACTCGCGCTATCAGAATTTCATCTTCAAGAACTTCACCGGCATCCGCTGCAACGAGAGCTTCGCCTCCTGCGGCCTGCCGGGCGCCAGCTACGACCAGATTGTCTATGCGCAGCGCGATGCCCGCTTCACCGGCGGCGAGCTGCAGATCGAGCATGATCTCGCGCGGATCCGAACCGGCGTCTTCGGCATCGAGGCGCAGTACGATATTGTGCGCGCCACCTTTGCCGAGGGCGGCTATGTGCCGAAGATTCCACCGCAGCGGCTCGGCGGCGGGTTCTATTATCGCGATCCGAACTGGACCGCGCGCATCAACCTGCTGCACGCCTTCGCGCAGACCCGTCTCGGCGCGTTCGAGACACCGACGCCCGGCTTCAACCTGCTCAATGCCGAGGTGAGCCACACCCGAACGCTGCCGAACGGCGCCTGGCCGGTGACCCTCACCATCGGCGTGAAAGGCGAAAACCTGCTTGATGCCGATATTCGCCTCCACCAGTCCTACAAGAAGGACGACGTGCTGCAGCCCGGCCGCAACGTCCGCCTGTTCGCGTCGATGCGATTTTGACCGCGCCTGCCGCGTCAGGGCTCGTCAACTTTCCCGACAAATAGCCGGCGGACGAGGTCGAAACTCGCGGCCCGCCGTGCTATGGCCTGCCGCAACGATGCTGGCCGGCGGCGTGGCGATCCCGTCACGCTGCTGAAACAGATTGAAGTTCAATATGTTAGATGCTGGGCGCGACCCGGATTGATGATCTGGCGCTGTGCCGGTGCCGCGACGAGACCCTGGACCATGACCATGAATGACACCGCAGCTCCCGGCGCGACCGGAACCGCCGCCTGGGCGGCGGCCCTGCTGTCGTCGTTCGCCGAGGCCGGCTACAGCCGCGCCGAGCCGCCGATCCTGCAGCCGGCCGAGCCGTTCCTCGATCTGTCCGGCGAAGGCATCCGCAAGAGCCTGTATCTCACCAGCGACGCCGGCGGCGAGGAAATGTGCCTGCGCCCCGACCTCACCATTCCGGTGGCGCGCGACTACCTGGCCTCGACGCGCCGCGGCCAGTCGGCCGGTTTCTGTTATCTCGGCCCGGTGTTTCGCTATCGCGGGGGCAAGCCGAGCGAGTTCCTGCAAGCCGGGGTGGAATCCTTCGGCCGGCAGGACCGCGCCGCCGCCGACGCCGAGATGCTGGCGCTCGGCCTGCATGCCACCGCCGCGTTCGGTATCACCGACGTCGAGATCAAGACCGGCGACGTCGCGCTGTTCATCGCGCTGATCGATGCGCTGAAGCTTTATCCGGTGTGGCGGCGCCGCCTGATCAAGGATTTCAACCGCAAGGTCAGCCCCGTCAAAGACATCGAGCGGCTGACGCTGGCGGCGACGCCGACGCAGAACGAATATGAAGGCGTGCTGGCGGCGCTCGCCGGCTCCGACCGCAACGCCGCGCTGGCGCTGGTCACCGACCTGATGACGATCGCCGGCACCACCAATGTCGGCGGCCGCAGCGTGGCCGAGATCGCCGATCGCTTCCTCGAGCAATCGACGCTGAAGGGCGGCGCGCTGCCGCGCGATGCGCTGCAGCTCATCAACCGCTTCCTCACCATCAGCGGAACGCCCGATGAGGCGCTGCGTCAGTTGCGCGCGCTCGCCGCCGACGCCAAGCTCGACATCGATGCCGCGATCGATCAGTTCGAAAGCCGCACCGGTTTCATGAAGGCGCGCGGCATCGACGTTGCCGCGGTGCGCTTCGCCACCGCCTTCGGCCGCGGCGTCGATTACTACACCGGTTTCGAGTTCGAACTGCACTGCAAGGGCAACGGCGACGACCCGCTGGTGGCGGGGGGGCGCTATGACGGGCTGCTCACCCAGCTCGGCGCGGCGGCGCCTATCCCCGCTGTCGGCTTCTCGATCTGGGTGGAAGCGCTGACACAACTCCGCCATCAGATCGCCGCAAGAATCCCTGGGGCCAATTCATGACCACGCCGTTCGTTCTCGCGGTCCCCTCGAAGGGTCGCTTGCAGGAAAACGCCGAGGCGTTCTTCAGCCGCGCCGGCCTCACGCTGTCGAAGCCCGGCGGCGCGCGCGACTATCGCGGCACCATCGCCGGACTCGACAATGTCGAGATCGCGTATCTCTCCGCGAGCGAGATCGCATCTCAACTGGCGCGCGGCAGCGTGCATCTCGGCATCACCGGCGAAGACCTCATCCGCGAAAGCATTCTCGATGCCGATCGCCGCGTGCTGCTGGTCGAAGCGCTCGGCTTCGGTTACGCCAATGTCGTCGTCGCCGTGCCGCAGGCGTGGATCGATGTCCGCACCATGGCCGACCTCGACGATGTCACCACCGAATTTCGCGCGCAGCACAATCGCCGCATGCGCGTCGCCACTAAATACATCAACCTGACGCGGACGTTCTTCGCCGCGCAAGGGATCGTCGATTATCGCATCGTCGAGAGCGCCGGCGCGACCGAAGGCGCACCGGCGACCGGCACCGCGGAAATGATCGTCGACATCACCACCACCGGCGCAACGCTCGCGGCCAACGGACTGAAAGTCCTCGACGACGGCGTGATGCTGCGCAGCCAGGCCAATCTGGTCGCATCGCGAAACGCCGACTGGTCGACGGAAGCGCGCGAGACCGCCCGCATCATCCTTGATCATATCGCGGCGCGCGCTCGCGCCAGCAAGTACAAGGAAGTGCGAACGCGCTTCACAGGCTGCAACGCCGACCTGCTCGCGGAGGCACACAATCGCTTCGGCGTGGTGTCGCCCTTCGGCGGCCCGACCTCGTCCGGCATGGTGACGCTGCACTGCCCGCCGGCGCAGATCTATGCGCTCGGCAGTTTCCTGCGCGACCACGGAGCCGACACCGTCTCGGTAGCGCCGCTGGATTATGTCTTCGACCGCGAGAACCCGCTGTTCGCGCGGCTCGCCGCCTTCCTTCCGCCCGCAGAAAATCACCTTTAGGAATCATTGCCGAATTTATTCCTCGGCATCATATTGATCACCGCGGACTTCACGATGCGGACGATTGATCGAATGGTGGACAGCAACACTCTCGCGGGCGCTTCCGGCAACAATGCCGGCGATCAGATGCGCCGGCTTTCCATCGTCGTGCCTGCTTACAACGAGGCCGCCGGCCTTGCGTTTCTGCACGAGCGTCTGTCGCGGCTTGCCCTGACACTGCGCGAGCGCTATGGCCTGCGTTGCGAAGTGATCTATGTCGATGACGGCAGCAAGGACGATACGTTGTCGATCGCCCGCAGCCTGCCGGCCGAAGCCCTCGACGTGCAGGTGGTGTCGTTGTCGCGCAACTTCGGCAAGGAGGCCGCGCTGATGGCCGGCCTCGATTACGCCGGTCAGGGCGCCGTGCTGTTCATGGATGGCGACGGCCAGCATTCGCCTGATCTGGTCGAGAAGCTGGTCAGTCACTGGCTCGATGACGGCTACGACGTGGTCTATACCGCCAAGGCTCACCGCGATAACGAATCCGCGCTGCGCCGCTTCTCGGTGCGTGGTTTCTACGCGCTGATCAATTGGGGCGCGCGTCAAAAAATTCCGGAAGACGCCGGCGACTTCCGCCTGCTGTCGCCGCGCGCCGCGGCGGCGTTGCGCCGCCTGCCCGAACGCAACCGGTTCTTCAAGGGATTGGCGAGCTGGATCGGCTTTCGACAGATTCGCGTGGACTACGAGCCAGCGCCGCGTGCGCATGGCGTCACGACATTCAACGCGGCACGGCTGCTGGGTCTTTCGATCGAAGGCCTGACGTCGTTCTCTGTCGCGCCGCTGCGCTTCGCCAGCCTGTTCGGACTGCTGTTGGCGTTCGGCGCATTCCTGTTCGGGCTGTCGATCCTATGGGAGACCCTGGTCAAGGGCGAAAGCGTTCCTGGTTATCCGTCGCTGATCGTCGGCCTGATGACCATCGGCGGCGTGCAGCTCATCATGATCGGCATCATGGGCGAGTACATTGGCAAGATCCTGTCGGAATTGAAGGCGCGGCCGATCTATTTCGTCGCCGAACATGCGGTGAAGCGGACGCCGCCGGATGCAGAATCGCATCCTCCTGCGCAGACTGTGCCTGAATGAATTCGTCGCCCCGCCGCATCTGGCTCTGCGCCGACGATTACGGCATCAGTCCCGGCGTCAATCGCGCGATCCGCGATTTGATCGCGCGTCGCCGCCTCAACGCGACCTCGGTGATGGTGGTGGGGCCTGCGGTGGGACGCGATGACGTGACCGCGCTGCAGGCCGTGGCTGGACGCGACGGACCCTGCGCGATCGGCCTGCATGCTGTGCTGACCGCGCCGTTTCACCCGCTGACGATGCACTTCAAGCCGCTGGCGGGCGGCCAATTCCTGCCGCTCGCAAAACTGCTCCGCGTCAGCCTGATGCGCCGGCTCGATTCCGATATTATTCGCACCGAGATCGGGGCGCAGATCGCGCGCTTCGTCGCGCTGTTCGGGCGACCGCCCGATTATCTCGACGGCCATCAGCACGTACAGTTGTTTCCGCAGGTGCGCGATGCATTTCTCGAGGCGGCGACGACCAATGCTTCGGGTGCGTGGGTGCGCCAGTGCGGTCGCGCGCAACCGTTGCGGGGTGCGGCCGGCGCGGCCAAGGCCTTGCTGCTCGATGGCTTGAGCCGGCAGTTTCGCCGCAGGGCGGTGCGCATCGGCGTGCCGTTCAATCCCGCATTCGCCGGCGCCTATGACTTCACGCAGGGCGGCGATTTCGGCAGCCTGATGCGGCGTTTCCTCGATGGACTTCCGGATGGCGGATTGATCATGTGCCATCCCGGTTTTGTCGATGACGTGCTGCGCGAACTCGATCCGCTGACCGATCAGCGCGAACGTGAATACGCCTATCTTGCGAGCGACGACTTCCCGGCTCTGCTCGCCGCGACACGGACCGACCTGCGCTGACATTGCCGAAATGTAATCCGACCCGTGGTGCAGGAATTATTTTCCGACGCCACTTATTGCGACACAAAGCCGTCCTACATCTCACTCGGTTTCCTAGTGGAGAGCGCCATGACACCGCAAGAACGCCAGATGATCGACGATTTGTTCGACCGCCTCGCCCGCGTCGAAAGCGCACCGCGCGATCCGGAGGCCGAAGCCGCGATTGCCCAGGCCTGGCAGCGCGCGCCGAACGCGTCCTACGCCCTCGTCCAAACCGTGCTGGTGCAGGACGAAGCCCTGAAGCGGGCTCATGAGCGCATCGAAGCCCTCGAGGCGCGCGCATCTCCCGAACAGAAGCCGGCCGGCGGCTTTCTCGATTCGATGCGCGACAGTCTGTTCGGCCAGGGTCAAGGACGCGGTTCGGTCCCCAACGTTCCTCCTCCCGGTGGCACCTCGGGGCGTCCGGCCTGGAACACCGGGCAGGTGCTGGGCCAGGGCAGCCCACCGGAATCCTATCCGCCGCAACAACAGCCACAAGCAGGCAGCGGCGGGGGATCATTTCTCGGAACGGCGGCGGCTGCCGCCGCTGGCGTGGTCGGCGGCTCGTTGCTGCTCAACAGCATTCGCTCGATGATGGGAGGCGGCCAGCACGGTTTCGGCGATGCCTCCGCGCTGGGCAACAAGAGCGGCGGTCCTTGGGGCGTCGATCAGTCCGGCGGCAACCTCGCACGCGATGCCGGCCTCAACGATATCGGTTCGAGCGGCCGCTCGACGGACGACAGCCGCTCCGGCCGATTTGATCAGGCTCAGGCCGACGCCGATCAGGACCAGGATCAAGATCAGGATGATGAGGACGACTTCGCCCAGGACGACTCCGACGATTTCGATGACAATGACGACAGCGATTTCGCGTAGCGAGCGCTTTCATCACGGCATGATGACGGCCGCCCGGACGAGCGGCCGTTTTTGTTTGGATGGACCGAGCGCGTTCAGATCACCACGACCCGCGCCCCGACATGGACTCGCTCGTAGAGATCGATGACGTCTTCATTGCGCATGCGGATGCAGCCCGACGATACGTTGGTCCCGATGGTCCACGGCTCGTTGGAGCCGTGAATGCGATACAGCGAAGATCCCAGATACATCGCGCGCGCTCCGAGCGGGTTCTCAGGTCCTCCTTCCATGAACCGCGGAAGATCAGGCCGGCGCTTGAGCATTTCGGCCGGCGGAGTCCACGACGGCCACTCCTTCTTCGCCGTGATCGATTTCACACCGGACCAGGTGAAGCCGGGACGTCCGACGCCGATGCCGTAACGCAGCGCGGTGCCGCCGGACTGAACCAGATAGAGAAACTTGTTGGGCGTATCGACCACGATGGTGCCGGGCCGCTCCTTGCCGTGATACTCGACCAGTTGCTTCTCGTATTTCGGATCGAAGCCCGGGCGCGCCGCCTCCATCGCACCGTCCCGATGATACAGCGCCTGTTGTGGCATCGGCGCGGGCGCGATCGTGCCCGGCGCCGGCGGATAGATCGGACGCTGATCGTAGGACGGCTGCGCGCGATAGTGCGGCTCAGCCTGCTCGTCTCCGAACAGGAATTCGATGAAGCCACCGCCCATGTTCGGACGTGGGCGCTCGGCATAGGCGACGCGGGTCGGCGCCGGCTGATAATCATGCGCGGCGGCCGGCGGTGCGGACGGATACAATCGTTCGACGGCCCCGGCGGAGGTCTGTCCAAACGCCAGACTGGATGCGCAGGCCAGCAATGTCACAGATAAGAACTTGAGCATCGACGTACTCTGTACTGTTTCGTCGTGAATATCCGCTTCGGCATCGGCGGAAGAATCGGCGTCCCGGTAATACGCGCGGGAAGCGCATTTCACTGGCCCGCAGATATCTCGACCGCCGTTTGCCGGAGCTCTACACACGGCCACTACAGTTCAAAACCACGTCGGTTTGGTAAACGGACTCCGCTCGAGGATTCACCAAGCCGGACGAAAGCGCCCGTTCTTGCGGACAGCGTTTATTTTCCGTCAATGCATCCTGGCGATGGTTAACCGTTGATTGGTGAAAAATCCTCCGGGCGAAGTTCCCGCCGTGAACCTCGCGTTAAAGAGCGTCGGTCTACAACCCATCCAACGACGTGGGACAGTGACTGGGGATGATGACCGATGGTCCAGCGCAAACGCTTCCGTATCGAAGAGGTTGTCGGCGGTACGACGCCGACAAAAGACGCGGACATTGATGTCCCTCCGACGCATCATCAGATCATGGCCGAACTGCGGGCGATCCGCGATCAGATGGCGCAGCCGCATCGCCATGACCCCTCACACAAGCCAGCCACCGCTCCCGCCCCGGCGGACGCCCAGATCTTGTTACAGACGTATCGCGCCCAGATCGAGCAATGCGAAAAGCTGAAGGTCGAGCTTGATCTGATTTATGATGCGATCAATCGCACCAAGAAAGAAATCGCCGTGCTGCACGGCAAGAGCTTCAACGGCGCGGAGATGGCCAAGGTGACCGGTGAACTCGGCGCCGTGGTTGGAGGAACCGAGCAAGCCACGCAGCAGATCCTCGAGGCGGCCGAAGCCATCGATCACTCCGCTGCCGCGCTCGCCGCCGGCACATCCGCGGACCAGCAGCATCGGCTCAGTGAGGAGATTCAGGAGCGCGTCATCGCCATCTTCGAGGCCTGCAATTTCCAGGACCTCACCGGTCAGCGGATTAACAAGGTGATGAACACGATGAAGTTCATCGAGCACCACATCAACGTCATGATGGACATCTGGGGTGGCGTCGACGCCATCAAGGCGCACGCCCCACCCGTGATCGACGATCGTGTCGGCGATGCGCGGCTGCTCAATGGGCCAAAATCAGAAGGCGATACCGACCACGCCTCGCAGGACGATATCGACGCCCTGTTCGGCTAAATCGCGGTCTTGCCTCGCGCCGCCTGCGGCATGCGGAGCGCGAAGAGACAGCCGAGCGCGGCCAGCGCGCCGACCGCGGCGGACTCCAGCACCCGCTCGTCGGACAAATGCTCCGCCAGCGCGGCGACGGCGAACGGCGCAAAGGCCTGCAGCAGCAGGGCCGGCCGTGCGATCCGCCCGATCACCCGCCCATACCCGTTCGGCCCGAACATTGCCAGCGGGAGCGCGCCGCGCGCGATCGTCATCACGCCGTTTGCTGCGCCGAACAGCACGCAGAACAGCGCGGCGACCGGCGTCGAGATGCCGATCAGCGCCAGCGCCGCAAACGCGATCACCATCGCGATCATCGCGACCCGCGCCACCCAGAGCGGGCTGGTGCGGCTGGCGAAGGTGAAATCGCCGAGGCGGGCCATCACCTGTGCCGGACCGAACAACGCGCCGATCACGACGACCGTGCGGGAATCGATGCCTCCCCGTTCCAGCATGGCGAGCAGGTTCGATGTCACACCCGACAGCAAGAAGGCGTGCAGCGCGAAGGCCGTCGCCAGCAACAGGAACGGCCAGCCCCGTGGCGGCTGAAACGCGCCGGTCGCGGAAGTCGCCGTTCGCTGCGCCGGCGCATGGGTGCTCGGCACGGGTCGCGGCAGCGCGAACGCATGCAGCGGTGCGATGACCAGTCCGTAGATCGCCGCGAATACCAGGTAGGTTCCGCGCCATCCGAAATGTTCGAGCAGAAAGTGTGTGGCCGGCCATCCCACTGTCGAGGCGAAGCCGCCGGCGAAAGTGACAAACGTGATCTGACGCCGCGCCGTCGCCCCGAATATCCGCGTCAGAGTCGTGAACGCTGGATCATACAATGTCGACGACATGGCCGCGCCAATCAACAGCCAGCACAGCAGATAGAACTGCCACTGATCAGCGAAAGCCAGCCCCGCCAATCCGAACGCCCCCGCCACCGCGCCCAGCGCCATGATCCGGTTGCCGCCGAGGCGATCGATCAGTCCACATGCTGTCGGCGACAGCAAGCCCGACACGACCAGCGCGACCGACAGTCCGCCCATGCTGAACGCCAGCGACCAGCCGCGATCGCTGGCCATCAAGGGCATGGTCAGCACCGGCGGATAGATCAGAATTCCCCACCCCAGAATCTGGGTGAAGGACAATACGGTAACGGCACGACCTGGCCCGACGATCAGGTCGCGCGGCCCGGACATCACATCAGAACTTCGCGGGAAGGCATTCCATCATCCGGCTCAGGCGTGCGGAGCGCACCGGACATAGACCATGTTGCCGTAACGGACGCCGGCATCCTTGTCGATGAACCGAGTGACCAGAACCCGGCCGTCGAACGAGATGATCTCGCGGTCCTGCGGGCCGCCTGCCGGGCCTTCGGGTCCGATGTAGTTCTTGCCGCTCTGGCTGCCCTTCAACCGCAGTTCCTGCGGCGTCGCCTCGTCGGCGAGATGCATGATGACGCCACCATTGGCGCCTTGGCCGATCACATAAGGATTCTTGCACTGATTGCGCGCGGCCGCCTCGGTGCGGGCCCTATCGTTGGGATTCTGATAGGAGGCCAAACCCCAGCGGCCGATCAATTCGCTCGCCCGAATCGTCGAGGGGATTTCCGGCGGCGCGGCCGGTTCCGGCACGGCGGCCGGCTGCGATGTGCCGAACGTCTCGCACCCTGCGAGAAAGACAGCCAGCAGCGACACCAGGCCAACATTCAGCAGTGTGCGTCCGTGACGCGATTTCGTATCGATCATTGTATCCCCCGAGCGAGATTGTCCTCGCATTCGATGTCCCGGACAATTCGCCAGTCGTGCTGGTCCCACCGTCGCATCCACACCAAGGCTCCTGCCAACTTTCCTAACCATGCGCGATTCACCTCACCAAGGCCTTAAGCCGTTCGCTTGACAGGACCAGCGCCAGCCCATATTTCGACCCCTGATTGGCACTCTCGGCCTTTGATTGCCAAGGCGGGAGTTGCCGGTCCGGCGGCATTCGCAAACCGGGCTCCGCACCATTCATATACCGGCGATTCAGACCGTAAACGAACCCGAACCCCAAAGGAACGTCATGGCTAAAACCAAATTTCGTCCACTGCATGACCGTGTCGTGGTGAAGCGTATCGATGCCGAAGAAAAAACCAAGGGCGGCATCATTATCCCGGACACCGCCAAGGAGAAGCCCTCCGAGGGTCAGGTGGTCGCGGTTGGCCCCGGCGGTCGCGACGAGGCCGGCAAGCTGATCCCGATCGATATCAAGGTCGGCGACCGCGTGCTGTTCGGCAAATGGTCCGGCACCGAGATCAAGCTCGATGGCGAGGATCTGCTGATCATGAAGGAATCCGACATCATGGGCGTGGTTGGCTAACCAGCCGCGCACATTTCTTCGCCGTCATGCCCGCGGCAACGTGCGACGTCCATCGCCGCGCCAGATCGCCGGCCTCCGCCGTCTCTCCCGCTCAACCGACGGGACGTGGATGGCCGGCGGCAAGCCAGGCCATGACGAAATATCCCAAGACATCAGGAGTGCTGTAAATGTCTGCCAAAGAGGTCAAATTCTCCGGAGACGCGCGCGACCGCATGCTGCGCGGCGTCGACATCCTCGCCAACGCTGTCAAGGTGACTCTCGGTCCGAAGGGCCGCAACGTCGTCATCGACAAGAGCTTCGGCGCGCCGCGCATCACCAAGGACGGCGTCACCGTCGCCAAGGAAATCGAACTCGACGACAAGTTCGAGAACATGGGCGCACAGATGGTGCGCGAAGTCGCCTCCAAGACCAACGATCTGGCGGGTGACGGCACCACCACCGCCACCGTGCTGGCGCAGGCCATCGTTCGCGAAGGCGCCAAGGCCGTCGCCGCCGGCATGAACCCCATGGACCTCAAGCGCGGCATCGACATTGCCGTCGCCGCCGTGGTCAAGGATATCGAGAAGCGCGCCAAGCCGGTCGCCTCCTCGGCTGAAGTGGCCCAGGTCGGCACCATCTCCGCCAACGGCGATGCCAATATCGGCAAGATGATCGCTCAGGCGATGCAGAAGGTCGGCAACGAAGGCGTTATCACCGTCGAAGAGAACAGGTCGCTCGAAACTGAAGTCGATATCGTCGAGGGCATGAAGTTCGATCGCGGCTACCTGTCGCCGTATTTCGTCACCAACGCCGAGAAGATGACCGCCGAGTTGGAAGACGTCTACGTGCTGCTGCACGAGAAGAAGCTTTCCGGCCTGCAGGCCATGCTCCCGGTGCTCGAAGCCGTGGTGCAGTCGGGCAAGCCATTGCTGATCATCGCGGAAGACGTCGAAGGCGAAGCGCTGGCGACTCTCGTGGTGAACCGCCTGCGCGGCGGCCTCAAGGTCGCTGCCGTCAAGGCGCCGGGCTTCGGCGATCGCCGCAAGGCTATGCTGGAAGATATCGCGATCCTGACCGGCGGCCAGCTCATCTCCGATGACCTCGGCATGAAGCTCGAGAACGTCACGGTGAAGATGCTCGGCCGCGCCAAGAAGGTGGTGATCGACAAGGAAAACACCACCATCGTCAATGGCGCCGGCAAGAAGGCCGACATCGAGGCGCGCGTCAACCAGATCAAGGCGCAGATCGAGGAGACCACCTCGGACTACGACCGGGAGAAGCTGCAGGAGCGCCTGGCCAAGCTCGCGGGCGGCGTCGCGGTGATCCGCGTCGGCGGCGCGACCGAGGTCGAGGTCAAGGAGAAGAAGGACCGCGTCGAGGACGCCCTCAACGCGACCCGCGCTGCGGTTCAGGAAGGCATCGTTCCAGGCGGCGGCACCGCGCTGCTGCGCGCCAAGAAAGCAGTCGGCCGCATCTCGAACGACAATTCCGACGTTCAGGCCGGTATCAACATCGTGCTGAAGGCGCTGGAAGCTCCGATGCGCCAGATCGCCGAGAACGCCGGCGTGGAAGGCTCCATCGTCGTTGGCAAGGTGCTCGAAAACAAGTCGGAGACCTTCGGCTTCGACGCCCAGAACGAGGACTATGTCGATCTGGTTGCCAAGGGCATCGTCGATCCGGCCAAGGTCGTGCGCACCGCATTGCAGGACGCCGCCTCCGTGGCGGGCCTGCTGGTGACCACCGAAGCGATGGTCGCTGAACTGCCGAAGGAGCCGGCTCCGGCGATGCCGGCCGGCGGCGGTATGGGCGGAATGGGCGGCATGGGCTTCTGATCCGCCCGAGCTTGCCTTACGATCAATGCGAAGGCCGCCTCCGGGCGGCCTTTTGCTATTCCGGCTTGATATCGACGAAGACCGCCGTCCGATAGGCGGCACGTCGAAACATCGCCGGCTCCATGGGCCGGTTCGTTTCCCTCCGCGAGACGTTGGTATTGCGAGGCGGTTTCCTCTTTGCACGAAAACGCGATAGACTCATCTCATTCACCGCAAACGAGACGAATCTGATGCGCCCATTTCCCGCATGTCTGATAGGCCTGATGATAGCGGCTGCCGGGCCGGCATTGGCCCAGACCAAGCCTGCGACGAAGTCCTCCACGCCCGCCACTGAAACGCGCTACTTCACCTCGATCGACGGATTGATGGACGGCAACGCCGATGTCATCCTGAAGGAAACCTATCAGGGCAAGACCGTCACGTCCGCGGTGCTCGATGTCTGCTATCCGGCCGCGCGCGGCTCGGACCGCAAGGACCGCTTTGTCGCCAACCTCGCCGTCAGCGGTCAGACCATGACCGGAACGACGCAGAGCATCGGCGACAAACTTCCCGTTGCAGTCAATCTCACGCGCAAGGCGACGGGCGACACCTATGAATTCAAGGGCGAGATTCGCGTGGGACAGACCACAACTCATGTGATCTCCACCGACAACGCTGATCTCAGCGAGAAGGAATACCAGGAAAATCAGATCAACGACGATGGCATCGTTGCCGCGCCGAAGGACTTTACCCAGGTCTCGCCGGAAGCCGTCGCCGTCAAGGTCAAGCTCGACAGTGCCGCCGACCTTCTCAAATATCTGAAAGGGCAGAACGTCGGGATCGCGGTAAACAGCCTGGCGATCTCCTGCGAATCCCTGCGCAGCGGTCAGATGACGCTCAATCTCAGCGTCGATCCATCCCGCGCAGCCGATCTCATCTCGCGGGTGAAAGCGCAGCCCGGCGTTACCTCGGCGGGATGGACCAGCGGCCTCGTCGATATGGAGCGCGCCATGCGTTTCCCGGCGAAGGACTGGACCGACGGCGGCAAGCTCAACCGCGAGAAGCTCACGACGACAATCGCAGCGACACTGGAGTCGGCATTGTCCGCCAAGCTCGCCTCGTCATCCTGGAGTGACGACACGGGGAAGTTGGTTTTGCATTTCAAGCGCCCGAGCGAACTGTTTCCCGCCCTGGGCCTGGTTGAAACCATCGAACTCAACGCCCTCGTTGCGGCCGATCGGCCGGACGCCGCCGATCACCTGATGCTCTGGGTCAGCAGTCCGTCCGTAACCACGACCGACGAATCCGCGCCGCCGAAGCTCAATCTGATCGACACCAGTTCGGATGATGATGAAGGCGATCAGAACGACGAATCCGGCATCGTGGACGCTCTCGCAAAGCAGTTCAAAGCCCAGCGCTGGGATATCGAGAACAGCGCCTGGAAGTAGGATAGATCACAATCGCCCCGCTTCCCGACGCCGCACAGGTTTCCACACACTCCATGACAACGGCTAGGCCGAAGCGCCGCAGGCATCGGTGAATTGGAACATCAATGACGCGTCATGACGCCGTGGTCATCGGCGCCGGTCTCGGAGGTTTGACGGCCGCGGCCGTGCTGGCGCGGGCCGGCCGCCGGGTCTTGGTCCTGGAGCGCAGCAACTCGGTCGGCGGAGCGGCGTCGAGCTACAAGGTGGGCGATCTCTTCGTCGAAGGATCGCTGCATGAGACCAGCAACCCGCAATCCGGCAGCGATCCGAAGCACGATATTCTGGCCCGCGCCGGTGTCCGTGATGCAGTGGACTGGATCCCCTCGGGACAGTTCTATCAGGTGCGCGGCGGCCTGCTGCATCGCGCATTCAACTTGCCCGACAATTTTACTGCTGCGCGCGACGCCCTGACGACGGACTTTCCGCAGCATCGGATTGCCATCACGCAACTGCTCGATGAGTTGCGTTTTGCGGCATCCGCACTCACGCATGGTCACGCGTCGGTAACCCAAACAGATGGACGCAACGATCAACTCTCGTTGGCTCAGAAACTCGATGACGCATTCGGCAACGACGAGGCTGTGAAATGCGTCTTCGCCGCCAACCTCGCTTACTATCATGACGATCCCGCCACGCTGCCCTGGCGTGTCTTCGCGGAGGCACAGGGGCGCTATTTCCTGAACGGCGCATGCTTCATCCACGGCGGCTCCCAGCGCCTTTCGAGCGCATTGGCGCGGGCGATCCGCGCTGCCGGCGGCCAGGTGTTGCTGCGCCGGGCGGCTTCGAACATTGCATTCGACGTGGATGGCCACCCAATCGCTGTATCTCACACCCGGCGCGACGGAAGCGACCGCCAGATCGCGCACGGTGCGCGGCTGATCGTCAATGCGGCACCCGGCGCCATCATGGCGTTGTTGCCAAAAGCCAATTCGGCGGCATGGTCCGAGGCCTATGCATCGCGGCAACCATCGATTTCGCTGTTCACGCTGACGCTCGGTCTCTCCGCAGCACCGAGCCATTTCGGCATCAGCAGCTATTCGACCCAACTGCTCCCGGACTGGATGAGCCATTTCAACCAGTATGCCGGAGCAACCCGGCTTATGCGGCGCGAGCCTGATGGCCGCCTGCCCCCACTCTCCATCGTCGATTACGCGGCCATCGACGCCGGCATTCCGGCTCCGCCGTATGTGCTTTCGATCATAGGACCGGATCATATCGATAATTGGCAGGGGCTCAGCGTCGACCAGTATCGAGTCAAACGGGACGTTTGGCAGCGCGCACTGATTGCCTACCTCAACGTAGAGTTTCCGGGGCTGGCCGACGCTGTCGTTGCAACGTCATTCAACACCGCCCACTCGGTGCAAACCTATCTCGGGATCCCACATGGCGCGGTCTACGGATTCGCGCCAGCAGCCGGTCCCGGCTCTCCACGTACGCCTCTGCCGCATGTCTATCTGGCTTCGGCATATGCCGGTGTCGGCGGCTATACCGGCGTTATCGAGGCAGCGAATACCTGCGCTGATATGATCCTGGGCGAGTCCTGACGTGACAACCCACTAGTTGGTGTTCAGATGAAAGCGCAGTGTCATCGGACCGATGAAGGAAACATAGTCTCCCCTTCGCGCCCAGGTGGTCGCTTCGGAGAGTTGCGTCAGCAAAGCATCGTCAGCCTGGAGCTGCGCGGGTGAGCACGCTCGATTTTCCATCGCACCGGCAACGAAGATGATGGTGTTTCCAGCGACGGAGAATTGGCCGGTGCCACCTTTGCACCAAAGTTCCAGCCGGACTTCGCCGCGATCGCCAATCTCGAGATTTGGAAGTCGTTTCGATCCTGGCTGTGGCGGCGCATCCAGCGTCATTTCCAATCCGAATGGAAACTCCTCTCCCGCAAGCGCGGCCCCGGAGTGACCTCCGACAACCAGCAGAGCTGCTGCGACAACCAACGCGTTGAATCTCACACCAGGCATGCCACCTCTCATTGCTGATCGCAGAAGAAAGACAAACGGAGATGTCCCGGTCAAGGGCGTGCCAGCGACCACCGCACGCGATACAAATAAGGTCTCCGCAGCCGCGCTGCGGAGACCGAGAACCGAAGCTATGCAGACCTATTTGACCACCATTTCGGTGAACGGATAGACATAGGCCTGCAGCATCACGAACAGACCGACAAGGCAGGCTAGTATGATCGAGTGCTTGAAGACGAAGCGCAGAATACTGCCTTCGTGGCCATACCAGTTGGTTGCAGTCGACGCCACCACGATGGATTGAGCGTCGATCATCTTGCCCATCACACCGCCCGACGAGTTGGCCGCGCTCATCAGGATCGGCGACAGACCGAGTTGCTCGGACGTGATCCTTTGCAGATTGCCGAACAGAACGTTCGAGGCTGTGTCCGAGCCCGTCAGCGCCACGCCGAGCCAGCCAAGCAATGTTCCGAAGAACGGGTAGAGAATTCCGGTGGTTGCAAAGGCCAGCCCCAGCGTTGCATCGATGCCCGACAGCCGCGTCAGGGTGCCGATCGCAAGCATCGCCGAAATGGTGATCAGCGACACCGCGCAGATACGGATGGTTTTGCCATAGATCGAAATGATTCGACCCGGCGTTATCCCCATCACGAGGCCGGAGATGATCGCCGCGATCAACATCCCGGTGCCTGTAAATGACAGATACTGGAATGAGAACACCGCGGCTTCCGGCGTCGGCTTGGCAACGATCGGCGCCACCTTGTTGATCATGTTGTGCAGTTCCGGAACGGCATAGTTCCAGGTGAAGATCGGATTGACTGCGTTCTTGAACCAGCCGGTACCCCAGATCAGCAGCACGGCGCAGACGATGACCCATGGCAGGATCGACGACCACACTTCGGCCTGCGACAGCTTCGGCAGTGTCGTGCTCTTGTCCGGCTTGGCGAGATCCGCCGAGATGTCGCGGCCGCGCAGCGCCGGCGAGGTCCATAGAGTCCTTGGCTGCCAGACGCGCAGGAACAGGATCAGACATCCCATCGAGATCAGCGATGCGCCGATATCGACAATCCATGGATTGATGTAGTTGGAGATCAGGAACTGCGGAATTGCAAAGGATACGCCGGTGACCAGGATCGCCGGCCACACTTCCTTCATTCCTCTCCAGCCGGCGAAAGCCCAAACGACCCAGAACGGCACGATCAAGGAGAAGATCGGCAGTTGGCGGCCGACCATCGCACCCAGCAAATAAGGATCGAGGCCCGTGACCGAGGCAAGGCCTTGGATCGGCGTGCCCAACGCGCCGTAAGCGACTGGCGCGGTGTTGGCGATCAGGGACAACCCGGATGCCGCCAGCGGGGAGAAGCCGAGCCCGATAAGGACCGCGCCGGTGATGGCGACCGGCGTGCCGAAACCCGATGCGCCTTCAAAAAAGGCGCCGAAGGAGAATGCGATCAGCAGGAGTTGCAGCCGACGATCGGTGGTCACGCCGCCGATCGCGCGCTGCAATGTTTCGAACCGACCGGATTCGAGCGTCAACTGGTACATGAAGATGACGTTCAGGACGATCCAGCCGATCGGGAAGAAACCTACCACCACGCCGAGGATGGATGCGCGGACCGACATGTTAGCAGGCATGGTAAAGACAAAGATCGCGATCAGATTGGCGACGATCAGCGCCGTAATGGCCGCGACATGCGCTTTGACTCTGCCGCTTGCAATCAGCACCAGCAAGGTGATGACCGGAATGGCTGCGGCGATGGTTGAGAGCGCCGCATTTCCGAATGGATTATAGACTTGGTTCCACATCCTCGTTGCCCCACCCGTGATTTCGACAAAGGTTGCCGTAGGGGGCCGCTCCGAACCGGATCACCGCGATCTTTCTTTAACAGCTTGTTGATTGTGGAGAGATTGCGCCTGGATATTCGTCCGAATAACGCTGCCTCGCCACATCGAGGGCCCGGTCACGTCGCTCCCTGGGTACCTATGCTAGAAGCAAATCTCCGGATGCGACAAGACAGCACTGCGACGAAGTAGCGTAGATTGTCCCGAGCCGATTCCCATTCCTCATATTTTCGATAAATAAATCAATATCTTATCTGGAGCGAAATAGCTGTGCAGAATCTCGGCAGGACCCTTGCGATCGTCTGGCGCATTGCCATTCCCTATTTCCGGTCTGAGGACAAATGGCCGGGCCGGATTCTCCTCGGGACCGTGATCGCTATCGAGCTGGCCTTGGTCGCGCTCGATGTCCTCTTCAATCAGTGGTACTCGCGCTTCTACAATGCGCTGCAGGAGCGCAACTGGGACAGCTTCGTTTCGGAGTTGACCTACTTCACCGTCATCGCCGCGATCTTCATCGTCCTTGCCGTTTATCAGCTTTATCTGAACCAGTGGCTTCAGATCCGCTGGCGCGCCTGGATGACGCGTCATTATCTCGGGCAATGGCTGCACGATGCCAACCACTACCGTATGCAATTGCTTGGGGATGCGGCCGACAACCCGGATCAGCGAATGACCGACGACATCAAGATGTTCGTCGAGCAAACTCTCACAATCGGTATTGGTCTTCTGTCGTCGACGGTAACCCTGCTTTCGTTTTTCGTGATCCTGTGGGGATTATCCGCAGCAGCCCCGCTTCACCTGTTCGGCCAGGAATACAACATTCCCGGTTATCTGGTGTGGGGCGCCCTGATCTACTCCATCATCGGCACGATCCTCACGCATCTGGTGGGACGGCCCTTGATCCGCCTCGACTTCTTCCAGCAGCGCTACGAAGCCGATTTCCGCTTCAACTTGGTGCGCGCGCGCGAGAACACAGAGCAGATCGCCCTGCTGCGCGGCGAAAGCGCTGAACGCCATCAGTTGCTGAACCGCTTCAAGCTGGTGGTCGATAACTGGATTGCCATCATGATCCGCACCAAGAAGGTCACCGCGCTCACCGCAAGCTATTCTCAGGCAGCAAAGGTTTTTCCCTTTATTCTGGTGGCGCCGGCCTATTTCGCCGGCAAGATTCAACTGGGCGGCATGGTGCAAACCGCCAGCGCCTTTGGCAGCGTTCAAGGCGCTCTATCGTTCTTTGTGACCGCCTACCGTTCGCTGGCCGAGTGGCGCGCCGTCGTCAGCCGTCTTGACGGATTCGAGGCCGCGATCGCGCACGCAGCAGCTTTGCCGGCCGAGCCGGGCCGAATCGTCCACGCCCCGGGGAGCGATGCCGCAGTCGATATCGATGACCTGTTACTTCAGCTGCCGAACGGCAAGCCGATGGCGACGGCCAAGGCGCTGCATTTGCGCCGCCACGAAAGGACACTAGTCAAGGGCCCCTCCGGCTCGGGAAAGTCGACGCTGTTCCGGGCACTCGCCGGCATCTGGCCGTTCGGGACTGGATCTGTGCGGATTCCGGTTGGAGCCACGCTGATGTTCCTGCCACAACGCCCCTATTTTCCCATCGGATCGCTCAAGGACGCCGTCGCCTATCCGTCCGAGCCGGCCGATATCGACGATGCGGCGGTACGTTCGGCGGTCGCGGCCGTTGGGCTAGCGGCTTTGGCGGATCACCTCGATGAGGAGGCGCATTGGAACGCGCGGTTGTCACTCGGCGAGCAGCAACGGCTCGGCCTGGCGCGGGCCATCATCGCAGCCCCCGACTATCTTTTCCTCGACGAAGCCACAGCATCGCTTGACGACGCCGCGGAAGCAAAGCTCTACAAACTGTTGGCCGAAAAGCTTCCATCAACGACGATCGTGTCGGTCGGCCACCGCGCCACGCTCGAAGCCTTCCATGACCGCGAGCTGACATTGACTCGCGACGAGACGTCGAATCTCTACAACGTCAACGAGCGAGCACGCCCGATTGCCGGCGGCGTTCGCTGAACCTCGCACGAAGGAGGGGCGGCAACGGCCTGCCGCCGCCCGCTCCGTCATCCGAAGACGGTTACTTCAGATTCGTCATTGCCGTCAGGTCTGCCGACAGCTTGACGATGCCGGTCGCGCCGCACCACTTCGAACCCGCGGCAGTTGCGGTGAAATCACTGGTGAAGAGATTGCAATCGGCTTTCGACAGGTTGGTGTCGGAATAACGGAGGTCGAGGGTAAAGACCTTGTAAGTGAATCCGATGCCGACGTTCCAGGTATTGTAGTCGGCAAACTTGACGTTGCCGTAGAAGGCATCCGAGGTCCCGAGCCACTGGCGGCCGAATTCGCCGGAGAGATACATCCCCACACCGCTGCTGCCGAACCAATCGGTCGGGGCCGTCATCTTGCCAACGATGGAAGCGTAAGTCCCCTCAGCACCTGAATTCAGGAAGTTCGGCGAGTAGTAGGCATTGGCGCCGATGGAGAAGTAATCGCTCGCCGTGTAGTTCACTTTGCCATAGAATTCGTAGAAGCTGACGTCCTTCTTCATGAAGTTGCCGTTCGGCAGAAATTCAGATCCCGCCGGACACAGGCCCGCCGCAACGCCGCCTGCGTTGCCGTCGATGCACCGCCCGCCCGGATAGAGATAGCCCCAGACGCCGAAATCAAAGGCAACGGGTCCGAAGGTCGGCCGGATGCCGGCGTAGACGTCGATCTCGGCCGCCGCGCGGTTCGTGAAGGAAATGCTGTTGCCTGCCGCGCCGACATAGAGCTGCAGATCCTTGGTCACGTTGAATCGCGGCTCGAAATAGGCGCTGACCGACGCCTCCCGGTTGGACTGGCTGACGCCGCGGAATACGTAGTTGTTGGTGATGCCCGCACCGAACGCGATATCCCACGGATCGAAGGCGGTGACCGGCGGCGGCGCCTTCGTATAGACCTTTGCCGGCAGATCGGCGGCAGAGGCCGCCGCCGTCCCGGCCACCACTAGCGCGGACACGGACAGAAGCATCTTTCTCATGATAATCCCCATCGAACCAGTTGAGCTGGCCCTTGTCGCTGAGCCTTGGCAACGAGCCGCTGCCATGTGTTCGCTTGCGAGATTCAATCTGATGGGAGGCTCCACGGACGGAAAGCAACAATGCAGTGCAACTGCTGCCTTATTGGGCGGCAAAGGCCTGTTTGAACATTGTCCTTCGCAAGTGTTGCAAACCGACAACAATTCGCGACATCGGCTTGGAAGGTACCTGCCAGCGGGCGTGGTATCAGCCCGGCCGAGCTTCTGTGCTCACGGGCCTGCCGACGGATGTTGTCAAAGCTATTCACCGGATGGGCGAAAGGGCGCCACGGGAATGGCGCCCTTTTAGTGACTGAGATGCCAAGCTGGCATCCTTCCGTCATGACGTGCGGTGGGCCATCATACGACTGCCGCGAACATCGTGGCGGTGCGCCTGCAACTAACCCCGAGTCGATCAAACGTTCTCTGACGAACCGCTCTCCGACGGCTCAGGATTGCTCCACTGCGACGAAGCGCTCGAGTCCGGCGACGGGCTTGGCGCCGCAGGCGGCGTCATCGTCCTTGCCGGGCCCGATCGCTTGGCGCTCCGCTTGGCGGATTTTTTGGCGGTTTTCTTGGTAGTTTTCTTGGCAGCTTTTTTCGCCGCTTTCTTCGGAGCAGCCCGCTTTGCTGTGGCTTTCCTGGCCGGCTTGGAGGTTTTGGCTTTCTTCTTGGAAGCCTTCTTCGCTTTCTTGGCCGAGCTTTTTTTCGCCGTTTTCTTCTTCGCCGTCTTCACGGTATTCTTGGAACTCTTGGTCTTCGACTTGTGCGCTTTCTTGGCTTTAGCCATTGTCGTCCTCCTGTTGCCGACTAAACACATCAAGCATTCCGCGTCGCCCGCGGTCGCACCGTTCCTTATTGCTTTGGCTTGGGACCCCCAGTCGCCCAATCGAGGAGCTCAATCGTGTGCACCACCGGCACTGTCGTCCCGCTGGCGATCTGGACCATGCACCCGATATTGCCCGCCGCGATCATATCCGGCTCAACCGTCGCGATGTTTGCAACTTTCCGATCACGCAGCTTGCCCGCCAGCTCAGGCTGAAGAATGTTGTAGGTCCCCGCCGAGCCACAACACAGGTGACTCTCCGGAATATCTTTCACCACGAATCCATTCTTGAAAAGCAAATCTTTCGGAAGCTGTGTAATTTTCTGTCCATGCTGCAACGAGCATGCAGAGTGATAGGCGATCACCAGATCGCTCCGGCTCTCCGACGGCGACAGTTTCAGCGTCGCCACATACTCGGTGATATCCATTGCCAGCTTGGATACCCGCGCGGCCCGCGCCGCATACTGCGCGTCCTCGCGCAGCAGATATCCGTAGTCCTTGACCACGGTCCCGCACCCCGAGGTGGTCATCAGGATCGCGTCGAGACCGCCCTGCTCGATCTCCCGGGTCCAGACGTCAACGTTGACGCGCGCATGGGTCAGCGCGGCGGCGTCGCGTCCGAGATGATGGGTCAACGCGCCGCAGCAAACCTCGTCGGCGACCAGCACCACCTCGATGCCATGGCGGGTGAGAAGCCGGATGGCGGCCTCATTGATTCGCGGCGCCAGAACCTGCTGCGCACAGCCTTGCAGCAGGGCAACGCGGCCGCGGCGAGGACCAGTGGCCGGAAACACCGTGCCGCCCTTGGGCCCGGCTGGCGGGAGACCGCGCGGCGCGAGCGATAACATGGCCCTCAGCCGGCTTGCCAAGGTTGGCGTTTTCGCCTCCGCCGAGACCTTCGGCAGCAGCGACAACAAAGGCCGTCCGAGCCGGGCCAGAATCATGCTGGCCCGGAAGAGTCCCGGACGCGGCAAGACGAGCGCCAGGACCTGTCGCAGCCAGCGCTCTGTCAGTGGCCGGGTATATTGCTCCTCGATCCGCACCCGGGCCTGATCGACCAGATGCATATAGTTGACCCCGGAGGGACAGGTGGTCATGCAGGCGAGGCACGACAGGCAGCGATCGATGTGCTTGACCACCTCGGCCGTCGGCGCCTGATCCTTCTCCAGCATCTCCTTGATCAGGTAGATGCGGCCGCGCGGGCTATCGAGTTCATCCCCCAGCAGAACGTAGGTCGGGCACGTCGCGGTACAAAACCCGCAATGCACGCAGGCGCGCAGAATCTTGTCGGCTTCGGCTATATCGGGATCGGCGAGTTGGGCCAGGCTGAATTCAGTTCTCATGAAGTCGTTCCACGCGTCATCCGTCCACGGTTGAGGATATCCCGCGGATCGAAGCTGTGCTTGACGCGGCCGGCGAGCGCGGCAACGCCGCTCTGGGGCGGATGAAAGACATCGATGGTGCGGCGAAGCTGCTCCGGCGCCCGGATCAGGGCGGCATGACCGCCAGCGGCTTCGGCTCGACCACGCACCAGGGCGGCATGAGCATCAGCCGACGGCGATAGCGCCGCCCAGATCAATCCGCCGCCCCAGTCGTACAGCACCTCCCCGTCGGTATCGCGCGCCAGATCACGTCCGAGTGCGCCGCCGGACGCCGGCGGGCAGACGATTCGCCAGACCGGCCGATCGCCGTAGGGGCCGCGTGCCGCGAACGGGACCACGTCGCGAACGGCGCGCCACAGCCCCGCTGACACATCCCCATCCACCATCTCGCTGGCGCCGTAGGCTCCCAGAGCCGCCGCCAATGAACTCGCACGGTGCTGAACGGAGGCCACGATCCCCTCGAGCCGCAACAGGGTCACGGCCTTGCCGCCGCCGGCCTGCGCCAGCACGTCTTCGGGGTCACGCAGCGCCGATGCCGGAACATGCGCCGCTCCCGAGACGTCGTAGGGTGAGCCGAGGGCGGCCGTCATCGCCCGTCCCGCCGTCACGTCATCAAGACCGCGCAGCAGCAACGTGCGCTGGCTTTCGGGCCGCGGCATCACCTTGAGAGTGACTTCCGTCATCACCGCAAGCGTCCCCCACGAGCCGCACAGCAGCTTGCACAGATCGTAGCCCGTGACGTTCTTTACGTCCTTGCTGCCGGTCTTGAAGGTCTCGCCAAAGCCTGATACGGCATTCGCGCTGAGCAGGTGATCGCGCGCCCCGCCATCCTTGACCCGACGCGGCCCGGCCAATCCGGCCGCCAGCATGCCGCCGATAGTCCCAGCATCGTATCCGGCACCGAGCAGCGTCGCCGGATTCATCGGCTCGAATGCAAAATGCTGATTCTTCGAATCGATCAGCGACAGCACGTCGGCAAGCGGCGCGCCCGCTCCGACGGTGAGCAGCAGTTCGTTCGGCTCATAGGAAATCACCCGGTCGAGCGCGGACAGATCCAGCACGGCATTGGTCGCCATCGGCTGGCCGATCGCCCGCTTGCTGCCATGGCCGAGAATTTCAAGCGGCTGTTCGTTGGCGAGGGCAGCCTGAACCACCTGCTCGACATCAGCCGCATCACGTACTTTGAGAGTGTCCACCGGCGTGCCTGTCTAAAACCGCGGAAGGTCTGGGAAGGGCAATCTGCCGGCGTGGACATGAACACGTCCGAGCTCAGCACAGCGGTGCAATGTCGGAAACACCTTGCCGGGATTAAGCAGTCCCTTGGAATCGAATGCGCATTTGAGGCGCTGCTGCTGGGCCAGATCGATATCGCTGAACATTTCCGGCATCAGATCGCGCTTCTCAACGCCGACGCCATGCTCGCCCGTCAGCACGCCACCCAGTTCGACGCAAGTGCGCAGAATGTCGGCTCCGAATGCCTCGGCGCGATCCATCTCGCCGGGCAGGTTCGCATCGAACAGAATCAGTGGATGCAGATTGCCGTCACCGGCATGGAATACGTTGGCACAGCGCAACTGGTATTTTTCGGACAGCTCGCGGATGCGGGTGAGCGCCTCCGCCAGCCGCCCGCGCGGAATGGTGCCATCCATACAGATGTAATCCGGCGAAATCCGCCCGACCGCCGGAAATGCCGCCTTGCGTCCGGCCCAGAACAGCAGCCGCTCCTCTTCGGAATTCGATATCTGGCACGTGGTTTGCCCACACTCGCGGGCAATGGCATCCACCCGCAGGATGAGTTCGTCCACCTCGACCTTAGGACCGTCGAGTTCAACGATCAGCAGCGCCTCGACATCGAGCGGGTAGCCGGCCTTGACGAACGCCTCGGCCGCCGCCGTCGCGGGCCTGTCCATCATCTCCATGCCGGCGGGAATGATCCCCGCCGCGATGATCCGCGCGACGCATTCGCCCGCCGACTCGACGCTGGGGAAACCTGCCATCACCGCCCGCGCCGTCTCGGGCTTTTGCAGGATGCGCACGGTGATTTCGGTAACGACGCCAAGCAGCCCTTCCGAGCCGGTGATGATGCCCATCAGATCATAGCCGCTGCACTCCGGCGCCTTGCCGCCGATGCGCAGGATCTCTCCAGTGATCAGGACAATCTCGCAGCCGAGCACGTTATTGGTGGTCATGCCGTATTTCAGGCAGTGAACGCCGCCGGAATTCTCAGCGATGTTGCCGCCGATCGAACAGGCGATCTGCGACGACGGATCCGGCGCATAGTAGAAGCCGGCATGCGCCACCGCCTGGCTGATGGCGAGATTGGTGACGCCGGGCTCGGTGACCACAACGCGATTGTCGAAATCGATTTCGCGGATACGTTTGAACTTCCCCATGCCCAGCAGCACCGCATCGGCGAGCGGCAGCGAGCCACCCGACAGCGACGTGCCCGATCCGCGTGGCACGACCCGAATGCCGTTGTCGTGGCAGTACTTCAAAACCTGCGAAACCTGCTCCGTCGTATCCGGAAGCACCACGACCATCGGCGGCTGACGATAGGAGTTCAGCGCATCAGACTCGTAAGGGATCATCTCGGCGGCGCTCGAGATCACACCTTCACCGGGCACGATCCGCCGCAGGGCAGCGATGATCTCGTCGCGGCGGCCTAACACGCCCGCGTCCGGCAGCGGCATCTTGATCGACATCGAAAACGCTCTCCGATTGACGAAAAGGCAGCGCCTCAGGGGCTCAAAGACAAGACTTAAGGCTGATGCCGGCTTGTCTGGAACAACTCTCATGTGGCATCACATTTACGCGCCTCTCGCCGGAAAGATCAACTTCTTTGCGATGCGCATCTGGACGCCAATATCGCGTCGGTCACACCGTTCAGGATAGTTGCCATGAAACTCTTCACCGTCACGGCCATCGCTTTTTCCCTCGCCATATCTGCCGCTCATGCGCAGGATGTCGCGGCCGGCAAAACCGCGTTCAACAAATGTGCGGCCTGTCACGCCATCGGCGAGAACGCCAAGAACAAGGTCGGTCCCGAACTGAATGGGCTCGACGGCCGCAAGTCGGGCTCGGTGGAAGGCTACTCCTACTCGGAGGCCAACAAGAATTCCGGCATCACCTGGAACGAAAAGGAGTTCAAGGAATACATCAAGGCTCCGAAAGCCAAGATTCCCGGAACCAAAATGGCTTTCGCCGGTATCACCAAGGAATCCGAGATCGATAATCTTTGGGCGTTCCTGGCGCAGTTCGACAAGGACGGAAAAATCAAAAAGTAAGCCGCAGCACCCCTGCCGGTCGATCGCGGGTACACGTCAAATCACCGAACCGGATCGTCATCACGGCCTCGCTTCTGACGTGATCAGAAGCGAGACGCCCTACGCACCGAGCGCCATCTTCGAGGGCAGCACCGACTGAACGACGAGGCCGCGCGCCCGCGCATCCATGACGCCGACCGCCCGCAGGGCGAGCAGTGTAATCGTCTGAACCGCGTCGCGCAGTTTCACCGGATCATCGAGATTGGTCGGCGCCAGCGGCCCGACCAGCGATTCATGCAATGCACCGAGCAGTGCCGTTGCAGCCAGCGCGGTGTCTTGCGCCGGCAGGTGTCCGGCCCGCACCGCGGCGGCAATCCGCAATTCGATTTCACCGGCAATCTCCCGCCGGCTGGCCAAGCGCGAGGCGCTGACGTCGACGTCCACTGGTTCGGCGAGGATTCCCCAGGCCAGTTTTCGGTGCGACACCACATGAACAGCGATGGTCGTAACGGCGGCGGCCAGGGCCGACGAGGGCCCGGGAGCGGCATCGGCGGCGCGCCGGATCGCAGCCAGTTCATCGCGCGATACGTCCGCGATCAGTTCGGAGATCAGTTCTGCCTTGGACGGAAAGTAGCGATAGACCGTACCCGCCGCGACATTGGCGCGGGTGGCCACCGGTGCGATCTGAACGGCGCCCATGCCGCCCTCGATCGCCGCATCGCGGGCTGCCGCCAAAATGGCGCTGCGCCGAGCGGCCAAACGTTTCACGACTTGTTGGGTGCGCCGATAAACCATGGATGCGTCTAGCCCCCTGCCCCTTCGCCAGAAGAAGTGAACACCTATTCAGAGCGGGACGCAAGCCCTTGATTGTACGGCCGGATCATCATCGCTCCGTGATGAAAGAATCTCGGATTCAGGAGACGACTACGCCGCCTCACGGCTAGCCGCCAAACCCGGCGGCGCGCGCCAACGCGGCCACCGCCATGCCGACGATCACGGCGATGAAGTCATTGCGCGAAACAATGGTAGCGATAATCGCGGCCAGAATGGCGAACATCACGACCGCGCCACCGTTCACGGCCACCGGCAGCGCGGCGGCAACAATGATCGATCCCGGCAATGCGTCCATCATGCGTCGGACGCGCGGGGTCACGGGAATATAGGACATCAGCCAGAAGCCGCCGAGGCGCGCCGCGACGGTGACTGCTGTCATCACCGCGAAGGCCAGCATGACGTCACCCCGCAAGAGGTCACCCATGCACTGCTCCTGCCGGTGCATCATCAGGCTCCATTAGCCCGGCGCTCACCGCTCCGGAAATCGCGCCGATGATGATGAACCACCAGCCCGACACCAGCCAGTACACGGCGAGCGCCACCGCGCCTGCAACAGCCCACGGGATCGCCCGGCGTACGCCCTTCCAGGCCGGCACGAGCATTGCTGCATAAAAGGCCGGCATTGCCAGATCGACGCCGTACTTCTTGGGATCGGCCAGTTGTTCAGCCAGCAGATAACCGGGAATGGCGGCGACCAGCCAAAGGACATACAGCACGAGGCCGCCACCGACGAAGAACCATGCATTGGCGCCGCCGTAATCGCGATAGCGCGTCGCGGCCAGCCACCCGCCATCGGTTACCAGCAGCATGGATGGATAAGACTGCCAGGCCGGCAACGTGCCGAACCATGGCCGGAGCGATGCGCTCATCAAACCGAAGCGGATATTGACCGTCAGCGTCAGCAGCGCCAACGTCGCGATCGATGACGGGGTGAGCTGTGCGGGCCAGGCTTGAACCGCAACGAACTGCGACAACCCGCCATAGACGAAGGCCATCATGACTTCGACCTCGGCCAGCGAGAACTGCCGCTGGGCGCACAGCGCGCCGAACGCCATGCCGAATGCCATCGTTCCCGGCAGCATCGGGCCGATCGCAACAATGCCGGGCATGATCGCCGCGCTCGACCAATAAGCCGGTGCCTTGTGGGGCTTCGGTGTCGTCATAGCCAATCTCGCATGGGTATGGGTGCTGGTTCCCGTCCTCAACGTCAAGAGCACCAAGCTTCATGGAAGCCATGCAATGGCGGGGCTGAATCCGCGGGCAACACGCACGGTGACGGGGGTGAGAGGGAATGAATCATCTCCGAGGAGATATTCAGCATCGATATGATCCGACCGCCCCCACGCCTGCTGGGATGTCCCTCAGCGAAGCGGAGCGATCGGCCCTGCCCATCATGCGGGACCCGTTCTGGCCGTTCGGACGATAGCGAGGCAAACAAAAAAAGACGCAGCATGATGGCTGCGTCCTTGTTGATGATATGTCGGCCGTCCCGCGTCAGGCCTGAGGCTGCGGCTCCAGCCCCGGATCCGGATGCGGCCGCTGCTTGCCGGCCGGCGGCACCGCAGACGTGCGCGGCCCGGACGGCTCCAGCACGGATTCACGATTCGGCTTCTTGCCATTGAGCAGATCAGTGATCTCCTCGCCGGTCAGCGTCTCATATTCGAGCAGACCCTTGGCGAGCGTTTCGAGATCGGCGCGCTTCTCGGTGAGGATGCGGGTGGCGTCCTTGTAGCCGGTCTCGACCAGCCGCCGGACCTCATTGTCGATCTTCTGCGCCGTCGCTTCCGAAACGTTCTGCTGACGATTGACCTGCATGCCGAGGAACACCTCGTCGTTGTTCTCGCCGTAGGACACCGTGCCGAGTTCTTCCGACAGGCCCCAGCGCGTTACCATCATGCGTGCCAGACGCGTCGCCTGATCGATGTCGGATGCCGCGCCTGAAGTCACCTTCTCGCGGCCGAAGATCATCTCTTCCGCCACACGCCCACCCATCATGATGGCGAGGCGCGAGGTCATCTGCTCGAGCGACATCGACAGCTTGTCGCGCTCCGGGAGTTGCATGACCATGCCGAGCGCGCGGCCGCGCGGGATAATCGTCGCCTTGTGGATCGGGTCGGTGGCGACGACGTTGAGGCCGACAATGGCATGGCCGCCTTCGTGATAGGCGGTCAGCAGCTTTTCTTCCTCGGTCATGACAAGCGACTTGCGCTCGGCACCCATCATCACCTTGTCCTTGGCTTCCTCAAACTCCGCCTGCGTCACCATCCGCTTGTTGCGGCGCGCGGCGGTCAGGGCGGCCTCGTTGACGAGGTTCATGAGGTCGGCGCCGGAGAAACCCGGCGTGCCACGCGCGATCACCTTCAGGTTGACGTCGGGCGCCAGCGGCACCTTGCGGACATGAACCTTGAGGATCTGCTCGCGGCCGACGACGTCCGGATTCGGCACCACCACCTGACGGTCGAAACGGCCCGGACGCAGCAGCGCCGGATCGAGCACGTCAGGTCGGTTGGTCGCGGCGATGAGGATGACGCCCTCATTGGCCTCGAAGCCATCCATCTCGACCAGCAACTGGTTCAGCGTCTGCTCGCGCTCGTCGTTACCGCCGCCGAGACCGGCGCCACGATGGCGGCCGACCGCGTCGATTTCATCGATGAAGATAATGCACGGCGCGTTCTTCTTGGCCTGCTCGAACATGTCGCGGACGCGGCTCGCGCCGACGCCGACGAACATCTCGACGAAATCCGAGCCGGAAATGGTGAAGAACGGCACGTTGGCTTCGCCGGCCACCGCGCGCGCGATCAGCGTCTTACCGGTGCCGGGAGGGCCGACCAGCAGCACGCCGCGCGGAATCCGCCCGCCGAGCCGCTGGAATTTGCCAGGGTCCCGCAGGAATTCGACGATCTCCTGCAAGTCCTGCTTAGCCTCGTCGACGCCGGCGACGTCCTCGAACGTCACCCGTCCGTGCGCTTCCGTCAGCATCTTGGCGCGCGACTTGCCGAAGCCCATCGCCTTGCCGGCGCCCCCCTGCATCTGGCGCGACAGAAACACCCACACGCCGATCAGCGCGATGAACGGCAGCCACGACACCAGCAGCGACACGAACCACGGCACGTTGTCGCCCGGCGGCTTCGCGGTGATCTGCACCTTGGCATCGTACAGCTTCTTCACCAGCCCCGGATCGTTAGGCGCGTAGGTCTGGAAGCTGGAGCCGTTGGTAAAGGTGCCATGGATTTCGGGGCCCTGGATGACGACATCCCGAACGCGATTCTGATCGACCTCGGTCAGCAACTGCGAGAACGAGATGTCCTGCGACGACGTTCGCTGTCCCGGGTTCTGAAACAGGGTGAATAGGGCCAACAGCAACAATACGATAATGACCCAGAGGGCGAAGTTGCGCAGATTGGCGTTCATTGAGATTCCTTCGTGGTCGCGCGCGGCACGACCTCATCCTTGGACGGGTTATCCGTAATCTAGGTGTCACCCCAGCCTCTGCCAAGGGAACCGGTCAGGACTATTTAACGCATCTAATGTGACTTCATGCATCTTTAGCCCTATTCCGGTTCAAATAATGGCAATTCCGGTCCTTGTCTAACCAACGAGGAGACGCCGTCCCGCTCGGCTAAATCCGCGACGATCTATGGCGCCGCGGCGGCGCCGGCTCAACGAGAATCCGGCCGCTGGCGAGCGTCACGACCGCCCCGGCAAGGGTCTGGCGAAAACGGCCTTTCTTGCCCTGCCCGGTTTGTGATCCTGCCGCCTCGATCGCCCGAACCAACGCCTCCACTTTTCCAAGTTCTGGAACCCGCTCATGCCCAGCACGGCCGACAGCCCGCAGCAGCAGACGGACGCGGAGTTCTTCCGACAGAGCCTCAAAAGCCCGCGCGTCGATGCCCGGCAGCCTCTGCTCTTTGCTACGCAAGGCGAGGTAGCGCTCCGCACCATCGGCCATGAGTTCCAGCGCCTCATTGGCCCGCGCCATCCGGGCCGCCAGACGGGCCAGATTCTGGGCGTCGCAGCCTTCCGCCGCCAGCGACGTCAGCAGAGCTCGAAGTCGGGGCCGGGTGTAATGCGGGTCGCCATTGGTCGGATCGACCGCGAATGGAATCCGAGCTTTCTCCAGCGTCGCCAGCAGCCGCGTTTTGGGCACGTCGAGAAATGGCCGGACGATCGTAATGTCCTCCCGCGCCGACTGCCGCGCCATCGCTCCAAGCCCCAGAATGCCGCTGCCGCGCGCCATCCGCATCAGAAAGGTTTCCGCCTGATCGTCGCGGGTGTGCGCCGTGAGGATGTGCTGGGCTCCGGCCTTGCGGGCTGCATCCGCCAGAAGCGCGTAGCGCGCGTCCCGGGCCGCGGCGGGCACGCCGTTTGTCGGCTTCGTCCCGCGCCACCGCAACGTCCGATGCTGAACGTTAAGCGTACGCGCCAGACGTTTGACGTCCGCAGCTTCCCGTGACGCCTCCGGCCGGAGCTCATGGTTGACCGTCACAGCAAGCAGACGGGGCCCGTGCTTCAAGGCGCGGCGCCAACGCACCGCAAGCCATAACATCGCAACTGAATCGGGGCCGCCGGAAACGGCCAGGACAAGCGACGGAGCCCGTTTCCATTCAGCGAAAAGCGCTTTCGCCTCACTGGCCGAGACCGGGGTGTGATCGTCCGTCATCGTCGCTATCGCAAAGCCACCCGCCGCGATCCGAGCGATCCGGCGCCTCTCATCGCATCCGGACAGAGGCAGATGACAAGGTCAAGGGCAGCGCAAAGGGATCGGCTTCTGCCGATCCTAGCATTTGACGCGCTTCTGCTCGCGGTCCACGGCCTGTTTGACGCCGCGCGAGGCCTGCGGGTACTTCCGCCCGACCTCGCCGAGCGCAGCACACGCCGCTTCCTTTTCCTTCAACGCCGCCAGCGATTGCCCCAGCCGAAGTAGAGCATCCGGAGCTTTGGCCGACGTATCGTATTTCGAGGTCACCGCAAGGAAGGATTCGGCGGCTTCCCTGTACTTCTGGCGCTGGAACAGGCTTTCGCCGATCCAGTACTGCGCATCCGCGACCTGACGATCGTTCGGGTAGCGGCGGGTGAAGTTGCGCATGGTTTCCTCCGCCAGCGCATAATCCTTCCGCTGCATGTAGCCGATGCCGAGATCGAACTCATCGCGGGGCGATGCCGAGGGCGGCAAAGTCGTCAAATTCCCGCCGCCGTCGGGCTGCGTGGTATTGCCGACACTGGACAAGTTGAGCGGTTCACCCGCGTCGCGCCCGCCCGGCGCACCGATGGGTGCACCTTGCTCTGGCGGCGGTCCGGACGGACGCGTCGTGCCCAGCACCTGCGGTGCTCCAGGCGCATTGGGATTGCGGCTGGGATCGAATGCATCGCCGCGGCCCGGTCCACGGGCGACCGGCACCTGTTCCTGCTGGGCCGGCGGCTGCGCGTAAACCGGCTGCTGGCTGGCCGCCGGCGGTTGGCCATAGGCGGGCTGGCGCGGTTGCGGATAAGCCGGGCCTGGCGCCGGTGCGGATGCCTGTGGCGCCATGGCGGCATTAGGAGCTCCGCCCGCGGCTGAGGCTGCGGGCGCCCCGCCCTGCAGTTGCCGAAGCTGCTGCTCCAGGATCTGATTGCGATGCTGCAATTCCTCGTTCTGGCCGGTCAGCCGCCGCAACTGGCCCTCGAGCTGCTCGACGCGCATGGCCAGATCGCCATCGTCGTCATAGCGTTGCGCCACCGCTTGCGAGGACACGCCAAGCGTGGCGGCCACCGCCGTCACGCACGCGAAGTTACGAAACGCGAGCTTTGCAGTTTTGACTGACATTTGGGCCTGACGAATGAGTAATAATGGCGTCGTTCCGGGAACCGCACCTAGAGGATCGGAGTACGCCAAAAATGTGACTCCACCGGTTAGCTCGGATCGCGCTCGACGGCTTGAGACGGCGCAGATGCAAATCATAGCGCCTGCGCGCGCATCTGACAAAATCAAATGCACGCGCGGGCGTCGCACGGCCCCGCAACCGTCCAAAGCAAAACCGGCGCCTCGCGGCGCCGGTTCACATGACTCGATCAAGCCTTCAGATCAAGAGCTGGCGTTCAGCACCGTGACGGCGCGCCGATTCTGCGACCAGCAGGAGATGTCGTTACACACCGCGACCGGCCGCTCCTTGCCGTAGGAGATGGTCCGCATCCGCTGCGCCGGAATGCCGCGCGAGATGAAGAACGATCGTACAGCCTGGGCGCGACGCGCGCCGAGCGCGATATTGTATTCGCGCGTGCCGCGTTCGTCGGCATGCCCTTCGATGGTGAAGGTGTAGCGATTGTAGGTCTGCAGCCACTGCACCTGCTTCTCCAAGGTGGCAATAGCCTGCGGCGTCAGATCGGTCTGGTCGCTCTCGAAGAAGACGCGATCACCGACATTCACGACGAAGTCCTGCTGGCTGCCCGGCGTCGCGGCTCCTGCCATGCCGGCTCCATCAGCACCGATACCATTTTTATTGGCGCAGGCGCCCATCGACAGCGCCACGGCCAGTACGGCGGCCAGCTTCAATCCCTGGAGGAATCGCTTTTGGTAGGTCATTCCCGGAGCCTCCACGCTCACGATTTTGTCTGCTGACCCGGTCTACAGGGCGTTGGTTAAGCGAACGTTCCATCAACCTTGATGAGGCGTTGCTCGAACGATTCAAATGCGCTCAACCATCAACAACCGGCTGTGATGGTTAATGGCGAGCAAATATGGCACGAAAGTGAATGATGCGCATGTGTGCCATCGACCGCGATGGGCAGGTTCGTTGTCGATCCGCTTCGCAGAAAATCGGCTTCTTCCGCTGAGATTAAGACCGCGGCACGATCGAAGCGGGCTCGAACGGCAGCTCGGGCAATCGCTCGAGCGCAGCGCCGCGTTCAGCACGTCGTTCGAACAGCATGCGGCGTTCGAAATAGCTCGACCGCAAATGCGGGAAACGCGCGAAGACCCGGTCGCGCTGTTCCGGAAAGTCGATAGCCATCAGACTGATCGGCTTGACCAGCCCCGGATAGTCGCGCGGCGGGGCCAGAGTGCGCAGAAAAATCCGTCGATAGAAGGCCTGATGTTCGGCCCTCACTGACGCCAAGCCGATATCGGCATTGAAGTATTGGCAAGCCACATAGGCCAGCCGCAAGGTCATGTAAGGCAGCTCGGGAAAGCGGTTGGCACGTGCCGGTTCGGCCACGAAGCGGGTCGGATCGACAATGACCTTGCCCTGCGCGAGCTCAGGCTGCAGCAGTTCCGGGAAAACATCGACGGAAGGCGTGGACGGATGCGCCGGTGACGCCACTGAAATTCGCAGCGAACTGACGAGTTCGCCGTCGAGATAGACGCCAAAGGTCCAACTGTTCGGAAGATCATCGAAACGGTCGCTAACCTTATGGTCCCTATTGGGATTGATCGCGCCTTCCTGCAGATAGGCACGATAGCGCAGCCGATAGATCTCGTCTTTCTCGGCTTCGGTTTCCGCCAGATGATAGTCGACCCGATCGAGAAGCTCGATACCGCGCTCGAACGGGCGGCTTCTGATCTGTTCGGCCTGACTCATTTCGAGTTTCCTGCGCAGCCCCATGCAAATGCGCGCTGCATTCTTCTAAAAGTTAATGCTTTCTTAAGGAAACTGCAAAGCGATCAAACTAACAAGGTTAATCCGCACAGGCGCGAGCAGGCTCACCCGCCTCGTTTCGATATAAATTATGCGGATTCTATGCAGTCGAGCGCGACGGCAGCGTAATCAGGTTGCTCTCTGACAATCGCCGGCCGTGCGACGCGTTCAGAAGCTGACGGATCGCCATTGCCGGAACAGGGCGGCTGAACAGATATCCCTGCGCCTCGGTGACGGTGCCGTCCGCGCTGATCAATTCAAGCTGTTCGTTGGTTTCGATTCCTTCGACGACAACGGACATGCCGAGATCCGCGCTGAGCCGCGCGACGCCCCGCAGCAAGGTCAAGGGGCGATCAGTATCGATTCCTTCGAGGAAGGAGCGATCGATCTTGACCTTGTTCAGCGGGAAATTATGCAGATAGCTCAGGCTCGAATAACCGGTGCCGAAATCGTCCAGTGAAATTCGGATGCCTTCAGCGTTGAGCTGATTCAGCACATGCCGCGTCCACTGCGTATTCCGGAGCAGCGACGATTCGGTAATCTCGATTTCCAGTCGCTTGGCCGGCAAGCCCGAGACCTCAAGCGCGTAGCGGACCTCGCTCAATACATCGCGCTGATGGAACTGCTGTGACGAAAAATTCACGGCAACGCTGACGTTGTCGGGCCACTTCATGCACTCCATGCAGGCCTTGCGCAGGATCCAGCGGCCGAGGTCGACGATCAAGCCCATATCTTCCGCGACCGGAATGATCTCCGCGGGGGACACGGTGCCACGCTCCGGATGATTCCAGCGCAGCAGCGCCTCGCAGGTCGATATCCGGCCTGATTTCAGGTTGACCAGAGGCTGGTAGTACAGTTCGAATTCCTCATTGGCGAGCGCGCGCCGCAGGTCGAGCTCGAGAATGCGACGGGCTTCCACCGTCTCTGCCATCTCATCGCGGAAGAAGCAGAACGTTCCCCGCCCGTCCGCCTTGGCGCGATAAAGCGCCATGTCGGCGTTCTTGAGCAGGACGTCCGCACTCATCGACGGCGAGGTGACGGCAATGCCAACGCTCGCCCCGATCTCCACCAGGTGAAGATCGATCTCATAACGCTCGCTCAGCCGTTCGACGATCCGGCGCGCCAGATTTGCGGCATCTTCGCTCGACGAGATATTTCGTTGGAAGACGACGAACTCGTCGCCGCCGAAACGGGCGACGAAGTCGTCCGCACGCATCATTTCGCGCAGCCGGTCCGCGACCATGCAAAGAAGGCGGTCACCGCAGGGATGCCCGAGCGTATCGTTGACCTGCTTGAACTGATCGAGATCGACAAAGAGCAATGCCGATGTCGTGTTCTGCGAGGTCGCGAGAAGGCGCTCGATCTCGTCGCGGAAATTGACGCGATTAGGCAGTCCCGTCAGTTCATCGAAACGCGCCAAATGGGTGATCTTGGCTTCGGCCGTGCGCCGCTCGGTGATGTCTTCGACCAGCACCACGCTGCCGCCACCCACCATCGGCTGAAAGGTCCAGGACAGAGCCCGCAATCCGGCATGCGGTTCGACCGTGATGATCTCTCCGGCTTGTGAGTTCTCGATTTCCGACAGGATGAGGTTCGCGCTATCCTCGGCGAGGATCTCGGTGCGCCGGCATTCCGCGACGATCTCGCGCGCATGCACGCCGCGAAGCACCGCCTCCCCGGGAAGTCCCATCATTTCGCTGAAACGATGGTTCATGACCGCCAGCCGACCGTCGACATTGAACATGCACAGGCCATGCGGCATGTTGTTCAGCGCTGTGTCGAACTGGCTGGCGAGCGCGGATTCGCGCTCTCGCGCGATCCAGGCGTTGACATAGATGCGCTGTAGACTCGACGTCAGCCTGCGGATCGCCGCGAAGAACACGAAGCAGAGCAGCGCCAGCGCATAGTAATAGATTCCGCCAATCGCGATCAGCGCCGCAAAGACCGGCCCGCACCCCAGAAGCACCTGAAGATGGAAAATGCGCGGACGGCCGAAGGTGCGGCCGACACCGCCCGACATATAGGACGCTACCGTGGTCACACATAGCATGTGCGCAGCGGCGTCGTCGGTCCGCATCAGGACCGTGACACCCCAGATGCCGAGCGCGAGCCCGTACGCGATGGCGCCAAGTCTATATCGTTTCTCCCAGACAACGGCTTCGCTGACCGTCAGGCCCGCATTCCGCTGCTTGTACCGATACATCTGATAGGCGCGCGCCGTGCCGACGGCGATGAACAGCGGAACGCACAGCCAGCACCAGACGTCGCCGGTCACTGTGGCGATGACCGCCGCAGCGATCGCTGGGCCAAACACGCCGAAAATCATCGGCGCAGGATTCATGAAAAGGGAATCGACCAACGCAGCATAGATCGTTGGCGACAACCTTTCGTCCTGGTGCCGTCTTTTCGATTCAAATAGCTGCATTGCCTGCGCGCGGACCCTGTTTGACCTCACAGTCTTACCGTGCGCAGATGAAGCCTTCCTGAGCGAACATCGTTACCGAAAGGTTTCCGGGCTCGATTCAATGCCCCAATGGAAGATCGCGGCAGCCCGCTTTCCGCCGGCCGCCGCGTTCCAACCGAACGTGGTAACGGTTCGTTTACGATAGCAGCGGCGACCAGGCCGGGTCCGAAGCGTAGCCGGGGGTCGGCACCTTCTGCTCGTTACGCCCTGAGATATCGACGGTGTAGAGCGAGGGACCGCCGCCTCCACCCGGATCGCGGAAGAACATGACGACGCGGCCGTTTGGAGCGAACGTCGGACCTTCATTATGGAATCCGGACGTCAGGATGCGTTCGCCCGAACCGTCGGTCTTCATGATGCCGATCGCGAACTGTCCGCCTCCCTGTTTGGTGAAGGCGATGTAGTCGCCACGCGGCGACCACACCGGCGTCGAGTAGCTGCCTTCCCCGAATGAAATGCGCTGCGCGCCGCCGCCACCGGCCGGCATCACGTAGATCTGGGGCTTGCCGCCGCGATCGGATTCAAAACAGATCCGCGCTCCGTCCGGCGAATAGGAGGGGGATGTATCGATGGCCGGCGTATCGGTGAGCCGCGTCGTCGATTTGGAGCGCAGGTCCATCACGAACAGGTTGGAATTGCCGCCCTGCTGCAGGCTCATGATGATGCGCTGGCCATCCGGGGAGAAACGCGGCGAGAACGACATGCCGGGGAAATTGCCGACGATCTCGCGCTGGCCGGTTTCGATATTGAACAGATAGACGCGCGGGTCGCCCTGCCCGAATTCCATATAAGTGATTTCCTGCGTCGACGGAGAGAACCGCGGCGTCAGCACAAGGTCCGAGCCGCGCGTCAGATAGCGAACATTGGCGCCGTCCTGATCCATCAGCGCCAGGCGCTTGACGCGACGCTGCGCGGTACCGCTTTCGTCGACGAAAACCACGCGGCTATCGAAGTAGCCCTTTTCGCCGGTCAGGCGTTCATAGATCTGATCCGAAATGATATGCGCGATCCGTCGCCAGTATTCGGGCGAGGTAAAGTACTGCTGGCCGGTCAATTGCTGACCCGATGCGACATCCCACAGCCGGAATTCTGCCTTCAGCCGTCCGTCGCCCTGGCGCGTCATGCGCCCGGTCACGAGCGCCTGCGCATTGATGGTCTTCCAGTTCTGGAATTGCGGCGCGGCATCAATATTGGTGATCTTCTCGATGAAGGCCGCCTGGTCGATCGGCGCGAACAATCCGCTGCGCTTGAGATTGTTGGTGATGACCTGAGCGACGCCATTGCTGACTTCGCCGTCTGACGGCGTACCCGGCACGAAATTCGGAATTGCGATCGGCAACGGCGCGACGTTGCCCTCCGTCACCTGCAAGCGCGTTTGCGCGCGCGCCAGCGACGGCAGCAGCAAACCCGCGGCGACACCGGCGCCGCCGATCAGCGCGTGCCGGCGTGTCAACGACATTGCGGACGGAAAAGACGACTTCAGGGGCATCGTTCGCTCATTCATAAGTATCGGCAAAACATCAACCGTTGAACATCTGGCGCGGATCGAACGTGACGATCATGTCCTTCCACTGTTCGTAAGTCTGAGGCCGCAGCATATCGTAAGGCTGCGCCTGCAATACGGCGCGCATCGCTGCGTCGGCCGCGGCGCGATAGCGCGGCGACGATCCATGCGAGACGATCTCCGGCGGCCCCGCGAGGCGCTTGTCCGGCGTCAACCGGATCCGGATATCGACGATCAGTTCTTCTGGTCGTTCGGTCCCGGCCTGAACGTTCCATAGCCGCGTCAGGCGTGCGCGCAATGCATCGAGTTCGGATTGGGACAGCGTCGCGGCAGTCCCCCGCGCGGCTCCCAGCGAAGCCGTCGAATTCAGCACCTCGCCGGTTGCGGCATGGCGAGACGGATCACGCTTGTCGAGCAGCGCGGCGATTTTCGATTGATCGAAGGTGCGTTCCCGCTTCGGCTCCGGCGGCTTCGGCGGGGCAGCCTTGGCCTGCGGCTTCGGCGTCGGCTTCTTGGCCTCGTCCTTCTTCAAAGCCTCGGCGATCGGGTCGACCTTGGGCGGATCGGGCTTTTTCTCAATCGGCTTCGGCTCGTCCTTCGGCTTGTGTTCGGCGACGGGCTTGGGCGGATCAGGCTTCTTTTCGACGGGCTTTTCGACCGGCTTTGGCGGCGGCTCCGGCGCAGCCTCGGTCTTCACCTCCGGCTTTTCGGTCACCTTCCCGGCGGTATCGTCGACCGGCTTCGCTTCCGCGACCTTCTCGACCAGCGGCTTCGGCTTGTCCTTCTCGCCGGTCTTGCTGCCGGCGGTGATCTTCGACAGTTGATCCGCGGAGATGATATCGACCGGCATCGACTCCGGCGGCGGCGCTTCCAGCGAGCGGGCCGAAAACGACACCAGACCCCACCCGATCACGAGCACGTGCAGGGCAACCGACGCGACGAGGGTCTTGTCGACTTTCACCTCAGCTTCCCTGCTCCACCTCAGTCACCAGCGCGACCCGGCGAAATCCGGCTGATGACAATCGTCCCATTACCTTCATGACGGTGCCGTAGTCGACCTTCTTGTCACCGCGAACGAAGATGCGCTCGTCCATGCCGGCGCGCGCCTCGGTAATCGCCTTCAACTTCGGCACCAGCTCGTCGATAGCGATCTCGGTATCATTCAAAAAAACCTGTCCCTTCAGATTCACCGACAGCGTCAGCGGCTCCTTGTCCTGGTCAAGACTCTTGGCCTGGGTCTGGGGCAGATCAAGCGGCACACCAACCGTCAAGAGCGGCGCCGACACCATGAAGATGATGAGCAGCACCAGCATGACGTCGACCATCGGGGTGACGTTGATGTCCGACATCGGCGCCGCGCGACGTCGCCGGCCGCGGCCGCCGCCCGATGCTCCGGCCAGGTTCATGCCCATGGTGCGCTACTCACGATGGTCCCTCACGCACGCTCGTCGATCTGCCGCGACAGGATCGCGGAGAACTCGTCGGCGAATCCTTCGAGGCGTTGCGCCTGCCGATTCACCTCTGCCGTGAACTTGTTATAGAAAATAGTCGCCGGGATGGCGGCGATAAGGCCGATGGCGGTGGCAAACAGCGCTTCTGCGATACCCGGAGCGACCACCGCCAGTGACGTATTCTTCGACGCGGCGATTGATTGAAAGCTCGACATGATGCCCCAGACCGTGCCGAACAGGCCAACGAAGGGCGATGCCGAACCGACCGTCGCCAGCACCAGCAAGCGACGCTCAAGCCGCTCGATCTCGCGCGCGATCGAGACATTCATCACTTTCTCGATGCGCATCTGAAGACCCGCGAACGAGCGCGCCTGGCTTTCGAACGAGCGCTTCCATTCGCGCATCGCCGCCACGAAACAGGCCGCCATCGATTGCGTCGGCTTGGCCGCAAGCGAGCGATAGAGCTCTTCGACGGACTCGCCGGACCAGAACGCCTGCTCGAAACGATCCATGGCCCGACGGGTCCGGTTGTAAAGCAGGATCTTGTCGATCGCGATGGCCCAGACCCACACCGAACAGGCCAGAAGCCCCAGCATGACCGCCTTCACCACCCAATGAGCCTGGAAGAACAGCGCGATCAGCGAGACGTCGGAGGAGGCCAGCGGCAAGGCTGACTGCGCCACATCGGCGGGATTCATATGTAAAGTCCTCTCAACGCTAAAGTCCCCAATCGTTCCCGGGTGCGCCGCGTCTCGCCGGTTTCGCAATCACGCGTCATCCTGCGCCGTGCGCCAACACCGGTTCTGCCAATTCGCATGGGGGGCCCGTCCAAAGCCGGCCTCTGCATCCCCTGCCAACGTGTCAAAACGAGGGCTGACGGCGGATTTGCCTCAAATGCAACCAAGCGCCATCATAGTTAACGCGAGGTTATCAAAGCCGTTTTTGCGCAATTCCGCGTTGAAAATCCGACAAAACAAAGCCGCCCATCCGGTTCCGGATGGACGGCAGGGAGATTAAGTCGGAGGATCAGGTCAGCCGATCAGGCCTGGGGCTGGCCGTCAGACGGCGAAGCCGGGCGGCTGCGGTGCTGCGCCATGAACAGGTCGAATTCCTCCTTGTCCTTGGCGTGACGCAGGCGATCAAGGAACTCCTTGAACTCCTTCTGCTCCTCTTCAAGCCGGCGCAGCGTCTCGACGCGATACTCGTCGAATGCACGGTTGCCGCTCGAGGGCGGACCGAAGCCGAAGCCGCCGCGCTCCATGCGCTCGCGCATTCGCTCCATCTTGTACTGCATTCGCTCCATCTTGTTCTGCCAGCGATCGCTGTGGCTCCAGCATCCCATTTTCCTGCTCCAGAGTGTGTAGAAGAGAAGTGCGAGGCCGATCGGCCACCAGAAGATAAAACCGAGCACCGTCAAGGCGATCCAGCCAGGATGCCAGGGCGACTCGAATAGGCCCGGGCGCCGGTAGTGGCCTTCGGGTGGGCCGTTCCAACGATGAACGTCAGCGGTGGGGGTCATGGGCATCTCCCTTGGGTGGCCGCGTGAATGTAAATAACATTTACATACGTAGACCGTTCCAGGTTTTTGTCAAGCGAGGACCGCGGCGATCACGAGAATATTTGTCACAGGCAGGTCCGGGCCAAGACTCGTCACAGACTCTCGTCACAGACTCTCGTCACGGACTCTCGTCACAGATTCTCGTCACAGACTCTCGTCACAAGACTCTCGTCACAAGACTCGTCACAAGGCTCACAGTTGGAATTGTACTTTGGGACCGTGACCTTCAAGACCGGCACCAACAATGGGCAACTGAGATGCCGCGCGCGCTGCTGGGCAAAACAATCAAGGTTCCAGGCCCGTCGGTTGCGGGTCGAACAATTTTTCAGGTCTATGGAAGTCTATGGAAGAAGTCAGCGTCGACGGCTGCCGTCGGGCGCACATCGACGAATTACTTCGCCGGTTTGCCCCATGGTCCTCCGGGCGGCGTGCGGCTCGCGGCGCCCTCGCCTGCGTCACCGGCGCGGCGATCCGTCGGGAAGCCGAGCCCGCGCAGATAGATCAGCACGCCCGCTTCCAGCAGTTCTTCCGGCGACATCGGCAGCTTGCGCCGCGCGGAATCGCCGCGCGAAAACAGCGAGGCCACGCCGTGCGACATTGACCAGATGTGCAGCGCCATCATCATTGCCGGCGGCCGGGCAACGCCGGGCGGCGCCAGCGCGGCAAGCCGTTCGGCGGCGGCGCGAATGATGTTGAACGCACGCTCACTCGCCACCATCAATGTGGGGTTGACGTCGATCGGCACGCCGGACTCGAACATCGCCGAGTAGAACGCCGGCTCGCTGCGCGCGAAATGCAGATAGGCTTTGCCGACCCGCTCGAACGCGGTGACGGTATCGGGTCGGCCGTCGTCCCACGCTTTGGTGAGCACCGCCTCGAACAGTTCAAACCCGCGCTGCGCGATGCTGGACAGCAGTTCGTCGCGGTCGCGGAAGTGCCGATACGGCGCCGCCGGGCTGACGCCGGCCGAGCGCGCGGCATCGGCGAAGGTGAACCCGGCGGGTCCCTTCTCAGCGATGAGGCCCAGCGCCGCTTGCAGCAGCGCCTCCTTCAGGTTGCCATGGTGATAGCCGCGTTCCGGGCCGCGGCGGTCCTTTCGCCAGCTCATGTTAATGGCTTTTACATGAAGTGGCTGAAAAGGCTACTCATTTTCCGGGTTTTCCGCCCCTTGAAAACATTGAGGAATTCATTCCGGGACTCTTGCGGCCATTCGATGGCCGGATCAGGGCAGCGCGGACTGGCCGCACCGCTCTCCCCGCGCCAGTCGATCCTGACCAGCGATCGGCGCTAGCGGCGCGCCGCCGCCTGCAGATCGGGGAAGCCGGCCATCGCCTCCTGCACCTCGGCATCGAAATCGGCGATGTCCTGAATCTGGCGCACCTCGACCACCTCGTTCTCGGAGGCCGGGCAGCGCGTCGCCCAGGCGATCGCCTCCTCGCGCGAGGCGACGTCGATGATCCAGTAGCCGCCGAGCACTTCCTTGGCTTCCGCGAACGGCCCGTCGGTGACGAGCGGCTTGCCGCCCGCGAACGACACCCGCGCGCCGGTCGAGGGCGGATGCAGTCCGTCCAGCGCCCGCAGCACGCCGGCCGCTTGCAGCGCCTCGTTATAGGCCATCATTGATTTCACGCGCTCCGGATCGAGCTTCACGTCGGGCGGCGCGGTCTCATAGCCTTTCGGGATCATCAACATCATGAAACGCATGGGGGGATTCCTTCCAAGTCCAGGGTCTAAGGTTTCGTGATCCAGGTTCTAACCCTTCGTCATGGCCGGGCTTGTCCCGGCCAGCTACGTCTTCCTGCGTTGCCAAGATCAAGACGTGGATGGCCGGAATAAATCCGGCCATGACGACTGAGAGGCTGAGTTGGACCGTTAAGCGTGCAACCAGAGGAATTTCGAACGCAGTTACCGCCGCGCCGCAACCTCGGCCCGCAAACGTTCCTCCTGCTCGCGCAGCTCGGGCGTGAAGGCTTCGCCGAAATCCTCCGCCTCGAACACCTGGCGCAGTTCGAGTTCGTCGCCCGGCGCAAACGGCGCGCGCTTCATCCAGGCAATGGCGTCCTCGCGCGTCGCGGTTTCGATCAGCCAGAAGCCGCACACCAGACTGCCGTTGGCAGCCGGAAACGGGCCGTCGACGACGCTGGCGCCGGCTTCGGAGAAGCGGATGCGCGCGCCCTTCGCGCTCGGGTGCAGTCCCTCGCCGGAGAGCATCACGCCCGCCTTCACCATGTCTTCGTTGAAGCGGCCCATCTCGGCGAGTTGCGCCTCGGTCGGCATCTCGCCGGCCTCGGTGCTCTTCGTTGCCTTCACCATCACCATGAAACGCATCGGCTTTCTCCGTTTGATCCGGACCGGCACGCGCCGGCTCTGTGATGAAGACGAACAGACCTCGCCGCGCCCGACATGACCGATCGCAATTTTTCGACGCGTTGGCGCGCTCAGCCCTCTTCGGGGAACATGTGAAAGAACGGCTCCGCCTCCTTCAGCACCCGCGCATAGGAGGGCCGCGCCTTCAGCCGCTCCAGATAGGCGGCGAGATGCGGATGACTGTCCGCATAGGGCAGCACCCGCGCGGCATAGAACAGCGCCGGTGCCGCCGCGCAATCCGCCACCGAGAAACTGTCCCCCGCCGCCCATCGCCGCGACGCCATCTCGCGCTCGGCAATGTCATAGGCCGCGCGCATCCGCGTCTTGGCATCCTCGACGCCATGCGGGTCCTTGGCCCCGGCCGGCCGCAGCCGATTGCCCACCACCTTCTGCATGTGATTGTGAATGTGCAGATCGTAAAACCGATCGGCAAATCGCACCGCGCGCGATGCGTCACCATCCTCGGGAATGAGCCGCGTCGTGCCCGGATAATGCCGGTCGAGATAGTCGATGATGATGCTGGATTCCGGCACCACTTCGCCGCGCGCGGAATCCTGCAGCACCGGGAATTTGCCGACGCCCCAGAGCTTCAGCAGCATCGCGCGCTCGTCCGGATCGCCGAGATTGACCGAGACCGCCGTGAACGGCGTCATGTTCTCGTAGAACGCGATCAGGACCTTGTGACAGTAGGACGACAGCGGGTGCATATAGAGCGTCAGCGACATCACGTTCTCCATGGAACAGCTATTGGCAATCCGGCGAGACGCAGCACGCCGTATTCGCGATCAGCCTTGCGGCACGTAACGGTTGACGACGATGCCGGTGCCATAGGCCTTGGCCTCGAGCAGGCGCAGCTTCTGCGTCGCGCCCGGCTTGAACAGCGGCGTACCGCTGCCGAGCAGCACCGGGCAGATGCCGATGCGGTATTCATCGACGAGCCCCGCCGCACCGAACTGCGAAGCGAGATCGGCGCTGCCGAAAACAAAGATGTCCTTGTCGGTTTCGCGTTTCAACCGCTCCGTGGTCGCGGCGGCATCGCCGCCGAACACCTGTACATTGCGCCAGCCCGACTGTGTGATGGAACGCGAGAACACGAACTTGGGCAGCGTGTTCATGAAATCCGCCACTTCGGCGGCCTCGCTGCTCGCGTTCGGCCAATAGGACGCCATCAGGTCATGGGTGCGGCGGCCGAACATCAATGCGCCGGCGCCGCGCAACTGCGCGATCGACAATTGCTCAAGCTCGCTGCCCCAGACGTCGGAATGAAACGAGAGGTCATGGCCCGGCCCCTCCATGTAACCGTCCAACGTCATCAGGTTCCACACGATCAGACGCGCCATGCCCCGCTCCTACACCACTTGCATTTTGCAACCGGTTGCAGCCTAGCCAGACCGGTGCGAAAATGCAAGCGGTTTGAGGAGAGATGTTGCAATGACGACGATCGGCGTGATCTGCTCCCCTCCCCCGACGTCGCGAAGCGACGTGGCGGGGAGGGGTCGGGGGTGGGGGCCTCTTGACGTCATCACAAGAAGAAAGAGCCCCCCACCCCGACCGTCTTCGCTTCGCGAAGTCGGTCGCCCCTCCCCGCCGTTCGCAAGCGCTCACGGGAGGAGGGTGTGAACGAACGATCCGATTGCCCGATCAATCTCACGCTGGAAGTGATCGGCGACAAGTGGAGCTTGCTGATCATCCGCGACATCATCTTTGGCGATCGCCGCCACTTCCGCGAGCTGCTGACCAAGTCCAACGAAGGCATTTCATCGAACATTCTCGCCGACCGCCTGAAGATGCTGATGAGCGAAGGCATTCTCACCCGTGAGGATGACCCGACACACAAGCAGAAAGGCATCTACAGCCTGACGGAAAAAGGCATCGCGCTGTTGCCCATCCTCGCGGAGATGGGCGCATGGGGCTACAAATATCTGCCGGTGAGCGAAGAACTCGGCGTGCGCGCGCAGGTGCTGCGCGACGGCGGTCCGAAAATGCGCGCGGACTTCATGGACGAATTGCGCGCGCGCCACCTCGGCGTGAAACCGCGCAAGACGCGCGGCCCTTCGGTGAGCGAACGCTTGCAAGCCGCCTATGAAGACGCGATGGCGCGCAAAACAAACATCAAGACAAAAAATTCGCGCGCAACGAAACGCGCATGAATTTTTTTTGCATGTCGATTCTGAAGCGGAATTAACAGTCGCTTCTTGCACTTGCCGCAATGCGGATAGCGCGCGTCGAGGCCATGCCGCACTTCGCAAGTTCCATCGCAACAAATTCTCGCCGCATTGATTGATCACGCTTTCGTCATTGTTTCGGCTGTGGGGACACAAGCGCGGCGGAAGCAAGTCGAAGGGGCGTTCTGCGTAAAATTCAAATCAATTCGCTCGCGCATTCGTGCTGCGGCGAGTCATGCCCGAACCACTTGGCCTGACTCCGGTGGGCCCAAACCAATTGGTGAGGACATCATGAACGATGCCACGAAACGCGCCGGCTCCGGCGCGCTCTCCCACATGCTGGCGCATATCATGGCGGTCACAGCGCTGCTGGTGATCGCGGCCTGCGTATTTTATGTGAGATAGGTTCTCATTCGATTCGACATACCTTTTCGTCATGGCCGGCTTGTCCCGGCCATCCACGTCTTACAGCGGTCGAAAGAAACAAGGCGTGGATGGCCGGAATAAATTCGGCCATGACGACGAAAGCCGTGTCGTCCTGCGGCGCATGACGCAAAATCCTATTTCCCCTCGCCGGCACACGCGCTAAGACCCGCGCGTCCTCACTCGCACCGGGCTGACCATGACGACCACCCCCACCAAAGTCGCGCTGATCACCGGCGCCGCGCGCGGCATCGGCCTTGCCACCGCGAAACGCTTTCTCGCTGACGGCTGGGCCGTTGCGCTGCTCGACATCGAGGAGGCGCAATTGCGCGAGGCGGCGGCCGCGCTGGCTGACCCCGTCAACGTGCTGGCGCTGCCATGCGACATCTCCGACAGCGCGGCGGTGAAGGAGGCCATCGCGCGCGCCGGCGAGCGCTTCGGCCGGCTCGACGCGCTGGTCAACAATGCCGGCATCGCGGTGTTCAAGCCGATTCTCGAGACCAGCGACGCGGAGTGGGAGCGCGTGCTCGCGGTCAATCTCGGCGGACCGTTCTTCGCCATCAAGGCGGCGGCGCCCCTGATGCGCGAGCACGGCGGCGGCGCCATCGTCAACATCACTTCGATCTCCGCGGTGCGCGCCTCGACCTTGCGCGTCGCCTACGGCACCAGCAAGGCGGCGCTCGCGCATCTCACCAAGCAGGCGGCGGTCGAACTCGCCTCGCTCGGCATCCGCGTCAACGCCGTGGCGCCGGGGCCGGTCGATACCGCGATGGCGAAAGCGGTGCATACGCCGGCGATCCGCGCCGACTATCACGACGCCATTCCGCTCAACCGCTACGGGCTCGAAGAGGAGCTGGCCGAAGCCATCTTCTTTCTGTGCAGCGAGCGCGCCAGTTACATCACCGGACAGATTCTCGCGGTGGACGGCGGCTTCGATGCCGCCGGCATCGGCCTGCCGACGCTGCGCAAGGAAGGCCGGAACGGGTAGCGGAGCCGTATCCCAGTCGCGTCGCCCCCGCGAAGACGAGCCCTCTCGGCGGTCATGGCCGGATTTTATTCCGGCCATCCACGTCCTTGCGGAAATTCAACGTGAAGAACGTGGATGGCCGGGACAAGCCCGGCCATGACAGTGGAAAGTTTGTTTGTCACTCCTGATGCCCCCGCGGTCGCGAGCACGACGATGTTGGTGTTGCAAATCCCCGCATGGCAAGATTGCAGCCGCGGCGCGTGCAATTTTCGCGCGGCGTGCCTAGATGGACGGGAGCATTCCCTTCCCGCGCCTCATCGCGCCATAGGTCACGGACATTGCGATGGCTCTCTATTCGATTCTGGATCTGGTTCGCGTCACCGAAGCGACCGATGCGCGCGGCGCGATCGACAATGCGCGCGATCTCGCCGCCCATGCCGAACAATGGGGCTACACGCGCTTCTGGGTCGCCGAGCATCACAACATGGCCGGCATCGCGTCCGCCGCGACGTCGGTGGTGATCGGCCATATCGCCGCCGGCACGCAACATATCCGCGTCGGCGCTGGCGGCGTGATGCTGCCGAACCACGCGCCGATCGTGATCGCCGAGCATTACGGCACGCTGGCGCGGCTTTATCCTGGCCGCATCGATCTCGGGCTCGGCCGCGCGCCGGGCACCGATCAACTGACCATGCACGCCCTGCGCCGCAGCCTCACCAATGCCGATAATTTTCCCCGCGACGTGCTGGAACTGCAGGCCTATTTCGCCGATGTCGCACCTGGCCAGCGCATTCAGGCGGTGCCGGCCGCCGGCACCGACGTGCCGCTCTGGATCCTCGGCTCCTCCACTTACGGCGCGCAGGTCGCCGCCGAATTCGGCCTGCCTTACGCGTTCGCCTCGCACTTCGCGCCCGGGCAGCTGATGCCGGCGCTGGAGATCTACCGCGCGCGCTTCAAGCCCTCCGCGCAACTGGACAAGCCCTACGCCATGGTCGGCGTCAACATCATCGCCGCCGATAGCGAGGCCGAGGCGAAGCATCTCGCCACCACGCAGCAGATGTCGTTCACCAACATCTTCCGCGGCGCGCGCGGCCTCAGTAAGCCGCCGATCGACGACATCGAGACCTACTGGACGCCGATGGAGAAGGCGCAGGTGGCGCAGATGCTCGGATGCAGCATCGTCGGCGATCCGGAAACCGTGCGCGCCGGGATCGGGCAGTTGCTCGAGCAGACCGCGGCGGACGAACTGATGATCGTCTCCGACATCTTCGATCACAACAAGCGGCTGCATTCGTTCGGCCTGATCGCGCAGGCGATGCGCGCAGGATGACGGAGCGCGCTCTAAGGCCAGGCCGCGAACGAACTGCTCTGCCGCGCCTGACGGGCGGTGACGTCGAGGCGTTGCTTGTTCGGCGGCCGGCCGGTCTCGCGCTTGTAGAAGCGGCTGAAATAGGCCGGATCGTGAAAGCCCAGCGACTCCGCGACCTCGGCGATTTTCAAGCTGGAATCGTCAAGCAGCGTATCGGCCTCCGCGATCAGCCGCTCATGGACGATGGAGAGCGGCGAGCGCCCGGTGGCGCGGCGCACCGTCGCGTTCAGGCGATCGGCGGTGACGCCGACCTCGGCGGCATAGCGCGCGATGCTCCAGTGATCGCGCAGATGCACCTCCACGGCGTGGAGGAATTTGTGCACGATGGTGCGCGGCAGCGGCTGCGACTCGCGCAGCACCGGCCCCGACAGCCGCCACGCCGAGAGCAGGAACAGCGCCAGGTGATGGCGGATCGCCTCCTGCGCGCCGGGCCGCTCATACAGCGCCTCGTCGAGCAGCACGTCGAGCGATTCCGCAAGGCGGCGCGCCTGCGCGCCGTCGAGCCTCGCGCGCAGCACCGGCGCCGACAGCGCAGCGCGCATCTGGTTGGCGTTCGGGCTGCCCGACAGCACCCGCGCGAAGCCGATCTCGGACACCGCGACCGTCATGCCGCGCGAGCCGGCCTCGAAGCGCAGCGTCGCCTTGGCATGCGCCGGAAACCACAACAGGCACGGCGGCGTCACCGGCAGCTCCTTGCCGTCGAGCACGAAGCGGCCGGAGCCGGCCTGCAGCACGAAGCCATGATAGCGCGCGTCGCGCAGCGTCCATTCGCCGCTGGTGAGTTCGGAGCGGAGAATCTGGACTTCCACTTCCGGCAAGGATCGTGCGGAAGAATCCAACGCTTTTGCGGCCATATGCTGCTCCTGCGCCTACGCTGTCGTACCAGATAAAGTGCAATTCTTTTTCGCAATTGTCCATTTTTGCCGGACGCGTCCGTCTCTATCCTGAGCGGATATATCTGGAGGACCATGATGCCCGAGGCTGCAAAAACCGAGTTCTGGCGCGACCTGAAGCCGATCGCGAAAGTGTTTCAGCCGGACGCGAAGCCCGAGGTTTACCTCGCCAACGCGCCGACCGACGACGAACGCTACTACGTGCCGTTCACCGAGACGGTGTCGTCGCGCCCGCTGTGGATCTCGCCGTCGCAGAATAAATGGTGCGACATCCTGATGGCAAAGAAGGCGGGGCTGGTGAACCGGCATTATCATCCGCACGAGGTGTTCGCCTACACCATCTCCGGCAAATGGGGTTATCTCGAACACGACTGGACCGCGACCGCCGGCGACTTCGTCTACGAGACGCCGGGCGAGGGACATACGCTGGTGGCCTACGATCATGAGCAGCCGATGAAGGTGTTCTTCCAGGTCAAGGGACCGCTAATCTGGCTCGACGAGGCCGGCGAGCCGGACGGCTATTTCGACGTGCACAACTACATCGCGCTATGCCGCGAACATTACGAGAAAGTCGGCATCGGCGCGGCTTATGTCGATACGCTGTTCCGGTGACGCAGGCGAACACGATACAACCCGATATCGTCATCCTGAGGTGCGCCGCGCAACGCGCGGCGCCTCGAAGGATGATGGCCGTCGCCCTTCGAGGGCCGCACAAGAGTGCGGCCACCTCAGGGTGACGGAGCCAGTGCTTCGATTGCGGGCAATTCGATTGCGGGCAATAAGGCACGAGCATCGTCACACGCTCATGCCGCCGTCGACCATCAGCGTGGTGCCGGTGGTAAAGCTGGAGTCGTCGCTGGCGAGATAGAGCACCGCGCGGGCGACCTCATCGGCGGTGCCGTGGCGACCGAGCGGAATCATGTCGTTGAAGAACGCGGTGCCATCGACGCCCAGCGCATTGCCGAGTCCCTCTTCCACCACAAGCTGAAAGCCGTTGTCGATCGGTCCGGGATGGATGGTGTTGACGCGGATGCGGCGCGGCGCCAGTTCCTTGGCGAGGCAGCGCATCAGCCCCACCTGCGCATGCTTCGCGGTGATATAGGCATAGACGCCGGCATCGCCGCGCATGCCAGCGACGCTGGAGGTGATGACGATCGCGCCGCCGTCATTCATGTGCGGCACCGTATGCTTCGCCGCGAGATAGGCGCCGCGCACATGCACCGCCATCACGCTGTCGAAGGTCTCGTCCGGATAGTGCGCGATCGGCGCCACCACGCCGAAGTTTCCGGCATTGGAGAACAGCACGTCGATCCTGCCGAAGCGCTCCACGACAGCATCGACATAGGCGCGCGTCTGCCCGGCATCGGCGACATCGGCGCGGATCGTTGCAACGCGATCCGAAGGTAAATCGCTCGCAACGCGCGCGAGCGCCTCGGCATCACGATCGACCAGCAGCACGCGCGCGCCATGATCGAGAAACAGCCGCGCCGCGGCGCAGCCGAGATTTCCCGCGCCACCGGTGACAATGCAGGTCTTGCCGTCGAGCTTCTTCACGCGAGCCTCTCAGATCGGGTAGTGGATCGGCCCGTCCTGAATGGTGATCCAGCGCAGCTCGGTGAATTCGGCGATGCCGGCCTTGCCGCCGAAGCGGCCATAGCCCGACGCCTTGACGCCGCCGAACGGCATCTGCGCCTCGTCATGCACTGTCGGTCCGTTGACGTGGCAGATGCCGGACTCGATGCGCCGCGCCACCGCCAGCGCGCGATTGACGTCGCGGCCGAACACCGCCGCCGACAGGCCATATTCGGTATCATTGGCGACGCGCACCGCCTCGTCGACGCTGCCGACGCGCACCACCGTGACCACCGGGCCGAAGGATTCCTCGGCATAGATCCGCATCGAGCTGCGCACACGATCCAGCACCGTGGCCTGCACGATGGTGCCGTTGATGCCGCCGCCGGTGGTCATCACCGCGCCCTTGTCGACGGCGTCCTTCACCAATTGTCCGATGCGGGTCGCCGCGGTCGGATCGACCACGCAGCCGAGCGGCGTCTTGCCGGCGACTGGATCGCCGGCCTTCAGGCTCTTGGCCTTCTCGGTGAGCTTGGCGACGAAGGCATCGGCGATCTTGTCATCGACCACGATGCGTTCGGTCGACATGCAGATCTGGCCCTGATTCATGTAAGCGCCGAACGCGGCGGCCGCGACGGCGGCATCGAGATCCGCGTCGTCGAGCACGACGAACGGCGCCTTGCCGCCTAGCTCCATCAGTGCCGGCTTGAGATGACGCCCGGCGGATTCGGCGATGATGCGGCCGACGCGGGTGGAGCCGGTGAAGTTGACGCGGCGCACCGCGGGTTGCGCGATCAGCGTCTCGACAATCTCCGCGGCGGCCTCCGGCGCGTTGGAAATGGCGTTGAGCACGCCCTTCGGCAATCCGGCTTCGTTGAGCGCATCGACGATCAGCCGATGGGTGCGCGGGCAGACTTCCGAGGTCTTCATCACCACGGTGTTGCCGCAGGCGAGCGGCGTCGCCAGCGAGCGCACGCCGAGAATGACGGGCGCATTCCACGGCGCGATCGACAGCACCACGCCGGCGGGCTGGCGCACCGCCATCGCCAGCGAGCCGGGCCGGTTCGAGGGGATGACTTCGCCGGAAATCTGCGTGGTCAGCGCCGCCGCCTCGCGCAGCATGTCGGAGGCGAGGCCGACATTGAACATCGCCCAGCCGGCGGTGGCGCCGATCTCGGCGCCCATGGCCGCGACAAAATCGTTCGCTTTCGCTTGCAGCATGTCGGCCGCCTTCGACAGCACGGCGCGGCGCTCGCGCGGCGAGGTGACGGACCAGGTGGCGAAGGCCGCCGCCGCGGCATCGACGGCGGCAATCGCGTCGTCGATGGTGGCCGCCGCGGCCTTGGTCGCGACCTCGCCGGAGAGGGGATTACGGCGCTCGAAGGTCGCTCCGTTCGATGCGGCCCGCTCTTCGCCGGCGATCATCAATCCCAATGCACTCATGGCCGTCTCCATTCTTCACACATTCGAACTTGTTCCGAGAAAAGCGCGTTGCACCGCCGGATCGTCGATCAGACTGGCCGCGCTGCCTTCGCCGACGATGCGGCCGGCCTCCAGCAGATAGCCGCGATCGGCGATCGCGAGGCTGGCGCGCACGTTCTGCTCGACGATCAACAGGCTGACGCCGCTGTTGCGGACCTGCGCCAGCACCTCGAACAATTCGTGCACCAGGATCGGCGCGAGGCCGAGGCTCGGCTCGTCCAGCATCAACAGCCGTGGCGACGACATCAGCGCGCGGCCGATCGCCACCATCTGCTGCTCGCCGCCGGACATGGTGGCGACGGTCTGGCGCTGCCGCTCGCGCAGGCGCGGGAAGATGTCGAAGACCCGCGCGAGGTTTTCCGTCGCGGCCTTGCGCGCACGCTGGGCATAAGCGCCGAGCCGCAGATTCTCGATCACGGAGAGATCGGCGAAAATGCCACGCCCCTCCGGCACCAGCGCGATGCCGGCTTCCAGCACCAGATGCGCGGGCACGGCGTTCAGCGAGCGGCCGTCGAGCTTGACCTCGCCGCCCGGCTCCGGCGTGACGAGGCCGGCGATGGCGCGCAGCAGCGACGACTTGCCGGCGCCGTTGGCGCCGAGAATGACGACGGTTTCGCCGTCCGCGACCGACAGCGCCACGTCGTGCAGCGCCGCATGCTTGCCGTAACGCACCGAAAGATCGCGCACCTCAAGCATGACTGGCTCCGAGATAGGCGCGGATCACGTCCGGATCGCGCAGCACGTCGGCGGTCGCGCCGTCGGCGATCTTGCTGCCCGCGGTCATGACGATGCAGCGGCCGCACAGCGCGCGCACCGCCTCCATCACATGCTCCACCAGCACGATGGTGATGCCGCGCTCGCGCAGCGAGGCAATGAGATCGATGCCGACGCGCAGCTCGGTGGGGTTGAGGCCGGCGAGCCATTCGTCGAGCAGCAAAAGTTGCGGATCGGCGGCCAGCGCGCGCGCCAACTCCATCCGCTTCTGATCGATGTAGGTGAGATTTTCGGCGCTCTCGTCGCCGCGTCCGCCGAGCCCAACCCTTGCCAGCAACTCGCGGGCAGCGGCATCGGCTTCCGCGCCCCACAACGGCACGCGGCGAAACGCCAGCGCGGCGGCGATATTCTCGGCGACGCTCAGCGACGGCAGGATGCGCACGAGCTGGAACGTCCGCGCGATGCCCTTGCGGGCGATGCGGTGAGCCGGCCAGCCCGATACCTTTTCGCTGTTGAACCGGATATCGCCACCGCTCGGCTTCAGGCTGCCGGAGATCATGTTGAGCACGGTGGTCTTGCCGGAGCCGTTCGGCCCGAGCAGGCCGACCACCTCGCCGCGCGCGACGGTGAACGACACGCCGTTGACGGCGACGAGGCCGCCGAAGCGGCGCGTCAGTCCATTGATGTCGAGCAGCGCGGTCATGAGCGCGCTCCGCCGTCATCGGTGCGGCGCGCCTTGCCCCACATTTGTTCGACAAACGACAGCACACCCTTGGGCAGCGCGAACACGATGAGGATGAACAGCAGGCCGAGCAGGATCGAATAGTGGTTGGGGAAATTCGCCGACAGCCATTCGAACAGCAGGAATAGCGGCACCGCGCCGAGCAGCGGCCCCCACAGTCGCGTCGCGCCGCCGAGCAGCGCCATGATCAAGGTCAGGAACGACACCGTCGGATTGAAGACGATCGCCGGCTCGACGTAAGTCCAGCGCGGCGCCTGGATCGCGCCCACCAGGGTCATGATCACCGCGCTGATGGCGAACAGCGCCAGTTTGGTGCGCGCGATGTCGATGCCGACATGGGACGCCACCACCTCGTCGTCGCCGATGACTTTCAGCGCGAGCCCGATGCGCGAGCGGCCGATCCACCAGCGCAACAGCATGGTGACGACGCCGAGCGCCAGCAGTTGCCAGTAGATCTGCGCCGGGGTGATGCCGAGGAAGATGTAGCGCCCCAGCGTGCCGGTGACGTTGATCTCGTAGAAGGTGACGAGCTGGCGGATCAGCTCCGCCAAGCCGAAGGTGAAGATCACGAAATAGACGCCGGACAAGCGCAGCGTCGACAGGCCGACGACCAGCGCGACCGCGAGGCCGATACCGGCGGCGATCAGCAGCAGCAGCGGATAGGGCAGCACCTCGCTCAGCGCCGCGACGCAGTAAGCGCCGATGCCGACGAAGGCCACTGTCGCCAGCGAGACGTAGCCGGTCGGCCCGGAGAACAGCGCCCATGCGGTGGCGAGCGTCACGTAACCGGCAAGACCCATCATCAGGCCGAGCCCGTAGGAGTCGAGGAACATCGGCGCGGCGGCGAGCGCGGCGATCAGTCCGGCGGCGATTGCGATCGGTTTCATCGCCGCGCCTTTCCGAACAGGCCGGACGGCCGCCACAGCAGGATGCCGAGGAAGATCAGATAGACGGCAGCCAGCGTCAGGCCCGGACTGACGTAAGTGGCCACGAAGGTTTCGACGAGGCCGAGGATCAGTCCCGCGCTGAGCGCGCCGAGCAGATTGCCGACGCCGCCCATGATGACGACGATCAGCGCCTTCATGGTGAAGACGACGCCGGAGGTCGCTGTGAATGTCTGGTACATCGAGATGACGACGCCGCCGCAGGCGGCGAGCGCGCCGCCGAGCGCAAAGGCCAGCCGCACCGCGCGATTGGCATCGATGCCGACCAGTGGCGCGGACGACGGCGCGACAGCAACGGCGCGCAGCGCGGTGCCCCACAGCGTCCGTGTCAGCAGGAGATAAAGCCCGCCGCCGATGGCGAGCGCCAGCACCAAGGCCAGCAGCCGATTGGCGGCGACGCTGGCGCCAAAAATATCGACGCCGAAATTCATGTAAGTGTAGCTGATGTAGTTGCCGCCGAACATCACCAGCATCACGCCCTGAATGACAAACAAGAGGCCGAAGGTGGCGAGGATGGAATCGATCTCCAGCGCCGCCGCGGTCTTCGAGCGTGCCACCAGTGGCCGCAGCATCAGGCCGTAGATCAGGTAGCTGAAGATGAAGCCGAGCGGCGCGGCGAGAACGAGGCTGATGAGCGGATTGATGTTGAACGAACCGCTCAGCGCATAGGCCAGAAACGACGCGGCGATGATCGTCTCGCCGTAAGCGAGATTCATGATGCGGGAGATGCCGTATTGCAGGGTGAGACCCATCGCCACCAGGGCGTAGGTCCCACCGAGCACGAGGCCCGCGATCAGCGTGGTGACGAACATCGCGCGCGTGGTCGCTTGGCGTTACTTGGCCTGCCAGGCTGGCTTCGGCAGCACCGGCTTGGTCGCGCCCGGCCGGTCGACCGGCGCGATGGCGACGAACTGGCCGTTCTGCCACTGGCCACCGAACCACAGCGTGCGGAGCTGGTTGTCTTCCATTTTGGTGTCGCCGAGCACCGTCTTGAAGGTGCCGGTGGAGAGCTCCTTCGACACCGCCTCGCGGTCCAGCCCCTTGCGCTTGATCGCCTCCTGCAGCATCTGCAGGCTCGCGTAAGTGATGACGCTGCCCCAGAGGTCCGGCGCCTTGCCGGTCACTTCCTCGTGGCGCTTGCGATAGGCGGCGTTGGCTTCGTTCTTCGGATCGATGCCACCGAGGCTCATGATGCCTTCGGCGTTCGGGCCGTTGTTCTTGCCGTAGACCGGGAAGCCGGTGCCGACGCCGAGATACATCACCTTGGGATTGAATTTCGCCACCTGCGCCTGCTGGGTGATGGCGAAGGTTTCCGGCGGATACGAGAACGCGACGAAGGTGTCGGCGCCGCCCTTGGCGGCCTCGTTGATCATCGGCGTGAAGTCGGTGGTGCCGGCGGGATAGGTGACGTCGTAGATCACCTCAAGCCCGGCTTTCTTGAACGACGGCCGCGCGGCGGTGACGAGGTCGATGCCGAAGCCGTCGGCGACCGAGATCATCGCGATCTTGCCGTTGATGGTGCCCGCCGCCTTGGCCTGCTTCAGCACGCCGGCCAGCGCCTCGGTGTAGTCGTGGCCGCCGCCGAGCATCCAGAAGCTTTTCTTCCAGCGCTTGACGAATTGCGGCGCCTTGTCGGTGACGGCGGAGACCGCGAGCTGCGGATAGCCGAAGCGGTCGAACAGCGGCGCGACGGCGAGATTGAAGCCGGTGCCCCATGGCGCGAGGATGAAGTCCACCTTGTCCTGCGTGGCGAGGCGTTCGGTGGCGCGCACCACTTCCTCGGCGGAGGAGCGGTCGTCGTATTCGATCACCTCGATCGGCAGGCGCTTGCCGTCAGGCAGTTCGAGGCCGCCGGCGTCCTTCACTTCCTTGGCCCACAGCACGTAGTTGGGAAATGCCGGCGCCGCCGGCATTGGCGCCGGTCTTGGACACCACATAGCCGATCTTCACCGAGGTGCGCTCCTGCGCGATGGCGGCAAAAGCGGCGGTGGTGCAGAGCAGGATGGCGGACAGGCTCAGCGTCTTCAGCGCACGCCTGCGGCCCGGATTCGTCCTTGAGTTCGTCATGGAATGTCCTCCCCACGATGGACGCCGCAGATGCGGCGCGTTGGCGACCTGCCGTGCGACTGTTGATCCGCGTCGCTTCACCGGCTGGAACAAACGCTAGCGGGGGGTTGAAGGGACATGAATAGACAATTTCGGAGGAAAATTGGATTTTACACGGGAAGACCGTGTATTGCGCTGTCATGCCGCAGCCGGTTGCCGGGACGACTGCTCACGCCTCGCGCATCTCGCGCGGCGCGCGATCCTTCATTGCATTCTTGAAACGACAACGCCCGCGACATGCGCGGGCACCCTCACCGTCGCTGCAATCACAATCCGCGCCTAGTGGATTCCGACGCCGAGCAGGCGTTCGATCAGCGCGCGATCGGCCCGCAAGTCATTCGGCGCGCCGGCCCAGGCCTCGCGGCCGCGCTCGAGGATCAGCACGCGGTCAGCGAAATCCAGCGCGCGCTCGATCTGCTGCTCCACCAGCAGCACGGTGACATCGCCGGAGCCGGCGAGGCGCGTGATCATGCTCATCAGTTCGTCGCAGATTACCGGCGCGAGGCCCTCCAGCGGCTCATCGAGCAGCAGCACCGACGGCTTGCCCAGCATGGTCCGCGCCATCGACAGCATCTGCTGCTCGCCGCCCGAGAGCTGTCCGCCGAGATTGCTCCGCCGCTCCGCGAGGCGCGGAAACATCTCATAGGCTTCGGCCAGCGCCGCGCGCGAACGGCCTTTCAGGCCGGCCGCGAGATTTTCCTCGACCGTCAGCGAGGCGAAGATGTCGCGGCTCTGCGGCACATAGCCGACGCCCATCAGCGCGCGCGCCGAGGTGCGGCGGCTGGAGATGTCGTGATCGCCGATGCGGACGCTGCCGGCATGGCGCGTCGACAGGCCCATCAAGGTGGCGAGCAGCGTGGTCTTGCCGACGCCGTTGCGGCCGAGAACGGCGAGCCGCCCGCCGGCGGGCACCTCGAACGAGATGTTCTGTACGATCTGGGTCGGTCCGTATCCGGCGCTCAGGCCGGCAACCTCAAGCCGGGCGGCGGGCATCGGCATAACTCCCGAGATAGGCGCGACGGACTTCCGGATCGCTGGTGACGGCCTGCGGCGTGCCCTCGAAGATCAAGCGGCCATTGGCGAGCACCAGCACGCGTTTGGCGAAGCGGAACACCAGATCCATGTCGTGTTCGATCATCAATACGGCGATGTCGGCGGGCAGGCGCTCGATCGCCTCGAGAATTTTCGGCGCCTCGTCATGCGGCACGCCGGCAGCGGGCTCATCGAGCAGCAGCACCTTCGGATTGAGCGCAAGGCCGATCGCCAATTCCAGCAGACGCTGCTGGCCGTAAGCGAGCTGCGACACCGTAATGCGCGCCAGATGCGCAATGCCGAGCGTGCCGAGCAGCTTCTCCCACTCCTCGCGCACCTCCGGCGCGCTGGTGGCGGCCGAGAAGAAGCGGCGCGTGATGCCCTTGCGCTGCATCACCGCGAGCGCGACGTTCTCCGCCGCCGTCAGGGTCGCGAACAGCCGCGTCACCTGAAACGTGCGCACCAGCCCGCGCCGCACCCGATCCGGAATGCCGAGACGGGTGATGTCGTCGCCTTCGAGGCACAGCGTGCCGCCGGTCGGCGGCAGACCGCCGGAAATGACATTCACCAGCGTGGTCTTGCCGGCGCCGTTGGGACCGATCAGCGCGACGCGGTCGCCGGCCGCCAGCTTGAACGAAATGTCCTGGTTGACGCGCAGGCCGCCGAACGCGCGCGATACCTTGTTCAGTTCGAGAAGGTCGGTCATGCCTGCCCTCCCCTCGTCATGACTTTCGACCACAGCACCGCAACGCCATGCGAGATGCCGCGCGGCACGAACAGCACGATGCCGATCAGCAGCAGGCCCACCAGCGTCATCCAGTGGAACGGATTGGTGGCAGACACGATGTGCTCGAAAATCTGGAAGATGATGCCGCCGAACAGCGCGCCCCACAGATTGCCCGCGCCGCCCAGCACCAGCATCACCAGCACTTCGGCGGAGCGCTCGAAGGACACGCTGTCAAGGCCGACCACGCCGGCCGTCATGGCGTTGAGCGCGCCGCCGACACCGGCGACCGCGCCGGATACCGCATACATGATGATGAGCCGCGGATAGATCACCGCGCCGATCATCTGCGCGCGCAAATCGTCGTCGCGGATGCCCTGGCACAACAGGCCGAACGGCGAGCGGACGAAGCGCAGCAGCAGCACGAAGACGATGCCGAGCACCACCAGCGAGAACACGAAGGCGGTGCGGCTGTACATGTCGAAATGAAACAGCCCGAGCACCGGCGTCGGCGTGATGCCGGAGAGGCCGTCGCTGCCGCCGGTGACCGACGACAGCTTGTTGGCGAGCGCGGCGACCAGTTGTCCCAGCGCGATCGAGATCACCAGTTGCGGCAGACCGCGAAAGCGGGTGATCAGCGCCCCGGAGACGATGCCCATGATCGCGCCGGCAACAATGCCGACGCCGAGCAGCGCGACCGGATCGCGCAGCCCGCCGAGACAGGCATTGCCGACCGCATAGGCGCTGACGCCGAACAGCGCCGCATGGCCGAGTGTCGCGATACCACAGTAGCCGGTGACGAGATCCAGCGACAGCACCAGAAGCGTGATGCCGATCAGCCGCGTCAGAAACGCAAGATCGTCCGGGAACAGCAGATAGCCGAGCACGCCGAGCGCCGCGATGGAGGCCACGGCCGTCAGTTCGGAGGCGAACGGGAATGCGCCGTCGGATTTTCTGGCAACGGTGGACAAGGTGCTCATGTCAATGCGCCCGCCCGAACAGTCCGCGAGGGAACAGGAATGCGATGAAGATGACCGCGAGATAGAAGAAGAACTCGCCGTATTCCGGGGCGAGATATTTGCCCGTGGTATCGGCCAGCCCGAGCAGCAGCGACGCCGCGAGGGCCCCCGCGATCGAGCCCGCGCCGCCGACCGAGACGACGACGAGAAAGGTCACCATGTAGCGCAGCGCATAGAACGGCTCGATCGGCAGCAGTTCCGCGCCGACCACGCCGCCGAACGCGCCGAGCCCGACCGCCAGCGCGAAAGTCGCGGCATAAATCCATTCGGTGCGGATGCCGAGCGAATCCGCCATGTCGCTGTTGTCGACCGAGGCGCGCAGCCGGATGCCGAATTCGGTCTTGTCGATCAGCAGCCACAGCGCCAGCGCGGTGATCAGACCGCAGACGATGACGAAAACGCGATGCGTCGGAATCATGCGGAAACCGATGTCGAGCGGACCGCTCAACTCGCCGGGCAGCGGGATCGGCTTCAAGGTCGGCCCGAAGATGAAGTTCGACAGGCCGATGATGACGAAGGTGATGCCGATGGTGAGCAGCACCTGGATCAGCGGGTCCGACTTCCGATAGATGCGGCGATAGAGCAGGACTTCCAGCGGCATCGCGATGATGATGGTGCCCACCACCGCGATGGCGATGGCAACCGCATAGCCGGCGCCGAGATCGCGCAACGCGTAGGATGCGAGATAGCCGCCGATCATGGCAAATGCGCCGTGAGCGAGATTCACCACGCGCATCAGGCCCATCATGATCGACAGGCCGATGGAAATGATGAACAGCACCATTCCATAGGACAGGCCGTCGAGGCCGATACTGAAGATGGTCTGCATGGTCCCTAGTGTCCCGCCGGCGACGCGACGCTGCGTCCGGCTCGCGAGAAGGCGGCGTCGTGGTGGATCACGCCGCGAACCATGGTCATTAGCACGTTGACACCGCGGAGGTCAGGCACGGAATCGGCCAACGGATCACGATCCGGCACGATCAGGTCCGCCGCCATGCCCGGCGCCAGCACGCCGCGCCAGCTTTCCTGCTTCATCGCATAGGCGCCGCCATGGATATAGGCGGCGACGGCCTCGCGCGGGGTCAGCGCCTCGTTCGGGCCGATCGGCTCGCCGCCGGGCAGGCCCCGGTCCACCGCATCGGCCATGCCGGCCCATGGCGAGGTGAGGCCGGTGGGCGCGTCGGAACTGGCGACGTAATGGACGCCGGCGGCCAGCGCGGAGCGGCCGGGATATTTGTCGTGGCGACGGGGGCCGAACGCCTGCTCGATGGAGCGGCGCATCCGGGTGAGAAAGCTCGGCTGCATCACGATCAAGGCGCCGAGCCGCTGCATCCGCGCGAAACCGTCGCGTGGCGGGCAGAAGAAGTGCTCGATGCGATGGCGGGGATCAGGCCATGCCACGTGCCCCTGCCCGGTCTCGTAGGCATCGATCACGCAGGCAACCGCGCGGTCGCCGGTGGCATGCACCGCGACCTGCCAGCCGGCCTCATGCGCGGCGACGATGACGCGCTTGAGATCAGCCTCGGGCCGCATGAAGAAGCCGCGCGTCGGCGTATCGCAATAGTCTTCGCTGACAGCGGAGGTCCGCCCGCCGACGATGCCGTCGGCAAAGAATTTCAGCGTCATCGTCTGCCAGTCCGGATCGCGTGTCGGCGCGAGGCCGCGCGCGAGCGCCTCCTCCGGATCGAGCTGATGCATGAAGCCGAGCCGCATCGGCAGATGCGTGCGCTCGCCGCGCGCCACCTGCCACACCGCGAACTCCTCGTCGAAGCCGCTGGTGAATCCCACCGCGGCCTCCACCGCCGCCGTCATTCCCATGCGCAGACAGTCGTCAATGGTGGCGTGCAGCGACTGCGCCAAAGTTTGGCGGCCGATCGGCGGCACCCGGCGGAAAATCAGTTCGGCGGCGGCTTCGGTAGCGCTGCCGTCGAGGCGGCCATCGGCGCCGCGGCCGAACACGCCGCCTTGCACGTCGGAGATGCCCTCGTCGATGTCGAGCGCGCGCAGCGCCGCTCCGTTGACGATGGCGATGTGGCCGCAGAAGCGGCGGATCAGTACCGGATGATCCGGGATCGCGGCATCGAGTTCGTCGCGGGTCGGATAACGATGCTCGGCAAGATGATTTTCGTCGAACTCGGCGGCGTGCACCCATTCGCCCTTCGGCGTCGTCGCCGCCCGCGCCCTGATGCGGTCGATGACGTCGCCGACCGAGGCCGCATGGGCGGGGCCGAGCGGAACCAGCAGCCGTCCATAGGCGATCGCGAACAGATGGATATGCGCATCGGTGAGGCCGGGCAGCACGGTGGCGCCATTTAGATCGATGGTGTCGGCGGCGGCGGGCGCCTCGCGCGTCGGCCCGACCCATGCCACCTTGCCGTCCCGCACGACGATAGCCTGCGCCGGGGAGCGATCCTCGGCGAAACGATAGATCCGTCCGTTGATGAGCCGCAGCGAGCCCGCGCGATCGGTCACAAGGAAATCCTGGCGTTCGGTGATGCGTCGTATCACAGAATAGATACGGGCTCCCGCCGCACCGGCGGGAGCCCCACGCGTCTTGGGCGTTACTTGCTGCTCAAGGCCCAGTCCGGCTGCGCCTCGAAGGTCTCGATCTCCTTGTTGATGAGCTTGCCATCAACCTTCTCGACCGTGCGCAGATAGACGTTCTGGCGGATGTGCCGCGTTTCCGGATCGATCGAGACCGGACCGCGCGGGCTGACCCAGCTCATGCCCTTCACCGCCTCGAGCGCCTTGGCCGGATCGCGCTTGCCGTCGGTCGCCTCGATCATCTTGTAGATCAGGCGCGCGCCGTCATAGGCGGCGACCGAGGTCATCGTCATGTCGGTGATCTTGTTGCCGTCCTTCTCGATCTGCGCGATGAACTTCTTGTTCTCCGGCGAGTCATGCGACACCGCGTAGTGATAGGTCGACAGAATGCCGATGCCGGCATCGCCGATGGTCGGCAGATCCGGTTCGGTCACGACGTCGCCGGTCGACATCAGCTTGACCCCGGCGGCTTTCAGGCCGTTGTCGATATAGGCCTTGACGAAACCGAGCGTCGGCGGACCGGCGGGCAGGAACGTATAGATCGTGTCTGCGCCGGAGTCCTTGATGCGCTGCATGATCGGGCCGAAGTCGGTGGTGTTGAGCGGCATGCGGATCGATTCCACCACCTTGCCGCCCTCGGCCTCGAAGGTCTTCTTGAACGCCGCCTCGGTGTCGAGGCCCGGACCGTAATCGCTGACCGCGATGGCCACCTTCTTCGAGCCGTTCTTGATGGCGACCTTCGCCGCCGGCACGGTGTTCTGCCACATCGTGAAGGAGGTGCGCACGATATAGGGGCTCTTCTGCACGATGGCGGAAGTGGCGGCGTTCATCACCACCAGCGGCGTCTTGGATTCCTCCAGCAGCGGCGCGATCGCCATCGCGTCCGGCGTGAAATAAACGCCGGCGAGATACTGCACCTTGTCCTTCACCAGCAGTTCCTGCGCCAGCGCCTTGGACTTCGCCGGATTCGGCGATTCCTCGTCACGGTAGATGAATTCGACGGTGTGATTGCCGACCTTGTTGCCGTGCTCGGCAACCCAGGCGTCGATGCCGATCTTGAAGTTCTTGCCGAACAGAGCATAGGGACCGGACATCGTTCCGATCACGCCGACCTTGATCACGTCGGCCGAGGCGCCGCCGGTCATCAGGCCGATCGCGGCCAGCGCCGTAAGCAAAGTTGCTGATTTCTTCATCGCAGTCCCTCTCTTGGTTTGTTCTGGTTTGTTGTGATTGTCATGCGTGTCGGCAGCGTCCCGCCGGCCTCAGAACATCTCGAAATATTCGCGCTGCTCCCATTCCGACACTTCGGCCTGGAAACGCTCGATCTCCGCATTCTTGATAAAGACGTAGTAGTCGACAAGCTCCGCGCCCATCACATTCCGGAAAAACGGATCCTCCTGGAGCGCGAAGACGGCTTCGCGAAGCGACTTCGGCAGCAGGCTGGCCTTGGTCTCGTAAGGCGTGTCGGCACCCGGGCCCGGATCGAGCGCGCGGTCGACGCCGTCGAGCCCCGAGAGAATCTGCGATGCCATGTAGAAATACGGGTTCGCCGCCGGCTCGCCGATCCTGTTCTCGAGACGGGTGGCCGGATCGTCGGGCCCGCCCAGCACCCGGATCATGACGCCGCGATTGTCGCGTCCCCAGATCGCCCGGTCCGGCGCCAGCGAATAGGATCGATAGCGCTTGTAGCCGTTGATGGTCGGCGTCGAAAACACCGCCGAGGCCCGCGCATGGGTCAGCAGGCCCGCCATGTAATGCTTGCCGAGTTTCGACAAGCCGTCCGGCTCGCTGGTCATGAACAGGTTCTTGCCGTCGGCACGCGACACCAGCGACTGGTGCAGATGCCATCCGGACGACATCACGTTCGGAATGCGCGGCCGGCACATGAACGTCGCGTGATAGCCGTGACGATTGCAGATCTGTTTGACCGCGGTGCGGAACAGCACCATCGTATCCGCCGGCTCGAGGCCGACCGTCGGCTGAAACACGAATTCGCACTGGCTCGGCCCGTATTCGACTTCGATCGAGCGCAACGGCAGGCCGAGAGCCACGATATTCCTGCGGATGATTTCGAGAGCAGGCTCCATCACGTCGTAGCGCTGCTCGGTGAGATACTGATAGCCCTGCGACAGAAGGCTGACCTCCGGCGGCTCACCCGGTCGTCCGGGATTGCCGGAATCGGTGGTGGCGAGGCGCGGATTCTCGACCTTGAAGATATGGCATTCGACTTCGAGGCCGGCCTTGAAATCGTAGCCGCGCGCGGCGAGCTTTTCGAGCACCGAACGATAGAGGCCGCGAGAGGCGAACGGAACGGGACGCCCATCGGAGAAGTACAGATCGCAAAGGACCCAGCCTGTTCCGGGAGCCCAGGGCAGCACGCGGAACGTGGTGGGATCGGGCACCATCAGGACGTCGCCGCCGCCCTGCATCTCGTCCATCCCGAAACCGCCGCCGGCAGAGAACACCGGAAACACGGTCCGGTGCGAGGTATCCTTCGCGAGCAGCGTGGTGGTGATGGAGCATCCGCTTTCCAGCGAATTCGCCGCTTCGGGCGCCATCAGCGTCTTGCCGCGAAGGATGCCGTGCTGATCCGGAAACGAGAGCCGGATGCTGTGCAGGTTCTGTTCCTTGACCATCCGCCGCAGACGGGTGGCGGCCTCCTGCTGCTCGTCGGACCAGAGGCCGTGCTTCCTGACGAAACTCAAGACAATATATCCTTTGCTGAAATCGATTGCCGCCGGCTACTCGGCCGCCGTCAGGTGCGGCGCCTTCCTCGCGATATCGGCCGGCACCGCCGCCGCCCAGGGCGCACCGCGCCGCCGCTTCACGTCGACTTCCATCCAGTACATCTCCCAGCCCTTGCTCGGCCCGATGCCATCCATGGTCGCAGGGCCCTGGATGCTGCGCGCATTGGCATCGTCGAGGAACATGAACGGCTTTCCGCCGGATGTCACCTTCTCGATTTCCTGCCGCAGCAGCCGGCGATACTGGATGATGGCCTTGTCGGACTGGCCGAGATGCTCCTGGGTGCGATCCTGAATCGCGCCCATCGACTCCACCGCCCACTGGTCGTGCACGTTGATGTCGGTGCCCATGCCGGTATAGGTCGAGGTCGCCTGCTCGTGCGGATCGAAGCCGTAGTCGTTGGACTTGTTCTTGCGCGAGACGTAATCGGGCAGTTCGTACAGTTCGAGGCGCTGGTCGCGCATCTTCTTCTTGTCCACCGGCGCGCCGTAGCTGGTGAAGATGGCGTACCAGTAGCAGTGCTCGTCATCCACCGGCACATGCCACTGCGTGATGGTCATTTCCGTGCTCATCGGAATGACGAAGGCATGCGGGAAGAGCTGATTGGTGACACGGACGTGGGTGCGCTCAGAGTCGATCTCGCGCAGCGCGATCAGGCGCAGCCCGTATTCGGTCTGCTCGACATTGATGATCGGGCGATCGTATTCGCGCAGCACCTTGGTCATCGGCATTTCGCTGTCGGCGGAGGCGCCGCGGAATTGCTTGCCATAGGCGGCGGCCGGGTCCTCGTCCTCGAAGAACCGATGCAGGAAGGAAGCGTGCGCCGGATCGATGCCGACCTCCAGCGCCTGCAGCCAGTTGCATTCGATCAGACCCTTGAAGGCAAAGGTGTAGGCGTCCGGCGCCGTGAAGCAGTCGATCTCCGGGAAGGCCGGCGGCTCGCCCTCGCCCATATAGGCCCAGAGGATGCCGCCCTTGGCGACCACCGGATAGGCGCGCTGCTTGATGTTCTTGCACAGCACCGAGCCGACCGGCTCCGCCGGCGTCTCCAGACACTGGCCATCGACGTCGAATAGCCAGCCGTGGAAAGAACAACGCACGCCACCGTTCTCCAGACGGCCGAAAGCAAGGTCGGCGCCGCGATGCGGACAGTGCCGGTCCATCAGGCCATAGCGGCCGCTTTCATCGCGAAACAGCACGAGCTTCTCGCCCAGCAGCGTGATGGGCTTGATCGGCCGTTCGCCTTCCAGTTCGTCCACCAGGGCCGCGGGCTGCCAATACATCCGCATCAGCTTGCCGCAGGGCGTTCCGCGCCCGGTCCGCGTGATGAGATCGTTCTGCTGTTGGCTCATCATGGTGAAGTCCTCCTCGAGGTTCAGGCCGGCATCGCGGCGGGCATGGCCGACATGGCATGGCGACGGATTGCGATCAGGGCGACAACTTCGGCACCGCCCTGGCGCGCGACGCAGCGCACGGTCGCAGGCAGGCCGGCGCCTTCGCTCGTCGCCGGCGCACGGAGCAAATCCAACCGGCTATCGACGACCGGCAGGCCGCCGCCGCTCTTTCGCCACCGCTGATGAATCCGACCCGCCATCCGATTGCCGCGTTTCAGGTGCAAACTTTGTTCGATGTACGAACAAATGTCCGATTTGATTTAGAGTGCCTCCAGATTGAGGCGGACGCAAGCCGATTCTTTCGGCGACCTGTGCGCAAACGCCTTTCGACGCCCTGCCCAGATCTGACGAGGACGTCGGGTAAGGTAAAGCCGTGGGCGGTCCAGCGCTGCCAGAACAGGATCAAAACCGGCTTGATCCGTTCGCACTTCGAACGTACGTTCTTTGCACGAACATTTCCTCGGAGGATTTCGAATGGACCGGATCATCCTCGACCTGCGGCGCGGCGCCTCCGCGCCCATCGCACCGAGCTCTCCACCGTACCATCGATCCTCTCCGTCCCGTCCGGTGGCCGGCCAACGCGCGGAGGTGCGCTCATGAGCGGGCTCGTCGTTATCGGCGGCTCCTATGCCGGTGTGCAGGCCGCGCTTTCGGCGCGCGATGCCGGCTATGCCGAGCCGATCACCATCATCAGCGACGAGGACTACCTGCCCTATCAGCGCCCGCCGCTGTCGAAGGCCTTCCTGCTCGACGCACAGAGCGAGGACAGTCTCGTGGTGCGCAACGCGGCGTTCTTCGAGAAGAAAACCATCGACCTGCGGCTCGGCGCTCGCGCCGATGCTATCGACCGGCGGGCGCGCACGGTCACGCTGGCCGACGGCAGCACGCTCCGGTTTGACAAGCTGGTGATCGGCACCGGCTCGCATGCGCGCCGGCTTCCGGTAGCGGGCGCCGACCTCGACGGCGTATGCTACCTGCGCAGCATCGCCGATGCGATCACGCTGAAGGCAAGGCTGCGCGAAGCGGCCGAGATCGCGGTGGTCGGCGGCGGCTTCATCGGCCTCGAGGTCGCGGCTTCCGCCAGCAAGCTCGGCAAGAAGGTCACGGTGATCGAGAGCGCGCCGCGACTGCTCGAGCGCGCGGTATCTCCGGTGATTTCCGATTATCTGCTGGCGCTGCACCGCCAGCACGGCGTTACGGTGCTGCTCGGCGAGACCGTCACCATGGTGGGCGGAGACAACGGCAAGGCCGCCTTCGTCAGCTGCGGCAACGGGCAACGCATCGCCGCCGATCTCGTCTTGGTCGGCATCGGCGGCATCGCCAATCATGCCATCGCGCAAACGGCGGAGCTGAACTGCCGCGACGGCATCGTCGTTGACGAGGTCGGGCGCACCAGTGACCCGGACATCTTCGCTGCCGGCGACTGCGCCAATCACTACAACCGGTTCGCGCAGCGCTGGCTGCGGCTGGAATCAGTGCAGAACGCGCAGGATCAGGCCAAGGCCGCCGGCCTTGCCATCGCCGGCCGTACCGAGCCCTATGCCAGCGTGCCGCGGTTCTGGTCCGATCAATACGACGCCAAGCTGCAGATTGTCGGCCTCGCCCACGGCTTCGATCGTCACGTCACGCGCGGTGACGTGGAAGACGGCAAGTTCTCGGTGTTCTACTACAAAGGCGCGCAACTGATCTCGGTCGACAGCATCGGCCGGCCGGGCGACCAGTTGGCGGCGCGGCAAATGATCGCCGACGGCGTCTGGCCGGCGCCGGAGCAGGCCGCCGATCCCGCATTCGATTTCAAGACGCTGATCCGCCGCGCCAACGGCGCAGGTGTATCGCCCCGCGATTCGTGATCTGGTCGCAGCGAGCACATCATCGATAAGGATTCATGGCCGCGGCATGCCCAAGCTCAAGCGCACCGAAGAAGAACAGCAGGCCAGGCGCGAGGGGCCTGAATTCATCGAGAGCCTCGACCGCGGCCTGCGGGTGATCCAGTCCTTCGGCGTCGATCGCCGGCCGATGACGCTCAGCGACATCGCCAAGGCCTGCAATCTGCCGCGTGCCACCGCGCGGCGCATTCTGCTGACGCTGGCGAAGGCCGGCTTCGTCGTCGGCGACGAGCGGCTGTTCTCGCTGACGCCGCGCATCCTGACACTGGCTTCGGCCTATCTCGCCTCCAACCAGATCAACAGCGTGATGCAGCCGCTGATGGACGAGGTCTCCAGCAAGGCGCGCGAGGTCTGTTCGCTCGCGGTGATGGACGGCGACGACGCGGTGTTCGTTGCCCGTGCAAGCCCGGCGCGGGTGTTTTCCGCCGGCATCGACATCGGCTATCGGCTGCCCTTGTTCTGCACCTCGGTCGGCCGCGTGCTGCTCGGGCGCCTCTCCGACGAGGATCTGACGCGCACCATCGCGGCGATGACGTTGACGCCGACGACGCCGAACACCGTGACCGACAAGGCCGCCGTGATCGCCACCATCATCGCCGACCGGCGCCAGGGCTATTCGCTGGTGGACCGCGAAGCCGAACCGGGCTTCCGCTCAGTTTCGGTGCCGATCGCGCGTTATGACGGCGGCATCGTCGCAGCCGCCAATATCGGCGCGCATGTCGACCGCATCACGCCGGAGGAGATGGTGGAACGCTTCGTGCCGCTGTTGCAGGAGATGGCCGTCGCGGCGAAGCCGCTGCTGGTCTAGCCGGCCAATACGATCACCTCCCGGGCAACGCGCTCTCAATCCGGGAGCAGCCGTTTCTTATAGGCATCGGAATCCATGTCGCGGATATCGATGCTGATGCTGTGCACCTCCGGCATCATCTCCACGAGGCCCTGGCGCAGCGCGATGCTGAGCCGCTCCTTCTGCTCCGGCGTTCGTCCGGCAAGCAGGTAGAACGAGACGTGGAAGAACGATTTGCGCGCGCCGGCGATCCAGTAGTCGTCGAATGCCTGCGCCCGGCTCTTGAGATCCTCGGCCTTCACAACCCCGGTGGCCGCCGCCGCGCGATGCAGCATCGACAGAACCTCGCGGACCGGCGGCATCTTCTGATCGCGCGCGTAGTGACAGACGATGTGAGGCACAGGCAGAACCTTCCGCAGCTTGTTTCGCGCCATTGAACGCAGACCGGGAGCCGCGCGGGTGGTACCCGGGCCGCAACGCACCACCATCGTCAGCACCCGCCATTCCGGGAGGCTGATCTCGTGCTCCAGCAGATAACGCCGCGTGCTGATGCGCAGCAGCAGCGCGCCGAGATTGATGATCCGCATCGTGAGAAAGTCGTCGACTTCCAGATTGGCTCCATCGACGCCCGGTTTGATCCAGTTCTTGACATTCGACTTGACCAAAGCGATTTCCCCAGCCGCTCCGAATTCCCGCGTCTCTTGTCAGAATCGGCCGGAACTGTAACTCCAAAAATGTTGAGGACACAGCACTATTGGCCTCGCTCACTGGGGATCGTCCGGTGCGCGGCACAATGCGCGCCTTCACCTGCGCGGCCCGGCCCCAAGCCCGAGACGGGCTTCACGGCCGGCGCTATCAGTTCTCTGGACTGGAGAGGCTGTGCGTCTCCCGCAGCCTGGCCTCTCTGTCAGCCTGATTGCTGGGCGCGGCCGACCGGCGCCTCGATATCGAGATTGGCCAATTCATAGCCGCGTCTGAAATCGACGATATGCTTGTCCATCCACGATCGCGCGTCAGTGACATCCCGCCGGCTGAGAGCCTGAAGGATTCGTTCATGGGCAAAAACCAGGCGCTCGCCGGCATTCAGCCGCGAAAACACGTTGAAGAAGGCCGGATAGAAGAGCTGGCTCATCGGCTCACGGCTGAGCTGCAGCGCGCGGTTGCGTGAGGCGCGCGCGATGATCTGATGAAATTCGATATCGAGCTCGACGAGGCTGCGCTTGTCCTCGAACGCGGCCTTGGTCTTCTCGACGTTGGCCCGCAGCGCCTCGAGGGCGTCGTCGTCGATCCGCTTGGCGGCGCATTCCGCGAGGGTCGGCTCGAGGCACCGCATGCTTTCCCAAAGTTCAAAGAAACTGATTTCGTGCAGGACGATGGCCGCCGTCACCTTTTGCGAGATATCGGCCTCGCGCGGCGCGGTGACATACAGCAGCTTGCCGCCGTCGTGGCGACGGACAAGGCCGTTTTGCTCGAGGACCCGAATGGCCTCCCGCACTGTGGACCGGTGGACGCCGTAGTCGGTCGCCAGGGTCGTCTCCGCGGGCACCCGGTCTCCCACAGCCCATTGGCCCGACATGATCTTGGCCTCGATACTGCGCACCACGACACGATAGGCCGGCTCGTGACGCGTCTGCAGCTCCACAGCAGTGGGGTCAATTACAGGCATTTTTGGTCCGACAATATTTGAGCCAGTGACCGAGCAACTTTCGGGGAAAGACAGCAACTCGAGGTTTTACAGTGCTTCATCGGACTCCGATTGTCCATTCGTTTGACAAAATTGCGCTTCCCTTCCATTATTGTCGGACAATAAAATTCCGGAGGACTTCATGAGATACCTTCTGGCAGCCGGGCTCGCGGCTGCCTTCCATTTTGCGACGCCCGCCTTGTCCCAAGTATCCGACGACGTGGTGAAGATCGGCGTCCTGAACGATCAGTCGGGACTTTATGCCGACCTCAGCGGCCCCGGATCAACCATCGCGGCGAAAATGGCTGTCGAGGATTTCGGCGGCACCGTTCTCGGAAAACCGATTGAAGTCATTTCGGCGGATCATCAGAACAAGCCCGACGTCGGCAGCACCATTGCAAGGCGCTGGATCGATACCGAAAAGGTCGACACCATCGTCGACGTCCCTCATTCCGCCACCGCGCTGGCCGTGCTCAGCGTGACGCGGGAGAAGAAGCGCACGCTTCTGCTGTCGGGCCCGGCCTATGTCGAGTTCACCGGCAAGGAATGCACACCGACCACGGTGCACTGGACCTACGACAGCTACGCGATGGCGAATGGCACGGCGCGCGCGGTGGTCCAGCAGGGCGGTGACAGCTGGTTCTTTCTCACCGGCGATAATGCCGGAAGCCACTCCCAGGAACGCGACGCCATGGCTTTCGTGCAAAAGGCCGGTGGCAAGGTGGTCGGCAGCGTCCGCCACCCGCTGAACACGTCGGATTTCTCGTCGTATCTTCTGCAGGCGCAGCAATCCAGAGCCAAGGTGATCGGACTTGCGAACGCGGGCGGCGACACCGTCAATGCCATCAAGCAGGCGAACGAGTTCGGCTTGGTGCAGGGCAACCAGAAACTCGCGGGCCTTCTGATGTTCATCACCGACGTCAAGGCGGTCGGTCTCGATCAGGCCCAGGGCCTGATCATCACAGACTCGTTCTACTGGGACGCCGACGAGCGGACGCGAACCTGGTCGCGCCGTTTCATGAAGCTGCACAACGGCCGTGCGCCGACCTCGGTCCAGGCCGGCGTCTACAGCGCGGTCCTGCACTACCTCAAGGCGGTCCAGGCGGCCGGCACCGACGAAAGCGTCACGGTGACGGCGAAGATGAAGGAGTTGCCGGTCAATGACTTCTTCAGCGATAACTACAGCATCCGGCAGGACGGGCGCCTGGTGCGGGACATGTATCTTCTGCAGGTCAAGGCCCCGTCGGACTCCCGGGAGCCATGGGACGTATTCAAGATACTGGCGCGGATTCCCGGCAACGAGGCCTACCGGCCGATGAGCGAAGGCAATTGCCCGCTGGTGAAGTGACGTTGTGAAGCCGCTGGGCGCACAAACAACATGGCGCGCGCGCCTTCATCGGCACGCGCGCCATCATGTTCCTCATCCGTAGTTCGAAGGAGACCTCAACTTGAACGATCTCGACTTTACCGGAAAGTCTGTCCTCGTGGTCGGAGGGTCCAGCGGCATCGGAAACGCGATCGCGCAATCGTTTCGCGCACGCGGCGCGGAGGTGCACGTGTGGGGCACGCGCGCCAGCTCATCCGACTACAGCGCGGACGAAGGCTCCGATCTGGCCGGACTGCACTACACCCAGATGGATGCCAGCAATCTTGCGGCCATCGAGGCGTTCGAACCGGCATTCAAACAGCTCGACATCCTGGTGCTGTCGCAGGGCATCGTGCTGTACGGCCGACGCGAGTTCGAGATGAAGGGCTTCCAGCACATCATTGACGTCAATCTGAACAGCCTGATGGCGTGCAGCCTGAAATTCCACGACATGCTGAAAGCGCGGCGCGGCGCGCTGATCATCCTCAGTTCGATGGCCGGCTTCCGCTCGACCAAGGGCAACCCCGCCTACAATGCCTCGAAGGCCGGCGCGATCGGCCTGACGCGAACGCTGGGCGAGGCCTGGGCCGAAGACGGCATCAGGGTCAACGGCATCGCGCCGGGCCTGATCGCCACCAAGCTGACGAAGGTCACGACCGATCATCCGAAGCGGCGCGAGGCGACCGAACAGCGGGTGCCGCTGAAGCGGCTCGGCCAGCCCGACGATATTGCCGGAACGGCGCTTTTCCTCGCCTCGCCGCTGGCGGCCTACATCATCGGACAGACCATCGTCGTCGACGGGGGCCTGACGCTGGCCTGACTTTCGGCGTCAGCGCGCCGGCGCGCTGCGCGCGAATTCGCGATCGCGCAGCTCCCGACGACGGATCTTGCCGGTGATCGTCATCGGCAGCTCCGCGATGTATTCGATCGCGCGCGGATACTTGTACGGCGCCGTCACCGACTTGACGTGATCCTGCAATTCGCGGGTCAGTTCGGGCGTTTGCGCAACGTCCTTGCGCAGCACGACAAACGCCTTGACGATCTCGCCGCGCTCGGGATCGGGACTTGCCACCACCGCGCAGAGCTGCACCGCCGGATGTTCGGCGAGCGCGTTTTCCACCTCGATGGGACCGATGCGGTAGCCGGCGGAGTTGATCACGTCATCCGAGCGCCCGCGATACCAGAAATAACCCTCGGAATCCTTTTCCGCGCGGTCGCTGGTCAGATACCACCGGCCATCGGGACCGTCGACGAAGCAAGCATTGGTCCGGTCCGGGTCTTTCCAGTAACCCAGCATCAACTGCGGATTGGGGACCTTCACCGCGAGATCGCCTTCCTGCCCCGGCGGCAGGCGATTGCCGCCGGCGTCGATCACGTCGATGTCGGAGCCGGGCGACGGCCGTCCCATCGAACCATAACGCACCGGCTCGCCCGGATAGTTCAATGCCACCATCAAGGCTTCGGTCTGTCCGTAAGCCTCGTCGATGCGGATGCCCGTTGCGGCTTCCCATCGCTCGGCGACGACGGGATTCATCGCCTCGCCCGCCGTTACAACGCGGCGCAATCGGCCGAGATCGCTCCGCGACTGCACCTCGTTCACGACTCGCGAGAGTTCAGTACCCGGCGCGCAATAGACCGTTACCTGATGCTTGCGCAGAAGCGCGAGCCGGTCCTTGGGCACGAAGGGCCCATCGAAGAAGAACGAGCACGCGCCGCAGCTCAGCGGCCCAAAGATGATGCTGGTCCCGGCCTTGCTCCAGCCGGTATCCGCCGTGCACCAGATCACTTCGCCGGGACGCAGGTCCAGCCAATAGATCGCCGAGACCCGCCATGCATAGATCGCGCGCGCCGCATGAACGACCGCCTTGGGATGGCCGGTCGAGCCCGAGGTGTAATACATGATCGCCGGCTCTTCCGCACCGACGACCGCCGGCTCCAGCGCATCCGAGGCGCCTGCCAGTTCACTCGTCCAATCGAGCCAGCCGGCCACGTCACCGAGCGCGATCCGAACGGGAATCCGATCTTTCACCGCCGCGAACTTCGCCGTTTGATCAGGGCGACAGATCGCGGCCTTGGCCTCCGCATTGACGACGCGATAGTCGATGTCACGCGCGGTGAGCATCTCGATGCAGGGAATGGGAACGGCGCCGATCTTCATGGTGGCGATGAGGGCAACAAACCATTCGGGCACCCGCGGCAACATGACGATGACGCGGTCGCCCTTCTGCACGCCGCGTGCTCGCAGCACGTTCGCCAGCTTGTTCGACAACCGCGACAGATCGGAATAGGTGTAGGTGCGCGCGTCGCCCGCAGCGTTTTCCCAGATCAGCGCCGGGCCGTCCTGCTCCCGGGCGCGCCGGTCGATGACATCGGCGCCGAAATTGAAGGCCGGCGGCACCTGCCAGCGAAAATCAGCACACAGAGCGTCGTAGGTTTCCGTTGGAGAACCCTGGCTGGGTGACCAGACATCGCGCATCGTTTCCTCCCGTTCCGCGTTTCTTGAGCTGAGGCTGTTCCTGGAAACGCCCCGGCGCCCTATCTTCCAGAGCCCTGCGTCAGAATGCGGCGACCGATCGCCCAGCGATGCACTTCCGACGGACCATCGTAAATCCGGAAGGCCCGCACGTCGCGATAGAACCGCTCAACCACGGTGTCGCGCGTCGTTCCGAGGCCGCCCAAAATCTGCAGCGAGCGATCGGCCACCCGCGCGACGGCTTCCGAGCAGATGACCTTGGCCATCGAGCTTTCCGTCGAAGCCCGCTCGCCTTTGTCGAGCAGCCAGGCGGTGTGCCAGATGGTCAATTGGGCCATGTGGATGTCCATGGCATTGTCGGCCAGCATGAAGGAGACGCCTTCGTGCTCGCCAAGCGTCTTTCCGAATGCCGTCCGCCGCCGGGCGAATTCGGTTGCAATGTCCTGCGCGCGGATCGCCGAGCCGAGCCAGCGCATGCAATGGGTGAGGCGTGCGGGCGCGAGACGAACCTGGGCATGGCGGAAGCCATGCCCGATCTCTCCCAGCACGGCATCGGACGGCACACGCAGGCCGTTAAAGCGCACCACGGCGTGTCCCCCGACGAAACTTGAATCGATAGTGTCGAGGGTGCGTTCGATCGTGATGGCAGGATCCGACATGTCGGCGAAGAACATCGTCGCCGCGCCGTTCGCTCCGTCGCCGCTCGTCTTCGCCATGATGATGGCAAAGGCCGCGCCTTCCGCGCCGGTGATCAGCCACTTCTCGCCGTCGATCACCCAGCCGTCGCCGTCGCGGCGTGCGGTGGTCTGCAGTTGACTGGGATCGGATCCGGCGCCGGGCGGCGGCTCCGTCATGCAGAAGCAGGAGCGGACAGCACCGGTCGCCAGCGGCTTGAGATAGCGTTCGCGCTGATCCGGCCGCGCCACCACATCGAGCAGATGAATGTTGCCTTCATCGGGCGCCGCGCAATGCAGCGCGACCGGCCCGAGCATGGAATAGCCGGCGGCCGTGAAAACCGCCGCCCGTCCGATGTGGGACAGATGCTGGCCGCCATACTCCTCCGGCGCATGCGGCGCCAGCACGCCGGCTCGGCGCGCCAGCGCGTTGAGTTCGCGGCGAAGCTCATCGGTGGGCCCGTGAGATGTCCAGCGCGGGTCCTTTTCGAACGGGATCACCTCATCGCGCACGAACGCCTTCACGCGCTCCGCGAGTTCGGTGACATGGGCCGGCAATGAAAAATCCATATCGAGTTCGGGCATCATCAGTCTCCCCGTTGAGCTCCGGTTGCGATGTCGCGCGCAACCAAAAGAATGTCTTCGCCAACGCTGGCAAAATCGGCGTAGCGGCTGTCCTTCACGGCACCGTTGACCCATTGCCGATGCAGTTGCAGGAAAACGATTCCGAGCTTGAACAGCGCAAGAACGCGCATGGCCGGCAGATCGTCGATATCTCGCCCGGTCAGAGCGGCGTAACGCCGGGCCACCTCGGCTCGCCGCCAGAATCCTGGATGCGCGGTTGGCATCTGTCGCAGGCGATGCAGGGCCGGCGGATCGCCGGGTTCGGTCCAGTAGCTCAGCAGCGTTGCAAGATCGAACAGCGGATCGCCGCGCGTGCCCATGTCCCAGTCGACCAGCGCGACCGGCGACATCGTCCGGGGATTCAAGATCAGATTATCGAGCTTGAAGTCGCAGTGCAGAATCGTCGGCGCTCGGTTGCAGAAAGTTTGCCGCGCCAGCCAATCCGAAATGTCCCGCAGCAGTGCCTGCGCGGCGGCGCCTTCCAGGACCAGCGCGCCCCGCTTCGACCAGCCTGCGATCGCCCGCCCGACGAAACCGTCCGGACGGCCGAGATCCTCGAGACCGACATCGCGCGCATCGACGCTGTGCAGCGCAGCCAGCGTGGTGACCAGCATCTCGGACAGGACCTGCGGCGCATCGGCGCGGTCCTGCAATGGCGACAACTCCGCACCGCGGACCACAATGCCGTCGCGATACTCGATCAGCTGAAACGGAACGCCGATCACGCTGCGGTCGTCACAATAATGCAGGCCCTTCGCGATGAACGGCAGCGCATGCGTAAGCCGTGACAGAATGCGATGCTCACGCGCCATGTCATGGGCGCCCGGCGGCAACGCGCCGTCCGGCGGCCGACGCAGGACAGTCGGCGCGCCGTTCACCACCAGGAGATAGTTGCGGTTGGCGAGACCGCCGGCGAATTGCCGGATCGGTTGCGTGCGGTCGAGCTTAAGATCATGCGCGTCCAGATAGCGGGCAAGGCTGTCCCATTGAGCCTCCGCGCCGGTTGCTGCCGACAACAGCTCCGGGCCTCCTGGCATCGATGCGGCGTTCGAAGGTGTCTCCACACCCGGCTCCAAAATCCAATTATTGTCGGACAATATCTAGATGTCAAAAAACGCCGCCGGCGTCAATTATCGCCCGCAGCCCATTTCTGTTTACGGTTGCTTTGATCGAGTGATAGTTTTGACCGACAATATTTCACAGGAAATGCCTGATCCTCCGGAAACCGGCAGGATCGGACCGGAGATCTGGCATGACGTCGCTTTCGACTAATCATCATGGCTCGGCTGCCGCCGCGATGTCCTTCGGTTCGCTCGCCATGTTGCGCCAGCCGCTGGTGTATTACGGCGCCCGTGCCCCGGATGTCATCGGGCAGCTGGCCCGAAGTCGCGGCGCCGCCCGCGTTCTGCCGATCGTCACCTCGTCGCTGCTGGCCGACCCTACTGTCAAAGCCGCGCTCGACACGCTCGGTGCATCGGCCCTCCCTGTTTTCCACGACCTGAAGCCCCACACGCCGTTCGACACCGTGCTGGCCCTGATCGCAACGATCGAGCGCACACGTCCTGACCTCGTTCTGGTTTTTGGCGGAGGCAGCGCCATCGACGCCGCGAAGATCGGCTGCCTCGCGGCATCCGCCGGGATTCGCGACCGCGAGGGTCTGCTGGGACTGCGTTCGGTGCCCGACAGTCAGGCCGTGTCCCAACCGTCTCCCGGCCTGCGCAGCCTGCTGATCATCGCCGTGCCGACCACGTTATCCGCCGCCGAATTCGGCGTCATCGGCGGCGCGACCGATACGGAGACCGGGATCAAGCATCTCTTCAAATCCGACACGCTTGCGCCCGATGTCATCGTCTATGATCCGTGGCTCGGCGCCCGGACCCCGCTCGATCTCTGGCTGTCCACGGGAATACGTTCGGTCGATCATGGCATCGAAACCGTCCTGTCGCGGGACGCCAATCCATTCACGGACGCCCTCGCGTTTCGCGGGCTTTCGTTCTTGCGGGCGGGATTGAGCGCGGCCCATGCCGATCCGTCCAGCATCGACGCACGCCATCGCTGCCAGCTCGGTGTCTGGCTGGCGGGCAGCAGCATCGGACGCGTTCGCTATGGCGCCAGCCACGGGCTCGGCCATCAGCTTGGCGCGATCGCCGGCGTGCCCCACGGCATGACATCATGCGTGCTGCTGCCGGCCGTTCTTGCTTTCAACGCCCCGGTATCCGGCCCGCAGCAGGCGGAGCTTGCCGCGGTTTTTGGGGGAAAGGGAGACTCGGCGGCAGAAGCGGTTCGAAACTTCATCGCGTCACTTGGCCTGCCCACGCGATTATCTCAACTCGGCGTCGATGAAACCACTTTGCCCCGTGTTGCGGAAACCGGATTGGGCAACGCCTTCGTCAAAGCCAACCTGCGGCCGATTCAATCGGCGGAGGAACTCATGACCATCCTCCGCGCGGCCTGTTAACGCGCTGCAAGTCGCGTTCGCCAGCTCTCTCGTCAGTGAGGCTTCTTGGGGCCCGACTTTGTGAGCACGTCCATCAGGCCATGCACCGATGCCGGGGCGGCCCCTGCCTCAATTTCCGCAATGTGACCGTAGGAGTCGGCCATGCGGTTCAAGCGGGCACGAATCCGGGGATCCTCCTCGTGATCGGCCTGCTCGCGCAGATCGTGCGCCTGATGAATGGCATCCTTCACATCGACCATGGTGCACCTCACCTGTTCCCACGCGGCTCAACGGCGGAACAGCGCCGGAGTTGCCTGCAAACGCGGATTTGATGCGGTGCGTCCGCGACGGGAACGCTCGAGCCAAGGCGAACTTTCAGCGCCGGCAGGAAAGGTCCAAGGGCCGCCGGATCAAGGAGCGGATATGAAAATGCGCGCCGGGCTATCGGCGCGCACCGGTAGGCTCCGAAGAACGAGGCCGTCCAGCGACGGATCGATAGCTAGATCGGCTGAGCGTCGAGCTTCTGCTTGAGTTGATCGATGATATCTTGATCACTGGTGACGATGCGCAGATACCCATGCCAGGTGATCGGCCCGCATTTGGTATGTTCGCTCGTCAGCTGATTTTTCAGCGATGAGAATTGTCCCCTATGGCGAGGCGGAATTAAAAGTTCCATGTCGCATCTCCACGGATGAAGGGTTGAAAGAGCGATCGGCGAGATCGCGTGCGCCGATCGGGCGAGCCGTCCAGCGACGGCGGTGAACAGCGAAGTCCACCAAGACGATGGCGTCGGCACCGCATCAATGAGTCCCAGCGGGCGCGGCGTCGAACGGCGGTCAGCTGGCGACCGCCATCCGCTTCTCGATGCCGTTCGGAATTTCGATATCGACTTCCAGCGTGGACACGGCCTTGCCCCTGTCCATCCGAACGATCACCTTCTCCGGGTCCAGAACGACGTGACGCGAGACCACGGCGAGAATTTCCTCGCGCAATACGCCGAGCAGATCCGGCTGGCTGCGCAGCCCGCGCTCGTGCGCAAGGAGAATTTGCAGCCTTTCACGGGCCACCGGCGCCGAGGCCGGCCGGCGGCGCAGCAGGTTCAAAAGGTTCATGCTCATGCCGCCCTCCTTCCCAGCAGGCGGTCCATGAAGCCCCTGCGCTGTTCGGACGGCACCACCATCGGCACGGTCTCGCCACCCAGGCGCCGCGCGGCGTCGATATAGGCCTTGGCCGGCGTACTCGCGGCGTTGTTCAGGGTGACCGGCGAACCGACATTGGACGCCTTCAGAACGTCCTGGCTCTCGGGAATGATTCCCAGCAGCGGAATCGCGAGGATCTCGAGAATATCATCGATGTTGAGCATCTCGCCGCGGGCCGCGCGGCTGGTATCGTAGCGGGTGATCAGCACATGCTTTTTGATCTCTTCGCCCTTCTCGGCCTTCACCGTCTTGGAATCGAGCATGCCGATGATACGGTCGGCGTCGCGCACCGAGGACACTTCGGGATTGGTGACGACGATCGCCTCGTCCGCGTAGCGCATCGCCAGCGTCGCGCCGCGTTCGATACCGGCCGGACTGTCACAGATCACCCAGTCGAATTTGGTGCGCAGCTCCGCGATGATGTTGCGAACACCCTCGTCGGTCAGCGCGTCCTTATCCCGCGTCTGCGACGCCGGCAGGAGCCACAGACTTTCGAGCCGCTTGTCGCGAATCAGGGCCTGCGAGAGCTTGGCGACGCCTTGCGCGACGTTGATGAGATCGAACACCACGCGCCGCTCCGCGCCCATGATCAGATCGAGATTGCGCAGGCCGACGTCGAAGTCGACCACGACGACCTTCTCGCCGCGCTGCGCGAGCGCCGCACCGAGCGCGGCCGTCGACGTCGTCTTGCCGACGCCGCCCTTCCCTGATGTCACGACCAAGACTTTGGCCATCGCTGTCTCCTGTGTCTGTTAGTTGAGCGGCGTGATCCGCATGATGTCGCCGTCCAGCCACGCCTGCGCGGGCTGCCGGCGCAGCGTTTCACCGATGTCTTCTGCAGTCTGGTAGTAGCCGTCGATTGCCAGCAGTTCGGCCTCGATCTTCTGGCAATAGATCCGGGCGGCCGAGTTGCCGTTGATGCCGGCCATCGCCCGGCCGCGCAGCGTCCCGTAAACATGGATGGAGCCGCCGGCGACGATCTCCGCACCGGACCCGACCGAGCCGAGCACGGTGACGTCGCCCTCCGTGAACACGATCCGCTGCCCTGAGCGAACCGGATTCTGAAGCAGCAGCGAGGGCGGCGGCGGTGGCGGCGGCTGAACCTCGACCTTCTTCGGCTCGACCTGTTCGACCACGCAGCCGCGACCGCCGCTCAGCACGGGCGGCAGGCCTGCGTCCAGTCCATTCGGTTCGACGCCTTCGAGACCGAGAATACGAATGCCGCGGTCCTCCAGATTCGAAACCAGGTGCGCGATCCCGTGCGAGCTCAGCTCCACCGCTGACAGATCGAGCACGATCGGACGCCCCGCGAAAAACCCGGGCGAATGGGCCAGCGTCGCATCGATTTCCTCGAGCCACTTCATGATTGGCATGAATGGCGAGAACACGAAGGCGACGTAGGATCGGCCACGGAGGCGCATGACCTGACGTTGCGGCTCCACCTTTGAAGTCATGAGTGAGCGCTCTCTGCTTTCGAAAAGTTTGTCATTGGTTAATTTTAAATTGAGCAGTGTCGGTTAACGAGCAGTTAACAGCCGGCGTTTTCCGGCGACCAAACGTTAAGAAATTCTCACGCCCGTCTTTGATGACCGCGCTACGTGCAATCCTGGTGGCAACTCGCGCATCTCGACGCATATTGGTCCCACCGAGCAGGACGGGTTTGGCGCCGCACCGAGCAGATGGGACGCTGGTATTGGGCCCCACATGCGCGTCGCATCCCCACTGGGTGAGAGGTGCCGTAACGGCCGCAGTCGCCCAACAGGGGCGGCCGCGCAAGCAGGCGTCGTGACAAGCCAGGCGCAGCTCTTGTTTGGCTTCAAGCCGGATGCCGTCCCCGCATCTCCAAACTTGAACTTGTCTATAGTACGGAGCAAGGTCTCTCCTGCATCTCTCCATGCAGGCGCCTCATCCATTCCGGCGTGCCGTTGAGACTATGATTGGATGCAAGTCCGCTTGCAAAGGGCGGGTTGACCCTGCCAACCGGAACGTAGTTGAGGTGTTGTTGAATGGTTTAGCTGGCCGGCGATAGTCCCATTGTAGACTTGGATTTCATCGGTTGCTCTTGCAGAGTCTCCGATGCCGCCAGCAATGACGAACCCACCCAGTAGAGCAAGGAATATACATCCGCCCGATCTGTGAAAGGCTGCCATCGCGGGCTGCTTCATGCGGCTCCAATCAGGATGCCAAAGGCGAGTACAATGGCGCCGCCGAGCACGATCTGGAAAACGGCCTGCAGGAACGGTGTATCCATATAGCGCGCGCGAATGAACGCGATTGCCCATAGTTCGAAGAACACCACGAAGCCGGCGATAGCGGTCGCAATCCAGAATGCGTTCTGCCATGAATCGGGAACGAGATAGGGAATCGTATGGCCTAGCCCGCCCACCGTGGTCATCAAACCGCATGTGGTGCCGCGCAACCATGGTGAGCCGCGCCCGGTCATCGAACCATCATCGGACAACGCTTCGGCGAATCCCATGCTGATGCCGGCACCGATAGAAGCCGCGAGCCCGACCAGAAACGTCTGCCAGTTGTTGTGGGTGGCGAATGCGGCCGCGAACAACGGAGCGAGCGTGGAGACCGATCCGTCCATCAGGCCGGCAAGGCCGGGCTGGACATATTGCAGCACGAACATCCGCCTGCGGGTGCGGTCTTCCTCGATCCGGCTGTCGGATTTGAGGAAGGCATCGGTCAACCGCGTCGCGAGACTTTCATGGCCCTTTTCCATCTCGGAGAGATCACCAAGCAGCTTGCGGACGCCGACGTCCTGGGCCTGCTCGGAGGCCTTGGCATAGAAACGCTGCGCCTCGAACTCCATCGTCTCGGCTTCCTTGCGGATGGTGTCGAGCGACAGGTTCCGGGTGAGCCAGATCGGACGGCGGCGCAGGAAGCCTTTGACGTCTTCGCGCCGGATCGGCGGCAGATTCGCGCCGAAGCGCTGCTCGTAGAGCTCAAGCAGCATATGACGGTGCGCTTTTTCCTCTTCGGCCATCTGTTCGAAGATCTTCGCCGACTCCGGATAGCGCTCCGCCAGATCTTCCGCAAAGCTCATGTAAATGCGGCTGTCCTCCTCCTCGCTGGCAATCGCGACAGCAAGCACCTCGCGCTCGGTCAGATCGGCGAAATTCTTCATTGGGCCGGTTTCTAGTTTAGAATGATTCTAAATTTATATCCGAGTCTCACGGAGGGGTCAATCGCGGGGCCGCAATATGCGGATGACCTTGCAGGCCGACGAGAAGCCGCAATCCAAATGCCTCGACTGAGCGTTCGGATGCTGCTCGACCGCAATTTCATCGCACAGTAATGGTTTGAACAGATGAGCTGGCCGCAACCTCGCCCATCGCGCATTTTCGCCAGTCGGAGCCGGCGCAGTCGGCAGGCCAGCCGTCGCCGAGCGCCATGAACAGCGCCGCCGTGTCCGCAAGACGATTGGCCTCAGCCTGCACGCGTGTCACCGCCGCGACCAGCTAGGTCTGCTGTGCGTTGAGCACGGCGAGCTGGTTGACCTGACCCGCATTCAATTGGCTCTGCACGATGTCGAGGCTGACCTTTGCGGTGCGTTCGGCGAGCGTGGCGGCTTTCAGTGCATCGGCATCGGATTGCAGCGAGCGCAGCGCGTCGGCGACGTTCTGGCAGGCGGTCATGACGGTCGAGCGATATTGCGCTTCGGCCTGCAGTCCCTTATCGACGTGATCGAGGTCGATGACCACGCGATCCGGATCATGGGGAGCAAAGACGTGTTGGAAAGAGCGGTTCTGGCCCAGCAAACCCCAAAATCCGAGGGTTCGCAGATGAGGACCAGATGGCGCTCCCTAGGGGAATCGAACCCCTGTTTCAGCCTTGAGAGGGCCGCGTCCTAACCGCTAGACGAAGGGAGCACAGGCGGAGGAATAGCCGCGAAACGACCGCTTCGCAAGGCCGGAGCGGCAACTGGGGAATGATCTCGAACACGGAAGGCCGGTTTGCCGTCTCGCGGCCCTGGGCTCGCGAGAAATCCAGCTCAAACGGGCAAATGAGCGCCAAGTGCAAATGAGCGCCAAGTCCGGTTTGACGGGCGGAATCAGGCTCTACGGCTCGCTGGCAAATTTCAGGCGCCCGGCCGGTTTCAGCGTGCGGGCATCGAAGGTGAGGATCTCCGTCGTGCCGCCGACATCGAGCGTCACCACCAGGTGGTCGCCGGCGGTCGCGGTCGAGACGATCCGTGCGCCCTTCGGCAGCATGGCCGTGGTTTCGGCCGCGCGGGTGCTTCCCTCAGCCCGAAAAAGACGATAGCCGATGGCGACAAGCACGGCCGCAACCGCAAGGGCCGTGGTCAGGCCTGCGATCAGCATCATCCGCCGCACGCGCGCAAACAGTGCGGCCTGCTCGGGGGTCGGTTCGGGCGCAACGGTTTCGGTCATTCAAGGCTCGCTGGTGGAACAATCGGCAGAAGACAACAGTCAGGTGCGACACATCACCGTCGCCGGCGATGAGGGTTCAGTGCGGCTCGACCGCGTGCTTGCGGTCCGGCTGCCGGAGCTGTCACGGTCGCGGCTGAAAGCCCTGATCCTTGCAGGCCGGATCTCGCTGCGGGACGCCCCGATTCTGGACCCCGCTTATCATGTCGCCAGCGGCGATACGATCACTATTCGCGTGCCGCCGCCGGTTTCGCCCGATCCAGAACCGGAGAATATCCCGCTCGACATCATCCATGAGGACAACGACCTGATCGTCATCGACAAGCCCAAAGGGCTCGTCGTGCATCCGGCCGCCGGCCATGAAAGCGGCACGCTGGTCAACGCCCTGATCGCCCATTGCGGCGCCAGCCTGTCCGGAATCGGCGGCGTCAAGCGGCCCGGAATCGTGCATCGGCTCGACAAGGACACCACCGGGCTGATGGTCGTTGCCAAGAACGACCACGCCCATGCCTCGCTGTCGGCGCAGTTCGCAGACCATGGCCGCACCGGCGCGCTGCGGCGCGGCTATATGGCCTTCGTCTGGGGCGTGCCCAACCGCTACCATGGCACAATCGACGCGCCGATCGACCGTCATCCTCACGCACGGGAAAAAATGGCGGTGCGCCCCAATGGCCGGGAAGCGATCACCCATTGGGAAACCGTGGACAGCTTCAACGGCCGGGACGGCAAGCCGATCGCCGCGCTGCTCGCCTGTCAGCTGGAAACCGGACGCACCCACCAGATCCGGGTGCATCTCAGCCATATCGGCCACCCGCTGCTGGGCGATACCGTCTATGGGCCGGGCTTCAAGACCAAGGCCAACAATCTCCGCCCCAGGGCCCGCGCCGTGCTCGAGGGCCTTGGCCGCCAGGCCTTGCACGCCTATCTGCTGACGCTCGAACACCCACGAACCGGTGAAATCCTTGAATGGACAAGCGATCTGCCGGCCGATCTTGCTGCTCTGCAAGAAGCGCTGCGCGCGGCAGAATGACGCAAATGCATGCATTAACCCCTTTTATTTCAATAATTTAATAATCAACACGGGATCGTGACCCCGTTTTGTTCTTTCCTTTCCGGGTCACGTTCGTGTATATTGCACCTGCGTTGGATGTCCCAGCGCGGAACATCGCAGTCCGGTCGGCTTTAACCCAGCGACCACTGCCTGGCCCGCCGCTATCGGGGGCCTGAACCACTGGAGGGCGCTACAACATGGCCCGTACAGCCACTTTGCCGGTTCTCAATGGAGAGTCCGGTCTGTCTCATTACCTCGCCGAAATCCGCAAATTCCCCATGCTCGAGCCGCAGGAGGAATACATGTTCGCCAAGCGTTGGCGCGAACATGGCGATCGCGAAGCGGCGCACCATCTGGTCACCAGCCATTTGCGGCTCGTGGCGAAAATTGCCATGGGCTATCGCGGCTACGGCTTGCCTATTTCCGAGGTCGTCTCGGAAGGCAATGTCGGCCTGATGCAAGCGGTCAAGCGGTTCGAACCCGACAAGGGCTTCCGTCTTGCCACCTACGCCATGTGGTGGATCAAGGCGTCAATTCAAGAGTACATCCTGCGTTCGTGGTCGCTTGTGAAGATGGGCACCACCGCGAACCAGAAGAAGCTGTTCTTCAACCTGCGCAAGGCGAAGAGCAAGATCAACGCACTCGACGATGGCGATCTGCATCCCGATCAGGTCAAGCTGATCGCCAAGCGACTCGGCGTCACCGATCAGGACGTGATCGACATGAACCGCCGGCTTGGCGGCGATGCGTCGCTCAACGCGCCGATCCGCGACGACGGCGAACCGGGCGAATGGCAGGACTGGCTGGTCGATACCTCGCCCAACCAGGAAGCCATCATGGCCGAGAGCGAGGAGTACGATCATCGGCGCGAAGCACTGAACGGTGCGATGAGCGTTCTCAATCCGCGCGAGAAGCGGATTTTCGAGGCCCGTCGTCTCGCCGAGGAGCCGATGACGCTGGAAGACCTCGCGAGCGAGTTCGGCGTGTCGCGCGAACGGGTGCGGCAGATCGAGGTGCGTGCGTTCGAGAAGGTCCAGTCCGCGGTGAAGACCGCTATCGCGCGACAGGAGCAGGCCGCGCTCGCCTCCGCGCACTGACCAGGTCCCGCTACGGACCGAAGTACCACTACGAATCCGAAGGCCGGCGCATCGCCGGCCTTCTTTTTTGTTGATCGTTTCACTGGCTGCGTCGACATCGCGATGGCATGCAACCGGGGAACGGTCCCGCTTTCGCGACGTTGCTTTCATGAAGGCGCATCGAACGGGATACTGTATTGCCGCTCGACCGATCCCGTGACGCTAGCAGAAAAATGCGGGCACGGAGTTCGGCATGTCGGCGACAGCACCATTGAATTCCACCATTGAAAGCCTCAACGCCGAACTGCGGGCGGCCGATCCACGTCTCGTCGCCAATGATGATTTCCTGCGCGGCGTGCTGGCCGGCTGCGGCGACTGCATCGAGATCCTGGATCTGGACGGCCGCCTGCAGTTCATCAGCGAAGCCGGCAAACGCGTGATGGAGGTTGATGACGTCGGCAAATTCTCCGGTCATGTCTGGCTCGATTTCTGGAGCGGCGATGGCCGGCTGGCGGCGGAGCGGGCCGTCGAAGCGGCGAAGGCGGGCGACATCGGCCGCTTCAAAGGGAGGGCGCCGACCGCCAAGGGCAATCAACGTTACTGGGATGTGCAGGTCTCCGCCATTCACGACAGTACCGGCAAACCGTCCCATCTTCTGTGTATCCTCCGCGACCTCACCGAGGAATGGCGCTTCACAACCGAGCTCAAGACCGCGATCGAACGGCAGGCGCTGCTCGCCACCGAACTGCATCATCGCATCAAGAACACGCTCGCGATGGTCGCGGCCATCGCCAACCAGACCATCCGCGGCGATGACATCATGGCGGCGCGCGAGGCGTTCACCGCCCGTGTCCTGACGCTCAGCCATGCTCACGACATTCTGACACAGACCAGTTGGGCAAAAGCTCCGATCCGAAAAGTGATGGATGGCGCCCTGGCGCCGCATCGGTCGGGACAAGGCCGCATCATCGCGAGCGGTCCCGACTTCGAACTGCAACCGCGACAAGCGCTGGCCTTGTCTCTGGCGATTCACGAACTGGCGACCAACGCGGCCAAATACGGCGCACTCTCCGGCGAGGGCCAGGTCAACGTCGCCTGGGGCGCGAAGTCGATCGACGACGTGCCGAGCTTTCACCTGACCTGGACGGAGAGCGGGGGACCGCCCGTGATCGAGCCGGAACCGCAACGCAAGGGCTTTGGCTCACGCCTGATCGAAAAAATGCTGGCCAATGAATTCAAAGGCACAGTGCGGACCTTTTATCGGCCGGACGGTGTTGTCTGCGAACTGATCACGCCGCTGTCCGAGCTCGATGACGGCGGAACGAACAATAGCTGACAAACAATGACCCTCGCGCAACCAACCTCCTCTGTCATTCTCGTGGTCGAGGACGACTATCTGCTCCGCTGCGATACCGTGCAGCGCCTTGAGGAACAGGGCTTCGCGGCCTTGGCCGCCTCCAACGCGGACGAGGCGATCGCCATCCTGGAGCAGCGGCGGGACGTCACCGTGATATTCACCGACATCGACATGCCGGGCTCGATGGATGGCCTCAAGCTCGCGCACGCCGTGCGGGGCCGCTGGCCTCCGATCAAGATCATTGCCACCTCGGGCGATGCGGACCTTCGGGCCAATGACTTGCCGGATGGCGGGCGCTTCGTTGCCAAGCCCTACAGCTTTCAGCAACTCACGAGTGTCATCCGCGAGATCACTCTCGCATGAGGCGTCGATGACTGGGCGGCCGCGAGGCGGCCCGAACGCGACGCGCCGCTATTCCCCCCAGGCCATGAAGGCCCCATTGAAGGCGCGCTCGCCCGGCGCGCCCTTCTCGATGGCAATGATCGCGCGGCGCTGGTTGGAATAGACCAGCGGGATATCGAACCACGAGCGCTCTTTCAGAAGTTGAAGATTGCGCGCCCGGTCGCTTTCCACATTCGAGAGCCCGATGAGGAAAAAGCCGTCCGTGACCTTCACGGCGAGCCCGGCTAACGGCGTGCCGCGCGCCTGCTCGTTGGACTTCATCAGAATGCCGGGCACATTCGCCACCGTTCCGTTGTCGTAGTCGGGCGGTAGAACGAAGGTCAGTTCGGCAGTGTGGCTGGCGGGCAGTGAGGTGTCGGTATTGCGGCGGAACGACATCGTCATCTTGAACTTGCGTTCGGGGATATCGATGTCGGCGCGAACCGCGATGTCATCCGGCTTGCCGTCGCTGCTCTTCACCGGCTCGGTACGCCAGATCACGCTGCCGACATACTGCTTGCCCTTCGGATCATTGGGATCCTCATCGTAAAGCACCACGCGCTGCGCGATCGGCGCGACGGCGTCGGTCGAACCCGGCTGTCCGACCCGATCGGTGATCTTGGGTGGCGGCGCGGTGGATGTATCCTTCGGGGCCTGGGACGTGACGGCCGCGGGCTTGCCGAGCAGACCGCGGACATAGGCCAGTCCCTTCTGGCCCCACAGAATGCCGGCGCCGGCGAGGATCAGCACCAGCCCGAGAATGATCACCGCCTTGAACGGAAAACCGCCGCCGGTCACCACGCGGCGCTCGCGGTCGGCGCGGCGCTGCTGCGAGCGGCGCTGCCGTGGCGGCGGCTCGTAGGCTTCCTCGACGCCCTCATCGTAGTCATAGGAGACCGGCGCCCCCACTCCGCGATCTTCCATGCTGGGCTCGAGCCGATCGAACTCCGGCGACGGAGACGGCACGTTGGCGTAGGTCCGGCGGGCCGCGCGATTAGCCTGCGCCGTCGCGCGACCGAGGTCGTCAGCGTCGGCGACGACATCGCGGAACCCACGCACGCCGCCATGGCCTGCCGGTCCGGCGGACGCGGCATCCCCACGATCCGCATCGAAGTTGCGGCGCGGCGCCGCGCGCTCGCGCGACGGCGGCGTTTCATAGGGTGCCGCCGCTTGATCCTGTGGCGGTTCGGGACGCGCTCCGCGCGCCGGCCGTTCATCAGGCGGCCGATCTTCGGACGCGGCTCGCGCGGCATTGTCCAGGAACGACGGGCGGGGTGGCTGCTGCGGGGCCGCTGCACCGGGCTTGGCCCCCTCGCGCTCGGCTTGGCGCGCCGCGGCGGCTCGGCTTCCGGCGCGGAAGGCATCGCCGGAACGCGGCCGCCCCTTGGAATCGGTGCGCGCCAGTTCGCGGGCCCGTTGCGCTGCCTCGGACTCGACCTTGCGGATCGCCTCCTCCAGCGACAGCCGCTCGCGGGTGATTTCGGATTCGGTGAGCGGCGGCTGGACACCGCGCAACTGCGCGATCAACGCCGACCGGGCACGCTCGTAAAGCGCGCGCCGGCTTTCTCCAGGCGCGCTCGGATCGAGGCCCGAAATGGCACGGGCGATCAGCGGATAGTAATCAGCCATATCTCGTCAATGTTGCAGACCCTATTTGCAAGGACTTTGCAAATATTCCCGTAACATTCCATTAAGCCTCAAACGGATTTTGCACCAGAATGGTATCCTCGCGTTCCGGGCTCGTCGACAGCAGGGCGATCGGACAGCCGACCAGTTCCTCAACACGGCGGACATATTTCACGGCTTGCGCCGGGAGATCCGCCCACGAACGCGCATTCGCGGTCGGCTCCTTCCAGCCTTCGATGGTCTCGTAGATCGGCTCGATGCGGGCCTGAGCGCCCTCGCCGGCCGGCAGATGGTCGATCACCTGGCCATCCAGCTTATAGCCGACACAGACCTCGATGGTGTCGAAACCATCGAGGATATCCAGCTTCGTCAGCGCCAAGCCATGGATGCCGCAGGTCCGCACCGTCTGGCGCACCAGCATGGCGTCGAACCAGCCACACCGCCGCTTGCGCCCGGTGTTGACCCCGAATTCCTTGCCGCGGCGGCCGATCTCCTCGCCGATCTCGTTGGTCAGTTCGGTCGGGAACGGGCCCATTCCCACCCGCGTGGTGTAAGCCTTGCAAATTCCCAGCACATAGCCGAGCGAACTCGGGCCCATGCCGGTGCCGGTCGCGGCTTGCGCGGCCACGGTGTTGGACGAGGTCACATAGGGATAGGTGCCGTGGTCGACGTCGAGAAGCGCGCCCTGCGCGCCTTCGAACAGGATGCGCTTGCCCTCGCGGCGCTTCTGATCCAGCAAATTCCACACACTGTCAGCATAAGGCAGCACCCGCGGCGCAATTGCGGCGAGATCCCGCAACAGTTCGGCGCTATCGACCTCGGCGATGCCGAGGCCGCGCCGCAAAGCGTTGTGATGGGCGAGCAGCCGCGCGATCTTGTGCGGCAGGGTTTGAAGATCGGCGAGGTCCATGAGCCGGATGGCGCGGCGCCCCACTTTGTCTTCATAAGCCGGGCCGATGCCACGCTGGGTGGTCCCGATCGCGGTCGCCTTGCTGGCGTTCTCACGCAGCGCGTCGAGTTCCCGATGCAGCGGCAGGATGAGCGTGACGTTCTCCGCCACGCGCAGATTATCGGGGGACACGGCGATCCCCTGCGCGGTGAGCTTGTCGACCTCGGCGAGAAACGCCTGGGGATCGAACACCACGCCATTGCCGATCACCGACAATTTTGACGAGCGAACCACGCCTGAAGGCAGCAGCGCCAGCTTGTAGGTATTTCCGTTGATGACCAGCGTATGACCGGCATTATGCCCGCCCTGAAAGCGCACCACGATATCGGCCTGCTCCGAAAGCCAGTCGACAATCTTGCCTTTTCCCTCGTCGCCCCATTGGGCGCCGACGACGACGACGTTGGTCATATCGAGATAAATCCCCGTAGTGCTCGCTACCGGGCGATTGCTGGGCCCGGCTACCCGGAGTCGGGTCGTCCTTCCGGATAAAGGATGCTGCTATCCGACGCAAGTAAAACGGCACCCGATCCGCTCCGGACGATGGTGACAAACCATTGATATCCCCGAAAAATCTGTTCGGGCGGTGAGCTTTCGCGCGCCATGCGCCGATCACGGCTCCGCGATCGGGCGAAAGTCCGGATCGATCAGAACGATGTGAGGAACCACGCCTGGTCGGCGCAATGGAATTGATGAGCCGGCACCGACGGGGCATAATTTGCCAAGTTATGCGGACTCCACGAACAATTCTCCCCCTCAGCCGGATGATCGCCCGGTCGGCGCAGGCCATCCGGCCCGTCGCGACCGGCCGTCACATGAGCACGACATCATGACCAAGCCGGTGGTTGGCGTCATCGGCAACATGTACATCATCGAAAATCGCTTCGCGGTGCAGGCCGTGGGCGAACGGAACATGCGCGCCATTGCCGAGGTGACCGGCGCTCTGCCGCTGATGTTCGCCAGCATGCCCGACATCACTGATCTCGCCGCGCTGCTGGATGTGGTGGACGGCATATTGCTGACGGGCGCCCGGGCCAACGTGCATCCGGCCCGTTTTCACACCGACCCCGATCCCCGCCACGAGCCGTATGATCCCAACCGCGATGACGTCGCCCTCACGCTGATCGACCTGTGCGTTCAGCGTGGCATCCCCTTGTTCGGCATTTGCCGGGGCTTGCAGGAAATGAATGTGGCGTTCGGCGGCTCGTTGCATCCGGAGATCCGCGAACTGCCGGGCCGCATCAATCACCGCATGCCGCGCCTTGCCAACGGCGAGATCCATCCGGATCCCGAAGTTATCTTCGCCGACCGTCACGATGTCCACCTCACGCCCAACGGGACCTTCGCCAAACTCTACGGCCGCGACACCATTCGCGTGAATTCACTGCACGGCCAGGGCATCCTCGAACCCGGAAAGCGCGTGGTGATCGAGGGCGTCGCCGACGACGGGACCATCGAAGCGATCCGCATCGCGGACGCGCCCGGCTTTGCCCTGGGCGTGCAATGGCACGCCGAATACGACCCGCAGCGCAATCCGATCAATCGCGCGCTGTTTCGGGCATTTGGCGACGCCGTTACAGCCCGTCAGCACCTACGCTGATTCTCCTCTGGGATATAACTGCGGCATCAGTTCCACCGCACCCGCAAGCGCGATAGTGGTGCTGGTTATCAGGACGGATCGTTATGTCAAAAACCACCCGCGCGACGCAGGCGCTCAAACAGCTCGGCGTCAGCTTCACGCTGCACGAATACGATTACGATCCCAACGCCGGCAGCATCGGCTTGCAGGCGGCTGCCGCTATCGGGGCAGAGCCGCGCCGGGTGCTGAAGACGTTGATGGCCGAGCTTGACGGCAAACCGGTCTGCGTCGTGGTGCCGTCCGATCACGAGGTCAGCATGAAAAAGCTGGCGCAGGCGTTCGGCGGCAAGTCGGCCAAGATGATGAAGCCGGCTGACGCCGAACGGCTGACCGGTTATCACGTCGGCGGCATCAGCCCGTTCGGCCAGAAGAAGCGCGTTCCGACGGCCATCGAGGAAATCGCCTTGCGGGAGCCGACCGTTTTCATCAACGGCGGCCAGCGCGGGCTGCAGGTTCAGCTCGATCCGAACCACGCCTGCAAAGCGCTCGGCGCCATCGCCGCGCCCTTGATCGCGTAAGGCCCCGCGCGCACGCGAGATTGCGATCCAGTCGCGCTCGTCGCCAACGACGCACCGTCTGGATCGCAGCAAGGCGATGCGCTAGCCTTCCATCGTGGCGGCCCGAAGAAGTCCGCCGGATCAAGACCGCCGCTTTCTACGGCCGGGAGGACAAATGCAACTGGCGCCGCTCGACGAGACGATCACGATCGCCGACCTGACGCGTGATCCCTATCCGATCTACCGACGGCTTCGCCGCGATGCGCCGGTGCTGCGGGTGAAATCGGTCGGCCGCACATTGCTGACCAAGGCAGCGCATACCAAACTGGTCAAGGACAACGCCGCGCTGTTCAGTTCCGACGATCCGAATACGCCGATGAAGCGCGCCTTCCTGGCGCATACCCTGATGCGCAAGGACCACGACGAACATCGCGCCGAGCGGATGGCGATGATGCCGGCCCTGATGCCGAAGACGATCGAGACCGATTGGGCGCCGCTCTACACAAAACTCGCGAGCAGTTATCTCGATCGCCTGCCGCGCGGCGAGATCGTCGATCTGTTTCCCACGCTCGCCGGTCCGCTTGCCGCGCGCATGCTGGCGCACGCGATGGGTGTGCCCGACGCCAGCGACGCCGACATGCAGCGCTGGTCGCAAACCCTGATCGACGGCGCCGGCAATTTCGGCTGGCATCCCGGCCCGTTCGAGGCGAGCGACCGCGCCAACGTTGAAATCGACGTTTGCATCCGCGCCAACATCGCGCGCGTGCAAGCGGAGCCCGACTCCTCCGCCCTTTCCTTCATGTGCCGCGCCAGGAATCAGATTCCTGAAAGCCAGATGATTTCCAACGTGAAGATCGCGATCGGCGGCGGCATCAATGAACCGCGCGACGCGCTGCTGACGATCATCTTCGGCCTGCTGACGAATCGCGATCAACTGGAAGAAGTGCGCGCGAAGAATTTGTGGCGCGCCGCCTTTGAGGAAGGCGTGCGCTGGGTCGCGCCGATCCAGGCCAGTTCACGGCTGGTGATGGAGGATACCGACATCGGCGGCTGCCATATACCGAAAGGCGATACCGTCATGACGATCCAGGCCTCGGCCAACCGCGACGAGGATGTGTTCGAGGATGGCGAGAACTTTAACGCGCTGCGGACGGACAATCCGCATCAGGCGTTCGGCAACGGTCCGCACCATTGCGCCGGCGCGCACCTGTCGCGGCGCACGGTCGGCGATATCCTGCTGCCGATGCTGTTCGAGCGCTTCCCGAACATGACCCTGCCCGATCCGGACAGCGTGCGCTGGCACGGCTTCGGCTTCCGTGGGCCGCTCAATCTACCGGTGTTGTTGCAATAGCAGCGGCGCGGCATGGTCTTGCCAGCATGCCATGATTGAAAAACGATCAGGAGCGACGATCATGAAGCAGTTACTTGACAAGCTCGTCGGGATCGTCACGGCCTTCGGCATCGCAGCGTTCGCATCCACCGCCGCGCAGGCGCAGACCATGACGCTGAGCAGTCCTGACATCAAGGATGGCGGCACCATCGCCAACCAGCAGGTATTCAAAGGTTTTGGCTGCACCGGCGACAACATCTCGCCCGCATTGTCATGGAGCGGCGCACCCGCCAACACCAAGAGCTTCGCTATCAGCATCTATGATCCCGACGCCCCGACTGGCAGCGGCTGGTGGCACTGGGTGGTCTATAACATTCCGGCGAGCACCACGTCGTTGCCGAAAGATGCCGGCGATCCCAGCAAGGGCCTGCTGCCCAAAGGCGCGGTGCAGAGCCGCACCGATTTCGGCACTGTCGGCTACGGCGGCCCCTGCCCGCCCCCGGGCGACAAGCCGCATCACTACCGGATCACGGTGTTCGCGCTCGACGTCGATCAGTTACCCAATGCCAAAGGCGACGCGGCCTCCGCCGCGCTGGTCGGCTTCGACATCAATTTCCATACGCTGGCGAAGGCGACACTGACCGGGATGTATGGGCGGTAGATTTCGCTCGTCATGGCCGGATTTATTCCGGCATCAAGTCTTGCACCTCCGCCAGTACTGGAGATGTGAATGGCCAGGACATAGGCGAGCGAAGCGACGCCGTTCTTCGAACGGCTGTGCCCGGCCATGACAGAGGGTACTCGAAAAATCCGGCCCTGACCAAGCCAGAGCCGAATTTTTCATTCACGCACGTACGGTTGTCACCGCGCGATGCTGTCCGCTATGCGTCAGGCCGCGCGAACCTTGATCAGGAATTCGTTCACGGCGGTGCGTAGCCTGCCCGCCTGACTATCAAGCTCCTGCGCATTGACCAGCACATCCGATGCCGCTGAGCCGGTGGCTTCCGCCGCCGAGCTGACACCGCCGATGTGGTGGCTGATCTCGTCCGAACCGGCAGCCGCTGACTGGATGTTGCGGGCGATCTCCCGTGTCGCAGCCCCCTGTTCCTCGACCGCACTCGAAATGCTGAGCGCAATCTCGTTCATCTGGGCAATGGTCCGGGTGATGTTGCTGATCGCGGCCACCGCCTCATGGGTGGTCGACTGCATGGTCGACACCTGCGCCGAGATTTCTTCGGTGGCCTTCGCGGTCTGGTTCGCCAGCGCCTTCACTTCCGAAGCGACCACCGCAAATCCGCGACCGGCCTCGCCGGCCCGCGCCGCCTCGATGGTGGCATTGAGCGCGAGCAGGTTGGTCTGCGCCGCGATGGTGTGGATCAACTGAACCACTTCACCGATCTTCTCCGCGCCATTCGACAGCACCTGAACCGTCGCATTGGTCCGCTCGGCATCCTCCACCGCCTTGTTGGCGATCTCGGTTGATTGCGACACCTGACGCGAAATCTCGGAGACCGAACTCGCGAGTTCTTCCGCCGCCGCGGCGACGGTGCCGGCATTCCCGGACGCCTTTTGCGACGCTTCGCTGACCGTCAAGGCGCGCGAACTGGCATCGCGGGCAAGACCCGTCATGCTTTCCGCGGTCGCCTGCATGCCGGCAGCCGAGGCGGTGACGGACTGAACGACGCCGTTGACGCTCCGTTCGAATTCGTCCGCGAGACTTTGCATGGCGATCCGACGCTCGTCGGCTGCGCGCTGCTGCGCCGCCGCCTCGGCCTGTTCCAGATCGCGGACGCGAACCGCATTTTCCTTGAACACCTGGACGGTGGTCGCCATCTTGCCGATCTCGTCGCGGCGACCGAGGCCAGGAATCTCCGCGTCCAGTTCGCCTTCGGCCAATGACTGCATCCGCGCACCGAGCTGGCCGAGCGGGCGGGTGATACTGCGGCCGATCAGCCAGGCGGCCAATCCCGCGCCGAGCGCGATGACGATCGTCGCCATGGCCAAGCCGAGAATGACCGGGCGGAGCTTGGCTTGGATGTCGTCGAGATAAGCACCCGTGCCGACAAACATATTCCATCCCGGAATCGCAACGGCGTAAGACATCTTGCGGATCAGTTCGTCGCTGCCCGGCTTGGTGTATTCGTAGCGGAGATTCACGCTGCCGTTGGCGGCAACGCCGTCCCGCAATTCGCGCGCCAGCTTGCGGCCGCCGGTTTCCACATCGAGCTGATTGCTGCCGATCTTGGATGCGTCAGGCGTCGCCAGCGTGACACCGTCCATACTGTAGGCGAACACATAGCCGTTGCCGTTGTCGTAGGTCATCGAGCGCAGCCGGTAGGCATACTCGGTGATCGCCTGATCCTTAGTGAGTTTGCCAGCCTGAACCTGCTTCTGGAATTCCAGGGCCATGTTGCGAGCCGTATCGACGATCGCATGAGTCTGCTCGATCCGGGCGGCGTACATTTCTCGCTGCATCATGGTCGCGGCATAAAACCCGGCGCCGATCAGCCCCAACAGGGGGATCGCCACGAGGGCGACGAGCTTCATGGCAATAGGAAGATTGTTCAGCAGCTTCACGTTCTGTGCTCCGGAGGCAGATTGCGCAATTCACGCAAGGCGGGGAATATCCGCAGCACAATAGATATTGACCGTTGATCCTTGGTTACCGGGGCGCCGGCGAGAGCGGCATTGCGTGCATATTCGTCTTCCGGAAATGAATGGCGGGGCGTCGCACGATCAAACGGCCCGGCGGCCAGGACGACGCGGCCGAGGCGCGCCCCTGCATCGGTCCGATCCCCTTTCCCTTGCCGCCGTCACGCCCAATCGATATCCGGTCCGGCCTTCGATTTGGCCTCCATCCAGTCCTGCGCGCGGGCAAAGGCAAAACGGATCTGGCGGATCGCGCGGGCATCGTCCTGCGAGAACATCCGATGCACCGCCGCGCCGCGCACCGTGGCCAGCAGCGCGCCGCGCATGGTGTCGATTTCCAGTTCCGTCAGATGGTAATCCGCTAGCAAGGTGCGCCAGTAGTCGTTCCGTTTCTCGGTGATCTGCTTCATCAGCGTTTCGATCTTGATCCGGAATGCATCATTGCTCCGCGACCCCATCCAGATCTCGATCAAAGCGAAATAGTCCGCACCGCCATAGACCTGCCAGTAACGATCGGCGATGGCATTGATCCGGTTGTCCAGCGAGTCCCTCGCGGAAATCTCCGCCTCGATTTCCCCCACCAGTTCCTGTGAGACGTAACGCACCACCTCGAGCAGTAAATCCTGAATGGTGCCGAAATGATGCTGGAGCGCGCCGCGCGTGACCTTGGCGCGCATGGCAATGCGCGCGGCCGTCGCGCCCGCGTAGCCCCGCTCGCTGACGGTGTCGATGGCCGCACGGATCAGCGCTGTCCGCGTTGCCTCGCTGCGGTCGGCCTGCCGGCGGCGCGGCTTTGCAGGGTGCGCGCGAGGCGCTGCCTCAGGCTGAGCGGCGTGCGACATCCGAAACGTCCTGTTCGGGTTGCTTGGCAGCAGCCGCGTCGATGAGTGCCACGATCTCGGCGGTGGTGCGGACATCGGCGAACCACAACAGCATGTTGCCCAAGGTCGCGTTGTGCTCGGCATCGGTGCGGGCGGCAGTACCGTCCGCCACGAAATGGACCTTGTAGTTCAGCATCATGGCGTCCCGCGCGGTGCTTTCGCAGCAGACATTGGTAACGGTGCCGGTGATGATGACCGTATCGATGCCTCGATCCGACAGCCGTTCGTGCAGATCGGATGAGCCCTGAATCAAGGCGCTGAAGCGGGTCTTCAGCACGACGTCGTCGGCCGGAGCGACTTTCAGACCCTCATAAAGAGCGTGGCCCGGGTGGGCCGGGACTAGTGCGCGGGACAATGCCGCGCCCCAATCGCTATCACAAAACTCGACGAAACGCGGCCAGCGGGCCGTCGGAGAGGTCTCGTCGCGCGTATCCTTGATCCAGATCACGCGACCGCCCGCCGTTCGCAATGTCTCGGCGAGCCGATTGACGTTGTCGACGATTCCACGCGCCGAAGGCACCGCAGTGTCATCGGCGACATAGGCGCGCTGCAGATCGATGACCAGAAGCGCGGTTCGGGTCGGATCGATCTCATCGAAGACGTGCCGTTTGCCCCTGCGCATGATGGCACGATCAATGACATCCTGCGGAATATCGATGGTGTGAGCCATGCGGTCCTCTCAAGATCTTTCGGAGCGGTCATTCGATTCAACGACCGCTCCGGTTGCCGATCACTTGACCAGCGGACAACCACCTTCGTTGAGCGGGCGGAACGCTTCTTCGGCCGGAATGGTGGCGACCAGCTTGTAGAGGTCCCATTCCGATTTCGATTCTTCCGGTTTCTTGACCTGGAACAGATACATGTCCCGCATCACGCGGCCGTCGATCCGCAACTTGCCATTCTTGGTCATGAAGTCGTTGATCGGCAGTTCACGCATCTTCGCCATCACCGCATCGGCATCGCGCGTGCCCGCTGCCTGCACCGCCTTCAGATAATGAAGCGTGCCGCTATAGGCACCGGCCTGCGTCATGCTCGGCATCCGCTTCATCTTCGCGTAGAAGCGATTCGACCAGGCGCGGGTCTCGTCATTGAGATCCCAATAGAACGCCTCGGTCAGCATCAATCCCTGCGCATCCTTCAGTCCGAGGCTGTGGATGTCACTGATGAAAGCGATCAGCGCCACCAGTTGCGTGCCGTCCCGCTGCAAGCCGAACTCGATCGACTGCTTCACTGCATTGGTCATGTCGGTGCCGCCGTTGGCGAGGCCGACGATTTTTGCCTTGGAGGCCTGAGCCTGCAGCAGGAATGAGGAAAAATCCACCGTGCCGAGCGGATGACGAACCGAACCAAGCACCTTGCCGCCGTTCGCTTCCACGATAGCGGCGGTATCGCGCTCGAGCGTCTTGCCGAAAACATAATCGGCGGTGAGGAAGAACCAATCCTTGCCGCCCCGCTTGACGATGGTTTTTCCTGTGCCGCTCGACATCGCATAGGTGTCCCACGTCCAATGCGTCGAATAGGCGGTGCAGGATTTGCCGGTGATATCCGAGCTGCCGGCGCTGGTGATCTGAGCGATCTTCTTCTTTTCCTTGGCGAGTTGCATGATCGCGAGCGCCATCCCCGATGAGGGCACATCGGTGATGATGTCAACGCCCGAGTCGTACCATTGCCGCGCAATGTTGGTCGCAATGTCGGGCTTGTTCTGGCCGTCGGCGAACACAACCTCGATCGGCTTGCCAAGCACCTTGCCGCCAAAATCCTCGACAGCCATTTTGACCGCTTCGACAGCCCCTTGCCCGCCAATGTCCGCATAGACCCCGGTCATATCGGGAAGCACGCCGATCTTGACGCCCCCCTCCTCCGCCAGCACCGGCTGAGTGGCGGCAATAGCGATGGCTGCAATCAGCACGTGCAGCGCGTACTTCCTTCTCATAAACTCCCTCCCCGATTTCGTCCGGATGCTCGCCGGATCTTCTCAGATCATACATACATTCCGTAATGAATGTAAATGACGTCGGAAATTCTCTTCAAAGTCGGAGGGATAGCCGTTCAGGACGCTCATGCGTTGGCGGCGCGCCAAACGAAAATGCCCGGACCAGAGGGCCCGGGCATCGAAGCAACTGTCGGCTTCGGTCCGTTGTCCGATTTTCTCAGAAGGTCAACGCCTTCGCCTGCTTGACCTGCGGAAGCGCCTGCACCTTGGACAGGACATCAGCCGGCACGGCGCCGTCGACCTCTACCAGGGCGATTGCATCGCCACCCTGGGTGTGGCGGCCGAGATTGAAGGTCGCGATGTTCACCTGGGCATCGCCCAGGATCGATGCGAACTTGCCGATGAAGCCGGGCTTGTCCTCGTTGGTGACGTAGATCATCGACGGACCGAACTCGGCATCGACACGGATGCCCTTGATATCGATCAGGCGCGGCTTGCCATCGGCATATACCGTGCCGGACACCGAGCGCTCCTGCTTGTCGGTGGTAACGGTGACGGTGATGACGCTTTCGTAGTCGCTCTGCGCGGCACGCACCACCTCGTCCACGATCATCCCGCGCTCCTTCGCGACCACCGGCGCGGACACGACATTGACATCGCCCAGCATCGGCCGCAGCAGACCAGTGAGCGCTGCGGACGTCAGGGCCTTGATCTTCATCTCGGCCACCGCGCCCTCATAGGTGATGGTCACCTTCGCAATATCGCGCTCGGTGAGCTGACCTGCGAAGGAGCCAAGCTTCTCGGCCAGGTCGACGAACGGCTTCAGCTTCGGCGCTTCTTCCGCGGTGATCGACGGGAAGTTGATGGCATTGGTGATCGCGCCGGTGAGCAGATAGTCGGACATTTGCTCGGCGACCTGAAGTGCAACGTTCTCCTGTGCCTCGGTGGTGGAAGCGCCGAGATGCGGCGTGCAGATCACATTGGGCTGGCCGAACAGCACGTTCTTGGTGGCAGGCTCCTCGACAAACACGTCGAAGGCGGCACCGGCGACCTGCTTGGAATTCAGGGCATCCACCAGCGCCTGTTCGTCGACAAGGCCGCCACGGGCGCAATTGATGATGCGCACACCCTTCTTCATCTTGGCGATTGCGGCTGCATCGATGATGTTGCGGGTCTTGTCGGTGAGCGGCGTGTGCAGCGTGATGAAATCGGCGCGCTCAAAGAGGTCCTCCAGCTCCACTTTCTCGACGCCGAGATCCTTGGCGCGCTCCGGCGACAGGAACGGGTCGAACGCAACCACCTTCATCTTCAGGCCGAGCGCACGATCAGCAACGATGGACCCGATATTGCCGCATCCGATCACACCGAGCGTCTTGCCTGTGATTTCCACGCCCATGAAGCGGTTCTTCTCCCACTTGCCGGCCTGAGTCGAAGCGTCGGCCGCCGGGATTTCGCGCGCCAGCGCCAGCATCAGGGTGATGGCGTGCTCGGCGGTGGTGATGGAATTGCCGAAGGGCGTGTTCATCACGATGATGCCCTTCGCGGTCGCCGCGGGAATCTCGACGTTGTCAACACCGATGCCCGCACGTCCGATCACCTTCAGCTTCTTGGCATTAGCGAGAATCTTCGCAGTCGCCTTGGTCGCCGAACGGATGGCGAGGCCATCATAATTGCCGATGATCTCGGCGAGCTTGTCCTTGTCCTTGCCGAGCGCCGGCTGGAAATCGACCTCAATGCCGCGATCCTTGAAGATCTGCACGGCAGCGGGGCTCAGGGCATCGGAGATGAGAACTTTGGGCTTGGTCATGGGATGGATCCTTTCGGGATCGTCATCCTGAGGAGCGAGCGAAGCGAGCCTCGAAGGATGATGGGAAATTGGAATGGGGAATCCGACAATGTCGCCGTCTATCCTTCGAGGGCCGCTGACGCGGCCACCTCAGGATGACGGCCCTCTCCCACAAGGGGAGAGGGAAAAGACAACTACGCCGCCTTGGCGAGCGACGCTTTGGCCTCGGCAAAGGCCCAATCCAGCCACTGCGTCAGCACGGCAACGTCGCTGGCTTCGACGGTTGCGCCACACCAGATGCGCAGGCCCGGAGGAGCATCGCGATAGTGGCCAAAATCGAAGCCGGCGCCTTCCTTCTCGACCGCACTGACGATCGACTTGGCAAACGCCGCTTGCGCGTCGGCAGCCAGCGCGGTGACAGCGGGATCAACCACTTTGAGACAGACCGAGGTGTTGGACCGGATCGCCGGATCGGCAGCAAGGAAATCGATCCATGGCGTCTTCGCCACCCAGTCGGCCAGCACCTTGGTGTTGGCATCGGCACGGCCGATCAGCGCCTTCAACCCGCCAACCGATTTCGCCCAGTTCAGCGTGTCGAGATAATCTTCCACGCAGAGCATCGACGGGGTGTTGATGGTTTCGCCGACGAAGATGCCGTCGATCAGCTTGCCGCCTTTGGTCATGCGGAAGATTTTCGGCAACGGCCAAGCGGGCACATAGCTTTCGAGTCGCTGAACTGCGCGCGGCGAGAGGATCAGCATGCCGTGCGCACCCTCACCTCCCAGCGCTTTCTGCCAGGAGAAGGTCACGACGTCGAGCTTGGCCCAGTCGAGCGGCTGCGCGAATGCGGCCGAGGTGGCATCGCAAATCGTCAGACCTTCACGGTCAGCTTTGATCCAGTCGGCATTCGGCACGCGCACACCGGAAGTGGTGCCGTTCCAGGTGAAGACGATATCGGACTTCGGATCGGCCTTCGTCAGGTCCGGAAGCTCGCCGTAACCCGCCTTCAGCGTGGTGACGTCCTTCAGCTTGAGTTGCTTGACGACGTCGGTCACCCACCCTTCGCCGAAGGATTCCCAGGCGATCATGGTGACGGGCCGACTACCTAACAGCGACCACAGCGCCATTTCGACAGCGCCCGTATCCGATGCCGGCACGATGCCGATCTTGTAGTCGGCCGGCACTTCCAGCACTTCGCGGGTCAGGTCGATCGCGAGCTTGAGCTTGGTCTTGCCAATCTTCGCGCGATGCGAGCGGCCGAGGGCAGCGTCTTTGAGGGCTTCGGGGGTCCAGCCGGGGCGCTTGGCGCAGGGGCCGGAAGAGAAATGCGGCACAGCCGGCCGCGCAGCGGGCTTCGCTACAGTCATCGTCTATCCTTCCAGATAGTAAGCCTCCCGTTGGGGGGAGGTGTCCCGCCGCGGGAGATACGCCAAGCTGCCATACGGGTCAAGGGATACTCCCCGCCTCTCCAACGAAGTAATGAGAGCTATGCAACGCTGCCCCTTCCGCCCGCCCAAGGCCGGATAACGTACCATGCCGACCCACGTCATGCTGCTCGTCCTGCTTGGCGCGCTGTTGCACGCAAGCTGGAATGCCATGGTCAAATCCGGCGACGACAAGCTCAGCGAGACCGGACTGATCGCCGGCGGGGCGTCGCTGGTGTCATTATTGGCGCTGCCCTTTGTCCCCTTGCCTGCCACCGCGAGCTGGCCGTGGCTGGTCGCATCGATCGCAATCCATCAGCTCTATTACGCGCTGGTCGCGGCCGCCTATCGGGCCGGCGACATGGGACATACCTATCCCCTGATGCGCGGTACCGCGCCGCTGCTGGTCGCGCTGGTCAGCGCGCCGCTGCTCGGTGAAACGCTGTCGGCCCATGCATGGATCGGCGTGATGCTGATCTGCGGCGGCATCCTGCTGCTGGCGCTGCACCGGCACGCCGCGCCGCGCGCCACGCTGATGGCGCTGGCGAATGCCCTGGTCATCGCCCTCTATACGCTCGTGGACGGCACCGGCACGCGGCTCTCCGGTAATGCCGTCTCCTACGTGCTCTGGCTCACCTTGCTGGAAGCCTTTCCGCTGCTGATTTGGCTCTGGCTGCGCGACGGCAAACGATTCCAGCGCCAACTGCGCCAGCGCGGCGCGATCGCGCTGATCGGCGGCACTTGCGCGATCGGGTCCTACGGCTTCGCGCTGTGGGCGATGACGCAAGCGCCGGTCGCCACCGTCGCCGCGCTGCGCGAGACGTCGGTGCTGTTCGCGGTAGCGATCTCGATGCTGGTGCTGCGCGAAGCCGGGGGCTCCCGGCGCATCGCCGCCGGCTTGCTTGTCGTGGCCGGCGCGATCACATTACGGCTGGCATGACCCAGGTCGCTGCCGCGACAGATGTCATTCAAGCGTTCAGCTTGAGGACCAGTTCGCTCTCGGCGATCCAGCGTCGCACCGCGCCGTAACCGTCGAGATCAAAACCGCCTTCGTGTGCGACGCGCGTATAGGCCAGTAACGCGACATCCGCCAGCGTCATGCTATCCCCGACCAGGAACCGGCTCGCCTTCAACTGCTGCTCCATCCGCGCCAGAGCGGCATGACCGCGCCTGACCTTATCCGGATCAAGCGCGGATACCGGCTTTCCAAGATATACCATCAGGAAGCGACAAACCGCGATATAGGGTTCGTGGCTATATTGTTCCCAGAACAGCCACTCGTCCATTTTCGCCGCGAGAAAATCATCCGCCGGAATGAAATCGCTGCCGCGCGCCAGATGACGGATGATGGCATTGGATTGCGCCAGCGCGCGGCCGTCATCGAATACGACGACGGGCACCTGCCCTGAGGCATTCAGCTTGAGAAACGCCGGCGTGCGGGTTTCGCCCCGCATCGTATCGACGGCAACCCATTCGTAGGGAATGCGAAGCCGATCACAGAGCCACTTCACTTTCAGGCAATTGCCGGAATTAAGATCGCCGTAGATTTTCATGCGCTGTTGTCACCACAAAGGCGGATACCAGAGCAACAACGCGTCGCGATCCTGTCAACGACGCGGGAACCGCTCCGCGCCGTGACGAAAGCGGCTCAGAACTTGTAGCCGAGACCCGCCCGCACGGTGTTGATGGATACATCAACCGGTGACGTGAAGCGCAGATATTCCCATTCCGCGCGCAGGAAGAGGTTCTGCACAAGCATCACGTCGATACCGAGGCCCGCCGAATAGCCAAACAGAAAATGCGACTTCTGATCGTTCGTCACGCCGCGGAAGCTTGGCCCGATGTTGGGCAGCGGCGGAACCTGCGTTCCGGTGTATTGGTAATACAGACTGATTCCGGCCGATCGCTGAATATCGGCCTGCCCCATCGCGACACCGCCGAACATGTAAGGAAGGAAGGACCCCATCGCGTAACCGGCGCGCAGCCTTGCGGACCCATAATCCTTGATCTGCATCGCAGCGGATTGCGTGAGGGTGGCCGTAGTGAAGTAGTCCTGGGGATAGAAGAAACTGCGCCCTTGCGACCCGGACGAACTGCCATCGAAACGGCCGTGAACATAATTCAGCTCGACGCCAAGAATAGCGTCTTCCCACTGCATGTTGTAGCCGACGAAGCCGCCGAAGCCGCTATTGCTTTGCGATGATTTGCCCAGCAACGGCCACTGCGAAATCTTGTACTCGTTCTCGACATCAACGTTGTTGAGCAGGCCTTTCGACAAACTCTGGTTGGAATTGACGAAGTTCATATCGGCGGTGCCGTAGCTGGCCTGGCCGCCGACATAGAAGCCTTCCCAGTTGATCGCACGTGGCGCCAGACCGTCCGAAAATCCGCCGCGAAGAATCGGAAGATCAGCAGCCTGCGCGCCTTGCACCGCCCCAAGCATCATTCCCGCCACCAGCAACTTACGCATCGCAATTCCCCCGAGGGCAAACTCAAACCGATCGCTCGCGGAGCTGCGCGAGATCGACTTTGGACCTGATGCGATCATCGCCTGTTAACCTTAACCAATCGTTGTCACGCCGCTGTTTCGGCGAACTTTGCTGCGGTTCGCTCGAATTTCCTGACGTCAAAAAACAAGAACGGCGCGGAATGACCCGCGCCGTTCGGAAGGTGAATTCGATCGAATAGGTACGCGATCAGCCCTTGGTGACGAGCGGCGGCGGTGGCGGCGGCGGGACATCGCAGCAGGTCCAGCGCAGACCAACCTTGATGTCATGCGACGTCAGATCGCGGAACTGGAATGGACGGCCGTTGCTGACGGTGGCATCGAACGAGGCGCCGGAGCCGGTCACGCCGGTGCCGAGATTGAGATAGCGATACGCCAATTCCACCGTCAGGTTCTGATTGACCCGGTAAGCGAGACCGGCATGCAGCGCCCACGCGAAATCCAGCTTGCTGGCCGTCTGTGCCTGATAGAGACCGGAGGTGGTGCCGCCGCCGAGATTGATCGTGGTGACGTCCGAGAAGCCGCTGAAGGTGTTGTAAGCGCCACCGACGCCAACACCGACGAAGGGCGTGATGCACCACCAGGTGCCGAGATCGGCATAGGCGTTGATCATGCCAACCCAACTCGTATAGCCGGCGCGATAGCTATCGCCGATATTGTAGGGTCCGGTCCCGCCGACATACACCGAAGCGAAGTCGGTGCCGCTGAACTGGGTGCGGGAGCGATATTCGCCGGTCACGTCCATGCGGAACCAGTTGTTGAACTGATAACCGACACCGAGTCCGTATGTCATGCCGCCGGTGAATTCGTGGCCGATCTGATTGACGGCCACCGTGCTGGCGTCGTTGTAGGCCGGAGCGAACAGCTTGCCCCTCGTGTTGGTCACGCCGATATCGCCGCGCAGGTACCATCCGCCGAAATCCTCCACCGGCGGCGGCGCGTAGTACTGCGGCGGCGGGGCGACGGGGATGTCCGCGGCCAGAGCCACACTGGACATCAGGGACGCCGCACCGGCGGCGGCCAAAATCATAACGCTACGCATTGGCTTCGTCCTCTTGTGGGTGAGGCACACGAGCTCTCACATCCCGAAATTCACGAAGGGACGATGCCACCAAATACTTAAGCGTCGCTTAACCCTAATTTTTAAGGTTGATATTTGGTGCACGCACGCAACAACGGCTCCCACACGGAACCGACGCCACACATCTTAACGATGGGTTGATAACAACACGCGGCGGCCTGCCCTGCCGCCGCTGGATTATGCCGTCAGCTTCGGCATCTTCGGCAGGAACATCGCGAGCAGCCCGATCGCCGGCAGGAACGCGCACACCGCATAGACGAAGTCGATGCCCTTCGCATCCGCCACCACACCGAGCATCGCCGCGCCCAATCCGCCTGCGCCGAAGGCGAAGCCGAAGAAAAGGCCGGAGATCATGCCGAAACGATGCGGCACCAATTCCTGCGCATAGACGATGATCGCAGGCATCGCGGAAGAGATGATCAAGCCGATGATGACGCTCAGAATGACTGTCCATTCGAGATTCACGTATGGCAGCAGTAACGTGAACGGCAGCGCGCCGAGGATCGAAAACCAGATCACGTAACGCCGGCCGAAGCGATCGCCCAGTGGACCACCGAAATAGACACCGGCGGCCACCGCGCCGAGGAACACGAACAGCAGCAGTTGCGAGGTCTGTGTCGTCACCGCGAACTTATGCATCAGATAGAACGTGTAGTAGCTGGTGAGGCTCGACAGATAGATGTACTTCGAGAACACCAGCATGATCAGGATGCCGATCGCCAACGCAACGCGCGAACCCGACGGCGCACCGGCCAGCCGCTTCGGCGCCGCGTGGCCACGCGCCATGATGCGCGGCTTGTACCAACTGCCGATGCGCCACAGGACGACGACGGCGACGAAGGCGATCGTCGAGAACCAGGCGATGCTCGGCTGCCCGAACGGCACCACGATCAGCGCCGCCAGCACCGGCCCGATCGCCGAGCCGAGATTGCCGCCGACCTGAAAGACGGACTGCGCAAAACCATAACGGCCGCCGGAGGCCATGCGCGCGATACGGGAGGATTCCGGATGGAAGATCGCGGAGCCAAGTCCGATCATGGCGGCGGAGAGCACCAGCATCGCGAAGTTATGCGCACCGCTCAGCATCAGCAGTCCCACAAACGTGAAGCCCATGCCCATCGCCAGCGAGAACGGCTGCGCCTTGCGATCGGTGATCATGCCGACGACGGGCTGCAGCAGCGATGCCGTGACCTGAAACGCCAGCGTGATCAGTCCGATCTGCGCGAATGTCAGTGCATAGTTTTCCTTCAGGATGGGATAGACCGACGGAATCAGCGATTGCATCGTGTCATTGAGGAAATGCGAGAAACTGATACCTGCCAGCACGACGTAAGCGGGGCCGCCACTCTTCGCCTGCGATGCGAGAGCGACATCAGCAGCGGGCACGACCGGGGTTTCGTTCGAGACGACGACCGGCTTGTTCACAGCGCATTCCACTCCGTTCGGAGAAAGCGGCAATCAATAAGTCAGCCGCGCACGGCAGACCACCTACAATTCACGATAGCTGCGATGCAGGGCGATCCCGTTTCACGCGCTCCGCTTACGGACGCGTCAGCATCAGCCGTTGCACCGCAGCGACAGCCGATCTGATGGCGATAGAGAGACTAGCTGAACCGTCTGTCAGGCCGCAGCGCCAGCCGCCGCCGCACCCAGAGCGGAGACGATGTCGTCGACCACTTCTTCCACCAGAATGCGGTCGTCGCCCTCGCCCATCACGCGGATCACCGGTTCGGTACCCGAGGAGCGGACCAGCAACCGGCCATGACCGTTGAGGCGCTTTTCGGCGGTCGAAATCGCCGTCTTCACATCGATCGCCTCGAGCGGCTTGCCGGAGCGATAGCGCACATTCTTGAGAATCTGCGGCAACGGATCGAAGCGATGGCATACCTCGGACACCGGACGCTGATGCTTCTGAATCACCGCCAGCACCTGTAGCGCCGCGACAAAGCCATCGCCGGTCGTCGCATAGTCCGAGAGGATGATGTGTCCCGACGGCTCGCCGCCAAGGTTGTAACCACCGGCCAGCATCTGTTCGAGAACGTAACGGTCGCCCACCGCGGTGCGGATCAGATCGAGACCAATACCTTTGAGAAAACGCTCGAGGCCGAGATTGGACATCACGGTGGAAACGAGACCTGGCTGCGCCAGCCGGCCGTCTTCCTTCCAACTTTCGGCGATCACCGCCAAAAGCTGATCGCCGTCGACGACATGGCCGCGTTCATCGACCACGATCACGCGGTCGGCATCGCCATCGAGCGCGATCCCGATATCGGCGCGCATCTCACGGACCTTGCTGCTCAGCGCCTCCGGCGAGGTAGAGCCGCATTCCTTATTGATGTTGAAGCCATCCGGATCGACGCCAATCGAAATGACGTCTGCCCCGAGTTCCCACAGGGCTTCGGGCACGACGCGGTAAGCCGCGCCGTTGGCGCAGTCGACCACCACGCGCAAGCCGTCGAGGCTGAGTTCGCGGGGCAGCGTGCGCTTGGCAAATTCGATATAGCGGTCATGGACGCCGTCGATGCGCTTGGCGCGGCCGAGGCTCCGGCTCGCCGCCAGCCTCTTGTCGAGGTTCTCGTCGAGCAATTCCTCGATCTGCTTTTCGACCTCGTCGGACAATTTGAACCCGGCCGGGCCGAACAGCTTGATGCCGTTGTCCTCGTAAAGGTTATGCGAGGCCGAGATCATCACCCCCAGATCGGCACGCATGGATTTGGTCAACATCGCCACCGCCGGCGTCGGCAGCGGACCGACCAGCAATACGTCCATCCCCACCGAGGTGAAGCCGGCCACGAGCGCGTTCTCGATCATGTAGCCGGAGAGCCGGGTATCCTTGCCGATCACGACGCGGTGGCGGTAGTCACCCCGTTGAAACGCCAGACCCGCCGCCTGCCCCACCTTCATCGCAAGTTCAGGCGTGATGAGTCCGTTGGCGCGACCCCGGATGCCATCGGTCCCAAAATATTTTCGGCTCATAAAGGTATCCCCCAGCAAAACGATCCGGCGTCGGCAGGGAGCTACGGCGCCAGAACATTCATCGCGGTCCAAGGCCGCGAGCATAACTGCGCCGGTTTATAATCCTTTTATCGTCTAAGCGACTTCAAAATATATGATGAATCGTTACGAGGCCCGGTTCCCGGCCCCGCAATAACGATCTGATCGCGTTGAAGAAATATCCTCTTTGCGGGAGCTTTAGCCTTTGCGCTTGATGTCCTTGTCGGATTTGGACGGCGCGGGCTGGGTCAGATTAACCGGGTCCGACGCCGGGAATGATTCTTCGAGACCCTTGTTCAAGGCGTCATCCAGCTTCTGCTTTCGGTTCTGGGCCTGCCCGGAGGTTTCGTCCGAACGGCGCTCGCGAGTGCCGGTCTCTGGCATGTCATTCTCCCGTTTGTCTGGGAGGTCAACGTCCTGCGGCGCGGGCGGTTCCCGAGTCGACAACGCCCGGCCGGATATCAGTCCTTGCGCTGCGCGTCCGGCACCGACGGAGCCGGTTGCACGACACTGACAGGATCGGAGCCCGGAAATGTCTCCTTCAGGCCTTGCTCCAGGGCCTCGTCGAGACGACGCTTCTCAGCATCCTTGGACTTTTCCGTCTTTGTGCCCGATCCATGGCCTCGCGGATGTTCGATCATCATCGTTCTCCAAGCCAATCCCGCGCACGACAAAGACAATTTTGCCAGGCGCACGGACATGCTAGAGCACCTTCAAGGCTGAAAAAAGCAAGGGGCCAAGATGTCCATCAAGCATGTTACCTGCATCGAGGATCTGCGCCAGATCCATAAGCGCCGCGTGCCGAAGGCGTTCTTCGATTACTGCGACCGCGGCTCCTATACCGAGGACACGCTGCGCGCCAACCGCGCCGACCTCGAAGCCATCAAATTCCGCCAGCGTATTCTCGTCGACGTATCCAAGCGCGACACCTCGACCACCATTCTCGGCGAGCCGGCGTCGCTGCCGTTGATCCTCGCGCCGGTTGGCCTGACCGGCATGCAGCACGGCGACGGCGAAATTCACGCCTGCCGCGCCGCACAAGCGGCCGGCATCCCCTATACGCTGTCGACGATGTCGATCTGCTCCATCGAGGATGTCGCGGCCAACGTCGACAAGCCGTTCTGGTTCCAGCTCTACGTCATGAAGGACCGCGGCTTCATCAAGGCCCTGATCGAGCGCGCCATCGCCGCCAAATGCAGCGCGCTGGTGCTCACCGTCGATCTCCAGGTGATCGGCCAGCGTCATCAGGACATCAAGAATGGCATGACGGTGCCGCCGGAGTGGAGCCTGTCGAAGCTGTTCGACTTCGCCACCAAGCCGCAATGGGTCGCCGGTGTGCTGCGCGGCAAGCGCCGCACTTTCGGAAATCTCGCCGGGCACATCAAGGGCATGGAAAATGTCACCCAGCTCGGCCAATGGACCAATTCGCAGTTCGACACCTCGTTGAACTGGAAGGACCTCGACTGGATTCGCTCGATCTGGCCCGGCAAGCTGATCATCAAGGGCATCCTCGACATTGAAGACGCCCGCGAGGCGGTGAAGACCGGCGCGCAGGCGCTGGTCGTGTCCAACCATGGCGGACGCCAGCTCGACGGCGCGCAGTCCTCCATTGAAGTACTGCCGGAAATCGTCGCCGCCGTCGGCGACCAGATCGAGATCATGTTCGACGGGGGCATCCGCTCGGGGCAGGACGTGATGCGGGCCCTGGCCCTCGGTGCCAAATCCTGCATGATCGGCCGCGCCTATGTCTATGGACTCGGCGCCTATGGCGAGGCCGGCGTCGCCAAGGCCATCGATATCATCCGTAACGAAATGCTGGTGACGATGGGACTGTGCGGCGTGAATACCGTCGCCGAGATCGACGAACGCATTCTCGCTGGCTGAGTTATCGCGCCTCACAGCTACCACTCGCGATACGGACTTCGGACCGTCGGAATCTCGCTTCGCAGGCGCGAGAAGCGAACCGGTTCCGCACACGGGAATGTGTGCGACGATTCGCGCAACGGATTCCGGTTACGTTCGTCTTCCCTCGTCAGATTTAGCTCGTGAGGAGACGACAATGCGACGTCATTCGGTTTTTGGCGCGTTGTGCGCAGCGGCAGCGCTGACTCTGGCGCTCCCGACTACCGCTTCCGCCCAGCGGGGTTTCCACGGTGGCGGCTTCCACGGTGGCGGCTTCCATGGTGGTGGTTTCCATGGTGGTGGTTTCCATGGCGGCTGGCACGGCGGCGGCTGGCGTGGGGGAGGCTGGCGCGGCGGAGGCTGGGGTTGGGGCGGCGCCGCGCTCGGGGCCGGCATAGGCCTCGGACTAGCGGCCGCTGCAACCTATCCTTACAGGTATGGCTATCCCTATTACGGCTACGCCAGCTATCCATACGGCTATGGCTACGCCAGCTACCCGTATGCTTCGTTCGCCTATGGCGGCGATTGCTATCTCACCACCCGCCGCACATGGACGCCGTATGGCTGGCGCATCCGGCGCATCGAGGTCTGCGACTAAGAGAAACTTTCATCGCGGGTTGGCCAGATCAGCTTCGACCAGCCGGCGCAGTTCGGGCGTGACCTCCGGTCTGCGCCCGAACCAGAGTTCGAACCCGCGCACGGCTTGATGGAGCAGCATGCCGAGCCCGTCTGCCGTGCGCATACGGCGCGCTCTCGCCGCGGAGAGCAACGGCGTTTCCAGTGGGACATAGACGAGATCGGCGACAGTTGCCTGCGTCGGCAATGCGGCCACGTCGATCTCCAATGCCGGTTGACCTTTCATGCCCAGCGAGGTGGTGTTCACGAGCAACTGCACCTCGGGCAGTACTGCGGGAAGTTCATCCCAAGATAGCGGACGGACTGAGGCACCGAACTGGTCGGCCATGACCTTTGCGCGGGCGATGGTCCGGTTGACGAGGTGCACCCGCTTGACGCCGCGCTCGAGCAAACCGAACACCACGGCGCGGGAAGATCCTCCGGCACCCAACACCAATGCCTCGTCGAGATTGTCCCAGCCCGGCGCACATGCGTCCAGGTTGTTGATGAAGCCTTCGATGTCGGTGTTGGTCGAGCGCAAGACATCGCCGTCGTACCATAACGTATTGGCAGCTCCGACTGCGCGCGCCCGATCATCGGGCTCGGTCAACGTCAATGCCCGCTCCTTGTGCGGGATCGTGACGTTGGCACCGGTGAAACCGTGATGTGACAGATGCAGAACAAATTCTGCAAATTCCTCCGGCGGCACTGCCTCAACGCTGTACCCCCCTGCGATGCCAAACTGACGCAGCCAATAGTGATGGATGATGGGCGAGCGCGAATGCGCCGCAGGCCATCCGATCAGGCACGCAGCAGGGGGATTGGGGGCGGGCATCGCTTTCCTCCACAGTGACATCGCCGTTCCCTTCACGTGAAGGGCGGTGCTTGTCAATGTGGTGCGCCATCGGACCGGCGGATAGAGCCCCTGTCAGGTCACCAGGCGCTTCATCGGCACCACAACTGATGGCTCGCGGAGGAGTCGGATATCCTCCAATGCCCGGGGGATGCTCTCGCGGTATTTCGCCAATGGCGGCCGCACAGCGTGTGTCAGCAAAGTCCGCCGGACACTCCGCGACGCACCGGTGATGAACAATCGGACGCCGCGGCGCCGCGCCTTCAGCGCAAGACGATGAAGGGCGTTGGCTGCAGTCGAGTCGAGGAGCGGTACGGCGCTCACATCGACCACGAGCGCTTTCTGACGATCGGCAATATTGTCCAGCGCTGCACCAACCATCGTGGCTGCGCCGAAGAAGAACGCGCCGGTGATGCGATAGACCGCCACCTCGGGATTGGTCGCAAGAGCGGGGTCGTAAGGAGTGCGCTCGGCTCCCGCCGCATCGGCCGTGTCAGAGGGCACCAGTGGGCCTTCGGCCTCGATTCCGGTCGCCTGGGCCATCCGATTGATGAACAGCACCGCCCCGAGTGCGAAGCCCACAAGAATGCCCTCGGTGAGATCGCGAAACACGGTGAGCAGAAACGTCGCCATCAGCACTATGGCGTCGCCCCATGACGAGCGCAGCAGCCTCCAGAATTCCTGCTTCTCGGCCATTCCCCACGCGACGATGACCAAGACTGCCGCGAGGGCCGACAGCGGAATGTAGCTCGCCAGCGGCGCGGCAATTAGCATGAACACCAGCAGAAAAGCCGAGTGCATCATGCCGGCGACCGGGCCGCGCGCACCGGCACGAATGTTGGTGGCAGTGCGCGCGATCAGGCCAGTGACGCAAATGCCGCCAAACAACGGCGATGCAATGTTGGCAACGCCCTGCGCCATCAATTCGCAATTCGAGCGATGGCGCCGGCCAGTCATGCCGTCAGCCACAACCGCCGAAAGCAGCGATTCAATTGCCGCCAGCAGGGCAAAGGCGATCGCGTCCGGCAGCACGGCCTGCATCTTTGCAAGGGAAAAGGCCGGCAGCGACGGCGATGGCAGCGTCTGCGGAATGCCGCCAAAGCGCGAGCCGATGGTCTCCACCGGCAGCGCCAGCGCCCATGCCGCAAGCGTCGCGACCACGACGCCGATCAGGATGCTGGGCCATGTCGGCCACAGCCTGCGGATAACGACCATCGCCACCATGGCGAGAATCGCCAGCGCGATGGCCCAGACGTTGACGGTGCCGGCGGCATGCCACAGCGCCGTCAACTTGGGCAGCAGTTCGCTTGGCTCATGACCCGGCAATGTCAGCCCGAGCAAATCGCGCAACTGACTGGCGAAGATGATGACGGCGATGCCGGCGGTGAAGCCGACCGTGACCGGATATGGAATGAATTTGACGTAAGTGCCGATCCGCAGCAAACCGGCTGCCATCAGAAAAACGCCGGCCATCATGGTGGCGAGCATCACGCCGTCGACGCCATGGCGCTCCACCGTCAACGCCACCAGAACGATGAACGCGCCCGCCGGCCCACCGACCTGAAAGCGGCTGCCGCCGAGCAGCGAGACGACGAAGCCGCCGATGATGGCGGTGTAGAGCCCGCGATCCGGCGTCACCCCCGACGCGATTGCGATGGCCATCGATAGCGGCAGCGCGACAATGGCGACCGTCAGGCCAGCGACGATGTCGGCTCGCAAATCCGTGAGGCCATAGCCTTCGCGCAGAACCGTGATCAGTTTCGGTGTGAATAATTCCGCGAAGCTGGCGCCACGCGGCGACGCCCCATTACCCGTCCTGACCATCCGATGTTCCCGCCTCGCCTCGCGCCAAGCGCTGCGGGCAGTCGGCCGATCGATGGTCAGACGCGCGGCGGCGGTCCGGGTTGCTTCAGCCGCACCCCGCGCCCGCCGTCATCGCTCCGCGCATGTTCACCGATGAGGTCCACGCCCGCGCGATTCAATGCGTCAACCACCTTTGTCAGCGACTCGACGACGCCCCGCACATTGCCTTCGCTAGCCTCCATCCGCTGGATCGTCGGCAGCGAAACGCCTGCGAGTTCTGCCAAAGTCTTCTGATCTATGCCGAGCAGCGCCCGCGCCGCTCGCATCTGGAATGAGGTGATCAACGCCAGAATTCCATGCTGGAGAGTTATAATTGGTATATCATACAATGACAATGATGTAAAATACATCATCAAGGATTTGCGCGGCAACATTCCTGCGGAGCTCCAGGACATTCGTTTTTACGCCGAACAGGGGAAAATCGCACCAGCGGTTGGCCGAAACAGGGCTCCCGCTCCGAAACAGGTGAACCGGCCCAGCAGACTGCACCGGTTCCACAGATCAAAGGGCAAGTAGCGGGCGCGGCGGCGTCTGGCGGCGGCCATGTCTTGCCGGCTAAGTTCGCTTCAACAAGATCAAGCCTTGACCACCACGACTTCCAGATAGGCGCCAGGCACCACCACGGTCCCGTCGTGGACAACATTGTGCCGTTCGATCAAGGCCGCGAGGTCGGTCAGGAACAATCGGCTCTTCTCTTCGCCAAGCGCCGCGACCGCCTTGTGAATCGGACCGTAATAGGTCCTGAATACATCGATGAAATGCGCCGCCGACCGGTAGCGGAATATGAAGTCGCGTTTTTCCGCCCGGATCGTGGCTGCGCCGGCGCCGAACAATTCGGACAGCCGCTCCCGCGTCCCCCACAGCGCGGGCGATTTCATTCCCGCCGGCGACGGCAGATATTTTCCGAGTGTCTTGAAGATCTGGCCGATGAAGCCATCCGGTGTCCAGTTCGCCAGTCCGATCTTCCCGCCGGACCTGCACACCCGCAGCATTTCCGCCGCGGCGCGCTCCTGATTTGGCGTGAACATCACGCCGAAACTCGACGCCACAACGTCGAAGCTTGCGTCCGCGAACGGCAAGGCCTCGGCGTCGGCTTCTTGAAAATCGACGGTCCAGCCTTCGGCGGCGGCGCGAGTCCTGCCGCGGTCCAGCCAGAGCGGTACATAATCGGTCGAGGTGACCTCGCACCAGCGCCGCGCCGCGGCGAGCGTCACGTTGCCATTGCCGGCAGCGACATCGAGCACCCGCTGGCCGGCACGCACGTCCAGCACCTCGCACAAATTCTCTCCGACGATCTGAAGGGTCGCGCCGATAATCGCATAGTCGGCGGACGACCATGTTTCGCGCTGACGCAGCTTGATCGCCGTCAGATCGGGAGTGATCGGGATCGTGGTTTCAAGAACGGACATGACGCTTCTCCTCGCTGGGGGTGAACGGCCGAGCGGATCTCGGGGCTGAGCGGGAATTCAGAGCCCGCCGCGCCGCACACCGCTATGCAGCTTGCGCAAGTTGATGCAGAATGCGCATCGAAGTCCGGCGGCGCATGTCGAGGCTCATCCGCCGCTCCACACCTCGGGGCTGAAACGGAAGTGATCCTATGACCGAGGACAGCAATTCCGGAGGTCGCCGCTCGCCGCTGCCGGCCAGCATCGTGCAGGCGCTCGACTGGCTAAGCACACGACTTGACACCCCCATCCAGCTCGACGAATTGGCTGCTGTCGCAGGCGTGCGACCGCGCACGCTGCAACTCCATTTCAGGGAGTACCTTGGAACGACGCCGCTCGGATGGGTGCGGCGGACGCGGCTGGCGCGCGCCCGCCAGCAACTCACCGCCGCGGGTGATCGGGACACGACCATCACAGACGTCGCGCTGGCCAATGGCTTCAATCAGTTCGGCCGCTTCGCCGCACGCTATCGCGACCAGTTCGGCGAACTTCCCTCACAAACGCAGCGCGGGGCGCGAACGCATCGCGATCGTCCGGAGATCGACGATGAGGCGCTGCGCCTGACATGGCGCGCGGTCGCATCGGCCTTTGCCGTCGGTCCGCGGTCCTGCGATGCGGCGCTTGCCGATGCGGAGCAAGCGCTGGAACGCGCGCCGCGCTACGCCTTGCCGAAGGCTGTGGCGGCGTGGTGCTGGAGCCAGCGTGCCGCTCACAACTTCGGCGGCGCATCGCGTGGTGACCACATGCGAGCGCTGACCATGGCGGAGGCGGCAGCGCGGCTCGCGCCCAATGATGCCATTGTTTTGAGTCTGTGCAGCGGAGCCCAGACGCTTGCGCGCCGGCTCCCGGAAGCCGATCGACTCATCGAACACTCGTTGGCGCTCGATCCATGGTCGCCATGGGCCTGGGTGCGCCGTGGTTGGCTGTCGGCATATGCTGGCGACGACGACGGCGCGCTGCGGGAACTGCAGATCACCCTGCGGCTGATGCCGTTCGAGCCGCTGCGCCATCTTGTCTTCATCGGTGTCGGCTGCGTGCACTTCAATGCCGGCCGCTATGAGCGCGCGGTGCAGTGGATCGGCGACGGCACCAAGGCTGTGCCGGAATCATTCTGGGCTGAACGGGTGCTGGTTGCGGCGGCTGCCCATGCTGGCGCGCGTAGCGAGGCGCGCCGTCGGGCGCGTCGCCTGTTGCGCAAGGATGGCGACCTCACGGTCGCGGTCGCACGCGAGGCGTGGCCGTTCCGACGACCCTTCATGGATCGCCTGTGTGACGGCCTCGCCATCGCCGGCGTCCCCAGCCATTGAGAGACGGAGACGCCGCCGGCTAAACGCGCCTATGCGGCCGCGCGATGCGCTGCCACGATCTGGTCGGCCGCACGACCCGTCACTTCCGCCATATGATCGAACGTGCGGGAGAAACTGCCCGCGCCGGCCGTAGCTGACCGCAACTCGACGATCAGATCGCCGATCTCCGCTTCCGGCATCGATGCGCGCACGCAATCCCAGCCGTTCCAGCCATCGCGGGTATCAAAGCCCAGGATCTGGCCCCGGCGGCCGGAAAGAATCGCGTTGATCTTTGCCGTCGCATCGGTCGGACATACGATCTCGACGAGATGGATGGGCTCCAGCAGCACCGGGGCACATTGCGGCAGCGCCTCAGCAATCCCGATCCGTGCAGCCGTGCGGAATGCCTGATCCGAGGAGTCGACGCTGTGGTAGGAGCCGTCCGTCAACGTCACCTGTAGATCGATGACCGGAAAGCCGAGCGGCCCGCGCGCAAGAGCATCCTTCACCCCTTCTTCCACGGCTCCGATGTAGTTCTTCGGCACCGCGCCACCAACGACCGTCTCCTTGAATGTAAAGCCGCTGCCACGCGGCAGCGGCTTGATCTCCAGCACGACATCGCCGTATTGACCATGTCCGCCTGACTGCTTTTTGTGACGGCCGCGCTGAGTGACGGACTTCCGGATCGTCTCCTGATAGCCGATCCCGGGCGCATGCGACTTGGCATTGACGCCGTAACGCTCGCGCAGGCGCTCGAGCGCGACGCGCAGATGCATCTCCCCCTGCCCCCACAGCACCACTTCATGGCTCAGGGCGTTGTGCTGCAGGCTCAGCGACGGATCCCCCTCCGTCAAGCGTTGCAGCGCCTGACCGAGCTTCACATCGTCCTTGCGGTCCGGCGCCGCCAGCGCGATCGCCAGCACCGGCGATGCGATCGGCGTCTGAACAAGCGACGATAGAACGGCTTTGGCCGTCGTCAGCGTATCGCCGGTTTTGACGGCGTCGAGTTTACCGAGCGCAACGAGCTCTCCCGCCTCGGCTATCGATCGCTTGCTATCGTTGCTGCCATTGGCGGCAAGAATGCCCGAGATGCGACCGCTCGTGCCGCTCGACGATTGCACCATCGCACCATCGTCGAGATGACCGCGCAGCACACGTGTCAAAGACAGCTTGCCACCGTGCTGCAGATGCGTGGTCTTGACCACATAGGCGAGCGACGTGCTCTCGTCGCTGACACCAAGCCGCGTCAGTGTCTCCCTGACGCCCGACGTTTCGTGACGAAGCGCCTTCAACAATCGTCCGACGCCGTTTGCCCGGATCGCAGATCCCAGCAGCACCGGACAAATCTGGCCTTCGCGCAGTTCGCGGCCGAGATCGTCGAAGATGGCATCGCGTGGCGGAGGAATATCATCAAGCAATTGCTCCATCAGCGCGTCGTCATGATCGGCGAGGTATTCGAGCATCGAGAACCGCGCCTCTTTCTCGCGATCGAGATTGCCGCCCTCAAGCGCGACGACCTCCGATGCCGCGTGCTCGCGATAAATAAAGGCTCGCTCCAATGCGAGATCGACGAAGCCGGCGATCAGATCGCCATTCCATATCGGAATTTGCCGCAGCACGAGCGGCACGCGCGAAGCCGGCTGCAGCGCCGCCAGCGCATCTCGAATGCGCTTGTTCGCCTTGTCAATCTTGTTGAGGAACAGAAATCGCGGGATCTGACGGTCTTCCAGCTCGCGCAGAATCATCTGCAGTTGCGGCAATTTGCGCTCATCGGCCTCGCACACCACCACTGCTGCATCCACGATCGGCAAGGCCGCATGCATGTCCTGCGCAAACTCGATCGAGCCCGGACAATCGAGAAAGGTGTAGGTGTCACCCATGAACGTCGTCGTCGCCGCATTGAGGCCGACGCCCATCTTATGCGAGCGCGCCTCCGCAGTCGCATCGCCTACCGACGTGCCCGCATCAACGCTGCCTGCATGCGGGATTGCTCCCGTGCGAGCGAGGATAGCTTCAAGAAGAGTGGTTTTTCCGCTTTGAAAGGGGCCCACGAGCGCAATGCAGCGTGGACCGCGGGGACTTCTGACGTCGTGTCCCATTGCCGCCTCCGAGATGAAGCTCGGCCCATGATTGGGTCGGCAGCGTAAATGGTCTCAGGGGCTCCGGCGATTGGCAAGCTGGAACTTTGAGAAAGCCCCTAACGCTCGATCCAACAATGCGGCTCCGATGGCGGAGGTGATTGTACCGAGCAGAATTTAGCGCCCGGGGCGCAGTTCGAGACCGGCAAGACCGACAGCGACGCTGAGACCCGTCGAGCCCTGCACGCTGAGCGGCTGCAATGCGATCGAATTGGCTGAGCCGCCGACCAGGACATTGGCGCCGAGCCCGATTCCGACATTGGCGCTGCCCTGCGCACCGGCATAGTTGCCGGAAAGATCACCCATGCCGGCACGCTCCACCGGGGCAAACACCGCCCAGGCCAGGGTCGACTGCTCGGTGATGCCAAGGTCGATGCCTACTTTCCGGATCGTCGCAACATAGGGCTGATCCGGCTTGCCCTGTGCGCGCAGGAGGCAACCGAGATTGGTGACCGACCCGACGATGAAGCCGACGCTGGCACCGCCGCGACATTCCAGCACGCCGATCTGAACCCGGTTCGGCTGCTGCGCATGAGCGGCGACGGTCATCAAGGAGGCTGCGGCGAGACCGAACACAATCGAACGACGGCGCATGAGATTTCTCCGTTTGTATCCGATGCGAGGTCGGCCCGATCGAACCGAGTCGCAGATCGCACGATGAATGGCTGAACGCTGCTGGCAGACGACGCCGGACGGCTGTCGACGCAACTATGCCATGAACGCAGGGAGCGACGCCAGATCGGCGATAGCTCTGATGCGACCCGGCCACGAAAAAAAGCCCGCTTGCGCGGGCTTTTAGTGTCAACCTTGACCGTTTAGCGGTGATGGTGATGACGGCGATGCTTGCGATGCTTGCGCGCCTTGCGGTGCGGCTGCACAGCGGCGGGCCGCAGCTCAACATCGATCACGCCTGCGGTGGCGTTCAGGCCGGTCTGGCCTTGCAGGCTGAGCGGCTGTAGCGAAAAGGCATTGTTCGAGCCGCCAACCAGCAGGTTACCGCCGAGGCCGACGCCGACCGACGCGTTGGCGCCGACACCGCCGAAATGACCGGCGAGATCACCGCGGCCGATCCGGTTCGTCGGGGCATAGACCGCCCAGGCCAAGCCTGTCTCCTGGGTGAAGCCGAGGTCAACGCCAAACCGCTTGATGGTGGCGAGATACGGCTCCGGACGACGGCCGGTGCTCTCGAAGGTGCACTGCAGTTCGGTGGTCGATCCCACGACATAGCCGACATTCTGGCCGCCTTCACAGGTCAGGACGCCAACTTGAAGCTGGCCCTGCTGAGCATTCGCGGCCGCAACCGAGGCCACCAGGGCTAGTGCCCCAACGCCCATCATCTTCATCATACGCATTTGAGTTTGATCTCCGCTTTGTGGGTTTAACTCGCCACATTGTGTGCGCCGGCACAGGAAGCAACACCGGTGTCCAAAAGATGGCGATTTCGCGAAAGTTCCCGAAAAATTAGGCGAAAAAGGCGATCACAACCATATGATCGCCCTCTCGTGGCCATAACCGGCCAGCGGTTAACGAAGGCTACCGCAGAACCGCTGGATACGCGCGCAGGCATCCTCGAGGTCGGACGTCCGGGTGGCATAGGAAATACGGAATGCCGGGCCGAGGCCGAAAGCCGAGCCCTGCACCACCGCGACGCCTTCCGCTTCCAGCAACTCGGTGACGAAGTCCTGATCGTTCTCGATCTTTTTCCCAGCCGGCGTGGTCTTGCCGATGGTCCCCGCGCAGGAGGGATAGACATAGAACGCCCCCTCCGGCCGCGGACAATCGATACCGCGGGCCTGATTGAGCATCGCGACTACCAGATCGCGCCGCTCCTTGAACACCTTGTTGTTGGCGGCAATGAAATCCTGCGGACCGTTCAAGGCCTCGACCGCAGCCCATTGCGACACCGACGACGGATTCGAGGTGGACTGAGACTGGATGGTCGCCATGGCCTTGATCAGTTGCACCGGGCCGCCGGCATACCCGATGCGCCAGCCAGTCATGCAGTAGGCTTTTGATACACCATTCACCGTCAGGGTGCGGTCGAACAGCTTCGGCTCCACCTGCGCGGGCGTGGTGAATTCGAAGTTGTCGTAGACGAGATGCTCATACATGTCGTCCGTCATGATCCAGACGTGGGGATGCCGCAGCAGCACGTCCGTCAGAGCTTTCAGCTCCGCACGCGTATAGGCTGCGCCGGTCGGGTTCGAGGGCGAGTTCAGGATCAGCCACTTGGTCTTCGGCGTGATGGCGCGCTCCAGCGCGTCCGGCTGCAGCTTGAAACCGAACTCGGCGGTGCAAACCACCGGCACCGACTCTCCGCCGGCCAGCGCCACCATCTCGGGATAGCTGACCCAGTACGGGGCGGGGATGATGACCTCGTCGCCCGGATTGATGGTGGCCATCAGCGCATTGTAGAGCACCTGCTTGCCGCCGGTCCCGACACTGATCTGGTTCGGCGCATAGGTCAGCCCGTTCTCGCGCTGGAACTTGGCGATGATCGCGTCCTTCAGCTCGGGAATGCCATCAACTGCCGTATACTTGGTCTTGCCGGCTTCGATGGCATGGACCGCCGCCAGCTTGATATTGGCGGGCGTATCGAAGTCCGGCTCACCAGCGCCGAGACCGATAACGTTGCGCCCCGCCGCTTTGAGCTGACGTGCTTTATCCGTGACCGCGATGGTCGCGGACGGCTTCACACGGTCAAGCGCTGCGGACAGGAACGACATCTTGATCTCCTCGATAATGCCGCAAAATCGCGGCCAACGTATCTAAAGCTGCTGCACTGCAGCGGCAAGTAAAAAACCACGAAAACCCGTATTTTGACTGGCTTTCCGGCTGATTTGGAGAGGGAGCGTGACTTTCGCGTGACCGTTGGGCGCGTGATCGTGGAAGCACCTGTTTTCTCTCGCTGCGTTTGCGAGGCTCCGCTGCTTTATCCTCTCGCCGACGGCGAACGCTCAAAGCAACGTGATCCGGCCCGCTCTCTCCCGCTAGCACGATCTGCCCCAAAGCCGCTTCAGAACAGCGGCTTTCACCCCTTTTTGGAAAGCGGGTTGTTCGCAATCTTGAGATGATCCAGAGTGAGAGGCTTGCGAGGCATCTGCGCCAACCACATTGTCATGCCGCGTATCCGCCGGTAGGGCGACGCCGTCACAGGGTCCAACGAAGCGAATGTACAAGCTCTATTCGATGCAGCGCTCCGGCAACAGCTACAAGGTCCGGCTGGCCTTGGCGCTGCTGCAGACACCCTATCGCGCCATCGAGATCGATATCCTGAAAGGCGAGAGCCGGACGCCCGAATTCCTCGCCAAGAATCCGAGCGGACAGGTCCCGCTGCTCGAAGTCGAGAACGGTCGGTACATTGCCGAATCCAATGCCATCCTATGGTATCTCGCCATCGATACGGCGCTGTCGCCCAGTTCTCATCTGGGTCGCGCTGAGGCGTTGCAATGGATGTTCTTCGAGCAGCATGCGCTGGAGCCCAATATCGGCGCCGCTTATTTCTGGCTGGCCCTGGTCCGCGGGGGACGGGATCTCCAAACCCACGCGCTGGATGACTGGATGGAGCGCGGCTACGCCGCATTGCAGGTGATGGAGAACCACCTGCGATCTCATGACTATTTCGCCTCCGGCCAGCTGACGATCGCCGATATCGCGCTCTACGCCTACACGCATGTCGCCGAGCGCTGCGATTTCGAGCTCGCCACCTTTCCTGCCATCCGCGATTGGCTGCAGCGTGTCGAGCAGGCCCCCGGCTTCATCTCGATGGACTGGCGGCCTGACGCGGCAGACCAGAAAATCGAGGCCTGAGGGATATCGGGGAAAATCACGATCTCGCCGCGATTCCGCCAAGGTTAGCGTAATAGCCGCCCAAATCTTGCCGCCGGTCGCCGGCAAATTGCGCAACTCAGGTGATTCGCCTGCGCAATGAAGGAATTACGACCATGTCACGGTCGCGCGGCACCGGCCCGGGGTTTGTTGAAAAATCCCCTCCGGTTGCATCTTCAGGGCTCACTCACGCGGTCGCAGCATCGCTCGCGATCGCTCTTTCGATATGCCTGATGATGACCTTCACGCTGTTGACGATCAACACTCACCTGCCGCTCCCGGCTTAAGGTTAAGACGCGGCACATTCATGCCCCGGCCGGCCGCCTGAACATTCATGATCTGCGTCAGCCAAAAGGCAGTTACGCAATGAAAGCGCCCATCCTCTGGGTTACGGGTTCACTGACAGTTGCGACCGTCGTCGCGGCGTCGCTGCTGATCGCCACCACGACCCGCGGCGATGGCAAAACCGGATTTCGCGGCCCTGCAACCGTCGCCGCACCATCGCAGATAATCCCGCGCGACTGCCCGGGCGGGGATTGCACTTCCACCGCCTGCGAACCTCCATGCGGCGATCACGAGGGCAGGCAGAAGGTCGGGCACTAGACGGCCTGCATCAGGTCAATAGCGGCAGTTCACAACGAGTTCGAGGAAATCCCGTTCGGTCAGCTTTACCGTTTGTTCAACCTATCGCGAGAACACCACCGGAAGCTGTGAACAACCTGCACGTAGTTGCGCTTACATTCAGGCGACACAAGGGTTCCGCCCATGCGAACTGATTGGCGCGCAATATCCGGCCCTGTCCTCGTCGCGGCAATTTCGCTCGCCGCGATCGTCGCCGATCAAACCTACGGCAATATCCCCAATCCGGCGCCGTTGCAGGTGTGTGTGGTCGCTCTCGCGGCTGCCCTGGCCGGCACGGCATCCGGTCTCGTCACGGCGGCGATCGCGGTGATCACCCCCGCGCTGTTCTTCTTGCACCACGGCCACGGCAACGAGTTCGATTTGCCTAAACTGCTGCGCCTGTCCCTGCTCGCCCTCACGGCAACCGCCGCGGCCATCGTCACCGGCCTGCTGCGACGGAAGATGCTGGACGCCATGGCTTGGGAACGCGATCGCCATGCCACAGCAACGCGACTTGCCGCTGCGCTGGACGAGGTCGATATCGGGATCGTGCTGCTCGATGCCGATACCCGCGCACAGTTCATCAATCGCGCTTTCCGCAAATACTTCGCCCTGCCGGATGCCAAGGCCGACAGCAAGCCACCCTTCATCGCCCTAATGTATCACGGCCGCGATGCGGGCTGTTACGAACTGCCCAAGGACGAACTCAGTCATTTTATCGCCGAGCGGACCGAGAAGATGCGTGCGGGGGATTGTACGCCGATCACCATCAAGCTGGCTGACGGCCAGGTGATGCGCTTTACATGCACGGCGCTGCCCGATGGCGGTCGCATGCTCAGCTATACACCGATTACCGATCTGATCCGCCGTACCGACAATCCGGCGCTGGCGGATCATTATCGCTCGATGCGCGGCACAAGCGACGTCCTCGCGCCGAACCATTTGCATGCCGCCGAGTAATCGCGGCTCGGCGCGAATGGCACACGCGGCGTCGCTGTCATCTGCCTGCAATACAACGCCTCTAACTTGCCATCGCGCCTGATCTGAAGCCCCCTCCAGGATCAATCGCACCGCGGTCCCGTCAGTCGCCCGCCTGACCGGGGCCGCCTTTTTTAGGCTCGGCCTCCGGCCCGCGCGCGTGTGCCGCGTCCATTGCCTGCCAGAGGAAACCGGGGTAACGACCTCTCCATGATCCGCTTCACCCTGGTCATTCTGGCGCTCGCGGCCCTGACGCTGGTTCTCTTGCCGTTTCAGCTGATCGCCATTGCCTTCGGTCTGCGCTGGCAGCAGACCATCCCGCATCTCTACCATCGCGTGCTTTGCATGCTGGCCGGGGTCCGGATTCGGGAAATCGGCCGGCGCACATCCGACCGGCCGGTGCTGATCCTCGCCAATCATGCCTCCTGGCTCGACATCTGCGTGATCACCGCCGCAATGCCGGTCATCTTCGTCGCAAAGAGCGAAGTGGCGGGCTGGCCGGTGTTCGGGATCTTGGCGCGTCTGCAGCGGACGGTGTTCGTCCAGCGCGAGCGGCGGCAGCAGACCGGCGAAGCGACAACGCAGATCGCCGACCGGCTGCTGGGCGGCGATGCCGTGGTGCTGTTTGCCGAAGGAACATCCAGCAACGGCGTTCGTGTGCTGCCGTTCAAATCGGCGCTGGTCGGATCGGTCCATCAAGCGCTCGGCACCTCCCAGCATCACGAGTCGATTGCGGTGCAACCACTTTCGCTGGCCTATACCCGATTCGACGGCCTGCCCGTCGGCCGCGCCCTGCGCGAACGAGTGGCATGGTACGGCGATGCGCATCTCATTCCCCACTTCATTCGCGTGCTGGCGTCCGGCGCTATCGACGTCACCTTGAGCTGGGGCGACGCCATTCCGCTCGACGCCGCCACGGATCGGAAACAAGTCACCCGGGATGCCGAGACCGCCGTTCGCCGCATGACCGCGGCTGCGCTTCGTGCGCCGCAAACGCCTGCAACACGGTCCGTCGTTGCGCTGGCGCCGAAGACCGCGTGACTACTGCAAGCAAAACGGTTCGTCGCACCGCAGGCCGTCCGCGCCGGTCAACCATGCCATAGGATCGCTTGTCCCACCGGCTGCCACACGGCAGAATTCGCCACCTTGATTTCCTTGCCAATAGGATTCGTTGCCCATGCAAATACGTAATCTCGGCGGCTCCGGCCTGCGTGTTTCCGCGGTGGGGCTCGGCTGCAACAATTTCGGACAACGGACCGATCTCGAAACCTCGCGCAAGGTCATTCACAAAGCGATCGACCTCGGCGTCACGCTGTTCGACACCGCGGACATCTATGCCGGCCGTGGCGGTTCAGAGACCGTGCTTGGCGAAGTGCTGGGGCCGCGCCGCAAGGACATCGTGCTCGCCACCAAGTATTCCAAAGCCATGAGCGACGACGGTCGCAAGCAGGGAGCCTCTCGCCGCTACATCATGGCCGCGGTGGAAGACAGCCTGCGGCGGCTGAAGACCGACTACATCGATCTGTATCAGCAGCACGATTACGATCCGCTGACGCCGATCGACGAAACGCTGCGCGCACTCGACGATCTCGTGCGGCAGGGCAAGGTTCGTTACATCGGCAATTCGAACTTTCCCGCGTGGCGCATCGCCGAGGCCGAACTCACCGCGCGCGCGACCAATACTGTCAGATTCGTATCGTGCCAGGATGAATACAGCCTGCTCGTGCGCGATATCGAGAAGGACCTGCTGCCGGCGGCGCGGCACTACAATCTCGGACTGCTGCCCTTCTTCCCGCTCGCCAGCGGACTGCTGACCGGCAAATACCAACGCGGCGCAAACGCTCCGGCCGACAGCCGCTTCGCCAAGATGCCCGCGCTGCGCGAGCGCTATGTCACGCCGCGCAATGAGGATATCGTCGACAAGCTCAAGATGTTTGCCGAGTCGCGCGGCCACACGCTGCTCGAACTGGCATTCTCCTGGTTGGCGGCGCGGCCGCAAGTGTCCAGCGTGATCGCCGGTGCCACCCGTGTCGAGCAGATCGAGGCCAACGTCAGGGCGATCGATTGGACTCTGACCACCGAGGATCTTGCAGAGATTGATCGCATCACGCTCGGCTGAAGGATACGCGATGGCTTCTTGCGTCCACGACTAGATCAGAAGGCCTTGCATCGGCTTCACCGCCGCGCTGTCGGGAAACACGCTTCCGGACAATACGCGTTCACTGATACCGAGATGATCCCGCAGCAATCCCTTCAGAACCGCACGCAGATCGGTGGTCGGGGCAAGATCACGATCTTGATAAAGATTGGCAGTCTTTAAACCCGGCCAATCGACCAGCACGCGCCCGCCATTGATCGCGCCACCCACGAGAAGCGCGACGGTGCCTGTGCCATGATCGGTCCCTTGCGTTCCGTTGATCCGAGCGGTACGGCCGAACTCGGTCGCGACCACTATGGCGGTATCGCGCCAATGCTGGCCAAGCCCCTCCTCGAATGCAGCGAAGGCCCCATCGAGCCCGCCCAGCAATTGCGCCAACCGGCCGATCGGGCCGCCTTCGTTGGCATGTGTGTCCCAGCCATCGAACGCCAATGCGGCGATGCGCGGACCATTGTCTTCCGCCATCAGCTTGGCAACGCCGCGCGCCGTAATTTGCATGGCGCTGATCCCGTTCCAGGGCTTGCTGCCCATATCGTCGCGGCGGGCCGCGATCTTTTCCAGTTGAAGCCCTTGCGATAGCGCCTGTGCCAACGCCGGATCGCGGTGGCTGTAGAGTTCGAACAGTCGCATTGCCGTATCATCGGCAGCTTGCGGCAGAGTCACCGGCGCCCATCCCACCGTTGGTGCCGCGCCGCGCAGCACCAATGGCGCGGTCGCCCCGACAGCCAATGCCGTCGTGACGCGCTCCCCGCGCGACAATGCGCCGAGCGCCCGGTTGAGCCAACCCGATTGGACGTGCCCCGGCCCAGCGAGGCCGCTTTCCAGCACATCCTGGCCGTCGAAATGCGAGCGCTCGCGATACGGCGTCGCTACCGCATGAATGACGGCCGCATGCTTCATGCGATACATCCGTGCGAACTGGGGCATCGACGGATGCAAGGCAAAAAACGAATCCAGCTCGATCGCGGCGTGAGGTCCGCTGCGGGTCAGAGCGATCGTCCCGTGCAGATTGGCGTAGTCGGGATCGCCGACCGGCGCAACGGTGGCAAGACCGTCGAGCGCACCGCGCAGGATCACCACAATCAGACGTGGATCGCGCCCATCGGCCGCGCGCGCGAACTTCGGCACATATGCCCACGCCGCGAAGCTCGCGCCGCCGAGCAGCAGACCGCGGCGCGTGGTGGCAAATGACGTGCGGCTGTCACAGCAATCCATCGTCATCTCCTCTGGAATTCAGGCGACATCAGAAGCAGGGCAAAGGCCTGTTGGCGTGTTTCAGCGCGCGCGATGGTTTGCCGCGTCTCAGGCGATACCGCTTCACCCGCAATCAGGTCGAGCATCTCGCGTGGGTCAATGTTGTCACCGAGGCGAGTAGCCACCTGCGAGGCGATATCCAGACGCAGTTTCATTCCTTCCGGAGCAGCCCAGGCCGCATTCGTATCGGCGAAACCATTCGGACCCGGCGGATTCCAGAGCGGTTGACCGAGCACATTGAGACCGTACAGATAACGACCGGGCTCCTCGGGAATTCGAGCCATCAGGCGACCCGTCGCGATCAGAAATTCGTACGGCGAACGCATCTTGGTCATCGGCGCATTCCAAGCCTCGTCGGCATCCACCAGCGCGCGCGATACCGCCCTCAGATCGCCGCTGGTGTTCCTGAAGATGTCCGCGAGTCGCGCCACCAGCGCCGGCGGCGGATCATCGGCGACAAAATGCCGAACCAGTTTCGTTGCGATGAATTTTGCGGTGGCCGGTCGCTGCGCGATATCGGCGAGGGCCGCCTCACCCTGCCGAACCCCGCTATCGGTATAGCTCTTGCCAAGCAGGGTAATCGCCCCTGGCTCGTGCGCGTTGGGATTGAAGATGAACCTGCCGGGTTCGCCGAGACGTCCCTGCCGCCCCGCATAGGTCCAGCCGGTCAGAATCTTTGCGAGCGCAGTGACGTCTGCCTGCGTGTAGCCGCTGCTGACGCCGAGCGTATGCAATTCCATGATCTCACGCGCCAAGTTTTCGTTGAGGCCGCGCTTGCTGCGCTGTCCGGCACGCGAGCCGGGACCGATCGACTGCTGGTTGTCGAGGAAGAACAGCATCGCGGGATGCTGCTCCACCGCCACCAGCATATCGGCGAACCGCCCCAGCACATGCGGCCGGATCGCCTCGCGCTCGAAGGCGCCGGCCCAAATGCGGGCTGGCTGTCCCTTGCTGACGGAAATACAGAAATGATTGGACCAGAACGTCACCAGACGCTCGACAAAACCACATTCGGCAAGACTGGCGCGCTGAATGCGCGCCAGAGCCTCGGCTCGAAACGTCCGTTCGATGACATTCGGCGCCGGCTTGGCGGGGCGGGCGCTCATCGCCTGAGGGGCCGATCCGGTCGACGGTCGCGCGTCGGCCATCGCGGCGGCCGAGGCGTTGGATGAAGCATTGGATGATGGAGAAGGCTTCTCACTCGCATCGGATTCGCGCTTCGGCATCGCCATTCGCTCTACCGCGCTCTTGGCATCCGCCGCACGCTTCTCCTTCTGCTCGAGTTGAAATGCAAACAGTTCGGACGCCAGCGCGGGAGTCGATTGCAATGCCGGCGTTTCAATCAGAGCCGACGCCGGCCGATCAAGTTCCACCCGGACGAACCCGCGCGGATCTGATGCAGCGTTGAGAAAATCACCGGATGCCCCGCCTCGCGCACCGAAGCCAAATCGATTGAGGGCGACAAGCGCCGCTTGCGGATCGCGAGCCATCGGACTAACCCTGACTTCCCGTGAAGCATTGGCGAGGCGAATGTTCGTCCCGCCGCCTGAACGGACGATGAAAATAGCCGAGACGTCTTGGTTCGTTTGATGACAAATTCGTCACCCGTACCGGTTCCATCCTCCCGGCCTCTCACATGCGCGCGATGTGGGGCGGAATTCATTTGCACACTGTCGATTGACTGCTGGTGCGGGACGGAAGCAGCGCGGCTGCCATTGCCGACGTTGGGGACTGGATTTGCGGATTGCCTCTGCCGCGATTGCCTGCGCGCCGTGGCGGCCGCCGCGTCATTCGACGGCGGAGCAATCCGCGCCGTGCTCCTCGATATGGACGGCACGCTGCTCGATACCGAACGCGTCTACCGCACCAGCCTCTGCCGCGCGCTCGCCGATCTTGGTTATGGCGACGGCACGGCCATTGCGCATGCGATGATCGGCATCCCGGCCGCGGAATGCGAGGTCATGCTACATGATTATTATGGCGCCGGTTTCCGCATCGACGACGTCCGGTCTGCCTTCGAGAGTCATCGCGACGCCATGCTGCGCGACGGCCTGCCGCTGAAACCCGGCACACCGGAATTGATCGCGGCGCTGCGCCAGTTCGATTGCCCCACCGCGATCGTGACGTCTTCGACGCGGCGCGCAGCCGAGCGCCACCTGTCGCTCGCCGGCATTCGTGCGGATTTCGATACGATCCTCACACGCGATGACGTCGCGCGCGGCAAGCCCAGTCCCGATCTTTATCTGGCGGCGGCGGAACGCCTCGGCTTCACGCCAACGGCCTGTCTTGCGGTGGAGGATTCCCGACCCGGAATCGAGGCGGCGCACGGCGCAGGCACCATGCCGATCATGGTGCCTGACATCGTGCAACCCGGCGATGACATCCGCGCCAAGTGCGTGGCTGTGCTGCCGGATCTGCATGCCGTTCTGGCGATGCTGCGGGAAAAGCGCGTATTCACGCGCGCCTGAGCATTACCGAAAGCGGCGGCGAGAGACCTGGTTTGGGGACAATCGTGTTTAGGCACTCCTGACTGCCTTAACTGCGACAGGTTTCCCACGTCGCCCTTCCCCCAGTGGGGAGAGATGAACGAGGCACCCTCACCCCTTCACCACGCTCGCCGTCTGACCAAACAGCAGCTTACGCTCCTCCTCGGTCCGAATGGCCGGCTGGCCGAAGCTCGGATTGATCTCCTTGGCCTTGACATAGGCGCGCTCGGTGGCCGGACGTTTGGCGATAGTGTCGAGCCATCGTTTCAGATGCGGGAAATCGTCGATGTTCTGCCCCTGATTGGCATAAGGCACCACCCATGGATAGCTCGCCATGTCGGCAATCGAATAATCTCCGGCGATGAACTCCCGGTCAGCCAGACGTTTGTTGAGCACGCCATAAAGTCGGTTGGTCTCGTTCACGTAGCGATCGATCGCGTAAGGAATCGTCTCCGGCGCATAATTGCGGAAATGATGGTTCTGGCCGGCCATCGGGCCGAGGCCGCCCATCTGCCAGAACAGCCACTGCAAGGCATCGTAGCGGCCATGAGAATCGGACGGCAGGAATTTTCCGATCTTCTCGGCCAGATAAAGCAGGATGGCGCCCGACTCGAACAACGAAATCGGTTTGCCGCCTTCCTTCGGATCGTGATCGACAATCGCCGGAATGCGGTTGTTGGGTGCGATGGCCAGAAAATCGGGCTTGAACTGATCGCCCTTGCCGATGTTTACCGGGAAAATCTCGTACGGCAGTCCGGCTTCCTCGAGAAACATCGTGATCTTGTGGCCATTCGGCGTCGTCCAATAATGCAGATCGATCATCCTGAGACTTCCTTTTTCGGCAGTTGGCGACAGATCGCCACCGCACTTTCATGCAATTGCATGAACTTTGCCGTATTGCGATCACAAGTCAACAGGGATTGTTCTCACAGCATCGGGATTGGCCTTCCACGAAGCCTTCGTCACCGGCCCGACGCTCACGCTGCGTTCATGATCTTTCCCGCTTCGACGCGCGCGACTGCACGAAGCCGATTACAGCCGCGACGCAACCCGCCCACCAGAAAATCGGAGAATACGTCGGAACCGCAGATAGTTTGGCTATCTGCTGCTGAAAGAACAGGCATTCAGGCGTTGCGCCGGTGATGCACATCAGCTTGAGGCCCATCAAGCCGAAGGCACCGCCCCAATTGGCGTAATAGATAAACCACCACAGCAGCGTCACGCCCCACAGCGCGAAGGCGATCCTGGTCCCGATCGGGGTTTTCACGGATGTTCTTTGCGGTGTGGATGCATCGGTCATCAAAGGGCTTCGCGGCGTAGGTCGCGGCAGTATGCGGTCGCGTTCAAACACGCAATAGCTGCGCGGCGCATCCTCCTCCGCCGTCTCGCTCCGGCGATTGTTCATCGCCACGTTCCTCCAGGATTTGCCCTTTTATCGCCGCCGGACTCATCCCATATTCCCGCGATGGCGAAGAATCCAGACAATCCGAAAAAGCCCGGCAAATCTCCCAAGTCGAAGGCGCACCGCCCCGATGTGAAGCCGATCGGACCGGCATTGGCCGAGCTGCTCAATCCCGCCATCAATCGTGGCGATGCGGGGATGGGCTCCGGCACCGGACTGCAGCCGCCGCCGGACAATTCCTGGGATCGCCGCAGCGGTGGCGAGGCTGCGGCGCATCGCGCCCGTGCTTCGACGCGCGGCAAGGGCAACACCATGGCGGAACGGGACGCGGGCGCTCCACAGCGCCGCCCACCCGATGGCGCAAACGGCTTCGAGGAGGCGCCGCAGGCCAATTACGGTACCAGCGCCACCATCCCGACACTCGACCCCGAACTGGCGCGGCAACTCGGCCTACCCACCGCAGAGGACGACGAAGCAGCCCTCGCCAGGCCGCCGCGCAACAAGATGGAGGCGCTCGGCGTGCAAGCCACCGCCGAGGCGCTGGAGAATCTGATCCGTGACGGCCGCCCCGAATTCCGCAAGGATGACGGCTCGCTGAAAGTATGGACCCCGCACCGTCCGCCGCGGCCGGAAAAATCCGAAGGCGGCGTACGGTTGACGATCAAGTCCGACTACGCGCCGAAAGGCGACCAGCCGCAAGCGATCAGGGAACTGGTCGAAGGCATTCAACGCAATGACCGGACGCAGGTCCTGCTTGGCGTCACCGGCTCCGGCAAGACCTACACCATGGCCAAGGTGATCGAGGCGACGCAGCGCCCGGCGTTGATCCTTGCGCCGAACAAGACGCTGGCGGCGCAGCTTTACGGTGAGTTCAAGAACTTCTTCCCCGACAATGCGGTGGAATATTTCGTTTCGTATTACGACTACTACCAGCCCGAAGCCTACGTTCCGCGCACCGACACCTATATCGAGAAGGATTCCTCCATCAACGAGCAGATCGACCGGATGCGCCACGCCGCAACGCGCGCGCTGCTGGAACGCGACGACGTGATCATCGTCGCGTCGGTATCATGCATCTACGGTATCGGCTCGGTCGAAACCTATACCGCCATGACCTTCGCGCTGAAGAAGGGCGAGCGCATCGATCAGCGGCAGCTGATCGCCGACCTCGTGGCTCTGCAGTACAAACGCACGTCAGCCGACTTTACCCGCGGCACCTTCCGCGTGCGTGGGGATATCATCGATATCTTCCCGGCCCACTACGAGGATCGCGCTTGGCGCGTGAAGATGTTTGGCGACGAGGTCGAGGCCATCGAGGAGTTTGATCCGCTCACGGGGCACAAGAGCGATGAGCTCGAATTCATCAAGATCTACGCCAACTCACATTATGTGACGCCACGCCCGACGCTGATTCAGGCGATCAAGTCGATCAAGCTGGAGCTGAAGCAGCGGCTCGACCAATTGCACGCGCAGGGGCGCCTTTTGGAAGCACAGCGACTGGAGCAGCGCACCACCTTCGATATCGAGATGATGGAGGCGACCGGAAGCTGCGCCGGCATCGAAAACTATTCGCGCTATCTCACCGGTCGCCGTCCCGGCGAACCACCACCAACGCTGTTCGAATACGTGCCGGACAACGCCCTGATCTTTGCCGATGAAAGCCACGTCACCATCCCGCAGATCGGCGCCATGTTCCGGGGCGACTTCCGCCGCAAGGCGACGCTTGCCGAATATGGTTTCCGTCTGCCGTCCTGCATGGACAATCGGCCGCTGCGTTTCGAAGAATGGGACATGATGCGCCCGCAGACAGTCGCGGTGTCGGCGACACCGGGCGGCTGGGAGCTGAACGAGGCCGGCGGCGTGTTCGTCGAGCAGGTGATCCGTCCGACCGGTCTGATCGACCCGCCGGTGCATATCCGTCCCGCGCGCACGCAGGTGGACGACCTTGTTGGCGAGGTGCGCGAGACCGCGCGCAACGGCTATCGTTCGCTGATCACGGTGCTGACCAAGCGGATGGCGGAAGACCTCACCGAATATCTTCACGAACAGGGCATTCGCGTGCGTTACATGCACAGCGATATCGATACCATCGAACGCATCGAGATCATCCGCGACCTGCGGCTCGGCGCATTCGACGCGCTGGTCGGCATCAACCTGTTGCGCGAGGGTCTCGACATCCCCGAATGCGCGCTGGTCGCCATTCTTGATGCCGACAAGGAAGGCTTTTTGCGCAGCGAGACGTCCCTGATCCAGACCATCGGCCGCGCCGCCCGCAATGTCGACGGCAAGGTGATCCTCTATGCCGACCAGATGACCGGCTCAATGGAGCGCGCGATCGCCGAGACCGATCGCCGCCGCGAGAAACAGGTCGCCTACAACACCGCCAACGGCATCACACCCGAGAGCGTCAAAAAATCGATCGGCGATATTCTCAACAGCGTCTATGAACGCGACCATGTGCTGGTGGAGATCGGCGACGGCGGTATGGCGGACGATGCGATTGCCATCGGACATAATTTCGAAGCCGTGTTGGCCGATCTCGAAACGCGGATGCGCGAAGCCGCCGCGGACCTCAATTTCGAGGAAGCCGCGCGGCTGCGCGACGAGGTGAAGCGGCTACGTGCCACCGAACTCGCCGTCGTGGACGACCCGACCATCAAGCAACGCGGCGTCGAGGCAAAGGCTGGTGCATACACCGGTACCCGAAAGTACGGCGATGCCGCGAACCTGCCGGCGCGCTTGGACAAGGCCGCGCAAGGCAAGCCCACCGGCAAATCGCGCGTCCACAAACCCTCACTGGATGAAATGGGCATCGCCACCTGGCACGAAGTGAAGCCGGACCGCAAAAACGTAGCGCGTCCCCGCAAGCCGACGCTGGACGAAATGGGCCCGGGCACCGAAAGCCGTATCTACAAGCCCAAATCGATGCGCGAGGGCGGCCAGGAATTCGGCGGCATCCTCAAGGATAGCAACGGCCCGCGCTCCTCCGGCGGCGCACCCGGCAAACGCGGCGGATGGAAGAAACGGTAAGGCCGATCTCCCCAGCGAGTATCGCCGTTTTGCGCTCGTCAAAACGGGTATGGGAGCGGAGCCTTGTCAGCGGCGATTGAATGCGCGCCGTTGCCATCAGCCCGCGGCGGCTGCTAAGGGAAGCTTCCCACCTCCCAACCTTCGGAATATCCATCATGGCCAACGCTGATCTCGACGCGGTCATTCGCAAGCTCGCAAAGCAGCAGCACAAGAGCCTGATGGCCGCCGTGAAAGCCGGTCGCAGCCGTTATCTCGCGTTGGCGGACAAGGCCAAGGATGCGGCAAGCAGACAGCGCTATCGCCAGATGGCCAAACATGCACTGGAGGAAGGCACAGCCTGCGCGAAGCGACTGCAGATGTCGGCCGATAATGCCGCCGACAGCTATGCACGCGCCATGCGCAGAGCCAGTGAGGCGGCCATGGAAGCACAGGCTGCGCCCGCCAAGCCATCGGTCAAACCACGTGCGGGCGGAGCAGCGAAGGCAAAGCCGAAAGCGAAGGCCATCCGCGCGCGAGCCTGACCGCTGCCGCATCGCACACGGAAAGCGGCGATGCGCCGCAGCATTCTCGGTTCACATCAACACGGCGGCAACCATTTCGAATGGGGCGTGCTTGCCCTGTCACTGATTTCGTCGACAATGGCTCCAACAAGAAGCGGCGTTGGAGGCATGCATGAGCAGTGACAACAAGCAATGCGTCCTCGATTTCCTACGAGCCTTCTTTGCCGGCGACGTCGCTGCCGCGATGGCGTGCTGCGACGATGAACTCGACACCATCACCTATGCGCCGATCGACCTTTTTCCGCACCTCGGCCACAAGCATGGTAAGGCCTGGGTCGCCGAAGCGATCGCCATCCAGCAGCAACGTTATGCCTCCCGCAAATACGACGTGCTGTTCATTGCCGCGGAAGACGACAAGGTCGCCGCCATGACACGCTGTGCGCTCACCAAGCGCAACGATGGACGCGTCGTGCAATTCACCGAAGCGGAGTTCTATATCCTGAATGAGGGACGGATTACTCAGCACCGCGTCTTCTTCGATTCCTTCGATCTGGTGCAGCAGGTGCTCGGGCGCGACCTGTCCGATGAGTTTGCCGCGCGCACCCGCAAGGCGATGGAGCAGCCGGGGCCGGACCCTCAATCCTGAGCAAACCGCCTCCTGGGGTTGTGCCGACCGGGCAAGCACACGCAATCCCGCAATTGTGCACTGCAAAAACGTCCATTGTCTTTCGGACGATCTGGAGTATGAGGCTCTGGAAAGTGCTGGTGTATCGAGCCGCTCGCGTGGCGAGGGCTGTTTTGTCGATCGCCGACCAAAACCCCATTTCCGGATAGCTCGCCATGACAGAACACAGTCTCTGGCGTTTTTCGCGCGCGTTGTATCGCGCCATCAACGAACGCCAACTCGAGGACCTTGCAGGCCTTCTCGACGACGATATCGAATGGACCGTTTACGGCCCGGTCGACATGTTCACCTTCCTTGGTGCGCGTCGGGGCAAGGCGGCGGTCCTTGCGGTCTGCCGTCAGATCGCCGACAACGTTCGGATTCATCGTTTCGACCGTGAATCCATCATGCTCGGCGAGAACTCCGCAGCATCGATGATGCGATACTCGCTGACGGCCCTCGATTCCAACCGGCCGATCAGCTTGCGGATCGCTCATTTCGCGCAGTTCAGGGAAGGACGTCTTTCGAGCATGCGGGTTCTGATCGATACGTTCGATCTGATCGAGCAAGCCCTCGGCGCCCCGATCCATCTGCCGAAGATCGCTTAAGCGCTGCGGGGGCCGGGATCCGCCGGCAGGAGGCGACTTCGCCTCTCTCCTCAGCAGAAGCTCGCCGGCTCAGTCCCAGCAGGATCGGTTTTGCCATATTTAACCCGGTATTAAGAGCAAATGAGCGATCCATGCCGTAGATCGGCCCCGATCCGGACAAGATCGGCTGTAATTGATGGCCGCGTCATCGTGCGGGGACATCCGCGCTCGCGTCACGCGAAAAGGGAACGGCAGATGAACGCAATTTCTCCTGAAAAGACTGACTCCACCGAAACGGACGAGAATCTCGCGGCGGTCTCTGACGTCGAGGCTGGCATTCGTGACTTCGTCCGGAATGACGTGGCTTACCTGCGTCGCCCTGGTGCGAATGTAGCCAGCACCGAACCGGTGCTCGACAGCAGCGCGGAAGCCACCGTCAGCAGCGTCAATTCGCTGATCCAGCGCGTTGCCGGCACGTCGCTGGCAGAAATCGAGCGCCTGATTACCGAGCTCGAGGGTCTGCGCGACCTGCTGCACTCGGAGGGTCAGCGCGTCCAGCGCGAAATCTCCGGCTATGCCCAGCTCAGCCAGGCGGCGATGAAGTCGACCCGGATCATTTCCGAAAACGTCGCGCAGTGGAAGAAGGCCGCGGAAAACCTCCGCCACGACTGAAGCCGAGGGTTTCGACTTCCCGCGGGTCGAATCGCAACAGGATTCGACAAGTATGAACGGGCATGCGCCGGTGCTTAGCCGGCCTTTGCTCGTCGCGGCACGAAAGCCGTCGCGAGCATCGAATAGACCGGCTCGCCGCGCTGGTTGACACCGAGATTACGCGCCTGAACGATCCCCCATTCCGGGCGCTTTTCCGACGTTCGCACCGATTCGACGATACTGCGGAAGGTGATGGTATCGCCCGCCAGCACCGGCTTCAGCCATCTCAGTTCGCGAAAGCCAGGTGACGGTCCCCAGACCGCAGGCGTGCCTCCGGCAGCCAGCATGGCCGCCGCCTCTTCCTTGCCTTTCGCGACCAGCATTTTCATGCACACCGAACCGACATGCCATCCCGACGCGGCGAGCCCGCCGAACAAGGAGTTGCGTCCAGCCTCCTCGTCGAGATGGAATGGCTGCGGATCGAACTGACGTGCGAACGCCTTGATATTGTCGGCCGTGAAAGTGAATGAGCCCAGTTCACGCTGCTGGCCGACCGCGATATCTTCGAAGAAGTGCATGGACTAACCTTCCGTCGTCTCGCGGCGCTTCACCATGATCGGCGAGGTTGCTTCCAAGAGAACCTGCCCCGAACCATTGCGCATCCGCATGCCGAAGGTGACGATTCCGGTGGAGGGCCGGCTGCGCGACACGCGCGCCTCCTTCACCTCGACATCCAGCATCAGATCATCTCCCGGCCGCAGCGGCGACAGCCAGCGCAGTTCGTCCACGCCAGGCGACCCCAGCGACGCCGTGCGCTGGATGAAGCCGTCGAACAGCATCCGCATCATCAACGAACCGAGATGCCATCCCGAGCCTGACAGGCCGCGCAGCATCGAGTGCTTGGCGGCTTCTTCATCGAGGTGCATCGGCTGAGGGTCGAATTCGGCCGCGAAGGCAAGGATTTCCTCGCGCGTCACATGGCGCGGGCCAAAAGTGCCGAAATGACCGGGCTTAAAATCTTCGAATGTCAGTGTCATGCTGAGGATCGCTGGAAGGATGCCCGATTGTGGCCGCTATTTGCAGCAATCTCAAGTCCGCCCGGCGCAACCCTTCGCCCTCGCCTCCCGGGGTTGCGAGGCGTTCGGACTGATCGGGCAACGCCGCCGAGCCGATCCAGGCTTGCGGACCCGCACGTTCAGCAAGGCTGGTTTTCATCGGTGTCGAACGGGACGTTGCCTGACGCCAGAGATATCGTGTTCCGTGATTGCGATTCGGCACAGCCGCGCCGATCACCAGCCGCGCACGATCTGACAGGAGAAAGAGGATGTTTGAATTCCGGGATCTCTTCCAGTGGGATCGCTTCATCACCCCGGGGATCATCAAGACGTTTTACTGGCTGGTGATCGCCCTCATCATCCTGTTCGGAATCTCCGGCATCTTCTCCGGACTGGCTGCCATGGCGATCAGCCCCTTCGCCGGCGTCATCGTGGTGCTCTATAGCCTCGCCGGCATCGTGGTCGGAATCATCTTCGCGCGGATCGCGGCGGAGTTCGTCCTGATCATCTTCCGCATCAACGAGCACCTCGGTGCCATTCGGGACCAGGGGCTGCATCGCAGCTAATCTGGGGCGCTTGCGATTTTAACGGCCATGTTCGCCACGAAACGATGCGCACTCCCTCTCCTGTGAGGAAAGGGTTGGGGTGAAGGGTCATAGACTCGGTAGTGATCGATCCTCTTCACCCCGGCCTTCGGCTTAGACCTCTCCCCAGGGGGGAGATGACTCGGTGCCCGGAGCGTTTCCATCATTGGCGAAAACGCTCGCATTCTCGAAACGAAAATGCATCAATTGTTGAAGCGGAAATGCATCACGTCGCCATCGGCGACGACGTATTCCTTGCCTTCCAGCCGCAGCTTGCCGGCATCCCGCGCGCCGGCTTCGCCATTCAGCGCGATATAGTCGTCGTAAGCGATGGTTTCGGCGCGGATGAAGCCCTTCTCGAAATCGGTATGGATGACGCCTGCGGCCGCGGGCGCCTTGGTGCCCTTGGTGATGGTCCAGGCGCGCGCCTCCTTCGGGCCGACGGTGAAATACGTGATGAGATGCAGGAGCTCATAGCCAGCGCGGATCAGGCGATCGAGTCCGGCCTCCTCAAGTCCAAGCGTTTCGAGAAAATCGGCACGCTCCTCGCGTGACAACGTGGCGATCTCGGATTCGATCTTCGCGGAGATCACGACGGCGACAGCGCCTTCGGTCTTTGCGTGATCGAACACCGCCTGCGAGAAGCTGTTGCCGGTGGCGGCAGCCGCCTCCTCCACATTGCAGACGTAAAGCACCGGTTTTGAAGTCAGCAGGCCCAGCATGCGGAACGCCCGCTCCTCCTCGGGCTTGCGCTCGAGAAAACGGGTTGGCTTGCCGTCGCGCAGCAGCTTCAGTGCGCGTTCGACGAGATCCAGTTGCTCCTTGGAGTCCTTGTCGCCGCCCTTAGCCTTCTTGCTGAGATTGTCGACGCGCTTCTCCAGGCTTTCGAGATCGGCCAGCATCAACTCGGTTTCGATGGTCTCGATGTCGGCCAGCGGCGCGATCTTGCCCTCGACATGGGTGATGTCCGAATCTTCGAAGCAGCGTACGACGTGGGCGATGGCGTCCACTTCGCGAATGTTGGCGAGAAACTGATTGCCGAGCCCCTCGCCCTTGGACGCGCCCTTCACGAGGCCCGCGATATCCACGAAGGTCAGTTGCGTCGGAATGATCTGCCCTGACTTGGCGATCGCGGCCAGCTTCTCCAGCCGCGGATCAGGCACCGCCACCGCGCCGACATTCGGTTCGATGGTACAGAACGGATAGTTCGCCGCCTGCGCCGCCGCCGTCTCCGTCAGCGCGTTGAACAGGGTGGACTTACCGACATTCGGCAGCCCGACGATGCCGCATTTGAAACCCATGTGACCCTCAAACTTGATGGCTGTCATGGCCGGGCTTGTCCCGGCAATCCACGTCCTCACACACCAAGAAAGACGTGGATACCCCGCACAAGGCCGGGCATGACGATTAGCTTGTTACCAAGACCGCAAGCGGGCCATTCAGCCCTTTTCACCGTCGTCGTTCTCCGCGGCAAATCCCTTGGCCTGCATCGCCAGATGCACCTTGTTCTGGAACGTCGAATCCTTGCCGGCCGCCAGGAGTGCGGCGTTGTCGGCGACGATATCGCAAAGTGCCGCGAAACGCGGCCGTTCCGACTTCGCGAAGTCGTTCAGCACGTAGCCGTGCACCAGTTCCTTTGCGCCGGGATGTCCGATGCCGATCCGCACCCGACGATAGTCATTGCCGGCATGCGCGGAGATCGAGCGTAACCCGTTGTGGCCGGCGATGCCGCCTCCGACCTTCACGCGGACCTTGGCCGGCGGCAGTTCGAGTTCGTCGTGAAACACGCTGATATCGCCGAGCGACAGCTTGAAGAAATGCATGGCTTCGCCAACAGCGCGGCCGGACTCATTCATGTAGGTCATCGGCTTCAGCAGGATGACGCGCTCGCCGTCCAGCGAGCCCTCCGAGGTCTCGCCCTGAAAGCGACGGCGCCACGGTGCGAAACCGTGACGCCGTGCCATCACATCCATCGCAACGAACCCGATGTTGTGCCGGTTGTCCTGATACTTCGCGCCAGGATTGCCGAGACCAACAAAGAGCCGCATGACGCGGTGTCCCGCGCCTGCCTTACTTCTTCTTGTCGCCGCCGGCGGCGGGCTTCGCAGCACCGGCCGCAGGCGCAGCCGCGCCGGCTGCCGCCGCACCGGCCGCAGGAGCGGCGCCAGCGGCAGGCGCGCCGGCAGCGGCGGCCTTCTGCTCTTCGGCATAGCCGGACGGCGGCACGATGGTGACGAGGGTCGCGTCTTCGCGTGTGATCACCTTCACGTTCGCCGGCAGCTTGATATCGTTGAGGTGCAGCGAACCGTTCATGTCGAGCGCGCCGACGTCCGCCTCGAGATACTGCGGAATGTTGTCGGCCGGCACTTCGAGATCGACGGTATGGGTCACGATGTTGACAGTACCGCCGCGCTTCACGCCCGGAGCGGTTTCCGCATTCAGCACGTGCAGCGGCACGCTGACGCGAATCTTCGATCCCTGGCCGAGGCGAAGGAAGTCGACATGGAGCGGGAAATCACGCACCGGATCGAGGCTGAAGTCGCGCGGAATCACGCGGTGCTTCTTGCCGTCCAGCACGATGTCGTGGATCGTCGTGAGAAAACGGCCCGCCTGCAGGCGCAGACGCAGTTCCTTGTCATCGAGCGAGATGGTCAGCGGGGGCTCGTTATTCCCGTAGATCACGGCCGGAACCCGGCCGGCGCGACGTTCTGCCCGAGCGGCCCCCTTGCCGGCCTTCGGACGAGCGGTCGCCTTCAATTCCTTGACGGTCGCCATCGTGTAAATCCTTGTTTTCTAAAAGTTAAAGGCCGCATAGCGGCCCGTTTACGTGTCGGCGGCAAGCCTCCAGGGGTGCAGGGGCCGCAAACATGCTGGGGCTTTTAGCGTCTAAGCCCCGAAAAGACAAGGAAAGGCTGGATTTTTCCGGCGCCGCAGCCCCAAGGACGAAACGCCGCGATGCGTGGAATTCGGCTCAGCTCGGCCCCGCTCCGAGCTTCGTCTCGAGCTGGACGATCCGGGCCTTCAAGGCTTCGTTCTCCTCGCGCGCGAGCCGCGCCATCTCCTTGACCGCCTCGAACTCCTCGCGCTTCACGACATCGAGATCGCGCAGGATCCGCTCGGCCTGATTACGCATCACGGTATCGACCTCCCGCTTGACGCCTTGCGCGGCACCCGCGGCATCGTTCATCAGGCGGCCGATCTCGTCGAAGAAACGATTGCTGGTCTGAGTCATGTTCATTCTCCCGAGGCCGTCAAGGACAGCTCTCCTCCCACAATGGTGATCACGCGCACGTACTTCAAGCCTGTTGATGTGAGTGCGCGAATGGCGGGCGCCTTGCCACGATCGGCTTTCCTTGCGATCTTGGCGCCTCCGCCGCTCTGCCGTAGCCGCGCTTTGCCGAGACAGAATCCATATCATGATCGACCAGCAGATCGATATTGCGACCCGAGACGGTCACGTCACCACCTTCATCACCCATCCCGAGCGCGACGGTCCGCACCCCGTGATCCTGTTCCTGATGGATGCGCCGGGCATCCGTGAGGAATTGCGCGATATGGCGCGGCGGCTCGCGACAGCCGGCTATTACGTGATGCTGCCCAATCTGTACTACAGATCCGGCGTCATGGAGCTTGGCCCTATTCCCCGTGACGAAGATGCGCCGCTTCGCAAGAAGATGTTCGAACTGATGTACTCGATCGACATTCCGCTGATCATGCGGGATGTGCAGACGCTCATCGATTTCGTCGCGACGCAACCCGCCGCCAGCAAGGGGCCGATCGGCTGCATGGGATATTGCATGAGCGGACGTTACGCCATCAATGCCGCCGCCAATTTCCCGGATCGCGTCGCAGCGGCTGCATCGTTATACGGCACCCATCTGATGACCGACCAGCCGGACAGCCCGCACCTGGTCGCGCGCAAGGCCAAGGGCGAACTCTACTTCGCCTGCGCCGAAATCGACCGCTGGGCGCCGATGGAGATGATCGCGCCGCTGCGCGACACATTGAAGAAAGATGGCGTCAACGCCGAGGTGGAGCTCTATCCCGGCACCCATCACGGTTTTGCCTTTCCGGCACGGCCCGACTATGACAAGGTGGCCGCAGAGCGGCACTGGGAGCGGCTGCACGCGCTGTTCCGTCGCCGCCTGCAAGCCTGACCGGCGTATCGATGCCCGCGCTCGCCATCGCCTTTCCCGTCTTCGACCCGGTCGCCGTTTCCATCGGGCCGTTCGCGATCCGCTGGTATGCGCTGGCCTATATCGGCGGCATTGTCTTCGGCTGGATCTATGCCCGCGCGGTCATCCGCCGCCCGCAATTGTGGGGCGGACAGTCGCCGATCACGCTCGCTCAGATGGACGATTTCATCCTCTGGGTCACGCTCGGCATCATCCTCGGCGGCCGCACCGGCTATGTGCTGTTCTACAATCTCGATTTCTTCATCCAGAATCCGGTGAAGATTTTCGAGCTGTGGGAAGGCGGCATGTCGTTCCACGGCGGCTTCATGGGATGCGTTGTCGCGGTAGTGGCGTTCGGCTGGAAACGGAACGTCTCCATTCTCTCGCTGGGCGATATCACCTGTGCGGTGGGGCCGATCGGCCTGTTCCTCGGCCGCATCGCCAACTTCATCAACAGCGAGTTGTGGGGCCGCCCGGCCGACCCAAGCCTGCCATGGGCGATGGTATTTCCCAATGGCGGGCCGCTGCCGCGTCATCCCAGTCAGCTCTATGAAGCCGGCCTTGAAGGTATCGCCCTGTTCGCAATTCTCGCGCTGATGATCCGCGCCGGCGCATTGAAGCGGCCGGGTCTGATCCTCGGCAGCTTCATCGCTCTCTATGGGCTCGCCCGCATCACCGGCGAATTCTTCCGCGAACCCGATCCGCAACTCGGCTTCCTGTGGGGCGGAATGACCATGGGTATGCTGCTGTCGATTCCGATGGTCCTGGTCGGTGCCGCTGTCATCATCGCGGCGCTGCGTCGCAAGCCTGCGTCGCAAACCGTTGCACGAGGTGCGCCGTGATCGACGCCTCCCCGCTCCATCAGGAAATCGTCAAGCTGATCGCCACGGCCGGGCCCATGCCGGTCTGGCGCTACATGGAGTTGTGTCTCACACACCCGCGCTATGGCTATTATGTCGCGCACGATCCCTTGGGGCGCGAAGGCGATTTCATCACGGCTCCGGAGGTCAGTCAGATGTTCGGAGAACTGATTGGCTTGTGGGCGGCCTCGGTGTGGCGGGAGATGGGCTCGCCGGCATCGCTGCAATTGATCGAACTCGGCCCCGGCCGCGGCACCCTGATGGCGGATGCGCTGCGTGCGCTGCGGGTGCTGCCGCCGCTATACCAGGCCGTCGACGTGCATATGGTCGAGGTCAATCCGGTTCTGCGCGACAAGCAGCGCGAGGCTCTGGCCGGATTCCGCGACGCGCATTGGCACACCAGTCTCGACAATGTGCCGCGGGCCCCATCGATCATTCTTGCCAACGAATATATCGACGTACTGCCTATCCATCAGATGGTGAAACGCGAGGACGGCTGGCACGAGCGCACCGTCGAGGTCGACGCCGCCGGCAACCTGGCGTTCGGTATCGCGCCGGAGCCGACGCCACGCTTCGAAGTGTTGCTGCCGCCGCTTGTCCGTGCCGCTCCCGTGGGAGCCATCTTCGAATGGCGTCCCGATGCGGAAGTCATGAAGATCGCAACGCGACTGCGCGAAGACGGCGGCGCAGCCCTCATCATCGATTACGGACATGTGCGCAGCGACGCTGGCGATACGCTGCAAGCCATCGCCCGCCACAGCTACGCCGATCCGCTGCAGAATGCCGGCGAAGCCGACGTCACGGCCCATGTCGACTTTCAGGCGCTGGCACGCGCCGCTGAGGATGTCGGCGCCCGCGTCCACGGACCAGTGACGCAAGGCGAATTCCTCCAGCGTCTCGGCATCGAGGCGCGCGCCAATTCGCTGATATCCAACGCCAGTCCGCAGGTCGCCGAAAGCATCATGACGGCAAAGGCGCGCCTGATCGGTGGAGGACGCGGTGGCATGGGCGCGATGTTCAAGGTCCTCGCGATCTCCGATCCCTCGCTGCCCGCATTGGTCGGCTTCGCCGACGAAGCGCCTGCAACTGCCGGAGCCGCGCCATGATGCTTGCCTCGCCGCTGCTCGCGGCCGGGCCCAATCTGCGCCACGCGTTCTTCACGCGCGAAGGCGGCGTCTCGGAGGGCATCTATGCCAGCCTCAACGGCGGTCTCGGCTCCCGCGATAGCGCGGCGCATGTCCGCGAGAACCGCGCGCGCATGGCGGCCGCAATGGGCGTTGCACCGTCGCATTTTCTCACCGCCTATCAGGTGCACTCGCCCGATGTCGCCGTTGCCAAAGGACCGTGGGATGAGATGGCCCGTCCCCATGCCGACGCCATCGTCACGCGCATGCCCGGCCTTGCCATCGGCATCACCACGGCGGATTGCGGGCCGGTGCTGTTCGCCGATCCCAAGGCCGGCGTCGTCGGCGCGGCCCATGCCGGCTGGAAAGGCGCGCTGACCGGCGTTCTGGAATCGACCATCTCCGCCATGGAGCAGCTCGGCGCCGAGCGCCTCGGCATCATCGCCGCGATCGGGCCACTCATCCGCCGGCACAGCTATGAGGTCGGGACTGAATTCGTCGAACGTTTCACCGCCGTCGACGCCGGCTATGCCAGCTTTTTCGGTCCGGCGCAGCGCGACAATCACGCGATGTTCGATCTCGCCGCGTTCATCCGCAGCCGGCTCGAAAACGCCGGCGTGCTGATGATCGACGATCTCGGCGACGATACCTACTCCGACGCCCGCTTCTTCAGTTATCGCCGCTCGGTGCATCGCCAAGAGCCGGACTACGGCCGGCACGTCCATGCCATCGCACTGACCCGGGACTGACGGCGCAAGCAATTTGAGCCAAATTCCATGTCGCGTGGCGCGGATTCGCTCACCCTTCGGTGCATGGGTCGGATCTCGCCCTAGACCTTAACGGATTTTAACGATATCGGTGCGGGACCCGCCGCGATCCGGCGGATGACGATGCGTCCAGAACAGTCTCAGGATACGCGACCCGATCCCGATGGCCCTGCCCTGCTCCGTTCTCTCCCGCACCTCGGCTCACGCCCGCTGGCGTGTCGCCATGCTGCTAGCCCTGGGCGCGGCTTTGAGCGGCTGCGTGAGCGAGGGCCAGGGCCCGGTGGCGGACTCATCGCCAGGCGGCGCGACCATCGCCTTCGAATCCATTGACGGACCGCCGCCGCAGGTGTTCGAAAGAATGGTGAGCATCCTCGACAGCGAAACCAAGCTGCGGAATATCGCCGCGGTTTCGCGGCAATCACCGGCGGCCTATCGGGTCCGTAGCTATCTCGCCGCGCAGACCCTTCGCGGGAAGACCTCGATCGATTGGGTCTGGGACGTCTACGACCGCAATCAGCGGCGCACCTTGCGTCTCGCGGGGACCGAGCCGGTCGGCGCGAGCGCCGGCAATGCCTGGGCCGCCGCGGATGATGTAACGCTCCGCCGCATCGCGCAGGCCGGCCTTGGCGGCCTTGTTGCGATCACCGGCGGCTCCACGCCGACCGAAACGTCACCGGCCAGCCAACAGTCACCCGCAAGCGGCTCGGCTATCGCCGACGCCGGCGCTTCGGAAAGCTCGCCCTCTACAACCGCCCGCAGCGCGCTCAGTTTCGCCAGCATGGATGACACGGCGGCCGCGGCGTCCCGCTGATTTAACCCCGAAAAAGCGTCGCGACGGGTTGCCATCGCCGGGGCCGGCTTGATATCACCTCGCCGTCCTCAGGTGCGCCAAATGTCCAGGGCGCCAGTTCGATAGGTAGCCGATATGTTGAACGTTGTATCCACCAAGACCGGGGGAAAAGCGACGATGTCGGCTAAGAACGGGTCCATCAAGCTGGTGGCGGGGAATTCCAATCCCGCCCTGGCACAACAGATTTCGGCAGCTCTCGACATCCCGCTGACCAAGGCCAGCGTCCGGCGCTTCGCCGATATGGAGATCTTCGTCGAGATCCTGGAAAACGTGCGCGGCTCCGACGTGTTCGTGATCCAGTCGACGTCGTATCCGGCCAACGACCATCTGATGGAACTGCTCATCATCATCGATGCGCTGCGCCGCGCCTCCGCGCGCCGCATCACGGCGGTGGTTCCGTATTTCGGCTATGCCCGGCAGGACCGCAAGGTCGGCTCGCGCGCACCGATTTCCGCCAAGCTGGTGGCCAACCTGATCACGCATGCCGGTGCCGACCGCGTGATGACGCTTGACCTGCATGCCGGGCAGATCCAGGGCTTCTTCGATATTCCCACCGACAACCTCTATGCCTCTCCGGTGATGGTGCGCGACATCCGCGAGAAGTTCGATCTGTCGAACGTGATGGTGGTGTCACCCGACGTCGGCGGCGTGGTGCGCGCGCGCGGCCTCGCCAAGCGCATCAGCGCACCGCTGGCCATCATCGACAAGCGCCGCGAGCGCGCCGGCGAATCCGAAGTGATGAACGTGATCGGCGACGTCGCCGGCTTCACCTGCATCCTGATCGACGACATCGTCGACTCCGGCGGCACGCTGGTGAACGCAGCCGATGCGCTGCTCGCCAACGGCGCCAAGGAAGTCTACGCCTATCTCACCCACGGCGTGCTCTCCGGCGGCGCCACCGCGCGCGTCGCCAACTCCCGTCTGAAGGAGATGGTGATCACCGACTCGATTCAGCCGACCGATGCGGTGCTCGCGGTGAAGAATATCCGCGTGCTGCCGATCGCTCCGCTGATCGCCGAAGCGATCAGCCGCACGGCCGCGGAAGAATCCGTCTCCAGCCTGTTCGACTGACGCCTCCAGACCCCGCCGACGCACGGTAAAATGCGTCGGGATTCTTGTGGCGAACTGATGGCGAGCCTTGGCGCCGCGGGACTCTTGCGGCGAAATCAGGGCATGCCGGCCGCGACCTGCCCGCGCAGCCGCTCCAGCGCATGCAGCGTTTCGGCGCAGGCCTCCGCCACCTCGATGCCCTTGATGGCGAAATGCTTGCGGAAGAATTCGAAATGCGTCGCGTGCTCGTGGAATTGCTGCGGCGTCAACACCGCCGAGAACACCGGCACCTCGGTGCGCAGCTGCACGTCCATCAAGGCATTGATGACGGTGCCGGCAACGAAATCGTGCCGATAGATGCCGCCGTCAACCACCAGGCCGGCGGCGACGATGGCGGTGTAGCGGCGGGTCTTGGCCAATAGCTGCGCATGCAGCGGAATCTCGAACGCGCCCGGCACCTCGAACAGATCGACCTGCGACGGCGCGATGCCGCGCACCTCGATCTCCTGCAGGAAGGCGATGCGGCATTCGGCGACGATCTCGCGATGCCAGCACGATTGCACGAAGGCGACGCGCTGTGGCTTGGCGAAGCGGATCGCCTCTGCGGTCACGCCCGGCGGCACGCCGGGTGACGCGGCATCATCGGTGGCGGTTGTGGTGGAGGGGGAGTCTGACAACATCTGATTCATGGCTTTCCTCAGTTTAAGCACCAGAATCAGGGCATACGGACCGCCGGCCGCACGCAATGCGACCTTCGGCACCCGCTCTCTTTCATCCGGACTTTAACCGTCGGCTTCGGAATCGCACCGAATCTGCTGACCCTTCCTCGCCGAGGCGAACAAGGCGCTCGCGGGCTTGGGATGCATTCGCGCCCCTTACCGCCGGTGGGGACTTTCACCCCGCCCTGAGAACTACCGCCCGACATGAGCGGCATCCGCAATATGCCGGACGCGTTCTCCCGCCGCAAGGCTCCGGCCATCGGCTCTCCGCATGGCTCCCGCGCGGCGAGGCAGCAGGAGCCGCCCGGACTTGCCTGCGCTCCGCTGAAGACCCGCGCGGCGCGAATCCGCGCAGGAGACTCGCATCGCGGGAATCCGCCTCGCGGACTCGCGGACCGCGAATCCGATTCCGTTTTGTTCTCAATGCCGAACCGCGTCTTGCGATGATCTGTGGACGAGCGGCGGTTTGCCTGTGGATGGAGTCCGCGCGCCGTTGCGCGGATTCGGCAAATCACATCACTTGATCCTCGCAGGCCTGAGCGAGCCAAGCGCTCTTTCATCGCCGGCGACATGCAGCGATGCGTCAGGCTCAGTGCCTATTGTCCTGCCGCGTACACATCACAACAAACAACAGCAAGGTCGAGACGGCATGTCCCTCCTCGAAGGCACGTTCGATTCACGCAACAGTCCGCTGGAAGTGGTCGAGGAGATCGCCGCCACCCATGACTGGTCGTTCGAGCGTTCGGGCGAAGACGAAATCACCATCGTCACGCAGGGCGCGTGGACTGATTACCAGCTCTCCTTCACCTGGATGAACGAGATCGAGGCGCTGCATCTCGCCTGCGCCTTCGACATGAAAATCCCGGCCGCCCGCCGCAGCGAAGTGCAGAAGCTGATCGCCGCTATCAACGAGCAATTGTGGGTCGGTCATTTCGATATCTGGGTGCAGACCGGGACGCTGATGTATCGGCAGGCGCTGCTGCTGCCCGACGGGCTGGTCGCCACCGGCGCGCAATGCGAGGCGATGCTGTCCGGCGCACTGGAGGCGTGCGAGCGCTACTATCCGGCGCTGCAATTCGTGGTGTGGGCCGGCAAATCCGCCTCCGAGGCGATGAGCGCGGCGATGTTCGACACCGAAGGCGAGGCGTAGGCTTCTTGCTGATCGTCATGCGCGGGCTTGACCCGCGCATTCATCTTTTTTCAAAATGATGGATCGCCGGGTCATAGGCGAGCGAAACGACGCCGTTCCTCGAACGACTATGCCCGGCGATGACACTTACTGTTGGTGATGCTGTAGCGCATTCTCTGCCAAGCTTGGATCTTCCCATGACCGAGTCCTCCAACCCTCTCGCGCAGATCAAAGGCACCGTCGTTCTCGCCGGCGCCGGCAAGATGGGTGGCGCGCTGCTCACCGGATGGCTGGCGCGGGGCCTCGATCCGGCGCGCGTGGTGGTGATCGATCCGCATGTGTCGGATGAGATCCGCGCACTGGCCGCGAAGGGCGTGCGCCTCAATCCGGCGCCGCGCGAGATCGGTGCGGCCGATGCGCTGGTGCTCGCCGTCAAGCCGCAGATGTTTCATGAGGCCGCCCCGACGCTGCGATCGTTCGTGCGGCCGTCGACATTGGTGGTGTCGATCATGGCCGGCACTACCATCAAGGCCATCGGCGACGCCTGTGGCGGCAACGTGGTGCGCGCGATGCCGAACACGCCGGCCGCCATCGGCCGCGGCATCACGGTCGCCGTGCCCGACAAGGCGGTCGGTGCCGACCAGCGCGCGATCGCCGACGCGCTGCTCGCCGCCACCGGCAAGATCGAGTGGCTGGATGACGAGGCCTTGATGGATGCGGTGACAGCGGTGTCGGGCTCGGGCCCCGCTTACGTGTTTCTGCTGGCGGAGGAACTTGCGCGCGCCGGCACGGCGGCGGGTTTGCCGGCGGAGCTTGCGGCCAAACTCGCGCGCGAAACCGTCGCCGGCTCTGGCGAATTGCTCTACCGCTCCAATCTCGACGCCACAACGCTTCGCCAGAACGTCACCTCGCCCGGCGGCACCACCGCGGCCGCGCTCGGCGTGCTGATGGGCGAGGATGGCTTCCAGCCGCTGCTGGAGCGCGCGGTGGCGGCCGCGACGAAGCGCTCGAAGGAACTGGCGAAGTAGTTACGAATACGTTTGACGACAAAGCCTCTCCATTCGTCATGGCCGGGCTTGTCCCGGCCATGACGGCGGATACCATAACCAACGCCAGTTCTTTCGTCATTGCGAGGAGCATTAGCGACGAAGCAATCCAGTTCTTGCTTCGTCGCTTCCTGGATTGCTTCGCTTCGCTCGCAATAACCGCAATGGTCCTACACAGGAATCCGCACCGTGGCGCGCAGGCCGCTCATCGGGCTGTCGCCCAGCGTGACGTCACCGCCGTGGGAGCGCGCGATGTCGCGCGTGATGGCGAGGCCGAGACCGGAGCCGCCCTGATCCTGATTGCGGGCATCGTCGAGCCGCAGGAACGGCTTGAACACTTCCTCCCGCATATGCTGCGGAATGCCCGGCCCGTCGTCGTCGACGGTGATCGTCAGCCAGCGATGATCGCGATGCCCGGCGATCGCGATGGTCTTGGCGTAGCGGGACGCATTCGACACCAGGTTGCCGAGGCATCGCTTGAACGCCGCCGGCTTCACCGTCACCATCGGCAATCCCTGGAATGAGACCGTCGTGCTGTGGCCGTTGCGCTCGGCATCGCTGCGCAGTTCCTCCAGCGCCGCCACGATATCGGTCGGCTGCGCCTGCTCGTCGCCGTCGCCTCGCGCGAATGCGAGATAAGCCTCCAGCATGCCAGACATCTCGTCAACATCCTTGCGCATGCCTTCGAGCTCGGGATTGTCGCCGATCAGTTCGAGTTCGAGCTTGAAGCGCGTCAGGATGGTGCGCAGGTCATGGCTGACGCCCGCCAGCATCGCAGTGCGCTGCTCCATCGCGCGCTCAATGCGCGCCTTCATCTCGATGAAGGCGTGCGCCGCGCGCCGCACCTCAAGCGCGCCGCGCGGCCGGAAGTTCGGCGCCTCGCGGCCTTTGCCGAAGCTCTCCGCGGCATCGGCGAGGCGCACGATCGGCCGGATCTGATTGCGCAGGAACAGCACCGCGACGATCAGCAGCACCGTCGAGGTGCTGAACATCCATAGAAAGAAGATCTCGGAATTCGAGGCATAGGCGGCGCTGCGCTGCGCGAACACCCGCATCACCGCGTCATCGAGCTGGATACGGATTTCGACCAGCGACGAGCGCCCCACCGTGTCGATCCAGAACGGCCGCGAGATCTGCCGGCCGATCTGAGCGGACAGGGACTGGTCGAGCAGCGAGAAGAACGGTTTCGGCCCCGGCTGCGGCATGTCACCGATGGGAAGGAAATCGACCACCAGGCCAAGCCGCTGCTGCGCGATGCGCCGCAGCAGCGCGTGGTCCTTGTCCTGCGGATAGCCCTTGTAGACGTCGATCAGCGCGGCGATGTCCTGCACCACCGTCGCCGACAGCCGGCGCGTCACCGTGTTCCAGTGCCGCTCCATGAACACGAAGGCGACCACCGATTGCAGCACTACCATCGGCACGATCATGATAAGCAGCGCGCGAGCATAGAGACCCTTCGGCATCCAGCTCTTGAACGAGCGGCCGAGCCGGCCGTTCAGCGCCGAGACCTGCTGGGTCGCGGCGCGGATCAGCGTGAGGCCGGAATCCAGCGTGCTCATCGCACAAAACTCGCGGCGGCAGTCACGGCGTGCGTCACGGCGACGCCACCAGGCGGTAGCCGACGCCGCGCACCGCCTGCAGGAACAGCGGATTGGCGGGATCGCGCTCGATCTTGCGCCGCAGCCGGTTGATCTGCACATCCACCGCGCGCTCGTTGACGTTGCCGCCGGCGCCGGTCAGTTCGCCGCGCGGCACCGTCTCGCCCGGCATCGCGGCGAGAATGCGCAGCATCTCGCGCTCGCGGTCGGTGAGATGGATGACGTTGTCGCCTTCGCGCAATTCGCCGCGCTCGAGATGATAGACAAACGGCCCGAAACGGATGGTCTCCAGCTTCGCCACCGGCGGCGGCGTCGCGCGCTTGAGGATGTTGCCGATGCGCAGCAGCAGTTCGCGGGGCTCGAACGGTTTCGCGACATAGTCGTCGGCCCCGATCTGCAGGCCCTCGATGCGGCTTTCGGCCTCGTGGCGCGCGGTCAGCATCACGATCGGCACCGTGGAGGTGGTGCGGATGAACCGCGCGAGATCGAAGCCGGTCTCGCCCGGCATCATCACGTCGAGGATCAGCAGATCGAAATTCAGTCCTTGCAGTTTCGCGCGTGCGTCGCTGGCGCTCATCGCGGTGGTGACGCGATAGCCCTCATTGGCGAGAAAGCGCGATAGCAGATCGCGGATGCGCCGGTCGTCGTCGACCAGCAGCAGATGCGGCGCATCGTCGGCGGGCTGAATCGGGGGGCGTACCATGGTGAATCGTCCTATCGGTCCACAACGCCGGCGCCGTCATGCGCCAGCAGACGTTCGAGCACTTTGTCGGACTCTTCGCGATCGATCATGCCGCGCAGAAACCGGCTGACCGCCGCGGCGTCGGCGGCATCGAGGCCCTGCATCGCGCGCGCGATCCGTTTGGTCTGCAGGCCCGCGAGCCTGGCGATCAGCGCCTCGCCCTTCGCCGTGACGAACAGCAGCCGCTGCCGGCGGTCCTGATCGCCGGCGCGCTGCACGATATAGCCTTCCTCCAGCAATTGCTTGAGGACACGCCCGAGCGACTGCTTGGTGATCCGCAGCACGCCGAGCAGGTCGGCCACCGTCAGCCCGGGATAACGATGCACGAAGTGCACGACACGGTGATGGGCGCGGCCGAAACCGAACGCCTCCAGCACGTGATCGGCGTCGCCGACGAAATCCCGATAAGCGAAGAACAGCAGTTCGATGATGTCCCAACGCAGCGGCGGGCCGCCGTCGCCCGCTGCGGCATCGTCATCCGGCGGGGCAGCCATCGCCGGGGCCCTGGCAAAATTTATGTCAGCCATATTGACGTATCTAGGTTTCAATGTTACAAAAACGACAATGAGGACGAAACATTCGATCGTTTTTACCTCATTTCACGGTCTAAGTTTGCGTCTTCGGCCTGTTCCTGCGCCAAACTCCAGACCCTGAATATCCGTTTCGCCGGTTTGGCGACCGAACGCCGTCAAACCTGTGCGTGGTCCGACTCTAACATCTGCATCCCGTTGCGGGAGGCCCTTTCGCACATGTTAGAACCGGAGGACCACGGCCCTTATAGGTTTCTGTGGAGCTTTGAATTCGACATTCGCGGGTCGAGATTGCTGAAAGCGGGCCGCGAATATCACATCCACTTCACTCACGGTCGCCGGTTCCGCAGCAAATGGAAAGCATTATGCGGATGGAATGGGCGTAAAGTTGACTAAGAGCCGACCGGCGCGTCCCGCGCGGTCGCTGTATGCGGGAGAGCACCCATGGGAGTTTCGTTCGACAAAATCGATGGCGCGGCCTGGGTGAACTTCGACGTGCAGCCGTCGGCGACGGCGACATCAGAGGCCGAGCGCACCGCCAAGCTGAAGGACCCCGGCTTCGGCCGCGTCTTCACCGACCACATGGCGATCGTGCGCTACAGCGTCGACAAGGGCTGGCATGGCGGCCGCATCGAGTCCCGCGCCAACTTCCCGCTCGATCCGGCTACCGCCGTACTGCATTACGCGCAGGAGATCTTCGAGGGCCTCAAGGCGTACCGGCGCGACGACGGCGGCGTCAACCTGTTCCGTCCCGATGCCAATGCGAAACGCTTCCGCAACTCCGCCGACCGCATGGCCATGGCGCAGCTGCCCGAGCCGGTGTTCATCGAGGCGGTCGAGCAGCTCGTGCGCATCGACCGCGCCTGGATCCCCGGCGGCGAAGGCAGCCTCTATATCCGACCCTTCATGATCGCCAACGAGGTCTTCCTCGGCGTCAAGCCGTCGGCGGAGTACATCTTCGCGGTCATCGCCTCGCCGGTCGGCTCCTATTTCAAGGGCGGCCCGGCTCCGGTCTCGATCTGGGTCTCGGAGAACTACACCCGCGCCGCCGTCGGCGGCACCGGCGCGGTCAAATGCGGCGGCAACTACGCGGCAAGCTTGCGCGCGCAGGCCGAGGCGATCGATCGCGGCTGCGACCAGGTCGTGTTCCTCGACGCGGTGGAGCGGCGCTACATCGAGGAGCTCGGCGGCATGAACATCTTCTTCGTGTTCGACGACGGCTCGCTCCTGACGCCGCCGCTCGGCACCATCCTGCCCGGCATCACCCGCGACTCCATCATCACGCTGGCGAAGGAAGCCGGCACGCCGGTGCGCGAGGCGCCCTACACCATCGATCAGTGGCGCGCCGACGCGGCGAGCGGCAAGCTGAAGGAAGCCTTCGCCTGCGGCACCGCGGCGGTGATCTCGCCGATCGGCAAGGTGTGCTCGGCCAAGGGCGACTTCACCATCAACGGCGGCGCCGCCGGCGAGATGGCGATGGGGCTGCGCAAGAAGCTGGTGGACATCCAATACGGCCGCGCCGCCGACACGCATAACTGGATCAGGAAGGTCCTGTAACCGGACGCGGAGTGACTCCGCTTCTTCCGTAACCGACGCTCGCATCGTTTCATCCGCGCGCGGGACCGCCCGTCCCGCGAATGGCGAGGTGCGCCCGACATCTGGAGCAAACCATGGGCGTTTCATTTGACAAGATCGACGGCGTGATCTGGTACGACGGCAAGCTGGTGCCCTGGGGTGAAGCGAACGTCCACATCCTCACCCATGGATTGCACTATGCGAGCTGCGTGTTCGAGGGCGAGCGCGCCTATGGCGGCGAGGTGTTCCGCAGCACCGCGCATTCGGAACGGCTGAAGAATTCCGCGCGCATTCTCGATTTCGAGATTCCCTATTCGGTGGCCGAGATCGATGCCGCGAAGAAGCTGGTGCTCGACCGCAACAAGCTGACCGACGCCTATCTGCGCCCGATCGCCTGGCGCGGCTCGGAGATGATGGGCGTGTCGGCGCCCGCGAACACCATCCATCTCGCCATCGCCTGCTGGGCCTGGCCGAGCTATTTCGATCCGGCGCAGCGGCTGCAAGGCATCCACGTGGCGCTGGCGGAATATCGGAGGCCCGATCCGCGCACCATTCCGGCGCTGGCGAAGGCGTCGGGGCTCTACATGATCTGCACCATCTCCAAGCACAGGGCCGAGCGCGCCGGCTATGCCGACGCGATGATGCTGGACTGGGAAGGCCGCGTCGCCGAATGCACCGGCGCCAATATCTTCTTCGTGAAGGACGGCCGGCTGCACACGCCGATCGCCGACTGCTTCCTCGCCGGCATCACCCGCGCCACTGTGATCGACCTCGCCCGGCGGCGCGGCATCGAGGTGATCGAGCGCCGCATCCTGCCGGAGGAGTTGTCGGGCTTTGACGAATGCTTCCTCACCGGCTCGGCCGCCGAGGTGACGCCGGTAGCGGAGATTGCGCAGTGGCGCTTCACGCCCGGCGCGCTCACCGCGCAACTGATGCAGGACTACGCCGCCGAGGTGCAGCCGAAGCAGGCGGCGGGATAAATCGATGACCAATTCGTCGCCAACCACTCGGTGTCATGGCCGGACTTGATCCGGCAATCCATCGCTTTCAAAAAAGATGGATGCGCGGGTCATAGGCGAGCGAAGGCGACGCCGTTCTTCGAACGGCTATGCCCGCGCATGACGTTTCGACAAGACGTCAGACTCCGATGCATCAACCCGTCGGCACCAGCCCCAGCCGGTCGCGCCGCATCCAGCGGCGGATCATGAGAACGGCGACCACGGCCAGCCCCGACGCCAGGCCGACCCAGATGCCGACGCCGCCGTAGCCGAACTTGAAGGCGAACAGCAGGCTCAGCGGCATGCCGCAGCCCCAATAGCCGAACGCGGCATAGAGCATCGGCACGCGGGTATCCTGCAGGCCGCGCAGCATGCCGGCGCCGACCACCTGCGCGCCGTCGGCGAGCTGGAAGATCGCCGCCCACATCAGGAACAGCGCCGCCATCTCGGCGACCGGCGCGTTGGCGGGATCGGTGATGTCGATGAAGGCGCCGATCAGCACATTCGGGAACGTCATCAGCACGAAACTCATCATCGCCATGAACACCATCGCCATCGCGAAGGCGGTCCAGCCGGCGCGGGTGATGTCATCGCGAAGGCCGGCGCCATGCGCGATCCCGACGCGGACCGTCGCCGCCTGCCCGAGCCCCATCGGCACCATGAAGGACGCCGCCGCGATCTGGATCGCGATGGAGTGCGCGGCGATCGCCGCCGTGCCGAACTGCCCCATGATGAACACCGCCGCGTTGAACAGCGTGATCTCGAGCATCATCGTCGCGCCGATCGGGACGCCGAGCCGCCACAGCGTGACGAAGCGCGGCCAGTCCGGCCGCCACCAGCGCCCGAACAGATGGAAGCGCCGGAACTGGCGATCCGTCAGCACCACGATGACGAGGCCGAGGAACATGAAGGTGTTCGACAGCATCGTCGCCAGCCCGGAGCCGCGCAGCCCCAGCGCCGGCAGGCCGAGATGCCCGAACACCAGCGCCCAGTTGGCGGCGATGTTGAACAGGATCGCCGCCACCGTCACCACCATCGCCCAGATCGGCCGCTCCAGCGCGGTGACGAACGAGCGCAGCGTGATGAAACCGAGGGCGGGCAGAAATCCCCATTGCAGCTCGTGCATGAAGAGATGTGCGTCGGCCGCGAGTTGCGGCTCCTGCCCGAGCGCCAGCAGCACGACGTCGGTATGCCACAACAGGATCCATGCCGGAATCGAGAGGATCACGGCGGACCACATGCCTTGCCGAAAGGTGCGCCGGACGTCGCGCACGACGGAACGCCCGCGGCCGATGGCTTCCGCCATCATCGGCGACGTCGCGGTGACGAGACCGATCGCGAAGATCAGGATCGCGAAATAGAGATTGACGCCGAGGGTCGCGGCAGCCAGCGCGGAAGGACCGAGACGGCCGAGAACGATGACGTCAGTGGTGGTCAGCGCGACCTGCGCGAGATTGGTGAGCACCATCGGCCAGCCGAGCGCCAGCATTGCCCGGAATTCTCCGAGCCAGGCGTCGCGCGTGAACGCGTTCTGGCGGGCAACGAACAGCATGGCGGCACAATCATCAAAGCGGCGCGGCGTGGTTGAAATGACACTGCGAAAAACAACGCGAGCGAAAACAACGCGAAAGACAATGAAACCTCCGGCGGTCACGCCGGAGGTTCGCATCTGTCGTTCACTGGATGGCTCTTATTTAGGCGCGCGCGGGCGATTTGGCCAGAGCGGCCCGCGCAGAGCGGCCATGCCTGCGGCAAAATGAGGCCGATGATCACATCCGCAACGTCCAAACCATCATTGCCAACGGAGCGAAGCCGTCACCCTGAGGCGCTGTCGCGCAGCAGCAGTCATAGCAAGTTGGCAAACCAACTTGCGTCCTTTCAAACCGGTCTCGGGTAAACCCGAGATCGGTAGGCGACGGCGGGCATGTCATCCTTCGAGGCTCGCTTCGCTCGCGCCTCAGGATGACGCGGCAAACTCTCACGCGAGTGTCGCGAGCGTGGCGGCGTCGATCCAGAACACCTCGGCTTCCGACTCCTCGGTGTCGAGCCAGAGCAGCGGCAGGTCCGGATAGGCCGCCTCGAGCGCCGCACGCCCGCGGCCGATCTCGCACAACAGCCCGCCTTCCGGGGTCAGGTGCCACGCGGCCTCGCGCAGGATGCGATGCACGATATCGAGCCCGTCAATGCCGCCGTCGAATGCCATCTTCGGCTCATGGCGGCACTCGCGCGGCAGATCCGCCATGCCCTGCGCATCGACATAGGGCGGATTGCTGATGATGAGATCGTAACGCGTGTCGCCGAGCGGCGCGAACAGATCGCCCCGATGCAACGCAATGCGATCGTCGAGCCCGTAATCGGCGACGTTGCGCGCGGCGACCGCCAGCGCATCCCTCGACAGATCGACGGCATCGATCCGGGCATTGGGAAAATACCGGCTCGCCAGGATCGCAAGACAGCCCGAGCCGGTGCACAGATCGAGCACGCGCGTGATCTCTCCGGGATCAGCGATCAGCCCCGCGCCGTCCGCCTCCTCCGCGCCGGTGAAGTGTGATTCCAGCAGTTCGCCGATGAACGAGCGCGGCACGATCACGCGCTTGTCGACGTAGAACGGCAAGCCACGCATATAGACCTTGTTGACGAGATACGCGGTCGGCTCACGCGTTTCCACCCGACGCGCGATCAGGTCGAGCAGTTCTGCGCTCTCCGCCGCCGTGACGCGCGCGGTGGCGAACATCTCGAACTGGTCGGGATGCAGATGCAGCGCCTCGCAGACCAGAAAGGCCGCGTCCGCCACCGGATCGGTGGTGCCGTGCGCGAACACCACCCCGGCCTCGGCGAAGCGGCTGACCGCATAGCGGACGAAGTCGAGCAGCGTCACCAGTTCGCCGCGCGCGGGCCCGGCGCTCCGCGCAGGCGTCGCAACCTTCGCGGCGCGCCGTGGCGCGGCCTTCTTCGCCGCAGCGCCGGTCGCTTTAGCGCGCGCCTGCTTGGAGAGTGTTTTCTTCGCCATCAGGATTTGGTCCAGCGCGCCGCGGCGGCGTCGTCATGCGCGGCGGCATCGACCCATTGCGCGCCGGCGGCGCTTTCCTCGCGCTTCCAGAACGGCGCGCGGGTTTTCAGGTAGTCCATCAGAAACTCCGCCGCCGCGAACGCCGCCTGGCGATGGGCCGATGCCGTCACCACCAGCACGATGTTCTCGCCCGGGGTGATGCGGCCATAGCGATGAATGACAGTGACGCCGAACAGCGGCCAGCGCGCCAGCGCCTCCTCGACATGCCGTCCGATCTCCGCTTCCGCCATGCCGGGATAATGCTCGAGCGTCAGCGCCGTGATGGCATCGCCATCGGCGCCGCCGCGACAGACGCCGCTGAACGACACCACCGCACCGACATCGGTGCGGCCGGCGCTCAGCGCCGCGATTTCGCGCGCGGTATCGAAATCGTCCTGCTGCAGGCGGATGGTGACGGGAACGGTCATTGCCAAATGTCAGCCGCCGGTCATCGGCGGAAAGAACGCGATCTCGCGGGCGCCGGCGATGGCGGTGTCCGGCGGCACGTGGGCGTGATCGATCGCGGCGCGGATCAGGCGCGGCGTTTCGAAGGCATGGGCGTAGGCTTCGCCGCGCCCGGCCAGCCACGCGATCAGGTCGGCGACGGTGTGCACCGCCGCCGGCGGCTCGACGATCTCCTCGGCCTTGCCGATACGTTCACGCACCCAGGCGAAATACACCACTTTCATGGTTCGGCCTCGATGAGGTGATGAATGCCGGCGCGGAAATAGTCCCAGCCGGTATAGATGGTGAAGATCGCCGACAGCCATAGCAGCAGCAGGCCGAGCTGCGTCACGAACGGAAACACCCGGTCGCCCGCCTCGCCCGCCAGCAGGAAGCCGATCGCCACCAGCTGCGCCGTGGTCTTCCACTTGGCGAGCTTGGTCACCGGTACGCTGACCCGCAGCGCGGCGAGATATTCGCGCAGCCCCGACACCAGGATTTCGCGGCACAGGATGACGATGGCCGCCCATAGGGTCCAGCCGTGGATGATGCCGTCGGCCGCCAGCATCAGCAGGCAGGAGGCCACCAGCAGCTTGTCGGCGATCGGATCGAGCATGCGGCCGAGCGCCGATTGCTGGTCCCACATCCGCGCATAATAGCCGTCGAGAAAATCGGTGATCGCCGCGCCGATGAACACCGCCAGCGCCACCCAGCGCAGCCACAGCGGCCCGTCCAGGATCGACTGCGCATAGACGCAGCCGACCACGACGGGAATGGCGGCGATCCGGGCGAATGTCAGGATGTTCGGGATCGATAATCCGTTCCGCGCGGAGCCGCTGCTGGTCGCTGTATCCATCCGTTCTACCAATACCGTCGTTGCGTGAAGGTCAACTGTCCTCGACGTGAATTTCGCGCGTCAGCCCGCCTGTTCGTGGAAAAACTCAAAAATCCGGCGGGCGCTTTCGGCACTGATGCCGGGCACCTTGCCGAGATCGGCGATCGAGGCGCGCTCGATCTCCTTCAGCGTGCCGAAGTGATGCAGCAAAGCCCGCTTGCGCGCGGGGCCGATGCCGGCGATTTCCTGCAACCCCGCCTCGCGCATATCCTTCTTGCGCAGCTTGCGGTGCGAGCCGATCACGAAGCGGTGCGCCTCGTCGCGCAGCCGCTGGATGAAATACAGCACCGGATCGCGCGGTTCCAGCTTCAGCGGCTCGCGGCCGGTCATGAACAGGGTTTCGCGGCCGGCGTCGCGGTCGGGGCCCTTCGCCACCGCCATCAGCGCGACCTGCGTCAGCCCGAGCTCGTCGAACACCGCCTGTGCGGCGTTGAGCTGGCCGCGGCCGCCGTCGATGATGACGAGGTCCGGCCACTGCTGCGGCGTGTCGTCGCTGGCTTCGGTTGGCTTCTCCGGGTCCGGCCCCTGCGTCAGCAGCCGCTTGAAGCGGCGCTGAAGCACCTCGCGCATCATGGCGTAGTCGTCGCCCGGCGTCAGGCCCTCGGAGCGGATGTTGAACTTGCGGTACTGGTTCTTCAGGAAGCCGTCCGGCCCGGCCACGATCATCGCGCCGACCGCATTGGTGCCCTGGATGTGGCTGTTGTCGTAGACTTCGACCCGGTTCGGCACTTTCGGCAGGCCGAGCAGCGTCGCCAGCGACTGCAGCAGCCGCGCCTGCGTGGCGGTGTCGGCCAGCTTGCGGCCGAGCGCCTCGCGCGCATTGGTCAGCGCATGCGCCACCAGCTCCTTCTTCTCGCCGCGCTGCGGCGTCATCACCTCGACCTTGAAGCCGGCCTTGACGCTGAGCGCAGTGGCCAGGAGCTCGCGCTCCTCGATGGCGTGCGAGAGCAGCACCAGCTTTGGCGGCGGCTTGTCGTCATAGAACTGCGCGAGGAAGGCGCCCAGCACCTCCTCGCTGGTGTAGGACTTCTCGGCGCGCGGGAAATAGGCGCGATTGCCCCAGTTCTGCCCGGTGCGGAAGAAGAACACCTCGATGCAGAAGTAGCCGCCCTCGTGGTGGATGGCGAAGACATCGGCCTCCTCCACGGTGCGCGGGTTGATGCCCTGCGTCGACTGGATCGCGGACAGCGCCGCGAGACGGTCGCGATAGATCGCGGCGCGCTCGAAAGCGAGATCAGCGGAAGCGGCCTCCATCGCGCGCGCCAGATCCTCCTTCACGGCGCGGCTGCGACCGGACAGGAAATCCGTCGCCTCCCGCACCAGCGCGGTGTAGCCGGGGAAATCGATCTCGCCGGTGCACGGCGCGGCGCAGCGGCGGATCTGATACAAGAGGCAGGGCCGGGTCCGGCTTTCGAAGAACGCATCGGTGCAGGAGCGCACCAGGAACGCGCGCTGCAGCGCGGTGATGGTGCGGTTGACCGCACCGACCGAGGCGAACGGCCCGAAGTAACGTCCGGGCCGGGTTTGCGCGCCGCGATGCTTGAGCATCTGCGGCGCCCAGTGGTCGCCGGTGATCAGGATATAGGGGAACGACTTGTCATCACGCAGCGAGACGTTGAAGCGCGGCCGCAGTTGCTTGATGAGGTTGGCCTCCAGCAGCAGCGCCTCGGTCTCGGTTTCGGTCGAGACGATTTCCACCACCACCGTCGCCGCGATCATGCGGGCGATGCGCGCGACATGACCGGTCGGCCGCGCATAGGACGACAGCCGCTTGCGCACGTTCTTGGCCTTGCCGACGTAGAGCACGTCATGAGCCGCGTTCAGCATCCGGTAGACGCCGGGCGAGGTCGGCGCGAGGCGCACCGCGCGCTCGATCGCCGCCCGCCCCACCGCGAACGGCCCTTCCGCGACCGCCTGGGACGCCTCGTCAATGGTTTCCGGCAGGCTGTCGCCCTCGTCGTCCTCGCCGCCCGCGGCGGCGGAGGCCGGATCGATGTCCTCGGTCGCCGGATCGACCCCGGGTGCCGCCACCGGCTGGTCCGATCCGGTTCCGGGCGGCACATGCGGTCTCTTTCCGGTCTTCGAAGGTGCGGGGGAATCGTTCGCCATGGGCCCTAAACTAAGCGTTGCGGCTGCGGCCTGCCAGCCGCCGCGCGGTAAGCTCTGATTAACCACGATGGCTCCGCCGCGGCAGGCATTAAGAACCGATTAACACCCAATTCCCGATAAATCTTAGCGAATTTGTTGCGAGTTCCGTAACCGTAACGCGGCGTTGGCCGGCGGCTCCGGCCGCACGCCCGGCGCCTCGCGCGGTGACGGCAAGACGATCGAGGAGCGTGCGATGATCAGAACAACATTGGCAGCCACCGCACTCGTGATCGCGGCTTGCGCTGTCGCGGTGCCGGCCGGCGCCGCCGACTGGTCGTATGGCGCGCGCGGCCCCTACACCGTGAACCAGCCGCTCAACGCCTATAGCTGGGCCGGCCCCTATCTCGGCGGCAATCTCGGCTACAACTGGGGCACCGTGAGCAACAATCCGACCCGTCCGTCGGGCTTCATGGGCGGCGTTCAGGTCGGCTACAACGTGCAATCCGGCCCGCTCGTGATCGGCCTCGAGGGCGATCTGCAGATCAACGGCGCGGAAAACCGCTTCGCCGGCTGGAAGTTCAACAATCCCTGGTTCGGCACCGTGCGCGGCCGCATCGGCTACGCGATGAACAACGTGCTGATCTACGGCACCGGCGGCCTCGCTTTCGGCACGCTCAGCGGCGAAACCGCGACGCAGCGCGAAAGCCACACCTCCGCGGGCTGGACGGTCGGCGTCGGCGCCGAATTCGGCCTCACCCAGAATGTCAGCGCGAAAGTCGAGTATCTCTACATGGATCTGTCGAGCAGCCGCTTCGGCTTCACCGGCGTCTCCAACGGCTATTCGGCCGGCCTGATCCGCGTCGGCCTGAATTACCGTTTCTGATCGAAGCAAAAAGACTTCGAGTCACCAACTCCCGGCCCTTGGTGGCCGGGGATTTTTTTTGCGTTGAGGCGGCGATCATTATTTGACCCGCATGCCGGGCTCGCCCCGGGCATCCACGTCTTACTTTCTGGAAGGTCGTGCAGACACGTCATGGCCGGAATAAATCCGGCCATAACGGAGAGAGATCGATGCCATCGCTTCGACCCCCCTATGGCTTCGCGACCTCCAGCCGGAAGCGCGCAGCGCCGCCCTGCCCGAGCGGCTTCTGCAGCTCCGGCAGCACGAGCCGCAATTCGCTGGCCAGCGTCCACGGGGGATTGACGATCAACAGCCCCGCCGAGGTCAGCCCGCCGCCCTCGACCACCGGCGCGACGCTGAATTCCAGCCGCAGGCATTTGTCGGCGGCGTTCTTGGCGGCGCATGTCGCCGCGACCTGCCGCGCCAGCGCCTCGGTGGCGCGGCGGCTCTTCGCCGGATACCACAGCATGTAGATGCCGGTCGGCCACTTCGCGAAGGTTTCCGCGAACACCCGCGCCAATCGCTCGAATTCATCCGGCTGCTCGAACGGCGGATCGATCAGCACCACGCCGCGCCGCTCCTTCGGCGGCACGAAGGCCGGCAGCGCCACCCAGCCGTCGAGATCGACGACGCGGGCCTGCTCGTCACGGCGCAGCGCATCGATCAACTGCTTGCGCGGCACGGGCGCCAGTTCGCAGGCCACCAGCCGATCCTGCGGCCGCAGCAAGGCCCGCGCGATCAGCGGCGAGCCGGGATAGGCCTCCAGCTTGCCCGGCGGATTGAAGGCGCGGACGATGTCGAGATAGGGCGCGACCAGCCGGCCCGCCTCCTCCGAGAAGCGCGCCTGCATCGCCCGGGCAATGCCGGTGAGCCATTCGCCGCCGCGGCTCGCTTCCTCGCCGGTGAGATCGTAGCGGCCGGCGCCGGCATGGCTGTCGATGACGCGGAACGCCGCCGGCTTCTCCTGCAGGTAGGTGAGGATGCGCACCAGCACGAGATGCTTGATGGCATCGGCGAAATTGCCGGCATGAAAGGCATGGCGATAATTCATGCCGCCGTTGTGACGGCATCGCGGCGCGAAAGCAACCTGATCCGCAGGGGATAACGGCCTTACAGCGCCGCCATAATCGGCTACAACGGGCATCATGCGCTTCAGTTTCATCCATGCGGCCGACCTGCATATCGACAGTCCGCTCGCCGGGCTCGGCGTGAAGGACAAGGCGGTCGCCGAGCGCTTCGCGCGGGCCGGCCGGCGCGCCGTGGAAGCCCTGGTGGCGGAAACCATCGCCAGCCAGGCCGCGTTCCTGATCATCGCCGGCGATGTGTTCGACGGCGACTGGAAGGACGTCACCACCGGCCTGTTCTTCGTCCGCGCCATCAGCGCGCTGCATCGCGCCGGCATCCCGGTCTACATCGTCAAGGGCAACCACGACGCCGAAAGCGTGATGTCGCGCGACCTGCCCTATCCTGACACGGTGCATGTATTCCCCTCGAACAAGGCCGCGTCGCTGCATCTCGACAGCCATCGCGTGACGCTGCATGGCCGCAGCTTCCCGCATCGGCTGACGGGCGATTTCGTGCAGACCTATCCGGCGCGGCGCGACGGCTGGCTCAACATCGGCGTGCTGCACACCGCGCTCGACGGCACGCGCGGTCACGAGGGTTATGCGCCATGCTCGATCGATGACCTGAAAACCTTCGGCTACGACTACTGGGCGCTTGGCCATATCCACGCCGCCGAGATCGTCAGCCGCGAGCCGTGGATCGTGTTCCCCGGCAACCTGCAGGGCCGCAGCGTGCGCGAAACCGGCGCCAAGGGCGCGATGCGCGTGACGGTGGAAGACGGCCGCATTGTCGAGGTGACGCCGCTGCCGCTCGACGGCGCGCGCTGGGACCACCTGCGCCTCGACGTCAGCGCCACCGCCGACGAAGCCTCCGTGCTGTCGATGATCGATGCCGCGCTGGCGCAGGCGCATGCGGGCGCCGCGAACCGCCCGCTCGCGGTGCGCGTCACGCTCGTCGGCACGACGCCGCTGCACAACCGCCTGGTGGCGCGCCGCGACGATCTGCAGGACGAATTGCGCGCGAACGGTTTCCGCATCGCCGAGGACTGCTGGGTCGAGCAGTTGAAGATCAGGACCGCTGCGCCGCTCCGCGCGCCGCAAGCTTTGTCGGCCCCGGACAGTCTCGATATCGACGCGCTGCTGCGCGAGGCGGCGGACGATCCGGACTTCGCCGTCACCATTGAGCGGTTGATCAAGGACATCGAGGACAAGCTGCCGAAGGACCTGCGCGACGAATTGCGCGCGTCCGACGTGGTGGCCGCGCTCGGCGATGATGCGCGCGCGCTGCTGGCCGGAGCGCTGTCGTGAAGATCGAAAGCCTGACGCTGGAGCGCTACGGCGCCTTCACGGACCGGGTGCTGACATTCGCGCCCGACGCGACGCTGCACATCGTGCACGGCGCCAATGAGAGCGGCAAGACCTCGGCGCTCTCCGCCATCGGCGATCTGCTGTTCGGCTTCGGCGCGCGCACCGCCTACAATTTCAGGCATGACAACAATGCGCTGCGGATCGGCGGCACGCTGCGCCATTCCGACGGCCGCCAGCTTGTCATCCGCCGCCGCAAAGGCACCAAGAACACGCTGCTCGACCTGCGCGATCAGCCGCTGCCCGACGAGACGCTGACGCCATGGCTCGGCGGCCTCGCGCGCGAGACGTTCGACCGCGAATTCGGCCTCACCGCGGAAAGCCTGCGGCAGGGCGGCGACGATCTGCTCAAGGCCGGGGGAAGGCTGGCGGAGACATTGGCGGCCAGTTCCGCCGGTATGAGCGCGCTGGCGCAATTGCGGGAGCGGCTGCAACGCGAGGCCGACGAGCTGTTCACGCCGCGACGCGCCGGCAGCAAGGCATTCTATGTCGCCGCCGACCAGCGCGAGACCGCGGACCGGCTGCTGCGTGACAGCATCGTGACGCGCGAGGCGCTGCGCCAGGCCGACGAGGCGGTGCGCGATGCCGAGGCGGAGCTGGACAGGCTGAACGCGGCGCATGGCGACAGCGGCAGGATGCTGACGCGCTGGCAGCGCACCTTGCGGGTGCGCTCGAAGCTGGCGCGGCTCGATGCCATCGCCGCCGAACTGCAGGCGCTGGCCGATCTTCCCGCCGTCACGCCGGCGGCGCTGACCGAGTGGCGCAATGCGCTCGCCACCGACGAAGAGATCGCGCGCGAGCTGGCAAGGCTCGACGACGCCGATCGGGACGATGCGTCGGACATCGCCGGCCTTGCCGTCAACGAGCCCTTGCTGGCGGCGCAGGCGGCGATCGAGGCGCTGCGCGAGCGCACCGGCGCGATCCGCAAGGATTTCGAGGACCTGCCGCGACGGCGGCAAGCGCGCGATGCGGCGCAGGCCGCGCTCGACGACAGCGCGCGGCGGCTCGGGCTACCGTCGCATGTCGCATTGCTGGAGCGGCTGCCGGCCGATCCGGCGCAGGCGCTGGCGCGCGATCTGATCGCCCGGCGCAAGCAGACCGACACCACCATTGCCGACAGCTCGAGACGGCGGGCCGAGGTGCAGCGCGAGTTGGACGATTTCCTCGCGGATCACGCCGCGATGCCCAGCCTGAGCGATCCCGCACAGCTCAAGCAGCGCTTCGATGCGCTCGGCGACGTCGCGGGCGAGGTTCACCGGCTGCGCCGCGACACCGCCGCGCTGAAGATCGAGACCGATGCGCTTGCCGCCGCGGCCGAGGCGCTCGATCCCTCTCCCGGCTCCTTCGAGCGGCTACGCGCGCTGGCGCTGCCGGACGCCGCGCTGATCGACCGCTTCGCACGCGACTTCGCGCAGAACGAGGCGGCGGCGCGGCAGCTCACCGCCACGCTTGCCACCATCGACGACGCCATTGCCGCCGCCGAGAGCGATCTGCGCCGGCTGTCGGAAGCCGGGACGATGCCGGGCCGCACCGATCTCACCGCCGCGCGGCAGCAGCGCGACCATCACCTCGCGGCGCTGCGCGGGGTGCTCGACGGCGACGCCGCAACGCGCGCCGCGCGCCTTTCCGACGTCGTGCGATCCTCGCAGGAGATCGACAGCATCACCGATCTGCTGCTCAGCGATACCGAGCGCGCGACGCGCCACGAGGACGCGCAGCAGCGGCTCGCCGCCCATCGCGCCGAGCGCGAACGCGTCACCGCGAAGCTCGCGGAGGCGCAGACGGCGCGCATCACGATCCACAAGGCGTGGGACGAGGCCTGGGCCCCCCTGCGGATCACGCCGCGCAGCCCGGCCGACATGGCGCGCTGGCGCGACCGCGCCGCCGACGTTCAGCGCCGCCTGGCCCTGCTCGACCGTCAGCGCGCCGGCATCGACGCGCTCGCCGCCGACGTCGATGCCGCCCGGAATGCGACCGCCGCCTTCCTGGAGAGCGTCGGCCGCAGCGCCGACCGCGCCCTGCCGGCCGACACGCTGCATCGCGAGGCGGCGCTCTATCTCGACGAGGCGCGCGCCGCCTGGGCCGAGGCGAAAGCGCGCAGCGTCAACCGGCAGCGCATCGAGCGCGACCTGCGCGCGGCGGATACGGCGCTCGCCGACGCGCGGCGTTCGCGCGAGGAATTGCTGCGCGCCTGGCCCGCGGCGATGGCCGGCATCGCGCTTGCGGACACCGCCTCGGTCGCGGAAGCGGAGGCGGCGCTGGCGGTGTGGCAGGACGTCGCCGTGCCGAAGGCCAGTCATGAACGCGAAACCCGCAGCGTGCGGACCATGGAGGCCGACATCGCCGCCTTCGAGCGTGACGTCGCGGCGCTCGCCGATCGCATCGCGCCCGCGCTCAAGGCGGCAAGTGCGCTGGACACCGTATCGCGGATGTGGACCGAGCTCGACGGCAGCCGCCGCGCCAACGATGCGCGGCAACGGCTGCACCAGGCCGCCGCGCAGCGGACCGCGAGCCGGCAACGCCTGTCGGCGCGGCACGATGCCAACGCGCTCGTCCTCACGCAGGCTTGCGAGGCATTGCGGTGCTCCGATCGCGCGGCCTTGCGCGGCGCGCTCGACCGCGCCGAGGCCCGTCAGATGCTGCAGGCGGAGGAGACGCAGTTGCGGCGCGACCTCGACGAGACGGCTGACGGCCGCGACGAGGCCACGCTGCGGCAGGAGCGCGAGGGAATCGATCTCGACCTTTTGCCGGGCGAAATCGAGCGCGAGCGCGTGCGGCAGTCCCAACTCTTGCAGGACATCGCGGCCGCATCCGCCGTCCTGCAACAGAAGAAGAGCGAACGCGACACCCTGCTGCAGGGCCGCGACGCCAATGCCGCCGCGAGCGAACGCGCGCAGGCCAGTGCCGAACTGCTATCGATCGCGCAGACCTGGCTGCTGCGCGCCGCCGCCGCCCGCCTCGCCGGCCGCGCCATCGAGCGCCATCGCGCGCGGATGCAGGATCCCCTCATCGCGCGCGCGGGCGACCTGTTCGCGGCGGCCTCCGACAGCGCCTTCGCCGGGCTCGTGATCGATTACGGCGACGACGACCAGCCGGAGCTGAAGGCGCGCCGCAGCGATGGCGAACGCGTCGGCATCGCCGGCCTCAGCGAAGGCACGCGCGACCAGCTCTTTCTGGCATTGCGCCTCGCGCTGCTGGACCGCCGCGCCGCCGAGCCGATGCCGTTCATCGGCGACGACCTGTTGACCAGTTTCGACGAGGCCCGCACCTTGGCGACGCTGCGCCTATTGGCGGCGGGCGGCTCGCAACGTCAGATCATCCTGTTCACGCACCATCGCCATGTGATCGAACTGGCGAGAACAGTGAGCGATCACAGGATTGATTGCGTGGCATTGTAACGCAAGCACGTCTGCAAATCGGACGAAGAATCCGTGATGGCCGGATTTATTCCTGACGTCCAGATCTAACGAACGTTCAGAAAGAACGTGGATGGCCGTGACAAGCCCGGCCATGACGAACACAAAACACATTCGCCTTCGTTTTCCGCAACGCTCACATCAGCCGCATGCCCTTCAGGCTGGCGTGGCCGTTCTTGCCGACGATGATGTGATCATGAACCGAAATACCCAGCGGATTGGCGATGTCGACGATCGACTTGGTCATCTGGATGTCGGCGGTCGAGGGCGTCGGATCGCCGGACGGATGGTTGTGGACCATGATGATTGCCGTCGCCGACAGTTCAAGCGCGCGCTTGACCACCTCGCGCGGATAGACCGGCGTGTGATCGATGGTGCCGACCTGCTGCAATTCGTCGGCGATCATCTGGTTGCGCTTGTCGAGAAACAGGATGCGGAATTGCTCCTTGTCGGCGAACGCCATCGCCGTGCGACAGTAATCGATCACTGCCGACCATGACGACAGCACCGGGCGCTGCTTGACCTGCCCCTTGGCGACGCGGCTGGCGGCCGCGGCGATCAGCTTGATCTCGGTGATGGCGGCATCGCCGAGCCCGTCCACCTCGCGCAGGCGCGCGGCGGGCGCGTGCACCGTCTCGGCGAACGACCCGAACTTTCCGATGAGGTGTTTCGCGAGCGGCTTGACGTCACGGCGCGGCAGCGCGCGGAACAGCACCAGTTCGAGCAGTTCGTAATCGCTCAGCGCATCCGCCCCGGCATCGCGAAAGCGGTCGCGCAGCCGTTCGCGATGGCCATGATAGTGGGGTGCAGCTTCCGAAAAGCCGGATGGCTTTTGCGATTCCTTGCGATCACCAGAAGACATCGGCGCCGACACGTCCGCGATTCCTGATATCGCAACCATGCCGGGCCCAGCCGTATTTGCAACCTCAATCGACAATCACCGGCTGCAAAAACGGTGCGGCCGTTACGCCGGCGTCGGGGCCTGCTCGCCGTGGCGCGCCGAGAGCGTGAAAATCTCGACCCCCGTCTTGGTGACGCCGACGGTGTGCTCGAACTGCGCCGAGAGCGAGCGGTCGCGGGTAACGGCGGTCCAGCCGTCCGACAGGATTTTGACGTGCGGCTTGCCGAGATTGATCATCGGCTCGATGGTGAAGAACATGCCGGGCCGCAGCACCACGCCCTCGCCCGGACGACCGACATGGATGATGTTCGGCTCGTCGTGGAACAGACGGCCGAGGCCGTGACCGCAGAAATCGCGCACCACGCTCATATGCTGCGGTTCGACGAAGCTCTGGATGGCGTGGCCGATATCGCCGGTGGTGGCGCCAGGCTTCACCGCAGCGATGCCCCGCATCATGGATTCGTAGGTGACCTCGATCAGCCGCTCGGCCTTTCGCGAGATGGCGCCGACCGCATACATGCGGCTGGAGTCGCCGTACCAGCCGTCGACGATGAAGGTGACGTCGATATTGACGATGTCGCCGTCCTTCAGCGGACGGTCGCCCGGCATGCCGTGGCAGACCACGTGATTGAGAGAGGTGCAGGTGGAATAACGATAGCCGCGATACATCAGCGTCGCCGGAAAGGCGTTGTGACGAAACGCGAAGTCACGTACGAAATCGTCGATCTCGGAGGTCGGCACGCCGACCTTGACGATATCGGTCAATTCGTCGAGGCAGCGGGACACCAGCGCGCCGGCCTTGCGCATGCCGGCGAATCCGCTCGGGCCATGCAACTTGATCTGTCCAGTCTTGCGGAGGGAGGTTTCGGAAGCCTCGACGTAACTCATAGCTGTCTGATTTCGGTGGGGCAGGAGCGCCTGAACCCCTAATCTAGTGAATATCGCTGTCAGCGCAAGGACATGTCGGGGCCGCGGCGATTCATCCCGCCACCGGAATGGGTTGTGCCAAGGCGATGTCCTCGCGCGTCAGGCGGCAGCGCCAGGCCAGCGCCTCGACGCCGGCCGCCCGCGCCCGATCGAAGGCGCGCCCATAGACGGGATCGATGTCCCGCGCCAGGCCCAGCGATTCCGCGGACCCGATCTGCACGACATAGAGCATCACGGCGCGGGCGCCCGCGGCCACCATGGCGGCCAGTTCGTCGAGATGCCGCGCGCCGCGCGCGGTGACCGAGTCCGGAAACTCGGCGCGCCCCTGTTGGCGCATCAGGTGCACGTTCTTGATCTCGAGATAACAGGGTGGTCGGCCCTCCTGTTCGAGCAGGAAGTCGATGCGCGAGTTGCCGCCGAAGGCGCCGTCGCCATAGCCGACCTCGCGCCGGATGCTGCGATAGCCCGCGAGTTCGGGGATCACGCCGGCGGCGAGCGCCTCGGCGACCAGCGTGTTGGGATGCGCGGTGTTGACGCCGACCAGTTCGAACCCGCCGCCAAAATCGGCTTCGACCAGTTCCCACGAATACGGCAGCTTGCGCTTGGCATTGGCGGAGCGCGACAGCCACACCCGGCTGCCCGCCGCCTGCAGCCCGACCATGCCGCCGGGATTGGCGACATGCACCGTCGTCACGGTGCCGTCGGATAGTTCGACATCGGCAAGGAAGCGCTTGTAGCGGCGCAGCAAGGTGGCCGGGACCAGTTCGGATGAAAATCGCATCGGCTAACGCGGTCCGCCGGCCGGAATGTCGACGGCCGGCATCGCGGCCATGCGAATGTCGCGCACCGGATAGGGCATCTGGATTCCCTCGCGCCGGAATGCCTCCCACAGCGCCGCCAGCACTGCGCTGCGCGTGGCATCCGTGCCGGACAGATCGGCAATCCAGAACGTGAGCGCGAACTGCATGCCGCTGTCGCCGAACTCCGTCAGCAGGCAGGTCGGCGGCTTGCTGTCGCTGACCTGCGCCGTCGCTGCCGCGACGCTCGCCGCCAACGCGCAGACACGGCGTGGATCGGCATCATAGGCGGTGCCGAACTTCACCTTCACCAGCGCATTGACGTCGCTGTAGGTCCAGTTCACCACCTTCTGGGTGACGAGATCCTCGTTCGGGATGAGGATCGCGCGGCCGTCGCCGGGGGCGATCGCGACGTAGCGCGTATTCATCGCGCTGACGCGCCCGGTGCTGTCGCCGACCGACACCAGGTCGCCCGGCTTCACCGACTTATCCACCAACAGGATGACGCCGCTGATGAAATTGGCGACGATCTTCTGCAATCCGAGGCCGACGCCGACGCCGACCGCACCGGAAAAGATCGCCAGCGCCGACAGGTTGATGCCGACAGCACCGAGCACCAGCACCACCGCGATCACCATCAGCACCACGCGGGTCAACTTGATCAGCAGCACCTGCATCGACGGCGTCAGATCGCCGGCCCGGTTGATGCGGCTTTCGATAAACTGGCTGAGCAGGTTCGATGCCCACAAGGCCAGCGCCAGCAGCACCGCCAGCTTGATCAGGAGCAGCGGCGTCAGGCGCAGGTCGCCGAGCACGATGGCGACCGAATCCAGCGCCGCGCTGACAGTCTGCAACTGCCCGACGATGCTGAGCACCGCGACACACCATGCGAGGGTCGACACCAGGCCGACCATCAAGGGATCGCGGATGGCGCTGGTGACGAGACGAATGGCCAGCCACGCCAGCGCCAGTTGCGCAGCCGCCAGCAGCAGCAGACCGGAGCCGGTGATGTTCATCGCGCGGACCAGAATGCCGACCAGCAGCAACAGCACCGCGAACACCGCGATCGGCGCGCTGCCGATCACGACCCGCATGAACCGCCGCAGCCGGCCCGGCCATCCCATCGCGCTGACGTCGAAGCGCGCGCGGACCAGGCTTCTGCTGCCCCATGCCAGCGCGGCACACAGCGCAATCAAGCCCAGTTGCAGATAGAAGGCCGGCGAAACCGCCGCCGCGCCGATCCACTCCCGCGCCGACAGCAGCCCCTGGTGGATCTGATCGAACGGCATCGGTTTTCCGGTCTTCTCGTCGCACAAGGCGCGTTCATAAAATCGATTCGAATGCCGCACAGAGTCCCACAAGCCGGGCATCGGCGCCACCGGAGGATGATGCGTCGCCGTGGTCTTCCACCTCGCCGGTGACATTGTCATCGGCGGCATCGCGCACCGATTGCGACCATTCGGCAGAAATCGGTTGGCGATCCCCGGTCACAACGATATTGATGGATTTGCAACCGTTTAGGACATTCGCCGCTAATGACGTCGCTGGACTCCGTCAGTTTGGCCATCCTTCTTGGCGCGGTCCTGGTCATGGCGGGTATCCTGTCAAGCCTGCTGGCGCTGCGGTTCGGCGCACCGCTGCTGCTGGTGTTCCTGCTGATCGGCGTGCTGGCCGGCGATTCCGGTCCGGGCGGGCTGAATTTCAGCGACGTTCACGCCACCTATCTGGTCGGTTCGGTCGCGCTGGCGCTGATCCTGTTCGACGGCGGGCTCAAGACGCGCTTCCAGAGCATTCGGACCGTGCTGGCGCCCTCGGTGTCGCTGGCGACGCTCGGCGTGCTGCTCACGGCGATGATCACCGCGCCGGTTGCGCGCTTCGCGCTCGACCTCAACTGGAGCGAGGCGCTGCTGGCGAGCGCGGTGGTCGCCTCCACCGATGCGGCGGCGGTGTTCCTGCTGATCCATTCGCAGGGATTGCGGCTGCGGCCGCGCATCGGCGCGATGCTGGAAGTGGAATCCGGCACCAACGATCCGTTTGCCGTGTTCCTCACCTTGATGCTGGTCGAACTGATCTCGCTCGGCGATAGTTCCATCACCCACGTGCTGGGGGAATTTTTTCAGGAAGCCATCCTCGGCTCCATCCTCGGTCTCGTCGGCGGCTGGCTCGTCGTCATCGCCCTCAACCGGGTCGAACTGCCGCAGGGACTCCACGCGCCGTTCGTCACCACCGCCGCGCTGATGATCTTCGGCATGGCGCAGATCGTTCACGCCTCCGGCTTTCTCGCGGTCTATCTCGCCGGCATCCTGATCGGCAATCGCCCCACCCGTGCCCAGAACGCGGTGGCGACGTTTCTCGACGCCGCGACATGGCTCGCGCAGATCGTGATGTTCGTGCTGCTCGGCCTACTGGTCTCGCCGCAGCGGCTTACCGACAGCCTGCTGCCCGCCGTCGTTGTGGCACTGGCGCTGATGCTGATCGCACGCCCCGCGGCGGTGTTCCTCTGCCTCGCGCCGTTCAAGTTCACCTGGCGCGAGAAGGCGTTCGTATCGTGGGTCGGGCTGCGCGGCGCGGTGGCGATCTTTCTGGCCTCGATCCCGCTGCTGGTCGGCCAGAACAAGGCCTATCTCTATTTCGACGTCGCCTTCGTGGTGGTCATCATCTCGCTCCTGATGCAGGGCTGGACGCTGGGCTTTGCCGCGCGCCGGCTCAATATCGCGCTGCCGCGCGCCGACCGTGCGCCGCGCCGCGTCGAGCTCGATCTGCCAGGGCAGCTCGAACAGCAACTGGTCGGCTATGCGGTCCGCCCCAAGAGCCTGTTCCTGAAGCGCGGATTGCTGCCGTCGTGGTCGAAGCCGACGCTGGTGATTCGCGACGAGAAGATCCTGTCGCCGGCGGAAGCTGCCCCGGTGGCGGCCGGCGACTACATCTATCTGCTGGCGCCGCCGGAGAAAGCCGACGCGCTCGACCGCTTCTTCGTCGACCTGCCGCCCGCCGCCGCGCCCGATCCGCACGCGCTCGGCGATTTCGTGGTTTCGAGCGAAACGCCGCTGAGCACGCTGGCCGAACTCTACGACGTGAAGATCGACGACCATCAGGGCAAGCTGACGCTGGCGGACTATTTCGACATCCATCTCGACCGCGCGCCGAAAGTCGGCGCCACCTTGCCGCTGGATACGCTCACCCTCGTGGCCCGCAGCATCAGCGGCGGCCGGGTCAGCATCGTCGGCCTGCGGCTGCCGGACGACGATGACGGCGTATCGCAAGCCGCACCGACCCGCATGGACCGGCTGAAACGAAGGCTATCGAATATCTGGGCGTCGGTCGCCGGATTCTGATCATCCCGCGCTGGCGACCCGCGCCAGCACGCCGGCATCGCCGAAGGTCGCCACGCGGCCATGCTGCAGCACCACCACCTGCGTCGCGAGCTGGCGCAGTTCGCCGGGATCGTGGCTGACATAGACCATCGGCACGCCGGCCTCGTCGCGCAGCCGGATCAGGTAAGGCAGAATCTCGGCCTTGCGCGCGCTGTCCAGCGAGCCCAGCGGCTCGTCGAGCAGCAGGAGACGCGGCTGCATCAGCAACGCACGGCCCAGCGCCACGCGCTGCCGCTCGCCGCCGGAGAGCTGGCCGGTCCTGCGCGCCAGCAGGTTGCCGATATCAAGCAGCGCGACAACGCGGTCCTGATCGGCGCGATCATAGACGACGCCGTTCATGCGCCGTCCGTAGTGGAGATTCTGCATCACGGTGAGATGCGGAAACAGCCGCGCGTCCTGGAAAACGTAGCCGATGCGGCGGCGATGCGGCGGGACGTGAATGCCGGCCAGCGTATCGTCGAGCACCTCATTGCCCACCGCGATGAAGCCGCGATCCGGCTTGAGCAGGCCGGCGATCATGTTCACCAGCGAGGTCTTGCCGGCGCCTGACGAGCCGAACAGGCCGGTCACCCGCCCCTCGCTGACGAATGTCACCTCGACGGCGAAGTCACCCAACTGCTTGTAAACGTCGACGCGTAACACGATCAGATTCCGTGCAATCGCTGCGTGGCGCGGCGCGTGAACCACTCCGACACCACCAGCGCCACCAGCGAGATCACGATCGAGACCGCCACCAGCCGCAGCGCCGCCATGTCGCCGTCCGGCACCTGCGTCAGCGTATAGATCGCCGCCGAGATGGTCTGGGTCTCGCCGGGGATATTGGAGACGAACGTGATCGTCGCGCCGAACTCCCCGATCGCCTTGGCGAAGCCGAGCACCATGCCGGCCAGGATGCCCGGCAGCGCCAGCGGCAGCGTCACGGTGAGAAACACCTTCGAGGGCGCGGCGCCGAGCGTGCTCGCCGCCTGCTCGAGGCGCCGGTCCACCGCTTCGATCGAGAGTCGGATCGGCCGCACCAGAAGCGGGAACGACATGATCCCGCAGGCCAGCGCCGCGCCGGTCCAGCGGAACGCGAAGACGATGCCGAGATGATCGGCCAGCCAGCCGCCGACCAGTCCCTTGCGCCCAAAGGTCAGCAGTAGCAGATAGCCGGTGACGACCGGCGGCAGCACCAGCGGCAGATAGATCACCGCATCGACCAGCGATTTACCCCAGAAATGATGGCGCGCCAGCAGCCACGCGATGGCGATTCCGATCGGGGTGGCCACCAGCGTCGCCACCAACCCGACCTTCAGCGAGAGCAGAACCGCCGTCCATTCGGCGGGCGAGATATTGAGCACGAGCTTAGGACGTCGGCTTGATCAGGTAGGAAAAGCCGTATTTCTCGAACACGGCCTTGGCCTCGGCGGTGCGCAGGAACGCCAGATAGTCGGCCGCATCGGCCCCGGCATTGGCGGTGGCCGCCACCGGATAGATGATCGGCGGATGCGAGCCGGCCGGGAACGTGCCGACGATCTTGACGCCGGGCTCGACCTTCGCATCGGTCGCGTACACAATGCCGAGCGCCGCCTCGCCGCGCGCCACCAGCGCCAGCGCCGCCCGCACGTTCTCCGCCATCGCGAATTTCGGCTCGGCCGCCGGCCATGACCCGAGTTTCTCCAGCGCGGCCTTGGCGTATTTGCCGACCGGCACCGCCCTGACGTCACCGGTGGCGATGCGGCCGTCGCCGGCAAGGCCGGCGAGATCGAAGCCCGGCCCGATCGCCACGTTCTCGATCTTGGAGTCCTTCGGCGCGATCAGGACGATGCTGTTGCCGAGCAGATCGACACGGGTCGCCTCACTGATCGACTTGTTCTTGATCGCATAGTCCATCCACGCGGTGTCGGCGGACACAAAGATGTCGGCCGGCGCGCCCTGCTCGATCTGCTTGGCGAGCGCCGAGCTTGCGGCATAGCTGGCGCTGACCTTCACCCCGGTTTTGGCGGTATAGGCGGCGCTGACATCGTCGAGCGCATTCTTCATCGAGGCCGCCGCGAACACGGTGAGGCTCCTGTCCTGAGCCTGCGCACGGGAATGAAGAGATCCGCCGATAACCGCGAGGGCGATCAGAAGGCCTGCGAGACGACGCATGGTGGCGCTCCAAAATCCGTGACCGCGGCGCAACGCGCCTGCGGCCGACCTGACTTCAAAAATGGTGATTGCGCGATGCGCGGAAGCGCCGTTCCGTCAGTCCGAGGGGCTTACGGCCCCGCGGGATATCGCCACCGAAACAATAACAGGCTGAGGACCGGCGTAAAGTCCCCTGCCGCTTATTCGGCCCCCCTCACGGCGCGTGCAGGACTTGCCGGCATGCGGCCGGCAATTCATCCAATGTGATCTGGTGCGGCGGCTTGGGCGGCTTCGGCGGCGGTTTCGGATGCAGCACGGCATCACTGAACCAATAGGCGAGATCGGAGGGCGCGCATCCCTCGCTGTCGGCCGGCGGCGTCTGCGGCGTGCACTCGCTGCTCCCGGCCGGGCAGGTGATCCGGATATGGAAATGATAGTTGTGGCCGTACATCGGTCGCACCTTGGCGAGCCAGCTCCGGTCGCCTTTGGCTTCGCGGCACAGCGCCTTCTTGATCGCGGCATTGACGAAGATGCGCTCGACGCGCGGCTCCAGCGCGGCGGCGCGGATGACATCAAGATGACGCGGCGTCCAGACCCGCGGATCGATATCGAGCCGGTCGGTGCGAACCATGTCGACCGCCGACATTTCCTCGCGCTCGTTGCGTGACAGCATGCGGTTCGGCATTGGGGTCAGCCAGATGTCGGCATCGAGGCCGATCTGATGGCTGGCATGGCCGGTGATCATCGGACCGCCGCGCGGCTGCGCCATATCGCCGATCAGCAGGCCGGGCCAGCCCGCCGAGCGATGCACCTTCGCCGCCAGCTTTTCCACCAGCGCCACGAGGTCCGGATGGCCCCAGTTGCGATTGCGCGAGAGCCGCATCACCTGCCAGTTCGGCCCGTTGATCGGCAGTGCCTCCGCGCCGGCGAGACAGCCCTTGGCATAGAAGCCGATGGCCTGCGGCGGCTGCACGCTGGGCTTGATTCTGCGCCCGAACAACTGCTTCGCCGGCAGCGTCGGATCGTTGGGATTGGCCAGCACCGGCAGCGGCTTCGGATGCAGCGTACCTTTTTCCTGGGCCTGCGCCGGAACGGAGCGCAGCAGCACCGCGCCGGCAGCGACACAGAACAGCATCAGGCCGCCGAGAATCAGATGGCGAGGAATCATCGCGGAAGTATAGCCCAGATTCGCGCGCCGTCTGTGCACCGCAAACATCATTCCCGCCGCCGTCGACGGTGTTACGTTTCCGCATCGCGAGAAGACCTGCGCCGCGTTTCGGAACAGCCGTTGGTATAAGCCGAGGTGAATTGACGCATCCGCCGGTGCCCGCTCTAATACCGTCATAACAAATACACAGCGGGAGGATGACGATGAGGAAACTGATCACTGTTTTGGCGGGAGTGGCCACGGTCGCCGCCTTCAGCATGGCCGCCCAGGCGCAGACGGTGCTCAAGGCCTCGCACCAGTTCCCCGGCGGCAAGGGCGACCCGCGTGACGAAATGGTGCAGATCATCGCGCGCGAGGTGAAGGCGGCCAATGTCGGCCTCGACATCCAGGTCTATCCGGGCGCGTCGCTCTTCAAGCCGAATGAACAGTGGAACGCGATGACCCGCGGCCAGCTCGACATTTCCTCATTCCCGCTCGATTACGCCAGCGGCAAGGTCCGCGCTTTCGGCGCCACGCTGATGCCCGGGCTGGTGCGCAATCACGAGCGCGCCACGCGCCTCAACAATTCGTCGTTCATGAAGGATATCAAGGCGCACATCGAGAAGGCCGGCGTGCTGGTGCTGGCGGATGCGTGGCTGGCGGGCGCCGTCGCATCCAAGGACAAGTGCATCCGCAAGCCGGAGGACATCAGGGGCCTGAAAGTGCGCTCGGCCGGCCCGACCTTCGCGGCGATGTGGCAGGAGGCCGGCGCCTCCATCGTTTCGATCCCGAGCAACGAAGTCTACAACGCGCTGCAGACCGGCGTCGCCGAAGCGACCGACACCAGCGCCGGCAGCTTCATCTCCTTCCGCCTTTACGAGCAGGTGAAGTGCATCACCGCGCCGGGCGACAACGCGCTGTGGTTCATGTACGAGCCGGTGCTGATCTCGAAAAAAACCTATGACAGGCTGACCAAGCCGCAGCAGGATGCACTGCTCGCCGCCAGCAAGAAGGCACAGGAGTATTTCGTCAAGGAGAGCAAGGGTCTCGACGACAAGCTGGTGAAGACCTTCAAGGACCATAACGTCGAGGTGGTGACGTTGACGCCCGAGGAATACGACGCCTGGATCAAGGTGGCGCAAAAGAGCTCCTACGCCACCTTCGCGAAGGAAGTCCCGGACGGCAAGAAGCTGATCGACGAGGCGCTCGCGGTCAAATAAGCCGCAACGCGCCGTGCCGCGTGTTGCAATCCGAGCCCCGGCGTCGCCCGATGCGGCCATGCGAGCGCCGTAGGCGCGCGCCGGGGTTATTCCTCATTGTGCCGGAATGTCCTCATGGATCTGTTCATCCGCGCCATCACGCTGATCTCGAAAATGTGCGGCATCATCGCCGCCCTGCTGATCGCGGCCGCCGTGATCGTCGTCTGCCACATGGTGTTCGTTCGCAGTGTCCTGAACCAGAACACGATCTGGCAGACCGATTTCACCACCTACAGCCTGATCGCGGCGACCTTCATCGGCAGCCCGTTCCTGTTGCTGAACCGCGGCCACGTCAACGTGGACGTGCTGCCGCATTATCTCGGCCAGACCGGCCGATTTTGGCTGGCGCTGGCCGCCGGCCTGATGTCGCTGGCATTCTGCGCGACAATGACCGTGCTCGGCTTCGAGTTCTGGCTCGAAGCCTGGAGCAACAACTGGGCGTCCGATACCATGTGGCGCGTCCGGCTGTGGATTCCCTATGCCGCAATGCCGATCGGTCTCGGCATCCTGACACTGCAATATGTCGCCAGCCTTTATAATCTCGTCACCGGCCGCGAACCCCCGTTCGGCCTGAAACCGAAGGAGGCCGCGGTATGAGCCCGGCAGTCCAAGGCACGCTCGTTCTGGTGGTCACGCTGGTGATCCTGCTGTCCGGCGCGCCGGTAGCGTTTGCGCTCGGTGCCATCGCCATCGCCTTTCTGATCATCTTTCAAGGCCTCGACTCGATTCAGGTCGCCGCCGAAACCTTCTACGGCAGCCTGCACGACTTCACGCTGGTCTCGATCCCGATGTTCGTGATGATGGGCGCGGCGATCGGCTCATCGCCCGCCGGCAAGGACCTCTACGAGGCGCTCGACCGCTGGCTCTATCGCGTGCCCGGCGGGCTCGTGATCTCCAACATCGGCGCCTGCTCGATCTTCGCCGCGCTCACCGGCTCCTCGCCAGCCTGCTGCGCCGCGATCGGCAAGATGGGCATTCCGGAAATGCGCCGCCGCGGCTATCCGGACGACGTCGCCACCGGTTCGATCTGCGCCGGCGGCACGCTCGGCATCCTGATCCCGCCGTCGATCACCTTCATTCTGTACGGCATCGCCACCGAGACCTCGATCGGCCGGCTGTTCCTCGCCGGGGTGTTTCCTGGCATCCTGCTGACCGCGCTCTTCATCCTGTGGACCATGTTCCTGCTGTGGAAGCGCGGCTTCCGCTCCCATTCGCCGGACTTCCGCTATTCCTGGCGCGAGAAATTCCAGTCGATCCCGAAGATCGCGCCGTTCGTGCTGGTCATCCTCGGCGTGATGTACACGCTCTATGGCGGCGTCGCGACGCCGTCGGAAGCGGCGGGCGTCGGCGCCGCGCTGTGCGTGATCCTCGCCGTGGTGATCTACCGGATGTGGTCGCCTGACAAGTGGTGGCTGATCCTCTACGACACCACGCGCGAATCCGTGATGATCCTGATGATCATCGCCGCCGCGGTGCTGTTCGGCTACATGCTGACATCACTCTATCTGACCCAGACGCTGGCGCAGGCGATCGCGGACATGCACGTCAACCGCTGGGTGCTGATGTTCCTTATCAACATCTTCCTGCTGGTTTGCGGCTTCTTCATTCCGCCCGCCGCCATCATCCTGATGACCGCGCCGATCCTGCTGCCGATCATCACCGCCGCGGGCTTCGACCCGATCTGGTTCGGGGTCATCATCACCATCAATATGGAGATCGGGCTGATCCACCCGCCGGTCGGGCTGAACATCTACATTGTCAATTCGATCGCGCCGGACGTGCCGCTGATGAAGGTGATCTACGGCACCATCCCCTACGTGCTCTGCATGATGCTGTGCATCGTCATCCTGTGCATCTTCCCGGAGATCGCCACCTGGCTACCGGATACGTTGATGGGCCCGGTGCGCGGCGGTGGCTAAACCGCGCCGCATCGCGCAATGCGCTTCGCGCGGATCGCGCCGCAAGGCCATGGGCCGCTTGTTGACGGTCGGCGATCCGGTCTGGAAACGGCCGGGCGGGACCGCTAAAATGCGGCCAACTGAGGTTGGATCATGAGGCGTCACCCGAAGGCAGCCTTGCGCAAGCGAGACTCTGGACGGGGCGGCCATCCCTCAAAGCTCACGCGTCGCGCGGAGCGCCTCAGGATGACGCCGTCACGCCAACCTGAACTCGCCCTGTTTTAAGGTTCGGCGATTCCTCCGATCTGAAAGTCACTGCCGTGTCCAATTCCGCTTCGCGTGCCCGTCTTGCCGACATCATTTTCGCCCGCTCCTTCGGACGCGGAGAAATCACCCTCGCCTCGGGCCGGAAGAGCGATTTCTATTTCAACCTGAAGCCGACGATGCTGGATCCCGAAGGCGCGGCATTGCTCGCGGAACTGACCTTCGACGCACTCAGGGACGAGAAACTCGATTACGTCGGCGGGCTCGAGATGGGCGCCGTGCCGCTGGCCGGCGCCATCGCGCAACTGTCATGGCAGAAGAAGGCGCCGATCGCCGCCTTCTTCGTGCGCAAGAAGCCGAAGGAGCACGGCGCGCGCCTCGCCGTCGAAGGCCTCGCCAAGGGCGAGAGCCTGCGCGGCAAGCGCGTCGTCATCGTCGAGGACGTCACCACCACCGGCGGCTCCGCCATCAAGGCCGTCGACGCGGTGCGCGATGCCGGCGGCGAGGTGGCGCTGGTCTTCACCATGGTCGATCGCGACGAAGGAGCCGCAGCCACATTCGCCGAAGCCAAACTCGCCTTTCGTTCACTTTTCAAAGCGTCGGAATTCCTCAATAGATGACGGCGACCTCTGGTCTCATTGCCCCATCGGCCCGCTTCGGATAACGCCAAGCCATGCCCGTCCTTCATCGCCCGTTATCCGCTCTGGCGCTGGCCGCCCTGCTGCTCGGCCTTGCGTGGCCCGATGCGGCGTTCGCGGCGGACGGACTCGACGGCGCCAGGCTGAGCTGGCTTTGGGCGCTGCCGTTCGTCGGCATTCTGCTGAGCATCGCCACCGGTCCGGTCTTCTATCCGCACGTCTGGGAGCATCACTTCGGCAAGTTCACCACGGCATGGGCCGCGCTGGTGATCGTGCCGCTGCTTCTCACCACCGATATCCAGACCGTCACCACCACGCTCGCGCATACCGCGCTGCTTGAATATATGCCGTTCATCCTGCTGCTGCTGGCGCTGTTCACGGTCGCCGGCGGCATCTATCTGGAAGGCAACCTGCACGACAGCGTCTTCACCAACACCGTGCTGCTGGCGATCGGCACCGTGATGGCCAGTCTCGTCGGAACCACCGGCGCGGCCATGATCCTGATCCGGCCGCTCATCCGCGCCAATGACGACCGCCGCTACAACACGCACGTCGTCGTGTTCTTCATCTTCCTCGTCTGCAACATCGGCGGGTCGCTGACGCCGCTTGGCGATCCCCCGCTGTTCATCGGCTTCCTCAAGGGGGTCGATTTCTTCTGGACCACGCAGCATCTGTGGCCGGAAACGCTGGCGGTGAGCGTGGTGCTGCTGATCGTCTTCGCGGCGATCGACATCTATTTCCACCGCCGCGATGATCGCAAGCCGCGCCTTGCCGACCCGACGCCCGACAAGCCGCTGAAGCTGCATGGCGCCGTCAATTTCGTCCTGATCGGCGTCATCATCGCCGCGATCCTGATGAGCGCACAGTGGAAGCCGGGCATCACCTTCACCGTCGCCGGCGTGCACCTCGAACTGCAGGACCTGGTGCGCGATGCCGTCTTCGTGCTGGCGGCGATCGCCTCGATCGCGCTGACGCGCAAATCCGATCGGATCGCCAATGGATTCAGTTGGGGACCAATCAAGGAAGTGGCGATCCTGTTCGCCGGCATCTTCATCTGCATCGTGCCGGTGATGGCGATGCTGCAGGCCGGCGCGCAAGGCGCGTTCAGCCCGGTGCTCGGCCTCGTCACCCGCGCCGACGGCGCCGCCAATCCGCAAGCCTATTTCTGGCTGACCGGCATTCTATCGTCGTTCCTCGACAACGCGCCGACCTATCTGGTGTTCTTCCAGCTCGCCGGCGGCGATCCCGCCCACTTGATGACGGATATGGCGCCGGTGCTGGCGGCGATCTCGCTCGGCGCCGTGTTCATGGGCGCGATGACCTATATCGGCAATGCGCCCAACTTCATGGTCTACGCCATCGCCACCGAGCGCGGCGTCAAGATGCCCAGCTTCTTCGGCTACATGCTGTGGTCGATCGTGGTGCTGCTGCCGGTCTTCATCGTGCTGTCGATCGTCGGCATCTGAGCCCGAACGACGATACGGCCATCCGGCGCACTCACATCTCGTTTACCATCCCGCGATAAAGTCCAGGCCTCACGCGGCGACGCGATCCGCTCGCCGCCAGGGATCATGGCTGGAGTTGGCGTTGCGGCACGATTTGCGTTCATGGAGACGGGGCGGCCGCCTGATCGCCGCCATCGCCGTGCTGGCCTCGCTCGCCGCGGTCCCGCAGACGGCGTCCGCTCAGGGCCTGTTCGATTTCCTGTTCGGCGGCGGGGCGAAGCCGCAGGCGTCAAACTCCGGCGATGCCGCCAATTTCTTCGCCGACCCGTTCGGTCTCAATCAGCAGAGCGCGCCGCCGCCCCGCCCGGTCGCATCGGCCGGCGGCGGACGCGGCGCGACGTTCTGCGTGCGCACCTGCGACGGCAAGTATTTTCCGCTGTCGGTCCGAAACGGCACCACGCCGGCGCGGATGTGCCAGGCATTCTGCCCGGCGGCGCAGACCAAGGTGTATTCCGGCGGCAGCATCGACAACGCCGTCGCCAGCAGCGGCGAGCGCTATGCCGAAAGCCCCAACGCCTTCGCCTACCGCAAGGCCTTGAAGGCGGATTGCACCTGCAACGGCCGCGACCCCGCCGGCCTGGCACCGGTTGACCTGTCGCAGGATCCCTCGCTGCGCTCCGGCGACGTGGTCGCCACCGCGGACGGGCTGGTCGCCTATACCGGCGTCCGGCTCGGCGCCGAGCAGGCGCCCGACTTCGCGCCGGTCGCCAACTATCCCGGCCTCACGCCCAGCGTCCGCGCCAAGCTCGGTGAAATGAAAGTGGCGCCGGCCAATGCCGACATGCCGAGCGAGGCCGCCGCAGCGCCGACGCCCGACACGACGGTGCAGGCGGTGACGACGCCAAAGGCAAAACGCACCGTCGTCAACTGAAGACATTCCGCAGAATTTGGCGTGATGCGGCGACGCCATCCCGAGGTGCGCGATGACGCGCCGCGACGAATGATACCTCGGGTTCCGCCCTGATCTCAGTTCAGTCCGCGTCAGCGGCCGACGATCACGCCGATGACGTTCGGCGCCGCGAGATATTTTTCCTCGATGGCGGCGCGGGCGGCAGCCCGGTTTTCCGGCGTCAGCAGGCCGCGCTTTTCCGCCAGGATCATCCAGCAGTAACCCCACCAGTCCGCCAGCATGCCGTTGTCGTCGACCAGATCGTAGCCATGCTCGGCGGCGAAGATTCGCGCATGCGCTTCGTCGAGAGTGTCGAGCCAGGCATGATCCTCCGGCGAAAACAGATCGTCGCTGAAATCGTCGGTGGTGTAGCCCCACACCGACAGACACACCGCGTTGAACTCGCGGTCGATCGCGTCATCATCCACCGGGCGCTGATGCGACATCAGATGCAGCCGCGACAGCGAGCGCGCGAAATCGGCGATGCGGGTGAGCGCGAACTGTTGAAAGGCAATCGTGGACATGTAGCCCTCAAACGTTGAGACAGACCCTAGATCTTGTGCGGGCACAAGATCGAATCATAACGACATATCAAGAGCTTACTACTTTGTTCTTAATTTGTTCCAGAATTGTTGGAGTCGTTTGTCGCAGCAGGCTTTCCGGCGGGTTCCCCAATCCGAATTTCACCCTGGTGTCGTCATAGTTTTGATCACCGAGTCAGGACAATAACGGCCTTCAACGAGTTCCGCTGAAGGGAGGCCTGACATGGCAACCACGCCCTCGCCCCAGCGCGCCAACGAGACCAAGCGTTCCGCTGTCTCCCGCGATGACCGATCGATCGACGTCGATGCCGTGCTTGCGGAAAACGACAAGCTGCGCGGCCTCGTCGTGCAGCTCTCCCGGCTGGTGATGCGGAACGTCGTCGATCATCGCTAGCCTGCCGAGGCATTCCATGCCGTATGACGCGAGCAGGTTTTCTGTTCGATCCGATCGGGCTATGGTCCGATCGATGTTCTTTTCAGGGTTGAATATTTGCCCCAATCAAACTTCGCAGAACATTCGCAGCTTCGCGCGCCCGTCGACGAGCTTGCGCTTGCCGAAATCAAAAGTGCGATCCTTGGCAAGCTGACGCTGGCCATCGGCAAGGATGCGGCGATCGCCACCGCTCACGACTGGTACAAGGCCGCGGCGCTGGCATTGCGCGACCGCATTGTGCATCGCTGGCTGCTGACCGAGAAGGAGAACTACGACGCTGGCCGCAAGCGCGTGTACTATCTCTCCCTCGAGTTCCTGATCGGGCGGCTGTTCACCGACGCACTCAACAACATGGGCCTCCTGCCGCTTTTCACCGCGGCGCTCGGCGATCTCGGCGTCGATCTCAGCGAACTGCGCAAATGCGAGCCGGATGCCGCGCTCGGCAATGGCGGCCTCGGGCGCCTCGCCGCCTGCTTCATGGAAAGCATGGCGACGCTGCAGGTGCCGGCGATCGGTTACGGCATTCGCTACGACTTCGGCCTGTTCCGTCAGATCATCGCCGAGGGTCGCCAGCAGGAATATCCGGACGAATGGCTGTCGTTCGGCAACCCGTGGGAGTTCCCGCGCCGCGAAGTGGTCTATGACGTGCACTTCGGCGGCCACGTCGAACGCATCACCGATACGAAGGGCCGCGAGCGCTACATCTGGCATCCCGCCGAAACGGTGCAGGCCGTCGCCTTCGATACGCCGATCGTCGGCTGGCGCGGCGCTTACATCAATGCGCTGCGCCTGTGGTCGGCCCGCGCCCCGGATCCGCTGCGTCTCGATATCTTCAACACTGGCGATCACCTCGGCGCGATGTCGATGCAGGCGCGGGCCGAGTCGATCTGCAAGTTCCTCTATCCCAATGACGAGACCGCCGCCGGGCGCGAATTACGGTTGCGGCAGGAATACTTCTTCGTGTCGGCCTCGCTGCAGGATCTCGTCAACCGGCATCTGCATGCCGACGGCTCGTTGAATGCGCTGCCGACCAAGGCGGCCGTGCAACTCAACGACACCCATCCGAGTCTTGCCGTCGCCGAACTGATGCGCATCCTCATCGACATCCATGCGGTCGGATGGGATGCCGCCTGGCAGATCACCAGCAAGACGCTGTCCTACACCAATCACACGCTGCTGCCGGAAGCGCTGGAGGTGTGGCCGGTCGATCTGTTCGAACGAATGCTGCCGCGCCATCTGGAGATCATCTATCGCATCAACACCTCCCATCTCGACCGTGCGGAAGCGCTGCGCCCTCACGACGTGGATTTTCGCGCCTCGGTTTCGATCATCGACGAGAAAGCCGGCCGCCGCGTGCGCATGGGATATCTGGCCTTCGTCGGATCGCACCGCATCAACGGCGTGTCGGCGATGCATTCCGAACTGATGAAGGAGACGGTGTTCCGCGATCTGCATCAGCTCTATCCGGATCGCATCACCAACAAGACCAACGGCATCACCTTCCGTCGTTGGCTGATGCTCGCCAATCCGAGGCTCACCGACCTGCTGCGCAGCGTATGCGGCGATGCGTTGCTGGACGATCCGAACCAGCTGGCGCAGCTCGAGCGCTATGCCGGCGATGCCGCGTTTCAGCAGCAGTTCACGGAGGTCAAGCGCCGCAACAAGGCCGCGCTGGCCAAGCTGATCGGCGAACGCCTCGGCATCGAGGCCGACGAACAGGCGCTGTTCGACGTGCAGATCAAGCGCATCCACGAATACAAGCGGCAGCTGCTCAACATCCTCGAAGCCATCGCGCTATATCAGGAGATGCGCGATCACCCGCAGCGGGACTGGGTGCCGCGCGTCAAGATCTTCGCCGGCAAGGCAGCGGCCAGCTATCGCTACGCCAAGCTGATCATCAAGCTGATCAATGACGTGGCGCGAATCGTAAATCACGACAAGATTGTCGGCAACCGGCTCAAGATCGCGTTTCTGCCGGACTACAACGTCAGCCTCGCCGAAGTGATCATCCCCGCCGCCGATCTGTCGGAGCAGATCTCCACCGCCGGCATGGAAGCGTCCGGCACCGGCAACATGAAGCTGGCGCTCAACGGCGCGCTGACCATCGGCACGCTCGACGGCGCCAATATCGAAATTCGCGATCACGTCGGCGCCGAGAATATCGCGATCTTCGGCATGACCGCCGAAGAAGTAATGGCACGGCGCGCGCACGGCCTCGACGCCAGCGATGCCATCGCGCAGTCGCGGCGACTCTCACGCGCGATTCACGCCATCGAATCCGGCATGTTCTCTCCCGACGAGCCCGACCGCTTCCAGTCGATCGGCCATGCCCTGCGGCATCTCGATCACTACATGGTCAGCGCTGATTTCGCCGCCTATTACGACGCGCAACGCGCCATCGACCGTCGCTGGCTCGCTGGATCGGCCTGGACGCGTGCCAGCATCCTCAACGTCGCGCGAATGACCTGGTTCTCATCGGATCGTACGATCCGCGAATATGCCGAAGACATCTGGGATGTGCCGGTGCACACGCCCGACATCCATCCGGTGAAAAGCCAGCGCAGCCGCATCTAGAGGCGAATCCGCTTTTCTTCGCGCGTCCATCTGCTTTACAGTCCCGGCATCGCAAGGTTGCCGGCAGCCTCCGCATGTCCGCCGGCGAACATCTCCTCTCTCCGCTGACGATTCCCGCACCGTTCAAAGGCGCCCTGATGCATATGATCGAAACCCAGGACATCACCTTTCCCGCGCTCGGCCTCGGCACCTTTCCGATGAAGGGCGAGGATTGCCAGCGCGCCGTCGAGAGCGCACTCAGCCTGGGCTATCGACATATCGATACCGCCGAGATGTACGGCAACGAAGAAGATATCGGCGCTGCGCTGGCCGCCGCCGGCGTCAAGCGCGACGAGATCCATGTCACGACAAAGGTCTGGCACGATCACCTGACGCGCGACGGCATCCGCCGGGCATTCGATGCCAGCCTCGAGAAACTGCGGCTCGACCATATCGATCTCTATCTGGTGCATTGGCCCTCGCCGTCGATGAATCTTGCGGAAATCTTCGAGACGCTGATGCGATTGAAGGCCGATGGCCGCACCCGCGCGATCGGCGTCGCCAACTTCACCGTCCCTCTGCTGCGGCAGGTGGTCGAAGAGATTCGCGCCCCCATCGCCTGTAACCAGATCGAGTATCATGCGTTGCTTGACCAGACGGCGGTACTCGGTTATCTGCGCGCGAAATCGATTCCGCTGGTGGCCTATTGTCCGCTGGCGAAAGGCCGCCTTGCCGAACAGCCGGAGGCGACCGCCATCGCCCGCAAGCACAACGCGACGCCGGCGCAGGTGGCGCTGAAATGGCTGCTGGATCAGCCGGGCGTCGCCGCCATTCCGAAAGCCCAGCACCGCGACCGCCAGGCAGAGAATCTCGCCGCGCTCCGGATCACGCTCGACGACGACGATCGCCGCGCGCTGGCCGCGCTGCCGAAGAACGTCCGCTGCGTCAATCCGGCCTTCGCGCCCGCTTGGGATTAGCGCTGCCGAATGCCGAGCGTCCGCCGTCCCGCGCCGGGAAACGGCCAGCGCTGCGACGCCGCCTACCTGGGACGTCATTGAATTTTGCCGGCGGTTGCGGCATTCCGATAGCGCTGCGGCAATTCCTTCCTTTTGCTCGCATCACCGCACGACGGTCCGGAGCCTCTCATGCTGATCCATTCGCCTGATGTCACCGAGCATGTCTTCGACAAAGCGACGCGCGTCGTCGCCGGCGACAGCCAATGGAGCGGTCATACCAGTCCGGACTATTGGGCCTTCATCGGCCCCTTCGGAGGCATCACCGCCGCCACCATGCTGCGCGCCATCACCGAGCATCCGCAGCGCGACGGCGATCCGCTGGCGGTGACCGTGAATTATTGCGCGCCGATTGCCGACGGACCGTTCGATCTCGATGTCCGCCTGATCAAGGCGAACCGTTCGACGCAGCATTGGTCGGTTGACCTGACCCAGCAGGACGGCGAAACCGCCGCTTTCGCTACCGCGGTGCTCGCGGTGCGCAGGCCGTCATGGTCGCATCGCCCGGCTCAACGGCCGGACGCGCCCCCGTTCGACGGGACGCGGCGCTTTCCGAAGAGCGGCCTGACCATGTCATGGGTGCACCAGTACGACTTCCGCTTCGTCGAAGGTCATCCCTCCTTCGGCGGCGTCCCGCAAGCCGGCCTCGCCAGTCCGTTCTCGAAATTGTGGATCGGCGACACCGTGCCGCGCCGACTCGATGCGCTTTCGCTGCTGTCGATGTCGGATGCCTTCTTCGCCCGTATCTTTCACGTGCGCGGCGAACTGGTGCCGTTCGGCACGGTTTCGCTCACCAGCTATTTCCATGTCGATGAGGATGATCTGATCGCAGAGGACGCGCGTCAGGTGCTCGCGGTCGCGGACGCCAATGTCTTCCACAAAAGCTACGGCGATCAGACCGGGGCGCTCTGGTCTCCGGACGGCAGGCTGTTGGTGACGACGCAGCAGATCGCCTATTTCAAGGCGTAGACGACCGGCGGCTGGTTTTCACGTCGGACTTGCTTCACCGCACAAAAAATATCGCCGCTGATCGCAGACCCGATCAGCGGCGATTGACCGTCTGACGATGCGCCGGTTTATTCGGCGGCGAGCTTCACGTCCGGCGCAGCAGCGAGCACCTCGGCGTCGACATGGCTTTCGAACTCGGCGAAGTTCTTCTGGAACATCGCAACGAGATTGCGCGCGGTCTTGTCGAACTCGGCTTTGTCCTTCCAGGTGTTGACCGGATCGAGGATTTCGCTCGGCACGCCCGGCAGCGCGGTCGGCACCGCGAAACCGAAATACTTGTCGGTGCGGAATTCGACGTTGCGCAGCGAGCCATCGAGCGCGGCGGTGAGCAGCGCGCGCGTGACCTTGATCGGCATGCGGCTGCCGACGCCGTACTTGCCGCCGGTCCAGCCGGTGTTGACCAGCCAGCAATCGACGTTGTGCTTGGCGATCAGGTCGCGCAGCAGATTGCCGTATTCGGCGGGGTGGCGGGGCAGGAACGGCGAGCCAAAGCAAGCGGAGAACTCCGGCTTCGGCTCGTTGCCGAGGCCGCGCTCGGTGCCCGCCACCTTCGCGGTGTAGCCGGACAGGAAGTGATACATCGCCTGCGCCGGCGTCAGCTTGGCGATCGGCGGCAGCACGCCGAAGGCGTCGGCGGCGAGCATCACCAGATTCTTCGGCTGCGGCGCGCGGCCGGTCGTCGACGCGTTGGGAATGAATTCGAGCGGATAGGCCGAGCGGGTGTTTTCCGTCTTCGAGCCGTCATCGAAATCCGCGGCGCGGGTGTTTGGATCGAGCACCACGTTCTCGAGGATCGCACCGAAGCGTGTGCTGGCGGCGTAGATCTCCGGCTCGGCTTCCGCCGAGAGCTTGATGCACTTGGCGTAGCAGCCGCCCTCGAAATTGAAGACGCCCTCAGCGCCCCACCCGTGCTCGTCGTCACCGATCAGCGTGCGATTTGGATCGGCCGACAGCGTGGTCTTGCCGGTGCCGGACAGGCCGAAGAAGATCGCGGTGTCGCCGTTCGGGCCGACATTGGCGGAGCAGTGCATCGGCATCACGCCCTTTTCGGGCAGATAGTAATTGAGCGTGGTGAATACCGACTTCTTCATCTCCCCGGCATAATAAGACCCGCCGATCAGGACGATCTTGCGGGCGAAATCGATAGCCACGACGTTTTCCGAACGCACACCATGGCGTTTCGGATCGGCTTTGAAGCTCGGCAGATCGATGATCGTCAGTTCGGGGACGAATGACGCCAGTTCCGACGGTTCCGGCCGACGCAGCAAGGTACGGATAAAAAGAGAGTGCCAGGCGAGCTCGGTGAAGACGCGAGTCTTGATCTGGAAGGCAGGATCGGCACCGCCGTAGAGATCCTGCGCATAGAGCGACATGCCTTCGGCATGCTTGATGAAATCGTCGTAGAGGGCTTGGAATTGGTCGGAGGTAATCGACTGATTGCCTTCCCACCACATGGTCTTGTCGGTGGTGGCGTCGCGGACGGTGAATTTGTCTTTCGGGCTCCGGCCGGTGAAAATTCCGGTTTCAGCGCAAAGCGCACCATCCGCAGTGAGTTCTGCCTCGCGCGCTTGCAGGGCATATTCGTAAAGTTGCGGCGCCCCGAGATTCCATCTCACTTCTTTGAGATTTTTTAAGCCGAATTTGTCGGCACCAAACGCGCCGTTGCGTATACCCGATTCTTGCACGAAAACTCCTCCTCGAATCCGCCGCCAAGCCTGCGCGATCATCCGAACGCGTCGCTGACGCGGAGACCGTCCCATCTGGGCGTCTCGGTCTGCGATGTAATACTCACGAACACCCCCGTTGCCAAGCTGATCCTCTGACAGAAGTGACACTTGGGCGCGCATGCCAAGGATGCGCCGCATCAAGGCTTGGTCCGCGCCTCCGTGGCCATTTGGCGCAGCACCGCGCGTAAAGCCGCCGGCGTCGTCACCCGTTCCGGAAAATCGATGCGCAGGCTGTCGCGCCCGTCGGTCAGGTCTATCCCTCCGGGGTCGCAGCCGGTACATCGCCAGACGCCATCCGCGGCGCCCGCCAGCTTCGTTGCATAAAGTTTCATCGCGTCCAAATGTTCGGCATTCATGTGGGCAATGATGTCGGGTTCAGCCGCCAGCAGAGACCCGCTATCCGCGAGGTCGGTCAGTACTTCCACCGCGGCGAGATCGAGGATGCGACCAAAGCCCGCAACCAGATGAATTCCCTCGATCTCGATCCGGAAAAATCCGAAATCCGCGAAATCGGCATAGTCTTCCGCATCGGGATGCACACTGAGATACCTGCGGCGCAGGCGCGGACGATCGGTGTCGGCCGCCTCCCGGGCGGTCCCCGCGACCATGATCCGGGCACCCTGAAGCGGGTCGCCCGGCGCCCGCTCGTCCAGCATCAGCGAGACCCTCGGATCGGCCAGAATGTTGCGGGTATGAACGGCGAGCCGGGAAATCAGCAGAATCGGCGCCCCATCGACGTCCGTCGCCACATTGACGAGCGAACAATATGGCGCTCCGGTGCCGGCCATCAGGGTCGCCAGCGCCCCCTCGCGGCGCCGCCGCAACAGGCTCCGGGCGACGCGCCGGGGATCGAATTCGGGATCAGGCCGCATTGTTAAATCTCGCAAATCCCGGTTGCAGGGTCTTTTCTCCACAGATGGGGCGGTTATATAGCGCTGGGAAGGTAACTACGGGAACTTGGTGGCATTTCGGGCGTTTGATGGAACTCGGCCACACTTCAGCCCAGCTTGCATTGCTCGTTGGCCGGGTTCTCGCGACCATCTGATACGGCAGGGTATCGATCCGGTCGATGTTCAAGCCACTCCGCTTCGGAAAGCAGGCTCATGCCCACAATTGCTCTGGTCGATGACGACCGCAATATTCTCACTTCGGTCTCGATCGCATTGGAGGCCGAGGGTTATCGCATCATGACCTACACCGACGGCGCATCGGCGCTGGACGGCTTCCGCACCAGTCCGCCCGATCTCGCGGTGCTCGATATCAAGATGCCGCGCATGGACGGAATGGAGACGCTGCGTCGCCTGCGGCAGAAGTCGGACCTGCCGGTGATTTTCCTCACATCGAAGGATGAGGAAATCGACGAGCTATTCGGCCTTAAGATGGGCGCCGACGACTTCATCCGGAAGCCGTTCTCGCAGCGCCTCTTGGTCGAGCGCGTCAAGGCGGTGCTGCGCCGGTCCGCACCGAAGGATCCGGCCGCCGTGCCGAAGGAAAATGACGCCAAAGCCCTTGATCGCGGCCAACTGCGGATGGACCCCGAACGTCACACCTGCACCTGGAAGGGCGAGCCGGTCACGCTTACGGTCACCGAGTTTCTGATCCTTCAGGCACTGGCGACGCGGCCCGGCGTGGTGAAGAGCCGCAATGCGCTGATGGACGCGGCTTACGATGATCAGGTCTATGTCGACGACCGCACCATCGACAGCCACATCAAACGTCTGCGCAAGAAGTTCAAGGTGGTGGACGACGATTTCGAGATGATCGAAACCCTGTACGGCGTCGGCTATCGCTTCAAGGAAACCTGATCAAAGCGTCGGAAGCGGCCATGCGTGGGCCCGGTGGCGCGCACGGCATCACGCTTTGTGACCTGACGAGCCTGCAACCATCGTCTATGATAGACCCTGCGGGCTTGGCGTGGCCTCCACCTGACGTTTCCTCCACTGCTGCAGCTCGCTGCACAGGATCGTCAGAGCGAAAGCCGCACCAGAAAATCACAAGTTGCTGGTGTCCCTTGTTCTCACATGCGTCGCCGTGCTCCTGCGCATGTCAGAATCCGACACTAGGAACTGAACAACCGGGCAGTTGGGCCATTGCTGGATCGAACACAGCCTGATCAAGAGACCCTTGAGGACGTCTCGGCGACGGGAGCTTCCACCAGCGCGACCGTTTCGGCCTGGCGCAGACCGCTCCACTGGCTGCAGCGGGCCGGACAGTTCTTCTTCGCCGTCAGCTTTTCGAGCCTGACCCGCCGCATCGTGTCGCTCAACCTGGCGGGACTGATCGCCCTCGTCGCCAGCATTCTCTACCTGTCGCAATTCCGCGCCGGCCTGATCGATGCACGCGCCCAGAGTCTTCTGGTGCAGGGCGAGATCATCGCCGGGGCCATCGCCGCATCGGCCACCGTCGAAACCAACACGATCACGATCGATCCGGACCGGCTGCTCGACCTCAAGCCCGGCGAGAGCTACATCGCACCTGACGAATATGCGAGCCTCGATTTTCCAATCAATCCGGAGCGCGTCGCGCCGGTGCTGCGGCGGCTGATCTCGCCGACCAAGACGCGCGCGCGCATCTACGATCGCGACGGCGTCCTGATTCTCGACAGCCGCAGCCTCTACGGCCGCGGCGACGTCATGCGTTTCGAACTCTCGCCCCCCGCCAATGAAAAGCCGGGCCTCATGGAACGCACCATGATCGCGATCCGCACCTGGCTCAACCGCGGCGACCTTCCGCTTTATCGCGAGCTCGGCCCGGAGAACGGCAACGGCTATCAGGAAGTCGCGGACTCGCTAAAGGGCGAGAAGTCCAGCATGGTGCGCATCAACGACCGCGGCGAGATCATCGTCTCGGTCGCGGTGCCGGTGCAGCGTTTCCGCGCCATTCACGGTGCCTTGATGCTGTCGACGCAAGGCGACGACATCGATCAGATGGTGACCGCGGAACGGCTCGCCATTCTGAAGGTGTTCGGCGTTGCAGCGGTGGTGATGCTGGTGCTGTCGCTGCTGTTGGCCAGCACCATCGCCGGCCCGGTGCGCCGGCTTGCCGCCGGCGCCGAACGCGTACGCCACCGTATCAAGACACGCGTGGAGATTCCCGATTTCACGCGCCGCCGCGACGAGATCGGCCACCTCTCAGGCGCGCTGCGCGACATGACCGAGGCGCTCTATAATCGGATCGAGGCGATCGAGATGTTCGCCGCCGACGTTGCGCACGAACTGAAGAATCCGCTCACGTCCCTGCGCTCGGCAGTGGAGACATTCCCCCTCGCCAAGACCGACGCCAGCCGCGCCCGCCTGCTCGAAGTTATTCAGCACGACGTCCGCCGGCTCGATCGGCTGATCTCCGATATTTCCGATGCCAGCCGGCTCGACGCCGAACTGCAGCGACACGACGTCGCGCCGGTCGAATTGCGACGGCTGCTGACGACATTGACGTCGGTCGCAAACGAAACGCGGCTCGGCCATGACGTCGCCGTCGAAACCCGTTTCGAGGGCGGCCCGGCGGACAGCTTCTCCGTTCCCGGCCACGATTCACGCCTCGGCCAGGTGATCTCCAACCTGGTGGTCAACGCGCAATCCTTCTCCAAACCCGGCGGAAAGGTGCGCGTGGTGTGCCGCCGCACCAAATCCGAGATCGAGGTGGTCGTCGACGACGATGGTCCCGGCATTCGCGAGGATGCGCTGGAGCGCATTTTCGAGCGCTTCTATACGGATCGTCCGCATCAGGGTTTCGGCCAGAATTCCGGCCTTGGGCTGTCGATCTCGAAACAAATCATCGAGGCGCATCGCGGGCGCATCTGGGCGGAGAATCGCAAGGGCCCGCCGGATGCCGACGGCAACCCGACCATCGCCGGCGCGCGCTTCGTGGTACGGCTGCCGACATGACGCCGCAACGCTCATCTCCGGATCGCCCGGCCACGCCGAGCATTCATGCCAGCGCCGTCGCCGTCGCCGGTCAGGCCATCCTGATCCGAGGCCCCTCCGGCTCCGGCAAGTCGCGGCTGGCGCTCGATCTGCTCCTTGCAGGCCGCAGCGGGCAGATTCCGGCGACGGTCCTGGTCGGCGATGACCGGATCTATCTGGACGCGCGTGAGGCGCGCATCTGGGCCCGTCCGGGGCCGCAACTCGCCGGCTTGATCGAGGTCCGCGGCCTCGGCATTCGACACTGCGACTTTGTGTCCGAGGCGCCGGTCGGCCTGGTCGTCGACCTTGATGCCACCGACGGTGCGCGCCTGCCGGCTGAGGAAAGCCTGGTTACGACGGTTTTAGACCGCCAACTGCCGCGAATTCCGGTGCAATCCGGTTTTTCCGCGCTGCCGCTGGTGCTTGCGGCGCTGATCACCCGCCGGTACGCCTCCGCACAGGCGCCCGCCACAACGATTGTTTGAAGGGAATTGGTAACCATATAACCCGCAATGTCGCCACGGAATAGACCGGTCCGGGTTCCCCGCCTTGTGGTGAAATTTAGGGAAAATCGTGATGGTCCCCCCTTGCGCGGGGGCGCTGGATGGTCAAAGTGGCCCGTTCGTGCGGTGCACCAAAAGCACCCACGAGGAGTTTTCGATGATTGGTCTGGTTCTTGTGACCCATGGGCGCCTCGCCGACGAGTTCAGGGCAGCGCTCGAACACGTGATGGGTCCGCAAAAGCAAATCGAAGCGATTACGATCGGCGCGGAAGACGACGCTGATCTGTGTCGAAGCGATATCATTGAAGCCGTCAATCGCGTCGATAGCGGCAATGGCGTTGCGATTCTGACCGACATGTTCGGCGGCACCCCGTCGAACCTCGCGATCTCCTGCATGAGCCGTCCGAAAGTCGAAGTGCTCGCCGGCATCAATCTGCCGATGCTGGTGAAGCTGGCGAAGGTGCGCAACGAACTGCCGCTGCCTGAAGCCATCGCCGCCGCGCAGGAGGCGGGCCGCAAATACGTCACCATCGCCAGCCGCGTGCTCGCTGGAAAATGACCGCGCCGCCTGACGATCTTTCCCCATCCCATGACGGCGCAGCCGCCGGCGCCGCAGCCTCGCCATCCGGCACCGTCGTTCGCGATCTTCTGATTACCAACAAGCGCGGACTTCACGCGCGGGCGTCGGCGAAATTCGTGCAACTGGTCGAGCGCTTCAACGCGAATGTCAGCGTCACCCGTAACGGCGAGACGGTCGGCGGCACCTCGATCATGGGGCTGATGATGCTCTCCGCCGGGCCCGGCACCACCATCACCGTGTCGGCGACCGGCGAAGAAGCGGCCGCTGCGGTCACCGCCATCGCCAATTTGGTGAGCAGCAAGTTCGGCGAAGGTGATTAGCGCCTCGCCGCCGGATCAGCGCGCAGCGTCGCCCGCGGACGTGATCCACGCGCTCCTGCTCCTATCTTGACCACAGGTGTCAAGCGACGTCGCAGCACCTACCCTAGTCACCACCGCACAAACAAAAACTCCCGTGGCGCAAGCCACGAGAGTTTTCAAAGCTGGTTGCGGGGACAGGATTTGAACCTGTGACCTTCAGGTTATGAGCGGGTACATAACGAGAACAACAGAGCACGATAAATCAGGCACTTAGACCGTAACCCCTTGCAGTGACGAAATTTTCTGGCCGCATTCAACCGCAGTCAGTGGCATCCGACTGCATCCAACGGATGACGACTCCGTTAGGCCGGGCGAGGTATTGCGGAGTTGAAAAACGACCGTCGCGTCAGCGAGTTGGATGAACTTGCCTTCCGCTCCGTGCCGCGCCCATCCGAAAAATAACCTGAAGGTCATACGCCCAATGGAGCGCGCGTGGGTTGGCCGATCTGTGACAAGGCGTAAGTAACTGGCGCCGCTATTCATTCGTACCCGCGTCAGCTCATTCTGGCCGATCTTTTGGCCGATCATCCTAGCGCTGGTGCGATCGGAAGCTTCGCCGCTTTCCGCCTGTTTCCGCCTAAGCGCTCCAGCTCGAAAAGAGCATCTTGCCTGCCGCGAAGCACAACCCCTCAGTGACAGGCATGAAGCAACATCTGACCGAGCGCGCCATCAAGGCGATGGTGCCGGAGATCGATCGCGACCTTCTCGTCTACGACGACGAAGTGACGAGCTTCGCGATTTGCGTCTATCGCTCGGGCAAGCGCGCGTTCGTCCTGCGATACCGGATCGCAGGCCGGGCGCGTCATTTCACGATCGGCTCCTGGCCGGACTGGTCGGTGACCGCCGCGCGCGAGGAAGCGAAGCGGCTCAAACGAGAAGTGGACGCCGGCAATGATCCGCTCGGCAACCGCATCGATCACCGGAATGCGCCGACCATGTCCGATCTGATCGACCGTTATCTGAGAGAGCATGCGGTCCAGCTCGCGCCTCGAAGCTTCAGCGATCGGACGTCGCTTCTGCGCAAGCTCGTCGAGCCGGAATGGGGCACTCGCAAGGTCGCCGACATTACGGGTGAAGACGTCGATCGGCTCCTCGCCAAGATTTCCAAGGGCCGACCTCGCCCGCGCAAGCATCCGCCAAAGCCGAGTCCTCGGCGACCGGAAATGAAGGGCGCCCGGTTCGGGCCGACGCCCGTGAGGGCAAACCGAGTCGGCGAAATCCTCCGCAAGATGTTCAATCTCGCGATCCGATGGCAGATACGCACCGACAATCCCGCGGCCGGGTTCTCACGCTTCCCCGAGATGCCCCGCGATCGATTTCTGTCTGCCGACGAGATCAAGCGCCTCGCCGAGGTCCTGGCCGATCATCCGAACCGGCGCTGCGCGAACGTCATTCGCTTGCTTCTGCTTACGGGCGCGCGGCGGGGCGAAGCGATGAACGCGCGCTGGGAGCAGTTCGATCTTGAGAACGGAATCTGGATCAAGCCGGCGGCGACGACGAAGCAGCGCCGGCTTCACCGCGTGCCGCTCTCGCAAGCCGCGGTCGAACTATTGCGCGCGATTCGGTCGAGCGTGCCCGCAGATTGTCCGTGGGTCTTTCCGGGCGACATCGAAGGCAATCCGCTGACCGACATCCAGAACTTCTGGGAGGGCGTGCGCAAGAAGGCGAAACTCGGTGACACCCGCATCCACGATCTTCGGCACACCTTTGCTTCACTACTCGTCTCGGGCGGCATGACTCTCCCGATGGTCGGCCGCCTGCTGGGTCACACGCAGGCCCAGACGACGCTGCGTTATGCGCACCTCTACGATGATCCGCTTCGCGAAGGACTCGAACAGGTCGGTGAGGTGCTGCGCCCGAAGCTTAAGCTCGTCCAAGGCGATGCTTCATCAGGGCATGCGGCGTGAGTCGTTGCCATCGGACACCAAAGACTTGTGCCCGTGTATCGCGAAAAGTGCTTCCTGCCTTTCCAGCGCAGCCCGTTCATCCGCGTTCAACCTCAACTCTGAGATCAGGGCGTCCACCAAATCGCGTGGCTCGGGAAGACGATTTACTCGCTTCCTTGTCCTGTTCCAGCTGGTCATTTGGGGCGGAGCGATCAGCAACAGCTCCTTCTCCAGCGCTTCAAGCGCAGGCTTTGCGAGATCCAGTGGGACACATGCCGCCCAGCAATGACGCCGAATGAACTCGCGACGGAGGTGCTTACTAATTTTGGCATCTTGAGGCACATGGTCAGCGCACTTTCGGTCCCGCCACATCCGCCCGAGGTTATAGTTGCAGGCGAGCTTATGGCTCCGCTCTTCGCTGCCGTTGACGTGCCGACTGTAAATGCGATCTCGAAAAGAGTCCGCCTCGGTGATCCCAATATAGTGAATATCGCCCACGTGATCAGCGAGCGCGTACACGCCCGTCGCGGTCGGCAGGTGGTCGATCCTTCGAAGTTCCTGCGTCTTCAATTCGTTCAGACATTCTTCGGCCGTCAATGACATCTCCCTTGCAATACGCTGGTAAGAAGCGGGTGGGCGAACGAGCACCCCGGGGTCAAGCGGCGACTGGCAGAATCTTGCCCCCGGCGCCCTCAATCGCCTCTCGCAGAATTGCATACAGCTTGGTCAAGAACTCTCGCGCATCCTGGCTCATCGCGGCACTGATGTTCGGCGCAGCAGCTCGATGGATGTCGTCAATTGTCCTTGCGCGACGCGTAGCCGATCCGGTTCCGCTATGGTCGTACGCAACTCTCCAGGCGGCAACTTGGTCGTCCCTAAGCCGGTGCTTCGTGAGCTCGTACAGGCGGGCAAACACCGCCCGCCGTATCTGGTCCAAAGCTGCTTCACGCTCCTCGTCGTCCTTCGGCTGTCGTGTCCAACCAGCTGGTCGGTCTAGCCACTTCGATGCTTCCTCCTGGAGTCGCGCCAGGAGATCGGCGACAGGCGTGAGGGTGTCATACTCATCAGCCCACCCGTTCGCCAACCGCCTGCTGAGCGCCTTGACCCGCGTCCAATGCTCCTTGGCAATCGCATCGTGATAGGAAAGGCCGAGCCGCGCCCGCCAGGGGTCGCGAAACGCGTCGATCGCATCGTGCATTGCAATCTCAAGACCCTTGAACTCGTATTGAGGCGCACATTGAACCGGCTCTTCGGGCGCTGAAGCCTGTTGCATCGCCTCGATGAGGCGGCGCAGCTCGCGCTGATAACCAATCGGGATTTTTTCGGTCGGCCGATCGAGCCCCCCGAGAAAAATCGACTGCCTTTCGATCTGCCGATCGAGTGCGCCTGCTACGCCCGCGCCGACAATGTCGCGTAAACTTCCGATGGCGTTTACGACCGACCCCACCACGTGCTCGCGCTTTTGGTCAAATGAGCCGAGATTTGCACCCTTCACCTGATCGAAATGGGTAAAGGCGATGGCGAGCTTGTCGGCAAAGCCCGCGCTACCCACCGCCCTCAAGAGTGCTAGCGGGGCGGCCTGCATAGGCTGCTGGGCATTATCCACTAGGAGGATCATGTCAACGGAATCAAACCGCTGAGTTATCCTCGTGGAAATAGAGGATGCGGTGGTCGCGGTGTGGCCAAGCCCCTGACCATCAAGCAACACCAGCTTACCCGCAAGGTTCAGGGCGGGAGTAGCAGGATACAGAGGGCCTTGAACGCGTACTCCATCAACGAGCGGCGTGAGCAAGCGCCCAAACTGTTTGTGATGGTTGCTCGCGAACCATCGCACGTGAGAGAGGAAACTGCTCCGATTCTCATCTTGATAGGACCAGAGCACCGGCCAAGCGTTTGTGCCGCGCTCGATTGTGCCCGCAGCAATCGCGGAAAACCGATCGGAGATCGCGTCCATGACGTCCAAAGCGATCTCCGAGAAGTCCCTGTGTGCGAAGGCCTCGTTTCCGAACAGCTCGAGCCAAGCGGCACGATCGTCGGAGGTCTTTTGATCCTGAAGTGGCCCCAAGGTGCCGGCGACGTTCTTTTCGACCTCATCTGCAATCTGCTTTACCCGGGCGAGGTATTCCCGAAGTACTTTCAGATTGCGGGACCGCTCGTCTGACCCTACGGCCTCAACATCATCGATGTCGGCCTCAGCTACGTCCTCGTCCTCGAAGGCGAACTCGGAATCGTCGGCGTTTGGACTCTCGGCCCAGGCGCCCAGAACGTATGACAGCCGAAAACGCTGCTCGCGATGTTGGAGGAAGGCTCCCATTATCTTTGCGTCTGAACGGCTTTGCACAGCTTCGAGGCACGCTTCCTCCAAGCACTCCTCAACGTGCGCCCTTACCTCGTGCTCTGCCATGAACGTCACGGCGGCGCGGAACGATCCTGGGCTCGTAATGATCTCAATATCGGCTGTTGTGGTTTTGGCCGTTGAAGTAGACGGGAATCGATCTTCGATCGGGTCAGATCCGATCACGTGCCTGAGAAGGGTCGTCTTGCCCGCTCCAGTCGTTCCGAGAAAGAGGATGTGGCTGTAACCGTCTTCCCCATTTGGCAGAGGGATGGCTTGATCGCGCCGAGCCTGCGAATCCACCGCGCCGGCCTCGATTCCATCGAAGAATGCCGAGACGACAACTGGACTGAACTTCCGTTCTGCTTCCGCACGTCGGTCCCCGCTCCACCAGCTCTCATCTTCGAGAAGCTCGTTAAGCTGCGCGATCAACCGATCGGCCTCTGCGTCATCGGCGGTGCCCAGTCCGCGGCGTATCTTGAGACCGCGTTGCCCGCGGCTGTCGGTCCGAACGGGATGGCGGAAAGTCACGCTCCATCCTGGGCGATTGGAGCGGGTTTTGGATGCGCGAGGAGGGCTGCTCATGTTGTTCTCCGTTGTTCCAGGCCCGCAAATCTCACATCCAGAGCCAGCTGTCAAGTGCGCTGCCACAACGTAGAACAACGTCAGGCCGATTTAGGCTCCCCGGCTCAACTCCCTCCAAACCGGCGTAATCTTGCGGCGGATCGTGCTTTCGTCGGGAGCATGCTCGACATTGCGTGCCTCGAACCAGGCAAGCATGTCGCGAACCAATTCCGCCTGGGTCGCGGGCACGCCATGGTCGTGAATGCGACGTGTGAGCGCGCCATAGAAGGCGTCCCAATCGTGCCGCGGCGGCACACCCGGACCGGGCCGTCGGCGCGGCGTCACCTCGCCGTCTGCTTCAGGCACATGCAGTCCGTTGAAAAACCCGTATTGCCGTTCGAAGTGCTCGACTTCGGCTCGCCTGACCAGCACGTCCGCCGCGGTGATGCCGATGCCCTCCATCGGCTCGACGATCCAGCAAAGGCCGCGTCCGCCAACTTTCACACGGCGGATCACGACGGTCGGGCTCGGGCCATCGCGTCGGAACAGCGGCAGCAGATGTGGCGCCTCCACATCTGCCAGACCCGACAGCGTTTCAGCCGGTTCGGTCTTCACCGGCGGCAATGCAATCGAAAGCGCCAGCAATCCATCGGTTGACCAGCCAATCACGTCGAACGGCGTCACCGACCAGCGAACAGCCACTTCGGTGAGGGAATAGAAGGATCGCGGAGGCAGAGACATTTCCAGCATTCCCTAAGCAGATCATCGATGTCCTTGTTGCCGCAGCCGCCGATACGCCTGCACCACCTGCTTGAGATCGCCGCGCATGTCCGGCGGCAGGCGGCCCGCCTCGACGAAGAGATCGTCCATGCGAACCCCGAGGATCGCCGCCGCCCGCTCCACGAGCTCATCGCGCGGCGGGTTTTCCTGTTCGCGCTCGACGCGCGACCAGTAGGCCGGCGATACGCCGAGCCGCTCGGCGAAGTCGTTGAGGCCAATACCCTGGTCGGTTCGCTTTGCTCTTACGGTGAGTCCGAATCCCATCGTGCCCGCCCTCAGCACACCAGCCGATACTTGCGAAAACGCACGCCCATGAAGGATTCGGAGACGCCGAACTCCTCGGCGAGCGCACAGGCAATTGCATCGATCTCCGACCCGCCCACTTCCTTCGCCGCGATGCACGGCGTCGGGATCTCGTCGACGACATTCCATCGGATCGTCGCACCGAGCGCGGAGACTTCGCGCGCGAAGGCCCTCGCCAGCTGCCGCTTCGGCGCGAGAAATGCGCCCATGAACTCGTCGGCACGCCATTCCCGCCAGTCGATCGGCGCTTCCTTGGCGGGCGCATTCAAACCGCTCCGGAAGGCACGCGCGCTTCCCGCCGTCAGCGCCGCCGGCATGTCGAACACGGCATGTCCGAGCTCATGGACGGCGGTCGAGCGCAATAGCTCCGGCTGATCCTGCAAGACCTCGCCATTCAGGCTGATCATGACCGTGCCGGGCTCGGCGGGATCGTGCTCGCAAACGCCGAGCACGGCCTCACCGCCGTCGTCGTGCACGGAGTGGTCGATGTCCCAGGCGACGTTGAGCACTCGCCCGTTGACCCGAAGCCGCTTTGTCCGGCGCATCAGGGCGTCCACATCGAGCGGCCGGGCGACCACACCGGCAAGCCGCTGCCGTAGCGCCGTCGCCACCGCGCCCACGGTGTTAGCCGCCAAGCGCCTCGGTTCGCCCGAGGCAAAGCAGGGATATTCGACCTGAACCACCATTGCTCGAGCCTCCCGTTGACCATTCGCTTAACGGCTGCGTTCTTCTTATGTTCTAGAGGTCTGAGAGTCGAGTCCTTTTTGCCGGTTTCCGCCGGATTCGTGGTCGGTGTCCCTGACTTGCAGGCTCCGCGTCTCTCCATCCGACTGATTCTATTCAGTTTCCTGACAGGCCGTAGGCATTTCCGCCAGTTTCTGCCCCTTTCCGCCTCCGCTCTCGGGTGCCTTCCGTGATGCCATTCGTCTGCACCGGACATCGCACGACGAAGGCAAGATTTCATGGAAGGTCAACGTCAAGAACCCTCACCCGAACCGGCCGGCCTTCTCGAAGGTTGGCTCACCCGAGCTGAAGTCGCGGCGCAAATCGGGGTCTCGTCCGACACGCTCGCCCGCTGGGAAACCCGGCGTATCGGCCCGCCCTGCGTGCGGATCGGCCGGAAGGTCCTCTACCGCGCCGAGGCGTTTCGCGACTGGCTGACTTCACGCGAACACGGCCCGATCGGCGGCAAGGCCTCCCATTCGGGAGGTGCGCGATGACTGCGCTGCCCGTCACCGGGCGCCGCGAGGCGCGCGCGCTCGCTGCCAACGCGGTGCTGCTCTCCTATTTCGAGCGCTTCGGCAAATTCCCATCCGATCAGGATCGCCTGTGGCAGCTCGATCCGTTCGAACGGCTCGACCTGATCGGCGACATCGAACTGAAGCTCGGCGCGGCGTTCCGCGACGCCGACATCGAATTCCTCGAGGACGCCGACGATCTCGTTCACCGCGCCGCGCTAGTGCTGATGAGGGCGCGCCGATGACCAATCCCTTTGAACGTCACGGCATCGAGCATCTCTCGGCATCATCACTCAACCTCTGGGCTGCGCAGCCGGCGCTGTGGATCATGGAGCGGCTGCTTGGCCGGCGAACGCCGCCCGGCATTCCCGCGGCGCGCGGCAAGGCCGTCGAGCACGGTGTGCACCTCGGGCTCACCAATCCGCGCCTCTCGATCGAGGAATGCATCGAAGGCGCCGAGCGCGAGTTCATTCGACAGACGGCATTGAGCACTGACCCGCGCCGCGAAGACGAGCGCAAGAAGCTCGCGGGCTGGGTCCGCGGCGCGCTTTCCGAACTCAAGCAATACGGCAAGCCGGACGGCTATCAGGAGAAGATCGAAGTCCGCCTCGACGACGTGGCCGTTCCGCTGATCGGCTACATCGATTGGCGCTTTTCCGATCATGGCCTGATCGTCGATCTCAAGACGACCGAACGTTTCCCGTCACAGATCGGCGACGCGCATGGGCGGCAAGGCGCCGTCTATGCATCCGCGCACGGCAATTTCGGGATGCGCTTCGCCTACGCGAAGCCCGCGCCAGGCAAGACCGACAAGCGCCAGGTCACAGTCTACGAAATGTCCGGCGATGACATCGGCCGCCATCTGTCGGCGCTGCGCATGATCGCGCTCTCGCTTAGCCGCTTTCTCGCAATCTCGAACGATGCAAGCGAGCTCACCAGCCTGATCGTCCCAGACTTCGATGCCTTCTGGTGGTCCGACCCGTCCGCGCGCGCCGCCGGCCGGGAAGTCTTCGGTTTCTGAATCAAACCTTCAACGCGAAAGGAGAAACCCAATGGGTCTCAACATCGGTGGTTCCGGCACGATCAAGCCTTACGTCAAATACAATGCCAAGGCGGATAAGTGGTTCGTTCGCTCGCCGGAAGGCGGCGATCAGGAAATCACCCGCCCGACCTTCCTGCTCGACCTCAAGAACATCAGCACCGGCTGGTTGCGCTTCCGCGAAGGGCAAGCACCTGAGCGCATGATCGATCCGTCGCTCGATCGTGCGGCGCCAAGTCCCGGTGAGGATTTCAAGCGCGGCTTTGTGGTGGCCGCCTACAGCCCGAAATTCTTCGGCGGCGCGGTCGAGTTCTCCTCGGCATCGATCCATCTGTCGAATGCGATCCGCGAGCTCTATGCCACCTTCGAGGAACAGAGCGCCATGGCCGAGAACCGCAGCAAGGTGCCCGTCGTGTCGTGCTCGGGCTCAGAGCCGATGAAGGACAAGTATGGCACCAACTATCGGCCCAAGCTCGACATCGTGAAGTGGGTCGATCGCCCCGACGATCTGCCGGATGAGAGTCCGGTTGAGGAAACCGATGTTTGGAAGGGCGCTGCGCCGGCGGCGAAGCCCGCCCAGCACGTGCCGCCTCCCGCCGCGAAGCCCGCGGCCGAGCCGCTCGCCGAACCCCTGTTCTGATGGAACGCGCCGGCGAGCTTCGGCTCGCCGGCCGGTCCGCGTGCGCCCACAATGGAAGCTTCAAACGTCCAGCCCATGATCGAGCCCGACCGCGAGCAGATGCGCCGTCATGTGGCCCATCTGTTCGAAGGCTTTCTCGATGGCTGCCACGAAGGACGGATAGAGCTTGCCTGGACGGACGGCCGCGACGGGCGGCTACGCCACGCTGCGATCTTCGGCACCGATCAGCTCGATGAATTGGTCGAACGTGCGCTCGCGGAGAATCGCAGACCCGGGCAGAACGTCTATATCGGCCAGGCGCTTCGCAAGCCTGACATTCCGCCATTCGGGCGCTGCAAGGACGAAGACTTCCTCGCGCTCACCACCTTCTATGTCGATATCGACGACGACACGACCGCAACTGCGGTCACGAGCTATCGCCACCGGGGTTGCCCGCCCACCGGCGTCGTGGTCACGGGTCGCCAGCCGCATATGCGCGCCCAGATGCTGTGGCGACTCAATCGGCCGGAGCGCGACCCGCACGCCTGCCGCATTCAGAACCTCGCGCTCGCGGAGGCGCTCGGCGGCGACACCACAGTAGTCAATCCCAGTCGCGTCATGCGGCTTGGCGGCTCGATCGCCTGGCCGGTCAAGGAAGGCCGCGTCATCGAGCGAACGGATTTCATGACGTTCGATGACGGCCGGCCGAAAGCGTATCTGCCTGAGCAGATCGCCAAGGCATTTCCGCCGGCTCAAGCGCCGCTCAGGCCTGAGCGCGGAGCGCCGGTTGATGTGAGCGCGGAAGCCGCCGAAGCGCCTCGCCCCTCACATGCATCGCTACAGATCGGTTCGAGCCAGGTCTCCATCGAAGCCTGCCTTACGCGGGTTCGCGCCGGCGATCACTGGCACGACAATCTCGTTCGCCTCACAGGCCACTGGATTGCACGCGGATGGTCCGATGCCGAAATCCTCACCGCGGCGGAAGCGCTGACGCTTCCCGGCTACACGATCGCGCAGACCCGTCGCGAGATCGGTTCGATGGTCGCCGGCGGGCGCCGGAAGTGGGGCATCGAGAACCCTGAACATGCCGTCGATGACAAGCCCGTACCCGGCATCGATCTCCTGCAATGGACGGCGGACCGGTACGTCGGCGAAGCGCGTCCAATAAGCTGGCTATGCCGCGGCACGATCCCGCTCGGCATCGCGGCGCTGATCGCCGCCATGGGCGGCCTCGGCAAAAGCTATCTCGCCCTCGATCTTGCGCTTCAAATCGCCGCCGGCGTCGCGGGGCTCGAACAGCCGCGCAAGATTCTCGGGGGCCGGATCGCGATCGAAGGCACCGCGGTGGTGATCACGGCCGAGGACAGCTTCGATGCCGTGCACCGGCGGCTCAACCGCATTGATCCCGACGCGCGCCGGTTGCGCCGTCCGAAGCGGCTGATCGTATTGCCGCTGCCGGACGCCGGTGGACCGCGCCCTTTGATCGCCACCAACGGCAAGGCCCTCGCGCGGACCCCCTTCTTCGACGACCTCAAACGCCAACTCGTGCAACTGCCGGAGCTACGGCTCGTCGTCATCGACCCGTTGCAAGCTTTCGTCCTGGCGGACGTGAACGCCGATCCCGCCGCGGCGCAGTTCCTGTGGTCAGCAATGGCCGAGCTCGCCACCGCGACCGGCGCCACGATCCTGCTCACGCATCACATGCGCAAAGACGGCATGCTCCGCATCGCCGACGGCGATGATGCGCGCGAGGCGATCCGCGGCACCACGGCGCTCGTTGACGGCGCGCGGCTCGCATACGCGCTTTGGAAATTCGACGACGAGGCTGCGCGACCGATCTGCAATAGGCTCCAGATCCCGTTCGAGCGCGGGCGCATCGTCCGTGGCGCGGTCGTCAAGGCAAACGACGAAGCCGACTATAACGCCCACACCTACACGCGCGAGGACAGCGGGCTGCTGGTCCAGCTCGAGACGGAACCCGGCGCCGGCGCCGAGCCCGAGTTCACGATGGCGCAGGCGCGTGAGGTGCTGAAGGAAATCCAGCGGCGCTTCGACGACGGCACGCCGTTCTCCCATTCGCCGCGCGGCGGCGCGCGCTACCTCGGCCACTACCTCGTCCAGCACGCAAGGATGGCCCGCAAGGCCGCAGACAAGCTCGTCGCCGACTGGCTCACCAACGGCGTCGTCACGATCGATGTGAGCGACCGCAAGGCGAAACTGAACGGGCTGAGGGTCGCGCAATGGCTTTGAAAGGGCGGCGGAGACAGCGGAGACACCCTTCCTAAATCACTGATTTTGCTTGGCGGAGAAGAAGGCGGAGACGCGGAGACACCATGCATAACTCATTGAAAACAAAGCGGCGACAGGCGGGAAGAAATATCCCCCATACCCCCTGCGCGCGTCGCCGCCGGTGCTCGGCGGCTCGCGCGCCATGGCTCAGGCTGGCGCCATGAGGCGCGCGACGCGAGCCTTGAGTCCGATCGCCGACGCGATGGCGCCGTCCGCCTATCGCATTCAGGCGATGGTCGATGGCCTCGACCAGGTGGCGCTTGCGATGGAGCGCAAGTGGGGCGTCGGTCGCCTTCGGCTGCTGGTTTCGGATTTCCTCCGCGCGAAATTCGACGAACAGAAGGATCGGCTCGATGCGGCCCTGCGCTCGGGCGAAGAACGCTTCGTCGCCGCGCAAGTCGAAGGCATGCGACGCGCCTGGGATGCACTTGACCGCGCCGCGCACGAAGCCGGGGCGAAGCCGCTCGCGCCGCAGGTCTGGGAATGTGTCCTCCCTTCGACCGGCGAAATCATCTCGCTCGTTCGCAGTGAAGACGAAGCCCACCACGTTGCGCGCGAAGGCCGCGTGTTCACCACGGCCGAGATCGCGATCCTGATCGAGGCGCTCGGCGAGGACGTTCTCACCGTCAAGCAGAAATTCCCCGGCGCCGCCGTCACCGGCATTCGTCGCAAAGCGCCGATCGATTGGTCGCGCGGAGATGAAATCCCGTTCTGAAGTTTGGAGGACCCATGCTCGCCGTTGCCCTTGCCGAACCAATTCAAACGCCGCCGGCGCCGCGTATCGCCACGCTTCCGCGGCGTGCCATCCTCGCGCTCGATCTCGGCTCGCGCTGCGGCTGGGCGGTACGCCCACGCTCGGGACGCATTGCCTCCGGCGTGAGCGAATTCAGGCCTGGCCGCTTCGAAGGCGCCGGCATGGCGTTCCTCCGCTTCGAGCGCTTCCTGGCAGATGCAGCCCACGCCTCTGGTCCATTCGGTGTCGTGGTGTTCGAGGAGGTTCGCGGGCATGCCGGCACGCTTGCCGCGCAGGTTTACGGCGGCTTCCTTGCCCACCTCACCGCGTGGTGCGAGCGGCATGCGGTGCCCTATCTCGGCGTGCCGGTTGCGACCATCAAGCGCCATGCCACCGGCAAGGGAAACGCATCGAAAGACGACGTGATCAAGGCCGTGCGCGCTCGCGGCCATGCCCCGAAGGACGACAACGAGGCTGACGCGCTCGCCCTCCTCGATTGGGCGATCTCCAACGGGATCGGAACATGACCATGGGCAGGGCAGAATTCTTCGACGAGCTCGCCGATGTCCTCACCGATCGCGAGGATCAATACGGCGCTCCCGCCAAGCTGTTCGACGAGATCGCGCGCATCTGGACGGTGATCTTGAGCTTCCAAGTCGAACCCGAGCAGGTCGCCTTGTGCATGATAGGCGTGAAGCTCGCGCGGCTCAGCCACAACTGGTCGCACGCCGATAGCATCAAGGATGTCGCCGGCTATGCGGCCATCCTCTCCCAACTGGTCAGCGAGGCCCGCGCGAGATGAAATACACGCCCAAGGACATCGAGGAACGATTCGAAGAGGCAGCGTCAACGCTCCGCCGCCTGCCCGACACCCGTGTGCCAGGCTACTTCAGCACATGGCCACCGATGATCCGAGCCGCCGTCGAAGCCTACGGCTACGATCCTGCGCGGATGCCGCGGATAGCGCCTACGCCGCAGGCGATCAGCCGCATGGAGGAGACATTCACGTGGCTCACGTGGCTTGAACCCGACGACGCCCGGATCGTGTGGCTGCGGGCCGAGGGCGTTCGCTGGAAGCCGATCTGCTGGCGCGTTGGCCTATCGCGCGCCGTAGCATGGCGGCGGTGGGTTGCGTCGCTGATCACCATCGCAAACCGGCTCAATTCCAAGTACTTCGCGGGCGTCAAGAAGGGGCGCAAGAAAGGCGTGACCGCAACCATCGACGAAGCACGTCGCGAAGGCCTGCTTTAGTCGTCGCATAAACCGCAAAACACGTCGAACTTTTGGCTTCAACAATGAAACGTTTTTCGGCATGTTTGCTGGCATGATCGCGGGACGCGCGCCCGCCCATCCCGGCCGGCCATAGGTTCTTTTCGCCGCCCAACGTATGCGGGCGGCAAAGGCCCGATCGAAATCTAGCGACAGGCACGAATTCCGGTTGCGCACCTTGGGTGCGCACCTTCGGGTGCGCGGTGCGCACAAGCGCCGGCGCAACGGAGAAATCGCTTGCAAATCGAGACGCGGTCGATCGAGCGGCTGATCCCCTATGTTCGCAACGCGCGGACCCATTCGGAGGAGCAGATCGCGCAGATCGCCGCATCGATTGCCGAATTCGGTTTCGTAAACCCCGTGCTGATCGGCGCTGACGATGTGATCGTGGCCGGCCATGGCCGCGTGCTCGCGGCGAAGCGCCTCGGTCTCACGGAAGTGCCGGTGATCGTGCTCGATCACTTGAACGAAGCGCAGCGCCGCGCGCTCATCATCGCCGACAACCGGATCGCGGAGAACGCCGGCTGGGACGAGGCGATGCTTCGCGCCGAACTCGCCGCGCTTCGCGAGGATGAATTCGATTTGGATGTGCTCGGCTTCAGCGACGCCGACCTGCTGCGCATCCTTGATTCAATCGACGGCGCCACGCTGGGGGGCAAGGACGCCGACGAGACCGGCTCTCCTCCCGCCGGATCGTCGGCGTCCGAGCCGTCCGCCACCTTGGCCGAGCGGTTCGGGATTCCGCCATTCAGCGTGCTCGATGCCCGCAAGGGCTGGTGGCAGGATCGCAAGCGAGCCTGGATCGACCTCGGTATCCGCTCCGAACTTGGGCGCGGCGCGGCTCCCGGCGGCAGCCCACGCCCGCTTGATCGCGAGCGGATCGCAAAGGCGGCAGCGCCGGGCGGTTCACCCTTGCCGGCCGCCGATTATTCCAAATCAAAGGCCCGCGGCGACGGGCGCGGCCGGCAATTGCAATGACGAATCTCACCTTCGCGAAGGGTGTTCGCGACGCCGAGGATCTCGATCCGGTTTCGCAGGCGATCCTCGAAGTCGGATCGGGCACGTCGATCTTCGATCCTGTCATTTGCGAGATCGCCTATCGCTGGTTCTGCCCGCCGAACGGGATCGTCCTCGATCCCTTCGCCGGCGGCTCGGTCCGCGGGATCGTCGCATCGAGACTCGGCCGGCGATATGTCGGGATCGAGCTTCGTCCCGAGCAGGTCGCGGCGAACGCCGCGCAGTTGAACCTTGCCGATGGTCCCGAGCCCGAATGGCGCCAAGGTGACGCGCGCGAGATCGCGCGGCTTGCTGCCGATGTCGAAGCGGACCTGATCTTCTCGTGTCCGCCGTACTGGAATCTCGAACGCTATTCGGACGATCCGGCCGACCTGTCGAACATGG
>Ga0182742_1000053_pt1 | contig 242415 bp, 229 predicted proteins | sample eDN5th37CBELigMG_FD_128880 | JGI IMG/M metagenome (GOLD analysis project Ga0182742, IMG submission 128880) | Enriched Miracle-Growth compost microbial communities from Emeryville, California, USA - eDNA 5th pass 37_C BE-Lig MG (version 2)... ... | reverse complement strand
GAGGATATGGAGGCTATCGCTCATGCCAGATCCATCGCGATCAAGGTCGAAGGCAGCAGGCGCGCTGCGACCTTTGACGAGAAGGATATTGCCAAAACCTTCATCGCGAACCTCGCGGCATTCTATGCCGAGAAGATCGTTCGGTAATTTGTGGTTGAGTTCAACGCCGGTTGAGCTTTGCGCCTTGTATTGGGCGAGCCGAATGAAGGGCTAGCACATTGCATACGAAGCGGATGCCGCTCCATCGCGCGCTGATCGCGGTGAGCAGAAACTGTATCAGAAAAAGAGCGGCACCGCCCCATTGCGCTTCCCTCGAAGCCCCCGCCCAGAAAAGGAAAAGCGGTGCCAAGGCAATGAACGGGAAGCTAAGTGTCGCCATATCACGATACATCAGGAAGTTGCGATGAACCTCGGTGATTTCAGGCTCATTCTCAACCAGCTTGTATAGCTGATACCAACGGGCGTTCTGTTCGCCTTGTCCGGATGGAGGTTTCCCGATGTGCTTGGTGAGCTCTTTCATGTCGATGCGAGCATCATCAAGCGCAAACTTAGTGAACACTTCACACCCTGGAAGCCAACCATACGGTTTCCAGTAAACCGCCATGCATTTCAATTTGTGGGGCAAGACGTTCACGAGCAACAGCACGCCGACCGGCACGATGATTGTTATCAGCAAGCGCCAGTTGGCGAGCCGAGAAAGCTCGGTCTCAGAGATGTCTGGCACCAGAAAAAGCAGGATTAAGGCAATATCGGCGATTGCCAACATCCACAGCCATTTTTGGTAGTCGGCCTTGAGGGACTTGCTGCTCATCCGGCGCATTCCGTGTCGATGAAATAGGAGCCGTCGCTGCCGACGGTGAACTGAATCCAGCCATCGCGCCGCGTGGTCAACACATGCCGCGCCTTCATAGTTGTCCTTACTGTTACACCTTGGTCGCGCGTAACCCGTCGATAGTCAGGAACCATAAGTTGCGTTTCATGGCGTATGGGCTTGTCGGAAATGACCACAGCATCCGGCACAACCCAGTTGAACACGTCTTGGCAGAAGCCGCTTTCTCGTCCGTGATGGGATGCGACGAGGATATTCGTCCCACATAGAGCCGCCCTGAAATCGGCGCGTTGAAGCAGTGCCTGCCATCCCGCCTTTTCCAGATCGCCGGGAAAAAGAATTTTGAAGCCTACGAATTCGATGAACACGACCAGACTTAGGTCATTGGTATCGGTGAATTGAGGATATGGATTGAAAAAGCAACGCGCTGTGATGCCACCCATGTTGGTATTGAATGGCAAATTCGTCGGCGTGTTGTATGCGGAGCAGGCCTGCACATACCATTGAGCATCCGCCGATACAGGACCACTGATGGACTTGATGGCATACATTTCAGAGCCAGAGTAAGTGGGGTTGCGAAATAGGGTGTCAACGAAGATGCCCTCCTGCTCCAGCCCCTTGAGGTCCGACATATGATCTTGATCGGCGTTGGTAATGAACAGGTAATCCAGCGTGCTTCGATTCAAGCCCTGCCGAATAAACGTGCTCGGGCGCCACTGCGTTGTGCAACCAGAATCAATCATGGCCAATCGGCCAGCAATTCCGTTCACCAACGGGTGGAGCATGGCGCATGCTCCATGCTCAACGTCCCAAACCCGAAGAACCATTTCCCCCACTGCATCCCCCAAAAGACCAGATGTGTTCAAGATAAGCTTTCTAGTCTGATGTTCAACATATGTTCGCCTTAGGCCGCAGGACGTGAGATTGGTGATGCCGTCACGTTGGCACAGGGTTGCAGGTGCCGCCAATTGCGCTCGACAGGTAGCGTTGGCATCAAACCGTTGGTTTGAACGTCTTGGCAAAGAATGCGTTTTTTATCAATGCATTAGGAAATCCTAAGACGTAAGAGTAAGCCCATCATAAGCCGCTGTGCTCCAATATCTCGGTTGGAGTTGTTTTCATTCCGCCGATCGGTCAGAAATTACTCCGGTAAGCTGGCTGATTCGAAGGGGGGATGTCATCGCGAGGATAGAATGCCGATCGGCGCAGGCCGGGGTTGCCTCGGCGTGGGTTGATATTGATTGCATCACCGATGCGGAGGTGATGCAGTTTCATCGAGAACTCGATAATAGAATTGCCGGAGGCGGGCAGGTTTCGAACGCCGTAGCCGCCGTGTTCGCCGAACTGACGGAGCACTGCCCCAACGCCAATCCAAGCGACCTTTGGCACCATGTTATCTACCGGCATCTGTTGTCACAGGGCTGGAGCGATAACCGCTGGAAGCGAGTATCCGGCTTCGCGCTCGAACGTGCGCTTCAGCTTGTCTATCAGCCCCGGCTTACGTCGCTTGGCATCCGGATGCACATCGTCAGTGCGGCAATCGCCAATGCATACCTGTCGAAGCTTGGCATCGTCGGCTTTCAAGCGTCGAAATTCGACATGTTCCTTGAAGGGCTAATCGAGAAGGAAGGCGGCCTGTTCGGCACGACGAAGGAATGGGTGGTATTCGGGTCCGCTCACGTCAAATCGAGCATAGCCGAGCGCATTCAGGATGATGTACCTGCGAGTCTCGCATTCATGGAGCGCGGCCTTACTTCAATCGCGATCACTATGGACGCGAAAAGCTACCCGCCACCGCACGGTCAAGGAATCAACTATGGTGAGTTGGGTGGGCGGAGCATCGGCGTCGAAAAGGACCGAATCAAACGTCGCTACGTCGAGAATGACGGTCAGTTCGACGCAATGTTCTCATACAATCTCCGCACTCCAGAAAGTCCCGCGACCACACCATCCGGTAAGCGGATCATGACACTTGGAATGCACGAACAGCAACCCGATAAGCTGGTGGCCTTCCTTGAAGCACAGTGGAAGGCATTCGCCGCAGCGAACGACTTGAAGGCTATCCGAACCTAAGCAACGGTTGACGGTCATCGCTCGATTGTGTGTTGGCGATGTTGCACATGGAAGGATCAAGTTCGAAACCGACAAAGGCAAAACCGAGGGATTGCGCGGCTCGTGCTGTGGTCCCGCTACCCATAAATGGATCGCACACGACTGCACTTGGCTGAAGCGCTGAAGCCTCGATGCATTGCAAAGGTAGGTCGGGAGGAAACGTCGAGCAGTGGGGTAGCTTATTCGGCGTTTGCTTTAACTCCCACACTGAGCCTACGGGTGGCTTCACACGGAACGCATGGCGCTCGCTCTTGGCGAATATGTAAATTCCTTCATGACGTCGATGGGGGCGGCGGCAGATACCTTCGGGAAGTGGGCGCGATTTGACCCAAACAACCTCGCCTCGAAACAGCCAGCCCGCATCACCCATCGCTGTAACAATACGATAGGGGATTGCCAGCAGGTTCCCATATTGGAGAAAGCCGGCGTCCTTATCGATGAACGCGCGGCGACGACCCCGCGCTTTAGTGTAGGCGGAGTTATTCTTGTCGAGCCCCTTGCCCTCAACACCAAGCGAACTGTGAACATAGTCCTCTTCGCGCCAATTGATCGGCGTGTTGTATGCATCTCCAACATTGAGCCAGAACAGGCCCGATGGCTTGAGGCACCGCATAGCCTCGTTCAGTATTTCAACTAGGTTTTTGACATAATCGCGCGGGTCCGGTTCTAGTCCCAAACCGCCGTTCCCTCGCTGTCCCCAATAGGGCGGAGATGTGACGAACATATCAATGCATTCGTCTGGCATGGCCTTGAGGCCGGTCAAGCAATCGACGTTATGAGTTGCGTTGAGCGACCATGGGCCGAGGGTGTCGTTCTCTGAGAGTGGAGCGGACTGATTCATAGCCCTACTATCCCCGCGTGACCGGATGGAGGTCAAGGACAAGTCAGCCGATCTTCCACATTTGTTCCAGCGTCCACGCTTACGATAAGCTTACAAATGCAAAAGGTGCCTTTTCCGGAAGGCGCGCTGCTGCGTATAGACTGCTAATTTTATTGGAGAAAATGGTGGACGCACTAGGGCTCGAACCTAGGACCCGCTGATTAAGAGTCAGCTGCTCTACCAACTGAGCTATGCGTCCATCCGGCGGCCGATTGGTGTTTGGACCGTGGAGCCCGCGAATCGCGGGAGGGGCCCATATAGCGGTTGTCGCGGCGCTGAAAAGGGGGAGATCGGGCTTAGGTGGCCAGGCCGGAGTGGCCGGCCTTGCGCGTCCAGCGTTCGACCATCATCAGAGTGCCGATGCAGATCATGTTGGTCATCATCGACGATCCGCCGTGGCTCATGAACGGCAGCGGGATGCCCACGACGGGCGCCATGCCGGTGACCATCATCAGATTGATCGCCACGTAGAAGAATATCGTCGCCGTCATGCCTCCGGCCAGCAGGCACGAGAAGCGGTCGGGCGCGCGGCGGGCCACGGTCCAGCCCCAGCGCAGCACGATGCCGAATACCAGCAGCACGAACAGGCCGCCGACGAGGCCCCATTCCTCCGCCATGGTGGCGAAGACGAAATCGGTATGGGGTTCCGGCAGGTAGTTGAGGTGGCTTTGCGAACCCTGGCCGAAGCCCTTGCCGAATACGCCGCCAGAGCCGATCGCGATCTTCGACTGGGTAATGTGATAACCGGCGCCCAGCGGATCGCTTTCGGGATCGAGGAACGTCGTCACGCGCTTGCGCTGATAGTCGTGGAGCGCGAAGAAATAGGCGAGCGGCGCCCCGATCAGCGCCGCGAGGCCGCCGCCGACGAACCATTTGGCGGGAATGCCGGCGAGGAACATCATCACCACCCCGCCGAAGCCGATCGCCAGCGCGGTGCCGAGATCGGGTTGCAGCAGCACCAGCACCATCGGAAAGCCGATCAGCACCCCGGCCGGGACCAGCGCGCGCCAGGACGTGACCAGCCCGGCCGGGAGCGAATGATAGAACGCCGCCAGCACCAGCACGATCGTGGGCTTCATCAATTCCGAAGGCTGGAGCACCAGCGGGCCAAGGGTAAGCCAGCGCTGGCTGCCGCCGCCGATCGCGCCGATGGCTTCCACTGCCATCAGCAACAGCAGCACCGCGGCATAGGCCGGGTAGGCGGCGATCCGCACCAGATCGCGCGGGAAGTGCGAGAGGACCAGCGCCATGACGAGAAACAAGGCAAAGCGCGTCACATGGGACAGCGCATAAGGCTTAAGCGAGCCCCCGGCGGCGGAGTAGAGCACTGCCGCCCCGAAGCAGACCAGCAGGGTGAGCGGCAGGATGACCCGCCAGGGAATGCCGGCGAGCGGGGCGGGGAGGACGGCGAGCTTCATCGGGCGTTGTCCGCCGAGGAAGCGCTATCCGGCTCCGGCGCGGGCGCCACGGCTTCGGTGGCGGCGGCCGTGGGCTGGGCCGCCGCGGCGCGCGCTTCCGCATCCACCTCGCGCGCCACTGCGGCGGGATCGGCGGGGGCAGGGGGAACATCCACGCCGGCCGCCGCCGCATAGGCGGCATAAGTGGCATCGAGGCGCTGCTGCGCGGTTCCACCCCACTGCTTCTCCAGCGCGTGGAGCGCTTCCAGGCCCTTTGCCGGATCGAACAGGTAAGTCATGACGTCACGCGCGATGGGATAGGCCGCCCCCGAACCACCGCCATGCTCGATCACCACGGAGCAGGCATAGCGGGGATTGTCGAACGGCGCGAAGCAGATGAACAGGCCGTGGTCGCGATATTTCCACGGGCCGCCCTTGCCGCTGCCTACGTTGAGGCTGACGACCTGGGCCGTGCCGGTCTTGCCGGCGAGCAGCACGTTTTCGATCGGCAGGCGCGCGCGCCCCGCGGTTCCGGGGCCGTTGACCACGTCCTTCATCGCGGTCTGGATTATCTGCACGTGATCGCCGTGAAAGTTCATGCTTTCGAAGCCCGGCTTGCGCTTGTCGAGCGTGAGGCGCGGCATGATCTTGTTGCCGGTGGCGATGCGCGCGGTCATTACCGCCAGCTGCAGCGGATTGGCCAGCATATAGCCCTGGCCGATCGTGGCGTTGACGGTGTCGAAGTTCTGCCAGGCCTTGCCGTATTTCTGCAGCTTCCACGCCGGATCGGGCACCGTGCCATAGAACTGGCTGGCCACGGGCAGCGGAAATTCCTGCCCCATGCCCAGGCGCCGCGCCATGGGGGCGATTACGTCCATGCCCAGCCGCTGGGCGAAGTGATAGAAATAGACGTCGCAGGACTGGTAGATGCCCTTGGCCATGTCCACCCGGCCGTGGCCGCGGCGGTTCCAGCAGTGGAACACGCGGTTGCCGACCCTTAGGCCGCCGGCACAGGTCGTCGTCTCATGAGGGTCGAGGTTGGCCTCGAGGAAGCTCATCGCCACCATCGGCTTGACCGTGGAGCCCGGCGGATAGAGCCCCTTGAGAACCTTGTTGCGCAGCGGCACGCGCTCGTTCTGGCTGAGCATCTGGTATTCGACGCGGCCGATACCGTCGGAGAAGCTGTTGGGATCGAAGCTGGGCATCGAGGCCATGCACAGCAGGTCGCCGGTCAGGCAATCGATGACCACGACCGAACCGCTCTCCAACCCGATGCGGCGCGCGGCGTAATCCTGCAACGGCCCATCGACGGTGAGCTGGACCGGCTTGCCCTGGATGTCCTCGCGCGTATCGAGATCGCGCACGATGCGCCCGGTGGCGGTGACTTCCACCCGGCGGGCGCCGGGCTGGCCGCGCAAGGTCTGCTCGAACTGTTTCTCGATGCCGTCCTTCCCCAGCTTGAAGCCGGGTGTGACCAGAAGCGGGATCGGCTCCTTCTCGTATTCTTCGCGCGAGGCGGCGCCGACAAAGCCGATGAGATGGCCGACCGCGGGCCCGGTGGGGTAATAGCGTGAATATCCGCGCTGGGGGACGACGCCCGCCAGTTCCGGCAGGCGGACGCTGACCGCGGCGAACGTATCGTAGTCCAGCCCATCGGCGACCGGCACCGGCTGGAAGCCGGCGGCCTTGTCGATCTTGTCGCGCAAGTCCTGCAATTCCACGGGCGTGAATTTGAGCAGGCGAGCCAGCTCGGTCACTTCGCGGTCAGGGTCCTGCAGGCGGTCCGGAATGATGTCGATGCGGAAATCGGCCCGGTTGGAGGCGAGGGGAGAGCCGTTGCGATCGAGGATCCAGCCGCGCCGGGGCGGAATCAGCGACAGGTTCACCCGGTTGCTTTCCGACTCCATCTTGTATTTTTCGTTTTCGGCGACGGCGATGTAGCCCATGCGGGCGGCCAGCAGCAGGCCCACGCCGCCTTGTATCGCGCCGACAACGAAGCTGCGGCGATCGAAGCTCTGGGCGAGTGTGCTGGGCGAAAACCTCGGACGCATCCCAATCTCAGTCGATGCGCCGCACGCGCATCAGGCGAAGCCGATCCAGCATGGCGACGGCGCGGGCGATGATGGGAAAGAGCACGATGGAGAGCAATAGCTGCGGGATGATGACCGTAAACTGCACCAGTGTGAGCGCCGCGCCTGAAAACAGGGCGGCCAAGGCGATATAGACGGTCAGCATGGCCGATGCGGTCAGCCAGTCGAGCCAGAAATTGCGCCAGGGAAAGCGCGCTTCGATCACTTCGATGGCGAACAGCGAAAGCGAAAACAGAAGAACGCCGCTGCCCAGCGGTTGCCCGGAATAGAGATCGTCGAACAGGCCCAGCGGCAGGCCGGCCCACAGCGGCAGCAACCCGGGCCGCAGCAGCCGCCACGCCAGCAGCAGCATGAAACCGAGCGGCGGCAGGAGCGGGGCGGGCGCGATGATCGGCAGCCACGGCGTCAGCGAGCCGAGCATGATGGTCACCCAGGGGAGCCCATAAGCGAGCAGCGAGGACTGCGTGCGATTGATCCGGCTGCCGAAGGGATCGCGGCGGGCGCGCGGGTTGAGCTGTTCCATCAGTCGCCGCCGGATGCCTCGCCCGCCTCTGGCGGCGCGGTGCCGAGGACGGCTGCGGCATCGGGTTGCCAGATCGGCTCCACCACCACGACATCGGTGGCCGCCGGATTGCTGAGCAGGCGGGCAATGGCGCCGTCGCGGGTTATTTCGGTGGCGACCGCCACGGCGATTCCCGGCCGGAATAGCCCGCCGGAGCCGGAAGTGACGAAGACGTCGCCCTCCTTTATCGGATTGATGCCGAGATTGACGAGCCGCAGCCTGAGCGAGCCGTCGGAGCGGCCTTCGGCGAAGGCGATGACATTGTCGGTCGCGCGCCGCACCGGCACCATGCTCTCGCTATCGGTCAGCAGCAGCACGCGCGAGCTGCGTTCTCCCACTTCGAGAATGCGCCCGACAAGGCCCATCGGCGAGCTCACCGGCATGCCCCGGCGCACACCGTCCGCGCGGCCGGCGGAAAGATAGCCGATCCGGCGCGCGCTGGAGGATGTGGAGCCGATCAGCCGGGCAACGGCGACAGGCTTCGCGTCTTCTTCCGTGAGCCCGAGCACGGCCTTCAGCCGCACGTTTTCCTGGCGCAGGGCTTCCGCTTCGGCGAGCCGGACGCGCGCGACGCGCATTTCTTCCTGGAGCGCGGCGTTGCGGCTTCCCGCGCGGTAATAGGCGGCGACGGCTTCGAACACGTTCCGGCTGCCGGTCCGCGCCTCGGCCCCGGCTTCGCCCACGGGGGAGACGGCATCGCCCGCCACGGTGCGCAGGTCCGTGAACGTGCCCGGCCGCAGCAGCGATATCGCCAGCAGCGCGGCGCCGAGCAACACCCCGGCGCCGGCCAGGACATAGCCGGTGAAGACGCCGAGCTGCGCCTTCTTGTTGCTTCCGGAACGGCGGTTCGCGGGCGACGCCATACCGCCCTGTCCCCTCTTTACTCGATCACGATGTTCAAGCGGTCATCAGGACGCCGCGATACACCGGGTCCTCCATCGCCCGGCCGGTACCCAGCGCGACGCATGACAGCGGGTCTTCGGCAACGCTGACCGGCAGGCCGGTCTCTTCCTTCAGATGATCGTCCAGCCCGCGGATCAGTGCGCCGCCGCCGGTGAGGACGATGCCCTGGTCGACGATATCGGCGGCCAGTTCCGGGGCGGTGTTCTCCAGCGCGATGCGCACGCCTTCCACGATGGCCCCGATCGGTTCGCTCAGCGCTTCGGCGATATTGGCCTGGTTGATGGTGATTTCCTTGGGCACGCCGTTCACCAAGTCGCGGCCCTTGATGATGATCTGTTCGCCCACGCCGTCTTCCGGCACGGTGGCGATACCGTAATCCTTCTTGATCCGTTCCGCCGTGGCATCGCCGATCAGCAGGTTGTGATGCCGGCGGACGTAGGACACGATCGCCTCGTCCATCTTATCACCCCCGGTGCGCACCGAGGTGGTATAAGCCAGGCCGCGCAGCGACAGCACGGCGACTTCGGTGGTGCCGCCGCCGATGTCCACCACCATGGAGCCGACCGGCTCCGTCACCGGCATGTCGGCGCCGATCGCCGCCGCCATGGGCTCCAGAATCAGGAAGACTTCCGATGCGCCGGCGTTGCTGGCCGCGTCGCGGATCGCGCGGCGTTCCACCGAGGTGGAGCCGGAGGGCACGCAGATGACGATTTCGGGATAGCGGAACAGGCTCTTCTTCCCGTGAACCTTGCGGATGAAGTGCTTGATCATCTCTTCCGCAATTTCGATGTCGGCGATCACGCCGTCACGCATCGGGCGGATCGCCTCGATGTAATCGGGGGTCTTGCCCATCATCAGCTTGGCGTCGTCGCCCACGGCCTTGACGCGCTTGATGCCGTTGATCGTTTCGATGGCCACCACCGACGGCTCGTTCAGCACGATGCCACGATCCTGCACGTACACCAGGGTGTTGGCCGTGCCCAAATCGATCGCCATGTTGGGCGAGCCAAGCTTGAAGAATTTCGAAAAGACTGAACTCATCGACTGATCCGTGTCTAACCGTGGCAACAGGAAAGCCGGCGAGCGAGCGGCGGCGCCAGCCGGGTGATGCCGGAGGCCCTAACCAAATCTTCGCGGAATGGCTAAAAATTTGTGTCGATAGGGGCAGGGTTTTGCACCGCTTGGCTCGAAATGGTCGCGCTTGGGCGTTACGAGCGCGGATATGGCCATAATTCGCCGCCTTCCCGAGACGCTCGTCAACCGCATCGCGGCAGGCGAAGTGGTCGAGCGGCCGGCTTCCGCGCTCAAGGAACTGATAGAAAACGCGATCGACGCGGGGGCCGCGCGGATCGGCGTGAGCATCGCCGATGGCGGCCTTTCGCGCCTGGAAGTGACCGACGATGGCTGCGGGATGAGCCCGGACGACATCGCCCTGGCGCTGGAGCGGCATGCGACGTCGAAACTGCCCGATGAAGCGATCGAGCAGGTCGTCACCCTCGGCTTTCGCGGAGAGGCGCTTCCTTCGATCGCCAGCGTCGCCCGGCTGACGCTCGAAAGCCGCCCGCGCGAGGCGGAGCAGGGGTGGAGCCGCACGGTCGATCACGGTGCGCTCGCCAGCGAGGGGCCGGCGGCGCTGCCGCCCGGCACGCGCGTGCGGGTGGAGAACTTGTTCGCCCGCGTGCCGGCCCGGCGCAAGTTCCTGCGCAGCGAGCGCAGCGAATATGCCGCCTGCCTGGATGTCGTGCGCCGGCTGGCGATGGCCCGGCCGGATATTTCCTTCCATTTCGAGCATAACGGGCGGCGTATCCTGGGCCTTCAGGCCGGGGAGAAGCTGGAAGCGCGCGTGGCCGGGATCGTCGATCGCGCGCTGGCCGACAACAGCGTTCCGGTGGATCTGGAACGCGGCGCCATGCGCCTGAGCGGTGTGGCCGGGCTGCCGACCTTCAATCGCGGGGTGGCCGATCACCAGTATCTTTTCGTCAACGGCCGGCCGGTGAAGGACCGGTTGCTGACCGGCGCGGTGCGTGGCGCCTATGCCGGGATGCTGGCGCGCGATCGCCATGCGGTGCTGGCGCTGTTCCTGGACCTGCCGGCAGAGGACGTGGACGTGAACGTCCATCCCGCCAAGACTGAAGTGCGGTTCCGCGATGCGGCGGGCGTGCGCGGCTTCATCGTCTCGGGCTTGCGGCAGGCGCTGGCGACCGGCGACCAACGCAGCGCGCAGACACCCGATGCCGGGGCGATGAGCCGCTGGCAGGCGGAGCCGGCACGCGCCGCCGAACCGGCCGCCGCGCTGCGATCCATCTTCTCCGCGCGGGACTGGGCCGGCGTGTCGCAGCCTGTGCGCGAACCGGCCTCCGCCTGGCGCGGCGCGGAGGGGGCGAGCGTGGCCGATCCGCCGGCGGGCCGGGCGGAGCCGTCCGCCCCCCTGCCGGACGAGGCGGAGAGCTATCCCCTGGGCGTGGCGCGGGGGCAGGTGGCGCTGACCTATATCGTCGCCGAAGCGGCAGACGGCCTGGTGATCGTTGATCAGCATGCTGCGCACGAGCGGCTGGTGCTGGAACGCTTGCGCGCCGCGCGCGAGGCCAGCGGCCAGCCAGCCAGCCAGGCGCTGCTGATGCCGGAGGTGGTCGAGCTCGACGAACCCGATTGCGATCGCCTGGAGGAGCAGCAGGAACGCTTCGCCGAAGTGGGCCTGGCGATCGAGCGCTTCGGGCCTAGCGCCATGCTGGTACGCGCCGTGCCCGCGATGCTGGCCGGCGCCGAGCCCGCGGCCTTGTTGCGCGACGTGGCGGATGATCTTGCCCATCACGGCGACGGCCTGTTGCTGGCTGAAAGGATAGAGCACGTGCTGGCGACGATGGCCTGCCACGGGTCGGTGCGCGCCGGCCGGCCGCTGTCCGTGCCCGAAATGAATGCGCTGCTGCGGGAAATGGAGCGCACGCCGCGCTCGGGTCAATGCAACCATGGCCGTCCGACCTGGATCAAGCTATCTATGGCCGACGTCGAGAAATTGTTCGGGAGGCATTGATGCGGCGGGGGATTTTTGCGCTGGGGCTGGGCCTCGGTGCCGCAGCGCTCGCGGGCTGCGGCGACGAAGTGTCTCCGGACGAGCAGGAGCGCCGGAACGAGCGCGATATCGCGCTGGTCGAAAAGGCCAATCGCGCGATGCCGCCGTTGCGGCAGGTGACGCCCGAACCCCTGCTTTATCCGGACATCGAACGCTACGACCTATACGGCGAGGCATGCAGTTATGCGCCCGGGACGAGCCTGGGCGTGCGGGTGTTCGCCCGTGAGGCGGATGCCTTCGTGAAGATCAACGGCCAGATCGAACGTTTCGCGGCCGATCCGGGCTCTCGCGAGCTGCCGATGCACACCCGCTCTCTCTACAACAGCAAGAACTATGCCCTGCGCTTGAAAGTCAACGAGGATGACGATGCTGGCGAGCGGGCCGAAGGCGGCTACGAAGGTTCGGTCCAGCTGTTCGACGAATATGGTCGGGTGGTTTACGAGGGAACCGGCGTCGCCCAGTGCAAGAGCAACTAGCGGACGCGTTTCACGTAAGTGCGGCCGTCGCGGGTCTCGACCCGGAAGTGATCGTCGGCGCGGAACAGGTCCGACAGCCGCTTGAACCCGTAATTGCGAACGTCGAAGCTCGATCGGTTGCCCGCCAGGTTGCCCACTTCACCGAGCAGCGCGAAACCGTTCTCGTCCCGCTTGGCGGCTTTCCACGCTGCGCCGAGCAGTTCGATCAGTTCCTGGTAGCCCGCCGTCTGCCCGTCGCCCGATTCGGCCGGCTCTTCCTCGGTCGCGGTGCTGATCAGCTTGTCCACGTCGATGTAGCGGGTGCAGGCGGTCTGGAAGGCTCGCGGCGCTTTCTCGCCGCCGAAGCCGTAGACGATCAGCCCATCCTGTCTCAGGCGAGTGACCAGGGGAGTGAAATCGCTGTCTGAACTCATGATGCCGAACCCGTCGACCTTGCCGCGATAGAGCAGGTCGATGGCATCGATCGTCATGGCCATGTCGGTGGCGTTCTTGCCTTTGGTCAGGTCGAACTGCTGGATCGGCTGCAAGCCGAAGCGGTGGGTGATCTCGCTCCACTTGCTGAGCGCCGGCTTGGCCCAGTTGGCATAGGCGCGGCGGATGTTCACCTGCCCGAGTTCGGCGAGCACGGTAAGCACCGGGTCGATCCCCGCCGGGCTGGCATTGTCGGCGTCGATCAGTAGGGCGATGTTCTTGAGCGGGTCTTCATCCATGGCGCGCGTGATGCCCGCGCGAAGGTTGGGTTGCAAGCTAGCTGGTCGAAACGAATTCGCCGGTGTCTTCGTCAAGCAGGTGCAGCACCCCTTCCGAAATGGCGAAGAACGCCCCGCGCAGCCGCAGCTTCCCCTGCGCCTCGAGCTGCGAGACGCAGGGGAAGGTCCGCAGGTTCTCCAGGCTGACCTTGACCGCCGCGTGTTCCATTTCCCGTTCGGCCGTGCGCCCGGTGGTGCCGTATTCCCGTGCGATCGGATCGCGCGCTTCGTCCAGCAGGGCGATCCAGTCGGCGATGAAGCCGCCCTTGCCGGGCTCCGCGCCGCGCAGTTCCTGCGTCAGCGCCGCCTTGCAGCCGCCGCACATGCCATGGCCCATGATCACGATCTCGCGCACCTTGAGCACCTGCACCGCGAATTCCAGCGCCGCCGAAACGCCGTGGCGGCCGGGCGTGGTCTCGAACGGGGGCACCATCGCGGCGATGTTGCGCACCACGAAGATCTCTCCCGGCGCGGCATCGAAGATCTGCGCCGGGTCCACCCGGCTGTCGGAGCAGGCGATGATCATCACCCTCGGCTCCTGCCCATCGCGAAGGGCGGCCCAGCGCTCTCGGCGCGGGACCCAGCCGGTATCGCGGAAACGACGGTAGCCCTCGATAAGGCTGGCGAGTTCGAGACTCGGGGCAATGGTCATGCGGCGGCCATGCAACCTGCCATTGCCACTGGCAAGGCGCTTCCCTAAGTGGCGTGCATGAACGATCTTTCGGCAGCCCCCCGCGTGCCGCGCGAGCGCAAGCCCGACTGGATCCGGGTCAAGGCACCGGTCAGCAAGGGTTTCCAGGAAACGCGCGCGCTGATGCGCCAGCTCAACCTGAACACCGTGTGCGAGGAAGCGGCCTGCCCCAATATCGGCGAATGCTGGACCCGGAAGCACGCCACGGTGATGATCCTGGGTGACGTGTGCACCCGCGCCTGCGCGTTCTGCAACGTCAAGACCGGGATGCCGCGCCTGGTCGATCCGCTCGAGCCAGAGCACGTGGCGCAGGCGGCGGCGCGCCTGGGGCTGGAACATATCGTCGTGACCTCGGTGGACCGTGACGATCTGCCGGATGGCGGGGCGGGGCAGTTCGTGAAGGTGATCGAGGCTATTCGCCGGGCGACGCCGTCGACCACGATCGAAATTCTCACGCCTGACTTTCGCGGCAAGATGCGCGCCGCGGTGGAGGCGATTTGTGCCGTGAAGCCGGACGTTTACAACCACAACCTCGAAACCGTTCCGCGGCTGTATCCGACCATCCGGCCCGGCGCGCGCTATTACGCCTCGCTGCGCCTGCTGGAGGAAGTGAAGCGCCACGATCCGGCGATCTTCACCAAGTCCGGCGTGATGCTGGGGCTGGGGGAGGAGCGGCTGGAAGTCCACCAGGTGATGGACGACATGCGCAGCGCCGATGTCGATTTCCTGACCATGGGGCAATACCTGCAACCCACGCCGAAGCATGCCAAGGTGGCGGAATTCGTCACCCCGCAGACGTTCAGCGCTTATGGCGCGATCGCCCGGGCCAAGGGGTTCCTGCAAGTGGCATCCAGCCCGCTGACCCGATCGAGCTATCACGCGGGTGACGCCTTCGCCGAGATGAAGGCCGCGCGCGAAGCGAAACTGGCCAAACAGCGCGGCTGATGCCCGGTATCCGCGAAACCCGCAGGCTTCCCTATACGGCGGAGCAGATGTTCGACCTGGTGGCCGATGTCGGCCGCTATCCGGAGTTCCTGCCCTGGGTCGTGGCCACTCGCGTGCGTTCGGATGACGGGCACGAGATGGTCGCCGACATGTTGGTGGGCTTCAAGGCGCTGCGCGAGAAGTTCACCTCGCGCGTCATCAAGGACCGGCCGAACCGGATCGAAGTGATCTATATCGACGGCCCGATGCGCGATCTGGACAATGTGTGGCACTTCCGGCCCGCGGAGGGTGGCGGCTGCGAAGTCGATTTCTGCGTCGATTTCTCGTTCAGGAACAAGATGTTCGAAATGCTCGCGGGGCAGTATTTCGATCGTGCGTTCCGCAAGATGGTGACCGCCTTCGAAGATCGCGCGGCCGGGCTCTACGGCAACAGCAGCTCCAGCGCGCAAAGCGTGGCCTGAAGCCGCACGTCCGCCCGGTCGGCGGCGTCGAATACCTTGAGCTCCGCTTCGGGCTTGTCCTGACCGCGGATGGCGCGGGCGAAGACCACGGTGCCCACGGGCTTGCTCTCGGTCCCGCCTTCCGGCCCGGCGATGCCGCTGATCGCCACCGCCACGTCGGCCTCGCTGCGCTCCAGCGCGCCCTGGGCCATCTCATAGACGCAGGCGATCGAAACCGCGCCGAAAGCATCGATGATATCGGACGATACGCCCAGGGATTCGGTCTTGGCCTCGTTCGAATAAGTCACGTACCCGCGATCGAGCACCGCCGATGAGCCGGGAATCTCGGTCAGCGCCGCCGCCACCAGCCCGCCGGTGCAGCTTTCCGCGACGACCACTTTGCGCCCGATGGCGGCGTTTTCGTCCACCACCCGGCGCGCAAGGTCGACCACTTCGCGGGGAAGGAGGGATGCGCTCATGGCCGGCCCACGAGCGGCAAAGCCACTGATGCGGCGGCCGGGGCGGCCGGCCGGGTTTGCGAACCAGTCACGTCATATCCTTTCGAGCGGGATCAATGTTGCCGCCGCCTGGGCCGCGATACCTTCCCCACGGCCGGTGAAGCCGAGCCGCTCGGTGGTGGTCGCTTTCACGCTGACAGCCTCTATCCCCACCCCCAGCAACTCGGCAAGCCTTGCCCGCATGGCGTCGCGATAGGCGCCGATCCGGGGCGCTTCGCAAATCAGCGTCAGGTCGACGTTGCCCACCGTGAAACCGGCCGCGCGGGCCAGTTCCACCGCATGTTCTACGAACCGGCTGGAAGGCGCGCCGCGCCATTGCGGATCGCTGGGCGGGAAATGCTGCCCTATATCTCCCGCCGCCGCAGCGCCCAGGATCGCATCGACCACAGCGTGCAGGCCCACATCGGCATCGCTGTGGCCGGAAAGGCCGCGCGGGTGATCGATCCGCAGGCCGCAGAGCCAAAGCTCCTCGCCCTCGGCCAGCCGGTGCACATCGAAGCCCGTGCCGATGCGCGGCGCTGGTGGCGATTCCATGAAATCTCCCGCGAAAGTGAGCTTGCGCAAGCGCTCGTCCCCATCGACGAGGGCCACGGGAAGCCCGGCGGCATGGGCGACCTGGGCGTCGTCCCCGGCCATGGCCTCGCCGGACCAGGCGCGGTGGGCCGCCAGGATTTCCGCATAGCGAAAGGCTTGCGGCGTCTGTACCCGGCGCAAGGCTTCGCGGTCAGCGCTTCCCGCCATGATCCCGTGCTCTGCGCGGGCGAGGCTGTCCACGACCGGCAGCACCGGGATCGCTGCCGGGCCGCTCTCCAGCGCTTCCAGCAGGCGGTCGATCACCCTCACCGGGCAATGCGGGCGCGCGGCGTCGTGGATCAGGACCAGGCGAGGGCCGGCGTCGGCGAGGGCTTCCAGCGCCGCGCAGACCGAAGCCTGGCGCGTGGCGCCACCCGTCACCAGCCGAATTCCGGGAAGGCCGGCGAGGGCCCTTTGCGCCAGGTCTTCGGCGCCCTGGGGGATGGCCACGGCTACGGGGGTGGCACCGGCGGCAATCATCGCCTCGGCCGCATGCCGCACCAGCGGCTTGCCGCGCCACATGGCGAATTGCTTGGGCACCGGCTGTCCCGCCCGCAGGCCTTGGCCAGCGGCGACGATCACCGCTGCGAACCGGTCATGGGGGGAATTCGCCATGGCGCACGGGGCGCTAGCGCCTTGCAGGGCCACGGGCAATCCATTATGGGCTGCCCAATTTTTAGGCATATCCGCACATGGCTTCGCTTCCTGTTCCGCCCCCGCTTCGGCCGATCGAGATCGGTCCCGAGCGGATCGATTGTCCGGTCGTCCTCGCCCCGATGACGGGCGTGACCGACCGGCCGTTCCGCGCGCTGGTGCGGCGTTACGGATCGGGGCTCAATGTCACAGAGATGATCGCCAGCCCGGCGATGATCCTCGAAACGCGCCAGAGCCTGCAGAAATCCGAATGGGATGCGATCGAGGAGCCGGTTTCGATGCAGCTCGTCGGCTGCGATCCCGTTTCCATGGCCGAGGCAGCGAAGCTCAGCCAGGATCGCGGCGCGGCGATCATCGACATCAACTTCGGCTGCCCCGTGCGGAAGGTGACGAATGGCTATGCCGGTTCTGCCCTGATGCGCGAGGTGCCGCTGGCGACAAAGCTGATGGAAGCGACGGTGAAGGCCGTTTCGGTGCCGGTCACGGTGAAGATGCGGATGGGCTGGGATCACGACAGCCTCAATGCGCCCGAACTGGCCCATATCGCCGAGGATCTCGGCGTGAAGATGGTCACCGTCCACGGCCGCACCCGCAACCAGATGTACAAGGGCGAGGCCGACTGGGCCTTCGTCGCCAAAGTCAGGCAAACAGTGGCGATCCCGGTGATCGTCAACGGCGACATCTGCGGGATCGAGGACGCCGCCCGCGCGCTGGAGCAATCCGGCGCGGACGGGCTGATGATCGGCCGCGGCGCCTATGGCAGGCCCTGGCTGCTCGGCCAGGTCATGCATTGGTGGCGCACGGGCGAGCGCCTGCCCGACCCGGCCATGGACGAACAATACGCCGTGCTTGTGGAGCATTACCGCGCGATGCTGGCGCATTATGGCGAGGATGTGGGCGTAAAGGTCGCCCGCAAGCATCTGGGCTGGTACACCAAGGGGCTGCCCGCCTCGGCCGAGTTCAGGAACCGGGTGAACTTCATCGACGATCCGGCTCAGGTCCTTGGGGAACTGGAACGCTTCTACGAGCCGTTCCTGCGGCGACGGGCCGCGTGAACGAAGCCGCCGCCGGCAATGTACCCGCGCCGCGCGAGCAGATCGCCGGCCTGACTTTCGCTCTCGTCCTCCTGACGCCCGATCATGTCATCGCCCAGGTCAATCCGGCGGCCGAAAGCCTGATCGGCCGTTCGGCCCGCCGGCTCGTCGGACGCGGGTTCCTCGATGTGGTCGGCTTCGACGATAGCGCGATGATCGACCGGCTGATGGGGGAGGAGGCGCAGCTCGTCGCGCGCGGATTGACGATCCGGGTCGATGGCAGTGCCCAGCTGGTGAACATGACCGTGTCCACCCTGACGGCGCATCCGGGGTGGCGCGTGGTCACGCTGTCCGACGCCCGCCAGGGCGACCGCTTCAGCGAGGAAGACCGGGCAGGGGCCTTGCGCGGGCCGGCCGTGCTCGCCCACGAGATCAAGAACCCGCTTTCGGCGATCCGCGGCGCGGCGCAGCTCGTCGCCCGCAAGCTGGGGGAAAGCGACCGCGCGCTCACCGATCTCATCACCGACGAGGTGGACCGGATCGCCCAGTTGATCGACCGGATGCAGCGCCTGGGCCGCGAGCAGCCCGAGCCGGTGGGGCCGATCAATCTCCATGCGGCGATCCGCCGCGCCTGCGAGACCGTCAACGCCGCTTCGCCCGCGCCGCTTCCCCTGCGCGAAGAATTCGATCCCTCCCTGCCGCCCGTGCTGGGTAACGAAGGGGCGCTGGTCCAGGTGCTCATCAACCTGATCGGCAACGCGCGCGACGCCTGTGCCGAAGCGGAGAAGCCCGAGATCGTCATCCGTACGCGGTTCGTCAGCGGGCTGGTGATGAACGTGATCCGCCTGGGCCGGCCGATCAAGCTGCCGATTGAGGTCCAGGTCAGCGACAACGGCCCCGGCGTCGATCCGGCACTGCGGGACCATATCTTCGAACCCTTCGTCTCCAGCAAGAAGAATGGGCAGGGGCTTGGCCTAGCGCTGGTCAACAAGCTGGTGCGGGACATGAACGGGCGCATCAGCCACGAGCGCGACGAAGCGGGCGGGTGGACGCATTTTCGCGTGCATCTGCCGATGGTGAAGTAGGAGAAGCGAATGGCAAGACGCGCCCTGCTGGTGGAGGACGACGCCGCGATCGCGACGGTCATCACCGCCGCGCTGGAGGACGAGGCGTTCAGCGTCAGCCGGTGCGACAGCATCGCCGGGCGCGACCGGCTGCTGGCCGAAGGCGCGTTCGACGTCATGCTGACCGACGTGGTGCTCGCCGATGGGGACGGGATCGCGTCGCTCGGCCAAGTTCACGAAGCCTATCCCGACATGCCGGTCATCATCCTGTCGGCGCAGAACACGCTGGACACGGCGGTGCGGGCGACCGGCACCGGCGCCTTCGAGTATTTCCCCAAGCCGTTCGATCTTGACGAGCTGATCCGTGCGGCCTGCCAGGCGGCCGATTCCCGCGGCGGCGCCAGCGCGGAAACGAGCGAGCCGGGAGAGGGCCTGCCGCTGATCGGCCGCAGCGCGGCGATGCAGGACGTCTATCGGATGATCACCCGCGTGCTGCGCAATGACCTGACGGTACTGATCCTCGGCGAATCCGGCACCGGCAAGGAATTGGTGGCCGAAGCCATCCACCAGCTCGGCGCGCGCAAAAGCGGGCCCTTCGTGGCGGTCAACAGCGCCGCGATCCCGCGTGAGCTGATCGAGAGCGAGCTGTTCGGGCACGAGAAGGGGGCGTTCACTGGGGCGGTTGGGCGCAATATCGGCAAGTTCGAGCAGGCGCATGGCGGCACCCTGTTCCTCGACGAGATCGGCGACATGCCGCCCGAGGCGCAGACACGCCTGCTCCGCGCGCTGCAATCGGGCCGTATCCGCCGCGTGGGCGGGCGTGAGGAGATCGCCATCGACGTGCGGATCGTGGCCGCGACCAATCGCGATCTTCTGCCGATGATCGCCAATGGCAGCTTCCGCGAGGACCTTTATTATCGGCTCAACGTGGTGCCGATCCACTTGCCACCCCTGCGCGAGCGGCAAGGCGACGTGGAGCCGCTGGCGCGCCATTTCCTGCGGCTTGCGGCGAAGGAAGGGCTGCCCCGGCGGGCGCTGTCACGCGAAGCGGTCGCCTTGCTGGAAGCGCAGCGGTGGCGCGGCAACGTGCGCGAATTGCGCAACTTCCTGTTCCGCGCGGTGCTGCTTTCCCGGGAAGACACGATCGATGCGCCCCTGATCCGCCAGTTGCTGGCCGATCGGCGCGAGGCCGAGGCAGCGCCCGCCACCGGTGATTTCAGCGGGGCACTGGCAAGCTGGCTTGGCGCCACGCGTCCTTCATCGGGGACGCTCTATCACGAGGCTCTGGCCGCCTTCGAACGCCCGCTGTTTGAGCATGCGCTGCGCGAAACCGGCGGCAACCAGCTACGCGCCGCGCAACTGCTGGGGATCAATCGCAATACCTTGCGCAAGCGGCTCGACGATCTGGCGATCGACCCCGAGGTTTTCGCCCGGGGATGAGCGCTTCGCCATTCCCGCATGGGGAACCCGGATTTTGAGCGCCGCGCGCGCCTTTAGAGCATGATCGCCTTTAGTTGAAAATGACGATTCAGTAGGTGATCAGGGCGCAGCCTCGCTAGGTTCCCGCATCTGGGGAATGACGAAGGGAGGGGGCGGGCTTACTTCTCCTTACCGCCCACGCCGTACGTGATCGCGGCGTTGCGGGTCTTCTGGAAGTCTTCCACGCTCATGCCCTTCATCGCGGCATAGATGTGGATGTTGCCGACGCCGGTCACCGCGCCGAGCTTTTCGAGCATGAAGAAGATCACGCCATAGCGGATCATGCCGATCCAGTCGCGCCGGCGGATGAGATCGCGTTCCTCGTCGGTCAGGTCGGCAGCGGCGAGCGTGCCTTCCTCGTCCTCCCGGAAGGCCTTGCGCACGTCCGGATCGATCAGCGAGTGCAGGAAGTGGTTGATGCGATAGCCCTTGACCGACCGCTCGATGGTGAAGGGATAGGTTCCCTCCAGGCTCTCGGCCCCGTCCCAGTTCCACTCCATGCGTTCGCGCAGCGCTTCATCGCTTTCGGGCGGCGTGGGCTCGGGCTTTTCTTCCAGGATCATCGTGGCGATCGGGGTCATCGAAGGCAGGAAATAGGCCTTGTGCGTGCATTCGACCTCCTCCGACAGGGCGCCGCGCATCATCATCCACATGACGACTTCGGCACCTTCCCAACCGCCCAGTTCGGCAAGCTTGGCGATCGGATAGTCGAGCAGGGTTTCCGGGTGCTTTTCGAGCCGGTCCATGAATTCCATGTCCCACTCGGTATTGTTGAACCCGTTGCGTTCGCCGTGGACCTGGTGGCTGAGGCCGCCGGTGCCGCAGATCGCCACCTTGATGTCTTCGGGGTAGGACTGGATCGCGCGGCGAAGCGACTTGCCGAACTTCCAGAAGCGCCGCGCCGAAGGCAGCGGCACGGTGAGCACGCCGCAGGCGATCGGCAGGAGCCGGGCGGCCCAGCCCTTGTCGTCATGGTCGAGCAGGACGGACAGCGGCGAGAAGGCGCCGTGATCCAGGTTCTTGCCCTGGAAATAGGACAAGTCGAATTCGTCGGCGACCATGGCCTTGGCGATATGCTGGGCGAACTTCGGGTCGCCCTGGATACGCGGCAGATCGCGCGGGCCGCCGCCTTCGTCGGCCGGGCCGTAGCTCTCCCCCACACCCAGCGCGAAATGGCTGTAATGATCGAAGAACGCGGTCATGTGGTCGTTGTAGATATAGACCAGCACGTCCGGCTTCTTGTCGCGCAGCCATTGCTGAACGGGCTCATAGCCTTCGAAGATCGGCTTCCACACCGGATCTTCGAACTTCTTCGCATCCTTGGCGAACGCGATGGTGGGGGTATGCGACGTGGCGATACCGCCAACGATGGTTGCCATGATGCGGGCCTTTCCTTCCATCCCGCGCACAGGGCCGCGCGAGAACGCTCGATTTTCTTATAGTATGGCATGGGGAAGAGGCTTGCGGCAAGTCAACTTCCACATAGGCGAAGGTTTCGCATATCCGAAATGAAGCGGGCGGAGAGGCTGCCGCCGCTCCGCCCGCCGAAACTTCGCTTCCCGAAACGGGGAAGGGCGCCTGGCTCAGCTCAAGTGCTTGGAAACCGCGGCGGTCATCTTGAACATCGAAATCTGATCCTTGCCGATGACTGAGCCGAGCTTGGCATCGGGATTGATCTGCCGCTTGTCGTTCTTGTCCTGCAGGCTGTTCGCCTTGATGTAGTCCCATACCTTCGAGGTCACTTCGGCGCGGGTCATGGGACCCTTGCCAATCACGTTCTCAAGGTCTCCCGACAAGTTCACGGGCTTGTTAAGCGCGTTGTTCTTAGCGGCCATTCGTATTCTCCCTTTCTCCATAAAATGCGCACGGCGGATCACATTCCGTCGTCGTCTTCCCAATCGAGATCGTCTTCATCTCCCCCGCGAGCATAGGTGCCCGTCAGCGTCGCGGCGGCAAGCACGTGCCCTTCCATTGCCTCGATCAGGTCGCCGCGGCCGGCACCTGGCATTAAATCCAGCGAAATGTCGAGCGCGAAGAGCTGAAACACATAATCGTGCGGCCCATGGCCGGTTGGCGGATCGGGCGGAAGCCATTCGGAATTGCCGAATGAATTCTTCCCCACACGCGGCGGCACCTCTCCTTCCAGCAGCTGGCCGCGCTGGGGCGCGAGGCCCCAGACGAGCCAATGGCAGAAGGGCTGGGGCGTCGGCGCATCGGGATCTTCGACGATGAGCGCCAGCTCCGCGGTTCCGGCCGGCGGGGCGGTCCAATCCAGCGGCGGGGCCACGGCGTCATCCTCGTCCGCGGTAAAGCACGGATCGAGTTCTTCCCCATCGTTGAAGGCGGCCGAACGGATCGCGAAGCCATCCCGATTGAGGAGGGCTTCCGTCCCCAGGCGGGCGAGGGCCAGCTTCGCATGGCCGGAACGGACGTTGCGCAGGGCCTTTCCAAGCCAATCCGGGACGTGTTCGAGCATTTTGGCCTTTGGAATGATTTACGCCTGCGGTTCTTGCAGCCTGTGCCAAGCGCCCTCGATATTGGCAAGGGAGGCCCCCTGCGTATCTGTCGACGGATTGGCTCCTTTTGCCGCATCTTCCACAACGATGTGGAGCCAAGGCGCCTGGGCGCTTGCCTAGCCGGGCGCCACGAATATAGCCTGCACCGGATTTTCGGAGGGGCAGGGTGTTGCGGGACTTCGCTTTTTCGACTCGCGCGGCCCATTCCGCGCTGGTCGCCGGTTGTCTTGCCATGCTCGCTGCCTGCGGGGGCGGGGAAGCGGCTACGCCTTCGCCCAGCGCCACGATAACGCCCACGCCCAGCGCCACACCCACCACCAGCGCCTGTTCATTGACCGCGCGGCGGAACTGGGCGCTGGCCCAGTTGCAGGAATGGTATCTTTTCCCCAGCCTGCTCAACACCGGGGCGAACGCCGCGGCCTATTCGACGGTGGACGCCTATATCGACGCCCTGGTTGCCCCGGCGCGGGGGCAGAACCGTGACCGCTATTTCACCTACCTGACCTCGATAGCCGAGGAGGAGGCTTATTACGGGCAGGGCGCGACCGCCGGTTTCGGGATGCGGTTCATGCTCGATTTCGGCAGCCGGCTGCTGGTGAACGAAGCGTTCGAGGGAGGCCCGGCGCTGGCGAACGGGATCGATCGCGGGGTCGAGATCCTTGGAATCGGGACGGACGGCAGCAATATCCGCAGCGTTTCCAGCATCCTGGCATCGGGCGGTACGGCGGCCCTCGTCTATGCGCTCGGCCCCGATACCAGCGGCACGACCAGGGTCTTCCATCTCCGCGACCAGGCGGGGGTGGAACGGAGGGTCACCCTGGCGAAGAGCACATTCACGCTCGACCCGGTTTCAGACCGCTATGGCGCCAAGGTCATCCTGGATGGGGCCAGGAAGGTCGGTTACATCAACCTGCGCACTTTCATCGGCCCGGCGAATGACGATCTGCGGGCGGCCTTCGCCGACTTCAAGGCGCAGGGCGTCACGGAACTGATCATCGACCTGCGCTATAACGGCGGCGGGCTGATCTCGGTGGCCGAATTCCTGGGCGACCTGATGGGGGAGGGGCACGCCGGGCAGGTGTTCGATTATACGACCTTCCGGGAGTCCAAAGCCTTCCTGAACACAAGTCACAGCTTCCGCTCCTTGCCGGAAGCGATCGCACCGACAAAAGTCGCCTTTATCGCCACCGAGGGGACGGCTTCGGCCAGCGAACTGGTGGTGAACGGGATGGTCCCTCATCTGGGCACTCAGATGGCGCTCGTCGGCACCAACACCTATGGCAAGCCGGTGGGGCAGGTCGGGGTCGATCGCCACGAATGCGACGATCGCCTGCGCGTGGTCGCGTTGAAGACGGAGAATGCCGATCACCAGGGCGAATACTACAACGGCCTGGCCACTACCGTGCCGGTCACCTGCAGCGCGACCGACGATATTTCGCATCCGCTGGGCGATCCGGAGGAGGGGATGACCCGCGTGGCGCTCGATTTCCTCGCCGGGCGCAGCTGCACCTCGATCCTCGCCGCCACGGCGAGCGCGTCGATAAGCGGCGTGAAGACGGGCGGGGGTAAGGCGCTGCTCATCCGCGCCGCGCCGCAAAGCACGCCGCAGCGCGAGATGCCCGGCGCGTTCTGATTTCCGGAACACGCTCCACCGCGGCCCGTTGGTTCGGGGGCGGGATAGCGGAGTTCGTTCCATGGCCCAGTACAAATGGTCGCAGGAGGTGACCGACCATTCCGATGCCCTCGATCTCGAGCATGGGGTGTTCACCAAGCACGATCCGGCCGAGATCGCCCGCTCTCTCAAGCGATCGGCCGAGCGCAGCGAACGCCGCAAGGCCGATCCTTACCGTTCGGCGATGTCGATGCTCACCTTCTACATCAACCGTGCCGGCAAGGATCTCGACAAGAAGCAGAAGCAGGTGCTCGAGGATGCCAAGGGCGAGCTGCGGAAGGCCTTCGGGCGCGAAGCGGAGGACGCGCGATGATCCGCAAGCTGGCCTCGGGCCAATATCGACTCTATTCGCGCAAGAAGGATCCGGACACCGGCAAGCGCCGCAATCTGGGGACGTTCGATACGAAGGAAGCCGCGCAGAAGCATGAGCGCGAGGTGCAGTACTTCAAGCGCCACTGAACTCAGGCGAAGCGGAAGGCCGATACCATCCCGCCCAGCACAACTTCGCCGTAATCGTGTGTGCCGCGCGCATCCGATGCCCCTGCGGCGACCATCAATGGCAGCAGATGCTCCTCGCGGGGATGGCACAGCCGCGCCCAGGGTGCGCTTTCCCAGCGAGCAAGCAGTGCTGAGCGTTCCGGGGCCTCGGCTTCGGCGACGGCGGTGAGCCAGGCGTCGAACTCGCGCGAAGGCGCTTCCACTCGCGGATCGCCCATGGCGCGCAGGTTGTGGAAGCTCATGCCCGAGCCGAGGATCAGCATCCCTTCGTCGCGCAACGGGGCCAGCGCGCGCCCGGCCGCCAGCTGTATCGCCGGATCGAGCGAGGCGTGCAGCGACATCTGCACCACCGGGATCGCGGCCTCGGGAAAGGCGACCTTGAGCGGGACGAACACCCCGTGGTCGAAGCCGCGTTCCCCATCGAGCGCTGCCGGCAGCCCGGCCTCGCCGATCAGGTCCGCCGCTTGCTTCGCCAAAGTGGGCGAGCCCGGCGCGGGCCAGGTAAGCTGATAGGTTTCCGGAGGGAATCCGTAATAGTCGTAGATCAGCGAGGGCGATTCCACGGCGGAAAACGTGAAGGCCGGCGCTTCCCAATGGCCCGAAATCACCAGGATCGCGCGGGGCGGTTCGGGGAGGCTGGCGGGCAGGGCGCGCAGATAGGCCTCCATCCCCGTCCACATCCCCTGGGGATCGGGCATGAAGAAGCAGGGTCCACCACCATGCGGAATGAACAGGCTGGGCTGACGATCGGGCATGCCGGCTCTCTAGAGGCGATCCGCACCGATACCAATGGTCACGGTTGGTCCGCCCCCTCGAAGGGCTGGCGCTCGGTCCATCCGCAGCCGGCGCGGGTATCCTTGCCGATCTCCAGCGTGATGGTGAAGGGATAGCTGCGGTCGGACATGCCGTCGCTGCACGCCAGCGGGGTGGCCATCATCACGAATTCCTCGCCGCCGAGCATTCCCGTGAAGGAAACCCCGCCGCGCCCGGCGAACCGCTCCACCTGAACGGCCTGGCCGGCCTGGTCTTCCGGCGTGGTATAAGTCAGCGCGCTGCCGGTCACTTGCCCGCCCCAGAAAGGCTCTGTCCCCACGAAATGGAGCGTCTCGCTGGCGGTGATGCCGTCGTAGGGCTGGCTGTCATCCGCCGCGCCGTTTGCCGGCGCTCCGTTCGGCTGCTGGTGGCAGGCGGCAAGCAGAAGGATTGCCGTGGCGAGGATGGATCGGCATGATGTCATGGCAAGGCAACCTTTTGCTGCATTCGGGTGTTCCCGCAAGCGGAGGCGTTGTCGGGTGGGAGAGGGCAGGCATGGCACGGACAAGGCGCACCCGCATACCGATCATCGCGAAACTCGCACCGGCGGTGGTCGTGGCCGGAATGGCGCTCGGCTGGCTGCTCGGCTCGGCCGCCGATCCGATGATGAAGCAGCGCGCCGAATCCGGCGGAGACGCGGCTCTCCGTTCCTCGTCCGCGTTCACGCGCCCGGCGGACGGAGGCTGGCCCGCTTTAGGTTCCGACGCGCCGGATGCCTCGGCAAGCTACCGCCCGAACCTCGATTATGATGCCGTCGTCGGCGCCGAGTGGGCTTTCCCCGAGGCGTCGGACGATGCCGACTTCGCGCAACCGTCCTCGTCCGACGATGCGTTCGAGGCGGCCGGCAAGGCCGAGCAGGCGGCCGAAGACGCCACGGCCGCCCTGGCAGCCTCGACACCGGATGAACCGGCGGTGGAGCCCGAGGCGCGCAAGTCCGCGCTCGCGCGATCGGGGCTTTATTGACGCCCGGCATTGAGGCGCAGCGCGTTGTCCCCGGCTTTCGGCACCTTGTGGCCGAAATTGCCTTGCAATCCTGCAACAGCATTGTTGTAACACTGCAACGATGGCTTCTTCCCCCGAGCCAATTCGACAGACCTCTCGCCGCACTCCCCGCTGGTGGCGCCGGACGCTTGTCGTCTCGCGCAGGCTGAATTTCTACCGCGCGCTGGAGATTGCCGCCGCGGCCGCCCTGGTGGTCATGCTCATCAGCTCGTACCTGGTGCTGGCCGAGGGGTCGGAGCCGAACAAGCCGGTTCCGTCGATCCAGGCGGCGGCGATGCTGGTGGGGACGCTTATTCCCGCGCTGGGCCTGATCGTGCTGGCCGGCCGTCGCATCGCCATCCGCCGCGCGGGCGGGACCAGCGCGCGGCTGCATGTCAGGCTGGTGTTCTTCTTCTCGCTCGTCGCGGCGATCCCGACGCTGCTGGTGGCCGTTTTCGCCAGCGTGCTGCTGCAATCGGGCCTCGGCTTCTGGTCCAATTCCCGCGGGCTCCTCGAAAGCGCCAACCAGCTCGCGCGCGGCTATTACGAGCAGGCGCAGGATGACGTGCGTCTGGAAACCGAGATCATGGCCGACGACCTGCGCGACTATCTGCGCCAGGTCAGCATCGCCAGCATCGATTTTCGGGACAATTACGGCTATCAGGCCGTCTATCGCGGCTTCAGCGAAAGCGCGATCCTCCAGCAGGCATCCGATGGCGGGATGCGCATCGTGGCGATCGTCGATCCGGCGGAAGATACCGCGCGGCAGCGCATCACGCCGGAAACGCTCAACCGCCTGAGGCAGGGCGAACAAGTCGTCATCACCGGCAGCTTCCAGCGGATCGAGGCGATAACCCTGATCGACCGCCAGGCGCGGCTCTATCTGTACAATGCGCGGCAGGCGAACCCGGAAGCCCTTTCGCTTTACCGGAACGCGGGCACTGTCCTGAAGGATTACGAAGGGCTGACCCAGCGCGCGCGCAAGCTGCAATTGAACTTCAACCTGATGCTGTTCGGCGCTTCGCTTGCGCTTGTCTGGCTGGCGGTGTGGTTCGCGCTGCGCTTCGCCGACCGGCAGGTGAAGCCGCTCGCCGACCTGGTCACCGCCGCGCGCGAGGTGGGCAGCGGCAACTACGCCCTGCGCGTGGGCGGCCGCACCGGGGCTGACGAGATCGGCCTGCTCAACCGTGCCTTCAACCGCATGACCGCGCAGATCGAGCGGCAGACCGATGCGCTGATCGGCGCGAACCAGCAGCTTGCGGAGAGGCGCGCGTTCATCGAGACGGTGCTGCAATCGATCACCGCGGGCATTCTTTCGGTCGATCCGGAAGGCCGGATCCTGCTGATGAACAATTCGGCCCAGCAACTGCTTCTCGAACGGACCGGGCCGACCCCGCTGGGCCTGGAGCTGGAGCAGGCCGCCCCGCAGATCGCCGCGCTCGTCCGCAGCGGTGCCAGCAGCGGCATCGTCCAGTACAGCAAGCATGGCGAATTGCTGACGCTGGCGGTCAAGGTGGCGTCCGTCACCGAAGGGCACGTGATCACGTTCGAGGATATCACCCGCCAGCTGCTAGACCAGCGGCAGGCTGCGTGGTCGGACGTCGCCCGGCGCATCGCCCACGAGATCAAGAACCCGCTGACCCCGATCCAGCTGGCGGCCGACCGGCTGAAGCGCCGCTATCGCAAGCAGATCGAACAGGACGGCGAATTGTTCGAGGAGCTGACCGGCACGATCGTGCGCCAGGTGGGCGACCTGAGGAAGATGGTGGACGAATTCTCCTCGTTCGCTCGGCTGCCCAAGCCGGTGTTCCGGCAGGAGGACGCGGTCGACCTGGTGCGCCAGGCGATGTTCCTCCAGGAAGTGGCGCATCCCGAGATCACTTATACCTTTTCCGCTGCCGAGGCGGTGCCGCCGATCGGGTGCGACCGGCATCAGTTCGGCCAGGCGATGACCAACGTGCTCAAGAACGCCGCCGAAGCCATCGAAGCCCGCGCGCGGGAAGCGGATCTGGATTTCCGCGGGCGGATCGAAGTGGCCGCCGAAGTGGACGACAGGTTCCTGACCCTCTCCGTCACCGACAACGGCGTCGGCCTGCCGCAAGGGGGGGAGAGCATCATGGAACCCTATGTGACCACGCGCGAGAAGGGCACCGGCCTTGGCCTCGCGATCGTGAAGAAGATCGTGGAGGAGCACGGCGGGGAACTGCATTTCGCCGCCGCACCGGGCGGGGGCACCTGCGCGACCTTGCGTTTCGCCCGCGATCCGCTGGCGGCCGGCGCCGGTAGCGAGGCGGCCGAATGATTGCCTTTTCGTTTCGATGGGAGTTGATTTGATGGCGCTCGATATCCTTGTCGTCGATGACGAACAGGACATCCGGGAACTCGTTGCCGGCGTGCTGAGCGATGAAGGCTACGATTGCCGCACGGCGGCCGACAGCACCACGGCGCTGCGCCTGATCGACGAGCGACGGCCCAGCCTGGTGCTGCTCGACGTGTGGCTGCACGGCAGTGCGATGGACGGGCTCGAAGTGCTCGATGCCATCAAAGTGCGCGAGCCGCAGTTGCCGGTGATCATCTTTTCCGGCCACGGCAATATCGACACCGCCGTTTCCGCGATCGGCCGCGGGGCGGCGGATTTCATCGAGAAACCGTTCGAGGCGGAGCGCCTGCTGCTGCTGGTCGCCCGCGCCACCGAGACGGAGCGGCTGCGGCGTGAGAACGCCCGGTTGCGCGAGGGCTTCGGCTCGGCGGAGGAATTCACCGGCAATTCCAGCGCGATCAATACCGTGCGAGCCACCTTGAAGCGCGTGGCCAATACCGGCAGCCGCGTGCTGATCTCCGGCCCGGCGGGATCGGGCAAGGAAGTCGCCGCCCGGCTGCTGCACAGCTGGAGCCCGCGGGTCGACAAGGCCTTCGTCATCGTCAATTCGGCGCGCATCACGCCCGAGCGCTTCGAGCAGGAACTGTTCGGCGAGGAAGCCGATGGCAAGCTGGTGCTTCCCGGGCTTCTGGAAATGGCCGATGGCGGCACGCTCTATTTCGACGAGATCGCCGACATGCCGCTCAGCACCCAGGCCCGCATCCTGCGCGTGCTGACGGAACAGAGCTTCGTGCGCGCGGGCGGCAACCGGCAGATTCGGGTGGACGTGCGCGTGGTGTCTTCCACCGCCCGCAACCTGGAGAAGGAGATCGCCGAGAAGCGCTTCCGCGAGGACTTGTTCTACCGGCTCAACGTCGTTCCGCTCGCGGTGCCTTCGCTCGCCGCGCGGCGTGACGATATTCCGGCGCTGGCCGATCATTTCTTCACCCGTTACGCGCGGGAGCAGGGCCTGTCCGCGCCGGAGCTGTCGCCCGAGGCGCTGGCGGCGCTCCAGGCTTACGATTGGCCCGGCAACGTCCGCCAGTTGCGCAACGTGGTCGAACGCACGGTAATCCTCGCCCCGCGCGACCGCATGGGGCGCATCGAGCCGGACATGCTGCCGGAGGAGATCACCGGTGCCTCGTCGGACAACGGCGTCGGCATTTCCGCGCTGATGGGCGTCCCGCTTCGCGAGGCCCGCGAGAGCTTCGAGCGCGAATACCTGCGGATCCAGATACGCCGGTTCTCGGGCAATATCTCCAAGACGGCGGGGTTCATCGGCATGGAACGCTCGGCCCTGCATCGCAAGCTCAAGCTCCTTGGCATGAGCGAGCGGGGCGTGGCGGCCGAAGAGTAAGCCGCGGGAACCAGTCGTTCCATTTCCTGTTTGCCGAAGGACGAGCCAGACTCTAGGTTCGGGGCAGACGTCGGTTGTCCGCTTGCTGTCGCATCCGGGCACCAGAATGCGGATCGCGCAATGCGGCCCGCCAACAATGAGGAGTCAGTTGAATGACCAAGGGAACCCTGACGGCTCGCGCCCGTCCCGCACCGGAGCCCGCCGCGCCGCCTGCCGGCAACGGGGGTAATGGCAAGCCCGCCAATCTGCAGGATCTGTTTCTCAACCAGCTGCGTCGCGACAAGACGCCGGTGACGATGTTCCTGGTCAAGGGCGTCAAGCTCCAGGGTATCGTTACCTGGTTCGACAATTTCTCTATCCTGCTGCGGCGCGATGGCCAGTCACAGCTGGTCTACAAGCACGCGATCTCCACGATCATGCCCGGCGTGCCGGTGGATGCGGAGCAGTTCGGCGCCGGGGGTGATGGCGGCAAGAAGCAGCGCCTGCTCCAGGATATCTTCCTCTCGCGCGTGCGCGATGCGGGGGTCCAGGTGACGATGTTCCTGGTCAACGGCGTCATGCTGCAGGGGCGTATCGCCGCTTACGATCTGTTCTGCATGCTGCTCGAACGCGAAGGCTTCGTGCAGCTCGCCTACAAGCACGCGGTCTCCACGATCCAGCCCGCCGCCCCGGTGGACCTGACGGCCGATCTGGGTGACGATGAAGGTGACGGCGCCTGACCAACGGCGAGGACATCGAAGGCGAAGTCAGCCGCGGGGCGCGGGCCCTCGTCGTCTGTCCCGACATTCGCTCGCGCCGCAGCGCGCAGGACCCGGAGGCGCGGCTTGAAGAGGCCAGGGGGCTGGCGCAGGCGATCGGCATCGTGGTCGCGGACGCCTTCGTCGTGCCCGTGCGCGATGTGCGTGCCGGCACGCTGTTCGGCGAAGGGCAGATCGCGCGCATCGCCACGGAATGCGAGCAGGAACAGGCCGAACTGGTCATCGTCGATGGCGCGCTCACCGCGATCCAGCAGCGCAATCTGGAAGAAAAGCTGGGCCGCAAGGTCATCGACCGGACCGGGCTGATCCTGGAAATCTTCGGGGAACGCGCGGCGACGGCGGAAGGCCGGCTGCAAGTGGAACTGGCCCATCTCGATTACCAGCAGAGCCGGCTCGTGCGCAGCTGGACCCACCTGGAGCGTCAGCGCGGCGGCTTCGGCTTCCTGGGCGGCCCCGGCGAAACGCAGATCGAGGCGGACCGGCGGATGATCCGCGCACGCATGGGCAAGCTGCGCCGCGAGCTGGACCAGGTGCGCAAGACTCGCGAGCTGCATCGCCAGCGGCGGGGCAGGGCGCCCTGGCCGGTGATCGCGCTGGTCGGCTATACCAATGCGGGCAAGTCCACGCTGTTCAACCGGATGACCGGGGCCGGCGTCATGGCCGAGGACCTGTTGTTCGCCACGCTCGATCCGACGATGCGCGCGATCGAGCTGCCGGGGGTGGAGAAGGCGATCCTCTCGGACACCGTGGGGTTCATCTCGGACCTGCCGACGCAACTCGTCGCGGCGTTCCGCGCCACGCTGGAAGAAGTGACGGCGGCCGACGTGATCCTGCATGTGCGCGACATCGCCAATCCCGACAGCGCCATGCAGAAGCGGCAAGTGCTGGACGTTCTGGCCACGCTCGGCATCATCGAGGGGGAGGGGGCCGAGCCGACGATCCCCGTGATCGAGCTGTGGAACAAGTGGGACCTGCTCGATCCCCAGCGCCGCCAGGAGCTCGAGGCCATCGCGCAAGGCGATCCCGATGTGCTGCCGATCTCGGCCGAGACGGGATATGGCGTGGACGCCTTGCGCGCCTTGCTTGGGGAACGGCTCACACGCGGCGCGCGGCTGCATTCGATCACCGTTCCGGCGAGCGACGGCGCGCGCATTGCCTGGCTGCACCAGCATGGCGAGGTGCTGGCCGACCATGAAGCCGGCGAGGGCGACGGAGGCCCGCTGCGGCGCATCGACGTGCGGCTTACCGACAAGGAATGGGGCCGCTTCGAAGCGCTCGAGCCATCCGGCTGAGGCGCCTGCTCAGGCTTCCTCGCGCTTGACCTGCTGCCAAAGCGCTTCCTGCCGATCCAGCGGCAGATCGGCGAACCGGCCTTCCGCCATATCCTCCATGGCGCGATAACGGCGTTCGAACTTGTCGTTTGCCGCGCGCAGCGCTTCTTCCGCGCCGATGCCGTAAGCGCGCACGAGATTGACCGCTGCGAACAGCAAATCCCCGGCTTCTTCCAAATGCTTGTCGGGCGAAGCTTCCTGAAGCTCGCAAGCCTCTTCAGCCAGCTTGGCGGCCGGTCCGGCGGGATCGGGCCAGTCGAATCCTTCGCGCGCGGCGCGCTTTTGCAGCTTCTCGGCCCGAAGCAGCGCCGGCAGGCTGCGCGCGACGCCGTCCATCGCACTCTTGGCGCCTTTCTGCGCACGCTCGGCGGCTTTGAGCGCCTCCCAGCGTTGATCGCGCGCTTCGCCGGGTGGCGGCTCGTCACCGAAGATATGCGGATGGCGGGCTTCCAGCTTGTCCGAGATCGCCCGGGCGACGTCATCGAAGGCGAACTGGCCGGCTTCTTCGGCAATGCGGGCCTGGAACACCACCTGGAACAGGAGATCGCCAAGTTCATCGCGTATGTCATTGATATCGCCGCGCGTCACCGCGTCGGCAACTTCATAGGCTTCCTCGATCGTGTGCGGCACGATGGTCTCGAACCGCTGCGCGCGATCCCATTCGCACCCGCCCACCGGATCGCGGAGCCGGGCCATGATGCGGAGGAGGCGGTCGAGCTGTTCGGACATGTTAGGATGATAATAGATATTATGTTAAATAAAGGAAGTGACCCGGAGGGATCAGTGCCCTATTGCGACGAAAACCCCGGCCACCACCAGAAACACCGTTGCCCACGCCAGCGCCATCATCAACGTCTTCTTCATGTCGATCCGCTGGGCGCGGAAAGCGCTAAGAGCCAGGATCAGCCATCCGGCCAGCGCAACCAGCGAGATCCAGCTGATCTGGTTCACGCGACCAGCACCATGCCGTCATAGCCGACCACGACACCTGGCGGCAGTTCGCTGGAAAGCGTGGCGTAATCCATGCTCTTGTCGAGATGCGTCAGCACCGTGGTCCGCGCGCGGCATTGGCGCGCCATGTCCAGCGCCATCGCCAGGCTGGCATGCGTCGGATGCGGCTCGCGGCGCAGGCAATCGGTCACCAGGATGTCGATGCCGTCGAACAGGGCCAGCATCGCATCGGTAACTTCACTGAAGTCCGTCGCGTAAGCTATTGATTTTCCGTCAGCATCGAAGCGATAGCCGGTGCTGGACGTGGGGCCATGCGGCATTTCCACCGAGCCGACCGCGAAGCCCGCATGGATCTTCACCACGTCGAGCGTTTCGAGCTGGACGATCGTCGGATAGCCATAGCGGCCGGCGAAGACATAGCCGAACCGTTGCCGCAGGCTGCGCGCCGTTTCCGCGGAAGCGAAACCGGGCAACGGCGCATTGCGGCTGAAACGCATCGGCCTCAGGTCATCGATACCGTGGCAATGATCCGCGTGGTCGTGCGTCCAGAAGACCCCGTCCACTTTCTCGATGTCGTTGGCGAGCAATTGCTGCCGCAAGTCGGTCGATGTATCGACCAGCAGGCGGGAGCCTTCATTGCTTTCGACCATGATCGAAACGCGGGTACGGCGGTTCCTGGGCTCGTTCGGATCGCACTCGCCCCAGTCATTGCCGATGCGCGGCACGCCGGTCGATGTCCCGGAACCGAGCATCAGCAGCTTCACGGAACAGCCTTTCGGAACAAGTTGTAGAAATTGCGCGTGGTCCGCTCCGCCAGCATCTCCAGGCTGTCACCCCTCAGGCCGGCGACGAACTCGGCGGTCGCGCGAACATAGGCCGGCTCGCAAGTCTTGCCGCGATAAGGCACGGGCGCGAGGAAGGGGCTGTCGGTTTCCACCAGCAGCCGGTCCGCCGGGATCGCCGGGGCAAAATCCTGCAATTCGCGGGCATTCTTGAAAGTCACTATCCCTGAAAGCGAGATCGTGAGCCCCAGTTCCAGCACCTTGTGCCCGAAATCGGCCGAAGCAGTGAAGCAGTGGATCAGCGCGGGGAAGGCGCCCTTCTCCATCTCCTCGGCCAGGATCGCGGCGGTATCCTCTTCCGCGTCGCGGGTATGGATGACCAGCGGCAGGCCCGTCTGCCGGGCGACCGCGATATGACTGCGGAAAAGCGCGCGCTGCACGGCGCGGTCGGACTTGTCGTAATAATAATCGAGCCCGCTTTCGCCCAGGCCGATCACTTTCGGATGCGCGGTGGCCTCGAGCAGAGCCGCCTCGCCCAGATCGGCGTGCTGTTCGGCCTCATGCGGATGGATGCCGACGCTGGCCCAGACATCGGGCTCCCGCTCCGCCGAGGCGACCACCGCTTCCCATTCGCTGCGCCGGGTGGAAATGTTGAGAAAGGCCCCCACCCCGGCTTCCCGCGCGCGGGCCAGCACGGCGGGCTGATGCTCGACCAGCCCCTCGTAGTTCAAGTGGCAGTGACTATCGACCAGCATCAGGCGCCGGCCTCTTCGGGGGCTTCCAGGGGCAGCTCCAGACGGGGAAACAGTCCGACGGGCTGGTCGATCCGGTAATGGGCCTCGGCCAGCGACGAATACCAAGTTGAGCGGATGCCTTCGAACGTGCGCAGATGCTCCGCCACGCCCATTGCCTCGAGCAGCTTGCGCGCCGCATCGGGCATGACCGGGCTGACGGCCACGGCCAGCTCTGCGATGACGATATAGAGGGTCGCCAGCACGGTGCGCATCCGTTCGAAATCGGTCTTCTTCAGCGCCCAGGGCGCCTGCGCGTCGATATAGGCGTTGCAGGCGAACACCGCGCCCATCCAGCTTTCCAGCGCCTGCGAGAAGGCAAGCTGCTCGAACGCCGCCGGCATGTCCTGCGCGATCGTGCGGTCCACCAGCGCGAACAATGCCAGATCCTCGTCGGTCTGCTTGAGGATCGGCGGCAGCACGCCTTCGCAGTTCTTGTAGATCAGCGACAGCGTGCGCTGTGCCAAGTTGCCGAAGCTGTTCGCCAGTTCCGCATTGTTGCGATTGACGATCGCCTCATGCGACCAGCTCCCATCCTGCCCGAAGCTGAATTCGCGCAGCAGGAAATAGCGCAGCGTATCCACGCCATAGCGGTCGGCCAGCTCGCCGGGATCGGTGACGTTGCCCAGCGTCTTCGATTCCTTGACCCCGCGGTTGAGCAGGAAGCCGTGCGCGAACACCGCCTTGGGCAGCGCCAGGCCGGCGCTCATCAGGAAGGCCGGCCAATAGACGGCGTGGAAGCGCACGATATCCTTGCCGATCAGGTGCAGGTCGGCCGGCCAGAACTTGCCGAATTGCGCCGTGTCGTCAGGATAGCCCACGCCGGTGAGATAATTGGTCAGCGCATCGACCCACACGTACATCACGTGGTTTTCCGCGCCCGGAACCTTTACGCCCCAGTCGAAGCTGGTGCGGCTTACCGAAAGATCGCGCAGCCCGCCTTCGACGAAGCTGCGGACTTCGTTGAGGCGTGTCGCCGGGCGAACGAACCCAGGGTGGTCGCGATAAAGCGCCAGCAGCGGTTCCTGATAGCGCGATAGGCGGAAGAACCAGCTTTCCTCCACCGTCCATTCGACCGGGGTGCCCTGGGGAGACAGCTTTTCGCCCCCCTCCCCCGCGATCAGCTCGCTTTCGTCATAGTAAGCCTCGTCCCGCACCGAGTACCAGCCCTCGTAGCGATCGAGGTAAAGGTCGCCGTTGGCCTCCATCGCCTTCCAGATGGCCTGGCTGGCGCGATGATGCGCATCTTCGGTCGTGCGGAAAAAGCGATCATACGAGATATTCAGCTTGTCGAACAACACACGGAAATAGCCCGACATCTCATCCGCCAGCGCGCGTGGCGTCACGCCGAGGTCGCGCGCCTTCTGGGCCATCTTCAACCCGTGTTCGTCGGTGCCGGTCTGGAACCGCACCTCGCGCCCTTGCAGGCGCTGGAAGCGGGCCATGACATCGGCGGCGATCGTCTCATAGGCGTGGCCGATGTGCGGGCGGCCATTGGGATAGTGGATCGCGGTGGTCAGGTAATAAGGCTCAGCCATGGACCGGTTCCCTAGGCATGGCGACGGAGGCGAGCAAGGTGCCGATTTCCATCACCAGCAGGCCGGGATCGAAATTGTAAGTGGGGGCCTGGGCCGCCAGCCGCACGAGTTGGGCATGGGCTTCGCTCAGCGCCGGAAGCACCGCGACGTCCGTCGCCCGCATCCGCCCGGCGACCACCGCGCGGGCCAGATCTATCGCCGCGAGCTGGCGCCGGCGATCGGGCCGCGCGCCGATCGCTTCGGCCAGGCGCCCACGGCGGGCGAAGTCGGGATCGCCCTGATCGGCGATCTCGCGCATCAGGCGATGCAGCTCTGCCAGGTCCAGCTCCACGAAATCGAGCGCAACGCCGGGAGAGCCGCCGGCGGCGGCAATCGCCGCTTGCCTGACGGCGTCATCCGCCCGCGGTGCCTCGCGCCGCAGGATCGCGTCGATTTCCGCATCGTCCAGCCGAGGGAAGCGCACGATGCGGCAGCGCGAACGGATGGTCGGGAGCAGCCGCCCCGGCCGATGGGCGACGAGCAGGAAGAAGCTGCCGGCCGGCGGTTCCTCCAGGCTTTTCAGCAAGGCGTTGGCCGCGCCTTTTTCGAGATCGTCGGCCGGATCGATCACGATCGCCCGCCGCGAGCTGAGCGTGGGCCGCGTGGTCAGCCGCTGCTGCATCGCGCGGATCTGATCGACGGTTATGTTGCGCTTGGTCTGGTAAGGTTTGCCTTCGTCGCGCTTCTTCTCGTCATCGGCGGTGGCGGGCAGTGGTTCCAGCACGATCACGTCCGGATGGTCTCCGGTGATGCGCGCCGCGCCCGTTTCCGTGACGAGCTCGCGCGCGGCCTGCATGGCAAAGGCGGCCTTGCCCAGCCCGCGCGGCCCCGCGAGCATCCAGGCATGATGCAGACGCGGCCCGGCCACCGCGGCGTGCCATTGGCGCCAGGCCTCGTCATGACCGGATAGGGTCACCTCTCATGCCCCAGCAAGGGGGCCACGGCCCGCATGATCGCCTCATGCGTCGCTTCAGGCGTACCGGAGGCGTCGATCCGGACGAAGCGAGCAGGCTCTTCCTCGGCGAAGCGGCGGAAGGCCTGGGCGACGTGCTGGTGATAGCCGGCGTCGCGCCCGCCGATCGCGTCCAATTCGTCCCCGTCGCGCCGGGCGATCCGCGCGGCCACGGCCTCTTCCGGCGCTTCGAGCAGCAGGGCGAGATCGGGCAGCAGCGCGCCCGAGCCGATGCGATGGAGCGCGAGCAGGTCGGCATCGGCCATGCCCCCTCCCCCGCCCTGATAAGCGCGCGAGGAATCGAGGAAGCGATCGCATATGACCCAATGCCCGGCTTTCAGCGCCGGCCTGATTGCCCGGGCGACATGATCCGCGCGGGCGGCCGCGAACAGCAGGGCTTCGGCTTCCACCTTCCAGCCCTCGCCCGGCGGATGGAGCAGCAGCGAACGAATGGCTTCCGCCCCCGGCGTGCCGCCCGGCTCGCGAGTCAGCAGAACCTCGTGCCCCTGCCGCCGCAGCGTTTCCGCGAGCAGCCGCGCCTGGGTGGACTTGCCGGCCCCTTCGCCGCCTTCCAGCGCGATGAAGCGCCCGCGCGTCACGTCAGCAGGCCCAGCACGCCGTTCCACAAACGCATGACCGGATTGGCGCGCGAGACGGATTCGGCGGCGAGCAGCGGCACGTCATGCGGGGCTTCGCCGTCGACGGTGACGTGGAGGAAGGCGATCGGCTGGCCTTCGGTGATCGGCGCCTCGATCGGGCCGCGATAGCGCACGGAGAGCTTCACCTTTGCGTTGGTTCCCCGGGCCATGCTGGCGAGAACCTCCCCATCGGTGCGCAGGCTGACATGGCGCTTGTTGCCGTTCTGCACGCGGGCCTGACCGACGGGGGTGTGGGCCGGGAGCACCGGCCGGCTCTCAAACGCGTCGAATCCCCAGGTCAGCAACTTGCGCGCAGTGGTGTTGCGGATCGAAGCAGTGGGCGCGCCGGCGATGACCATGACCAGCCGCCGGGAGCCGCGCTGGGCGGAACCGAGGAAATTATAGCCTGCCTGCCGGGTGTAGCCGGTCTTGATCCCGTCCGCGCCGGCGATCACGCCGGTGATCGGATCGTGATTGTCCTGGGCGATCTGGCGATAGCGCATGCCGCGGTGGCCGAAATATCGGCGGTAGAGGCCGGGATAGCGGGTGGTGAGCGTTTCGGCGAGGATCGCCAGGTCTTTCGCGCTGGTATAAGTCCGCCCTTCGTCCGGCCATCCGTTGGGCGTGCCGAAATGGGTATCCTCCATGCCCAGCTCGGCCGCGTTGCGGTTCATCAGCGCCAGCCAGGCGTCCTGCGATCCAACGGCGGCAACCGCCAGGGCCACGGCGCCGTCATTGGCGGAAACCGTGGTGACGCCGAGGATGAGTTCCCCGACGGTCAGCCGGTCACCCGCCTGGAGGAACATGGTGGAGCCTTCGCCGGACCACAGCTCGGCCACTTCCTTGCTGACCGTGACCGGCGTGTCGGGCGAAAGCTTTCCCTCCTCGATCAGGCGGAAAGCCGTATAAGCCGTCATGACCTTGGTCACCGAGGCGGGCACGAAGCGTCGGCTGGGATCGCGCGCGTAAAGCGTCTGCCCGCTGGAGAGATCGACCAGCAGGGCGACCGGGATCGCCGGATCGACCGGCGCGGCAGAGGCGGCGGCCGGCGCAGCCTTGGCCGGTGCCATAGGAACAGGCGCCGGGGCGGCCCCGAGCGTGAGCACGGCCAGCGAGGCCATCACCATGGTCTTGATAGTCAAGTTCGCTCCCACCGCCGGCGCGACTGGCGCCGGAACGATCAGCCGGTCCCAGAGATTCGGGCATCGGTATAACCCGCGGTATGAACCTTGGCGAGCGAGGCATCGGCTTCTTCGGAGGACGAAAACGGGCCGTGCACGCGGGGGAAATATCACCGGAGAGACTGGCCGAACCCGGCCAATCTCAGCCGATGGAGAAGCCCGAAAGCGGCACCCTCACCGCGCAATCTCGTCCGCAAGCAGGCCCACGCTCATCGCGTAGTAGTTGGAGCAGTTGTACTCGAGGATGACCCTATAATTCTGGGTCAGGAGATAGCTCGGCGCGGCCGGGCCATCGGGCTCGAACAAGGCGGCCAGGGTATCGTCGGAAATCGCGCCCTGGGGGATTACGCCCAACTCGCGCCATTCGCGCACCGTCTTCCACTGGCTGTGGCGGACATGCACGCGCGGGCACGCCGGCGAAACCATCCGCGTCTCGATCGCGGCGCGGTTCACGCTATTGGGCGCATAGGCGCGGACGCCCCAGGGCACGCCCCGTCGCCAGCCGGCATCGCGGAAGTAATTGGCGATCGAATGCAGCGTATCGACTTCGCTGTTCCAGATATCGCGCCTGCCATCGCCATCGCCGTCGACGGCGAGCCGCAGGTAAACGCTGGGGAGGAATTGCGGATTGCCGAAAGCCCCCGCCCAGCTTCCGACAAGCTCGGAACGCGGGACGCCAGTGTCCGCGATCTTCAGCACGTCGATCAGTTCGGGTTCGAACAGCGCACGCCGGCGCCCTTCCCAGGCAAGCGTGGCGAGGGAGCGGACCAGGTCGAAATTGCCCTTCACCGCGCCATAGCTGGTCTCGTGCCCCCAGATCGCCAGGACGATCGGCTCCGGCACGCCATAGCGCGCCTCCACCTCGGCGGCGATCGGCCTCAACCGGGCATAGGCGCGCCGCCCGCCTTCGATCCGGGCGGCCGTGTTGTGATCGCGCAGATAAGGCGCAAGCGGCGGAAACCCGCTCGTATCGCCGCCCGAGAGGTTTCCGCGATCGAGCGCAACCACTCGGTCATTCGGAGTCAGTCCGGTGAGCATGGCGGAAATCGTCGCCTCGCTCACCCCTTCGGCACGCGCCTTGGCCGCGACTTGCCGCATGTAGGCATCGAACGAGCCATCCTGCGCGCAAGCCGGCAAGGCGGCGAGCGAAAGCATGGCAAGGGCGGAGAGCGTGGAAAGCAAACGGCGCGCGATCATGCCGTGATTGTGGCATGGCGCGCGCCGCCTGTGAATCCCCCGCGGCCCCCGATCTCGATGAACCGAGGGCCGCGCGCGTTTATTTCTGCGGGCTGGTCACCACCGCGACGTGATCGAGATTGGGGTAGAAATTGGGGTTCTTCTCCAGCATCTTCGGCAGCGGATCGAAGCCGCAGTTCACCTGATCGCCGCAGTTGGTGATTGTGTGGATGTAGCGGATCTTGCCGTCCTCGATACGGAACACGTGGGCATCGGGGCGCTGGCTCGGCCCCATCCGCAGCAGCACCGCGACCGAGCCGACCACCGGATCGATCACATAGCGGCGATCGGCCATCTCGATGTTCTCGGGCACGCCGACATTGCAGCTGTCGTCGGGCTTGCCCTTGCCGGTATAGGCGCTGCCTTCAAGCCGCGCGCAGGGCGTGCCCCACGGAACCTTGACCGACTTGTCCTTGAACAGATCGAGATAGGCGTCGGCCGCAGCCTGCAATTCCTCGCGCGTGTTGCGCTTGGCCTCGGGGATCTCGCTCCAATCCTCGCGCTGGGCGTAGTAGAGCGTCTTGTTCGCATCGAACAGCCAATCGTCCTTGTCGGCCACGATCACGTCCAGGCTGCTGACCGTGCCGGGCCCGGAGCCGGGGCCGCCGCTGGCGCGAATCACCGTGGCCAGCACATAGGGATGCTCGGGATTGGTGATGATGCTTTCGATATACACCGCGCAGGCCGTGGTGTCGTAGAACGAGCGATCCCAATCGATCTTCTGCGGCGTGGCTATCACGCCGCCGAACGACATCGAGGAAAGCTCGAAATTCTCGTAGTAATTGACCCATTCGCCCATCGGCCGGATGTGCATGATCGCCCGCCCGTCCGCCTGGGCGGCGCGGTACTGATCGGCCTTTTCCTGCAGCAGTTCGCGCGTGCAGCCGCGGCCGGCCTGCGCATAGGCGGGCGTGGCGAAGGCCACGGTGGCAAGCGCGGCTGCCGCGCCGATGGCGAAACGTTTCATGGTGTTCTGCTCCCCTCTCTGGATACGGGCTATGTCGGCGCCAGAGCGCTCTCGAATTGACTATCGCAAGGCCGCCGTGGAGTCACGGGGTGACAGCGCCCGCGTTCGAAGCTAGCGCCCGTGCAGCCACCTGCTGCAGCGGCATGGAAGCGTGTCCGAGTGGTTTAAGGAACTGGTCTTGAAAACCAGCGAGCGGGCAACCGTTCCGTGGGTTCGAATCCCACCGCTTCCGCCATGCGCCGCAGCGTGCATCGCTTTGTCGCCTGACCCCGCCTTAGCCGCAGGCCGCCCGCACGATCTTGCCGGTGGCCGGGTCGGTCTCGATCGTCACGCGTTCCCGCCGGTAGTCCAGGGTCACGCCCTGGCCAGGGGCGATCTGGCGCACGACCCTCGCGCCTGTTTTCTGCATTGCCTTTTGGTCGGTCAGGCGATCCATTCCCGTCAGACCCTCGGCGGCCCGGGGCCGGCAGAAACCTGAAGGGGCACCATCCGCGCCCGTCTGGCAAGCGGCAAGCGTGGAGGCGAGCACCAGCGCGGTGCCGGAAATCAGCTTCGTATTCATCTCAACTGTCCTTCCCTGCTCGTCATCGTAAGACCGGATCCGAGCGCCACAGGCCGTCCTCGCTTCGGCTGAGCCGCCACGTCCGTGCCGCCACCCGCGTGCCTTTCGCCGTGCGATAGGCCGGGACGGACAATCGAATGGCGTCGCCTTCGCTGCGCCATTCTCCGATGACGGTAACGCCGTCGCCAAACTCGACGAGGCATTCCGTTCCTTCGGTCCCCTCGTCATCGACGACAACGCGGCCTCCGCGAAAACCATGGCTGTGCGAGAAGGTGAAACGCACACTGGCCTTGCCCGTTATCGCTCGGTCATCATCACCTTCCTCGATTCGGATCGCTAAGCCGGGACATTGTCCTCCTCCGGAATGAATTCGGCCTTCTGGCCGCGCCAGTGTGCGCCGGCGGAATCGCGTGGGTGCGGCGGGTCCTGGTTGTGGACGGCCTGTCGGCGCCTCGGCTTCTGGCTCGGGTTGGCGCTGTCATCGAACAGCACGTCCTCGTCGGCGATTTCGTATTCCATCGGCGCGCTCCTTCCCTCGTGAAACGCGAGCCGGGAGCGCGCGTTCCGCGGGGGCGAGACCGACGATCGAGGCGCGATCAGATGTGGAGCGCGCGGCCGTAAGCGGCGAGGACGCTTTCGTGCATCATCTCGCTGAGCGTCGGATGCGGGAACACGGTGTTCATCAGCTCGACCTCGGTCGTCTCCAGCACCTTGCCGACGGTGTAGCCCTGGATCAGCTCGGTCACTTCGGCACCGATCATATGCGCGCCCAGCAGTTCGCCCGTCTTGGCGTCGAACACGGTCTTGATGAAGCCTTCCGGCTCACCCAGCGCGATGGCCTTGCCATTGCCGATGAAGGGGAAATTGCCGACCTTGACGGTGTAGCCGGCTTCCTTCGCCTTGGCTTCGGTCAGGCCGACGCTGGCGATCTGCGGGTGGCAATAAGTGCAGCCGGGGATGGCGCTGCGATCCAGCGGATGCGGGTGGACATCCTTGTTGCCCAGCTCCTGCGCGATGGCTTCGGCGGCGGTGACGCCTTCGTGGCTGGCCTTGTGGGCCAGCCATGGGCCCGGCACGCAGTCGCCGATGGCCCAGATTCCCTTGGTCTTCGTGCGGCCATATGGATCGATCTGGATGAAGCCGCGGTCCATTTCCACCAGCTTGTCGATGCCGATGTTCTCGGTGTTGGGGACGATGCCGATGGCGACGATGACGTGGCTGTATTCGCCCGTCTCCACCTTGCCGTCCTTGCCCTTGATCTTCGCCGAGACGCCTTTGTCGGAGACCTTCAGCTCCTCCAGCGCGGCGCCGGTCCTGATCGCCATGCCCTGCTTCACCAGCGACTTCTCGAGGAAGGCGGAAACGTCCGCATCCTCCACCGGGACGATGCGGTCGAGCATTTCGACCACCGTCACTTCGGCGCCCATGTCGTTGTAGAAGCTGGCGAATTCGATGCCGATGGCGCCGGAACCGATGACCAGCAGCTTGGTGGGCATCTCTGGCGGGGTCATGGCGTGGCGATAAGTCCACACGCGCTTGCCGTCGGCCGGGGCGAACGGCAGGTCCCTCGCCCGCGCGCCACTGGCGACGATGATGTGCTTGGCGGTGAGCGTCTCGGTGCCCTTTTCGCCCTTCACTTCCAGCGTATTGGCGCTCTTGAACGTGCCGCTGCCCATGTGAACGGCGATCTTGTTCTTCTTCATCAGGTGCGTGACACCCTGATTGAGTTGCTTCGCCACACCCCGGCTGCGCTTAACCACCATGTCAAGATCGGCCTCTATCCCCTTGGCAACGAGGCCATAATCCTGGGCGTGCTGCATATAGTGATAGATTTCGGCCGACCGCAGCAGGGCCTTGGTGGGGATGCAGCCCCAATTTAGGCAGATGCCGCCAAGCAGCTCACGCTCGACGATCGCGGTCTTCAGCCCGAGCTGGGCGGCACGGATCGCCGCGACATAGCCGCCGGGGCCCGATCCGAGGACGATTACATCGTATTCAGCAGCCATGAGAGCGCTCCGGAGAAAATGATGAGTGGGACACCGGCCAGGAAGAGCGCCGCAACGGCCCAGCGAACCTGGCGGGAATAAGGTTTCAGGCTGATCGCAATCGCCACCAGCAAAGTCAGGAGCGGAGTGGCCAGCACCGCCAGTACGACAAGCGCGAGGCCGCCGGTCGGGCTGGCCAGCAGCACTTGCGCGAGCAGCGAAATCAATAGCGCCAGCATGAACGCGGCCACGATCAGGATCGCCAGTCCGACGTTCGCCAACCGGAAACCGCGCACCCTTTGCCGCGAGCCGGGAATCACCGCTTCTTCCATCACACGTCCACCGGGCGGGGAAGCCCGCTGTCATCGATGGCGACGAAGGTGAACTTGGCTTCGGTCACCCGGGTTTCGGTGTCCTCGCTGCGGTGGCGGCGGAAGGCCTCGACGGCGATGGTGATGCTGGTGCGCCCCACTTTCTCGATATGGGTATAGACCGAGACTTCGTCACCCACCTTGACCGGCGCGTGGAACACCATGGCGTCAACCGCCACGGTGACCGCCCTGCCCTTCGCACGGCGCGCGGCGGTGAGGCCGGCGCCGTTGTCCATCAGGCTGAGCAGCCAGCCGCCGAAGATATCGCCATAGGCATTGGCGTCCGCCGGCATGGCGACGACGCGGATGGCGGGATCGCGCCGGCCGCTCATGCCGCCTCCGCAAATGCACGAAGGGCGTTGACGCTCAACGGAGGCCTAAGGCCGCGTGGCTTTCGGGCGTGCTCATCCGTAAATCGGCCGATTTTTCGCGCCGAGGCGTGGACTTCGGAAAAGGGAAGGCCACGCCGCATCGTGGCTTTCAAAAGCGAGGCCGGCGAGCCGGGGCAAGAAGTGCGGCGGTTCGTCATCGAGAGGGCACTGGCACATCCGGGCCCATGTAGGAAAGCGCCCGGCGCCGCCTTCAAGCCACCAGCCCCAGCGGCTTTTCGCACAGTTCCTTGAACACCTTCATCAGCTCCGCCCCATCCGTGCCGTTCATGGCGCGGTGATCGAAGCTGCCGGTGGCGCTCATCACCGTGGCGATCTGGAGGGAATCGTCGATCACATAAGGCCGCTTCTCGCCCGCACCGACGGCCAGGATCATCGCCTGCGGCGGGTTGATGACGGCATCGAACTGCTTGATGCCGTACATGCCCATGTTGGAAATGCTGGCGGTGCCGCCCTGGTATTCGTGCGGCTGCAACTTGCCGTCGCGGGCGCGCTTGGCCAGGTCCTTCATCTCCGTGGCGATGGCCGAGAGCGACTTCGTGCCGGCATCGACGATGATCGGCGTGATCAGGCCGCCGGGGATCGCCACCGCGACGGAAATGTCGGCGCGGCTGAACTTGAGCAGCGTCTCGCCAGTGTACTGGACGTTGCAGCTCGGCACCTGGAGCAGCGCCCGCGCCAGCGCCTTGATCAGCAGGTCGTTGACCGAGAGCTTGATGCCGCGGCTTTCGAGCGCCGCATTGAGTTCCGCGCGGAGCTTGAGCAGCGCGTCGAGCCGCACGTCCACCGTGACGTAGAAGTGCGGGATCTGCTGCTTCGATTCGGTCAGGCGGCGCGCGATCGTCTTGCGCATGCCGCTGAGCTTTTCTTCCTCGTGCGGGATGCCGAAATCCTGCGCCCCGGCAGCGGCCTGGGCCACGGCCGGCGCGGCGGCGGGTGCGGGCGCGCCGGGTTTCACGGCTTCGACATCGGCCTTGACGATACGGCCATTGGGGCCGCTGCCCTTCACCGCGGCGAGATCGATGCCCTTTTCGGCGGCGATGCGCTTGGCGAGCGGCGAGGCGACGATGCGATCGCCGGAGGAAGCCGGTGCTTCGACGGGCTCAGCACGAGCGGGCGTGGGGGATGGGGCAGGTGCGGGCGCGGGAGTGGGAGTAGGAGCCGGCGCGGCGGCCGGAGCGGGTGCGGCGGCTGGGGGCGGCGCGGCTTCGGCGGCGGCCGGCTTCACGCTCGCCACATCCTCTCCCTCTTCGGCCAGGGTGGCGATCACGGTGCCGACTTTCACGCCTTCGCTGCCTTCGGGCACGGCGATATCAGCGATCGTGCCTTCGTCCACCGCTTCGAATTCCATCGTCGCCTTGTCGGTCTCGATCTCGGCCATGATGTCGCCGGAGGAGACCTTGTCCCCCACCTTGACCAGCCATTTGGCCAGCGTGCCCTCCTCCATGGTCGGGGACAGGGCGGGCATCTTGATGGCGATGGGCATGGCGGTTTCGGACTATCCCTGTGAGACGGAATTGTGCCGCCGTCTAAAGCCAATTTGCGTGAGCAGAGCAAGGTTCTTGCACCGCCGGCGTGTTCGGCGATACCTTTTGCGCCTTGGGGGGAAAGCTCATGCGCGTTTATCTGGTGGTCATCGACGAGACGCAGGAGGCGCACAGCGCCTTGCGCTTCGCCGCGCGCCGGGCCGCCGACACCCAGGGAACGGTGCATATCCTGGCGCTGGTTCCGAAGCAGGCGTTCAGCGCCTTCGGCGGCATCCAGGCGACGATAGAGGAAGAAGCGCGTGACCGCGCCGAAGTCCTCGCCAATAGCGCCGCCGGCGAACTGGTGAGCGAAAGCGGGCTGATGCCGCAGATCTCCGTGCGCAAGGGCGAAGGCAAGACGGTCATCAAGGAATACCTCTCGGAACATCCCGAAGTGGCCGCGCTGGTTCTGGGCGCGGCGGCGGAAGGCGCGCCGGGGCCGCTGGTGAGCCACTTCTCGGCGCTCTCCGGGCAGCTTCCGTGCCCATTGTTCATTGTGCCCGGGGCCTTGAGCGACGAGGAAATCGATCGGCTGAGCTGAGGGGGTGAAGAGGCGTTACGCAGCGCCTGCCCCCCTCTTCGTCATTCCCGCGAAGGCGGGAATCCAGGGCAGTGTCGCGCAACAGAGCCGACTGGGTCCCCGCTTTCGCGGGGATGACGAGGGATGGCGCGCCGGGCGGATGATAGGGCCGCGTTATTTGCCCTTCCGGCGGCCCTGATGGCGGATATTCGCGGGGCGGCCGCGCTTGCCTTGTGGATACTTCGGCCGGCCCTTCCTGGCTTCCGGACGCCGGCCGCGCGGTTCTATGGCCGAGCCGCCGGTGTCGAGCGGCTCGAACTTGAGCGCGCCGGTGAGCGGGTTGGCTTCCGCCAGCTTCAGTTCCACCCGGTCGCCTACCGTATAGCGCGTGCCGGTATCCTCGCCGACCAGGGCTTGTGCGCCCTCCTCGTAACGGAAGTATTCGCGGCCCAGGGTTGAGATCGGCACCAGCCCGTCACCCCCGAGGCCCACGATCGTGGCGAAGAAGCCGAAGCTCTGCACGCCGGTGATGCGCGTGGCGAAAGTCTCACCCACGCGGCCCGAAAGCCAGGCGGCGACGTAGCGGTCGATCGTATCGCGTTCCGCCTCCATCGCGCGGCGTTCGGTCTGGCTGATCGCATCGGTGACCTTGGCCAGATCGGCGCGATCTTCCGCCGAAAGGCCGCTGAGCGGCGACAGCTTGCCCTTCGGCTTCGGCTGTTCGAGATGGAACGCATCGACCAGCGCGCGGTGGACCAGCAGATCGGCATAGCGCCGGATCGGTGAGGTGAAGTGCGCATAGCTACCGAGCGACAAGCCGAAGTGCCCCGCGTTCCGGGGGCCGTAATAAGCCTGGGTCTGGCTGCGCAGCACGGCTTCCATGACCAGCGCCTTTTCCCCTTCGTCGGCGATGTCCTTGATCATGCGGTTGAACAGGCTGGGCGTGATGACCTGGCCGAGCGCGAGCTTGCGGCCGATGCTGTCGAAGTAATCGCGCAGGGCGACCAGCTTCTCACGCGTGGGCGGCTCGTGGATGCGATAGACCACCGGCGAGGCCTTGCTTTCCAGCGCCTTGGCCGCGGCGACATTGGCGGCGATCATGAAATCTTCCACCACGCGGTGCGCATCGAGCCGTTCGCGCAAGGCGATTTCGGTGATGCGGCCTTTCTCGTCGAGCATGACGCGGCGTTCGGGAAGCTCCAGCTCCAGCGGATCGCGCGCCTCGCGGGCCTTGAACAGCAGGCGCCACGCGGCCCAGAGGTGCTGGAGATTCTCGCCCGCCTCGCCCGAATCGATGCGGGCCTGCGCCTCCTCGTAAGCGATGTTTTCCGTGATGCGGACCAGCGCGCGGGTGAAGCGCCATTCCTTGACCCGGCCGTGCGAATCGATCCGCAAGTGGCAGGCCATCGCCGCGCGGTCTTCATCCTGCTTGAGCGAGCAGACGCCGGCGCTGAGCACTTCGGGCAGCATCGGCACCACGCGATCGGGGAAATAGACCGAATTGCCGCGCTTGCGCGCCTCGCGGTCCAGCGCCCCGCCCCCCGAACCATCACCGGGGCGGACGTAGAAGCTGACATCGGCGATGGCGACGACGGCGCGGAAGCCGTCCTGGTTGTCTTCGGCCCCATCGGGTTCGGCCCAGATGGCATCGTCATGATCCCGCGCGTCGGCCGGGTCGATGGCGACGATGGGCAACTGGCGCAGATCCTCGCGATGCTCCTCGCTGAGCGGCAGTTTCGCGGCCAGTTCCGCTTCGGCCAGCGTCTCCTCGCGGAACAGGTACGGGATGCCGTACTTGTGGATCGCGATCATGCTGTAGGAGCGGGGGGCGAGCGGATCGCCCAGCACCTCCACCACCTTGACCCCAGCGCGGGGCGATTTGCCGGCGGGTTCGGCCAGGACAAGCTGCCCCGGCTCCGCCCCGCCGAGATCGGCGATGGGGGAGGCGTTGCGCACGCGCTTGTCCACCGGCGCCAGCCATCCCTTGCCCGAACCGTCCAGCTCGACCACGCCGAGAAGGCTTTCGCCGCGCGAAGGGAGCTTCTTGATGGGATGCGCCGTCCACCCTCCCCCGGTCTCCTCGGTGCGGGCGAGCACGCGGTCGCCTGTCTTGAGCGCCCCGCCCTTCTTGCTTTCGATCAGGCGCAGGCGCGGCGGCGGCGTGCCTTCGTCGGGCTGCCAGGTTTCGGGAATGGCGATCGCCTCCCCCTCTTCGACGTCCACCACCCGCAGCACGGTGACTTTCGGAACGCCGCCCATGCGGTGGAAGGCGGTCTTCTTGCCGTCGATCAGGCCTTCTTCGGCCATGTCCTTGAGCAGGCGTTTCAGCGCGATTCGTTCCTGGCCCTTGAGGCCGAAGGCGCGCGCGATATCGCGCTTGCCGGCGGGCTTGTCGGACGACTGGATGAACTGGATGATCTGCTCACGCGAGGGCAGACCGGCATATTGGCGAGGGCGCGGCGGCATTGGCGAGCCTATGACGGGTTATCGGAACGCCCGCAAGGAACGCGCGGCACCGGCATTCGGCGCGCTACCGGGTGGGCAAATGCGGTTGCAACCGATACAAGACGGCAGGATCCTTGTGACGGAAGATATTGCCCGATGCGTAATGCAAGTGCCGCCGCGCTGCTCGCGGCGACCATCCTGTCCGGCACGCCCGTGAAAGCGGCCGACGCGATCGAGACCATGGGCCAGATCCTGGCCACTGCCCCGGACGCGGCGACGATCGACGCCAAGTGCGACAGCTATGTCGCCGCGATCCGCGAGCTGAAGACCGCGCTGGAAAGCGAGAGCGGGCCGGCGACGATCGACGGCACGCTGGCGCGCTATGATGCGATATCCGGGCTGATCAACGGCGGGCTCGGCGAATTCACGCTCTACCAGGAAGTCATGGCCGATCAGCCGCGCCGCGATGCCGGCGCCCAATGCCAGGTCAGGCTTTCGACCCTGGCGAGCGAGCTCAGCCTGTCGCGGCCGATATATGACCGGCTGTCGATGATCGATGCCACGGGCGCCGACGCGGCGACCGCGCTGCTCCTCAAGCTTACGGTCGAGAACTTCGAACGATCGGGCGTGGCGCTTGACGAAGCCAAGCGCAAACGGGTGCAGGAACTGAACGAGCAGCTCGCCAAGCTCGGCACCGAGTTCGAGGACAACATCGCCAACGGCCGCCAGGTCATCAAAGTCGATCCGGCGGAACTGGCCGGCCTGCCCGAAGACTTCATCGCCGCGCACAAGCCGGGGCCGGACGGTCTGGTCGAGATTTCGACCGATATGCCGGATTACCAGCCGGTGATGACTTATGCCGAAAGCGATGCGCTGCGCCGCCGCCTGTCGGAAGTCTACAATCGCCGCGCCTATCCCGAGAACGACGCGGTGCTGCGGCAGATGCTCACGCTGCGCCAGGAACTGGCCGAACTGCTCAGCCGGCCGAACTATGCGACGCTGATCCTCGAAGACAAGATGGTCGATACCCCCGCGCGGGTGCAGCAGTTGCTGACCGACATGGCGGCGGCCGCGCGCCCGGCGGCGCTGCGCGATTACGAGAAGAACCTGACGGTGCTGCGCGAGTTGCAGCCCGGCGCGGAGAAGGTCGAGTACTGGCAGACCGCCTGGCTCGCGCCCAAGGTGCAGCAGCGCTTCTATGCCTACGATCCGCAGGAGGCGCGGCAGTATTTCGCCTATGACAACGTGCGTGACGGCATCCTCAAGCTGACGGAGGACCTGTTCGGCGTGGAGATCCGCCCGTGGGATACCCCGAAGTGGGACCCTGAGGTGGAAGCTTACGAGATGGTGGAAGGCGGCAAGGTCATCGGCCGGTTCTACTTCGATTCGCATCCCCGGCCCGGCAAGTACACCCACGCCAACATGGTCCCGCTCTACCCGGGCGTGCCCGGAGGCCCGCCGCCGGTCGCCGCCCTGGTGATGAACCTGCCCGACGGCGATCATTCCACCGGGCTGATGGAACACAGCCAGGTCACCACGTTCCTCCATGAATTCGGGCACATGCTGCACGGCATGTTCGGCGGCACGCAGCGCTGGATGGGGCAATCGGGCGTGACGACCGAGTGGGATTTCGTCGAAGCGCCGAGCCAGATGCTGGAGAACTGGGTCTACGATTACGATACCCTGGCCCGCTTCGCGGTGAACAAGGACGGGCAGACGATCCCGCGCGATCTGGTCGAGCGGATGAACAAGGCGCGCTATTTCAATCTCGGCATGGGCGACATGACCCAGCTTGGCTATGCGAACATCTCGCTGCAATTCCACCAGAACCCGGTGCCGGCCGATCTCGGCGCGGCGACCCGCAAGTGGCGGGATGAATACGCCATCGTGCCGGCGCCCGAATGGGTGCAGTTCCAGGATGCCTTCACCCACCTCAACGGCTACTCGGCGATCTATTACACCTATCGCTGGTCACTGGTGATCGCCGACGATCTGTTCACCCGGTTCGAGAAGGAAGGCCTGCGCAATGCGCAAGTCGCCCTCGCCTATCGCCATGCGGTGCTCGATCCGGGCGGCACGAAGCCGGCTGCCGAGCTGGTGCGCGATTTCCTGGGACGCGATATCAGCCTGGATGCCTATCGGGCGGAGATGGCGAAGGATCAGTAGGCTTCGATCCTCCCCGCCAGCGGGGAGGTGGCAGCGGCGCAGCCGCTGACGGAGGGGGCTCCCGATTTCGCGCAACGTAGCGTCAGGCCGCAAGCCCCCTCCACCATCCTTCGGACGGTCCCCCTCCCCGCCAGCGGGGAGGATTTAGTAAGCGCGGGCGACGTAGATGCGTTCGACGGCGGGCTCGCCAGTGAACAGGCATGGGCCGTCAGCCGGCGCGGCATCCAGCGGGACGTTGCGGAAGGTCAGCTTGCGGGCCTTGAGCTGTTCCACCACCTGGTCGAGCGCCGCACCGCTGGGGCGCGACCACTGCACTTCGGCCCAGCCCGGATAGCGCTTGTCCTCGGCGAAGAACGCATCCAGCTCCGCGATGCTGCCGATGCCGCGCACGATGTTGGCATCGCGCCGCTGCTCGGCTTGTGTGAACAGATGACGCTGGATTTCGGCCAGCAGGCCGGGAATGGCGGCAATGGCCTCGTCCCGCCCCAGCACGGCGAAAGCGGGCTTGCCATCGGCGTTCCACAGATCATCGCGCCGCAGCACGCTGACCTTGCCGCTTTCCATGTCGCGCGGGCCGATCTCGATGATTACCGGCGCACCCTTGCGCACCCAGTCCCACCGTTTGGCGGCCGCCTTGCCCGGCTTGCTGTCGAGCAGCACGCGCACAGGCTCGCCCAGCGCGCTTTGCGCGGCGATCCCGGCACGCAGCGCCTGGGCGTATTCCAGCAGCGCGGCATCGCCTTCGTTCTCGCGCAGCATCGGCAGGATGACGACCTGCTGCGGCGCCAGCGCCGGCGGCACGCGCAGCCCGTCGTCATCGCCGTGAGTCATGATCAGCGCGCCGACCATGCGGGTGGACACGCCCCAGCTGGTGGTATGCGCCAGTTGCTGGCCGCCTTCGCGATCCTGGAAGCGGATATTGGCCGCCTCGGCGAAGCTGGTGCCGAGATAATGCGAGGTGCCAGCCTGGAGCGCCTTGCCGTCCTGCATCATGGCTTCGATCGACCAGGTGCCGACCGCGCCGGGAAAACGCTCGTTCTCCGGCTTTTCGCCGGCGATCACCGGCAGCGCGACATCCTCTTCGGCGAAGGCGCGATACATCTCCAGCGCGCGCATCGTCTCGCGCATGGCGTCCTCGCGGCTGTCGTGCGCGGTATGGCCTTCCTGCCAGAGGAATTCGCTGGTGCGCAGGAACATGCGGGTACGCATTTCCCAGCGCACGACATTGGCCCACTGGTTGAGCAGCAGCGGCAGATCGCGCCAGGATTGCACCCACCGGCTCATGGCGTCGCCGATGATGGTTTCCGACGTCGGGCGGACGATCAGCGGTTCTTCCAGCTTGGCCTCAGGGTCCGGGACCAGGCCGCCCTTGCCGTCCGAGATCAGCCGGTGATGCGTGACCACCGCCATTTCCTTGGCGAAGCCTTCGACATGGGCTGCCTCGCGCACGAAATTGCCCAGCGGGATGAACAGCGGGAAATAGGCGTTCTCCACCCCGGCGGCCTTGATCCGCGCATCGAGCAGGCGCTGCATCCGCTCCCAGATGCCCCAGCCCCACGGCTTGATGACCATGCAGCCGCGCACGCCCGATTCTTCGGCCATGCCGGCGGCGGAGATGACTTCCTGATACCACTGCGCGAAATCGTCCTCGCGCTTGATATTGAGGGCGTGGCGAATGGTGGACATGAATTATCCGAACACGGTTGGAGCGACTGGAACGCGCGCCCTAGCGGCGCCTGCGGCCTACTGTCGAGAGCCGCGAGCGGCTATTATTTGCCAAGCTCGTCGAGCTTCTTCTGCATGGCCGCCATTTGCGCCTTGAGCGTTTCGAACTCGTTCTCCCCCGCCCCCGGGGCTGATGGCGGGGGCGGCGCGGGCCGCGCGTCGGGCATGAAGGCGCTGGCCGCGGCCTTGAACATCGCCATATTGGTTTCGGCCAGGCGGGCCAGGGCGTCCGGCCCCATGCTCGCCTGCCAGGTTTCCTGGAGCTTGAGCTGGTTGGCGCGGAAGTTTTCCATCGTCGCCTCGAGGTAATGCGGCATCAGCGCCTGCATCGAATTGCCGTACATGGAGATGAGCTGGCGCAGGAAGCTGATCGGCAGCATCTGTTCGCCGTGGGATTCTTCTTCCATGATGATCTGGGTGAGGATCTGGTGCGTGATGTCGGCGCCGGTCTTGGCATCCACCACCTGGAAATCGATCCCCTCGCGCGTCATCCGCGAGAGATCGTCGAGCGTGATGTAGCTTGACGACTGCGTGTTGTAGAGCCGCCTGTTGGCGTACTTCTTGATGATGATGGTCTCGCCGTCCCGAGCTTCCTTCCCGGCCATCCAGGATTCTCCGCCAGTGTGAATACTGCTGCTGAGAGAGAACTTAGCATCCGCAACATGTGCGGCGCAACAAGCGTGGGACTATGCGCGCAGGAAGCGCGTCCCCAGCAGGGTCAGCATCTCATATTGGGACAGGCCGCAGCGCTGCGAAGCGGCGGGCAGATCGTAAGGCACGTCCAGCCAATCGCCTTCGCGAAGCGTGGGCGCCGCGGTGCAATCGACCACCACCAGATCCATCGACACCCGGCCGAGCAGCGGCAGTTCCACCTCGCCATGCCGCAGCGCGCCCTTCCCCGTCCAGCAGCGCAGGAAGCCGTCCGCATAGCCAAGCGAGACCGTGGCCGCGCGCATGGGGCGATCGGCGGTGAACAGCGCGTTGTAGCCCACGCTGTCCCCCGGCGAGAGCGCGCGCAGCTGCAGCACGGCGGTTTGCGGATAGGCGACCGGGCGGATCACACCTTGCAGTTCCGGCCGGGGCACGCCGCCATAGAGCGCGAGGCCGGGGCGCGTCAGGTCGAAGGCATAACCGGCGCCGAGCGCGATGCCGGCGCTGTTGGCCAGGCTGCGCCGGCGCGCGGGGATCAGCCGCGCGGCTTCTTCGAAGCGTTTATGCTGCACCTCGTTTTGCGCAACATCCTCGTCGGCCGAAGCGAGATGCGACAGCAGCGTTTCGATCTCCAACCCGGTAACGAGCGGATCGCCGATCTCGTGCATCGACAGGCCGAGGCGGTTGATGCCGGTATCGACCATGAGATCGCACGGGCCGCCGCCGGAATCGCGCCATAGCGCGGCCTGCTGCAAGCTGTTGATGACCGGCCGCACGCCGGCCTGGCGGGCAAAGCGCGCATCCTCGGGGCGCAGCGGGCCGTGGAGCACGGACACCCAGGCCGCCGGCACATGGCGCAGCACGGCGGGCACTTCGCTCCAATGCGCGACGAAGAAGGTTTTCGCGCCCGCCCGCTCCAGGATCGGCACCACGCGGCCGGCGCCGAGGCCATAAGCATCCGCCTTCACCGCCGCCCCGGCATCGGCCGAGCCCGACAGCCGATCGAGCGCGCGCCAGTTGGCGGCCAGCGCCTCCCCATCCAGCCTTAGCCGCAAGGTGGGCGGCGGAAGATCAGGAATCATCGGCGAAATCGCGCGGAGGGCCGGAGGGCAAGCCCCACCACGATACCAGGAAAGCCACCAGCACCACGCCCCAGGTATACCACAGGCCGGAATAGGGATTGCCCGTCTCCGCCACGATGGCGGTGGCGATCAGCGGCAGGAAACCGCCGAAATAGCCGGTGCCGATATGATAGGGGATCGACATCGAGCTGTAGCGGATGCGCGGCGGGAACATCTCGGAAAGCAGCGCCGCCACGGGGCCGAATGTCGCGCCCGCCAAGGCCGCCAGCACCAGCACCGCGCCGACGATAACCGCCGTGGAGGCCATGTCCGGCACGATCCGACCTTCCGGCCCGGCGGCCTGCAAGGCCGGATCGAGCGCCCAGCCGATCGCCCAGAAGCAGGGAAACAGCAGCAGCAAGGTAAGGGCATAGCCCCAGACGATCGGCTTCCTGCGCCCGATCCTGTCAGACAAGGCGCCGAAGAACAGGAAGAAGCTCATGCCCACCAGCGCGGCGAGGCCCACGGTGATCTGGGCCATGGTTTCGTCCACCCGCATCGGCCCGGTGAGGAACGAGAGCACCGAGAAATTGGCGGTGTACCAGATCACCGTCAGCCCGGCGGCGATGCCGAACAGGGCGATGAAGATGCGGCGCTTGTTGCCGGGGTAGGTGAAGCTTTCCTTGAACGGATTGGCCGACAGCGCCCGGTCCTGCTTCATGGCTTGGAACACGGGGCTTTCGGCCAGCTTGAAGCGCATCCACAGCGATATCGCGAGCAGCGCCAGAGAGAGGATGAAGGGAAGGCGCCAGCCCCATTCGCCCCATGTCGCATCGCTCATGAACGCCTTGCACAGCAAGACGACAGCCAGGCTGAGCACGAAGCCGCCGACCACGCTGGCCTGGATGAAACCGGTGTAGAAGCCGCGCCGGCCCGGGGGGCTGTGCTCCGAAACATAGACTGCCGCACCGCCGTATTCGCCGCCCAGCGCAAGGCCCTGCATGATCCGCAGCAGGATGACGACGAGCGGCGCCAGCAGGCCGATCGCCTCCACCGAAGGCACCAGTCCCACCCCGGCGGTGGCGATGCCCATCAGGGTGACGGTGATGAGGAAGGTGTACTTGCGGCCCAGCCGGTCACCCAGAAAGCCGAACAGGATCGCGCCGAGCGGCCTGAACCCGAACCCCACGGCGAACCCCGCCCACACGGTGAGCTGGCGCACAAGTTCGTTGTCGGAAGGGACGAACGTGGTGCCGATGACTGAGGCAAGGGTGCCGTAGATGAAGAAATCGTACCATTCGAACACCGTGCCGGCGGAGGACGCGGCGATGACCAGCCGCATGTCCTTGTCGCTGGGGCGCTCCGCCGTGATCGGCTCAGCCATGGTCGCCATATGCCGCCTCCCTCCGGCGCCGGTCGTTAGCTTGCGGCGGCCACCGTGGAAAGTGCGCTGAACGCCGCCTTCCACGGCAGCAGCAGCGCGCCGTGGCGAGCGGGATAGGCCCGCGCCGGGGCGAGCAGATCGAGATCGGCCCAGCGCGGAGCCTCCCCCTCCCCGCGCAGCCAGGATTCGAGCAGGCCGAGCGTGTCGGCGATGTCCGCCAGATCCCTGCCGGGCGCATGGCGGGCGAAGATCGCCGCCGCCGCCTGGCCGACAGCGCAGGCCCGCACGCGCATCCCCAGCCGCGCGATCCGCTGCTGGTCATCGAGCGTGATATCCATCGCCAGAGTGCTGCCGCACGTCGCGGAGCGCGCTTCGCCGCGCGCGTCAGCGGCATCGAGCGGCGGCACGTTCGCCAGTTCCACCGCCAGCGCGAGCAGTTCGGGCGTGTAAAGGCGAGCGGCAGCGCTCATTGCGCGTCGCGAGTGTCGCCTTCGATCGGCGGCTCCTCCTCCGACAGGCGGATCTGCCGTTCCCGCACGATCTGGACCAGCGCATCTGTGCTGGCATTGACGAAGGGATACGTGCGCGCGGTCGTCATCCAGGTCGGCCGACCGGCCGCGCCCCATACGGTGTCATAGCCGAGCACCAGCAGCGAGAAGGCGAACACCACGATGATCGCCCCCTTCACCGCGCCGAATCCGAAGCCGAGCACCCGGTCGATCGGGCCGAGCACCGAATTGCGCGAGGCCCGGCCCGCCCGCCCGGCGATCAGCTTCATCGCGGCATAGGGGATCAACAGCAGCAGGACGAAAGCCAGCACCGCCGCGGCGGACGGAGCGCCGAAATACTGGAAGATGAACGCGGTGAGGTCCGTGTGGAGATAGCGGATGGCGACGATCGCCACGACCCACGCCATCAACGACAGCACTTCCTGCACGAATCCGCGCATGAAGCCGCCGATGGCCGCAACCGCGACGATAAGCAGGACAATGATGTCGAAACCCGTCATCCGCGTGGAATCTATGCCGAGGCCATAACCCGGTCAACGAGGTTAGGCAGTGCCGCGAGCGCGGAATAGCGCATTTCTCCGGCGCCGCGCGCGCCATCGTCGGGACCGTGGCCAAGCCCGAAGCCGAGCTTGGCCGCTTCGCGCAGGCGCAGGCCCGCGTGGGCCACGGGGCGTATCTCACCCGAGAGCGAGACTTCCCCGAACCACACCGCACGCAGCGGCAGCGGCTTGTCCGCCAAGGCGGAGACCAGCGCGGCCGCCACGGCGAGGTCCGCCGCCGGATCGGCCAGGCGATAGCCGCCGGCAACATTCAGATAGACTTCCGCCGAGGAGAAGTTGAGCCCGCAGCGCGCTTCCAGCACCGCCAGCAGCATGGCCAGCCGCCCGCCGTCCCAGCCGACCACCGCCCGGCGCGGCGTCGCGCCCGATTGAAGCCGCACGATCAGCGCCTGGACTTCCACCAGCACCGGCCGCGTGCCTTCGAGCGCGGGGAAGATCGCGCTGCCCGCCAGCGGCTCTTCCCGCCCCGAAAGGAACAGCATGGAGGGATTGGGCACTTCGGCCAGCCCCTGCCCCTCCATCGCGAAGACGCCGATCTCGTCCACCGCGCCGAAGCGGTTCTTGAGCGCGCGCAGGATGCGATACTGGTGGCTGCGCTCCCCCTCGAAGCTCATCACCACGTCCACCATGTGCTCCAGCACGCGTGGGCCGGCGATCGTGCCATCCTTCGTCACATGCCCCACCAGTACCAGCGCGACGCCGTTTTCCTTGGCATAGCGGATCAGCTCGAAGGCGCTGGCACGCACTTGACTGACCGTGCCCGGCGCGCCTTCGATGGTGTCCGAATGCATCGTCTGGATCGAATCGATCACCAGCAGCGCCGGCGGCGGGGCGGAATTGAGCGTGGTGAGGATGTCCCGCACCGAAGTCGCTGCCGCCAGCCGCAGCGGGGCATCGGCAAGGCCCAGCCGCGCGGCCCGCATCCGCACCTGGCCGGTCGCTTCCTCTCCGCTGATATAGAGCGCGCTGGCGCCCGACCGCGCGACTTGCGCCGCCGCCTGGAGCAGCAAGGTGGACTTGCCGATCCCCGGCTCCCCACCCATCAGGATGGCCGAACCGGGCACCAGCCCGCCGCCCAGCGCGCGGTCGAACTCCGCCAGCCCCGTGCCGCGCCGGACCAGCGGCTCGACCGGAGAATCGAGCGTCTCCAGCGCGATGGCGCGTCCACCGCCGGACAGATCGTGCCGCGCCGAAAACGCCGTCTCCGGCGCCTCCTCCACCAGCGTGTTCCACTGCGAGCAATCGACACACTGCCCCTGCCAGCGGTGCGAGACACTGCCGCATTCGGTGCAGACATAACGGCGCTTGGGCTTGGCCATGACGCCGCGATATTAGGAACGGATAGGGAACGCAAGCGATGCGTTGAATATGGCGGATCGGGTTCAGCCCGTCAGGTAAGGCGGTCCCACCCTCGGATTACCGCATCTAGACAATGCAAGAAGCTCTCTTCCGGCGAGTCACGGCGAAATGCAGGATCATTCGGCATCATCGTCCATCCCGTGGCCAGTGCCAAGACCGACTTCTGCGCTTGGAAAGCAGTGGTTTGATCGAGCCCGCGCGCCATCAACTCGGCGACCATTCGGGACGTAAAGGCGCGAAGTACATCGGGCTCCATTGAAGCCTCCATCATAAGTTGATGAATATCGCGGGTCCGCCGCTGCATATGCCAAACGCTGGTTCCCAGGTTGTGTAGCCATCCCTGCCAGTGGCCAGACGGAGGGACCTGGTCGAGACACTCTCGGAAAATCGTTTCGGACATAAAGCCGAAGAGCGCCGTCTTGTTCGCAACATGCCAGTAGAGCGAAGGAGCCCGGACGCCGACGGCTGCTGCGACGTTGCGCAAGCTAACGGCTTGCAGCCCTCTTTCGGCGAGGATTGCCAAAGCAGCCCGTACGATGGCCTCCCGATCGAGCTTCTCGCTTGTCATTGACGATTAATGTGCCAAACTAACAGTGTTAGTCTAGCGCATTGCGCGGGAGTATCCAGGCGATGACCAGCATCGTGAGGCATGCCCGTTTCCCCCAGGACGCAGGCGCCGTTCTCAAAATCTGGCGCGAGTTCGTCTTCAGCCCGAGCGTCAGTCTCGACTATCAAGGTTACGAAGCCGAGTTCGCCGACATTCCCGGTAAATATGCACCACCTGAGGGGAGGTTGCTTCTCGCGACGAGGGACGGAAATATCGCGGGATGCGTAAGCCTTCGAAAGGTCAATGACGCCATCTGCGAAATGAAGCGGCTTTACGTCCGACCGAGCGCGCGGGGGTTGGGCCTTGGTCGACAGTTGGCAGAATATCTGATCGCCGAAGCGAAGAAGGCCGGATACGAGGAAATGCGGCTCGATGTTCTCGAGGAGTTCAGGGCAGCACGGAAGCTCTACGCGGAACTGGGTTTTGTTCCGGCTGACCCCGTTTCCTTCAATCCTTTGCCGGGTACGGACTTTCTGGGTTTGAACCTTCGGTAGACAAGCACCGCAAGCGTATGAATAGAGGATAAAAAGGGCGGGTCACAGCCATTGTCTGCGCCCCGCCACCGCGAGATGGCGTTTTACCCGTTCCCCCTCTCACGCCGCGCTTGTGTGGCTTCTCGGAAGAAGCGCTCGACCTCCGCGTCGATCGGGGACGGCAAGTCGCCCTGCTTGATCTTTCCACGAAGGTTATTCGACCACTCTTTCATTTCCGGCGGCATCATGGCCACGAAGGGTTCCAGCATCGTGTCCCGCTCATCGAGAAAACGCTGCGCTTGTTCGCTCGTCGGATCGAGCGGCAAGGCTGCTTTGATCCGTGCGTTCAAGGCCTGAAACTCTGCCATCTGGGCCTTGCCGTCGAAGCCGGCGGGCAGCGCCGCCTTGATCTTCCGGACGGCCTCGCGCTGACCTGCGGTCATGTGGCTCGATGCTGCGTCGAACCATTCCTGTTGCGACATCACTGTCTCTCCTTGTCTGATCAGCGAGCAGAAGGTCGCGACATCAATGGGCTCGCTGCGATCGAGGCGGGACAGGATGGATGACAGAAGGCTTCGCGCCGCATCGATCGCGTGCTGGCGTTCGTCCAGCGATCGGAGCTGCGCGGCGACCAGGTTGGCCAGGTCGATCTTGCGCCCGGCACTGATCTTCTGAATCTGCGCGAGCGTCAGGCCCGCGCGCTTCATGGCCATGATCTGATGCAGCCGCTCCAATTCGGCCGGACCATGGTGGCGGCGGCCCGAGGCGGTTCCCAACGGCGTGACAAGCCCGCGCGCCTCGTAGAAGCGCAAGGCGCGTGACGTCAGCCCCGTCAGTCGGGCGACTTCGGCGATATCGAGCGATTCGGCCATTATGCCGCTTGCCGCTGCGTCAACTTCAAGCGGAAAACGCGCCCTCGAGAGGACGGGAAAAGCTCAGCCCCCGAACGCGCTCTTCAGCTTGGCGAAGAAGCCCTGGCTCTCGGGGCATTCCTCACCCGTCTCGGTTTCGCGGAATTCGCACAGCAGTTCCTTCTGCCGGGCGCTGAGCCGGGTGGGGGTTTCGACCACGATTTCGATGATGAGATCGCCGCGTCCGCGGCCTTGCAGCACGGGCATGCCGGCGCCGCGCTTGCGCAGTTGCCGGCCGGACTGGATGCCGGCGGGAATCTCGATCGTGTGGGTTTCACCATCGAGACCGGGTATTTCGATTGCGCCGCCGAGAGCGGCCACGGTGAAGCTGATTGGCACGCGCGTGAACAGCGCGGTGCCTTCGCGCTGGAACACCGGGTGCGCCTTGACGTGGACGAAGATGTAGAGATCGCCCGGCGGCGCGCCTTGTGGCCCGGCTTCGCCCCGGCCGGTGAGGCGGATGCGGGTGCCGTTGTCCACCCCCGGTGGAACCTCCACCGCGAGCGACTGGACCTTGTCCACCCGCCCTTCCCCGCGGCAATGGCCGCACGGCCGTTCGATCACTTCGCCCTGCCCGTGGCAGTTGGGGCACGGCCTTTCGATCACGAAGAAGCCCTGCTGCGCGCGGACCTTTCCCTGGCCGCCGCACAAATCGCAGCGGCGGCGCGAGGTGCCCGGTTCCGCCCCCGATCCATCGCAGGGATCGCAGGCCACCGAAACTTCGACCTGGATCTCCGTCTGCTTGCCGTGGAACGCCTCTTCCAGCGAAACTTCCATGTCATAGCGCAAGTCCGCCCCGCGGCGCGGACGGGCGCGAGCGCCGCCGCCGAAGGCGCTGCCGAAGATGGTTTCGAAGATGTCGCCAATATCGCCGAAATCGGCGTTGGCGCCGGCACCGCCCATGCTCTGGCTGAAGGCCGCATGGCCATAGCGATCGTAAGCGGCGCGCTTCTGGGGATCTTTCAGGCATTCATAGGCGGTGCTGATCGCCTTGAACTTGGCTTCCATCTCCTTGCACCCGCCGTTGCGGTCAGGGTGATATTCCATCGCCAGCCGGCGATAGGCGGATTTGATGGTCGCGCCGTCAGCCGCCCGCTCGACGCCCAGGATCTCGTAAAAATCGTGTTCCATTGCCGACATAAGAGAACGACCCCACCCCGAAAACCTAGCCGCCACCGGTATCCTTTGCACCGGTGGCGGGATCGGTTTTCACCAGGACGATCAGCCCTTGTTGTCTTCGTCGACTTCGGAGAACTCGGCGTCGACCACGTTCTCTTCGGCCGGGCCGGAGCTGCCGCCGTCGGAACCGGCCGCGCTTTCGCCCTGGGCCTGCTCCGACTGGTAGATCTGCTGGCCCATCTTCATGGCAAGGTCGGTCAGCGCCTGGCTCTTGGCCTTGATCGCATCCGCATCGCCGCTTTCGATGGCGGTCTTGGCTTCGGCGATCGCCGCCTCGATCTCGCCCTTCAGGCCGGCGTCGATCTTGTCGCCGTGTTCCTGCACCTGCTTTTCGGTGGCGTGGACCAGGCTGTCGGCATTGTTCTTCGCCTCGGCCAGGTCGCGGCGCTTCTTGTCCTCTTCGGCGAAGCGTTCGGCATCCTTGACCATCTGGTCGATATCGGAATCCGACAGGCCGCCCGAGGCCTGGATGCGGATCTGCTGTTCCTTGCCGGTGCCCTTGTCCTTGGCGCTGACGTTGACGATGCCATTGGCGTCGATGTCGAAGGTCACCTCGATCTGCGGCACGCCGCGCGGCGCCGGCGGGATGCCGACCAGGTCGAACTGGCCGAGCAGCTTGTTGTCCGCGGCCATCTCGCGCTCACCCTGGAACACGCGGATCGTCACCGCCTGCTGGTTGTCCTCGGCCGTGGAATAGACTTGCGCCTTCTTGGTCGGGATCGTGGTGTTGCGGTCGATCATGCGGGTGAACACGCCGCCCAGCGTCTCGATGCCGAGCGAAAGCGGGGTCACGTCGAGCAGCAGGACATCCTTCACGTCGCCCTGCAGCACGCCGGCCTGGATCGCGGCGCCCATGGCCACGACCTCATCCGGGTTGACGCCGGTGTGCGGTTCCTTGCCGAAGAAATCCTTCACCGCCTCGCGCACCTTGGGCATGCGGGTCATGCCGCCGACGAGCACGACATCGTCGATGTCGCTGGCCTTGAGGCCGGCATCGGCGAGCGCCTTCTTCATCGGCTCCTTGGTGCGTTCGATCAGGCCGGCGACGAGCTTTTCAAGCTCCGCGCGGGTGACCGTTTCCACCAGGTGCAGCGGCGTGGTGCTGCCGCCTTCCATGCGGGCGGTGATGAAGGGCAGGTTGATTTCAGTGGTGGCCGTGCTCGACAGCTCGATCTTGGCTTTCTCGGCCGCTTCCTTGAGCCGCTGCAAGGCGAGCTTGTCGGTGCGGAGATCCATGTTCTCCTTGGCCTTGAACCTGTCGACCAGCCATTCGACCAGCTTGGAATCGAAGTCCTCGCCGCCCAGGAAGGTGTCGCCATTGGTGCTCTTCACCTCGAACACGCCGTCACCGATCTCCAGGATCGAGACGTCGAAGGTGCCGCCGCCAAGGTCATAGACCGCGATGGTCTTCCCATCGTTCTTCTCGAGGCCATAGGCGAGCGCGGCCGCGGTCGGCTCGTTGATGATGCGCAGCACTTCGAGGCCCGCGATCTGGCCGGCGTCCTTGGTCGCCTGGCGCTGCGCGTCGTTGAAATAGGCGGGAACGGTGATGACGGCCTGCGTCACCGGCTCTCCGAGATAGCTCTCGGCGGTTTCCTTCATCTTCTGGAGGATGAAGGCGGAAATCTGGCTGGGCGAATAATCCTCGCCCCCGGCCCTCACCCAGGCATCGCCGTTCTTGCCCTTGACGATGGTATAGGGGACCAGTTCGGTATCCTTCTTGGTCACCGGATCGTCAAACCGCCGGCCGATCAGGCGCTTCACGGCGAAGACGGTGTTGTCGCTGTTGGTGACGGCCTGGCGCTTGGCGGGCTGGCCGATCAGGCGCTCGCCATCCTTGGTGAAGGCGACGATCGAAGGCGTGGTGCGCGCGCCTTCCGAATTTTCGATGACCTTGGGCTTGCCCCCATCCATCACCGCCACGCAGCTGTTGGTCGTGCCGAGGTCGATACCGATAACTTTGGCCATGGTTTTCCCCACATCCCTCTATACAGTTGGACGCCGCCCCTCGGTCCCCCCTCGCGTGGGCAAAACCCGTCGGCGGCTCGATTATGCGGCGGATATAGGCGTGCATCGGCTTGGCACAAGAGCAACGGACGGTTACAAAATTCGGCGAAAACATGGGGAGTGGGCAGATGAGGAATCGTATCTGGATCGCGGTGGCGCTCGGTCTTGCCGGCGTGGGGCTGGCCAGTTGCGGGGAGAAGCCGGAACAGGCGCAAACCGCGCCCGAGGCGCCGGCCGGCATTTCGGTGACCAATGCCCGGCTGATGCTGCCGGCCGTGAAGGGCAATCCCGGCGCGGTCTATTTCGACGTCAAGAACGACAGCGACAAGAACATGATGATCCGCGCCGCGTCCGTGGCCGGGGCGGGCAGCGCGGTGCTCCACCAGATGGGCACCTGGAACAATCAGCCTAATATGGACGAGATCTTCCAGATCGACGTGCCGGCGAAGGGCGAACTCAAGTTCGAACCCGGCGGGCTGCACGTGATGGCCAACGATCTCGCCGATACGGTGGCGGCGGGCGGCAACGCCGAAGTGACGCTGACCTTCGTCGGCGGGGACAAGATCAGCTTCCCGGCCGAGGTCCGCGCCGCGGGTGACGAACGCTGATGGAACGCCGAAGCTGACGGAGGCGGCGCGTACCTGCCCCGTCGGCGGGGAACGGCCATTGACCGAAGGCGAGATCGCCCTCGCCCGCGGCGTATTCGGCACGGCGATCGACTACGCCAAAGTCACGGTGCGGCGGCGCAAGTTCTTCCCGTTCCAGCCGCGCAGGGTGACCATGGCCCCGCGCGGGCACCTGCATTTCCATCCGCTGGGCGATGGTTATTGCGACGATTTTGCCGCGCAGCCCCCTCTGCGCCAGGGGCATTTCATCCACGAGATGACGCACGTGTGGCAGACGCAGAGCCAGGGCGACTGGTATCTGCTGCTGCATCGCCATCCGCTGTGCCGTTATGACTACAGCCTCAGGCCGGGCTGGCGGCTGGAGCGTTACGGTATCGAGCAGCAGGCAGAAATCGTGCGCCACGCCTTCCTTCTGCGGCACGGGCTGCGGATCGCCGGGGTGGGCGATCCGCGCGCTTATGACCTGCTGGTGGCTTTTCCCGGCGCGGACTAGCCGTCAGCGGCAGGGAACTTCGTATTCCCGCCCGCGGCGGTCGGTGCGATAGCATCGCCCGTTCTTCTTGATGAGCGCCCCGCCCACCGCGCCGGCAGCGGCGCCGATCGCGGCGGAAGTCCCGATATCGGCGTCCGTCACGGCGCCGATCCCGGCGCCCACGGCTGCGCCGGCCGCGGCACCTTCCACCCCATAGTTTTCGGCGCAGGCCCCCAGGGTGAGCACCGAGCCGAGCAAGGCGGGAACAAGCAGAATTCGAATAGGCATGGGTTCTTCTCCCTTTCGCCAAGGAGACGATGCAAGGCCCGTTCCGGTTCCACGGACCATCCCGGCGCGTGGGCGGTTGGGCGGCAATGGATTGCTGCTGCGCGCGGCGCGCTTCCGTGCTAGCCGGAGGCCACGGGAAGGACTTTCTTCATGGACGAAGTGCGCGACAGCTTCCGGTCGTCGTTTGGTGGATGGCTGTGGGGCACCGCGGCCGGCCTCGGCACGGTGCTGCTGGGGATCGCCGGCATTGCCCTCACCATCGCCTCTGCCGGCGACTGGGGCGCCTGGCCCCTGGCGCTTACCGCGCTCTCCGTGCTGATCGCGCTGGGCAAGTGGGCGGAAGTCATGAGCGCGAAGTATCAGCTCACGCCGGAGCGGCTGATCGTCCGGCGCGGCATCGTGATGAAAAGCATCGATGAGGTGGAGCTTTACCGCATCAAGGACGTGCGGATGGATTTCAGCCTGCTCAACCAGATCGCCGGGATCGGCACGATCCGCCTGACGTCCAGCGACGAGACCACGCGAGGCGCCAGTCTGGTCATGCGCCACGTGCCCCAGGCCCAGGCCAGGCGGGAGGAACTGCGCCGCCTGGTGGACGCTGCCCGCCGCACGCGCGGCGTGCGAGAGATCGACATGGTGCATGAGGACTTCTGAAACGGGAATCGGCAACAATATTGCCGCGCCGTGAAGTAATCTGAAATTGAACCGGAGCGGCCACTTGGTATCATCCGAAATCATATCGGGCGGCCAAACCCGCGCCCGATGCGGGATGAGCGATGCAGCTATCCGGCTATGGCCTGTCGCGTGAGCGCGGCTTCCTTTCGCCTTATGAAATCGACGAGGTATTCCTGCCCACCCGGTTCGATCCGGTGGTGGACAGCGCCGAAAGGTTGAGCGACCTGCTTTCCACGGGCCGGGTTCGGCACTGGCTGCGCGACCTTCCTTCGCCCGAGATCGCTTCCTGGGCTCCCACCGCACCGGAAGAACAGGTGCGGACGATGATGGTCCATTACAGCTTTCTGGTGCAGGCCTACGTCTGGGGCGAGCCGGAGCCGCCGGCCTGCCTGCCCGCCAATCTCGCGCGCCCGATCGTCGCCCTTGCCGACAGGTTGGGGCAAGCGCCCCTGCTGCCTTATTCCGGCTATGTGCTCGATAACTGGGCGCGGATCGACAAGGCGGGCCCGATCGCGCTGGACAATATCCGCATGGTCCAGAACTTCCTCGGCGGCGTGGATGAAAACTGGTTCGTGATGATCCACGTAGCCATCGAAGCGGAAGCCGGCGTGCTGCTCGACAACGCGGTGAAGCTGGTCGCCGCCGCCCGGCGCGAGGATGCTGGCGCCTGCGAAGCCCTGCTCACCGAAATGGACGGTGCGTGGGAACGCATCTACGCGGTGTTCGCACGCATGCCGGAACGTTGCGATCCCTACATCTACTTCCACCGCGTCCGGCCCTATATCCATGGCTGGGCCAACAACCCGGCTCTCGGGCCCGGACTGGTTTACGAAGGCGTGGACACGTTCGTCGGCAAGCCACAGGCCTTGCGCGGCCAGACCGGATCGCAAAGCTCGATCGTGCCTGCGATGGACGCCTTGTTCGGTGTGGGCCACAGCGACGATCCGCTGAAGCGCTTCCTGGACGAATTGCACCAATACCGTCCGGTGGCGCATCGCCGGTTCATCGAGGATCTCGCCGCGCAATCCACGTTGCGCGATTTTGTCTCACGCGCCGATTCGCCGGCGCTGCGCGACGCATTCAACGCCTGCCTCGAACAAGCTGCCCGCTTTCGCACGCGGCATCTCGAATACGCGGCCAGCTATATCAACAAGCAGGCGGGCTCGATCCCGGGAAACGATCCGGACGTGGGTACCGGCGGCACGCCGTTCATGAGATACCTCAAGAAGCACCGCGACGAGAACCGCGCGCAAGCGATCTGAAGCCTCGGCGGCAGAGCGCCGCCCGATCAGTCAGGCTTCTTCGCCACACCGACCATGGCCGGGCGCAGCAGGCGATCCTTGATCATGTAACCGGCCTGCATTTCCTGCACCACGGTGCCGGGCTCCGCCTTGTCGGTCGGGATTTCGAGCATGGCCTGATGCTGGTTCGGATCCAGCGGCAGGCCCACGGCGGCGATGCGGGTGATGCCGTGCATGCCGAAGACCTTCTCCAGCTCGCGCTGCGTCGCCTCGATACCCGCGGCGAAGTTGCCGAGCCTTTCGTTCTCGCGCAATTCGGGCGGAAAGTGATCGATCGCCCGGGCGAGATTGTCCGCCACCGACAGGATGTCGCGCGCGAAGGCCGTCGCGGAATAGGCGCGCGCGTCCTGGATATCCTTCTCCATGCGCCGGCGCACGTTCTGCACTTCGGCGCGGGCGTAGAGCACCTCCTGCTGCGCCTTTTCGAGATCGCCACGCAGCGAATTCAACGCTTCGTCCAGCGAAGGTTCTTCGCCCTTGCCCGGCTTCTGGTCACGCAGTTCCTCCGGCACGCCTTCGAGTTCCTTTTCGACGGCTTGGTCGGTCGCGGTCCCGGCCTCGGGATTTTCGTTCTCGATCATCATGTTTCCGGTTTTTCAGCCAATCAGTTTGCCCAGCGAGCGGGCGGTGAAATCCACCATGGGCACGACCCGCGCGTAATTCAACCGCGTCGGCCCGATCACGCCCAGCACCCCGACGACTCGCCCTTCGCGGTCACGATAAGGCGCGGCGATGACCGAAGATCCGGACAGCGCGAAAAGCCTGTTTTCGCTGCCGATGAAGATCCGCGTGGCTTCCGCATCGCGGGCGCGATCCAGCAATTCGGCGATCGACTGCTTGTCTTCCAGGTCGTCGATCAGCGAACGGACCCGTTCGATATCGTTCAGCGCGTCTTCGTCGAGCAGCTTCGATTGCCCGCGCACGATCAGCACCTGGCGATGGGCGGCGTCCTCGCTCCAGATGGCGAGACCGCGTTCGACGAGGCTGCGGCTGGCGGAATCGAGCGCGGTCCGGCCCGAGGCGATCTCCGCCTGGACCACCCTGGCCGCTTCGGCGAGCGTGCGCCCGGTGAGCCGGGCGGTGATGTAATTGGAGGCTTCCTGCAGCGCCCCCACGGAGCTGCCAGGCGGCACGCTGAGCACGCGGTTCTCGATCGATCCGTCCTCCCCCACCAGGATTGCCAGCGCGCGTCCCTGGTCCAATGGAACGATGTTCATCTGGGCCAGGTGCGGCTCGCGGCGCGGGACCATGACCATGCCCGCCGCCCCCGAAATGTCCGACAGCACCGCGCTGGTCGCTTCGAGCGCCGCTTCGATCGGTCCGGCGCTGGACAGCCGCCGTTCGATCGCCGCCCTTTCCTGGGCTGTGGGCTCGGCCACCTGCATCATGCCGTCCACGAACAGCCTGAGGCCGATCTCCGTCGGCATGCGCCCGGCGCTGGTATGCGGCGCGGCCAGCAGGCCGAGTGCTTCCAGCTCCCCCAGCACAGAGCGAATCGACGCCGGCGAAAGATTGATCCCGCCTTCGGCGGACAGTGTTTTCGAGCCGACAGGGCTGCCGCTTTCCAGATAACCTTCCACCACGAGGCGAAAGATCATCCGGGCGCGTTCAGTCAGTTCGCTTACGGAGGGAGAGGCCATGACAGGCCGATATCTAGTCGCTAGGGCGGGCTCAGGAAAGATTTCCCCAGATTGGAGTCCCCATGAGACCTTCCGGCCGCGCGCCCGACGAAATGCGCGCCATCGAAATCCTTACCGGCTTCACCCGCCACGCGGAAGGTTCGGTCCTGATCAGCTTCGGCAGCACGCGCGTGCTGGTCACTGCCAGCGTGGAGGAGCGGGTGCCCCCGTTCCTGCGCGGCAAGGGCCAGGGATGGGTCACGGCCGAATACTCGATGCTCCCGCGTGCGACCCACACGCGCGGCCAGCGCGAAGCCGCCAAAGGCAAGCAAAGCGGCAGGACGCAGGAAATACAGCGCCTTATCGGCCGTTCCTTGCGCGCGGTGACGGATATGCAGAAACTGGGCGAGCGACAGATCGTGCTCGATTGCGATGTCATCCAGGCGGACGGCGGCACGCGCACGGCGGCGATTTCCGGCGCCTGGGTGGCGCTGCGCCTGGCCGTGGACGGGCTGATGAAAGCGGGGGCGATCACAAGCGATCCGATCGTCGCCAAGGTGGCGGCGGTAAGCTGCGGTATCTGCCAGGGCACGCCGGTGCTCGATCTGGACTATGCCGAAGACAGCGCGGCCGATGCCGATGCGAATTTCGTGCTGCTCGAAGGCGGCAAGATCGCCGAAGTCCAGGCCACGGCCGAAGGTGCCACTTACGACGAAGAGGGCCTGCTGCGCCTGCTGCGCCTCGCCCGCATCGGTTGCGAACGCATCTACGCCGCGCAGGCGGAAGCGGTCGGACGATAGCGAGAGCGTCATGAGCAGGAAGCTGGGCTCCGGAAAGCTGGTCATCGCCACGCACAATGCCGGCAAGCTGAAGGAAATCGGCGCCCTGCTGGCCCCCTATGGGCTGGACTGCCTTTCTGCGGGATCGCTCGGGCTGCCGGAACCGGCGGAAACAGGCCGGACTTTCGCCGCGAACGCGCTGATAAAGGCGCGGGCGGCAGCGGAAGGTTCGGGCCTGGCGGCGCTGGCTGACGACAGCGGTTTGTCGGTCGCCGCGCTCGACGGCCGGCCCGGTGTGTGGACCGCCGACTGGGCCGAACGCCAATGGTTCGAAGGCGAGCCGGGGCGTGACTGGTACATGGCCATGGGCAAGGTCGAAGGGATGTTGCAGGCCAAGGGGCCGGATACGCCGCGCGACGCCTGGTTCACTTGCGTGCTGGCCATTGCCTGGCCCGATGGGGACCATGCGGTTTACGAAGGGCGCGCCGAAGGCTCGCTCACCTGGCCGCCGCGCGGGACGATGGGCTTCGGCTACGATCCGGTCTTCGTTCCGGCAGGCCGCGACCTGACCTTCGCCGAACTCGATCCTTCGGAGAAACATCGTATCAGCCACCGGGCCGATGCCTTCGCCAAGCTGGTCGCGGACCAGTTCGCCGGGTAGGATCGCCGCGTGGCTCGCGCGCTTTATATCCACTGGCCCTTCTGCCTGAAGAAGTGCCCCTATTGCGATTTCAACTCGCACGTGCGCGCCCAGGTGGACATGGCCCAGTGGCAGGCAGCCCTGCTCGCCGACATGCGCCACGAGGCCCGGCTTGCCGGGGGTGAGCCGCTCGAATCCGTGTTCTTCGGCGGCGGCACGCCTTCGCTGATGCCGCCGGCGCTGGTGGCGGCCCTGCTGGCGGAGGCCGAGCGCCTGTGGGGCTTCGCGCCCAATGTCGAAATCACCCTTGAGGCCAACCCGTCCTCGGTCGAGGCGGGCAATTTCGCCGCGCTTGCCCAGGTGGGCATCAACCGCGTCTCACTGGGGCTTCAGGCCCTCGACGATGCCGCTCTGCACTTTCTCGGGCGGCTTCATGACGTCAAGGAAGGGCTCGCGGCACTGGACCTGGCGCAGCGGCATTTCGCCCGCGTCAGCTTCGACCTGATCTATGCCCGCCCCGGCCAGACCGCCGAGATGTGGGAAGCGGAATTGCACCGGGCGCTGGCCTTCGGCACCGGGCATCTGTCGCTCTATCAACTGACCATCGAACCGAACACACGCTTCGCCACCGATGTGCGGCAGGGCGCGTTCGAGCCGCTGGCCGACGATCCCGCGGCGGATATCTTCGCCCTGACCGGGGAACTGACCGAAGCGGCCGGCCTTCCCGCCTACGAGATCAGCAACCACGCCCGTCCCGGTGAGGAAAGCCGCCATAACCTCGCCTATTGGCGCTATCGCGATTATGCGGGCATCGGCCCCGGCGCCCATGGAAGGCGGGCGGGCCTGGCGACGCAGCGGCATCGCAAGCCGGAGAACTTCCTCCAGGCCGTGACGCGCAACGGGCACGGCCTTGCCGAGGAACGCCCGCTCGCCGCGCGCGAGCAGGCCACGGAAGCGCTGCTGATGGCGCTGCGGCTGCGCGAGGGGGTGGACCTGCGGGCGCTGGCGGAGCGTTTCGGCATCGCACGCGGCGAGTTGATCGAGCAGGAACGGCTCGCTTTCCTCGAAAGCCTCGGCCTTGCATGGCGCCACGGGGATCGGATCGGCGTCACCGCGCAAGGCAGGCCGGTGCTGGATGCGGTGCTGGGCGAACTGGTGCCCGCAACGCTGGCGATCGCATGAGCCGGGCCGAGCTTCTCGAGGCCTGGGGCGATCACCTTGCCTCGGCGCGCCGCCGGTCGCCGCACACCGTGCGCGCCTATGTCGCCACGGCCGCGCGCTGGCTCGATCGGACCGGCGCGGAGAGTTGGCACGCCGTGGCGCGCCTGGGTACGGGCGATTTGCGCGCGCAGCTCGCCGCTCGCCGGGCGGAGGGGATCGGCAATGTCTCCGCCGCGCGCGAGCTTTCGGCGCTCAAGGGCTTCGTCGCCTTCGCCCGCGCGCAGGCCGGCGATGCCGATCCAACACCGCCTCGCCTGCGCGGGCCAAGGGTGAAGAAGGGCCTGCCTCGCCCTGTCACGCCCGATGAAGCCATCAATCTGGCGGATGCCGTGGCGGAAGCGGCGGAAGAAGGCTGGATCGGCGCGCGTGACCGGGCGGTGCTGCTGCTGATGTATGGTGCGGGGCTGCGTATCGCAGAGGCGCTTTCGCTCAAGGGTTCCGACATTCCTCTGGGTGAAACGCTCATGGTCACCGGCAAGGGCGGCAAGCAGCGCGTGGCGCCGATCCTGCCGGTGGTCAGCGCGGCCGTGGCCGACTATGCCGCCCGCTGCCCCTGGTCGCTCACGAAGGATGAGCCGCTGTTTCGCGGGGTCAGAGGCGGGCCGCTGGGCCAGGGCATGGTGCAGAAGGCGATGGCCCGCGCGCGCCTTGCGCTCGGCCTGCCGGCCAGCGCAACCCCCCACGCCTTGCGCCACAGCTTCGCCACGCATCTGCTGGGCGCTGGGGCGGACTTGCGCAGCGTGCAGGAACTGCTCGGCCATGCCAGCCTGGGTTCCACGCAGATCTACACCAAGGTGGATGCCGCGACTCTGCTCGACACTTATCGCGCCGCGCATCCGCGCGAACGCTAGGCTGGATCGCCTAAGGCTGGCGCTCGGCCCGCGGCTTCCAGGTGAACACCCGCCAGAGATAAGCCAGCAGCGCCAGCCCCAGCGAGCCGAGCACGACCCACGCCATCAGGTCTTGCGACTTTTCCAGATAGCGGCCCAACCATGTCCCCCCCAGGATCAGCAGCACGTTCCAGATTCCCGTGCCGACGAAGGTGAACAGCAGGAACCGCCACGCCTTCATGTGCGACAGCCCCGCCGGCAGCGAGATCATCGTCCTGAGCACCGGCGAAAAACGCAGCACCAGCACGACCCATTGCCCATGCCGCTGGAAGAAGCGGGTGGCGGCCTCGATATCTTCCCATTCCAGCGTCAGCCAGCGGCCGTGGCGGGCGACCAGCGGCTCAAGACGGCGATAGCCCCATCGATCACCGATCCAGTACCAGACGTAATTGCCCGCCGTGGAGCCGATCGTGCCGGCGATCAGCAGCGGCCAGAACTCCATATGCCCGCGCGCCACCAGCACGCCGCCGATGCCCATGATGACTTCGGACGGGATCGGCGGGAAGACGTTCTCGATCAGCATCAGCAGCGCTATGCCCCAATAGCCGCCGCGCGCGATCGCTTCGATGATCAGTTCATGCATGTAAGGCAAACGTTCGGGAGACGGGCAGGTTCTGGCGACGGGCCGCCGATCAGGAATTCAGGCGGGCTTCGATCGCGTTCCAGATGCGCCCTGCCGTATCGGTTCCATTGAACTGGTCGATCGAAACGATCCCCGTGGGGCTGGTGACGTTGATCTCGGTCAGCCACTTGCCTCCGATCACATCGATGCCGACGAAGATCAGGCCCAGGCGCTTCAATTCCGGGCCCAACGCCGCGCAGATTTCCTCTTCCCGCGGGGTCAGCGTGGCCGCTTCGGCATAGCCGCCTTGCGCGAGGTTGGAGCGGAACTCCCCTTCCCCCGGCTTGCGGTTGATCGCGCCGGCATATTCGCCGTCGACCAGCACGATGCGCTTGTCGCCTTCGGCCACTTCGGGGAGAAACGGCTGCACCATGTGCGGTTCGGGCCAGGTCTGGTTGAACACTTCGAGCAGCGCGGAAAGGTTTTCGCCGCTTTCCGGAATGCGGAAGATCGCCTTGCCGCCATTGCCGTGGATCGGCTTCACCACCACCGAGCCGTGCCGTGCGATGAACGCACGCACTTCGTCCACGCTCCGCGTCACCAGCGTCGGCGGCATGAAGCGGCGGTAATCGAGCACGAAGACCTTTTCCGGCGCGTTGCGCACGCTGGCCGGATTGTTGACCACCAGCGTTTCCCCCTCGATCCGTTCGAGCAGGTGGGTGGCGGTGATATAGCCCATGTCGAACGGCGGGTCCTGCCGCATCAGCACCACGTCCACGTCGCGGTCCAGGTCGATCCGACGCGGTTGGCCGGCTTCGAAATGATCGCCCTGGACGCGCCGCACACGCACCGGCCGCGCCAGCGCGTGAAGCCGGCTGTCCTCGTCCAGCGTGAGGCTGCCGACATCGTAATGAAACAGCTCATGCCCGCGCACTTGCGCCGAAAGCATCAGCGCGAAACTCGAATCACCGGCTATGTTGATGCCTTCCAGCGGATCCATCTGGACCGCGACGCGCAGACTCATTGCGTAGAACCCCTTTGTGATCGCGAGCGACGCGGAGCAACCGCAGCGCTCGTCCGCCCTCCCCCGGATGGTTTTATCGCCCTGCTCCTCGCAACGGCGAGAGCGAGGATCAAGGCTGCCAGGCGTTGACGATGTGGCGCGGCCAGTGGCCGGGCGCAAGCAGTAGCACGTCGATGCGGATGGAATCGCCCGGCCCGGCGTAACGATGCGCCACCGCCTCGGCCGCCGCCGCGACTCGCCGCAGGCGATGCGCGTCGATAGCCCCATCGCGGCCTTCGGCGGTGGAGCGCCACTTCACCTCGATGAACGCCAGTTGCCGCCGGCGCTTCGCGACAAGATCGATTTCGCCGCGCGCGGTCTTCACGCGCCGATCGAGGATCCGCCAGCCCCGCAGCCGCAGCCACAGCGCCGCGAAGCTCTCCCCCCTTCGCCCGCGCCGCTCGGCAATCCGCCGGGTCATCTGCCGCGCAGTTCCAGCGCCCGGGCATAGAGCATCTTGCGATCCAGCCCCGTGGCCCTGGCCACGCGCGCTGCGGCTTGCGAGGGCTTTTCGCTGGCGAGCGCTTCACGCAGCAGCGCGTCGGCATCTGCCTGGTCCGGCGCCTGCTCTGTCGGCGGGCCGATCAGCAGCACGATTTCCCCGCGCGGCGCATGGGCCTCGTAATGCGCGATCAGTTCCGCCGCGGTGCCGGTGCGGCATTCCTCGTGCAGCTTGGTCAATTCGCGAGCCACGGCGATCTCTCGCCCCGGCAAGGTTTCACCGATCGCTTCCAGCGATCGTGCCAGGCGGGGGGCCGTCTCGAAGAATACCAGTGTCGCGCGCAGGCCGGCCAATTCCTCCAGTACCTCACGCCGCGCCTTGTCCTTCGGCGGCAGGAAGCCGGCGAACAGGAAGCGATCGCTCGGAAGGCCGGCCAGGGTCAGCGCCACGATGGGCGCGCTGGGACCGGGCACGCTGCCGATGGGGATGCCGGCTGCCTTCGCCTCGCGCACCAGGCGATAGCCCGGGTCCGATACCAGCGGCGTGCCCGCATCGCTGACCAAGGCCACCGCCTGGGTGCGCATCGCTTCGATCAGGCGGGCCCGATCTTTTTCGCCGCTGTGGTCATCATAGCGCCACAGGGGCTTGGAAATGCCAAGGTGTTTCAGTAGCTTGCCGGTCACGCGGGTATCTTCGCAGGCTACCGCATCGCATCGCGCCAGCGTGTCGGCCGCTCGCCGGCTCACGTCGCCGAGATTGCCAATCGGAGTCGCGACTATATACAATCCCGCGGGCAGGGGTTCGGGTCGGTTGTCGCTCACGCGGCGCCTTGTGGCCCACATTCGGAGGAAGCCGCAAGCATGTTGGCGATTACCCGGCGCGGCCTTGCCGTTGTCATGATCACGATACTCCTGGCCGCCTGTAAGGTCATTCCCGAAAGCGGCCGGCCGGGCCCGCCCCCACCGCCCGTGGCCACGCCGGGGCCGAGCGAGGAATTGCCGACCGATACCGATCGCCACCGCGTGGCGCTGCTGGTGCCGATTTCGGGCGAGAACGCCGCCGTCGGCCGCTCGCTGGCCAATGCCACCACGATGGCCTTGCTGGACACCAATGCCGAAAACCTGCGGATCACCACTTATGATACCGCCACGGGTGCCGGCTCCGCCGCCGCGCGCGCCATCGCGGACGGCAACAAGCTGATTCTCGGCCCGCTCCTGCGGGAAGACGTCGCCCCCGTGCTGGCACGCGCCCGCCCGGCCGATGTGCCCCTGATCACCTTCTCCAACGACACCTCGGTCGCCCAGCCGGATGTCTTCGTGATGGGCCATGTGCCCGAGCAGTCGGTGACCCGCACCGTCGATTATCTCGCCCGCCAGGGCACGCGGCGCTTTGCCGCGCTGGTCCCCAATGGCGAATACGGCCGCCGCACCGAAGATGCGCTGAAGCAGGCCGTTGCCCGCCTTGGCGGCACGGTGGTGGGGATCGAGCATTATGACCGGGGCAACACCTCGATCGTCAGCGCCGCCGAACGGCTGAAGGCCAAGGGCGGCTATGAGGCGGTGCTGATCGCCGAAGGGCCACGCCTTTCCGCCTCCGCCGCCACCGCGCTCAAGGCAGGGGGCGCGCAAGTCGTGATTCTCGGCACCGAGCTGTGGAGCGGCGAATCAAGCATCGCCAGCTCCGCCTCGTTGCGCGGCGCGCTGTTCTCGGCGGTGTCGGACGATCGCTATCGGCAGTTCGTCACCAGCTATCAAAGCCGCTTCGGAGAGCAGCCCTATCGCATCGCCACGCTGGGCTACGATGCCGTGCTGCTGACACTGCGCGTCGCGCGCGACTGGCAGCCGGGCCGCAAGTTCCCGACGGGCCGGATGCTGGGCGATGACGGCTTCCTGGGGCTGGATGGCCCGTTCCGCTTCCGCAGCAACGGTGTGGGCGAACGGGCGATGGAAGTGCGCCGCGTAGGCAACAGCACGGTGACGGTGGCCGACCCGGCGCCGACGCGGTTCTAGAGGCGCTGCGGCGGATAACCTGTGGCTTTCGCTTGAATGCCCGGGAATCCGCCGCCTAAAGCCAACGCCATGTCCAATGACCTGTTCGACAAGCTGCCGGCCGGCGGGGGCGATTACGACGCATCGGCGATCGAAGTGCTGGAAGGGCTCGAACCCGTCCGGCGCCGCCCGGGCATGTACATCGGCGGCACGGACGAACGCGCGCTGCATCATCTCGCCGCCGAAGTGCTCGACAACGCGATGGACGAGGCCGTGGCCGGCCACGCCTCGCGCATCGAGGTCACGCTGGAGCCGGGGCCGCCGGGCACCGCCGGCTTGCTGTCGATCTCCGACAACGGGCGCGGCATCCCGGTGGACGAGCATCCGAAGTTCCCCGGCAAATCATCGCTGGAAGTGATTCTCACCACGCTCCATTCGGGGGGCAAGTTCTCGGGCAAGGCCTATGCCACCAGCGGCGGGTTGCACGGCGTGGGCGTCAGCGTGGTGAACGCCCTGTCGCAGCATGTCCGCATCGAAGTGGCGCGCAACAAGGAAGTCTTCGCCCAGGAATTCGCGCGGGGGTTGCCCACGGGGCCGCTCCAGCGAGTCGGCGCCACGCCCAACCGGCGGGGCACCACGGTGTCCTTCGTGCCGGACCCTGAGATATTCGGCGATCGCCAATTCAAGCCGCAGCGGCTGTTCAAGCTCACGCGCTCGAAGGCCTATCTCTTCGCCGGGGTGGAGATTCGCTGGAAGTGCGCCCCCTTCCTCGCGTCCGACGAGGTGCCCGAGGAGGCGGTGTTCCAGTTTCCCGGCGGCCTGGCCGATCATCTGGCGGAACAGATCGGCGGGCGCGAATGCGTGACCAGCCAGTTCTTCTCCGGCCGGCAGGATTTCCCGGACGAGCAAGGCCGCGTGGAATGGGCGGTGGCCTGGCCGCTGTGGTCCGACGGGGTCTATAATTACTACTGCAACACCGTGCCCACGCCCGATGGCGGAACGCACGAGCAGGGCCTGCGCACGGCGCTGGCCAAGGGCATCCGCGCCTTCGGCGAGCTGATCGGGCAGAAGAAGGCCAAGGACATCTCCGCCGACGACATCGCCACCGGCAGCGAGATCGTGCTTTCGGTGTTCATCCGCGATCCGCAGTTCCAGAGCCAGACCAAGGACCGGCTGACCTCGCCCGAGGCGGCGCGCCTGGTCGAGAATGCGGTGCGCGATCACTTCGACCACTTCCTCACTCACAACATGGATCGCGGGCGCGCCTTGCTGGGCGCGGTCATGGAACGGATGGACGAGCGCCTGCGCCGCAAGGCGGAGCGGGAGATCAAGCGCAAGACCGCCACCAACGCCCGCAAGCTGCGCCTGCCCGGCAAGCTGACCGATTGTTCGGGCGAAGGCCAGGGCGAGACCGAGCTGTTCATCGTCGAGGGCGACAGCGCCGGCGGGAGCGCCAAGCAGGCGCGCGACCGCAAGACCCAGGCGATCCTGCCGATCCGCGGCAAGATCCTCAACGTCGCTTCGGCCACGGCCGACAAGATCCGCGCCAACAGCGAGATCGCCGATCTCGCCCTCGCGCTCGGCTGCGGCACCCGCAAGGACTGCGATCCCGATCAGCTGCGCTATGACCGCGTGGTCATCATGACCGATGCCGACGTGGACGGGGCGCATATCGCCACCCTGCTGATGACGTTCTTCTTCCAGGAAATGCCCGAGCTGGTCCGCCGGGGGCATCTGTTCCTGGCCCAACCGCCGCTCTATCGCCTGACCGCCGGCAAGGAGAGCCACTATGCCCGCGACGACGAGCATCGGGCGGAACTGGAAGCGACGGTGTTCAAGGGCAAGAAGGTCGAAGTCAGCCGCTTCAAGGGCCTTGGCGAAATGAACCCGCAGCAATTGCGGGAAACGACGATGAACCCCGAAACCCGCTCGATGATCCGCATCACCCTGCCGCCGGAGCATGAGCAGCGGCACGCGGTGAAGGAACTGGTGGACCAGCTCATGGGCCGCAACCCGGAACACCGCTTCAACTTCATCCAGAACCGCGCGGGCGAGCTGGACCGCGATCTGATCGACGCGTGATGGCTGGCGGCGGCTCCGCCTGACGAGGGGGTTTGGGGGGAAGCGCGCTTTGGCCGATAATCACCGTGCAGCCGCTCATACCCGCTTCGCCCGCATTCGCGCGCGGCTGGAAGCTTATGCTCCCCCGCCCGGCTGGCGCGCGTGGACTTATGAATTCGCGCTGTTCGTGTTCAAGCAAGGCTGGGCGTGCCTGTTCGGCGGCCTGATGCTGGCGCTGCTGCTGGGCACGCACCTGTTCTATCCCGAGGGCGCGCGCCTTGCCCGTTACGACTTCCTGACGCTCGCCGCACTGGCGATCCAGGTCGGGATGCTCGCCTTTCGGCTCGAGACGATGGAAGAAGCGAAAGTGATCCTGGCCTTCCATTTGGTCGGCACGGTGATGGAACTGTTCAAGACCAGCGCGGGCTCATGGCTCTATCCCGAGCCGTCCCTGCTGCGGATCGGCGGGGTGCCGCTCTTCTCCGGGTTCATGTATGCGGCCGTCGGCAGCTATCTGGCGCGTGTCTGGCGAATCTTCGCGTTCCGCTTCACTCAATTCCCGCGCCTGCTGTGGGCCCAGCTTCTGGCGGCGGCGATCTACGTCAATTTCTTCGCGCATCATTGGCTGCCGGACGTGCGCCTCGCCCTGTTCGCGGCGATGGTGCTGCTGTTCTGGCGCACGCGCGTCTATTTCACCGTGTGGAAAGAGCCGCGCTGGATGCCGCTGATCCTGGGCTGGTTCCTGGTGGCGCTGTTCATCTGGTTCGCGGAGAACATCGGCACCTTCGCCCGCGCCTGGACCTATCCCAGCCAGAACCATGGCTGGGAGCCCGTCTCACCCGCCAAGCTCGGCGCCTGGTATCTGCTGATGTATATCTCGTTCATCCTCGTCGCGACGGTTCACCGCCGCCGCGACGGGCACGCGCAGCCGTAGGGCGCTACCGGGGCGGGCCGAGTTGTTCGCGCGGGACGCTGGCGAACATCTGCTGCACCTTCGGCCGGGCGCTGATCTGTTCGATCCAGCGGACCAGATGCGGCGTATCCGAGGTGTTGACCAGTTCCGCGAAGCCGTTCTGCATTCCGTTGGCGATGGCGAAGTTGCAGATGTCGGCGAGCGAATACATGCCGCCGGCCAGCCATTCGTTATCGGCCAGGTGATCGTCGAGCTTGCGCACGGACACGGCGATCTTGCGCATTTCCTCGTCCAGCAAGTCCTGCGGGAAACCCTCGCGCGCCCGGCGCCATTTCACCTGCTGCTCGGGAATCGGGATTTTCTTCAGGTGCTCTTCGAATTCCTGGTCCGAAAGCGCTTTGGCCATGTGGCTGACGCCGCGATGCCAGCCGATCGTGGAGACGCACCAGCAGAAGTATTCATCCACCCACTTGGTCCACACCCGCATCTGCGCCCGGTCGTAAGGATCGTCGGGCCGCAGCTTCACCGCAGTGGGATGCGCGTCTTCCAGATATTCGCAGATCACCGTGCTTTCGGTGACGATCCTGTCCCCATCCTTCAGCGCCGGCACCTGCCCGCGCGGGTTGATCGCCTTGAACCAATCGGTGTGATGTTCGAACTTCGACGGATCGAGCCGGTGGACGGTGAAATCGCGCCCGAACTCGAACTTCTCGAACAGCGTGAGCATCGGCTTGAGCGAATTGGCCATCGGACCGAAGCTGTAGAGCGTGAGCATGCGTTTCTCCCGGGCGTTTTCCAGCGGCTTAGCGAGCGTTCTCCACGGGGCAAGTGCCGTCTTGACTCGTTAATCTGAGGTTTTGCTTCGGCGAGCGATGATGCCGGTCAAATGAGGAGAGGCCCGATGCGCATCGTTCTTCCGTCCATAGCCCTTGTCCTCACGGCCTCCGCCACGGCCGCCCAGCCCACAGCATCGCCATTCGATCGCGGCCCGCTCATGACGGCGGAAGATGCCCCTCGGGGTGCGCCGATGTTCGAGCGCAGACCTATTCAAGTCGTGAAAGGTAGTCCGCATACCGCGCCGATGGCCAAGCGCTTGCCGCCCCCCGCACCCCGAGCCACGCCGACGATGCGAGAAATTCAGGCTCCCCCCGGCCCGGGAGAGGCCGTCTGCCGCGACCGGATCGAAGAAGTACGCAATGGTCGCGGGTTGCCCAAGCTCGACCGCAAAGCCGCATCGCCTGACGATGGCCTGCTGATCGCCGCGGTGGACAAGCGGATCGACGGTTGCTCGGTCATGGTCATGCGCAACGATACCAGCGACATCCGCCCTCTGCCGACTGCTCCGGATGGCCCGCCGAGCGTGCAGCGTATCCCCAGTCAGTAAAGCAGCAGGTCGGCCACTTCCTCGCGCCAGTGCGCTTCGTCCGGTGACGCGAGCGCTTCGAGATCGCCCGGCTCGCCGGCCCTATCGTCCACCCATTCACGCAAGCCCGGCCCGCCGTTGATGACGTCGATCGCCAGCCGGTCGAACTCGTACTCGTAGGGAAAGTCCCGCCAGATCTGGTAGTCCGGATAGAGCCGCCGAATGGCCTTGAAGGCCAGCGCCTGCAACCGCCAGGCGCGGAACGCGGCGTGATCGTAGAACGTGCCTTCCGCGTGGATCATCAGCGCGTTGCACAATTCGCCAGCGTGCTTGTGGAACGTGGGGGTGAACCAGCACTCGCGCACGGCGCTTCCGCCCAGCCATTCGGGCGCGACACGGTGCATTTCCGCCAGGACCGCCCCGGCATCCACATCCGGCGCGCCGAACAGCACTTCCAGCGGGCGCGTGGTGCCCCTGCCCTCGCTCAGCGTCGTGCCTTCGAGCATGACCGTGCCGGCATAGGCCCGTGCCATGTTGAGATTGGCGGCATTGGGGCTGGGGTTGATCCAGATGCGATCGTCCGGCCAGCCGAAGCCGGGCCCGGCTTCGGGCAGCCAGTCGTGCATCGCGATCACGCGGTAATCCACGTCGAGCCCGAAATGGCGCACGAACCAGTGGCCCATCTCGCCCATTGTCAGGCCGTGGCGCATCGGCATCGGTCCGGCCCCGACGAAGCTTTCCTGCCCCGGCAGCAGCAGCGTGCCTTCCACCGGGCGCCCCGCCGGATTGGGCCGGTCGAGCACCCACACGCTCTTGCCATGGCGCGCGGCCTCTTCCAGCAGATAGAGCAGCGTGGTGCAGAAGGTGTAGATGCGGCAGCCGAGATCCTGGAGATCGAACAGGAACACGTCGGCCGCGCTCATCATCTGGCCGGTGGGGCGGCGGACTTCTCCATAAAGGCTGAACACGGGGATGCCGTAACGCGGATCGGTTTCATCCGCGGTTTCCACCATGTTGTCCTGCTTGTCGCCCTTGATGCCGTGCTGTGGGCCGAAGGCGGCGGTCACCTGGATGCCGGCGGCGATCAGCGCGTCGAGCGAATGAGTCAGGTCCAGCGTTACCGACGCAGGATGCGCCACGAGCGCTACGCGCCGCCCCTCGAGCGGCTTTCTGAGCGCCGGCTCGGCCAGCAGGCGGTCGATCCCGAACTTCATGCGGCGCCCGGTGCCGGAAGCACGGCGGCGAAGCAAGCGGGGGCGTGAAAATCGGGCTGGCCTTCGCCATGCGCCAGCGCCCAGTAGGATTTCACGCCTTGTCCCTCCTCGATCACCGCGCACAGGCCCATCGCGCAGGCACTGTCGGGAATGCCCGCCGCCGGAATGGCGGCGTCGAAGATCGCGAAGCTGCTGCCCTGGCGCAGCGTACATTCCGGCTCTCGCGGGAACGGCCGCTCGCGCATCCCTGCGCGATAGGTGTCGAAATCGTAAGCGTTCCATCGTTCGGAAGGCGAAAGGTTGAATTCGCCATAAGCCTCACCGCCATGCGGTTTCAGGAACAGCTCGAAGCAAGTCGTCTTCCACAGCTCGTCCGCCCTGCCTCTGCCGGCGAAGGCGGGCACGACCAGTTGCTGCGCGCCGTCGATGCGCCAGCGGACGCGCAGCCAGTTCTCGTCGCGTCCGATTATCCGCGCTTCGATGGCGCTCACCGCTGTCGGCGGGAAGTCCGGATGGGCCGCCAGGCAATACGTTTGCATGAAGTTCCTTGCGTGCTAGGCGCCCCCGGCCCGAGAGCGAGAAAGCCATGAGCGAATTCAAGTCCAGTCTGCTGCGCTTACTCGACGAGCGCGGTTACATCCACCAGCTTACCGATGCCGACGGGCTGGATGCCCTGGCGCAGCGGCAGGTCGTGCCCGGCTATATCGGTTTCGACGCCACCGCGCCTTCGCTTCACGTCGGCAGCCTGGTGCAGATCATGATGCTGCGCCGCCTGCAGCAGACGGGGCACAAGCCGGTGGTGGTGATGGGCGGCGGGACAACGCGGATCGGCGATCCCACCGGGCGCGACGAAAGCCGCAAGATGCTGAGCGACGAGACGATCGAGGCCAACATCGCCTCGATCCGCGCCGTGTTCGCCCGGCTGCTCGATTTCGGCGACGGGCCGACCGGCGCGATCATGGTCAACAACCAGGATTGGCTCGGCAAACTGGGCTATATCGAACTGCTGCAGGAAGTCGGCACTCACTTCACGATCAACCGGATGCTGACGTTCGATTCGGTCCGCCTGCGCCTTGAGCGCGAGCAGCCGATGACTTTCCTCGAATTCAACTACATGATCCTGCAAGGCTACGATTTCCGGCACTTGTGCCGGGAGAACGGCGTGCGCCTGCAGATGGGCGGCAGCGATCAGTGGGGCAATATCGTCAACGGGGTGGAGCTGACCCGCCGCATGGACGGCATGGAGGTGTTCGGCCTGACGACTCCGCTGCTGACCAAGGCGGATGGTTCGAAAATGGGCAAGACCGCCTCTGGCGCCGTGTGGCTCAATGAAAGCCAGCTACCGGCCTATGACTTCTGGCAATACTGGCGCAACACCGACGATCGCGACGTCGGCCGTTTCCTGCGCCTGTTCACCGACTTGCCGCTGGAAGAGATCGCCCGGCTGGAAGCGCTGGAAGGCGCGGAGATCAACCAGGCGAAGATCGTCCTGGCCAACGAGGTGACGCGGCTTGTCCGGGGCGAGGAGGCCGCGCGCTCGGCCGAAGCCACCGCCGCGCAGACTTTCGCCGGCGGCGGATTGGGAGAGGACTTGCCGGTGCTTGCCGTGCCGGCGGAGGGCATTCGCCTTGGCGCTGCCTGCACCGCCGTGGGCTTTACTGCGTCCAACGGCGAGGCCAAGCGCAAGATCGCCGAAGGCGCGGTGCGTATCGATGATGAGCCGGTGACCGATCCCACAGCGCTCATCTCCCTTGCCGCCGGGGAGGAACGCAAGCTCAGCCTGGGCCGTAAGCGCCACGCCATTCTGAGAGGGTCCTGACCCCTGCCTTTACCCTTTTTCCAATAATTGCTGCCATTGAACCGCGCCTGGGTTCGCAAAAAGGAGCAAAGGGATGGCAAACGGCGCTCAACTGTCGGTAACCGACTTGCGCCGTTCGGCGCGCCATCCCGTCGATTGCCCGGTAATTGCCGAGCACCGTACCCGCGGCGATATCAAGCTGCACATCTGCAATCTGTCCGCCCATGGCTTCATGGTTGACGGCAGTCGCGAGGCGCCTCTGCCTGAACTCGCGCGCGGCGACCGCACCATCGTGCGCCTTCCGGTCATCGGCCGGATCGAGGCCTATTGCATCTGGACCACGCGTGATCGCGCCGGTTTCCAGTTCGAACGGATCATTCGCGTGGACGATTTCGTGGCGATGATCGAAAAGCTCCAGCCCAATCCGCGCCTGCGCCGGCGGGGATAACCGCGCCGTACAGGCCCGCGCCCTGGTGCGGCGTGATGACGGTCTGAAACACCGGCCCCGCGCTCAAGCCGCTTGGCACGGCCCCGCCCACCTGCCATGGCGCCCGCGTGACAGTCGCAAGCGAGCCCGATCACCAGCCATCTTCCCCGCTCCGGATAGCTGATTTTCGCGCTGTCTGGCTGTCGCGCCTGCTGGCGGTATCCGCGACCATCGCGATGGTCGTACTGATCGGCTATCAGACCTATGACGTCGCCCGTGCCGACTATGGCATGGATCGCCCTACGGCGGCGGTCATGCTGGGTCTTCTCGGCCTGGCGCAGTTCGTCCCGCTGTTCCTGCTGACACCGGTCGCCGGTGCCGCCGCCGACCACTTCGACCGGCGGCGCGTGGTGCTTTTCGCCAATCTGATCGATTGCACGATCGCGACTCTCCTGGGGGCCTTGACGCTGATCGGGGCTTTGACCCTGCCGATCCTGTTCGCGCTCGCCGCCGCCCATGGCGCGGCGCGGGCGTTCAACGGCCCGGCCCTGAGCGCGATCGCCCCCAACGTCGTGCCGCCGCGGCTCCTGCCCAAAGCCATCGCGCTCAGTTCCATCGCCTGGCAGGTCGGCACGGTCGTCGGGCCGGCGGCGGGCGGGCTGCTGTTCGGCGCCTCGCCGCCGCTGCCCTATTTCTGCTCGGCCGCGCTGCTGCTGCTCTCGGGCCTGCTGATCTCGTCCATCCGCCCGGTGCGCCCGGTGCAGGAAGGCCCACCGGCACACCCGATGCGGCAGATCGTCCAGGGCTTCAGCTTCGTGTGGACCCGGCGCTTCCTGCTCGGCTGCATCTCGCTCGATCTCTTCGCCGTCCTGCTCGGCAGCGCCACCGCCATGCTCCCGGTCTTTGCCCGCGACATCCTTCAGGTGGGACCGGAAGGCCTGGGGATCATGCGCGGCGCCCCGGCCGCCGGCGCGGCGCTGGTCGCCCTGTGGCTCTCGTTCCGGCCGTTCGATCGCAATGTCGGGGTGAAGATGCTGTGGGCGGTGGTCGTCTTCGGCGCGGCGACATTCGCCTTCGCCCTGTCCCGCAATTTCCTGCTCTCGCTCGCCCTGCTGGCGCTGCTGGGCGCGGCCGACATGTTCTCGGTCTTCGTGCGCAGTTCGCTGATCCAGCTGAACACGCCCGACAATATGCGGGGCCGGGTCTCCGCCATCTCCGGCGTGGCGGTATCGGCGTCTAACGAACTCGGGGAACTGCGCGCGGGGCTGTTCGCCGGGATCATGGGCGTTACCGCATCGGTTGCCATTGGCGGCATCGGTGCGATAATCATCACCGCCATCTGGGCCTGGATATTTCCTGAGCTGCGTCAAGCAAGGACATTCGCCCCGACATTCCTCCACGAAAGCGAGCAAGAGGAGCCCGCGAAATGAAGGCCGACACCGTTCTTGCCACCATCGGCAACACGCCGCACATCCGCCTCGCCCGCCTGTTCCCCGATCACGAGGTCTGGGTGAAGAGCGAGCGCGCCAACCCTGGGGGGTCGATCAAGGATCGCATCGCGCTGGCCATGGTCGAGGATGCCGAGCGCAAGGGCCTGCTGAAGCCCGGCGGCACGATCATCGAGCCGACCAGCGGCAACACCGGCATCGGCCTGGCCATGGTCGCGGCGGTGAAGGGCTACAGCCTGATCCTGGTCATGCCCGAAACGATGTCGCTGGAACGGCGCCGGCTGATGCTGGCCTATGGCGCCAGCTTCGATCTCACGCCGAAGGAAGGCGGCATGAAAGCCGCGATCGCCCGCGCGCGGGAACTGGTCGAGCAGACCGAAGGCGCCTGGATGCCGCAGCAGTTCGACAATCCGGCGAACGTGGACGCCCATGCCCGCACCACGGCGCAGGAAATCCTGGCCGATTTCGCCGATGCGCCGTTCGATTACCTGATCACCGGCGTCGGCACCGGCGGCCACCTGACCGCCTGCGCCGAAGTGCTGAAGAAGCAGTGGCCCGGCCTGAAGGCCTATGCGGTGGAGCCGACGCTTTCGCCGGTGATCTCTGGCGGCCAGCCCGGCCCGCATCCGATCCAGGGCATCGGCGCGGGTTTCATCCCGACCAACCTGCACACCCAGTCGATCGACGGAGCGATCACCGTGGATGCGGAGGATGCGAAGGAAATGGCCCTGCGCTGCGCGCGCGAGGAAGGCCTGCTGATCGGCATCAGTTCGGGCGCCACTCTGGCGGCCATCCGGCAGAAGCTGGCGGACGTGGAGCCCGGCGCGCGCGTGCTGGGCTTCAACTACGACACCGGCGAACGCTATCTTTCGGTGCCCGAGTTCCTGCCGGCGGGATAAGCTCTCTCCCGCCCGGCGGACCCTATTCTCCCACCACGTTCCCGGCGGTCGCCTCGATCGCGATCGGTCCGATCAGCGAGGATACGATCGGCGCCCCGCCGGGCACGTCTCCCCGCCGCGCGTCGATGCGCATCTCGTTCATGGCGATATGCGCGGTGACGTGGCGGGTGAACGGCAGAACCGTCCCCTCGCCCCAATCCTGGTGGACGATGTCGAATTCCAGCGTATCGCCGTCGATGCGGAAGTTCTCCAGCGCGCCGAAGGTATAGGGATTGTCGCATCGCCCGCAGGCCATCCCGAACAAGGCGCCCTCCGCCTTGCGGATGACGAAAAACTGCTTGTTCATGCCCATGCCGAAGCCGATCCACACGCCTGCCACGTCGTCGGCGCTCAAGGGCCGCCAGGGCGCGGGCTGGACATAAGGCGCCGGCGGCCCGCCGCCCCCGCCGGCAGGCCTGACGATCGGCACGGGTGGAGCGCCCGGCGGAAGAATCGCCACCGGATAAGGCGCCGGGTCAGGTCCGCGCGGATCCTTGATCAGCACCTGCTCCACAGGCTTGCCGTCGAACGAGCCGGTAAGCATGAGCTTGCCGCCGGCCAGCCGCCCTTCCGCCTTGTCCGTCCGCGCAAGCGAACCGTCCGGGCGATAATGCCGGATCGAGAAGCTGAGCCCCGTGTCCTCGGCAAAACGGCCTTCGATCAGCGCCAGGGTCGTCCCGTCCGCACAGTGCGTGCAATAGACCCCGCTCACCCGATCGCCGCGTATCACGAACTGATAGACGTGCGGATCGCCCGCGTCGGTCCGCCATCCGCCGCGATAGTGATCGGCATCCTCGGCCGAGGCAGGACAGGCCAGCAGAACGGCGCTTGCCGCCAGGGCGAATGTTGCGGGCGTTCGAATGGTCATCCCTTCTCTCCCGCGATCCCTTGGTGAAGCGGCTCAGCGCGCCGGCAGGGCGAACGTGACATAGCGGTTCGGCCCCGGCTTGGGCGCCCCGGCCTGCGGGTGCAGTCCCTCGCCGCCGACCGGGATGGTGACGAATTGGCGCCCGTTCACCTGATAGACCGCCGGCACGCCTTCGGTCGCCGCGTCGAGCTGGTGTTCCCACAGGACCTTGCCCGTATCGGCATCGCGGGCGCGGAACATCCGGTCACCCGCGGTGCCGATGAACAGCAGGCCCGTCCGGGTCGCCACCGGGCCGCCGCGCGGCGCCTGGCTGCCCACGTCGCCCACGCCCTGCTCCCTCAGTCCCCAGCTCGTGCCGTCGGGTATCCGCCACAGGATATTGCCGGTGTTCATGTCATAGGCGGTGAGGAACGAGAACGGCGGCTTGATCGCCACCATGCCGTTGGACTGGCGCAGGAAATCGTACGGCGCGCCATAGGCGAGATCCTGCGGCCCCCGGTTGGGAATCACTGTCTTGTCATCCGCCTTGGGCGGGACGAGCTTGATCAGCACCGGCGTTTCGCGGCTGACCACGAAGAAGCGCTGCCGCGCCGGGTCGACTGCGGTGTTGCCCCAGCTGGTGCCGCCGTTATGCCCCGGGATCGAAATCGAACCGCGCAGGCTCGGCGGGGTGAACAGCCCTTCGTTACGGCTTTCGCGCAGGATCTGGCGGACCTTCTCGTGATCTTCCGGCGTGAGGTACGGATTGATGTCCGCCTCGCTGATGCTCATCCGCGAGAACGGTTCCGGCCAAGTGGGAAACGGCTGCGTGGGCGAGGTATGCTCGCCCGGCACATCGCTCTGCGGCACCGGCCGTTCCTCGATCGGCCACACCGGCTCACCCGTGCGGCGATCGAAGACGAACACGAAGCCATGCTTGGCGGCCACGATCACCACCGGGATCTTTTTGCCGTCCTTGGTGATCGTCATCAGCTTGGGAGCGTTGGGCAGGTCGAAATCCCACAAGTCGTGGTGCACCAACTGGAAGTGCCACAACCGCTTGCCGGTGTGCGCGTCGAGCGCCAGGATCGAGTTGGCGAACAGGTTGTCGCCCGGCCGGTTGCCGCCATAGAAATCGCCCCGCGCGGTGCCGGTGGGGACGAAGACGATGCCCAGTTCCGGATCGACGGTGAATTCGGACCAGTTGTGAACGCCGCCGAACAGCTCGCGATCTTTTTCCGGCCAGGTCTCCGAACCAAATTCACCGACCCGCGGCACGACGTTGAAAGTCCATTTCAACGCGCCGGTGCGGATATCGTAAGCCTGGATATCCGCCGGATGGGATGCATAGCCACTGCCCGCCGGCAGCGCGACGATGAAGGTATCCTGATAGATGCGCCCCGGATTGCTGGTCATCAGCGGGCGCGGCGTAGGCGCGTGGCCTTCGGGCAGCGCATCGCGCAGATCCACGCTGAAACCGGGGATGTACTTGCCGGTGCGGGCGTCGATCGCGCGCAGTAGGCCATCGTTGAGGAACACCAGGCGGCGATCGCTGCCATCGGCGTTCTGCCAATAATTGATCCCCCGGGTGCTGATGCGGCCCTTGGCCTCGCTCTTCCAGATCTCGCGCCCGGTGGCGGGATCGAGCGCGGCGATGCCGGCGTCGCCGCGCTGCACGTACATCATGCCGTTGACGACGATCGGGTTAAACTGCGGCGCCGCGCCATTGCCGGCGTCATATTCCCACGCCACCTGAAGCTGGCCGACATTGCCTTTGTCGATCTGATCGAGGGCGGAATACTGCGCGCTCTCCGGCCCGCCGAGATACTGGTCCCACCCCGCGTAATCGAACGCTTCGCGCGGCAGGGATGACGCGCTTTGCGGCGATCCGACTTGCGCGCAGGCCGCCGCGAGCACCGCCAGTGCGCAAGCGGCGCCTGCCCGCATCATCCAGCGCGCACGCCCCTGCCGCCGATCGCTCGCCGCAACCCTCATCGCTCTCTCCCTGATATTCATCGTCTTGTTCCACGTTGATAGCGCGCGGCGGAGGGGAGACAAGGCGTCATGGCATGTCCCTTGCGGTCAGGCGGCCGGCGCGCCAAGCACGCGGACAGTTCCCCAGCCACCGAGGCCCCCATGCAGCTTGAACCGCTTCCTTATGCCGATGGCGACGCCGCCCTGACCGGCCTTCTTGCGCGCCCTTCAGGCCCGGCGCGCGCCGCCGTCCTCGTCATGCCGACGATCATGAACGCGACCGCGTCGGTCGAAGCCAAGGCCCGCTCTCTGGCTGAGCATGGCTATCTGGCGCTGATCGCGGATTTCTATGGCCGGCAACCGGCGAATTTCGACGAGGCCCGCACGCTCGCCGCCGCGATCCGGCCCGATCCGCTGGTCTATCGCCGCCGCCTGCGCGCCGGGCTGAAGGCGCTGGCCTCATTGCCCGAGGCGGAAGACCTTTCATTCGGTGCGATCGGTTTCTGCATGGGCGGGCAGGCTGCGCTCGAACTCGCGCGTGACGGTGCGCCGCTGTTCGTCGTGGCTAGCTTCCACGGGCTGCTCGACACCGGCCTTCCCGCCGAGCGCGGCGGAATCCGCGCCCGCATCCTCGTTTGCCACGGGGATGCCGATCCGATGGTCCCGCGCAGTCAGGTGTTCGCCTTCTGGGAGGAGATGGATGCGGCCGGGGCCAACTGGCATTTCCATTCCTATAGCGCCGTGAAGCACGGCTTCACCAACCCCGCTCCCACGGAAAATCCCGCCACGGCCTATGACGCCAGCGCCGACCGCCAGAGCTGGGCGGCGATGCTGGAACTGTTCGACGAGGTGCTGGGTTAGGCCGGGGTATGCCCGCCCAGCCCCTTGCCGATCTCGCACCCCATGTCTCCGCCCTCCACGCCCACGCGGCCGCCGGTTATGACAGGGCGCGCGAGCGGGTTATCTGGAACAAGCGGCTCGACAAGGCGCGGGCTCCCGATGCCGTGGTGGAGTGCCGGTCGGCCGAGGAGGTGGCGGCCGCCGTGCGCTTCGCCGCCGCCAACGGCCTGAAGGTTTCGCCGCGCGGAACCGGCCATCATTACGAGGCAGCGGCGCTGCGCGAGGGCGGCCTGCTGCTCGATCTGGGCGGGATCGACTTCATCGAAATCGACGAGGCACGCGCCACGGCGCGCGTGGGCGCGGCGGTGATCGGCGGCCCGCTGAGCGAGCGCCTCGCGCGGCAAGGCTTGGCGTTTCCGGTCGGCCATTGCGTGGACGTGGGGCTGAGCGGCTATGTCCTCGCCGGCGGCTTTGGTTGGAATGCCGGGGAATGGGGTGCGGCCTGCACCAATGTCACTGCGGTGGAAATGGTCACGGCCGCGGGCGAGATCGTCGTGGCAAGCGAGACCAATCATCCCGACCTTTTCTGGGCTGCCCGGGGCGCCGGGCCCGGCTTCTTCGCGGCGATCACGGCTTATCACTTGCGGCTGCACCCGCTTCCACCCGCGACGTTCGCGTGGCGGGCGTCCTTCGCGGTCAAGGACGTGCCGGCGATCGCCGACTGGCTTTCCACGGCCACCGAGGCCACGCACCCGACAGCGGAAGTGGGGTGCTTCCTGCTCAATCATTGGGACACGCACGAGCCGGCGGCCGTCATCCGCGTATCCTGCTGCGCGCAGAGCGAAGAAGAGGCGCGCGAGCGGATATCGCCGTTCTTCGCCCTGCCCACCACGGCCCTGTCTCTCGATGAGGCGAAAGGCGAACCCGTCGCTTTCACCGAGCTGTTCAAGATGTCCCCCATGCCGAGCGGCAAGCGCGTCGCCGCCGATCACGCATGGAGCGACGCGACGCTGGGCGAACTGCTGCTGGCGATCCACGACCTGCCATCGCCGAGTACCCATTCGACGGTCGACCTTGTCGGCTTCGGCGGGCACTCGCGCGTGGCCCTGCCCGCCGATGCGGCGCTGTCCCTGGGCGGCGGCACGGGCGCCGGCATCTATGCGCTGTGGGACGATCCGGGGAACGACGAAGCCAACCGTGCCTGGGTGCGCCGCATGGACGAGGCGCTCGCCCCGCTTCGCAGCGGCCGCTATGTCGGCGAGGCGGATCTGACGGGCGGGCCCGATCGGCTTGCCGAATGCTTCACGCCGCAAGCGCTGGAGCGCCTGCGCAAGCTGCGGGCCCGCCACGATCCCAACGGCCTGTTCTTCGCCTGGCCGTGAGCCCGGCCTAATCGCGCAGGAACGCCTCCGGCGGCAGGGCCATCAAGGCTTCCGCCCCCGCTTCCACCTTACGTCGCAAGGCGGAAACCTGCGGCAGGGCATGAAGCGCATAGTGCCGCGCGGTCGCCAGCTTCGCGGCGCAGAACGGATCGCTTCCGGCATCCGGCAAGGCGACTTTCGCGAGGTTCAGCCACATCCACCCGGTGGTGAGGACGCCGATGAGCTGGAGGAAGGCATAGGACCCCGCGCCAAGCGCGTCAGGATCAGCCTTCCCCTGGGAGAGCAGCCACAGGGCCGCCTCGCGCGCTTCGTGGGCCGCTTCGAGCAGCGGCGTGGCGAGGAAGCCGAGCGTTTCGTCCGCGTCTTCGCATTGGCCTTCGACCAGGGCGATGAAACGCTCGACCGTCTGCCCGCCGTCGCGCAGCAGCTTGCGGCCGACCAGATCGAGCGCCTGCACGCCGTTGGCGCCTTCATACAGCATGGGCGCGCGCGCATCGCGGACGATCTGTTCCACGCCGGTTTCGGTAATGTAACCGTGGCCGCCGAAAATCTGCTGCATCGCCACCGCAGTCTCGAACCCGCGATCGGTGCCGTAAGCCTTGATCACGGGGGTGAGCAGGGCAACCAGGTCTTCGTTCCCCTGGTCGATCTGCCATGCGGTCCACAGCACCAGCGCGCGAAAGCCCTCGGTGAAGGCGCGCGCATCCATCAGCAGACGCCGCACGTCGGGATGGACGATCAGGGGGTCCGCCCCTTCAGCGCTGCCGGCGGCCCTGCCCTGCCGGCGCTCCAGCGCATAGGCAGCCGCCTTCTGGTAAGCCAGTTCGGCCTGGGCCACGCCCTGCACGCCGCATGAAAGCCGGGCGGCGTTCATCATGATGAACATGGCGGCCAGCCCCGCATTGGGATCCCCCACCAGCCATCCGGTGGCGCCTTCGAAATGCATCGCGCACGTGGCGCTGCCGCTGAGCCCCATCTTGTGTTCGATCGCCCCGCAGGAAACGGCGTTGCGGGTGCCGTCCGGCAGGATCTTGGGTACCAGAAACAGCGAGATGCCGCGCGAGCCCGCCGGCGCATCGGGCAAGCGGGCAAGCGCCAGATGGACGATATTGTCGGTGAGATCGTGTTCTCCGCCGGAGCAGAAGATCTTCTCTCCCGTCACCGCGAAGCTGCCGTCGGCATTCGGCGCGGCCCGGGTGCGGACAAGCCCGAGGTCGGTCCCCGCCTGCGGCTCCGTCAGCGCCATGGTGCCGAGCCATTCGCCCGACACGAGCCGGGGCAGGTAGGCCGCCTTCAGCTCCTCGCTGCCTCTCGCCTCCAGCACCGCCACCGCGCCGTGAGTGAGGCCCGGATACATGTTGAAGGCATGGCAGGCGGAGTTGAGGAATTCCTCCACCGCTGTCGCCATGACATGCGGCAGGCCCTGGCCGCCGTATTCCTCAGGCAGCGCCAGCGTGCCCCAGCCGGCTTCCCGATACTGCCGGTAAGCCTCCTGGAAGCCCGGCGGCGTGGTGACCGAACCGTCCTGATGGCGCGTGCAGCCGGCCTTGTTGGCCGCAGCGTTGAGCGGCGCGATCGCCTCGGCCGCGAACCGGCCGGCTTCGCCCAGCACGGCATCGAGCAGATCGTCGTCCACCCCGGCCCCATCGAGCAGCCGGGAGAACACGAAGCGCATGTCGCGCAGCGGAGGGACATAATCGGCCATGGTGTCAGTCAGCTTTCGATGCGGGTGAGGAATTCGCCGTCCAGCGCGCGGTAGAAGCAGCTGCGCGCGCCGGTGTGGCAGGCGGGCCCTGCCGGCCGCACCTTGAGCACGAGAGCATCCTGATCGCAATCGACCAGGATGGCTTCCACCGCCAGGACATGGCCCGAGCTTTCGCCCTTCTTCCACAGGCGCCCGCGGCTGCGGGAATGGAAATGGGCGAAGCCGGTGCGGCGAGTCGCTTCCAGCGCCTCGCGATCCATGAAGGCGATCATCAGCACTTCGCCGCTATCGGCGTCCTGCGCGACAGCCGCCAGCAGCCCGGCGGAGTCGAATTTCGGCAGGAAGGCATGGCCTGCCTCCCGCTCCGCATCGTGTTCAGCCATTGTCGAAAAGGCCCTTCATTCCTGGCTTTGGAGGGAATCGCGCCGAGGGGCGCGGCTTTGTTGCACGATAACCACAGGATTCCGCCAAAATCCATGCTGCGCCGCGAAGGCGCTTTGTGGGATAGCCTTTCAATGGGATGAACGACATGCGGCTTTGACGGGCCGTGACCTACCGGCAGCGCCGGATAAGCGCCAAGGATGGGGGGTCTCGGCACTAGTCCGCCAGGGCGGGCCGGGAAATGAGGGTTTGGATCGACGCGCTTACTGGGGGGTAGTGCGATGGCGATCCAGCGATATCGTCACGCGAACGCCCGGGGCCACACCCCGGGCGTTTTGCGTTGCTGAAGCGCCTCGTCCAGCACCCTGGCGAAACAGGCGATCACGACACGCTCCGCCCCGGCACGCTTCAGCGCCCCGACGCAGGCATCGGTGGTGGCACCGCTGGTCATGACATCGTCCACCAGCACGATCCGCGCGCCGCGCAGCCGCGCCTGGCGCCGTGAAGGAACGGCGATGGCGCCGGCCAGGACCCGCGCCCGCGCCGAGCGGCCCAGCCCGCCAAGCGCCGGCGTCTGCCTGCGCCGCACGAGCGCGTCGAGCAGCAGGCTCTGCCCGCGCAGCCGCGCGATCTCCCGCGCCAGCAAGGCCGATTGGTTGAAGCCCCGCCGCCAGAGCCGCCAACGGTGCAAGGGCACCGGAACGACCAGCCATTCGCCCTCCAGTTCCGGCAGGCGCGCGGCCGCCATGCGGGCGAGCATCGGCGCCAGCGCGATCCGGCGACCATGCTTGAACGCCAGCACGAGCTTGCGCGAAGCATCGTTGTAGAGCGTGCCGGCGGCGATGCCGTCATGCCGCGGCGGGCTGGCGAGGCAGGGCGCGCAGACGGTGCCTGGACCCGCATTCTCGCCGAAGGGGCGCTGGCATAGCGCGCAGGCGGGCTGGCCCGGAACCACCAGTTCATCCCAGCACGGCGCGCAAAGCCCTTCCTGAACCGCGATCCCCTCGCCGCACGAAGGGCAGCGCGGCGGATAGACCAGGTCCACCAGCGGGGCCAGGGCTTGAGCCAGCGCCACTACCCGCCCACCTTGCGCAAGCGGGCCGGCGGGAGCAGGAGCGCCCCATGGCCGACACTCCCCCGACGATCTTCTCGCGCCCTCGGCGGATCGCGGCGCGCAACCGCGCCCGCGTGCTTCAGCAGCGGCCGGATCCGGCGCGCTTCATTATCGACGACATTGTCGAGGACATGGTGGAACGGCTCGCCTTCCTGCGCCACGCGCCCAAGCGGGCGCTGGTGATCGGCGAGTGGACGGGAAAGCTGGCTGAGGTTCTTCGAGATCAGGGGGCGGAAGTGATCCGCGCCGAACCCAGCGAGGGTTTCGACGAGGAGCAGCCGTTTCCCGTCGGCGGGTTCGACTTCATCGCCAGCGTGGCCACGCTCGATACGGTCAACGACCTGCCGGGTGCACTGATCCACATCCGCCGCGCGCTCGCGCCGGGCGGCCGGGCGATCGCCAGTTTCGCCGGTGCGGGCAGCTTGCCCGTGCTGCGCCGGATCATGCTGGAGGCGGACGGCGAACGGCCGGCGGCGCGCGTCCATCCGCTGGTCGACGCCCGCGCGGGCGCCCAGCTGCTGCAACGCGCCGGCTGGGCCGAGCCGGTGGCCGACAGCCGCGCGCTGACAGTGGCTTACCGCTCGCTCCGCCAGCTCGCAGCGGACCTCAGGGCACAAGGGCTGGGAAACGTCCTCGCCTCGCGCGGCCCGTCGCTGGACAAGGCCGCGCTGGAGCGCGCCCTGGCCGCTTTCGCGAAGGAAGCGGACGAGCGGGGCCGCGTGGTCGAGACCTTCGAGATCCTGACGCTGAGCGGCCGGCATCCCTAGCCCGCGCGCAAGGCCGCCTGCGCCGCCGCCAGGCGCGCAATAGGCACGCGATAAGGCGAGGCGCTGACGTAATCGAGCCCGGTGGCTTCGCAAAAGGCGATGCTGGCGGGATCGCCGCCATGTTCGCCGCAAATGCCCAGCTTGATGCCCGGCCGCGCTGCCCGGCCGCGTTCCGCCGCCATGGTGATGAGCTGGCCCACCCCCTCGACGTCCAGGCTGACGAAGGGATCGCGGGGATAGATGCCCTGTTCGACATAGGCGGCCAGGAAGCGGCCCGCATCGTCCCTCGAAACGCCCAGACATGTCTGCGTCAGGTCATTGGTTCCGAACGAGAAGAACGCAGCGTCCTGGGCGATCTCCTCGGCCATGAGGGCGGCACGGGGAAGCTCGATCATCGTGCCGACGAAGTAATCGAGCGTGCGGCCCTTCTCGGCAAAGACGCGGGCGGCGGTATCTTCCACCAGCGCCTTGAGGATCGCCAGTTCCTTGCGCGTTGCCACGAGCGGGATCATGACTTCCGGCACCACGGCTTCGCCGCTTTCGGCGACCACGTCGCAAGCGGCTTCGAAGATCGCCCGGGCCTGCATCTCGTAGATCTCGGGGAAAGTGATCCCCAGGCGGCAGCCACGATGGCCGAGCATCGGATTGAACTCGTGCAGTTCCGCTGCACGGCGCTTCAGCTTGCCGATGTCCACGCCGGTCGCCTCGGCCAGCTCGGCGAAATCGCCTTCCTCGTGCGGCAGGAACTCGTGCAGCGGCGGATCGAGCAGGCGAATGGTGCACGGCAGGCCGGCCATCGTGCGGAAGATCTCGGTGAAGTCCGCGCGCTGTTCCGGCAGAAGCTTGGCCAGCGCCCGGCGGCGGCCGGCTTCGTCATCGGCCAGGATCATCTCGCGCACGGCGCTGATTCGGCCGGCGTCGAAGAACATGTGCTCCGTACGGCACAGGCCGATGCCCTCGGCGCCGAACTGGCGCGCCATGCGGCAATCGGTGGGGGTTTCCGCATTGGTGCGGACCTTCATGCGCCGATGGCGGTCGGCCCATTGCATCAGCGTGCCGAAATCGCCGGCCAGTTCCGGCTCGATCGTGGAGACTTCGCCGGCCATGACTTCGCCGGTGGCGCCGTCGATGGTGAGCGTATCGCCTTCGGCCAGCTCTCGCGCACCGATCCGCAAGGTGCGGCTCGGCAGGTCGATCGAGACGGCCGACGCGCCGGAGACGCAGGGGCGGCCCATGCCCCGCGCGACGACGGCGGCGTGGCTGGTCATGCCGCCGCGCGCGGTGAGCACGCCCCGCGCGGCGTGCATCCCGTGGATATCCTCCGGGCTGGTCTCCACGCGCACGAGGATCACCTTCTCGCCCCGCCCGGCCCATTGCTCGGCCGTATCGGCGTCAAGCACGATCCGGCCGCTGGCCGCGCCCGGCGAGGCGGGCAGGCCCTTGGTCAGCACGTCACGCGGGGCATCGGGATCGAGCATCGGGTGAAGAAGCTGGTCCAGCGCCATCGGATCGACGCGCAGCACGGCCGTCTTCTCGTCGATCAGCTCTTCGCCGACCATGTCCACCGCCATCTTGAGCGCGGCCTTGGCCGTGCGCTTGCCGCTGCGGGTCTGGAGCATCCACAGCTTGCCGCGTTCCACCGTGAATTCGATGTCCTGCATGTCGCGGTAATGCGTCTCGAGCAGTTCGAACACCTGGGCCAGCTCGGCATAAGCCTGGGGCATGGCCTCTTCCATCGACGGCGCGGCGGCACCGGCCTTCTCGCGAGCGGCGCGGGTGAGGTATTGCGGCGTGCGGATGCCGGCGACGACATCCTCGCCCTGGGCGTTGACCAGCCATTCGCCGTAGTAGGCTTTTTCTCCGGTGGCAGGATCGCGGGTGAAGGCGACGCCGGTGGCGCTGGTATCGCCCATGTTGCCGAAGACCATCGCCTGGACATTGACCGCAGTGCCCCAGTCGCCGGGAATATCGTTGAGCCGGCGATAGACCTTGGCGCGATCCGAATCCCAGGAATCGAACACCGCGGCGATCGCGCCCCAGAGCTGGGCCTGCACGTCCTGCGGGAATGGCGCCCCCTGCTGCTCTTCCACGATCCGCTCGTATTCGCCGACCAGCGCCCGCCAGTCCGCGGCCTTCATCTCCGTATCGGCGGAATAGCCCTGGCTTTCCTTGGCGATATCGAGCGCTTCCTCGAACAGCCCGTGATCGAGGCCGAGGACGACATCGGAATACATCTGGATGAAGCGGCGGTAGCTGTCCCAGGCGAAGCGTTCGTCACCCGAAGTGGCGGCCAGGCCCTTCACCGTCTCGTCATTGAGGCCGAGGTTGAGCACGGTGTCCATCATGCCCGGCATCGAGACGCGCGCACCCGAGCGGACCGAAACCAGCAGCGGATCGGCCGCATCGCCGAAACGCTTGCCCACGGCCTGCTCGATATGAGCCAGCGCCTGAGCCACATCGGCGCGCAGGGCGTCGGAGAAATCCGCCCCTTCCTGGAGATAGCGGATGCATTCGTCGGTGGTGATGGTGAAGCCCGGCGGCACCGGCAGGCCGATCCCCGCCATTTCGGCCAGGTTGGCGCCCTTGCCGCCGGTAACAGTCTTGTCCCTCGCGCGGGGATCTTCGTGCCGAACGCCGCCACCGAACGTGTAAACCGTCTTCGTCATCGAGCTTCCTATGCTGCTGGGGGCAGGAGGCGTTGACAGGTGTGACACTGTCTTGGCGGACGTGTCAGCTTGCCTCCCGATCTGTCACCTTATCCCTCGATCCTGCTGAAATCCGCCACTGTGTGCACGGCCGCCCGGAACCGGGCGAGAAGGTCGAGCCGGGCAGCGCGCTTGTCCTGATCCGTATCGTTCACCGTGACCTCGTCGAAAAAGCGATCGATCGGCGCGCGCAAGGAGGCGAGCGCGGCCATCGCGGCTTCGAAATCCTCCGCCTCGACAGCCCGCGCGGCGCGTGGCTCCGCAGCGTCGAGCGCTTCGATCAGCGCCTTTTCCGCCGGCTCGGGCGTGTAGGAAAGCCGTTTCGCGTGCCGCCCAGCCATCTTCGCGGCGATGACGGGGGCCAGATCCGGATCGTCCACCAGGGCCAGCGGGTCTTCCTCCCCGGTGCGGGCGATCTCACCCTCCGGCCCGCGCCAATCCTCTTTCTTGAGGATATTCGCGGCGCGTTTGTAGCCGGCGTGGAGATTGGCGCCGTCTTCGGTACCGATGAAATTCTGGAGAGTGGTTACCCGGCGGATCATGCGCACGATGTCGCCGTCGATTTCAACGACCATCACCGCATCAATCATATCGTGCCGAATACCGGCATCGCGCTGCTGGACTTTCAGCCGCTCGATCAGGAACGCGGCGATATCCCGGCCCGCACTCGCGGATCCCCCTCGATGGGCAGCGGCCGTGATAAGCTGGCGCATCGAGCCTCGCAGGCCATTCTCCAGCATCAGCCGAAGTATTCCCAAAGCGGCCCGTCGCAGTGCGTAAGGGTCCTTCGATCCGGTAGGCTTTTCGTCGATCTGAAAGAACCCGACCAGCGTATCCAGCTTGTCCGCCAAACTCACCGCCACGGTCACCGGCGCGGTGGGGACTTCGTCACCTTGGCCAACCGGCTTGTAGTGGTCGCGGATGGCGTCGGCGACGGCGTCGGGCAGGCCCTCGGCGCGGGCGTAGTAGCCGCCCATCAGGCCTTGCAACTCGGGGAATTCGCCGACCATCTCGGTGACGAGGTCGGCCTTGCACAAGCGGGCGGCCTGTTCGGCCATGTCCGCGAGTTTCTCTCTTTCCCCACTCGCCTCAAGCGAAGTCGAGAGGCCGTGCGCGGACGTGTCTCGACTTCGCTCGACACGAGTGGCTGTCGGGTTGGTAGCGGAGGAGGGCCTAGGACCTCCAACGATCCCTTCTTCCACCAGCCAGCGCGCCAGCCTGGCCACGCGTTCGACCTTGTCGGCGACAGTGCCGAGTTTTTCGTGGAAGGTGATCCGCTCCAGCTTCCTGGCCTGCTCGGCCAGCGGCACCTTGCGGTCCTGCTCCCAGAAGAAGCGGGCGTCGGACAGGCGGGCGGCGAGGACCTTGCGGTTGCCGTCGACGATCGCCGCGCCATGATCCTTCGCGTCGATGTTGGCGGTGCAGACGAAGGCGTTGGCCAGCGCTGAGCCTGCCGAAGCGCCGCCCTGCTCGCAAACGAAGTATTTCTGGTTGATGCGGGCGGTTAGCTGGATGACTTCAGGTGGAACCTCAAGAAAGGCCTGGTCGAAGCGGCCCAGCAGCGGCACCGGCCATTCGGTGAGGCCGGCGTTCTCGATCACCAGCCCTTCGTCCTCCACCAGCGTAAGGCCGGCTTCGGCGGCGGCCCTGGCGGCGCCGGCGCGGATCAGGTCCTGCCGCTCCGCATGATCGACGATCACGTGGCAGGCGCGCAGCTTCTCTTGGTAATCCTCGGCGCTGCCGATGGTGATCGGGCCGGGGCAATGGAAGCGGTGGCCAAGCGTGGCGAAGCCGCTTTCGATGCCGTCCACCGCGCAAGGCACCAGCTCCTCGCCGAACAGGGCGACGATGCCCGAAAGCGGGCGCACCCAGCGGAGGCTTTCGGTGCTGATCGACGCCGCGCCCCAGCGCATCGACTTCGGCCAGGGAAACTCGCGGATGATCGCGGGAATGGCTTCGGCCAGCACGGCCTTCACTGCCCTGCCCGGCTTTTCGACCACGGCGAAGAACACGCCGTCGCGTTCCTCCAGCTGGTCTTGCGCGAGGCCGGTCTTGCGCAGGAAGCCTTCGAGCGCCTGCGGCGGCGCGCCCACGCGCGGGCCCTTGGTTTCCTCACGCACGGGCTCGGTCGCTTGCGGCAGGCCGCGGGCGATCAGCGCGAGGCGGCGCGGCGTGGACCAGACGACAACCTCGCCCACGGAAACGCCGGCCGCTTGCAGCTCGCGGCGGAACAGCTTCTCCAGATCGGCCCGCGCGCCGGCCTGCATCCGCGCGGGGATTTCCTCGGAGCGCAATTCGAGGAGGAAATCGGTCATCACAAATCCTCCCCGCCAGCGGGGAGGTGGCAGCCACGAAGTGGCTGACGGAGGGGGCTCTCCACCCGCGCAACTATCGCGTCCAACGCCGCCTCCATGTCACGCAGGATCACCGAGGCCGGCAAGCGTAACACGTCATAGCCCTTCTCGCTCAAAGCCCGGTCGCGCTTCGCGTCGCGACCCGCTTGGTCGGCGTTGTCGTGCACGGCGCCGTCAATCTCGACAATGAGCTTCGCGCCGGCGCAATAGAAGTCGACTACATAAGGCGGAATCGGGTGCTGGCTGCGGAACCTGATGCCAAGCTTCTTTCCCCGCAGACGATTCCACAGCAGGACCTCCGGAAGCGTCATCTCCTTGCGCAGCTTGCGAGCGGCATATGTCTCGGGACGCCGCGTAAACCGCGAGCCCCCTCCACCGCGCTTCGCGCGGTCCCCCTCCCCGTCCCGGGGAGGAGTGAGACCGTCGAAATCGGTCATCACGCCGTCCACCCTGCGTATTCGGCCGCCCATCTGTCGGCGTTCTTGGCGATCCAGGCTTCGCAGCTTCCCTTGGCCAGATCGCGGACGCGGCCGATGTAGCTGGCGCGTTCCTGCACGCTGATTACGCCGCGCGCCTGGAGGAGGTTGAACAGGTGGCTGGCTTCGATCGCCTGGTCATAGGCGGCGAGCGGGATGCCGGCGGCGATGCAGCGCCGGCACTCCGCCTCGGCATGGCGGAAGCCGGTGAAGAGCTGCTCGGTATCGGCGATCTCGAAGTTGTACTTCGACAATTCACGCTCGTTCTCGAGGAAGACCTGCCCGTATGTGACGCCTTCCTTGTTGAAGGCCAGATCGTAAACCCGGTCTTTGCCCTGCAGATACATGGCGAGGCGTTCGAGGCCGTAAGTCAGCTCTCCCGCGACAGGCTTGCAATCATAGCCGCCGATCTGCTGGAAATAGGTGAACTGCGTCACCTCCATGCCGTCGCACCAGACTTCCCAGCCGAGCCCCCAGGCGCCGAGCGTGGGGCTTTCCCAATCGTCTTCCACGAAGCGAATGTCGTGCGCCAGCGGATCGATGCCGATGGCTTCCAGGCTCTTGAGATAAAGCTCCTGCAAGTTCGGTGGGTTGGGCTTCAGGATCACCTGGTATTGGTAATAGTGCTGAAGCCGGTTGGGATTTTCGCCATAGCGGCCATCGGTCGGCCGACGGCTGGGCTGGACATAGGCGGCGTTCCACGGCTCCGGCCCCAGGGCGCGCAAGGTCGTCGCGGGGTGGAAGGTGCCGGCCCCCATGCGCATGTCGTAAGGCTGAAGGATCAGGCAGCTCTGCGCGCTCCAGTAATCATGGAGGGCGAGGATCATGTCCTGGAAGCTGTTGGACGGGTCCCTGTTCATCGCGGCGGCCATGGCGGATGGCCTGAAAACCGTCAATGCCGCGCCGGCATTTGAACGGGCGGCCGACCAAATACGGGGCAATCGGTTTAGTAGCGCCAATATCACACTGTTTGCTAAGAATGCGCGTTATAGTGGCGCCGCACAGCGCCAGGCCTTAAATGGCCGGTCGAGTTCCGAGGGGCATTTACCACCATGCTGTTCAAGCGCCTGATCGCTTCCGCCGCTGCGCTGTCGCTGAGCCTGGGTGGCTGTGTGGCGGGATCGCGGGTGGAGACGCCGCCGCGCGGCGCGGTGCCGGGGCCGGCGCTGTGGCAGGTGTCCGACAAGGATACGACCATCTACCTGTTCGGCACGGTCCACGCCCTGCCGAAAGACAAGAACTGGTTCGACAGCCGCATCCAGCGCGCGTTCGATGCTTCAACCGAGCTGGTGACCGAAGTCGACATTTCCGACGTGGGCAGCTCCACCCAGGCGTTGCAGGCGCAGGGGATGCTGCCCGAAGGCCAGTCCCTGCGCGACATGATGACGCCCATGGACCGCGAGGAATACGAGATGGCGCTCGTTTCGCTGGGCATCCCGGTCGAAACGCTCGACCGCTACGAGCCGTGGCTGGCGGCGATGACGCTGTCGCTGCTGCCGCTGCTGCGGGCGGGCTATGACACGCAGAGCGGGGTGGAGATGGCGCTGGGCGAGAAAGCGGGCGCCGACAAGAAGCGCGGCGCGCTGGAGACCATCGAGCAGCAGATCGAGCTGTTCGACGGCATGCCGGTGGATGCCCAGCTTTCGTTCCTGGACCAGACGGTCGAGCAGATTCCCAAGGCGAGCAACACACTGGACGCGATGGTCGCCGAATGGATCGAAGGCGACGCCACCGAACTGGCGCGGCTGATGAATTCCGAACTGACCGACCCGGTGCTGAGGGATCGCTTGCTGATCCAGCGCAACGCCAACTGGGCGGACTGGATCAAGCGGCGGCTCGACACTCCCGGCACGGTGTTCATCGCCGTGGGCGCGGGGCACCTGGCCGGCAAGGGCAGCGTGCAGGACCAGTTGCGCCAGCGCCATGTGAAAGTGAAGCGCGTCTGGCAGTGATCGCGCGCCTTCTCGCGCTGGCGCTGGCCGCGATGCTGGCGGCCTGCGGCGGACCGGCGCGGGACTGGCCGCCGCCCTCGCCCGCCTTGTGGGAGATTTCCGGCCCCAATGGTCGGGCCGGCTGGCTGTTCGGCACCATCCATGCGCTGCCCAAAGGGGTGCAATGGCGCACCCCCGCGCTGGATGCGGCGCTGGACCGGGCCGACCTGCTCGTGGTCGAAGTGGCGAATCTGGGTGACGGCAAGAGCGGTAAGGGCGCCTTCGCCGCGGTTTCGACGAGCCCCGGCCTGCCGCCGCTGCTCCAGCGGGTGGCGCCCGGGGACCGTGCCATGCTGTCGCAGGCCCTGCGGCGCGCGGGGATGGACGAGGCCGATTTTGGCACGATCGAAAGCTGGGCGGCCGCGCTGATCATCGCCAATCGCACGAGATCGGGCGACAGCGCCAATGGCGTGGACCGGGCCTTGCTGGCGCGCGGGCTTCCGGTGATGGGGCTGGAAGGCTTTGCCGAACAGTTCGCGATCTTCGACCGGCTGGCGCAGGCGGACCAGGCGGAACTGTTGCGGCTGACCGCCCAGGACACCGATCGGGACGATCACATGGCGCAGGAAGCCTGGCTCACCGGAGACCTGGCAACGCTGGAGCGTGAGGAACTGAGCGGCGTGCTGGCCGATCCGGAACTGCACGAAGCGCTGATCGCCGGGCGCAATCGGGCGTGGGTGCCGCGGATCGTGCGCGTTCTGGAAAGCGGCCGGCACCCCCTGGTGGCCGTGGGTGCGGGGCACATGATGGGCGATGACGGATTGCCGGCGCTGCTGGCGGCGCAAGGCTATACGGTGAAGCGCATCCAGTAGCGCTGCTGCACCGCAGGGCACGCATGCTTGCATCGCGGATGCTTTTGCCCTAGGCGCGCCGCTTCCCGTCATGGTCATCCCTGGAGGCGTGGCGGGCAAGCTGTATCAACGCATTCGAAAGGCAAGACGATGAGCGATGCTCTCACCCTGCCGGCCGAGCTGCGCGAACGGGCTGGCAAGGGAGCCTCCCGTGCATTGCGCCGCGATGGCCGTGTTCCCGCCGTGATCTATGGCGGCAAGGAAGAACCCGTGGCGATCCACGTGGAAGCCAAGGAACTGGTCCGCCAGCTCCACACCGGCCATTTCATGAATTCCATCGTGATGGTCGATCTCGGCGGCAAGAAAGTGCGTGCCCTGCCCAAGGACGTCGCGCTGCATCCGGTTACCGACCGCCCGATCCATGTCGACTTCCTGCGCCTGGCGAAGGACGCCAAGATCCAGGTCGCCGTGCCGGTCCTGTTCGTCAACGAGGACGACAGCCCCGGCCTGCGCAAGGGCGGCGTGCTCAACGTCGTGCGGCACGAGCTGGAACTGATCTGCGAATCCGACAAGATCCCTGACAACATCACGATCGATGTCGCCGGGCTCGATGTCGGCGACGCGATCCATATCAGCCGGGTGAACCTGCCGGCCGGATCGGAAAGCGCGATCACCGATCGCGACTTCACGATCGCCACGCTGGTCGCCCCCTCGGCGCTCAAGAAGTCCGAGTCCGAGGAAGAAGGCGGCGCCGAAGAAGGCGAAGCAGCGGAAGGCGGCGAGGAAGCGTAAGCTCCGCGCCTTTCCGACGCACGAAGCGCCGGCCTCGCCTAGCGTGGCCGGCGTTTTGCTTTTAGAGGGACAGGGCGATGCAACTCTGGGTGGGTCTCGGAAATCCCGGTCCGCGCTATGCGATGCACCGGCACAACGTGGGCTTCATGGCGATCGACGTGATCGCCGAGATGCACGACTTCGGCGCGGTGCAGAAGAAGTTCCAGGGCTGGTTCCAGGAAGGCCGGATTGGCGGCAACCGGGTCCTGCTGCTCAAGCCGGCCACTTTCATGAACGAAAGCGGCCGCTCGGTCAGCGAGGCGATGCGCTTCTTCAAGCTGGGCGTGGAGGCGCTGACCGTGTTCCACGACGAGCTCGACCTGGCGCCGTTCAAGGTCAAGGTGAAGCGCGGCGGCGGCACCGCCGGGCACAACGGGCTGCGCTCGATCGACCAGCACCTGGGGCCGGACTTCCGCCGGGTGCGCATCGGGATCGGCCATCCGGGACACAAGGACCGCGTGACCGGCCATGTCCTCGGCAACTACGCCAAGGCGGAGATGGACGATCTCGTGGAAATGCTCGGCGCAATCGGCAGCGAGGCGGAATGGCTGGCGAAGGACGACGACGCGCGGTTCATGAACGACGTGGCGATGAGGCAGCAGGACCGAGATTGAGCCGGCCTCGGGTGGAACGCTGGCGTCAGACGGTGCGCGCTAGTAGCTCGCTCCGTCGATCAGGCGGCGCGGCAACTCGTGCCACAAGGCGGGATCGAACATCCTGAGGTTGATCCCCATGCGCGGATAGCCGGGATCGGTCGGCGTCCAGTGCGTGATGCAGCCGCAAGTGGGGCAATGCCACAGGTCGAGCGCGCGATCGCCCTGCTGGTACGAGACGCCCTCGCCTTCCACGGCAACGGCGGCGGGCGGGCAATAATGCCACAGCCCGGCGGTACGCCGGCATATCGAGCAATTGCATTCGCTCGCTTCAACTGGCGTTTCGTGCAGGGTCAGGCGAATCCGCCCGCAATGGCAGCTTCCGCTATGCTGGCTCATCCGTTGCACGTCCTCCAGGTAGGGCTGCTATCGCCGCTCGATTGAGTTGCTTTACGCTGCGCGGGAAGGTCGGCAAAGTATCGAAAGCGGTCATCGACGCTCGAGCCTAGCTTTTCCGCCCAGCACCGCTTATCCGCGCGCCAAACCTCACCTCCGGAGTTATTCATGGGTTTCCGCTGCGGGATCGTGGGCCTGCCGAATGTCGGCAAGTCGACCTTGTTCAATGCCCTGACCGAAACGCAGGCAGCACAGGCCGCCAATTATCCGTTCTGCACGATCGAGCCCAACGTGGGCCAGGTCGCGGTGCCGGATGAGCGGCTGGACAAGCTGGCGGCCATCGCCGGCAGCGCCAAGATCATTCCCACGCAGCTCGCTTTCGTGGACATCGCCGGGCTGGTCAAAGGCGCCAGCAAGGGCGAAGGCCTGGGCAACCAGTTCCTGGGCAATATCCGCGAGGTGGATGCGATCGTCCATGTGCTCCGCTGTTTCGAGGACGACGATATCCAGCACGTCGCCAACAAGGTCGATCCGCTGAGCGATGCCGAAGTGGTGGAGACCGAGCTGATGCTGGCCGATCTCGAAAGCCTGGAAAAGCGCGTGCCCGCGGCGGCCAAGAAGGCCACCGGCGGCGACAAGGAAGCGAAGATCATGGCCAGCGTGCTGGGCCAGGCGCTGGACCTGCTGCGCGACGGCAAGCCCGCGCGGCTGACGGAGCCGAAGGACGACGAGGAAGCGCGCGTGTTCGCCCAGGCGCAGTTATTGACCGCCAAGCCCGTGCTGTACGTGTGCAATGTCGCCGAAGAAGATGCGGCGAAGGGCAATGCCTTGTCGGACCAGGTGTTCGAGAAGGCGAAGGCCGAAGGCGCGCAGGCGGTGGTGGTCTCGGCCGCCATCGAGGCCGAGCTGGTGGGGATGGACCCGGAAGAACGAGCCGAATACCTGAAGGAGCTGGGGCTGGATGAAACCGGCCTCGCCCGCGTGATCCGCGCCGGATACGAGCTGCTGGGCCTGAAGACCTTCTTTACCGTAGGCCCCAAGGAAGCGCGCGCGTGGACGTTCCACACCGGGGCCAAGGCGCCGCAGGCGGCGGGGGAAATCCATACCGACTTCGAGAAGGGGTTCATCCGCGCCGAGACGATCGCTTATGACGACTACCTGGCGCTGAGCGGCGAAGCCGGGGCGCGCGAGGCGGGCAAGCTGCGCCAGGAAGGCAAGGACTACGTCGTCCAGGACGGCGATGTGCTGCACTTCAAGTTCAACGTCTGACACGCAAGCGGCGCCGGAGCCGAAGCTCCCGCGCCGCCAGCATGGTCGCCTGCCTGAAAGAAACTCAGGCGCGGCTTTCGGCGTAGGCGGTCCAGAGGCGCGCAAGGGTGGAGCGGGCGCCGGAGACCTGCCCGAAGGTGGCCTTCGCCTCGTCCAGCTTGCCCTGCTGCACTTGCGCGATGCCGAGCCGCGTCAGCACGGTGTCGCGATCGACACCCCCCTTGGTGAGCGCGAGCTGGAGCATCTCCTCGGCCTTCGGGAAGTCTTCAAGCGCGAGATAGAGTTCGCCCGCGTTCTGGGCCGGCTTGCCATTGGCGGCGCCTGCCGCATCGGCAGCGTACTGCGCGGCATCGGCCGGCTCTTTAGACGCACGGGCGTCCACCAGTTCCTTGGTCGAGCTGTAGAACGGATCGCTGTCGCTGAACACGCCGGCGCTCTTGCCGGCGGCGAGGACGCGGCCGACTTCGTTGGCCATGATCCGCGGATCGGCCACTTCGACGTAGGTTTCGTATTCCGCGCGCCCGGTCATCGAATCGGTCAAGGCCATCAGCCGCAGCAGGTCGAGCTGGGCCTGCTTGTCTTCCGGCTGGAGCGCGGCGACGACTTGCAGGGCCTTGGTCCAGTTATCCTTGGTGGGCGCCTGCGCCACGAGCAGGGCCGACCAGGCTGCCGCTTCATCGGGCATCTTCTGCTGATAGGCGATCGCAAGCGGCCGTTCCAGCCATGCCTGGCGCACTTCCTGGCCGGCGGCGTTGCGTTCGCTGACCGTCTTGCGCAGGAAATCGAAGCCTTCCTTGTTGCGGCCTTCCTTGAAATAGGATTCCGCGATCAGGCCCCAGGGATCCTGCTTCTCGGCGAAATTGCCGGCGAACCCGGCGTCGATGGATGCCTGCAGCTCCTTACGGGCCACTTCGAAGTTCTGCTCGTCATAAGCGAAGCCGCCGAGGAAATAGTGGAGCAGGCCGGCGTTTTCGCCCGCCCGGCCGCTTTCCAGCATGAGCTGCATGCCCTGCTTCTGCAGCGCCTTGTCCGAAGCTTTCGCACCGAGCTGGAGAATGATGTTGCCGGCGAAGAAGCGGTCATATTCGCTCTTCACCGCGGCCACGAGGCCCGACACCTGCGCCTTCGCGCCCGCATAGTCGCCCGAGGTGTTCACCGCTTCGGCGAAGGGCTGATAGACTTTCTCGAAATCCTTGCTGAGCGACTGGTTCTGAGCCTGCTGTGCAAAGGCCGGCGCGCTCAAAACCGCGGTGCCCGCAGCGACGGCGCCGGTGAAGCCAATCGCCATCGCGACAGCCGACACGAACGCTCGGGAGGATTTCTGGCGCTCGAATCTGAAGGTGCGAAGCATATTTCCAAACTCTCCTGCAGGGATATATCGCCCTTGGGCGGGGCCGGTTTTCCGTTTGCGCGCGCTGTGCCCAGTAACACGATGAATTGCAATTACTCCTGGCAATCCGGCGCTGAATGCCAATTTAACGGATAGCGGGGCGACCATTCAGCCAATGTGACACACGGCGGCAGCAAGTGTGGAAAAAGGGCTGAGCGGCCGGTCTCGCGCCCCCGCTCCGCTGGCCTGCCCAACCTCTTTGGCCTAGGGCCTTTGCGACAAGACGAAACGACAACAAGACGGGTTAACCCTCGCAGGTGAACGACACGACTGATACTCTTGATCCCCCGGCCCCGCCGGAGGAGTTCGATCGCATCGACATCGTCGATGAGATGAAGACGAGCTATCTCGATTACGCGATGAGCGTGATCGTGAGCCGCGCGCTGCCCGATGTGCGCGACGGCCTGAAGCCCGTCCACCGGCGCATCCTGTGGGCCTGCCACGAAGGCGGGTTCGTGCCCGGCCGCCCCTATCGCAAGAGCGCCAAGATCACCGGCGATACGATGGGCAACTATCACCCGCACGGCAACCAGGCGATCTACGACGCGCTGGCCCGCATGGCGCAGCCATGGTCCATGCGTGTGCCGCTGATCGACGGCCAGGGCAACTTCGGCTCGATGGACCCCGATCCGCCCGCCGCCGAGCGGTATACCGAGGCGCGCCTGGCCAAGTCGGCGATGGCGCTGCTGGAAGATATCGACAAGGACACGGTCGATTTCGTCGACAACTATGACGGATCGCAGCGCGAACCTTCGGTGCTGCCCGCCCGCTTCCCCAACCTGCTGGTCAACGGCGCCGGCGGCATCGCCGTGGGCATGGCCACCAATATCCCGCCGCACAACCTGGGCGAAGTGATCGACGGCTGCCTGGCGATGATCGACAATCCGGGGATCACCTCGGAAGAGCTGATCGAATATATCCCTGGCCCCGATTTCCCCACCGCGCCGCTGATCCTGGGCAGCGCCGGCAGCCGGGCGGCCTATACCACTGGGCGCGGCTCCATCCTCCAGCGCTGCCGCCACACGATCGAGGAAGGCCGCGGCGACAAGCGCTCCATCGTGCTGACCAGCATTCCCTATCAGGTCGGCAAGGCCGGCCTGGTGGAAAAGATCGCGGAGGCGGCGAAGGACAAGCGGATCGAGGGCGTTTCCGACGTCCGCGACGAATCCAACCGCGAAGGCGTGCGCGTGGTGATCGACCTGAAGCGCGACGCAACGCCGGAAGTGGTGCTCAACCAGATCTGGCGGCATACCCCCGCCCAGGCGAGCTTCCCCGCCAATATGCTGGCGATCCGCGGCGGGCGGCCTGAAACACTGGCCCTGCGCGACATCATCCAGGCCTTCATCCAGTTCCGCGAACAGGTCATCACCCGGCGCACCAAGTTCGAACTGAACAAGGCGCGCGACCGGGCGCATATCCTGCTCGGCCTGGTGGTCGCGGTGTCGAACCTCGACGAAGTGGTGGCGATGATCCGCGGATCGGCCAACCCGGCCGATGCCCGCGCCAGGCTGCTGGCGAAGGAATGGCCGACTGGCGAGATCGCGCCCTATCTCGCGCTGGTGGAGGCCGTGGAGCCGAACCTGGGCGCGGCGGAAGGGTATTATCGCCTGTCCGAAGCGCAAGTGAGGGCGATCCTCGAATTGCGCCTCCACCGCCTGACCGCGCTCGGCCGTGACGAGATCGGTGACGAGCTCAAGGAACTGGCCGGCCGGATTGAGGAATACCTGGCCATTCTCGCCGACCGCCGCCGTCTTTACGAGGTGATGCGGCAGGAATTCACCGAAATCCGCGAGGCTTTCGCGAGCCCGCGCCTCAGCGAGATCGCGCCGGCCTGGGACGGGATCGAGGACGAGGACCTGATTGAGCGCGACGAGATGGTCGTGACGGTCACCCTGGACGGCTATATCAAGCGGACCCCGCTTTCCACCTTTCGCGCCCAGAACCGGGGCGGCAAGGGCCGCGCCGGCATGGCGACCAAGGAAGAAGACGCGGTGAGCGAGATGTTCGTCACCAGCACGCACAATCCGGTGCTGTTCTTCTCCACCGCCGGCAAGGTCTATCGCCTGAAGGTCTGGCGGCTGCCCGAAGGCGGCCCGGCGACGCGCGGGCGGCCGATCGTCAACCTGCTGCCGGCGCTGGACCAGGGCGAAACCATCGCCGCCGTGCTGCCGCTGCCGGAGGACGAAGACAGCTGGGGCGCGCTCAACGTGATGTTCGCCACCGCGAAGGGGGTGGTGCGGCGCAATTCCATGGCGAGCTTCACCAATATCCCGCGCGGCGGCAAGATCGCCATGCGGTTCGATGAAGGCTCCGACGATCGGCTGATCGGGGTGGCGTTGCTCGAGCCGGAGAACGATGTCCTGCTGGCGAGCCGCCAGGGCAAGGCGATCCGCTTCCAGGCCGAGGACGCGCGCGAATATTCCGGGACTTACGGCGCCGGCGTGCGCGGAATGCGGCTTGCCAAGGGCGACGAGGTCATTTCGCTGTCGATCCTGCGTCGCGGCGCGATGCGCAGCCAGGAAGAGCGCGAGGAATACCTGCGCTTCGCCCCGTGGAAGGCCGAACGGGATGGCGAACCGAAGCTGCCGCCGGAACGCTTCGAGGAACTCGCCGCCGTGGAGCAGTTCATCCTCACGGTCTGCGCCAATGGCTATGGCAAGCTGTCAACGGCCTACGAATACCGGCGCACGGGCCGTGGGGGCCAGGGCATCGTCAACATCGACAACATCGCCCGTAACGGGCCGGTGGTGGCGAGCTTCACCGCGACCAAGGCCGATCAGCTCATGCTGGTGACCAACCAGGCCAAGCTGATCCGCATCGCGCTCGACAGCCTGCGGGTGATCGGGCGCGGTTCCGCCGGCGTGCGGCTGTTCAACGTCGCCGAAGGCGAGCACGTGGTCAGCGCGGTGCGGCTCGATGAGCAGGAAGCGCCCGAAAACGAGGCCGAGGAAGCCGTGGTCGAGGAAATGCTGGGCCGGGGCACCGCGGAAACGCCGCCCGCGCCGACGCGGGACCGCGACGAGAGCGAGGACGAAAGCTAAGCGAGCCGCTGGCGGAACCAGGCGGCGACTTCGTCCTCGCCCAGTTCCCCGGCGGCAAGCTGCTGCATCATGATCGTGGCTTCGGCCTTGTCGAAATGCAGCTCTCCATCATTGAGCCGCAGGAACAGGCGCGCGGCAACCCAGGCCGTACGTTTGTTGCCATCGACAAACGGGTGGTTGCGAGCGATGCCGAACGCATAAGCGGCCGCCATCGCGGCGAGATCGGGCTCGCTATAATGAAGCAGGTTCTGCGGGCGAGCCAGCGCGCTTTCGAGCAATCCGGCGTCACGGACCCCCTCGCCCCCGCCGTGCTCCGCCAACTGGCGATCATGCACAGCTTCGGCCATCTGGCGCGTAAGCCAGGCGATCCCGCTCTTTGGCCCGCTCATTTGGCGAGGACGCGCAGGATATCGCGATCCTCGTGCATGATCTCTTCGGCGAGTTCCATTGCCCGGGCAAATTCCGGATCATACTTGCCGATGGTGAATTCGCCGTTGGGCCTTTCAACCAGATGCAGTTCATCCCCCTGCTCCACACGAAGCCGTGCGAGCACTTCCTTGGGGAGGACGAGGCCGGTCGAATTGCCAACCTTGATGAGCTTAGCCTTTGCGTTCATACGTGTGTTATAACGCACTTCCGATAAATCTCAAGCATCCCCTTGACCCTCACGCGGCGTGAGGGACTATCGAGCCGTCCTGCGGAAGGACGAAGGCATGGGCACATATACCGTCACGCAGCTGGCCAGGCTCTCGCGAGTCTCGGTCCGCACGCTGCATCACTATGACGAGATCGGCCTGCTCAAGCCGGCGTTCATCGGCGGGAACCGCTATCGCTATTACGGGCGCGAGGAGCTGCTGCGCCTGCAGGACATCCTGTTCCACCGCGAGCTGGGCGTGCCGTTGCAGGAGATTGCACGGCTGCTCGACCTTCAGGGAAGCGATCGCGTGGCCATCCTTCGCGAGCATCGCGACTGGCTGGTCGAGCGGGTCGAGCGTTCTCGCCAACTCCTTGCCACGATCGACCGCACGATCGCGGAACTGAACGGAGAAGGCACGATGGACGACAAGGCACTCTACGAGGGCTTCTCGCCCGAGAAGCAGGCGGAATACGAGGATTGGCTGGTGGACCGCTTCGCCGGCGAGATGCGCCAGCGGATCGAGGCCAGCAAAGCCAAGGTCGCCTCACTGGGCAAGGATGGCCTGGCCGCCCGTATGGCCGAAGGCGAGGCGGCCACTGTCCCTCTCGCCAAGGCGCTCCAGGATGGCGTTGCGGCGGAGGATCCCGCAAACGATCCCTTGCTCGCGCGGCACCACGCCTGGATTGCCGAGATGTGGGACCGGGCCTGCCCGCCGCAGGCCTATGCCGGGCTGGCCGACCTCTATCTCGCACATCCCGATTTCCGCACGACCTTCGACGGCAAGGCCGGGGCCGGCTTCCTCGATTGGCTGGTGACGGCGATGAAAGCCTATGCCGGGCGGCTGCCTGCCTAGTTGTTGACCACCACGCGCAGCTCGGGATCGCGCTTGCGCAGTGTCTGCGCGATCCCCGTCGCGATCAGGAACTGGCCCAGATAGTAGATCGGCCAGGCCATGACTTGCGGCACCACGCTGTATTGCAGCGGGCCGGTCTCGGCGAAGATCAGCAGGTCGGACAACAGGAACAGCGCAGCCCCCGCCCCCACCCGATAGCGCGAGAACACGCTGGCCCAGGCGCTCGCCGCCATCGCGCCGAGGGCGAGCGCGTAAAGCGCGAGGTTGGGCGCCTGGGCGCGGTCGGCGGGCATGAACCAGGCGATGATCGGCGTCAGCAGCAGCATGGCCGCCACCGTGCCTTTCTGCGTCGGCGACAAGGCGGTGCGGCGATTGCGCAGGTAAACGCCCATCGCCATCACGTGATAGGCGAAGAACAGCAGGCCGCCGATCGTGCGGTCGAACGTCACTTCGAGCGCCATGTCGCCCAGGGCGGCCGCGCCGAAGGCCCAGGCCATCAGCCGCGCGTCGGGGCTGGAATGGCGCTGCCACAGATAGACCGCGAGCAATCCCGCCGCGGCACCCTTGATCGGGATCAGGTACAATTCCGGGAACGGCCCCCAGCGCAAGTAATAGAACGCCAGTGCGGCGGCGATGCTGGCCAGCAGCAGCGGGCGTTTTTCGGCGAGGGCGCGTCTCGACATGCCCTTCCCTTGACGCTTCGGCACGCCGGGAGCAAGCGCGCGTGCATGGTGCATGACGTTCATATCATCGGCGGCGGACTGGCCGGAAGCGAGGCGGCGTGGCAGCTCGCCCGGCGCGGGTTCAAGGTCCGCCTTTCGGAAATGCGCGGCGGCGGCGGGGCGACGCCGGCACACCAGACCCAGGGGCTGGCCGAGCTGGTCTGTTCCAACAGCTTCCGTTCGGACGACGACCAGAAGAACGCCGTGGGCCTGCTGCACCATGAGATGCGCCGGCTGGATTCGCTGATCATGCGCGCGGGAGAAACGGCGCGCGTGCCGGCGGGATCGGCCATGGCGGTGGATCGCGATGTGTTCAGCAGCGAAGTGCAGCACGCGCTCGAACAGCATCCCAATGTCGAGATCGTGCGGGAGAAGGTGGATGCCCTGCCCCCAAGCGGCCTCACGATCGTCGCCACCGGGCCGCTGACGGCCGCTTCGCTGGCGGAAAGCATTGCCCGCGCCACCGGCGCTGACAGCCTGGCCTTCTTCGATGCCATCGCCCCCATCGTCCACCACGACAGCATCGACATGTCGATCTGCTGGATGGCAGCCCGGTGGGACAAGGGCGGCAAGGACTACATCAACTGCCCGATGGACAAGGACCAGTACCTCACGTTCATCCAGGGCCTGCTCGACGGCGAGAAAGGCGAGTTCAAGGAGTGGGAGGCCAGCACCCCCTATTTCGACGGGTGCATGCCGATCGAGGTCATGGCCGAACGGGGCGTGGAAACGCTGCGCTTCGGGCCGATGAAGCCGGTGGGCCTCGACGATCCGCGCACCGGGCGCTGGCCTTATGCGGTGGTGCAGCTTCGGCAGGACAACAAGCTCGGCACGCTGTGGAACATGGTCGGCTTCCAGACCAAGCTCAAGCATGCCGAGCAGGTGCGGCTGTTCCGCACCATTCCCGGCCTGGAGAACGCGGAGTTCGCGCGGCTGGGCGGCCTGCATCGGAATACCTTCATCAATTCCCCCCTGCTGCTGGACCGGCAGCTCAGGCTGAAAAGCGCGCCGCACGTGCGCTTCGCCGGGCAGATCACCGGGTGCGAGGGCTATGTCGAAAGCGCGGCGGTGGGCCTGATGGCCGGGATGATGGCAGCGGCCGAACTGGGCGGCCGCGCCTGGGCGCCCCCGCCCCGCACATCGGCCATGGGCGCGCTCATGGCGCATATCACCGGCGATGCCGAGACGGAGAGCTATCAGCCGATGAACGTCAATTTCGGGCTGTTCCCGCCCCTGCCGGACGTGAAGAAAAAGCAGCGCAAGGAAGCCTATACCGAGCGGGCGAAGGGGGATTTCGGAGCGTGGCTGGCGGAGAGCGGCGTGCTTCCTTCCCTCGATAGGGAACAGGCCCTCCCCTAGCCCCTCCCGCAAGCGGGAGGGGGATTCAGCACTTGCACTTCGGCGTCGCGGCAGGTTTGGGCGCCGTCGTGGCGAATTCGGCGGGGCTCAGCTCGCCATCGCCATTGGCGTCGGCCTTTTCGAACCGATCGACGGTGGTGACCGCCCATTCCTCGAAAGTAAGCAGGTTGTTCCCGTCCTTGTCGAGCGCGCGGAAAGCCGCCGTGCGGGTGGAAAGCATCTCGTCGCGCGTGATGCGCTGGTCGCGGTTGCGATCGTAGCGATAGAAGCGCTGCTGCTCGCGAGTCAGCTCGCTTGCCTCGGGCGGTTCCGGGCCGCGCAAGCCGGCGATGTCCGCGCTGGGCAAGCCGGTGGGTGTCGCGGCCGCCACGGGCGGCGGGGGCGCGCCGCGTTCAACCTGTGCCCTGCCTTGCAGCCAGAACAGCCCCACGCCCAGCAGCAGCATGGCGATAAAGGCGCCCAGCACGATCCGATTCACCTGCCCCCTCCCCCATTTGGTTCCAGGTCTAGCGGCCGATGAACCCGATCCGCAAGGCCCGAAGCGCGGTGCCAGGGCCTGTGAGAAGCGGCCGCCCCCCATCCGCCAACGCCGCCGCGCCAAGGCCCGCGAGCACCGCCAGCGGCCGCAGCGAGCGTGGTAGGTGCGGCGGTGGGGGCAGGTCGCGCGCATAGTCGATCGCCAGGCCCCGCTCCGCGGCCTGCGACAGGTTCGCCGCCAGATCGGCCACGGCCCAGCTCCGCGCGGCAGCGGCGGCGTCCTGCGGCCTAGGCGCGCCAAGTTCACGCGCCAGCGTGGCGAAGGCCTGCCCCCGCCCCTCGACGAACTCCGCGATCACCAGGGGCGAAAGCTCCTCCGTCAGCAGCGACTCCCAGCCTTCGACCAGAGGGCGCAGATCGGAAGGATCGCGCCAGTCGCGCAGCGCTTCCAGCAGCGGCTCGCCAGCGGGCCACTGCATAGGCGGGGTCGCCAGCATATCGCGCCACCACGCCAGGCGAAGCTGCGCCGCCAGCGGTTCGCGCCGGCCGCGCAGGATCGCCGCGAGCCGGGCGTCCAGCGCCAGCAGCGTCAGGGTTGCCGGCCGGCTACGCACTGCTGCGTAGGCCAGCGCAAGCCGTTGCGGCGGCGGAAGCTGATCGTACAAAAGTCGTTTCTCCCCAATGCCCTGCACGCCGCCATCACAGGCCAAGGCGCCTCCGCCGGTGCGAGCCGAAGCATAACGGCATCTTAACCCTGTCGCTTGAACAATCGCTCACCACAACTCCCTAAGACGTCCGGTTGACTGGGGACAATCAGGACGAGTCTAGGCAATGTCAGACGCAACACGCCGCATCTTGCGACCTGCTGCCCGGATTGCGCGATCCGGGCGTGTGGCGGCGCGCGCCATTGCAAAGTTGCGCGCAAGAGGCATCGCGCGGGACAGCCGGGGATCGGCCCTGATCGAGTTCGCCGCCGTCGCCGCGCCGTTCATCGCGCTCATCTTCGCCAATCTCGCAACCGCGGTCGCCTTTTTCTCGCAGCAACTGCTGGACACCGCGACCGAGAAGATGTCGCGCAAGCTGATGACCGGCCAGGTGCAAAAGGCAGGAACCACGCCGGAAGAATTCAAGGTAGCGCTCTGCAACGACCTTCCCACCTATCTGTCCTGCGATCGCGTGATGGTGAATGTCCGCAAGGCGGCGGACTTCCAGTCCGCCGATACCAGCGCCGCGTCGATAACCTTCGATGAAAATGGCGCCGTGACCAACGAATGGAAGTTCGAAGCCGGCCAGCCCGGCGAAGTCGTGCTGATGCAGGTCTATTACCGCTGGCCCAATATCACCGGGCCGCTCGGCTTTTCGCTCGCGAACATGAGCAATGGCGAGCGCCTGCTGGTTTCGACCGCCATCTTCAAGACGGAGCAGTACGAATGAGCGGCGAAAGCACCCTTTCGCGCCGGCACCGACCGTTGCGTTCGATATGGCGGGCTGCCGAAGGCATAGCGGTCGTGGAGTTCGCCTTCGTGGCGGTCTTCCTCGTGATGCTTTATCTCGGCAGCGTCCAACTGTCCGATGCGATCTTCGCCAACCGGAAGATCACCACGACGGCCAGAGCCATCACCGATCTTACCACGCAGTATTCGGTCCTGACCGAACAGGACATCCAGGGCATTCTGGGCGCGTCGGCCAAGGCGCTGACACCTTATGATGCCAGCAATGCCCGAATCCGCATTTCGCAGATCGCCGTTGATGAAAACGGCGTCGGAAGGGTTTCGTGGAGCCGCATCCGCGGTGAAGACATCCCGGAATTGAATAAGTGCGAGATAGTCGATGTTCCGGAAGAACTTGCGATACCCAACAGCTTCCTGATCTACGGCGAAGTAAATTATACTTATCGTCCTGTATTTGCCGCTTATTCGTTTGGCCAGCTTGAACTGGCAGACCACATATTCATGCTTCCCCGCGTATCTTCCAGTGTCAGCCTTCTGAAATCTGGGGCGGGTGACGAAGAGACGGATTGTTCAGACGATGAAACTTAACAAGCTGCTTCGCGCCCTGCGCGCCGATCAGCGCGGCAACGTGCTGATGATCTTCGGCTTCTCTCTCGTTCCGATGGTCTTCGCCACCGGGATGGGCATCGATTACGCGCGTGCGATGAAGGCGCAGACCAAGCTGAACGCGGCCGCCGACGCAGCAGCCTTGTCCGCCGTCTCGCAGACGATGATGAACGAGAGCAACAAGGCGGCCTGCGACAAGGCGCAGGATATGTTCGCCGCTCAGGCACGGGCGATCCCCGGCGTCACTCTGGCGGCAGACGCCCCGGTGATATCGATGAAGGACGCCGATGGCGTCGTCCTGAAATGCGTCGATGCGTCAGACAGCAGCGGCGCATCGCAGAGCCGCACCGTTACCGTCGCCTATACCGGGACATCCGACAACATATTCGCCGGCATTCTGGGATTGGCCACGCTTCCGATCGGCGGTTCATCCGATACTTACGCCTCGGTCGCGCCGAACATCGATTTCTATATCGCGCTCGACACCTCACCGTCGATGGCGCTGCCGACGACCTCCGCCGGCATCAAAACGATGGAAGACAAGGTCGGCTGCGCGTTTGCCTGCCATTCAAACAAGATCGAGCAGTACGTCACCGGGAGCATGAGCAGGCACATCGCGGATACGGCGTTCCTGGCGCTGGTCAAAGGGAGCTATGGAACGGGGTCGAGCTCAGAAAGAAAGAGCTGCGAAAAGAAAGACAAGAACGGAAATTGTACTAAGTATTCCTATGATACATATACATACACAGTTATTGATCAATCTGGGCATTACGTATTTGATGATAGGCCATACAAGAGCGATATCGGAATTCCTTCGTCCTGCAATGTCGATGGCAGGGATAAGTGCGTTCGCAATCCCACTCCCAATAAATACGGAGAATTCGCGGACAGCTATTGGTATGCGCTGAACAAGGGCCTGACCTTGCGCGTGACGGACGAACGGTTCGCGGTGCGGGATCTGATGGATCTTGCCGTAAGCTACGCCTTGGACAACGAAGCGGACTATCGCGCGGCGCTTTACACCTTCGACCATTCCACCAACCTGAAAAGAATCGCGACGCTTTCGGAGAACCTGACCGGAACGGGCGGCGTAAAAGACCTGACAAGCGATATCGATCTGGTCATCGTAAACGATAAAGCCGGCAACGGCCGTCCGCCGGACGGCAGCTCGGGCCAAGATTACAACTTCACCAGCTTTCAGAGCATCCTGAAGGCGTTCTCACCAGGCGGAGCTTACCCCATCCCCGATCCGGGCCTTGGAACGAAGACCAGTGGCGACAAGCCGCAAGCCTTCCTGTTCATGGTCACTGACGGCATGAGCGATGAACCTGGCTTCGAGAACACAAAAAATGGAATGACTACCAAGAGCGGTCGCACGCGTTCCGCGATGCAGCAGGCGCGGATCGACCAGTGCAACGCATTGAAAGCCCGCAAGATAAAGATCGCCATCCTTTATACCGAATACACGTATGAATCGATCAAGAATGACGAGGCTAATCAACGCGAAATGGCAAGGAGAGCCATCCAGGGCGATGGCCAGAAGAGCATCGCCCAGGCGCTGACCGAGTGCGCATCACCGGGCCTGATGTACACGGTGAAGACCGACGAGAGCATCACCAATGCTCTCCAGTCCCTGTTCTCCAAGGCGCTCGCCGCGGCGCGTATCGTCCGGTAATCGGAAGGCGCCGCAACATCGAAAAAACGGGAGGAGCCGTGCTCCTCCCGGCCATGTCAGGGGTTTGCTTCGGGCCGCTCAGCCCTGGCGATAGCAGACCTTACGCGCCGCTTCCGCGATGCGATCCGCGTCTATCAGCGCGAGATGTTCGAGGTTGGCGGCATAAGGCAGCGGCACGTCTTCGTTGCACACGCGCAGCACTGGCGCGTCGAGCAGGTCGAAACCGTCTTCCATGCAGATCGCCGTAACCTCGGAAGCGATCGAACAGGTCGGCCAGCCTTCCTCGGCAATGATCAGGCGATTGGTCTTGGCCAGGCTGGTGAGGATCGCTTCGCGATCGAGCGGGCGCAGGGTGCGCAGGTCGATCACTTCGGCCGAGATACCCTCGCCCGCCAGCGTCTCCGCCGCCTCCAGCGCCAGGCCGACGGCGATCGAGTATGAAACGATCGTCACGTCGCTGCCTTCGCGCACGATGCGCGCCTTGCCGATGGGCAGGACGTGATCGTCAAGCTGGGCGACTTCGAACGTGCGGCCATAGACCAGCTCGTTCTCCAGGAACACCACCGGATCGTCGCAGCGGATCGCCGCCTTGAGCAGGCCCTTGGCGTCGGACGCATCATAAGGCGCGATCACGATGAGCCCGGGGACGCTGGCATACCACGGGGCGTAGTTCTGGCTGTGCTGCGCCGCCACCCGACTGGCCGCGCCGTTGGGGCCGCGAAACACGATCGGGATGCGCATCTGCCCACCCGACATGTAATTGGTCTTCGCTGCAGAGTTCACGACATGGTCGATCGCCTGCATCGCGAAGTTGAAGGTCATGAACTCCACGATCGGACGCAGGCCGCCCATCGCCGCGCCGGTGCCGATGCCGGCAAAGCCGTATTCGGTGATCGGCGTGTCGATCACGCGGCGGGGGCCGAACTCTTCCAGCAGGCCCTGGGTGACCTTGTAGGCGCCCTGATATTCGGCGACTTCCTCGCCCATCACGAACACGCGTTCGTCCAGGCGCATTTCCTCGGCCATCGCATCGCGCAGCGCTTCGCGCACGCTCAGCTTGATCATATTGGTGCCGGCGGGAACTTCGGGATCGGCGGCAGGCTGCGCCTTGGCGGCGAGCTTCTCCGTGCCGGAGGGCGCCGGGGACTTGGGGGCTTCGGATTCGGCGGCTTTCTGCTGCTCGGCCGGCGCTTCGGCAGTGACGGGCGGAGAAGGTGCGGGTGTCACGGCGGAAGCATCCTCGCCCTCGCCCGCCAGCACGGCGATCACGGTGCCGACTTTCACTCCTTCGGCCCCTTCCGGCACCAGGATCTTGCCTACGGTGCCTTCATCGATGGATTCGAATTCCATCGTGGCCTTGTCCGTCTCGATTTCGGCCAGCACATCACCGGCGGAAACCTGATCGCCTTCCTTGACCAGCCATTTGGCCAGCGTGCCTTCCTCCATGGTGGGCGAAAGCGCGGGCATCTTCAGTTCGATGGCCATCAGTAGCTTCCCACCAGAACGTCGGTGTAGAGCTCGGCCGGCTCCGGCTCGGGCGAGCTTTCGGCAAAGTCGGCCGCTGCGGCCACCGTCGCCCGGATCTGCTTGTCGATATCCTTCAGCTTTTCCTCCGCGACACCGGCCTTGAGAAGATCGGCCTTGATGCCTTCGATCGGATCATGATGCTCGCGCACTTCCTGCACTTCCTCACGCGTGCGGTACTTCGCCGGGTCCGACATCGAGTGGCCGCGATACCGATAAGTGCTGAGCTCTATGAGCACCGGCCCATTGCCTCCGCGCACGTAATCGAACGCGATTTCCGCCGCCCGGTGCACCTGGAGCACATCCATTCCATCGGCCTTCATGCCGGGAATGCGGAAGGCGGTGCCGCGCCGGTAGAACTCCGTCTCCGCGCTGCTGCGCTTGACCGAAGTGCCCATGGCATACTGGTTGTTCTCAACCGCGAAGACGATCGGCAGCTTCCACAGCGAAGCCATGTTGAACGTCTCGTAGACCTGGCCCTGGTTCGCCGCGCCATCGCCGAAATAGACCAGGCACAGCCCGCCATCGTCGCGATACTGGTGCGCCAGCGCCAGACCGCCGCCGAGCGGCACCTGCGCGCCGACGATGCCGTGGCCGCCGTAGAACGCATGTTCGGTGCTGAACATGTGCATCGAGCCGCCCTTGCCCTTGGAAATGCCGGCGTGCCGGCCGGTCAGTTCGGCCATGATGATCTTGGGATCGATGCCATAGGCCAGCATGTGGCCGTGATCGCGGTACCCCGTGATGACGCTGTCCTTGCCTTCTTCCAGCGCGGACTGAAGACCCACGGCCACCGCTTCCTGGCCGATATAGAGGTGGCAGAAACCGCCGATCAGGCCGAGGCCATAGAGCTGCCCCGCCTTCTCCTCGAACCGGCGGATCAGCAGCATCTGCTCGTAGAAATGCAGCAGTTGCGCTTCGTCCGCGGGGAAGCGGCGATCCTTCTCGAAAGATTCCTGCAAGCTGCGCAGCGCGAACTTTTCCCCGCGTTCACGGGTGTTTGCGGCGGGTTCTGCAGCGGGTTTCTTGGACGGCGCCCGCTTGGGCTTGCCGGAACTGGAACTGGCGGCTCGGGCCAAGGCAACTTCCTCTGATCGCACCCCTCCGCGGGGCGTCGCATATGCCCCGCCTATAGGCAAATGTCCGCGGGGCTGGCAACGCCCAGAATGTCGCGAAGGCCTTCACCAGCCTGTCGCGAGACGGCGAAGCCGCCGGGACCCGCGGCGGCGCGCGCCGATCAGCGCATCTTGTCGAGCTGGATCACGTATTCGTCAGGCCGGGCGACGTTGAGGTTCTTGCGCACCAGTTCGCTGGCCATGTCGGGATCGACATGGTCGGGATCGAGCAGCTTGACCCGATTCTTAAGCTCGTCCCGCTCGGCCGTCAGCGTCGCGATCCGGTGCTGGCGCTTTTCAAGCAGCGCCTTGCTCTCGCTCCACGACAGGACACCATAGGGCCCCATGAGCGCGAGGCCGCCAAGCAGGAGAAGCAAGGCAAGCGCAACGAGTTCTCCGGGTTTCCTCATAGTTCGACAGAATCATACTTAACCCGCCGATTCAAGCCCGTTCCCCGCGTTTATCCGGCAGGCCAGCGAACGTTCCCCGGCCCTCCGCTTGCGGGAGACCGACAAGACAGTTACATTAGAAACCATGTCCGATCTGTTCGAAAACCCGTTGGGCCTCGACGGCTTCGAATTCCTTGAATTCTGCGCCCCGCAAAAGGGCGTGCTGGAACCGGCGTTCGAGCGCATGGGCTTCACCCGCGTCGCCCGCCACCGCAGCAAGGACGTTCACCTCTGGCGGCAGGGCCAGATCAACTTCATCGCCAATTACGAACCGCACAGCGCCGCCACCTATTTCGCAGCCGAGCACGGCGCTTCCGCCTGCGGCATGGCATTCCGCGTGCGGGATGCGGCGAAGGCCTATGCCCTGGCGATCGAACGCGGCGCCGAACCGGTGGAAACCCACCCGGGGCCGATGGAATTGAACATCCCGGCAGTGCGGGGAATCGGCCAATCGCTGATCTACCTGATCGATCGCTATGGCGAGGACCTGACAATCTACGACATCGACTTCGTGTTCGAGCCGGGCGTGGAGCGCTATCCGCCCGGGGCCGGCTTCCACACGATCGATCACCTGACCCACAACGTCTACAACGGCCGCATCGCTCACTGGGAAGATTACTACGCCCGCATCTTCGGCTTCCGCGAGTTCCGCCAGTTCGACGTGACGGGCGAATATTCCGCGCTCAACACCAAGGTGATGATGGCGCCCGACGGCAGGATTCGTATTCCGATCAACGAGGAAGGCGACAAGCAGGGACCCAATGCCGGAAAGGGGCAGATCGCCGAATACCTGCGGACCTATAATGGCGAAGGTATCCAGCACATCGCGCTCGCCAGCAATAATCTCTACGCTTCGCTTGACAGCCTGAAGCAAAAGGGCCTGGAATTCGCCCCTCCCCCACCCGCCGCCTATTACGAGATGCTTGACGATCGCCTGCCCGGCCATGGCGAGCCGCTCGACAAGCTGCGCGAGCGGGGCATCCTGGTGGACGGCAGTACCCGCGAAGGCCGGCCGCGACTGTTGATGCAGATATTCAGCCAGCTGATGATCGGCCCGGTGTTCTTCGAATTCATCCAGCGCAAGGGTGACGAAGGCTTCGGCGAAGGCAATATCACCGCCCTGTTCCGCTCGATGGAAGAAGAACAAAAACAGCGCGCAGGCCCGGCGGCCCGGGGCTGAGCGCGCCCTGCCCCACGATCCTCTTGCGCGCTTCAAACCTTGCGGCCACTAAGCGGGAAACGAGAGGAGTTGGGAATCCATGACAGCGCCCCGCGCGACGATCCTGGCGGCAGGAGCCGCGACGCTGCTTTTCACCGGAATGCCGGCAACGGCCCAGGTGGATAGCGGCATCGTGCTCAATATCATGCGTGAATGCGCCAAGATCGACGATCCCACGGCGCGCCTCGCTTGCTATGACAACAACGTCCGCACGAACGACACCGCCCCGCGCGCCGCGGCCCCCGGCCGGTCGGCCGTGCCGCAGGCGAGTGCCGGCGCGCCCGTCGCGGCGAATACGACCCAGGGCTTCGGTGCCGAATCGGTGCGTGTGCAGCAGCGGCCCCAGTCTTCCGCCGCGGCCGAGCGGCTTGAGGGGATTTCCTCGGAGATCACCCAGATATCCCAGCGCGGCCCGGGCCTCTATGCCTTCACCCTGAAAGACGGCGCGCAGTGGCAATTCTCGGAAACGGTCGGCTCCAGCTACCGTGCACCGCGCGTGGGTTCGACCGTGGAGATCGAGCGGGGCTCGCTCGGCAGCTTCCTGATGCGGTTCGACAAGCAGCAGCCCGTGCCCGTTCGGCGTACTCGCTGAAGCGCCTTCAGCCGCGGCCCAGCTCCGCGAAGGCCCGCTCGCGCTCCAGCTGAGCGCAGGCATTGCGGCGGATCTTGTCGAACGTGGCGAGGAACCGCGCCCGCTGGCCGGCCGAAAGCGGGGCGAGCAGGAAATCGCTCCGTTGGCGGCCGGCGTCGTGAATCACCCTGTGCAGCCGGGCGCCGTCCGCCGTGGGGTAGAAGCGCCCGTGCCGCCGTCCCGGCTTCCCTTCGCGCGCGACCAAGCCGCGGGCGATCAGCGCCTGGACGGTCCGCCCGGCCTGGCTGTGATCGCGCGCCAGGGTGGCAACCAGCGCCGACCATTCGATCGGCGGGTCTATTCCGATTTCCGACAGCACGAAGGCTTCGAAAGTGGACAGGCCCGTCAACCGCTTGAAGGCCAGGGCCCCGCTGCGGCTGAAATAAGCGCTCAGCGTCATCAGCGGTGAAACGATCCGCGTCCGGTCGATCACGATCTTTTCCAGCATCCGGGAATCGCCCCCTGCCCCCGCCGGATCATCGCCCTTCAATCCCTGCGATTGCGCGAGCGCCCTTTCCTGCTCGTAAAGCGCCATCGCACGTTCCAGGAGAATCTCGGTGGTATCGTAGAAATCCGCCAGCTCGGCCTCGGAAATCTCGATCGTCAGCTCGCGGTTGCGCAACTCGGCCAGGCGCAACATCCGCTTGCCGATCGCATCCCCCTTGCCGGTGAGGCGGAGCGGCGCCCTTATGTGCGAACGCTCGACCAGGGCGAGTTCCAGCAGGCGCTTGACCGACCGGCTGACCTGCGCCTTGTCCACGCCTATCGCGCCCGAGATATCCGCCGGCACCAGCGGCCCCGCGCTTCGCAGCAGGACCACGATCCGCCGGTCGAGTTCGATCAGCGGATATTCGCGCGCATAGGAAAGGTCCGCGCTTTCGCGCACCTTCTTCAGTATCTGCCACAATTCGCTCTGGATCACATGCGGCGCCTGGGCCTCGGGAAGGCCATCGCTGGGCGTGCCGCTGATCGCCGCTTCGACCCCGTTCAGGACGATGACCAGGCGGCTGCCGAAATCCGGCGGCGGCGATGCAGCCCCGGCCGCGCGCGACGCCCCCAGGGCATAGGCCTCGACGATCCGCAGCGCATCCTCGGTCAACGGGCCCAGCGTGCACGCAAGCACAGTGGCATCGGCAGCAGAGGGCTGCGCCACGCGCGCGCCATCTCGCCAGACCCGCTCGGCATGCCGGCGCAAGATCGAGCGCCAGTCGTTACCGGAAGCGCCCGGATCGCCAGCCTCGATATGCGTGGCGCCCGGCGACACGCCAGCCCTGATCATCAACGCGGCCACTCCCCCGACCACCCGTTGTCGTTACGGAGAGAGCCTAGAGGGCTTTTTCGGTGATGAATAGCCGGATGCCGCGCGCCGCGCGCTGAACCAGCTGACGAGGCGCCGTACATCGAAGGCGAAAGGCGATGCACTAAAGCAACACTCGCGCCGACGACCTCTTACCCAAGATCACGAAAACGGCTGATTTCCGCCAAAAACGATCCTTTTCCCGCCGAGGCCGGGAGAAGCGCCGCGGTGAACTCTGCGCAATAATCCTGCTCCAAAGCGCCCTGTCCGGACATTTTGCACAGCGCGGGCACGCGTGATCCCCTAGACTCTATCAACCGTGCGCCATATGAACCCATCCCTGACGGACCTGTCGATTCCAAGGCGGGCCGCGAGGGAGGGATGTTCTGAACATCTGCGTGGGGGCACGCGTACGGTCTGGCATATAAGATCGGCGCCATCTCCCTCACCCTTCCCTTGAAGAGAATAGGGTTTTCACCGCGGCGACCTGGTCGTCCGTGTTCTTTGTGAAAAGGGAGCGTGAAGTGAGGAAATTGCATACTCCGGGGATCTACAAGGCTCTCCTGCTGGCGGGCTGCGCCACCACGTTTGCTTTAGCGGCCGCGCCGGCCATGGCTCAGGACGATAAGGACGAAGCGTCATCCACCAAGGACACGATCGTCGTCACCGGCTCGCGCATCGCGCGGCCTGACTACGTCTCGAACAGCCCGACCGTTACAGTTGACCGCGAATTCCTTGATCAGTCGAGCACGGCTGCGGTCGAGCAGCAGCTCAACAAGCTGCCGCAGTTTGTGGTTTCGCAGTCCTCGACCGCGAAAAACAACGATGAAAGCGGCCTCATTCCGGCCGGCGGTGACATTCAGCCAAACGCCACCAACACGCCAGGCGCGGCTACCGTCTCGCTGCGCGGCGTCGGCGCCAACCGCACCCTGGTGCTGATCGACGGTCGTCGCGGCACGCCCTCCAACGCGGGCGGCGCGGTTGACGTGTCGACGATCCCCAGCGCCGCCATCGAACGGGTCGAAGTCATCTCCGGCGGCGCTTCGGCGACTTACGGTGCGGACGCCGTGGCCGGCGTCACGAACTTCATCCTCAAGAAGGATTTCCAGGGCCTGCAGCTCGACGCCCAGATGGGCATCGATCAGCGCGGCCACGGCTTCGAATACCAGATCGGCGGTATCGTCGGCACGGATTTCGCGGATGGCCGCGGCAACGTCAATCTGGCGATGTCGCTGAACACGCGCGAATTCATGCTGCAGAAGGATAACCCTTGGTATCGCGATCTGTGGGCCGATCCGGATCGGACGGCCGGCCAGTTCTTCTTCGTCCCGCGTCCGGGCATCAGCAGCATCGGCGGTCAGGCGAACACCTCGACGAACCCGAACGCCACCCTCTGCGGAACCACGCAGCCGAATTCTCGACCGTGCTATCTGACTAATTATTTCGCGGCCCAGGGTGCGACGATAGCGGTGCCAAACAACACGACGACGGTCTACGTCAACGGCGATGGGTCGCTGTTCACCACCGGTTTCCCGGCACGCGGCGGCTCCGCCTTCTTCCAGCCGTGGGATGCTGCGGACACCCTTACGACCTGGGGCGTCACTTCAGTGGGCACGCTGAAGTATATCAACAGCATCACCCCGCAGACCGTCCCGACGGATCGGTACAACTTCCTCGCACGCGGCAACTATGAGATCAACGACTGGATCGGCGTGTTCGGCCAGGCGATGTTCAGTAACAGCACCACCTACACTGTGCAGGAACCGGGTCCAATTACGACCGGCTGGGATGTTCTCGTTCCCTGGGGGACAGGGCCATACGTCGGAAACGGCTACGCGCCGTCGTCGATTATCCGCAATGGCGACACATACAACGGTGCCGCCTATGTCGACCCCACCCCGGGAGTTCTGACTGACAACCCTAACAACCCCGCCTTCGCGAGCCGTTATGCAGGGATGCTGGGTTGCGGTGCCGTCGGCGGTACCGGTGGTTGCACCAACACACAGGTGTTCCAGCAGATGGTTCCGACCAATCTGCAGACACTGCTGAACGCGCGCTCCAATCCGAACGCTCCGTTCACGCCGACAGGCTTCCTTCCGGCTCCGCGCGAAACCTTCTCGGACGTCACAACGTATACGATGATCGCAGGCCTCGAAGGCAGCATCCCCGGCACAGACTGGACCTGGGAAGCCTTCGTAAACCACGGTATCTCGCGCACGCTGAGTCGTCAGACGGGTATGTACTCGCTTGAGCGGCTTCGCGCCGTGTTCACCTCGCCTAACTTCGGCCAAGACTTCTATTATCAAGGGAACCAGGGCTCCGCCAACAAGGGCTTTGCCGCCTCGACCGGTCGATGCACCAGCGGCCTGACCTTCTTCCAGGCCTACGAGGGTATTACCCAGGATTGCGTGGACGCCATTTCGGCTGACGTGAGCAACAAGGCAACCTCGCGGCAGACTATCGCTGAAGCCAACCTGCAGGGTGGTTTGTTCGATCTTCCGGCCGGTCAGCTGCGTTTCGCCGTGGGCGCCAGCTATCGCGAAACCCGCTACGAGTTCGTCAACGAGACTCTCTCGACCGCTGGCCGCTCATTCAATGACCAGGTCGTCGGCATCTATCCAAGCACGAACATGGAGAACGCCGGTATCGACGCGAAGGAAGTTTACGGCGAACTCCTCATTCCGGTCCTGCGCAACATCCCGTTCATTCAGGAGTTTAACCTGGAAGTCGGCGGCCGCATGTCGCACTACAGCACCACCGGCACCAGCTACACCTTCAAGGTGTTGGGCGATTGGCAGGTAACCGATTGGCTGCGTTTCCGCGGTGGCTTCAACCGGGCCGAGCGCATGCCTAACATCGCTGAACTGCTACTCACGCCGCAGCAGGCGTTCCGTACGGACCCGATCGGTGACGTGTGTTCCACCCGTCATAACAACAATCAGTCGGCCAATCCCAACACCAACAGCGGCGGGGCATCGGCTGCCTTGGACGTGCAGGCAATCTGTCTCGAGTTGATGGCGCGTGACAACGGCGGCGTGTTTGTCGCTCCTGATGATACGACCAGCTACTACGCACCGACGTTCGAACAGCAACGGCAGCCTACCGGTGGCGGTTTCGCTTTCAGCTATAACATCGGTAACCAGTACTATCGCGAGCATGTCAGCCCGAATGCGGCGCCGCTGAAGTCGGAAATTGCTGACACCTGGACGGCCGGAGCGGTGATCCGGGCGCCATTCAGCAGCGGCCCGCTGTCGCGGCTGAATCTCACAGCTGATTACTTCAACATCAGGATCAAGGATCCGATCAGCTCGATCGGAGCCGGTGCGCTGGAAATCCGCTGCGTCAGCCCGACCTATAACCCGGCGGCTGCAGGGGCAGCCGCTGGCGGGCTTGGCTCTGCTCAGAGCCGGGCAGCCGCGCAGGCAGCGATCCTGCAGTCGACCTGTCCCGGCATTGTTCGTGACCCGACTAACGGTACGCTTATTGGTGCGCTCAATAGTGCCCAAATCCTCGGCACTTATGGCAACGATGGCGAGATCAGGCTGTCGGGCATCGACGCCACGCTCAGCTGGAGCAATGATCTTGGACCCGGCACGCTGTTCCTCAGCCTGAACGGCAACTACATGCTGGACTTCAAGATTCAGGCATTCGAAGGTCAGCCGTTCGTCGATTATGTCGGCACCACGGGCACGTCCGCCCTGGGTGTGAACTCGAACGCTTCTTACGAATACAAGATCTTCGGTACGGTCGGCTACAACTGGGGTCCGGCTAACATTTCGCTTCAGTGGCAACATACTCCTGCAACTGAAGATGGCGGTGAAGCTCTGTTCCTGAACGGTTTGGCGCCGGCTGGCACCGACCAGAACGGTATCCCGACCTACGATCTATTCAGCCTCAACGCCAGCTATCAGGTGAACGACGTTGTCAGGCTGCGGGCTGGTATCGACAACCTCTTCAACCGGAAACCCGCGATTACAAATGTTGACGTGGACGTCGACCCTAGCCTCGGCCAGATACCGGGGGGTAGCTACAATCTGGGTCAGGACGTGCAAGGCCGCCGTTTCTCGCTGGGCGCGAGCATCCGGTTCTAAACCAAGGTACAACCTAAAGAATTGGCCCTCCCCATCGGGGGGGGCCTTTTTTTAGCCACCCAGAACCGTAGCCCAATCCTCCCTGTTGTAGCGTCATGCCGCGCCGGGATATCCTATTTCAAAGAAATCGTAGCAATCGAGGGGTCGCACGGGACCATCGGCCGGCCCCACTCCCAATTCTCACTTGCCATGTCATCAACCGGGGATGCGAAAATGGTCAGAGTTGCAAGAATTCACGCCCTCGGCGCCCCCGATGTCCTGCAAATCGAAGACCTATCCATCGGCGATCCTAACCCCGGGGAAGTCCGCATTCGGGTCGAGGCAGTCGGGCTCAACCGCTCTGAAGCGATGTACCGCGCCGGCCGCTATCCCGTGCAGCCGCAACTGCCGAGCCTGATCGGATATGAAGGCGTCGGCACGATCGAAGCCCTGGGGCCGGGCGTCACGGGCTTCAGCGAAGGCGATCGGGTCTGTGTGCTGCCGATGATCCAGCAGGGCCAATATGGCATCTGGGCCGAACAGGCCATCGTGCCCGCCCGTATCCTGCTGCCGGCCCCGCCCGGCCTCACGCCGGCGGAAGCCGCGTCGATCTGGATGCAGTATTTCACCGCCTTCGCCCTGATCGAAGTGGCCGATATCGGCATCGGCGATGGGGTGATTGTCCGCGCAGCCTCGTCCAGCGTGGGCATCGCGGCGATCCAACTGGCCAACTGGGCAGGCTCCGTCTCAATCGCCTGCACGCGCACTTCGGCCAAGGCGGAGGCGCTGCGCGAACTCGGCGCCGCTCATGTCGTCGCCACAGACGAGGAAGACCTGGTCGAACGGGTCATGGCGATCACCGGCGGCAAGGGTGCCCGCACAGCCTTCGACCCGGTCGGCGGGCCGTATGTCGACACGCTCGCCCGTGCCCTCGCCCCGCGCGGCATCCTGTTCATTTACGGCGGCCTCAGCGAGCAGCCGACGCCCTACCCCCACTGGCCTTGCGCGATGAAAGGCCTGTCGATGCGCGGGTGGGTAGCGAGCGAGATCTGGAACCATCCCCACCGCTTTGAGGCGGCGAAGGCGAAAATCCTCGCCGGCTTGGCCAGCGGGCATCTCAAGCCGGTGATCGCGCGTACCTTCAAAGGTCTGGAAAGCATCGTCGAGGCGAATGCCTATCTCGAGTCCAACCAGCAGGTAGGCAAGGTAGTCGTGACGATCTAGGTCCCCGAACCCGGCCGAACACCCCTCTTCGCGAGCCGATTGCCACATTCATCCCGCTCACCTAAACGGCACCGTCACGCGCCCGTAGCTCAGCAGGATAGAGCATCGGATTCCTAATCCGGGGGTCACAGGTTCGAATCCTGTCGGGCGCACCATACACCGCAAGTGCGGAAATTCGGCATTGTGGCCGAGGCCATTCCCCAACCAAAAAAAGCTCGAGCCAGTATTGGGTTAGCTTCCGACTATCGGCATGTTCATAGACTTGCGTGCTAATACCAAATATAAATTCGTGGCAACGTGGCAACGATCACTCGCCACCTCCATTTCTACGATTCAGCGCGAACGGGTTATAGTCACGGCGCACCTCTTCTGCTGGTAAGGCGTTTGGGGAACTGGGTGGGGAAATGCGTTGGACACTGACGGGATCAGAACGCGGCTTTCGTATGTCGCTCGCTTCTTCGTCGCCTATATTGGAAGCGCCGTTTGCCTTCTCTTGAGTACGATGTTCATCGTCATGGCCGATGCGCGGCTGATGACTGGCCGCTTCGCATTACCATTTTCCGTCAATGGAGCGGCGCTCGCTGGTCTGGGATATGTAGCTCTTGCCGCGCTCGTTGTGACGACTGCTTTGCTGACGATGACAACGGCATTGCTGGCTCTACTCAAACGCGAAAGCCTTATCGCCTATCTCGTCATATGCGGTATTTTGCCTTTATTTCTTCTGGTTCTGCCGACAACAGATGGAAACGTCGCGGTTTTGGCCGGATCTGCGATGATAACTGGCGTTTTTTGGTGGTTTTGCTTTCGTCGATATAAGAGATGCGAAACGGCAGGCGGCAATGCAGCCGGAATTGCATGGCTGGCATTGCTATTTGGCATGATCGCGTTCGGCGGAATGTACTGGTCTGAGTATCGTGCCGAACAGGATGCCAGGGCAGAGCGAGAGAGCCGGGGGGTAGAGCCCGCTCCGTTGGGAGGTATCGTTCTTGGCCGGGTTGCGCTGCTCTATGATTTTCGCGGCCGGCTCTATGCCTTCGATTTGCCGACCGGAAAATGGCAGCTATTTCTGAAAGACGGCGTGATCGACGTCAAGACAGCTGGCGATGGTTCAGCATGGATATTGTCGGCATCGCCCCTCGCTGACGACCTTGAGTACAATACCGCTCTTCCGCCAGGATCGTTTACGATGTCGCGGTATCGCGCGGGCAAGATTGAGGCACTTCAGCCTGTGGAGTTTGGGCCGAACGAACGGCCTTTAATGATAGCGATGCGCGAACGAGAACCAGTCGTGATCGGTCGCAAGGCTGCCTTTCGCTACGATGCAGACAGATCCGGATGGTTCAAGGTAGCGTTTGATCACGCGATCAGCGATCAACTTCGGGGCAGCGATGGGACTGCCTTGATTTCAAATGATGGGCTGACGGCTTTTGTTGGCGTGAACCTTGGGGAATGGGGTGGCGGACTAGCAACGGTCGATCTCAAGAGCGGCAAGCTGAATCGCATTGAAAAGGGGGGAACAGATTTGTGCGACGGTCCATTGAACAGGGATTGCGACCCAGTCACAGGTATCGTTCCCGACCCGGATAATGCTCGCTGCGTCCTTGCGAGCATTGGTCTTTCACATCTCCTCATGCACGGACGCGTTATCAGAGTCTGTCCTGAGGGTGTGTCGGTGGAATTGTCCCGCCCACTCGAACGACCCAGCCAAATCATCGAGCGCTCTATCCGCGATGCCGTTTCTGGCCATTCGGAGGAGACCAGGAATACCGAAGCGTTCTTCGCGTTGATTGAAACGCGGGACGGCTCGATCTGGGCTATTTCACCCTTCGCGGCCTACCGGCGAGACGGTCCCAGCTGGTCACGCCACACGTTGCCTCAATTAGAAGAGCGCGGGTCTCTCGGCGTGAGCGAGAAGCTACCGGGCATTGTCCTCCTGTCGAGCTGGCGCAATGCGAGAAACTCTCTGAGTGGACCGACACCCATGGCCCTTCCAGCAAATTAACCGATCCGCGGCATGCTATTCTGCACGTCGTGCCAGGGGGCCCGCGCCCAATAGCAGCCCGTTCGCGCCGCCTTCCCCAGCAAGGCCGCCTATTCCTCGGCAGGCGGCTGGATCACGACCAGGAGATCGCCGGCGGCCGATTCCAGCAGGCGCTTGGTCATGCTTCCGATCAGGATATCGAACAGCGCGCCGCGGCCGTGGCTGCCGATCACGGTGAGATCGGCGCCCTTGTTGCTGACGTATTCCCAGATCAGCCGTTCGGGATTGCCCTGTTCGATCAGGACGCGGATGCGCTTGCGCAAGGCGTCGTCGATAGGGACGGAGGCGAGGAAGTCGGCGCCCTGCTCGTCCTCCATCTCGCGCATGCGCCTGCTGACGTCGGTTTTGTCGTGAAGGCCGCCGTAAGGCAGATCATATCCGTGCAGAAGCACGATGTCCGCCGTGGGGAAGAACGCCGCCGTGGTTCCCAGCGCGTGGCGGGAAGCGTCGGAGAAATCGGTGGCGACCGCGATGTGGTGATAGGGACTGGCGGCGCGATCCTTCACCACCAGCACGGGCACAGACGATCGGCGCACCAGCTGGTTGATGGTCGTGCCGATCAGCATGCGTCCAAGCCCCGCTTCACGGGCGACGCCGGTCACGATCAGATCGCACGCTTCCTGTTCGGCGATGGCCAGCAGGCGTTCAGCCGGATCGCCTTCCTCGACACGCACTTCGGCATGGGCCAGCTCGCTCCCGAGATCGCGCTCGATCCTCCAGCGCGCGCTTTCGACCCTGTCCGGTGTCCGGTGCCAGGCGGGCACGTCCCGCCCGACCGGGTCCGGCCTTTCAGGAGCAGGCGCCAGCACATGGGCGACGACCAGCCTGGCGCCCCAGCGCTCGCTCAGCCGTATCGCCCGGTCAAGCGCGCGATCACACCGGCAGCTGAGATCGGTTGCCAGCAGAACGGTTTTCGGCGCACCCGCACTCGCGGCGTCGGACAAGGAAGCTCTCCTTTTCGAACCGGATCGAACGATGTCCGGCAGGCTACCCCATGTCTTGGCCCAAAGGCCAGCGCCTCAGCCGGGTTAGGGCTTGTCCCGTCTCTCGCGCCCCTCGCTGCGATCCCGGTAAAGCGCCGCCCGCGACAGCAGCATCAGCGTGACGGGGGTCGTCAGGGTGACGAACAGTGCGATCAGGATTTCGTGGATGACGATGCGCGATTGCAGGGCCGAAAAGCAGATCATCGAAGCGAGCAGGATGCTGGCCATGCCCACCGTGGTACCCAGGGTGGGCGCGTGCATCCGTTCATAGAACGTCTTCAGCCGAAGCAGCCCCAGCGTGCCGATCAGCGAGACCGACGCGCCGAACAGCACGAGAAACGCCACCAGCAAGGCCGCCCACAGAGGCAGATCGGGTGCCTGGGTCATTCGATCACCTCGCCGCGCATCAGGAACTTCGCCAGGGCGACCGTGCTGGCGAAGCCGAGCAGCGCGATGATCAGCGTCGCCTCGTAATAGAACGTGCGGCCCGTCTGGATTCCGAAGGTAACCAGCAGGAGCATGGCATTAACGTAAAGCGCATCGAGGCTGAGCACGCGATCCTGCGCGCGCGGCCCGCCGAGAAGCCGCCAGAGGGCGCACAGCATCGCCAACCCCAGCAAGATCTGCGCGATGGTGATCGACCAGCCGAGGAAGGCCATGCTCATTCGAAGATTTCCATCAATAGCCGCTCGTAGCGATCCTTGAGGAGGCGGATCCAGGCGTCTTCATCGACCAGGTCGAGCACGTGGACGAGCAGTTCGCCGCGTGATGAATCATATTGCATCCACAATGTGCCGGGCGTCGCCGTGATGATGATGCCGAGCACGGCGAGGCCGTATCGGCTGCGCATTTCGAGCGGAACGTGGATGAAACCGGATCGGCGCCGCGGATTCTGGCGTGACAGGATGATCCGCCCCACCGCAATGTTGGAACGCACCACATCGCCCAGCACCATGACCGTCAGGCGCGGGATGGCGCTGGTGAAGCGTATCCGCACCTTTTCCGGCTTCAGCGCCGCCAGGCCGCGCAAGGCGAACAGGGCGATCGCCGTCCCCAGCACAATATGGCCCAACGACAGCGATTCCTGGAGCACCAGCCACAGGATGACGAGGGCCGGCAGCAGCAGCGGATGGGGCAGCCAGCGCGTCACGGCGCCACCGCCGGCTGGCTGATGCGCGGCGCGGACAGCACGGCTTCGGAATAGAGATGCGGCTGGCCGAGCGCCCGCGCGGTCGCCTCCATATAGCCCATGACGGGGCCGGCCTGGACCATCAGCACGAAGCAGAGCGCGAGGAGGAGCGCGATCGGCGCCGCCTCCACCACGCGGAGATAGGATTGCGGGCGGTCCGCCGGGGTCCACAACAAGTCTATCCCGGCCCGTGTCATGGTGATCATCGCGGCAAGGCCGGACAGGATGATCAAGGCGATCAGCGCCCATGTGGTGGGCGCGATGGTGTCCTCGAAGATCAGCAGCCCGTCGATGATGGCGAACTTCGCGATGAAGCCCGACAGCGGCGGCAGGCCCGACAGCAGCAGCGAGCAGAGGATGAAGCCGCCCCCGAGCACGGCGATCGTCGCCGGGATGGCGATGCCGCTCTCATCCTCTTCCTCGTCGAAGGTGCCGACGTATTCATCCTCGAAGATGGCTCCGGGGGCGCCAGGCGCCAGTTCATCGCGCTCGCCGCGTTCGACCGGCTCGATCAGCAGATAGAACGCGGCGACGGCCAGCGTGGAACTGACCAGATAGAACAGGGCCGCCGCCCACACCGTGGCGCTGTCCGTCCCGATCGCGGCGAGGAGCGTGCCCGACGATATCAGGATATAGTTGCCCGCCACCCGCGTCAGCGTCTGCGCGGAAAGGATGCCGATCACGCCATAGGCGATCGTCGCCAGGCCCCCGATCGTCAGCCAGGTGTCGGCGAAGCCGGCGGCCGCCCCGGCATCCTGCCCGAAAAACAGCGAGGACAGGCGCAGGATGACATAAATCCCCACCTTGCTCATGATCGCAAACAAGGCGGCGGCAGGCGGCGCCGCGGCGGCATAGGTCGTCGGCAGCCAGAAGCTGAGCGGCCACATGCCGGCCTTGACCAGGAAGGCGATGCCCAGGATGGCCGCGCCCCCTTCCAGCAGCATCAGGTCGCTTGCCGGCACATGGGGAATCCGCGCGGCGAGATCGGCCATGTTCAGCGTGCCGGTGACGCCGTAGATCAGGCTGACCCCGATCAGGAACAGCAGTGAAGTGGCGACATTGATCGTCACGTAATGCAGGCCGGCCTTGATCCTGACCACGCCGGAGCCATGCAGCACCAGCCCGTAGGATGCGGCCAGGAGAATCTCGAAGAAGACGAAGAGATTGAAGATATCGCCGGTCAGGAACGCGCCGTTGACGCCCATCAGCAGCAGCAGGAACAGCGCGTGGAAGCGCGGCCCGGCGCGATCCCAGCGGGCAAGCGCATAGACCATCGCGGCGAAGCCGAGGATGCTGGTCAGCATCAGCATCAGCACCGAAAGCCGGTCGGCCACCAGCACGATGCCGAAGGGCGCGGCCCAATCGCCAAGCAGATAGACCAGCGGCCTGGCCGGCCCGCCATCGGCGGCGGGGGTACTGACGGTCTGCAGCAGTACCAGCGCCATGGCGAACAGGGCCACGGTGGTGGCGATGCCCAGCGCCCGCTTCAGCCAGGTCCGCCGGTCATTGAACAGCAGCATCGCCGCCGCCGCGACGAGCGGCACGACGATCGGCCCGATCACCAGATGACTGGCCCAGCCGCTCACGGCTCGCCGTCCTTTTCCTCGCCATCGACATGGTCGGTGCCCGTCTGCCCGCGGGAGGCAAGCAGCACCACCAGCAGCAGGGCAGTGGTGGCGAAGGAGATGACGATGGCCGTCAGCACCAGCGCCTGCGGCAAGGGATCGGCATATTGCGAGGGATCGACGGCAACCCCGCGCTCGATGATCGGCGGCGCGTCCATCCGCAGCCGCCCCATGGCGAGGATGAACAGGTTCACCGCATAGGACAGTAGGCAAAGGCCGATGATGACCTGGAAGGTCCGCGGCCGGAACAGCAGCCAGATGCCCGAAGCCGTGAAAATACCGATGCCGAGGGCGAGGACGATCTCCATCAGGCCGCCCCCCCCTCACTGGCAGGCAGCGAAGCCTTCGGCTCATCCGCCGGTGCGCGGGGAATGCGGATCGACTGGTGGGCAAGCGCGATCAGGATCAGCACCGTGGCGCCCACGACCAGGCCGAACACGCCGAAATCGAACAGCACCGCGCTGGCCGCCGGCACGGTGCCCACGCCCGGCACGGCGATATAGCTGAAGAAGGACGTGAGGAACGGATAGCCGAACAATGACGCGCCCGCGCCCGTCAGCGCCGCGCAGAGCAGCCCCGCCCCGATCCAGCGCAGCGGCCGGATCGAAAGCAGAAGCTCCACCTGCCGGGTACCACGCGCCATGTACTGGATCAGGATGGCGATCGACATGACGATGCCCGCCCCGAAGCCGCCGCCGGGGGAATCGTGCCCGCGCAGCAGCAGATAGAGCGAGAACACGATGATGACCGGAAACAGCCATTCCATGATGACTTTCGGCGCCAGCATGTAATCCGCCACGGTGTCGCCTACGGCGCGATCGGGGCTGGCGTGGTCCGAAGCGGTCTGCTCGCGCTGCTGCACCGGGCTGGCGACGCTTTCGGCGGCGGGGCGGAACCGGCGCAGCAGCGCGAAGACGGTCAGCGCCACGATGCCCAGCACCGTTATCTCGCCCAGCGTGTCGAACCCCCGGAAATCGACCAGGATGACGTTGACGACATTGGTGCCGCCGCCTTCGAAATAGGCGTGCTCCATGAAATAGCGCGAGATGCTGTGCGGCAGCGGCCGGGTCATCACCGCGTAGGAGACCAGCGCCATGCCCAGCCCCGCGGCGACGGCCACCAGCAAGTCGGTCGAGCGGCGCAGGCCGACCTGGACAGGCACGCGGGCTTCCGGCCAGTGGTCGGGCACCCGCTTGGGCAGCCAGCGCAGGCCCAGCAGCAGAAGCACGGTGGTGACGATCTCCACCAGCAACTGGGTGACGCCGAGATCGGGCGCGGAGAGCCAGATGAAGCTGATGCAGGTGGCAAGGCCCGCGCCGCTGGTGAGGATCAGCGCGGCGAGGCGATGGTATTTCGCCTGCCAGGCCGCGCCGATGGCGCAAGCCGCACCCAGCAGCCAGACCACCGCAAAGGACGGATCGAGCAAGGTCACCGGCAGCGGCCCGGGACGATAATCGAACCGCACGAATGGAAGCAGGCCGGCGATGAGGGCCAGGCAGACCAGCACGCGCAGCTGCGGCTGGAGCCGCCGCGTCCCGAACAGCGCCTCCAGCCATCGGGCCCCGGCGACGATGACGGCAAGAACCGCCTCGAACGTCTTGCGGCCCTTGAGCCGCCCGATCACCGGGGATCGCTTCATCGCGTTCAACCGATCGCGGAACAGCAGGTACAGCACCGTGCCTGCAACCAGCGCCGTGAGGCTCATCAGCATGGGCGCGTTGAAGCCGTGCCAGATCGCCAGGCTGTAGACCGGCGTCCGGTCCCCCAGCACCGATTGCACCGCCGTCGCCAGGAACGGCCCGATCGTCAGCGCCGGGACGATCCCGATGACCAGGCAGGCGAGAACCAGGACCTCGATCGGCACCCGCATCCACAGCGGCGCTTCTTCCGGCTGGCGCGGCAGGTCGACCGGCGGCGGGCCGAAAAAGGTCTGATGGATGAAGCGGATCGAATAGAGCACGGCAAACGCGCTCGCCAGCGTGGCGATAACGGGCAGCAACTGGTCGACGAAGGTGCCGCTATGTTCGGCCAGCGCTTCGGCCAGGAACATTTCCTTGGACAGGAAGCCGTTGAGCAGCGGCACCCCGGCCATCGCCGCCGCCGCCACCATGGCCAGCGTGGCGGTGATGGGCATGTAACGGTAAAGCCCGCTCAGCCGCCTCAGGTCGCGCGTGCCGGTTTCATGGTCGATGATCCCCGTGGCCATGAACAGCGAGGCCTTGAAGGTGGCGTGGTTGACGGTGTGGAAGATCGCCGCCACCGCCGCAAGCGGGCTGCCGAGGCCCAGCAGCAGGGTGATCAGGCCGAGATGGCTGATCGTCGAATAGGCGAGCAGCCCCTTCAGATCCTGTTGGAAGATCGCCGCCCAGGCCCCCACCAGCAGCGTCGCCAGCCCCGTGGAAGAGACGATAAAATACCATTCGTCCGTCCCCGCCAGCACCGGCCACAGGCGCATGAGGACGAAGATCCCCGCCTTCACCATGGTGGCGGAGTGGAGATAGGCCGATACCGGCGTCGGCGCGGCCATGGCGTGGGGCAGCCAGAAATGGAACGGCACCTGCGCGCTCTTGGTGAAGGCGCCGATCAGGATGAGAAGCAGCGCCGGCATGTAGAGCCCGCTGGACCGGATCAGATTTTCGGACGCCAGGATCCGGTCGATGTCATAGCTGCCGACGATCCGCCCGATGATCAGGATGCCGAGGAGAAGGCACACCCCGCCCGCGCCGGTGGTGATGAGGGCGATGCGGGCGCCATCGCGCGCGCTTTGATTCTGGTGCCAGTATCCGATCAGCAGGAACGAGAAGAGGCTGGTCAGCTCCCAGAAGAAGGCCATCTGCACCAGGTTGCCGGAAAGGACCAGGCCGAGCATCGAGCCCATGAACGCGAGGAAGAACGAGAAGAAGCGCGGAACCGGGTCCTCCGCAGACATGTAATAGCGCGCATAGAGCACCACCAGGGCGCCGATCGCCAGGATCAGGAAGCCGAAAAGCCACGAGAGGCCATCCAGCCTCACGCTCAGGTTCAGGCCCAGCGAAGGCAGCCATTCGATGTCGTAACGCAGGATCCCGCCGCCCGGCAGCGCCGGATAGGCCGCGATCAGGATGGCCGTTCCGATGAGGGCGATGGTTCCGGCCAGCAAGGCCGCCGCGTTACGCGCGCCCGCCGGCAGGAAACCCGCAACGATGCTTCCCGCGAAAGGCAGGATCAGCGCGATCAGCAGCAGCCGGTCAACGGCCATGAGTGGGTTCGGCGCTTCCTGAAGGCATCGTCATTGTCGGCTCTCTTGCAATGTCAGCCAATATGGTTGATTTTATCCGTTCAAGGCAAGAGACCTTTGATGATTTTATTGCCGGAACAATGCCGCGCCGCGCGCGCACTGCTGAACTGGACCCAGGCCGAACTGGCGCGGTACGCCGGGGTTTCCCGCAGCACCGTCCGCGATTTCGAAGGCGCGCGTCATCAGTTGCATCGATCCACCGAAGCACAGCTGATCCGCACGCTGGAAATCGCCGGTGTGCGCCTGCTGCCGGCCGATCGCGAAGGGCCCGGGGCCCGGCTCTGCAAGTGACGCCGCCGGTGCCAGTCGGTCAGAACGGGAAAGCCATGTGGATCGCCGCGATCGCCACCGCGAAGGTGATGGCATTGAGCGGCAGCCCGATGCGCACGAAATCCAGATAGCGATAGCCGGCCATCTGATAGACGATGACATTGGTCTGATAACCGAACGGCGTGGCGAAAGCGGCGCTCGCCGCCATCATGACCACGACCAGAAAGGGCCGCGGGCTGACGCCGAGGCTTTCCGCCAGCGCCACCGCGATCGGCGTCACCAGCACGGCGACCGTCGCGTTGGACAGCAGCTCGGTCAGCACCATGGTGAGAATATAAAGCACCATCATCGCCACGAGGGGGCTGAGGCCGTTCACGCTGGTGATCAGCACGCGCGAAGCTTCGTCGGCAAGGCCGCTCTGCTCCATCGCGATGCCGATCACCACCATGCCGGCGATCAGGATCAGGATTTCCGGCCGCAGCCCGCTATAGGCTTCGTCCGCGCTGATGACGCGCAGCAGGATCAGCAGGACCGCGCCGGTAAAGGCGGTCGCGGCGATCGGCGCGACGTGGAACGTGGCCAGCAGAACGGCGGCGACGAACGTCGCCAGCGCCACCGCCGCCTTGGCCGGCTGAAACTGGCGCGGCTCGGCAAAGACCTGCACGTCCCCCACCTGGGCGCTGTTGATGTGGGTCCCGCCAACCAGGTCGGGGTTTCCCATCCTCATCTCTTCCTCGTGCTTCCCGCCGAGAAGCCGCCCGCTGAACAGGAACAGGTAAAGCCCGCCGGCCAGCGCGATCGGCACGCCCACCGGGGTGATCTCGAAGATGCCGAAACGCGGCTGGCCCGAAAGGCTCGCCATGTCGTCCACCAGCAGGTTGGTCGAGGTGCCGATCAGCGTGCAGCAGCCGGTGAGCACGGTGATGTAGGACAAGGGGATCAGGAAACGCTTGGGCGAAAGGTTCAGCCGGGTGGCCACATCGCGTATCACCGGCGCGCCCAGGACGACGATCGGCGTCGAATTGAGGAAGCAGGAAAAGAAGCCGATCACGCTCAGCAGCAGCCAGATGCCGGCGGCGCCCAGCCGCTCGCACATTCGCACCGCCAGCGCGATCGCCCGGTCGAGCAGCCCCGACAATTCGAGCGCGTAGGCGATCACGAACAGCGATGCGAGGGCGATGATCGCCGGGCTGGCGAAGGCCCCCTGCACGTCGATCGGGCGCACCACGCCGGTCATCAGCAGCACCGCGGCCCCGGCCAATGCGACGACGTCGGATCGCACCTTGTCCCAGATGAGCGCTGCAATCACCGCCGCGAGGACCAGCAGTGTCAGAATCTGATCGATCGCCATGCCCTCTATGCCATGACTGAGCGGGCGCGGCTGTCAACGCCGGGATGGTGGTAAAAAGCCAATTCGATATGGAGGATAGCGCAGGATTTGCTATCACTCCCCCATGCAGGAACCCAGTGTCAGGACCAGCCGGCTCGCCATAGCGGGCGGTTTCGCCGCCGTAATCCTGGTGGGCGGAATCGGCTTCATCCTCGGCCGCGGCACCGCACACCCATCTCCCCACCCGCAAACCCCGCCCGCGATCACGGCGCCCTCCCCAACCCCCGCGCCGGGCCCGGAAACGGCCGGCCTGCTCGATCGCGCCGCGCTCCTGGCGCTGGCGGGAAGCGCGGCCGATGCGTTCGCGGCCGGCGATCCGATGCCAACAGGCGTGGCCGAGGCGGCGGGCAAGCGCTTCGACCTGCTGCTGCCCTTCGGCTGCGGCGGCCCCAGCGCAGAGGGAAGCACCCTGTCCCTGCGCTGGCGCTATGACACCGCCGCGCAGACACTGCGTGTCACCGCCGAAACAGCGGAGTGGCGGCCACGGGAATGGAATGTTCCCGACAGCGGCATCGACGCGATCCGGGGCTTCTGGATCGCCCGCCCCTGGTCTTCCAGCGGAACCTGCCCCAGCCAGACGGGCCAGGCCATGGCCCAAGGCATGGAGCCGATCATCCTGCCCGGGCAGACGCTGGCCATCGCGCAATTCCTGACCGGCCCCGACCGGCGCGGAGACCACGCGTTTACGGTCGTGCAGCGTGTTCCCGCGACCGCAATCGACACTTCGCGCGGTTTCCGCGTGCGGTTGATCGGGCGTATCGCGAGAGTGCCGGGCGGCGGCCCGGTGCGATGCATCCAGCCGGGTGGCATAGACCAGCGGCCGATCTGCGTGATCGCCGCGTCGGTGGATGAAGTGCGTATAGAGAACGCCGCGAGCGGCACCCCTCTGGGCACCTGGAACCAGCGCACGCGGGCGGGTGGCGCCGATGCCGCCGCATCGCAAAGCGAGGGATAACACCCTGTCGCAGCCGGGGATGCCCGGCGGCGTGCTCAGTTGATTTCGTCGGGCGGAGCCACCGGGAACGGCAGGGGCGACACGGGGATGCCTTCGTCCACCAGCGCGCGGGCTTCTTCGGGCGTTGCCTGGCCGTGGATGGTTTCGGCCTCGCGCTCTCCATAATGCATCGCGCGGGATTGTTCGGCGAAGGTATCGCCGACCCACTTCGAACGCTTGAGCGCCTTGGCCTGCGCCTCCGCCAGGTTGCGTAGCGCCTCCGTCACCTCGGGCGGCATGGCGCCGGTGGCCATTGCGTGCTTGGGCTGGTTCGGCTCCGCCACCACGGCGCCTCGGTTGCCCTTGCGCGGCACGGCCGGGGCCATCGGCGCCTTGGCGACCGCCGAGGAACCGCATTGCGGGCAGGAGACGAAACCCTCCGCCACCTGCTCGGCGAAATCCTCCGACGATCCGAACCAGCCTTCGAAGCGGTGGCCCTGGTCACAGGAAAGGTCGTAAACGATCATGATCCCGACGATCTAAGGATCGGCCGGCGATTGGCAAGGCTGGGCAACTGGCGTCGCACTTGCGCGATCCGGGCCGGATCGATCTCGGCAAAGCCCAGGCCGGGTTCTTCGCCCTCCAGATCCAGCAGCACCTCCCCCCAGGGATCGACCACCAGCGAGTGGCCATAAGTCTCCCGCCCATCAGCATGGCGGCCCACTTGCGCGGCGGCCACGACATAGGCGCTCGCCTCGATCGCCCGGACGCGCTGCAACACATGCCAATGCGCCTTGCCGGTCGGCACCGTGAAGGCCGCCGGGATCGCGATGACATCGCAAAGCTGCTGCCCAAGCTCTTCGAACAGCGCCGGAAACCGCACGTCATAGCATATGGTGAGACCCAGTCGCCCGACCGGCGTCTCGGCCACGGCGGCCCTGTCACCGGCGCCATAGGCGGCGGATTCGCGCCAGGTCTCGCCGGTTTCGAGCTGGACGTCGAACATGTGGATCTTGTCATAGCGCGCGGCGATCTTCCCGCCGGCATCGATCAGGAACGAGCGGTTGGCCCAGCGGCCGTCCTCGCGCTTTACGGCCAGAGAGCCGATCGCCACCCATATGCCGCGCTCCGCCGCCGCGGCACGCGCGGCCGCCAGCACGGGATTCTCGCTTTCGAGGACGATGTGCGCCCTCGCCCGCTCACGATCGCGGTCGAGCAGGCCCGACATCTCCGGCGTGAACAGCATCGCCGCCCCGCCTTCAGCCGCGCGCCCGATCGCCTCGACGATAACGGCGGCGTTCACCGCAGGGTCGATGCCCGAGGTCATCTGCAGCACGGCGATCCGGGCCATGGTCAAATCCCCAGCAGGAGATCGAGCTTCCCTTCCCGGTCGAGCCGGGCGAGATCGTCGGACCCGCCGATGGCTTTCCCATCGATGAAGATCTGCGGCACGGTCGTGGCGTCCGGCTTGCGCTGTTGCAGTTCGGCCTTCTTCGGGCCGCCCATGGTGACGTCGTATTCGATGAAATCGACGCCTTTCGCCTCCAGCAAGCGCTTGGCGCGGTGGCAATAGCCGCACCACGCCTTGGTGTAGATCTCCACGAGGGGATGGCTCACCTTAAATCCTTCATTGTTATCAGTATGTTGAAGCCTCTTGAAAGGCCGGGCACACGCCATATCTAGCATGGGCCGCAACGCGCCGCGAGGGCGTTGCGGCTGGGCGCCGCATCGCGGGCCCAAGCTATCGATGTCATTCAAATTGCTCACAGGAGGATTTGTTTCGATGAACCGTTTCGATTTCACCCCCTATCGCCGTTCCACCGTGGGTTTTGACCGGCTGTTCGACCTGCTGGAAAACCAGGGCCGTATCAGCACCGGCGATAACTATCCGCCGTTCAACATCGAACGCCGGACCGAAGATTCCTATCGCATCACCCTGGCCATCGCCGGCTTCCGCCCGGAAGACCTGGACATCACCGCGCATCAGAACCTGCTGGTGATCCAGGGCCGCAAGCGCGAAGGCGCCGACGAGGGCGAGATGCTGCACGTCGGCATCGCCAATCGCGGGTTCGAGCGCCGTTTCGAACTGGCCGATTTCGTGCGCGTGGAACGCGCCGATCTCGCTGATGGACTGCTCGTGATCGATCTCGTGCGCGAAGTGCCCGAGGCGATGAAGCCGAAGAAGATCACCATCGGCGGCCAGCCGGCTCTCGAAGTCGTGTCCGGCCGGGATCAGGCGGCCGCCTGACCGCGAAACAAGTGGAGGCGGAATTCTAGCGAATTCCGCCTCCTCGGCGCTTAACGCGCCGACCTGCCCCCCAAAGGGACCGCCCGGGTCGCGAAAGACGGTCCCATCGAGACGCAAGACCGAACCGAACGCAGGCCGGGCTCAGTCCCCCTGCGCGCCTTACCGCGAGGACGGTCGGAATTGCGTTTCATGAATAGTCGCAGCTCCCCCTCCACGCCGTCGGCATGGCATTGCTTAAAATTCTGCGACCGAGGGGGAAGCTACGACTTGCCCGAATGAAGGCAAGCGGATTCTCACGGGGTATCCCGTAATGCGACGAATACGCGCGCCGGCGTTAAACCAGGCGTGATTGCCGGACGGCCGCGGCGATGAAGCCGGCGAACAGCGGATGCGGATCGAACGGCTTGCTTTTCAGCTCGGGGTGGAACTGAACACCCACGAACCACGGGTGATCGGGCCGCTCGACGATTTCCGGCAGCAGGCCGTCGGGCGACATGCCGGAGAACACCAGCCCGCCCTTCTCCAGCGGCTCGCGATAGGCGGCGTTGACCTCGTAACGATGGCGGTGGCGCTCCGAAATGTGAGTCTCGCCATGATAGATGCTGGAAACATGGCTGTTGCCCGCCAGCACGGCTTCATAGGCGCCGAGCCGCATGGTGCCGCCCAGCTCCCCTTCCGCGGAGCGTTTCTGCAGGCCTTCCTTGCTCATCCATTCGGTGATGATGCCCACCACCGGCTCCGAAGTGGGGCCGAACTCGGTGGAACCCGCGTCGGCGATCCCGGCGGTGTTCCGCGCGCCTTCGATGCAGGCCATCTGCATCCCCAGGCAGATGCCGAAGAACGGCACCTTGTGTTCGCGCGCAAAGCGCACGCTGGCGATCTTGCCTTCCGCCCCGCGTGAGCCGAATCCCCCCGGCACGAGGATCGCGTGCATCGGTTCGAGCTGGGCGGCGATCTCGGAATCGTCCTGCTCGAAGATCTCGGCGTCGATCCAGCGGATATCCACTTTCACCCGGTTGGCCATGCCGCCGTGGACCAGCGCTTCGTTGAGCGACTTGTAGGCGTCGGGCAGACCAACATACTTGCCGACCACGGCGATCGTCACCTCGCCCTCGGGGTTCTCGTAACGGTCGACGATATCGACCCACCGCGAAAGATCGGGCTTGGGGCTTTCCACCCCGAAGTGCCGCAGGACCTGCTCGTCCAGCCCCTCGGCATGATACTGCAACGGCACCGCATAGATGCTCGAGGCATCGAGCGCCTCGATCACCGCTTCGGGCCGGACATTGCAGAACAAGGCGATCTTGGCCCGCTCGCCCGCGGGCAGCGGATACTCGCAGCGGCACAGCAGCACGTCGGGCTGCACGCCCAGGCTGGTCAGCTCGCGCACCGAATGCTGGGTGGGCTTGGTCTTCAGCTCGCCGGCGGCGGAGATGTACGGCACCAGCGTCACGTGGATGACGCAGGTGTTCTCGCGCCCCAATTCGTTGCGAAGCTGGCGAATCGCCTCGATGAACGGCAGGCTTTCGATGTCGCCCACCGTGCCGCCGATCTCGCACAGGACGAAATCGTGGTCTTCGGTATCGGCCAGTGCGAAGGCCTTGATCGCGTCCGTCACGTGCGGGATCACCTGCACCGTGGCGCCCAGATAATCGCCGCGCCGCTCGCGCGCGATGATCTGCTGATAGATGCGCCCGGACGTGATGTTGTCGCTCTGCCGCGCGGAAACGCCGGTGAACCGCTCGTAATGGCCGAGGTCCAGGTCGGTCTCCGCCCCGTCGTCCGTCACATAGACTTCGCCGTGCTGATAGGGGCTCATCGTCCCCGGATCGACGTTGAGGTAGGGATCGAACTTGCGAATGCGGACCTTGTGGCCGCGCGCCTGCAGCAGCGCCGCGAGGCTTGCCGCCATGAGACCTTTGCCGAGCGAGGAGACCACGCCGCCGGTGATAAATATATACCGCGCCATGGGAGTCGGGCCTTAAGCTGCCAAACGGATTCGGCGCAAGCGCCGATCCGCCGAATTACACAGTGTGCCTCTTGCGCGGGCTGACAAACGCGGAAAACCTCGCTCCGCGAAAGGAGTGCGAGCGGCACGCGATCCCGGCTTTCGCCGGGATGGGTGAAGGGTTTACTGCGCCACCCCGGCCAGCGGGTCATTGCCCTGCGGCGAAGCGGTTGCGGTTCCCGTCGGCGCGGGCGTGTCGACCACCGGCGCGTTGAGGCCGCCGTCCGGGTTGGCCGGGGCCAGCGGATCGCCCGCCGGGGCCACCGTACGATCCAGCGAGGTATCGAACTCGCCCCCGCTGGTGGTGTTCACGGCAACGCCGCCGATCACGATGGCCAGCCCGACGAACAGCACCGCCAGCCACTTGGTGGTGCGGGTGAGAAAATCCGCTGCGCCCCGCGCGCTCATCAGGCCGCCGGGGCTTCCGCCACTACCGATACCGAGCCCGCCCCCTTCCGAGCGCTGCATCAGAACCACGCCGACGAGCGCGGCGGCGATGATCGCCTGGATCACGGTGAGGAACAGGAACATTCGATCTCTCTAACTGGCTATGCGCGCCATGTAGGCCGCAAGGGCGGTTTCGACAAGCGGAACGGGGCCTCAGCCATCGCCCAGCTCCGCCGCGGCAACGATAATGCCCAGGAAGCTCTCCGCCGTCAGGCTCGCGCCGCCGACAAGGGCTCCGCCGACCTCGTCCGCCGCGAGCAGCTCGGCGGCGTTGTCGGGCTTGACCGAGCCGCCATAGAGGATGCGCACATGCGCCCCGGCCTCGCCGTAGATGTCCGTCAGCCGCGCACGGATAGAACGGTGCATCTGGCCCACGTCCTCCACGGTGGGCGTGCGGCCGGTGCCGATCGCCCACACGGGCTCGTAAGCCACGGTGACCTTGTCCGCCGCGCCTTCCGCACGCGGCAGCGAACCGTCGAGCTGCGCCGCGACGACGCTTTCGGCCTCGCCCGCGTCGCGCTGCGCCTCGGTCTCGCCCACGCAGACGATCACCGCCAGCCCCGCCGCCAGCGCCGCTTCGGCCTTGGCCTTCACATCGGCATCCGTCTCGCCGTGGTCGGCGCGCCGTTCGCTGTGGCCGACGATCACGAAACCGGCGCCCGCGTCCTTCAGCATCGGGGCGGAGATATCGCCGGTATGCGCGCCGCCTTCGGCCGCGTGGCAATCCTGCGCGCCGACGCCGATCAGGCCGGCTTCCTTGCGGGTGGCGTGGATAAGCGTGAACGGCGGGGCAAGCGCCACTTCCGCCTTGATCAGCCGTTCGGCGGCGCGGTCGATCGCGCGGGCCTCGGACAGCATGGCACGGGTGCCCTGCATCTTCCAATTACCGACAATGTAAAGGCGCTGGGCCATTGGTATTCCCGATTTTTACATGGAAACGGGCGCCTTGCCGGAACCCGTGAGCGCAAGCCCGTTAGGACCAGTGCTCGCCCTTGGCAATGGCTGCGGTGGGATTGGCCCGTCCACTGTTGCGGCCAGGCCGCATGATGGATAAAGCGCCCGTTCGAATGCGCCGGGCCCCGGCGCCGCCATTCTCGAGTACGCCTTTCCATGCTCACGCTGTTTCGCAATGTCTTCAAATCGAAGCTCGGCCTCGCCCTGACGCTCGTTTTCCTGGCAGTCGTCGCTTTTGCCTTCGCCAGTTCGGACGTGGCGAACACCGGCGTGTTCGGCGGCGTTTCCGGGGGCGATCGGGTGGCGGTCGTCGGCAGCGAGCGGATCGATGCGTCGGAACTGTCCAATGCGCTGACCAATGCGCTCGATAACGCGCGCCAGACGGACCCCACCATCACCATGCCGGCGATGATCGCGCAAGGCGGGGTGGACAGCGTGCTCAACGGGCTGATCCAGCGCACGGCGCTGGCCGAATATGCCCGCAAGCACGGCATGCGCGCCGGCAAGCGGCTGGTGGACAGCGAAATCGCTCAGATCCCGGCCTTTCGCGGGCTCGACGGAAAGTTCGATCGCAACGCGTTCCTCAGCCTGCTGGCCCAGCGCGGCATCACCGAATCCGCCGTGCGCCAGGATATCGAAACCGGGCTGCTGGCCCGCCAGCTGCTGGCGCCGGTATCGTTCGCGCCGGTCATGCCGGAAAGCATCGGCAAGCGCTATGCCACCCTGCTGCGCGAACAGCGCCAGGGGGCGATCGCCGTTCTTCCCAGCGCCGCCTATGCCCCGCAGGGCCAGCCCACCGATGCCCAGTTGCAGGCCTTCTACAAGCAAGCCAGCAGCCGCTTCATCCGCCCGGAACGGCGGGTGATCCGCTACGCCTCGTTCGGGCCAGAGGTCGTGGGCGACTTGCCGCCGCCGACCGAGACGCAGATCACCGAACGCTATAATCGCGACAAGGCGAACTATGCCGCGACCGAACGGCGGCGCTTCACCCAGCTGGTGGTGCCCACGCAGGATGCGGCGAACGCGATCCTGGCCGAGGTGCGCGGCGGCAAGTCGCTCGACACCGCGGCGCGGGAAAAGGGGCTGGCCACCGCCTCGGTCGGCCCGATCAACCAGTCGGACTTCGCCAACAGCACTTCCGCTGCGGTGGCCCAGGCGGCTTTCGCCGCTGCGCAGGGTTCCCTGATGCAGCCGGCCAGCACGCCGCTCGGCTGGTATCTGATCCGGGTGGATGCGATCGACCGGCAGGCGGCGCGCTCGCTCGACCAGGTTCGCGCAGAAATCGCCAAGACGCTGGCCGAAGAGCAGCGCCGTGCCGCCTTCGCCGACCTTACCGCCCGGCTGGAGGATGAATTCGACAAGGGCTCCAGCCTGTCAGACGTGGCGAAAGAGCTGAAGCTGCAAGTCACCAGCACGCGGCCGGCGACAGCCGAAGGCCGGATCTATGGGACGGAGACCGAAACCGTGCCGGCGATCCTCCAGCGCGCGCTCGCCCCCGCGTTCGAAATGCGGGAAGGCGAACCGCAGGTTGCCGAAGTGGTGCCGGGGGAAACCTTCCTGCTGTTCGATGTCTCGGACATCACACCGTCCGCCGTAGCGCCGCTGGCTGAGATTCGCGATGACGTGATCGAGGCCTGGCGGAGGAGCGAAGGGGCCAAGGCAGCCAAGGGCGCAGCGGACCGCATCATCGAACGGCTGTCGAAAGGCGCCACGCTGGCAGCGGCCGTCGCGGCCGAGAAGAAGCCGGGCGTCCCCGCGCCTGAAACGGTCAATCTCAACCGCGAGCAACTGGCCAGCCAGGGCCAGGTGCCGCCCAGCCTGGCGCTGTTCTTCAGCATGGCCCAGGGCACCGAGAAGAAGCTCGAGGCGCCGGCCGAGGCCGGCTGGTATGTCGTGCGGCTGGACAAGGTCGAACCGGGCAAGGTCGAAGCGGGGGATCCGCTGATCGCCTCCACCTTACGCCAGCTGGGAATGGTCACGGGCGAGGAATATGCCGCGCAGTTCGTGTCCGCCGCGCAGGGCGAAGTGGGCGTGAAGCGCAATGAAAACGCGATCAAGGCGGTGGTGGCGCAGCTCACCGGCCAGGCCAACTGAGGCCCGCCCTGTCCGCCCCGCCACCCGCGCGCGTTGCCGAAAGCACCCCGGAAAACGCCAATGCCGCCCGCGCCCAGCTTGCCGCGGGGAAGCCCGCGCTCGTCTGGCGCAAGCTGGTGGCCGATACCGAAACCCCCGTTGGCGCCGCGCTCAAGCTGATCGAGCCGGGGCGCGGTGATTTCCTGCTCGAATCGGTCGAAGGCGGCTCCGTCAGGGGGCGTTACAGCTTGCTCGGGCTTGATCCGGACCTGATCTTTCGCGCCACCGGCCACGCGGCCGAAGTCAACCGCGCCTGGAAGCACGATCGGGAGGCGTTCGAAGCGCTTCCCGGCGATAGCCTGGCTGAATTGCGCGCCCTCGTCGGCTCGTGCCGGATCGATGTGCCCAAGGCGCTGCCCCCCGCGCTCGCCTGCCTGGTGGGCTATTTCGGCTACGAAACCATCGGCCTCGTCGAAAAGCTGCCGCGCGCCGCGCAGAGCGAACTCGCCGTGCCCGACATGCTGTTCGCGCGGCCGACGCTGCTGCTGGTCTTCGATGGCCTTTCCGACGAATTGTTCTGCATCGCGCCGCTCTGGCCCGACGGCTCTGACCCTGATCGCGCCATCGGCCGCGCCGCGGATCGGATCGACGAAACCTTGAGCCGCCTCTGCGCTGCGCCGCCCGCGCCGGTGCGCAATGCCTCGCTGCCGGAACTGGCGCTCTCTCCGGTGCTGGATGCCGGCGAATATGAAGCCATGGTCCTCAAGGCCAAGGAATACATCGCCGCCGGCGACATCTTCCAGGTCGTGCTGGCGCAGCGTTTCACCTGCCCCTTCCCGCTGCCGCCCCTGGCGCTCTATCGCGCGCTGCGCCGGGTCAATCCTTCGCCGTTCCTCTATTTCCTCGATCTGCCGGGCTTCGCGGTGGTCGGTTCGAGCCCGGAGATCCTCGTCCGCGTCCGCGACGGGGAGGTGACGATCCGCCCGATCGCCGGCACCCGCCCGCGCGGGAAAACCGAGGAAGAGGACCGCGCCAACGAAGCCAGCCTGCTCGCCGATCCCAAGGAACGCGCCGAGCACCTGATGCTGCTGGACCTCGGCCGCAACGATGTCGGCCGGGTCGCGGCAGCGGACAGCGTGAAAGTCACCGCCAGCTTCGCGATCGAGCGTTACAGCCACGTGATGCACATCGTCAGCAACGTGGTGGGCCGGCTCGACCCTTCGAAGGATGCGCTTGACGCCTTGTTCGCGGGCTTCCCGGCGGGCACCGTCTCCGGCGCGCCGAAGATCCGCGCCTGCCAGATCGTCGCCGAGCTGGAGCCCGAGACGCGCGGGCCCTATGCCGGCGGCGTGGGCTATTTCTCGCCCGACGGCTCGGTCGATTCCTGCATCGTCCTGCGCACCGCCGTGGTGAAGCAGGGCGTGATGCATGTGCAGGCCGGCGCCGGCATCGTCGCCGACAGCGATCCGGCCTACGAAGCCGCCGAATGCCGCCACAAGGCCGGCGCCCTCATCGCCGCCGCGCGCGAAGCGGCGCGCATTGCCGCCGAACCGGGTTTCGGGCAGTAGGCCGGCCATGATCCCTGAACCCAAGATCCTGGTCATCGACAACTACGACAGCTTCACCTTCAACCTGGTCCACTACCTGATGGAACTGGGGGCGAAGGTCGAAGTGGTGCGCAACGATGCGGTCAGCGCGGGGCAAGCGCTGTCCAGCGGCGCGCAGGGTTTCCTCATCTCCCCCGGCCCGTGCACGCCGAACGAAGCCGGCATCAGCCTGGATCTCGTCGCCGCCTGTGCCGATGCGGGCAAGCCGCTGCTGGGCGTATGCCTGGGCCACCAGGCGATCGGGCAGCATTTCGGCGGCCGCGTCACCCGCGGCGGGCTGATGCACGGCAAGACAAGCCCCGTCGATCATGACGGGACGGGCGTGTTCGCCGGACTGCCCAGCCCCTTCACCGCCACCCGCTATCACTCGCTGATCGTGGAGGACGTGCCGGAAACCCTGGTGGTCAACGCCACTAGCGAGACCCCGGGGCTCGACGGCACCAGCGCAATGGGCTTCCGCCATCGCGAATTGCCCATCCATGGCGTGCAGTTTCACCCCGAGAGCATCGCCACCGAATACGGGCACGAGCTGCTGGCCAATTTCCTGACGATCTGCGGCATAGAGCCGAAAGCCCGCGCATGAGCCGGCTTCCACCGGTCGACCATCCGCTCGACGAGAGCGAGGCCGAAGCCGCGTTCAGCGCCATGTTCGACGGCGACTTGCCCGATGAGGCGATCGCCGATTTCCTCGTCGCGCTGTCCGATCGCGGCGAAACGGCCGCCGAGATCGCCGGCGCGGCCCGGGCGATGCGGGCGCGGATGATTCCGATAAACGCGCCGGCGAATGCCATCGACGTCTGCGGCACCGGGGGTGACGGGCATCACACGCTGAACGTTTCCACGGCGGTGGCGCTGGTCGTCGCGGCGTGCGGCGTGCCGGTGGCCAAGCATGGCAACCGCGCCGCCAGCTCCAAGGCCGGGGCCGCCGATACGCTCGAAGCGCTCGGCCTGGACCTCGACCGGGCGATGGAAACGGCCGAGGAAACGCTGGGCGATCTGGGCATCTGCTTCCTCTTCGCGGTGCGGCATCACCCGGCGATGGGCCGCATCATGCCGATCCGCAAGAAGCTGGCCCGACGCACGATCTTCAACCTGATGGGCCCGCTCGCCAATCCGGCGCGGGTCAGGCGCCAGCTGGTGGGGATCGCCCGCCCGGCTTATGTGCCGATCTATGCCGAAGCCCTGGCGCGGCTGGGCACAGAACACTCGTTCGTCGTCTCGGGTGACGAGGGGCTGGATGAACTCAGCCTCGCCGGCGGCAACGAACTGGCGGAAGTGGTGGATGGCGAAGTGCGGATGAAGCGGGTGGACGCCGCCGAGGCGGGCCTGCCCCACGCACCGATCGAAGCCCTGCGCGGCGGCGATCCGCAACACAACGCCGCCGAACTGCACAAGTTGCTGCTGGGCGAAACCGGCCCTTACCGCGACGCCGTGCTGTTCAACGCGGCCGGCGCGCTGCTGATGGCGGGCGAGGTGGAAACTTGGGCCGAAGGCGCGGAAGAAGCGGCCGAGGCGATCGACAAGGGCCTGGCCAAGGCCTTGCTCGACTGCTGGATCGCGCACACGAAATAGCCGGTTCATGCGGAGACGCGGAGAGGTAGCGCAAGCGGCGAAGCCGCCTCCATTTTCACGCCGTGCGGTTGGCTGCCACCGTTGTATTTAAGAGCGGCTTCGCCGCAGACGCCTGTTCTCCGCGTCTCCGCGCCTCCGCGTGAACCCAACCAAGCCCCCGCCTATCGACACAGGCCACCGCCCCCGGCATAGGCTCCCCCCACGATGGACAAGCTCGCCGAAATCTGCGCCACGAAGCGCGAGGAAGTGGCCGCGCGCAAGGCGCTCGCCACGCTGGATGATCTCGATCGCCGGGCCGCCGCCGCCTCGGCGCCGCGGGGTTTTCGCGCGGCGCTGGAAGCCAAGGCCGCCAACGGCTTCGGCCTGATCGCAGAAATCAAGAAGGCCTCGCCCTCCAAGGGCTTGATCCGCCCCGATTTTCGCCCCGCCGAACATGCCCTGGCCTATCAGCAAGGCGGCGCGGCCTGCCTCTCGGTGCTGACCGACGCGCCCTATTTCCAGGGGCATGAGGATTACCTGATGGATGCCCGCGCCGCCTGCGATTTGCCGGTGCTGCGCAAGGATTTCATGGTGGACCCGTGGCAGGTGGCCGAAGCGCGCGCGATCGGGGCGGATGCGATCCTGATCATCGTCGCCGCGCTCGGCGATGCGGAAATGGCCGAAATCGAAGCCGCCGCGATCGAACGCGGGATGGACGTGCTGGTCGAGGTGCATGACGAGGCAGAGCTGGAACGCGCCGCGCGCCTGCACTCGCGCCTCATCGGCGTGAACAACCGCGATCTGCGCACCTTCCGCACCGATCTCGCCACCAGCGAACGGCTCGCGCCCCTTGCGCCTGCCGGCGCGCTGCTGGTGGGCGAAAGCGGCATCAACCGGCATGAAGACCTCGAACGGCTCGCCCGCAGCGGAGTGCGCTGCTTCCTCGTCGGCGAAAGCCTGATGCGGCAGGACGATGTCGAAGCGGCCACCCGGGCGCTTCTCGCCCAGGCGGCCTGACCATGCACATGAACCATTCCGCCGATGCACCCGCCGCGCCGGAGATCGCTTTCGACCAGTTCCTGGCGGTCGACATCCGCGTGGGCACGATCGTCGCCGCCGAGCCGTTTCCCGAAGCGCGCAAGCCGGCCTTCAAGCTGACGATCGACTTCGGCCCGGTGATCGGCCGCAAGCGATCCTCGGCCCAGATCACCGAACATTATACGCTGGAAGACCTTGTCGGCCGCCAGGTCGCCGCCGTGGTCAATTTCCCGCCACGCCAGATCGGCCCGATGATGTCCGAAGTGCTCACGCTCGGCTTTCCCGATGCCGAGGGCAAGGTCGTGCTGGCGACTCCGACGCAGGCGGTGCCCAACGGCGGCCGGCTTTTCTGAAGCAAACGCCTGCGGCGGCCCGAAATCGGGCCGGAATCTGACCGCATTTTTAACCTTTTCCACCTAGCACGGCGCCTGATCCCAATTATTCAGGTCGTACCACGCGTGAACGCGCCGTATCCCTCGCCGGCTGGCCCCTTTCGCTGGCTTCTTGGCACAAAGGAACCGCTTCCCGACGCGATCCGGAGGCAGCTCGAGGGCGGGCTCTACACCTCGCTGCCGATCTTCCTGGGCGGCGTTTTCAACAGCGTGGCGATCGCCGCGATCGCCGCGTGGCGGCAACCCTCGCACGCGTTTTTCGTCTGGCTGGGGCTCGAAATCGCTATCGGCCTTCTGAGATTGCCAATCGTCGTCCGCGGACGGCGCGCCGTCCGTGCCGGGCGGGCTCATCCGCCGGCCGCTCTGGCGGCCACGCTCTCCTGCGCCTGGTCGGCATCGGTCGGCTATGGCGCGTTCATCAGCCTGACCAGCAACGACTGGGTGCTTGCGACGATCGTGTGCCTCTCGGCCGCGGCCATGGTCTGCGGCATCTGCCTGCGCAATTTCGGCACCCCGCGCCTGGCCGCGCTGATGGTCGCCCTGATGCTGGTGCCCAGCGTCATCGCCGGGCTCCTGACGGATGAAACCGTCATGCGGGTGATCAGCATCCAGCTGCCGATCTTCATCTTCACGATCTTCGCGGCATCGTTCTCGCTGCACCGCATGCTGGTGTCGAAAATGACCGCTCTCAGCGCCCTGGAGAAGAGCGAGCTGTTCAACCGGACGATCCTCGAATCCAGCCCGGATTATACGCTCATCCTCGACGAGAACGCCGATATCGTGTTCTGCAACCGGCCGAACGGCCATCTCGCCAGCTCGCAGGACCTGACCGGAAAGAACTGGCTGGACATCCTGGGGCCGGAGCATCGCCAGGCGGGCGAGGACGTGCTGGCCACCGCCCGGGCAGGCGGGCGCGGCAACCTCGTCACCAGCCATACGGAGGATGACGGGCACCGGCTCTGGTTCGATGTCATCGCCAATCCGATCTGCGACGATTCCGGGCGCATCATTATCGTTTCGCGCGACATCACCCATCAGAAGAATTCCGAAGAGCAGGCGCTATGGATGGCGCGCCACGATCCGCTCACCCGCCTGCCCAACCGGGCGGTGTTGCAGGATGCGGTGGACGCGACCCTGATCGACCGGGCGCGCGGCGCCAGCGCGGCCCTGCTGATCGTCGACGTGGACAACTTCAAGACGATCAACGACACGCTGGGCCACGACGCGGGCGATGCGCTGCTGTGCAGCTTCGCCGACCGCCTGCGCTCCGCCTTGCGGCCGGGCGACCTGGTGACGCGTACAGGGGGTGACGAATTCGCGCTGCTTGTCGCGGCGATGACGGACGCCGATGTCATGGATATCTCCGCGGAGATCTTCGCCGCGCTCGCCGCCCCTTTCCATTATGACGGCCGCTGCCTGGATTGCGGCGCCAGCGTGGGCGCCAGCCTGATCCCGCGTGACGGCTCCACCCGCTCGGAGATCATGAAGGCGGCCGACATCGCCCTCTATGCGGCCAAGGCCGGCGGACGCGGCCGGCTCAAGATATTCGAGCCGGCGATGAAAGCGGAAGTCGAACGGCGGGAAGCCATGATGGCTTCGGCCCGGCTGGCCCTCCAGCTCGACCGCGTCACCCCGTGGTTCCAGCCCAAGGTTTCGCTGCGTTCCTCGCGCGTGCTCGGTTTCGAGGCGCTGCTGCGCTGGACGGATTCGGCGGACAGCGTGCAAGGCCCGGAAGGCGTCATGGCGGCGTTCAACGATCCGGTGCTCGGCGCCTCGCTCAGCGATCGGATGCTGGAACGTACGCTGGACCAGATGCGTACGTGGCTCCAGGCCGGCATCCCGTTCGGGCACATCGCGCTGAACGCCACCGCCGCCGATTTCCGCCGCGAAAGCTTCGCCGAAATGCTGATCGCCGCGCTGGCGCAACGCGGCATATCGCCCGCGCTGCTGCAGATCGAAGTGACCGAGAATGTCTTCCTCGGCCGCGATTCCGGTTATGTCGAAGCGGCCTTGCGCAAGCTCAGCAGCCACGGCGTGAAGATCGCTCTCGACGATTTCGGCACCGGCTATGCCTCGCTGTCGCATCTCAACCAGTTCCAGGTCGATCTCCTGAAGATCGACCGCTCGTTCATCGGGCTTCTCGGGCGGAGCGCCGATGCCGAGGCGATCTCGTGCGCGGTGATCAATCTCGGGCATTCCCTGGGCCTCGAAGTCGTCGCGGAAGGCATCGAAACGGAACAGCAGGAAGCGCGGCTGATCGAGCTGGGCTGCACCATCGGCCAGGGCTTCCTCTACTCCGCCGCCGTGCAGGCGGAAGAGGTGCCGCGCCTGCTCGCCAGCTGGCATCACACGCGATCGGCGGCTGGAGTGGCCGACGCGGCGTGATCGACCCGTGGTGCCTGGCGTGCGGGATCGTGTGCGGGCGCCGCGATCAGGGTCTGTCCTACCGATCGCGCTTCTGTCATGAGGCCGCGATGAGCCCGCGTCCGCCCCTTCCCGCGCCCCTTCGATTTCCCGCCTGCCGGCCCGATACGGGTTTTCCCCTCAGGACTGTGTCAACAGTGTCAACACCAGCCCAGGGCAGCATGATCGCATGAGCCGGCTCACGCATCTCGATTCGCAAGGCGCGGCGCGGATGGTCGACGTGGGCGGCAAGCCGCAAACCGCCCGTTCCGCCACGGCCACCGGGCGCATCCGCATGTCACCGGAAGCGCTCACCGCCGTGCGCGAGGGCAGCGGCCCCAAGGGTGACGTGCTCGCCGCCGCCCGCATCGCCGGCATCATGGCCGCCAAGAAGACGGGCGAACTGATCCCGCTGTGCCACCCCCTTTCGCTGGACGCCGTCCAGGTCGATTTCGCGTTCGAGGACGATGGCGTGCGCGCCACCGCACGCGCTTCGCTGACAGGGCGGACGGGAGTGGAAATGGAAGCCATGACAGCCACTTCCATCGCCCTTCTCACCATCTATGACATGGCCAAGGCGCTGGATAAGGGGATGGTGATCGAAGAGGTCCGGCTATTGGCAAAAAGCGGCGGCAAATCGGGCGATTGGAGGGCGTGAGCCATGCGCATCGTCCCTGTCCCGCTGTCAGGGCTCGCAGGGATCGATTCTCTCCGTCGTGCTTTGTGGCCAGATAGTTCGATCGAACAGTTGAAAGCGATTATCGCGGTGAAGCCGGAATATCTGGTATTGGCTGCGATAGCGGATGACGGGCCTGTGGGCTTCGCGGAAGTCTCACTGCGCCGCGATTATGTAAATGGTTGCGATGGCTCTCCGGTTGCCTTCCTCGAAGGGATCTATGTCGATCCCGCGCACCGCAACCAGGGCGTGGCGCGAGCTCTGTCGGCGGAAGCGATGGCTTGGGCCCGCGAACGGGGAATCGCCGAGTTCGCCTCTGATGCGCTCTTGGCGAACCGGGCAAGCCACGCCTTCCACAAGGCCATCGGCTTCGAAGAAACGGAGCGAGTGGTCTATTTCCGCCTGCCGCTGGGCACTCTCGCATGAGCGGTCACATGGCGCTTGCGGAGGCGCAACAGCGCCTTCTCGCGATCGCCGCGCCGCTGGGCGTGGAAACGCTGCCCGCGGCCAGTTGCGTGGGCCGTTACCTGGCCGCGGCGCTCACCGCGCGGCGCACTCAGCCCGCCGCCGACCTTTCGGCGATGGACGGCTATGCGGTGAATGGCGCGGCGGACGGATTCTGGCGGCTGGTGGGCGAAAGCGCCGCCGGCCGGCCTTATACGATACGCCTGGCGCCGGGCGAAGCCGTGCGCATCAGCACCGGCGCGCTGATGCCCGCCGGCGCCCAGGCCGTGCTGCTGCAGGAAGAAGCGATCCGCGAGCAGAACCATATCGCGGCCATCCAGGGGGCAGAGCCGTCATCCCGCCACATAAGGCGGCGCGGCTTCGACTTCATCGAAGGCGACATCGTTCTCCAGCCCGGCACACGAATCGGCCCGGCGCAGCTCGCGCTGGCCATGGTGGCGGGACACGGCGCCGCCTCGCTGCGAGTTGGCCGGCGGCCCCATGTGGCGGTGATCGACAGCGGCGACGAACTCGCATCGCCAGACACCCTGACCTGGGAGGAACACCAAATCCCCGCCAGCAACGGGGCGATGATAGCCGCGCTGGCCGCCCCTTTCGCTTCTTCGGTGAAGCGGCTTGGTCCAGTGGCCGATCGGATGGACGCCCTGGCCGACGTGCTGGCGCGCGCCGAAGAGGCCGACGTCATCGTCACCAGCGGCGGGGCCTCGGTCGGCGATCACGATCTGATGCGCCCGGCCCTGGAAGCCTGGGGCGCGACGATCGATTTCTGGCGCGTGGCGATGAAGCCGGGCAAGCCACTGCTGATCGCCCGCAAGGGGGAGACGATCGTGCTCGGCCTGCCGGGAAACCCGGTGTCGAGCTATGTCACGGCGTTCCTGTTCCTGCTGCCTCTGCTGCGGCGGCTGGCGGGTGCGCGCGCGCCTTATCCCGAAACGCTCTACCTGCCGCTGGGGGGCGATCTTCCGATGGCGGGCCCGCGAACCGAATTCGTGCGGGCGCGCCTGGTGGATGGCGCGTTGGTCCCGCTGGGCAGCCAGGACAGCAGCGCGCTGAAGGCATTGGCCACCAGCGACGTGCTGATCCGCCGTGAAATCGGCGTCCCCCCGGCCCGGGCGGGGGAGCTGGTTCCGGCCTATCTGCTGGATAGCGGTACCACGGCTTGACCGGCACGGGAAAGTTGCCTACTTGTTCCACGTTCGTTCCCGAATTGGAACACCTGTGGGGAGTTGCTTCATGTTGACGGCCAAGCAGCACGAACTCCTGCTCTTCATCCAGCGCAAGCTGGAGGAGACGGGCATTTCGCCTTCGTTCGAGGAAATGAAGGAAGCGCTCGATCTCAAGAGCAAGTCGGGTGTCCACCGGCTGATCTCGGCGCTGGAGGAACGCGGCTTCATCCGCCGTCTGCCCAATCGCGCACGGGCGCTGGAAGTGCTGCGCCAGCCGGAAAACGTCACGGCCAAGAAGCCGGCCAATGACACCGTCGTGCCTTTCGCTCCGCCGCGCGCCAGGCCGGAGCCGGCGAACGATGTGGTGGAAATCCCGCTCCACGGCCGGATCGCCGCCGGCGTGCCGATCGAAGCGCTGGAAAGCGACCGCACCCTTCCCGTCCCTGCCGCGCTGCTCGGCCCCGGCGATCACTACGCGCTGGAGGTTTCAGGCGATTCGATGGTCGAAGCGGGCATTCTCGACGGCGACTATGCGCTGGTGAAGCGCACCGATACGGCGCGCGACGGGGAAATCGTCGTGGCGCTCGTCCGGGACGAGGAAGCCACGCTCAAGTACCTGCGGCGGGAAAACGGCATGGTTCGGCTCGATCCGGCCAATGCCCAATACGATCCGCAGATCTATCCGCCGGAAGACGTGCGCGTGCAGGGCAAGCTCGCGGGGCTGCTGCGCCGCTATCATTGATCCCGGTAAGGGGGCCGGTCAGTGCGGCCGATAACCCCGCCACCAGCCGTGTTCGCCTTGCGTATCCGCCACGGTGCGGACCTTTTTCCCGTCGAACACGATGGCGAGGCCTCCCGTTTCGCGCAGCATCCGCCCGTCCGCCTTCAGCCAGCGCGGGCGGCAACTGCGCGGAAGCCAGCGGTCGGATACGACGATGTCCGCCTGCGCGCAGGCAGCGGCCAGGGCCTGTTCCTCGATCAGGTTGCTGCTCCGGCTCATCAGCAAGTGCCAGGCTCGCCCCGCTCGCTCGACGGTGAGGGCGCAGAAATCGCGGCTGCAACGGGCGCCGGGCCAGTCCTTCAGCGCGATGGGTTCACCCGCCACGCCAGCAAGCTCCAGCAGGTTCTCCCGCGTAAAGTCGCTTCGCGTCTCACGCAGCGCCAATAGGCGCCCATCCCCGCTGGTTACGCCCACCTGTCTGCCGTCCCCCGAAACCAGCACGTCAGGGATCGGCGTCGCCAGCAGAAGCGCGGTGGCCAGGCCCATGGGGGCGAGCCCGAGCAGCCGCGCCCTCCCCCGCCACAGGCCGATCCACAGCGTACCGCCGACGAACAGCGCGAAGGTCAGCGCGCTCATCTGCGGCATCAGCGTGACCGCTCCGGGCTGGGCGGCCGTGACATGCGCGATGGCCAGCAGGAGGTCGAGCGATTGGCCCGCCAGCCACCACGCGGGCGCGCCCGCCCCTGCCAGATCCAGCAGCAGCGCCAGGGCGATCAGCGGCATCGATACGAAAGTCACCAGCGGGATCGCGATCACGTTGGCCCATGCGCCGTAGATGCCGGCCCGGTGGAAATGGAACAGCACGATCGGCGTCAGCGCCAGCTCGATCACCACACCGGTGATCAGCAACATCAGCAGGCGTCGCCCGCCCCGCGCCAGCACGCCCTCCTCCCGCGGCGCCAGGAAGGCGCGCACCGGAGCGCTGCCATGCAGCGCCACGATCGCCAGCACCGCCGCGAAGCTCATCTGGAAGCTGGGGCCGACCAGCGATTCCGGCCACAACAGCATGACGACGATCGCGCCCGTCGCCAGCATCCGCAGCGAAAGCGGTTCACGGCCCAGCGCCAGCGCGGCCAGCACCAGCAAGGCGCCGACGCAGCTTCGCACCGTGGGCACCTCCGCACCCGTCAGCAGCGTGTACCCGATCCCCGCCAGCGCTCCCACGCCGGCGGCCACCAGCGGCAGGCGCACCCGCAGCGCCAGCCAGGGCCACAGCGCCAGCAGCTTTATCGCCAGGACATAGGCGGCGGCGATCACCGCGCTCACATGCAAACCGCTGATGGACAGCAGGTGGGTGAGGCCCGAATCCCGCATCGCGTCCTCGTCCGCCGCCGCGATGGCCCCGCGATCGCCGCTGGCGAAAGCGGCGGCGATCGCTCCGGACGAGCCGGACAGCCGCGCACGCACATGTTCCGACAGGCTGCGCTGCAACGAAGCCAGCGGCGCGCCGCGTTCGGCCGGCCGCAGCACCTCGATATCCCCTTGCAGGCTGCCGGTCGCCGCCAGGCCCTGGAACCAGGCGCTGCGCGCGAAGTCATAGCCGCCCGGCAGCATCGGTGAGGCTGGCGGCATCAGGCGCGCGCGCAGGCGCAACTCGGCCCCCTCCCTCATCTGCGGACTGGCCTTGTCCAGCGGCACGTTCACGCGGAACTTCACCGCCCGCTCCCCGCCAGGCTCGCGCGCCGCCAGCACCAGCCTCACGCGGCCTTCGGCCGGCTGCTCGATCCGTTCGAGCACGCGGCCCGCGATAACGGCGGACGTCGGCCGCTGCAGCGCGGGAACCCCGACCAGCTCGGAGCGAATCCACGCCGCGCAGATCCCAATGGCCAGCACCAGGCCCAACGCCATGACCGACCGCAGCAGCTCGATCCGATCGTCCCGGCCCTTCCACAGCGCCAGCACGCCAACGGCCGCCAGGAGCGCCGCCGCCACGGCCGATACCCATTCGGCGGGCGTCCGCAGCACGAACCACAGCGCGATTCCGCCGCCGAACGCAACCGCCAGCCACGGCCCGCGATCGAACCCCGCACCCGCCAGCCAGTGTTCAAGATAGTCGGCCACGCTGGACAAGCGCGCGCGGTTTCGCCTAGGCCCCCGCTGCATCGCAGCATCGGACGGTTCCTCCCCCAGCGGAACGATCGGCAACTGCCGTGTGGCCATATGATGATTGAAGAGGAAGCGTCCGGGCATGGCAAGCGATAGCGTATCGGCGGCGAACGCGGCCACGGCGGCCGATCGGCCCCTGGTCACGCGCTTCGCCCCTTCGCCCACCGGCTTCCTGCATATCGGCGGCGCCCGCACGGCGTTGTTCAACTGGCTCTATGCCCGGCGCCACGGTGGCCGCTTCGTGCTGCGAATCGAGGATACCGACCGCGTCCGCTCGACGGACGAGGCCATCGCGGCGATTCTCGACGGGATGCGCTGGCTCGGCCTCGATTGGGACGGGCACGAATACTACCAATCGCAATTCATCGCCCGCCATGCGGAAGTGGCGCACGAGTTGCTCGCGTCCGGCCATGCCTATCGCTGCTGGATGACGCAGGAGGAACTGGCCGCGCAGCGCGAGAGCGCCCAGGCGGAACGGCGGCCGTTCCGAATCGAGAGCCCGTGGCGCGATTCTACGGAGGCCGGCGAAGGCCCTTGCGTCATCCGGCTCAAGGCCCCGCGCGAGGGCGAGACGGTGATCGAGGACCGCGTGCAGGGCCGCGTGGCCGTGCGCAATGCCGAGATCGACGATTTCGTGCTGCTGCGTTCCGACGGGACGCCGACTTACATGCTCGCCGTGGTGGTAGACGATCACGACATGGGCGTGACCCACGTGATCCGCGGCGACGACCATCTCAACAATGCCTTCCGCCAGCTGGCGATCATCCGGGCGATGAACGGGATAACCGGCGGCGAATGGCCGGACCCGGTCTATGCCCACGTCCCGCTGATCCATGGGCCGGACGGCGCCAAGCTCTCCAAGCGGCACGGCGCCACCGGGGTCGACGCCTATCGCGACGAACTCGGCATCCTGCCGGAAGCGCTGTTCAATTATCTGCTCCGGCTCGGCTGGGGTCACGGCGACCGCGAGGAATTCACCCGCGAGGACGCGATCGCGTTGTTCGACCTGGAGGGCGTGGGCAAGAGCCCTTCGCGCTTCGACATGAAGAAGCTGCTCAACCTCAACGGCCACTACATACGCGCCGCCGACGATGCCCGGCTGGCGGCGCTGGTGGCCGAACGGATCGGGCCCACGGCGGACGCCGCGCGGCTGACCGAGGCCATGCCCGTGCTCAAGACGCGCGCGCGCGATCTCAACGAATTGGCCGATGGCGCGCGGTTCCTGTTCGAGCAGCGCCCCCTTAGCCTGACAGAGGCGGCGCAGGCCCTGCTCGACGAACCCGCCAAGGCCTTGCTGGGGGACATTTCCGCCCTGCTCGCGCCGCAAGAGGACTGGACAACAGAGGCCCTCGAGGCCAAGCTGAAAGCCTATGCGGAAGCGCGAGAACTTGGCCTCGGCAAGCTCGCGCAACCGCTCAGGGCAGCATTGACGGGGCGCACAACCTCGCCGGGAATTTTCGATGTGCTGGCCCTCCTAGGCAAGGAGGAAAGCCTGGCGCGGATCGACGCGCAGGTAGCCGGCTAACAGGGATTCGGATCGCAAGGAGACGCATTTTGTCGGACAAGCAGGCAATGCTGACGATCGGTGACAGGGAACTACCCCTCCCGATCCTCGAAGGAACCACTGGGCCGGACGTCGTCGATATCCGCAAGCTCTACAATCAGAGCGGGATGTTCACTTACGATCCCGGCTATACCTCGACCGCGAGCTGTGAAAGCGCGCTGACCTATATCGACGGCGAGAACGGAGTGCTGCTGCATCGCGGCTATCCGATCAGGCAGCTCGCCGAACATTCCAGCTTCATGGAAGTTTCCTATCTGCTGCTGAACGGCGAATTGCCGAGCGCGGACGAGCTGGACGAATTCACCCGCACGATCACTCGCCACACCATGCTGCACGAGCAGCTGGCGACTTTCTATCGCGGCTTCCGGCGTGACGGGCACCCGATGGCGATCATGTGCGGCGTGGTCGGCGCGCTGAGCGCGTTCTATCACGACAGCACCGACATTTCCGATCCCGATCACCGGCGGATCAGTTCGCACCGGCTGATCGCCAAGATGCCCACGATCGCGGCGATGGCTTACAAGTATTCGGTGGGACAGCCGTTCCTCTACCCGGACAATTCGCTGAGCTATACGGCGAACTTCCTGCGCATGACGTTCGGCGTGCCGTCAGAAGCCTATGAAGTGCATCCCGCCGTGGAGCGGGCGCTGGACAGGATATTCATCCTCCACGCCGATCACGAGCAGAACGCCTCGACCTCGACCGTGCGTCTCGCCGGCTCCTCCGGCGCCAACCCCTTCGCCTGCATCGCGGCGGGCATCGCCTGCCTGTGGGGCCCCGCTCACGGCGGCGCCAACGAGGCGGCGCTCAACATGCTGCGCGAGATCGGCACGCCGGATCGCATCCAGCATTATATCGACCGCGCCAAGGACAAGAACGATCCGTTCCGCCTGATGGGCTTCGGGCACCGCGTCTACAAGAACTACGATCCCCGCGCGATCGTGATGCAGAAGACGGTGCGCGAAGTGTTCGATGCGCTCAAGGTCGACGATCCGCTGTTCGAGACGGCGCTGCGGCTGGAAGAGATCGCGTTGCACGACGATTACTTCATCGAGAAGAAGTTGTTCCCCAACGTGGACTTCTATTCCGGCATCATCCTTTCGGCGATCGGTTTTCCGACCACGATGTTCACCGCTCTGTTCGCCCTTGCCCGCACGGTCGGCTGGGTGGCCCAGTGGAACGAGATGATTTCCGATCCCGGCCAGAAGATCGGCCGCCCGCGCCAGCTCTACACCGGCCCGACGCAGCGCGACTACGTGCCGCTCGACCAGCGCTGAGGCAGATACTTCGACAAGCATGAGCGGGGCCGGGCGCTGGAGCGCCGCCCGCTCAATGCCGGATTTGTCGAGGGACTAGGCTCCCTCGTCCGCCGGCAGGTCCAGCATGAAGCGAGCGCCCTGCCCCGGCGCGCTTTCGACCGTTAGGTCGCCGCGCATCGCCCGCGCCAGTCGCCGCGAAATATAAAGGCCGAGGCCGGAACCGCCGCTGTCGCTGCGGCCCAGCCGTTCGAACTTGGCGAAGGCGCGCGCCTGCTGATCTTCGGTCATACCCTCCCCCTGGTCGGCGACGATCACGCGCGAACGCGCCCCGTCCCGCTCCACGCGAAGCCAGACCTGCGAGCCTTCGGGGGAATAGCGGATCGCATTGCCGAGCACGTTCAGCAGGATCTGCAGCACCCGGCGGAACTCGCCGATGGCAGGCGCGCTTTCGCCCGGCTTGGGGGCGTCGATGGCAATGCCGCGTTCCCCGGCGCGAACCCTCAGGATTCCCGCGGCGCGGCGGGCCAGGTCCGCAAGGTCGATCCGATCCGGCGCGGTCGTGAACTGTTCGTCCTCGACCACTTCGAGCGCGGCGAGATCGTCGATCAGCGCGAGAAGGTGTTCGCCCGCGGTGGCGATATCGGCGGCGTAATGGCTGTATTCCTCCGCCAGCGGCCCGGCGAGCTGGGTGCGGATGGTTTCGGCATTGGCGATGATCCGCGCGATCGGCTGGCGCAGGACCGGCGCGATTTCCCGCCCCACCGCCATGCCCGGCGCGCCCTTCTCGTCGGCTTCGGCGGGGGGCGTGGTGTCCACCGGCGGCTCGTCGGCGACGAGATAAAGCTCGAACCCGGCGCTGCCCGGCTCCGCTCCGCCCAAGGGGACCAGATGCGCCTTCCAGTGCCGTTCCGAACCGGGAAGGCGCAGGCGCGCGCCGTCGAGCAGGCGCCAATGCAGCGGCTGGCGCTGGGCATTGCCTTCCAGCAGGGCGAATTCGGTCCACGGCGATCCCAGCGCCTCGCGCATCCGCCCGGCGACATCTTCCAGTTCTGCCGTGCGAACCTCCACGGCAAGCAGTTCCTGCCTTGGCCCGAGCCGCGCGGAAAGTTCCGCCAGATGCCGCGCGACGGCGATGCGCGCCTCGGTCGCTTCCGTTCCTCCGTCGTCGGGCAGCGGGGTGCTCTGCCAGTTGCTGACGCCGATCGTGCAGCCGTCGCCATGCTCGCACGGCATGACTTCCACCCAGGCGGTGACTTGTTCATGATCGTCCTGCGCGCGGATCGCACGGGCAAGGCGCAGGCCATAAGTGCGGGCCTTGCGCACCAGTTCCAGCAGCGCCGGCGAAGCGATGATCCCCGGCAATTCGCCCCCGCCGCGCAATTGCAGGCCGGCGAGCGGCTCGTCAGCTTCGATCAGCCAGTCGCGCGCATCGGTCCTGGCGCGGGCGGTAAAGGGAGGGCCGGCGGCCATCGGCTCAATGCCCTCCACGCTCGGCTTCGGCCGCGAACAGCAGCGCCCGCGCCCGCTCCGCGCTCATGGCGTCGAACGCCAGGGGCAGCCGGTGGTCGGGATGGAGGAACAGCAACTGCCGTTCCATCGCCGCGTGCTCCAGCCCCGAGGCGCGCATGACGAGGAGGAGGCGGGCGAACTGGCCTTCGGCGAAGGACAGCACCACGCTGCTGCGCTCCTGCCCGGAAGCCATCGCCAGGGCGCTGGCGAAAATCGCGGGCCCCGCCCGATCGATGGCCAAGGCATCCGGGGCCTCATCGCCCAGGCCGGTGATCGCGCGCGCGATCAGGCCGAGGCGGCTCGCCCCTTCGTCATAGCTTGCGCGCAAGCGCCGCTCGATCAGCTCGATCCCCGCGCCGCCGCGGTTGCGCAAGGCCATCAGCGCCGCGTGGAACAAGTCCCCCGGCAATTCCTGCATGGGAAGCTCCATGCGCCGGCAATTCTGCATGAAACGCGCCTGGGCCGCGAGCAGCGCCATGGCCAGCGCGGCGGTCGCCTCGTCATCCCGGGCGGCCAGTTCCTGCAACAGCAGCGGAAGCACCGCATCGATACCGCTGCGTGCCTGCAGTCGCTCGGCCAGATCCGCCTCGATCACCAGCGCCTGGGCATGGGCGAGAAAGCTCCCGTTCTCGATCAGGGCACTGGCCAGATCCTCCTGCCGCTCGGCGACATAAGCGGCCCGGTCACGCACTTCGCCCCCCTCGGCCTCCGCATGGAGAAGCTGCGAGGCGATATCGAGCATCATGCCGCGCACCCGCGCCACCATGGCCTCGCTGAACAAAGGATGCCCCTCGTGCGAAAGGAAATAGCGCAGCACCGGGCGCGCATCGGCGATGACCGCATCGCCGCGCGTCAATTCGTCGCGCAGGAGTCGCTCGATCGAATCCGCGGCGTCGCCAGTCATCGGAGCCTCGCTCATCGCCCCCCGATAACGCGATTGGGTTAAACCGGCGTTATCCTCGTCTTGCGAGCGTTTGCGCGGCTTCGAGCGCCATCACAAGAAGCACGAGCAGCATCACCGCGGGTTCCGTGCCGTGCAGCGCAGCGGCGAGAGCCAGCACCAGCGCCAGCAACAGGCGATCGCCGAGCAAAGCACGGGGCCCCGGCCAGGTCTCCGGCCGCAACATCCCTAGCAGGCCCACCAGGACGATCGGCGGGAACAGGCGATGGAGCCAGTCCTGCTCGATGGCGAGCATGGTACAGACGGCAAGCGCCAGATCCACTGTCCCCGCCAGGGCGCCGGCCAGCAGACGCCCACGCCTGTCCAGCCCGAACGGCGCCGAGGCGAGCCGGGCCACGCCTGCCGAAAGCTCGCTGGCGAAAACCCCTAGAGCGACCAGCAGGAACGCGGCGACGGGCCAGCTCGCCAAGGCACAGGCGATACCGGCGGCGAGCAACGCGGCGGTAATCCCCGCGAGCAGCGCCGCCGCTCGCGGCTGCTGGAGCAGGCGCACCGCCAGCTGGCGCAGCGCCAGGGTGGCGAGCCAGCGCGCCGGCCGGTTGCGAGGCGCCTCCGGCACATTGCGCTTCATCCAGGCCCGCTCCGCCGCTGCAGCGTCAGCCGCCGAGCGCACCATGGCCCACGATCCGTCGGCCAGCAGGGTTTCCGGTACTCGCCGCTCGACCACCTTGGCCTGCAGCGCGATCCGCAGCAGGGCTGCCGCGGGGTCGCTATCGGGGGTGAGTTCGGCAAGCCGTTCCACCAGCCCGCCCTGCACCACCAGCGCGCCGGCCCAGGCGCGTTCGAGGTCGATCCGCTCGAAGCCGGCGGCAATGCCTTGCGCGGCGGGCACCACCAGGAGAGAGCTGCCTTTGCCCAGCATCTCCAGCACGATCGGCGCTTCGGGAAGCACGCCGGGCGCCAGCACCAGCAAGTGATCGGCCGCCCGCACCGCGCCCAGCAATCCATGCCCATCCGCGATTGCCAGGACCTTGGCCCCCGCGCCCTCCGCCACGTGGCGCAAGGCAATCGCCTCAGGCGCGGCGCCATCGCCTAGCAGGATGATCTGTTCGGCCCCCGCCGCCAGCGCGAAATCAAGCTGCCGCCGCGCCAGCGATTTGCCCGCGAAGCCGGCCTTGCCCCCGTCCGCCGCCGCGCGCGGCTGTCCGGCGATTGAAATCAGCGCCGAGCGCACTCGTCACTCCTGTTTGCAATCGCGAATGGGTAAGCGCTTCGCGCGCCGGTGCCAAGAATGCCGTGCGTTACGCGATGCGGTCGGCGGTGAAGCGTTGGTGGAGAGCGGTGAGTTTGCGGACAATGCGCGGATCACCGGGGGCGCCGGCCAACGCTTCATCGGCCAGATCGGCCAGTTCGCCGAGATGGAAGCCGGCTCCGAATGTCTTGAGGCGTCCGGCGGCCACTTTCCAGTTGCCGTCGCACCGCGCCCGCCGAAGCAGATCGAGATGATGCGCGAAGCTCTCGGCGAAGGCCTGCCGCAGTTCGGCCAGCAGAGCCGGATCGTCACCCGCTGCAGCGGCCAGGTTGGCGTCGAACTCTCCAGCGAGATAGGCCATCACCCGCGCATAGTGGATGAGTGCTTAAGCCGGGGTTTAACCCGCGGCGCACTGTGATAACCTGCGGCATATGGCAGGCAGGAAGAATCTCGTGGCGATCGGCTCCGACGCGGTCCGGGAACAATCGGGCGAGGCGGCGGAAGCGCCTCTCGACGAAGCTCGCGCGGACACGCTGGAAGCGGAGCAGGAAACCTATGGCGAATGGGAGGAGGAGGAAGACGAATCCTCGCCGTCCCTCAGCCGTTTCTCCTGGATAGCGCCCGCGCTGGCCCTATTGGTCGTGCTTGGCTGGACGGCGTTCTTCGGCTGGGTCCACCAGCAGGCGATCGTCGCGGGGGCCAGTCCTGAACAATGGGCGGCATGGATCGCGGACTGGGCCGTGCCGGTGCTGCTGGTGGTGGCGCTGTGGCTGCTCGCCATGCGCAACAGCCGCCGCGAGGCGACCCGCTTCGCCGTGGCGGCGCGCGCCCTGTCGCAGGAATCGAGCCTGCTCGAACGGCGCCTCACCACGGTGAACCGCGAATTGAGCCTCGCGCGTGATTTCATCGCCGCGCAATCGCGCGATCTCGAATCGCTGGGGCGCATCGCCAGCGAGCGGATTTCCGAGCACGCCGACCGGCTGCAAGCGCTGATCCGCGACAACGGCGCCCAGGTCGAAACGATCGGCCGCGTCAGCACCACCGCGCTCGAGAACATGGACCGGTTGCGGGATGACCTGCCGGTGATCTCCAATTCCGCCCGCGATGTCGCCAGTCAGATCGGCCGCGCTGGCGGGGTTGCCAAGGACCAGCTTGAAGAGCTGGTGTCGGGCTTCAACCGCCTCAACGAATTCGGTGAGGCGAGCGGGCGCCAGGTCAACATCCTGCGCGGCAAGGTCGATGAAGCGCTCGCCGCTTTCGAAGGGCAGGCGGAACGGCTGGAGGAAATCGCCAGCGAGCGTTTCGCCGCGCTTGCGGAACGCAGCACGGCGTTCCGGGCGGAACTCGACGGGCGCGAGGTCGAGGCGTTCGCGGCGATCCGGCGCCGGGCCGATGCGCTGGCGCAAGAACTGGATGCGCGGCGGCAGGACGTCGCGAGCGCGGAAGCGGAAGCCACCGAGGCCCTGCAACAGCGCCTCGATCAGCTGCGCGAGGAAAGCGTGCGTGTGGCGGCATCGCTGCGCACCGGCGAAAGCGACGCGGCCGAGCGCTGGTCCGAAAGCATCGCCGCGATCGAGCAGCGGATGCTGGAAGCGATCCGCAAGGTCGCCGAAGTCGATCAGCAGGCGATGGACAATGCCCGCCAGCGGCTGGCTGCCTTGGGCGAGGCGGCGCAGCGCCTCGATACGGACATCGCCCAGCGCGCCGAAACTGCCCATGCGCAGCTCATGCGCCGATCGGGCGAGGCGCAGGAGCATGAGGCGGCCGCGCTGGAGAGCTTGCAGCAGCGGCTTGCCGATTTCGACGCGCGCGTGACCGAGCGGCAGGAAGAGCATCTCGCCCACGTCTCCGGCCTGACGGAACGGAGCGAGGCCCTGGCCTCGCGCCTGGCGGAACTCGGCGCGCGAATGGCGGCCTTGTCCGATCAGGGACGCGGCGCCAGCGAGGACCTGGCCGAGGCGGCCCAGCTTCTGGGCACGCGGCTGGAGGAAAGCCGGACGCTGATCGAATCCAGCGAAGCGCAGATAGGCCGGCTGACCGACGACAGCGTGCGCCTGCTGGAACTGATCCGTTCGAGCGCGGAACATACCGGCGCGGACCTGCCGCGAGCGATCGAGCAGGCGGAGCAGCGCCTGGTGGCGTTCCGCGATCAGGCGGGTGCGCTGCACTCGCTCGTCGCCGAAGCGGGGGAGAAAGGGGCAGCGCTGGCCAGCCATGTCGCCCTCGCGCGCGAGAATGGCTCGGCAACGGCGGACGAACTGGCGCAGCTGGAAGCGCGCCTGGCAGAACTGGCGCGCGGGACCACGGCGCTCACCGCCCAGGCGCGCGGCGAGCTCGGGCAGGCGATCGCCACGCTCGAACACGCGTCGCGCGAGGTGCTGGCCGGGATGCAGGCGCGACAGACCGACGCGATCCGCGCCATGGCCGAACGCATCGCCGAAGACAGCGGCGAAGCGATCGACCGGGCGCTGCGCGATCATGCCGCAAGCGTAATTGCCGATCTGGAATCGGCGGCGGAGCGTGCGGGTGAGGCCGGGCGCGAAACGGCCAGTGCGCTGCGCGATCAGCTCGCCGCGGTGAATGAGCTGGCCGGCAATCTCGAACATCGCGTGGCCCACGCCCGGCAGCGAGCCGAGGAGCAGGTTGATAACGATTTTGCCCGGCGCATGGCGCTGATCACCGAAAGCCTGCATTCGAGCGCGATCGATATCACCAAGGCTTTCGCCACCGATGTGACCGATACGGCTTGGGCCAGCTATCTGCGCGGCGATCGCGGCATATTCACCCGGCGGGCCGTGCGGCTGCTCGATAACCAGCAGGCCCGCGCAATTGCCGACATCTATGGAGAGGACAGCGAGTTCCGGGAAACCGTGAACCGTTATATCCACGATTTCGAAGCTTTGCTGCGCTCCGTGCTCTCGACCCGCGACGGCAACGCGCTGGCCGTTACCCTGCTGTCCTCGGATGTGGGCAAGCTCTATGTCGCGCTGGCCCAGGCGATCGAGCGCCTGCGGAGCTAGCGCAACTCTCCCTCGTCATTGCGAGCGAAGCGACGAAGCAGGGCGCTGCGTCAGCGCAATGCGCCCTGGATTGCTTCGCTTCGCTCGCAATGACGAGCGTCTTAGGCCGAGCCGCTAGCCTTGGCCTCAGCCCTCCGGCTCAGGCCCTGCCGCCCGGCTGGCCGGCTATTTCCGGCGGCTCCGGGAACAGATTGATGTCGTCGGTGCCGATCCAGCCATTGATGTAATTCGCCACGAAAAGCGCGCAGAGCACGGCCGCAAGGATCGTCGCGCGCAAGGCCACTCGGCCGGGGCGGAAATTGGCCGGGGCGCTGTCGGCCTGGCCGGGGACTTTCTCGATGCCGGCTTCATCGTGGGTCTTGATGCCGAAAGGCAGGAACACGAACGCGCACATCACCCAGAACAGGGCGTAGATCGCCAGGATCGAAGTCCACTTCACCGCTCGGCCCCTTGCGGCGAAGGCAGCAGGACCTTGGTCTGCGGCTTCTTCCCGGACCAGCGCTGGGCAGCCCTTCGCGCGGCGAGGCGCGCGGCTTCGGCCACGGCATCCGGATCGCGCTTACCTTTCAGTTTGCGGATCGCCTCGGCCACGTCGCTTTCGGCTTCGGCGATGAAATCGTCGTAATCCTCTTCCAGAGGCAGGCCGATGCCATGGACCTGCGCGCCGCCCTGCCGGTCCACCGCGATCACCAGCAGCCCATCGCGCGCGAGGCGCCGGCGGGTGACGATCGCATCGCCATTGGCCGGAACGATGATGTCGCCATCGAGCACGAGGCGGCCGGCGCGCACTTCGGCCAGCTTGCCCGGCTTGCCCGGCGCCAGGCGCACGATATCGCCGTTCTTCTGGAATACCTGCATCGGAATGCCGCTTTCCTCGCCCAGGCGGCATTGCTCCTGCATGTGGCGGATTTCGCCGTGGACCGGGACGAGGATTTGCGGCCGCAGCCAGCCATAGAGCATTTCAAGCTCCGGCCGCCCTGGATGGCCCGAAACGTGGATCATGCTCTGGCGATCGGTGATCATCGTGATTCCGCGCTCGGCAAGCTGGTTCTGCACCCGGCCTATGGCCAGTTCGTTGCCGGGGATCTGCCTGCTGGAGAACAGCACCACGTCCCCCTCGCTGACACTGAGCGGATGCTGGCCCTCGGCGATGCGGGCCAGCGCCGCACGCGGCTCGCCCTGCCCGCCGGTCGCAAGGATCAGCAGTTCCCCGCGCGGCAGGCCCATGGCGGTGTCGAAATCGACCGGCGCGGGAAAGTCCCGCAGATAGCCGTTGTCCTGCGATACCTCGATGATCCGTTCCAGCGAGCGGCCGGCGATGCACAGAGCGCGCCCGGTTTCGCGCGCGACGTGCCCCAGCGTCTGCAGTCGGGCCACGTTGGAAGCGAAGGTGGTCACCAGCACGCGCTTGCCCGTGTGGCGCTTCACCTCATCGAGCAGCCCGCGATAGACCGCCCCTTCCGACCCGGAGGGCGTGGGATTGAACACATTGGTCGAATCGCAGACCAGCGCCAACACGCCTTCGTTGCCGATCTCGGTCAGCTCGTCTTCCGTCGCCGGCTCGCCGATCAGCGGTTCCTCGTCGATCTTCCAGTCCCCGGTGTGGAACACGCGGCCGAACGGCGTCTCGATGATCAGCGCGTTGCCCTCGGCGATCGAGTGCGCCAGCGGGACATAGCTCACTTCGAAAGGGCCGAGCTGGATCGAGCCGTGGTCACGCTCGATCACGTTCAGCTCCACCTCGCCCGTCAGCCCCGCTTCCGCCAGCTTGCGCCGTACGAGATCGGCGGTGAACGGCGTGGCATAGAGCGGCACGCCGAGATCTGCGGCGAAATAGGGCACAGCGCCGATATGGTCTTCGTGGGCATGCGTCAGCACGATGCCCAGCAGATCGTCCCCTCGTTCCTCGATGAATTCCAGGTCGGCGAACAGCAGTTCCGTCCCGGGATACTCATTGGCCCCGAAGCTCATGCCCAGATCGACCATCAGCCATTTGCCGCGGCATCCGTATAGGTTGACGTTCATGCCGATCTCGCCGGACCCGCCCAGCGCCAGGAACAGCAGTTCATCCTCAGGGGCGAAATTCTTCTTCACGCCTGCCCCGCCTTTCCAGCCAGGATCGCCAGGCCCCGCAAGGTGAGATCGGGATCGATCGCATCGAAGATCGCGGTGTGCCGGTCGAACAGCAGCGCCAGCCCGCCCGTGGCGATCACCTGCGCGGGGCGGCCGATTTCCGCCCGAAGCCGGGCGATCAGGCCTTCCATCATGGCCACATAACCCCAGAATACGCCAATCAGCATCTGATCCTCGGTGTTGCGCCCGATGACCATCGTGTCGCGCGGGCTTTCGATGGCAATGCGCGGCAGCTTGGCCGTGTGGTCGACCAGCGCATCAAGCGACAGATTTATCCCGGGCGCGATGATCCCGCCCTTATAGGCCCCGTCGAAATCCACCACGTCGAAGGTAGTCGCGGTGCCGAAATCGACCACGATAAGGTCACCCGGATAGGTGGCGTGGGCAGCCAGCGCATTGACTGCGCGGTCCGCGCCGAGCGAGCGCGGCTCGTCCACATCAAGGGGGAAAGTCCACGCAGCGTCGCCCTCGCCCGCGAACAGCGGGGCCAGGCCGAAATACTTGTTGCCCAGCACTTCGAAGTTGTGCCGCGCGCGCGGAACCACGGTGGATACGATCATGCCGGTGATCGCCGTGCGCTCTATCCCTTCGATCTCCATCAGTTGCATCAGCCAGACGGCGTATTCGTCGCCCGTGCGGCGCGTGTCCATGGCGATGCGCCAGCGGGCGCGGATGGCGCCAGGCTGCCCGGGGTCCGATCCGGCCTCGAACAAGGCGAAGACCACATTGGTATTGCCGACATCGACGGCGAGCAGCATCGGCTCAGCTTCCTTCCAGCATGACGTCGCCCGCGTGGATGACACGGCGCGTGCCGTCCGCCAAGCGCAGCCGCAAGGCCCCGTCCGGCTCCAGCCCGTCGAACGTGCCGGATACGCGCGCCCCGTCGCTGGCGTGGACCGACAAGGCCGCGCCCTGAGGATGCGCCGCCGACAGCCAGCGGGCGAACAGCGGTTCCAGCCCGAACTCTCGCCAACGGGCCAACTCGCGATCGAACGAGGTGGCGAGCGAGCGGGCAAAGGCATCCCGATCGGGCGCGGGTCCCAGCGCGGCGAGATTGCCGGTGGCGCGTTCCGCCAGGCTTGGCGCGCCCGCGAGATTCACGCCGATACCGATCACCGCCGCATCGTCCACGCGTTCGAGCAGGATGCCGGACAGCTTCGCGCCGCGGAGCAGCAGGTCGTTCGGCCACTTGAGCTGCAGCGCGCGCGGATTGCCCAGGAGGCCGATCACCGCCTCGTAGGCGGCCATCGCGGTGACGAACGAAAGGGTCGAGGCCAAGGGGTCCCGCGCGCGGAGCCGCACCACGGTGGAGCCCATGAAATTGCCCGGTGCATCCAGCCATCCGCGCCCCTGGCGCCCGCGCCCGGCGGTCTGCCGATTCGCAACCAGCCAGTAGCCTTCGGGCACGGCTTCGCTCGCGCCCAGGCGCCGCAGCAGGTCGAGGCTGGTCGAGCCGGTTTCGGAAACGATCTCGATCGTGGGGGCCAAGTCAGGCCAGCAGGAACAGCGCCGCGGCGGCCTGATCAGCGAGATTGCCGAGCCAGGCCGTGAGCAGGAAGCCAAACGGCGAGATCAGCACGGTGCAGATCGCCAGCAGCGCCCAGTGCACCCAATCGCTCTCGCCACGGATGGTATCGGCCGGTTCGTCGAAGAACATGATCTTGACGATCTTGATGTAATAGAAGGCGCTGATCACCGAGGCGGCGATGCCGAGCACGGCCAGGGCGAACAGGCCCGCGTCCACCGCAGCCCAGAACACCACGAACTTGCCCCAGAAGCCGAACAGCGGCGGGATGCCCGCCAGGCTGAACAGCTGGATCATGAAGCACCAGGCCAGCACCGGGCGGGTGCGCGAAAGGCCGGCGAGATCGGCGATGCCTTCGATATGCTGGCCGTTCTCGTCCTTCATCATCAGCACGACGACGAAGCTGCCCACGGTCATCACGACGTAGATCGCCAGATAGACCAGCATGGCGCTGACACCGGCGGCAGTGGCAGCGGCCAGCCCGATCAGCAGGAAGCCGATGTTGTTGATCGAGGAATAGGCCAGCAGCCGCTTGATGTTGCTCTGGCCGATCGCCCCCACCGCGCCGACGATGATCGACGCGAGCGCGGCGAAGATCACGATCGGGCGCCAGGCATCGACCTCGCTCCCGAACATTTCCATCGCCACGCGCGCGGTAAGCGCCACCGAGGCCACCTTGGGGGCGCTGGCGAAGAACGTGGTCACCGGCGTGGGCGCGCCTTCGTAGACGTCCGGCGTCCACATGTGGAACGGCACCGCACTGATCTTGAACGCCAGGCCCGCGAGCACGAACACCAGCCCGAACATCGCCCCGGTCGGCAATCCATTGCTAAGCGCGAGGTGGATGCCGTCGAAATCGGTCGTCCCGGTGAAGCCGTAGACCAGGCTCATGCCGAACAGCAGGATGCCGCTGGCCAGCGCGCCGAGCACGAAATACTTGAGCCCCGCTTCCGACGAACGCGTATCGCTGCGCAGGAACGCGGCGAGGACATAAGACGCCAGCGAATTGAGCTCCAGCCCGATGTAGAACGCGATCAGGTCGCCCGCGGAGACCATCACGCTCATGCCTGCCACGGCAAGCAGGACCAGCACGGGGAACTCGGCCCGCATCGCCCCGATCCGGCCGAAGAACGCCGGCGCCACCAGGATCGTCGCGCCGCTGGCGGCATAGATCATCAGCTTGGCGAAACCGGCGAAGGCATCGGCGTGGAACTGCCCGCCGAACGCCAGCGTATCCGGCCCCGAGACTCCGGCGCAGACCGACGGCGCCACCAGCACGAAGCACACAGCCAGCACCACGCAGGCGATCGTGCTGATCAGCTGCGATGCCTTGTCGCCCATCCACGCGGCGGCGAGCAGCAGCACGAGGCTGCTGACCGACAGCACCAGTTCGGGCACGATCAGCGAGAGAGACGCCGCGAAATCCATCAGTGCGTTCCCTCGTGCGCGTCAGCTTGTGCAGCGGCCGCCCCATGGAACGCCAGCCTGGCGTCTCCTTCCGGCGCGGCCACGGAAATGCGGGCGTTGAGCGTCTGGATGTCCTGCCGCATCGGAGCCAGGAAGCTCTCGGGATAGACGCCCATCCACAGCACCACCGCGGCGAGCGAGCCGAGCATCACCCACTCACGCCCCGAAAGATCGGGCATCGCCGCCGCATCGGCATTCTTCTGCACGCCGAAAGCCACGCGCCAGTAGAGATAGAGCATATAAGCCGCGCCGAGGATGATGCCGGTCGTGCAGACCAGCGTCACCGTGCTGGAAACCTGGTAGATGCCGGCGAGGCTGAGGAATTCGCCGATGAAGTTGCTGGTGCCGGGCAGGCCGATGCTGGCCATGGTGAACAGCAGGAAGAACGTCGCATAATGCGGCATGTTGATCGCCAGGCCGCCGTAACGATCGATCTCGCGCGTGTGCAGCCGGTCGTAGATCACGCCCACGCACAGGAACAGCGCGCCCGAGACCAGCCCGTGGCCGAGCATGACCATCATCCCGCCTTCGAGGCCCTGCACGTTGAACGCGAACAGGCCCACGGTGACGATCGCCATGTGCGCCACAGAGGAATAGGCGATCAGCTTCTTCATGTCGTCCTGCACCAGCGCGATCAGGCTGGTGACGACCACCGCGATCATCGACAGCGCGAAGATCAGCCACGCGAACTGCGCGCTCGCTTCGGGAAACATCGGCAGGCTGAAGCGAATGAAGCCATAGCCGCCCATCTTCAGCAGCACGCCCGCCAGGATCACCGAGCCGGCCGTGGGCGCCTGCACGTGCGCGTCGGGCAGCCAGGTGTGGAGCGGCCACATCGGCATTTTCACCGCGAAGCTGGCGAAAAAGGCCAGCCACAGCCAGGTCTGCGCATGAACCGGGAAGCTGTAGTTCATCAGCGTGGGGATGTCGCTGGTGCCCGCCTCGTTCGCCATCCACAGCATCGCGATCAGCATCAGCACCGAGCCGAGCAGCGTATAGAGGAAGAACTTGTAGGCGGCATAAATCCGGTTCTGGCCGCCCCAGACGCCGATGATCAGGTACATCGGGATCAGGCCGGCCTCGAAGAAGATGTAGAACAGGAACAGATCCTGCGTGGAGAACACGCCGATCATCAGCACTTCCATGAACAGGAAGGTCGCCATGTATTCGCCGACGCGCTTTTCGATGGAATGGCTGGCCAGGATGCAGATCGGCATCAGGAACACGCTGAGCATGATCAGCATCAGCGCGATGCCGTCGATACCCAGCGCCCACGAGAAGCCGGCGAAGATCGGCGCCCGCTCGGTGAACTGCCACTGCGCCCCGCCGATGTCGAAATTGGCCCACAGCACGATGCCGAGCACGAGATCGGCCAGCGTGGCGACCAGCGCGATCATGCGCGCAGCCTTGGCGCCGGCAAGCAGGCAGGCGACCGCGCCGACCATCGGCACGAGCAGCATCAGCGAAAGAATTGGAAAGCCCCCCATCACGCCATCACCCAGGTCAACGCGGCGACGAGGCCGAGCAGCATGATCAGCGCATAGCTGGTGAGATAGCCGGACTGTACCTTGCGAGCGACCACCGAGCCTTTCTCGACCACCCAGGCAATGCCGTTGGGGCCGAAGCGATCGATGATGCCGACATCACCCCGGCGCCAGAACAGCCGGCCGAACCAGAACGCCGGGCGCACGAACAGGAAGTTGTAAAGCTCGTCGAAATACCACTTGTTGAACAGGAAGCGGTAGATCGGCGCGAACTGCGTGGCCATCTTCGCCGGGATCGAGGTATCGCGGATATAGCACAGCCAGGCGATCGCGAAGCCGATCAGCATGACGATCGTCGCCGCCCACTTCACCGGCCACGGCACCGTATGCATCGCGTGGATCAGGTGCTCGTTATAGGCAATGGCGCCGTTCCAGAAGCTCTCGCCCTCGATGAACGGGGTGTAGAACAGGAAGCCGGCGAACACCGCGCCCAGCGACAGCACGCCGAGCGGCACGAGCATCGTCCACGGGCTCTCATGCGGGTGATAGCCGCCGGTGGCCGCGGCATGATGCGGATCGGGAACGTCGTGCGCCACATCGGCGCCGGCGCCCTCGAACGCGGGATCGTCATGCTCGCCATGGACGGCGTGCTGGATGTGCTCGCTCTCGATCCAGCGCGGCTTGCCCCAGAAGGTCAGGAACATCAGCCGCCACGAATAGAAGCTGGTCAGCAGCGCGGCGAACGTGCCGAGCCAGAAGGCCGTGCGGCCCATCTCGCTGCCGCTGGCAAAGGCGGCTTCAAGAATCGAATCCTTCGAGTAGAAGCCGGCAAAGCCGAACACGCCCGCGAGGCCCACGCCGGTGATCGCCAGCGTGCCGGCCATCATCGCCCAGAACGTCAGCGGGATCTCCTTACGGAGCGCACCGTAATACCGCATGTCCTGTTCGTGATGCATCGCATGGATCACGCTGCCCGCGCCCAGGAACAGCAGCGCCTTGAAGAAGGCGTGCGTGAACAGGTGGAACATCGCCGCGCCATAGGCGCCCACGCCCGCGGCGAAGAACATGTAGCCGAGCTGGCTGCACGTCGAATAGGCGATCACCCGCTTGATATCCCACTGGGTGGTGCCCACCGTGGCGGCGAAGAAGCAGGTCGCGGCGCCGATGAAGGTGACGAACGTCAGCGCGGCGGGCGCGGCTTCGAACATCGGCGACAGGCGGCAGACCATGAAGACGCCGGCGGTGACCATGGTGGCCGCGTGGATCAGCGCGGAAACCGGCGTCGGGCCTTCCATCGCGTCCGGCAACCAGGTGTGCAGGCCGAGCTGCGCCGACTTGCCCATCGCGCCGACGAACAGCAGCAGGCACAGCACCGTCATCGTATCGACGCGCAGCCCGACGAAACCGATGGTCGAGGCGCCCTTCATCGCCGGCGCGGCGGCGAGGATCTCGGGGATCGACACGGTCTGGAACACCAGGAAGGTGCCGAAAATGCCCAGCATGAAGCCGAGGTCGCCCACGCGGTTGACCACGAAGGCCTTGATCGCCGCGGCATTGGCGCTGGGCTTCTTGAACCAGAACCCGATCAGCAGATAGCTGGCGAGGCCGACGCCTTCCCAGCCGAAGAACATCTGCACCAGGTTATCCGCCGTCACCAGCATCAGCATCGCGAAGGTGAACAGGCTGAGATAGGCGAAAAACCGCGGCTGGTCCGGGTCTTCGGCCATGTAGCCCCAGCTGTAGAGATGGACGAGCGCGGAGACGGTCGTCACCACCACCAGCATCACCGCCGTCAGCGTATCGACTCTCAGCGCCCAGTCAAACGTCAGGCTGCCCGATTGCACCCAGTGCAGCACGGGCGTGACCGCCGCCGGTGCATCGCCGCCGAGATAAGTGAGGAAGATCGGCCAGCTGAGCGCGCACGACAGGAACAGCGCACCCGTGGTGATCGATTTGGCGGCCACATTGCCCAGGGCGCGGTTGCCCAGCCCGGCGATGATCGCCGCGAGCAAAGGCGCGAAGACGATGATCAGAATCGGGGGCACGCCTTATCCCTTCAGCCGGTCGACGCTATCGACCGCGATCGTGCCGCGGCTGCGGAAATAACTGACCAGGATCGCCAGGCCGATCGCCGCCTCGCCCGCGGCCACGGTCAGCACGAACATGGCGAAGATCTGCCCGGTGAGATCGTGGAGGAAAGCGCTGAACGCCACCAGGTTGAGATTCACCGCCAGGAGGATCAGCTCGATCGCCATCAGGATGATGATCACATTCTTGCGGTTGAGGAAAATGCCGAGAACGCCGAGCACGAACAGGATCGAGCTGACGATGACGTAATGTTCGATTCCGATCATGCCGCCTCTCCGGGGAAAACCGCGCTCACAGCTGCACCCCCCCGCCCACTTCCGGCCGGGTGTTGACCGTCGCTTCCGACGGCTTGCGGGCGTTCTGCCGGGCGATGTCCTGCTGCCCGCGATAGGCGCGCCGCTCGCGATGGGTGAGCACGATCGCGCCGACCATCGCCACCAGCAGGATCAGGCCGGCGGTTTCGAACAGGAACAGGTACTTGCCGTAGAGGACCGCGCCGATGCTATCGATGTTGCCGCGGCCGGGCAGCGCCGCCGCCGCGCCGTCTGGAATGCCGAGTTGCAGCGCGCCAGCGCGATAGGCGCCGATGCCCAGCACCAGCTCCGCGATCAGCACCAGCGCCACGGCGATGCCCAGCGGGAAGTTGCGCACGAAGCCCGCACGCAGTTCCGCGAAGTCGATGTTGAGCATCATGACCACGAACAGGAACAGCACCGCGACCGCGCCGACATAGACGATGACCAGCAGCATCGCGATGAACTCGGCCCCGACGATGATCATCAGGCCGGCGGCGTTGAAGAACGCCAGGATCAGCCACAGCACCGAATGCACCGGGTTGCGCGCCAGGATGGTCAGCGCGCCGCTGGCGATCATCAGCACGGCGAAGAGGTAGAAGGCGATTGCTTGAATCATGTCTTACCTCTTCGTCACCCCCACGAAAGCGGGGGCCCAGTCGGCTCGGGCGCCGCGCGCAACGCCCTGGGTTCCCGCTTTCGCGGGAATGACGAGGGTGAGAGGAATCAAAGGGGTGCCAGTCACGCCGCGCCGCCTAGCGATAGGGCGCGTCGGCTTCAAGGTTCGCGGCGATGGCCCGCTCCCACTTGTCCCCGTTGGCCAGCAGTTTCGCCTTGTCGTAGAGCAGTTCTTCCCGCGTTTCCGTGGTGAATTCGAAGTTCGGCCCTTCGACGATCGCATCCACCGGGCAGGCTTCCTGGCAGAAGCCGCAGTAGATGCACTTGGTCATGTCGATGTCATAGCGCGTGGTGCGCCGGCTGCCGTCCTCGCGCGGCTCGGCCTCGATGGTGATCGCCTGGGCCGGACACACTGCTTCGCACAGCTTGCAGGCAATGCAGCGCTCTTCGCCGTTGGGATAACGGCGAAGAGCGTGCTCGCCCCGGAAGCGCGGGCTCAGGGCGTTCTTCTCGAACGGAAAGTTGATCGTCGCCTTGGGCCTGAAGAAATACTTCAGCGTCAGCCAGTGGGCCTGGATGAACTCCCACAGCGTGAACGACTTGATAAACTGCGCGACGGTCATGAAAAATGTCCGGTAGCCATCAGGTAGCCGCTGATCAGGACGACCCACAGGAGCGAGAAGGGCAGGAAAATCTTCCAGCCGAGCCGCATGAGCTGGTCATAGCGATAGCGGGGCACGGTCGCCTTCACCCAGCTGAAGATGAAGAAGAAGAACAGGATCTTGGCAAAGAACCAGATCCAGCCCGGAATCCAGTAGAGCGGCGCCCAGTCGAGCGGGGGCAGCCAGCCGCCGAAGAACAGAATGGCGTTGAGCGCGCACATCAGCAGCACGTTGGCGTATTCGCCCAGCCAGAACAGCGCGAAGCTCATGCTGGAATATTCGGTCTGGTAACCGGCGACCAGCTCGCTCTCCGCCTCGGTCAGGTCGAACGGCGTGCGCGCCGTTTCGGCCATGCTGGAGATCAGGAACACCACCCACATCGGAAACAGCAGCAGGTTGAACCAGAACCCGTTGACGATCCCCAATCCGTGCCCGCGCTGGGCCTCGATGATCGCGTTCAGGTTGAAGCTGCCGGCCCACAGCACCACGCAGATCAGGATGAAGCCGATCGAGACTTCATAGGAGATCATCTGGGCCGCGGCCCGCATGGCGCTGAAGAACGGGTATTTCGAGTTGGATGCCCATCCTGAGATGACCACACCGTAAACCCCCAGCGAACTGATCGCGAGGATGTAGAGCAGGCCGACGTTGATATCCGCCAGCACCGCGCCGGAATTGAACGGGATCACCGCCCAGGCCATCAGCGCCACGGTGAAGGTGACGATCGGGGCGATCAGGAACAGGCCCTTGTTCGCCGCGCTGGGGATGATGGTTTCCTGCAGGAACACCTTGAGCCCGTCGGCAAAGCTTTGCAGCAGGCCGAACGGCCCGACCACGTTGGGCCCGCGCCGCAGCGCCATCGCCGCCCAGATCTTGCGGTCGGCATAGATGATCATCGCCACCGCCAGCATCAGCGGCAGGGCGATCAGCAGGATGCCGCAGATCGTCGCGACGAACCACGCCCAGTCGGGGTTCATGTGAAGCTGGTTTTCGAAGAAGGCGGTCACGACACACACCCTTCATTCGTCATCCCCGCGAAAGCGGGGACCCAGTCGGCTCCGAAGGCGCCTGCGACGCCCTGGGTTCCCGCTTTCGCGGGAATGACGAGGTTATGAACGATCCTCATTCCGCCGCCTCCGCGAAATCTTCGCCGTGGAGCAGTTCGGCGGAGCAACGCTGCATCGTGTGGCTCGCCCGTGCGATCGGGTTGGTCAGGTAGAAATCCTTGATCGGATAGACGATCGCGCCGGCGGCTTTCGCCTTGGCATCGGCCTTGGGCAGCGGGCCGTAATCCACCAGCCCTTCCCGGCCCAGCGCCGGAACCGCGGCGGCCATCGCCGCGCGCAGCTCGGTGAAGCTGTCGAACCCGACGTTGACGCCCAGGGCATCGGCCAGCGCGCGCAGGATCGTCCAGTCTTCGCGCGCGTCACCGGGCGCGAACACGGCCTTGTCGGCGAGCTGAACGCGACCTTCGGTATTGACGTAAGTGCCGGGCTTTTCGGTGTAGGCGCTGGCCGGCAGGATAACATCGGCGGCATGAGCGCCCTTGTCGCCGTGATGGCCGATATAGACCTTCAGCGCGTCGCCGAACGCGCTGTAATCCACCTCGTCCGCGCCGAGCGAGAGCAGCAGCTTCGGCTTGGCATTCACCAGGTCGGCGATCCCGCCCTTTTGCGCGAAGCCGAGCATCAGCGCGCCCATCCGCGCGGCGGAGAAGTGCAGCACGTTGAAGCCCGCGTTCCAGGCCTGCGCCAGCGCCAGCGCCGGATGAAGCGCCCCGGCGACCAGCCCGCCGCCGCCGACGATCACCGCCGGCCGCTCCGCCTTGCTCATCGCCTCACCGACATAGCCAGGAAGCTTGTGCAGCACGCCCGCGTCTTCACCGAGGAATTCGGCGGGGAAAGTGGCTTCCCAATGCGGGCCGACGATGAAGACCTTCGCCCCGCGCTTCACCGCCTTGCGCAGCCGGGCATTGAGCAGCGGCGCTTCCCAGCGCACATGGCTGCCGACGATCAGGATGGCGTCTGCCTCCTCGATCCCGGCGAACGTGCTGTTGAAATTGACCAGGGCGAGGCTGTCGGTCGGATAGCTCATGCCGGTCTGCCGGCTTTCCAGCAGGTCCGAACCCAGCGCCGCGAGCAGCGCCTTGGCGGCGAACATCGTCTCGCAATCGACAAGGTCGCCGGCCACGGCCGCGACGCTGCTGCCCGCCTTCACCTTGGCGATCGCAGTGAAGGCTTCGCCCCAGCTCGCCTGTTGCAGGCGGCCCTTCTTGCGGAGCCAGACCTTGTCCAGTCGGCGCAGCGCCAGGCCATCCACCTGATAGCGCGCCTTGTCGCTGATCCATTCCTCGTTCACGTCATCGTTGATGCGCGGCAGCACGCGCAGCACCGCGCCGCCCCGGCTGTCCACGCGGATATTGGCGCCCATGGCATCGGAAACGTCGATCGAGAGCGTCTTGCTCAGCTCCCACGGCCGCGCTTCATAGGCATAGGGCCGGCTGGTCAGCGCGCCCACCGGGCACAGGTCGATCACGTTGGCGCTCAGCTCGTGCTTGGCCGCGTGTTCGAGATACGTGGTGATCTGCATGTCCTCGCCGCGATAGAGCGCGCCGATCTCGTCCACGCCGGCCACTTCTTCGGAGAAGCGCACGCAGCGGGTGCAGTGGATGCAGCGGGTCATGATCGTCTTGATCAGCGGGCCCATGTATTTTTCGGTGACGGCGCGCTTGTTCTCTTCATAGCGCGAGGCGCCGCGGCCATAGGCTATCGCCTGGTCCTGCAAGTCGCATTCGCCGCCCTGGTCGCAGATCGGGCAATCGAGCGGGTGGTTGATGAGCAGGAACTCCATCACCCCTTCGCGCGCCGTCTGGACCATGTCGCTGTCGGTGCGGATTTCCTGGCCGTCCGCAGCCGGCAGCGCGCAGCTCGCCTGCGGCTTTGGCGGCCCGGGCTTCACCTCCACCAGGCACATCCGGCAGTTGCCGGCGATGCTCAGCCGTTCATGATAGCAGAAGCGCGGGATCTCCTTGCCGGCCAGTTCGCAGGCCTGGAGGACCGTGGCACCATGGGGCACCTCGATCTCCTGTCCGTCGACGGTGACTTTGGGCATGGATCTTCCTGTTGCGACACGACTGGACAATGGGGAGACTCCGAACGAGCCGCCCCGAACGCGCGGGCCGTCTCTGTCCGAGGGAGCACATCAGTGCAACCCCGTTTTATCCTGCTCGCACAGACAAAGGCGCCGAAAGCGCCTTCGATCCACTTTTTCCGCGGATTTCCGCGCCGGATCGGGGCTTGCCAGACTTGGCGCCGACGTTGTCCGGCGCGCTATTGCCCGGCCACGGCCGGCGGCGCACTGTGATTGGCGGCATGCCACAGCGCTTCCCCCAGCCACACGCGCAAGGCGGCGGGATTCACTTCCATCTGCTGCCCTTGCGGAAGGCAGGGACCCAGCGACGGGACGAGGTTCTGGATTGCGGCCTTCTCAGCCTCCGAACCGGCGGTGGCGCGGAAGAAATCGTCGGCGCCATAAGGATCGGTCTCCACCACGCAGTCGGCAAAATCGAGCGGCGCACGCACCGAGATCACATTCTGCGATAGCGGAAAGGCACGCTCGGCGATCACATTGCCCGGTTTCACCCAGTTCGGGCCGTCCCGGTAACGGTCGAGATAAGCTTCCTGCAGCAGCCATTGGCGCAAGGCGCCGGGCGTAAAACGAAGCTGCACGTCCGAGTTATTCGAACTGGCCACGCGGCGAAGGCAATCGCTGAAGCCATAGATCCGCACCGCTCGATTCGGCTCCAGGTCGATCTGCCGGAAATCCATGAAGCCCAGATCGGTGCGCTCCAGCAGCGCCAGCGCATCCTCGTGCGACCGGTTGTACAGGCATCCGCTGAGTTGGCTGAGCATGTCCTTGCTGCGCTCGCGCATCAGCTTTGTCGTACGCGCCGGATCGAAGCGGGACCGCAGATCGAGCGGGAACTGCCGGGTGCGCTTGATGCGCGAATTGAGCGGCGTGTAATCGTCGTTGTTCGATTGAGCCGCCAGCGGTTCGGCAATCCAAACTGCCAGCACCGCCCCCAAAACAAGTGCCGCGGTCCGTCGCATACCCCAGCCTCCCCCAAACTGAGTATTTATCGCAAAGTTAAGAGATTTATGTACTGATTAAACATCTGAAAAATATGGATCATTATATAAGATAATATCCAACTTGCATCGCAGAAGTCTTAATTAACCGCTTACTCGCCACTTTCGACCAATATACATCGGCGAAGGTGTCATCTGGCCATTGGCGATGCCCATTATTTCGTTTCGCGCGCCGATTGATAGAACGCGAGCGCTATGGCAGCCCGCAAAATCATCGGTTGCAGAATTCGCGACTGGCTTGCTGGAATGCAGTCCGCAATCTGCAACTTCATGTTGTTGAATGCCTTGCGCTCCGAGGAAGAGGTCGGCTCGGTGGAAAGGACGGCTCGCGACTCTGCGAAATGTCGGCGGACCAAACACCTTCCTAGTAGGAAAACCTCAGCCGTCCGTTGCTTGGATAGAGCTTGCCAGCGCCATTCGAACGTTCCGCCTCCTGGCGCAGCGAGTACGGGTTGGGAAGGAGCGATTGGTTCGATGCCATCCTTGGACATCAGTTCCTCAGCCAACGTTCCCAAGGCGAGTTCGTAATTGCTTCGGAACGCCCCCCCGGAATTGCCGAGGCACTCCTCGGCGCCTTCCAAGAACTGGCCGACAGACTGCCGCTGCGTTTCGGACCCAAGTTCCTGATCGAGAATGAACCGTGCCTTCACCGGATCCCGGTTCATAACGCACTCCATCATTCGATAGAGACCGCGTGTTTGAGGCGCCAGGTGAAGGTATTCTCCGTTCAAATTCGAACTTTTTGCCGCAGCTGGAACAGACCCCCAGACGCCACAAGCGCCCACCACCGCCACTACCGCGAGCGTACCGTATCGCATCCCCACCCCCCCAAGAACGGAGACTTCTTATACGGTAAAACGTATCAGGCCTAAATCTCATGGCAAGGGGAGACTCCCGTTCGGGATGCTCCCCGAGCCGACCTATTCGGCCGCCACCTGCATCGCGCCTTCGCGTTCGCCAATGCGGCGTTCCAGTTCTGGCCGGAAGTGGCGGATCAGGCCCTGGATCGGCCATGCGGCGGCATCGCCCAGGGCGCAGATGGTGTGGCCTTCGACCTGCTTGGTCACCTGCTGCAACACGTCGATTTCCGACACATCGGCATCGCCGGTGCGCAGGCGTTCCATCACCCGCCACATCCACCCGGTGCCTTCGCGGCACGGGGTGCACTGGCCGCAGCTCTCGTGCTTGTAGAAATAGGAGATCCGGCTGATCGCGCGGACGATGTCGGTGGACTTGTCCATCACGATTACCGCCGCCGTACCGAGGCCGGAGCCGAGTTCCCTCAGCCCGTCGAAATCCATCGGACAGTCCATGATCTGCTCGGCCGGGACCAGCGGCACGGACGAGCCGCCGGGGATCACCGCCAGCAGGTTGTCCCAACCGCCACGGATGCCGCCGGCGTGCTTTTCGATCAGCTCGCGGAAGGGGATGCTCATCGCCTCTTCCACCACGCAGGGCTTGTCCACGTGGCCGCTGATCTGGAACAGCTTGGTGCCCTTGTTGTTCTCGCGCCCGAAGCTGGCGAACCAGGCCCCGCCGCGCCGCAGGATCGTGGGCACAACGGCGATGGATTCGACGTTGTTGACCGTGGTCGGGCAGCCATAGAGCCCCGCCCCCGCCGGGAACGGCGGCTTGAGGCGCGGCTGGCCCTTCTTGCCTTCGAGGCTTTCGATCATCGCGGTCTCTTCGCCGCAGATATAGGCGCCCGCGCCGCGATGAACGAAGACGTCGAAATCATAGCCCGAGCCGGCGGCGTTCTTGCCCAGCAGGCCGGCGTCGTAAGCCTCGGCCACGGCGGCGAACAGCGTTTCGGCCTCGCGGATATATTCGCCGCGGATGTAGATATAGGCGGCCCGCGCGCGCATGGCGAAGCCGGCGATCAGCGCGCCTTCGATCAGCTTGTGCGGATCGTGGCGGATGATCTCGCGGTCCTTGCACGATCCCGGTTCGGATTCGTCGGCGTTGATGACCAGGAAGCTCGGGCGGCCGTCCTTGCTTTCCTTGGGCATGAAGGACCACTTCATGCCCGTGGGGAACCCGGCGCCGCCGCGCCCGCGCAACCCGCTGGCCTTCACTTCCTCGATGATCGCATCCTGCCCGCGTGCGATCAGCGCCTTGGTATCGTCCCAATCCCCGCGCGCCTGCGCGGCCTTCAGGCGCCAGTCCTGATAGCCATAGAGATTGGTGAAGATGCGATCCCGATCAGCGAGCATCTGCGAGCGTCCCAAAAAAAGCCTCGGCGAGCATCAGTTTAACCCTCCGAAAACCAGCACGGCGCCGATCACCAGGATCCCAGCGAGCACGGCGGTCTTGGCCAGCCCCTTGAGCAGCTTCCACGCCAGCGCCACGGCGATCAGCACGATGATGAGGACAATGATCGGGTCCATCACCATTCGCCCCGATAATCGTGGTTCTCGGTGACCATGGCCTTGAGCGTGCTCGGCCCGCCGACGGGTTCCACGGTGTGACGGCCGGGCTCCTGCGTGCCGGGCTTCGGCTGGCGGCCGGCGGCCAGTTCATCGAGAATGTGATCGAAACGCTCGGCGGTCAGATCCTCGTAATTGTCGTCGTTGATCTGGACCATCGGCGCGCTGGAGCAGTTGCCCATGCATTCGACTTCGCTGAAGGTCCACAGGCCGTCTTCGGTCGTGTGGCCCTTCTTCATCCCGCGCTTGTGGCAAGCCGCCAGGATATCGTCGGACCCGCGCAGCATGCACGGCGTGGTGCCGCAGACCTGCACATGGAAGCGGCCCACGGGCACGAGGTTGAACATCGTGTAGAACGTCGCGACTTCGAGCACGCGGATCACCGGCATATCCAGCTCGCGCGCGACGAACTCGATCACCGGGATCGGCAGCCAACCTTGGGTATTCGTCTCCGCCCCGATCTGCCGCTGCGCCAGATCGAGGAACGCGATCACCGCGCTGCGCTGCCGCCCTTCGGGATAGCGAGCGACGATCTCCTTCGCCATCGCGGCGTTCTCCACCGTCCAGGCGAAATTGCCCCAGCGCGCGCGCAGCTCCGGGGTATCGGCTTCGATGGTCCGCTCAGCCATTTCGATTCTCGTCAGACTGATAGCGACGTGTCCATAGACCATAACCAAACAGGGTAAGGCCCGTTACGCTGAGAAAGCCACCTGCATTGCGTACCGCATCGACAAAATGTGATCCGGCTAAGAGCTGAACCCCCAGCAACGCTAGCGAAAATACCGCCAAAGCGCCGTAGTATTTCCCGAATTGTTCATCTGTCATCCGAGTCACCGGTCGCACTCCCCGAACACCACGTCGATCGCGCTGAGGATGGCGGTCGTGTCGGGCAGCATGTGGCCCTTGCTCATGAAATCCATCGCCTGAAGGTGGCTGAAGGCGGTCGGGCGGATCTTGCAGCGGTAAGGCTTGTTGCTGCCGTCGCTGACCAGATAGACGCCGAATTCGCCCTTGGGGCTTTCGGTCGCCACGTAAACCTCGCCCGCCGGCACGTGGAAGCCTTCGGTGTAGAGCTTGAAGTGGTGGATCAGCGCTTCCATCGACTGCTTCATCTCGGCGCGCTTGGGCGGCACCACCTTGCGATCGGTGCTGGCGACGGGACCTTCGGGCATTTCGCGCAGGCACTGCTTCATGATGCGGGCCGACTGGCGCACTTCCTCCACGCGGACCATGAAGCGATCATAGCAATCGCCATTGGTGCCCACCGGCACTTCGAAATCCATCCGGTCATAGACGTCATAAGGCTGGCTTTTGCGCAGGTCCCACGGGATTCCGGAGGCGCGGATCATCGGGCCGGAGAAGCCCCAGGCAACCGCGTCTTCCTTGCCCACAACTGCGATATCGACGTTGCGCTGCTTGAAGATGCGGTTGTCGATGACCAGGCTCATCGCGTCCTCGAACAGCCGCGGCAGCCGCGTGTCGAGCCAGTCGCCGATGTCGGTCAGCAGCTTCAGCGGCACGTCCTGGTGCACGCCGCCGGGGCGGAACCAGGCATGGTGCATCCGCGCGCCCGACATGCGCTCGAAGAAATTGAGGCAATCCTCGCGCACTTCGAACAGCCACAGGTTCGGCGTCATCGCGCCCACGTCCATCACGTGGGAGCCGAGGTTCAGCATGTGATTGCAGATGCGCGTCAGCTCGGCGAACAGAACCCGCAGATATTGCCCGCGCAGCGGCACCTCGAGATTCAGCAGCTTCTCGATGGCGAGCACATAGCTGTGCTCCATGCCCAGCGGGCTGCAATAATCGAGCCGGTCGAAATAAGGCAGCGCCTGGAGATAGGTCTTGTATTCGATCAGCTTCTCGGTGCCGCGATGCAGCAGGCCGACGTGGGGATCGATCCGCTCGATGATCTCGCCGTCCAGCTCCATCACCATGCGCAGCACGCCGTGCGCGGCCGGGTGCTGGGGGCCGAAGTTGATCGTGTAGTTGGTGATGACCTCGTCGCCAGTGGTGGGCGAGGCTTCCTGGATGAGCCCGGCCATCAGCTGTCTCCGTCAGTCTTCTTGCGGCGGGCGCGCGGCTTCGGCTGCGTCGCGGCCTTGGTCCCCGCGCTCTTGCCCTTGCGCGGTGCCTTCGCCGGGCGATCCTCGGTCGGCTCAGGCGCGCGCGGCTCTTTCGTCGCGGTTTTCTTGGGGGCGGGAGCGACCTTCTCCGCCGCCTTGGCATTGGTCTTCGCGTTGGAACCGGTCTGCTTCGGAGCCTCGGTCGTCTTGACCTCGACCACTTGCGGCATGGCGGCCTTCTCATCGCCCGGCAGCGGATAATCGGCGCCTTCCCACGGGCTGGTGAACTCGAAGGTGCGGAAGTCCTGCGGCAGTTCCACCGGCTCGTACACCACGCGCTTCTCCTCCTCGGAGTAGCGCAGCTCCTGATAGCCGGTGAGCGGGAAGTCCTTGCGGAAGGGGAACCCCTCGAACCCGTAATCGGTGAGGATACGGCGCAAGTCCGTATTGCCTTCGAAGATCACGCCATAGAGGTCGAACACCTCGCGCTCCAGCCATCCGGCGACCGGCCACAGCGTGGTGACGGTCGGCACCGGCGTATTTTCGGCCGCGCGGACCTTGACCATGATGCGGTGGTTCTTGGTCAGCGACAGCAGCATGTAGACCACTTCGAACCGCTCCTCGCGGTCCGGATAGTCCACGCCGGCGATTTCCATGAGCTGCTGGTAATCGTGCTCGTCACGCAGCAGGCGCAGCGCATCCTCGATCCGCTCGCGCTCGACGCCGAACACCACTTCGCCATGCCGTTCTTTCGAGGCGAGCAGCATGTCGCCCAGCGCGGCGGCTAGGGTTTCCCTCACGCCTTCGTTGGAAGCGAAGCGCGGGGCGGAATGCAGAACGGTCGCCATCTTACCTCGAGCCCCTCACCGTTCGATGGTCCCCGTGCGGCGGATCTTCCGCTGCAGCTGCATCACGCCGTAAAGCAGGGCTTCGGCGGTCGGCGGGCAGCCGGGGACGTAGATGTCCACCGGCACGATCCGATCGCACCCGCGCACCACGCTGTAGCTGTAATGGTAATAGCCGCCGCCATTGGCGCAGCTGCCCATGGAGATGACGTACTTGGGGTCCGACATCTGGTCGTAGACCTTGCGCAGCGCCGGGGCCATCTTGTTGCACAGCGTGCCGGCGACGATCATCACGTCGCTCTGCCGCGGGCTGGCGCGCGGCGCCACGCCGAACCGTTCCATGTCATAGCGCGGCATGTTGACGTGGATCATCTCCACCGCGCAGCAGGCGAGGCCGAAGGTCATCCACCACAGCGAGCCCGTGCGGGCCCACTGGAACAGCTCTTCCGTGCTGGTGACCAGGAAGCCCTTGTCGCTTACTTCGGCATTGATCTGGTTGAAATAGTCCTCGCCCGGCTGGAGGATTTCCGGGTGGATCGTCGGATTGACGGCCGGGCCGGTGACGTTGGTCGCCGCCCGCTGGGCCAGTTCATGGTCAAGGCGCGGATTCTCGCTCATTCCCACTCCAATGCCCCCTTCTTCCACGCATAAGCGAGGCCGACGGCAAGTTCGAACAGGAAGACCATCATCGTGATCCAGCCCGGCCAGCCCGTCAGATCCAGGCTGACCGCCCAGGGAAACAGGAACGCGGCTTCGAGATCGAAGATGATGAACAGGATGGCGATCAGATAGAATCGCACGTCGAACTGGCTGCGGGGGTCCTCGAAAGCGGGGAAGCCGCATTCATATTCGCTGAGCTTGTCGGCGTTCGGCTTGTGCGTCCCCGTCAGCCGCGCGGCGCCCATCGGCAGGAACACGAAGGCCGCGGAAAGGCCGACGGCGATCACCAGGTAGATCAGGATCGGCAGGTATTGAGTGAGGTCTACCAAAGGGCTGACTCGCTTGGGGTAAGGAATTCGCCACGCGCCCTAGTCCGGCACCGGCACCGGTTCAAGGGGACATGCCGCCAATTTGCCCGGCGTTGGGCGAAGGGAAGCTGTTTGCCCTGTCGCCGGCCCGTCACTAGATGATGTCTAGGGAAGCCCTTTTCCAGCGGAGCCTTTGTCCATGCCCTCATTCAGCGAATCCGATCCGATCGTCGTTCTCTCCTATGCCCGCACGCCGATGGGCGCCATGCAAGGCGCGCTCGCCGAAGTTTCGGCGACCGATCTCGGCGCCACCGTGGTCAGGGCGGCCGTGGAGCGGGCCGGCATCGCGGGTGAGGCGATCGACCGGGTCTATATGGGCTGCGTGCTTCCCGCCGGGCTCGGCCAGGCGCCGGCCCGCCAGGCGACGATCAAGGCCGGCCTGCCCACATTCGTGGAGGCGACCACGGTCAACAAGGTCTGCGGCAGCGGGATGCAGACGGTTATCATGGGAGCCGAGGCGCTGGCCGCCGGCACGGTGGACTGCGTGGTCGCCGGCGGCATGGAGAGCATGACCAATGCCCCCTACCTGCTCAAGAAGCACCGCTCGGGCGCGCGCATCGGCCACGATACCGCTTACGACCACATGTTCCTCGACGGGCTGGAAGATGCCTACGAGGCGGGCAAGGCCATGGGCGCCTTCGCCCAATGCACCGCCGATGCCTATCAGCTCACGCGTGAGGAGATGGACGCCTATTCCATCGAATCGCTCGCCCGCGCCAACGCAGCGATCCAGTCGGGCGCCTTCGCGGCGGAGATTGTTCCGGTCACGGTGAAGACCCGCAAGGGCGAGCTGCTGGTCGATACGGACGAGCAGCCCGGAAAGGGCAATCCCGAGAAGATCCCCCAGCTCAGGGCCGCTTTCGCCAAGGACGGCACGATCACCGCCGCCAGCTCCAGCTCCATTTCGGATGGCGCGGCCGCCCTCGTCATCACGCGCGAAAGTGTGGCCAATGCGCAAGGCAAGGCGCCGGTTGCGCGGATCGTGGCCATGGCCGCCCATGCCCAGGCGCCGGAAGATTTCACCACCGCCCCCGTCGGCGCGATCCGCAAGGTGCTCGACAAGGCAGGCTGGTCGGTCGAGGACGTGGACCTGTGGGAAGTGAACGAGGCCTTTGCCTGCGTCGCCATGTTCGCCATGCGCGACATCGGCATTTCGCATGAGAGGATCAACGTCAACGGCGGCGCTACCGCGCTTGGCCATCCCATCGGCGCCAGCGGGGCGCGGATCGTGGTCACCCTGCTCAATGCGCTCAAGGAGCGGGGCGGCAGGCGCGGCGTGGCAAGTCTGTGCATCGGCGGCGGCGAAGGCACCGCCCTGGCGCTGGAACTCGTTTGACCTTCACGCGTCCGCTAAGTGGGCGGTCCATCAGCTTTTGTAATAGCTGGTTGTAATAACTGGAAAGCCCACCGAGCGGTTCGAAAGGGAGAGCGATAAAATGAAAAGAACGATCCTTGTCATCGCGGTCGCGGCGCTGGGCGCCTGCAACCAGTCGGCGCCGGACGCGCCCGCGCCGGGCGCGCAAGCGACCGAGGCAACGGTAGACCCCTCCAAAGCCGGCTTCGAAGCCGTCGCGCCGGGCACTTACGATATCATCCACGCGGATGGCACGATCGACAAGCTGATCGTCAACCCCGGCCTGACCTGGTCGATGGTCGCCGCCAACGGCGACGCCACGGGCGGCACCATCTTCGCCCAGGATGGGAAGAACTGCTTCGTCACCGAAGGCGTGGAGGGCCACCGCTGCTTCTCCGGCACGCCGCCCAAGGAGGACGGCAGCATTCAGGTGACCGGCGACGATGGCGAAGTCGCCACGGTCAGGCCTTCTACCGCCACATAAGGCACGTCGCTCCCCTTCCCCGGCTACGGAGTGGCCTCTTGGTCTCGCCCCGCGATGTGATAAACGCGGGTGAAGGCGTGTCGAGGGAGGGGATGCGATGAAGACGGCTCGCGCAGCCACGCTGGCGGCAGCAGCGAAAAGGTGCAAGGCAACGACGACACTGTTCGTTAAAGAGATTATCGAGCAAGTCGGCTAAGGCCGGCGTGATTGTTTCGTGGGGCGGCCCGGGGTGGCCGCCCTTTTCCTTGCAAGGTTTCCCCATGCTGCCGCGTTTCGAACACCGCGCCATCCCGATCGTCCTTGCCGCTGTCGTGATCGACGTGATCGGTTACGGCATCGTCATGCCTGTCCTGCCCCAGCTCATCACCGAGCTGGGCGACCTGTCGCTGGAATCCGCATCGCGCGTGTCGGGCTGGATGCTCGCCGTCTTCGCCTTGACGCAGTTCTTCGCCGGGCCGGTGATGGGCAGCATCGGCGATCGCTTCGGCCGCCGCCCGGTGCTGATCGCCGCCATGGCCGCTTTCGGGGTGGATTACCTGCTGATGGCAGCGGCGCCCACGATCGCCTGGCTGTTCGTCGGCCGTGCCATTGCCGGGATCGCCGGCGCGACTTTCGGGCCAGCCGGCGCGGTGATCGCCGACGTCACCCCACCGGAAAAGCGCGCCGCCGTTTACGGCATATTGGGCGCGGCGTTCGGCACCGGGTTCATCATCGGCCCGGCGCTGGGCGGCCTGGTCGCCGATTGGGGCGTGCGCGCACCGTTCGTCATCGCCGCCGTGCTGGCGCTGATCAACGCCGCGACGATGTTCTTCCTGCTGCCGGAGACGCTCGATCCCGCCCATCGCCGCCCCTTCAGCTTGCGCGACGCGCATGTGATCGGCGCTTTCCGGCCGCTGTTCCACGCCGGCAATGCCGCGCCGCTCCTGCTCGCCTGGTTCCTGTGGCAGCTCGGGGGCGTGGTCTATCCGGCGGTCTGGGCGTTCTGGGCGGCGATCCGCTTCGGGTGGGGCGCCAGCGCGATCGGCTGGAGCCTGGCGTGGGTCGGTTTCCTGACCATCGTGGTCCAACTGGTGCTGACCCCGCGCGTCATGCCGCGGCTGGGAGAGCGGCGCTCGGCCGTCATCGGCCTGGCAGCCGGCTCGCTGACCCTGCTGGCTTACGCTTTCACCACCCAAGGCTGGCAAGTCTACGCCTTCTTCCTCGTCGGCAGCCTCGGCGCCTTCGCCTATCCGGCGCTGAACGGCATTCTCAGCCGCATGGTCGACGCCACGCGCCAGGGCGCGCTGCAAGGCGGGCTCGGGGCGATGAACAGCGTCGCCGCGATCATCGGCCCCCTGATCGCCTCGCAAAGCCTTGCGTGGGGTTCCGAACGGGGTTTCGACGGCGCGGCGTTCCTCATCGCTGCCGCGCTGATCGGCTCCGCCGCCGCCATCATCGCGCTCGGAACGCCGCGGCTTTCGGCCGGCAGCAAAGCCGCGCCTTAGCCCTGCATCAAGGATTGCCCGCACCCCACAGGCGTTCGGCGCGGACCCAGCCCTTGCGGCCTTCCACTTCGAAGCGGCACCAGCCGTCCTCGCAGTTGCCCAGCGCGCCGACCACGCCGGCTTCCACGCGCCACAGCAGGTCTGCGCCGCCCGCCGCCCCGGCGCGCATGTCCGCAAGGCCCTCGCCGATCACGATCGCCCCGCGTTTCGGATTGAGCAGCCGGGCGACGATCCATCCGCGCTCCCCATCCGGGTCTTCCACCAGGCGCCAGCCCTGGCGCACGCGCACCACTTTCACCGGCAGGCCCTCCCGCCGATAGACCCAGCTGATGGGATAGGCTTCGCTCGGCCCCACGCGCATGTTGACTTCATCGACGCGCAAGGTCGCCCAATAGGGCACCTCACGGTCCTGCGCGGCGGCGGGGCGGGCCAAGCAGGCCAGGAGCAGGATGAGGAACGAAGCGGCGAGATGACGCATCGTTCCTCATTAACAAGGCCAGGCACCGCGCTTCAACCGGGATTCCGGCGCCAGCGCTCGGTTCGGCCGATCAATCCCCGGTCAAGATCCGGTCGACCAGCTGTTTCACCGTGGGGGTGAAGTTGTTCGAATAGAACGGGTCCTGCTTGAAGCGTGACGCGGAATGCCCGGCGAACATCAGGTTCTGATTCACGTCGCCGCCATGGGCGATGTCCTGCAGCGTCTTCTGGATGCAAAAGCTGCGCGGATCGGCCAGGCGGCCGGTGGTGTAATCGTCATGGTCCTTCCATGACGAGAACCCGCAATGCGAAAGGCAGCCCATGCAGGCGGCCTGATCCTCGCGGATGATCGAACGCTCCATCGGGGTGACGAACACCACCGTATCGTCAGGGGTCTTGAGCGCTTCGGTATAGCCCTCCGCCGCCCAGGCGCGCGCGCGGTCGAGGTCCTTCGGCGCAACCCAGAAGTTCTTGCCCTTCACGCCCACGTCGAGCTGCACGGTGTGCTCGCCGGCGGGCACGCGCGAATAAGGCACCTGCCGCTCGCTGCGCGCTTCGAGGTTGCGCAGGAAAGGATTGCGCACGGCAGAGCTGTAGAACCCCGTGGGGCTGAAGCGGTGCAGCAACACGTCGCCCGGCTCCAGTTCGCGCAGCCTATCCTTCCATCCCTGCGGAATCGGGCTTTCCTCGGTCAGCAGCGGCCGCGTGCCGAACTGGAAGGCGATCGTGCCCAGTTCCGGGTTGTCGATCCAGTCGTTCCATTCGCGCAGGAACCAGACCCCGCCGGCCATAATGATCGGCACGTCGTCCGAAATGCCTTCGGCGCGCATCGTGTCGCGCACAGCCTTCACTCGCGGATAGGGATCCTCCGGCCTGGTCGGATCTTCCGCGTTGGAAAGGCCGTTATGCCCCCCGGCCAGCCACGGGTCTTCATAGACCACGGCCGCCATCAGCTCGCTGACCTTGTGATAGGCCCGCTTCCACAAGGCGCGGAATGCCCGGGCGGAACTGATGATCGGCAGATAGTTGACGTTGTAGCGGGCAGCGATCTCGCTCAGCCTGTAAGGCATCCCGGCGCCGCAGGTCACCCCGGAAACCAGGCCGCGGGTCTTTTCCAGTACGCCTTCCAGCACTTGCTGCGCGCCGCCCATTTCCCACAGCACGTTGATGTTGATCGCCCCCTTGCCGCTGGCGATCTCGTAAGCGCGGCGGACTTGCTCCACCGCGCCGTCGATCGCGTAGCGGACCAGTTGCTCGTGCCGTTCCAGCCGGGTGAGCTGGTCATAGACTTGCGGAATGATCCGCCCTTCGGCGTCATAGCTGTCGGCATTCACGGCGCTGACCGTGCCGATGCCGCCCGCCGCTGCCCAGGCGCCGGAGCTCATGTGATTGGTCGCGGAAACCCCCTTGCCGCCCTCGATCAGCGGCCACACCTCGCGTCCATTGTAAAGAATAGGTCTCACGCCCTTGAATTGCATTTGCCGTCCTTACTGGCGCCTCATTCGGGCGCGTTCCCCTTGCTTGGTGCCCGCTCGCTGCAGGGCTGGATATCCTTCGGCTCCGGTCTCGTACCGGTGGCCTCGAATTGCGCATAATAACCCTGGAGTTCGGGCTTGCGAACAAATTCCACCAGGCGGAACCCCACCGCCTTGAATTCGCAGAACAGCAGTTCGGGCCGGATGCCGTGGTTGTCGGTGGGGCGATCCACGTCCACCACGATCACCTGGCCGTGGTCGCGCAAAGCCGGGCGCAACCGCCAGAGGAAGGCATAAGGCTCGGTGACCTCATGGTACATGTGCACCAGGAACACGCGGTCGAAGCTGTTGGGCGGCAGGCCGGGGTCATCCTCGGCGCCGAGCTTGATCGAGACATTGTCGAGCCGCTCGCGCTGAACGCGTTCGCCCAGGCGGTTGAGTACGGAGCGATCGATATCCTGGGCAAGCACGCGGCCCTTGCTGCCGACGCGCTCGGCCAGGCGGATGGTATAATAACCCTCCCCCGCGCCGATATCGGCCACCGTCATGCCCGGCCGGATCTTCGCCAGGTCCATCACCGTGGTGGCTTCGTTGCGATCGTCGCGCTGCTGCTCGGTGGAGAACGCCGTCTCCCCCTGGATCGACACCGGCCGATAGGCCCGGGGAAACTCGCGCGAGGTTGCCGGGCGCTCACTGTCGTCCGCCTGCTGGCAGGCGGTAAGCGTCAGCGCCGTCAGGGCAAGGATGACGAAACGCATCATTGGGCCGCGGCTTAGCCGTTTGCGCGGGCGCTGGCAAAGCCGCCGCCCGCTGCGTCCGGGCTCAGTCCACATCCTCCACCTCGACCGCCTCGCCCGTGACGCGCTGGGCCAGCGCGGCGGCGATGAAGTCGTCGATCTCCCCGTCCAGCACGTCGCCGGGGCTGCTGGAGGTGACTCCGGTGCGGAGGTCCTTCACCATCTGATAGGGCTGCAGCACATAGCTCCTGATCTGCCGCCCCCAGCCGATTTCGGTCTTCGCCTCGTATTCGCCCGCCGTCACCGCCTCGCGCTTGGCCAGTTCGGCTTCGTAGAGGCGCGCCTTCAGCATGTTCACGGCCGTGGCGCGGTTCTTGTGCTGGCTGCGGTCGCCCTGGCTGGCGACCACGATCCCGGTGGGAATATGCGTGATCCGCACCGCGGAATCGGTGGTGTTGATGTGCTGCCCGCCCGCGCCGGACGAACGATAGGTGTCGATCCTCAGCTCGCTCTCGTTGATCTCGATCTCGATATTGTCATCTATCACCGGATAGACCCATACCGAGCTGAACGAGGTGTGCCGCCGGGCCGAGCTGTCATAGGGGCTGATGCGGACCAGGCGGTGCACGCCGCTTTCCGTCTTGGCATAGCCATAGGCGTTTTCGCCCTTGATCAGCAGCGTGGCGGACTTGATCCCCGCCTGCTCGCCGGCCTGGTATTCGACGATTTCCACCTTGTAGCCCTTGCGCTCGGCCCAGCGGGAATACATCCGCATCAGCATCTCGGCCCAGTCCTGGCTTTCGGTGCCGCCCGCCCCGGCGTGAATTTCCAGGTAGGTGTCGTTGGCGTCCGCCTCCCCCGCAAGCAGGGCCTGGACCTTGTCGGCATCGGCGCGTTCGGCCAGCCGGGCCAGCGTCGCCAGGCCCTCGCTGACCACGGCCTCGTCATCCTCGGCCTCGCCCAGTTCGATGAACTCGATCGCATCGGCCATTTCCCGGCCGATCTCGTTAACCGTGCCGATCGCGCCGTGCAGCCGGCGCCGCTCGCGCATCACTTCCTCGGCCTTCTTCGGATCGTCCCACAGCTTCGGGTCTTCCACCCGGGCATTGAGTTCGTCGAGGCGGCGGACCGCGCGATCCCAATCGAGCGAGCGGCGCACCAGCGCCAGCGCTGCCTCGATACGGTCGATATGGGCCTGCCCTTCGGCACGCATGGGAAGTCTCCGTCAGAAAGCGCCGCGCCTAGCGCAGGCGCGCGGATTGGGGAAGTGCCGCTAATCCGAGCGGGGACCACCCGAAGGGGGATGAAAGGGCGTCGCCGCAACGCTTCGCCCCGCTGCAAGCCTCCAATCGGCGGCTTGCGGCGTCTGCCAGTTCCCCGCTTGAGGGGAGAGGATTACGAGCTGCGCAGCGCCTTGACGGCGGCCAGCGTCTTTTCGACGTGCTCGTTGAAGTTCAAGTCATCATGGACCATCACGATCCGGCCGCTCGGCGCGATGACATAGGATGTCCGCCCCGTCATCGCATCGTTGCGCTGCCCATTCATCGACAGGGCGACATCGAAGGCCTTGATCGTGGCCGGCGTGGCCGTCGCCACCGGGAACTTCCCGGCACATTCCTTGACCGAGAACTCCTTGAGCTGGTCCAGGTTGTCGCCCGACATGCCGAACACCTGCGCGCCGGCGCGCTTGAAATCGTCGATATGCTGGGCGAACGCATTGGCTTCCATGTTGCAGCCCGGCGTGAAGGCCTTCGGGAAGAAGTAGAGCACGACCGGCCCCTTCTTCAGCTCGTTCTGCAAGTTGAACGAGAAGGTCTTGCCCGCCAGCGCGCCGGTGGCGGTCAGCGCGGGGACGGTGGCGCCTTCGTGCAGCACGGCGGCCGCAGGGGCAGCCACCAGCAGGGCGGCCGCGGAAGCGAGAATAAACGTGGCTCTGGTCATCACTGGTCCACCCCGTATGTCGGCGGAGTCGGCGCGCGTACGCGCGGCTCGCACCGTGTTATGCACCCCGCCCTGGACCGAGTCCATATCGCGCCTCAGTAGAGGCCGCCGCTCTCCTCGACGAAGTCTCTCTGCGGCCCGGTGTTCGACTGGGCCGAACCGGTCCCGTCGCCATTCCCGGCGCTGCGGCGCAGCTGCGCCAGTATCAGCTCGCGCAACCGGTCGCTTTCCCGCTGCCGGCCGCTGTGGCGCGGCTCGGTATCGGGCTTGAACGCTTCCCAGATCACGCTCGCCAGCGGATCGTCAGTCGGCCAGGCATCGAAGACGCGCGTGCCCGAACGGCGATCGATGCGCACCATGCGGATGCCGGCCGGAGCCAGGAAGGGCCGGCCTTCCCAACGATCGCGCGTCGCTTCGACGAACTGCTTGAAGATCGGCGCCGCGGTGTTGCCGCCCTGCACCCAGCCGCCCAGATTGCGCGGCTTGTCGAAGCCGATGTAGGTCCCGGCCACGATATCGGGCGAACCGCCCACGAACCAGGCGTTGGTCGGCCCGCTGGTCGTGCCGGTCTTGCCCGCCAGCGGCAGGCCCAACGAACGCAGCCGCACCGCCGTGCCGCGCTGCACGACGCCTTCCATCATGTGAACCACCTGATAGGCCGTGCGCGGGTCGAGCACCTGCACGCCCACTTCCTTCAGCCGGGGCATCGGCTTGCCGTCCCACTGCGGCATGTTGCAGGCCGTGCATTCACGCCGGTCGGCGCGCCAGATCACCTTGCCGTGGCGATCCTGCACATAATCGATCAGCGTCGGCTTGTGCTGCACGCCGTGATTGAACAGCGCGGCATAGGCATCCACCATCTTCATCACGGTGGTGTCGCCCGCCCCCAGGGCGAACGAGGGATAATTGTCGTATTTGCCGATCCCCACGCGCTCGAACGTGCGGGTGACGTTTTCCATCCCTGCGTCCATCGCGATATGCACGGTCATCAGGTTGCGGGACTGTTCCAGGCCCCAGCGCATCGTGTGCTCGCCGCCGCTAGCGCCGCCGAAATTGCGGAAGCATTTCTCGCCCAGGTTGGCGCCCTGGTAATAGCAATAGGTATCGTCGGGCACCATGGTCGCCGGGGTCATCCCCTGGTCGAGCCCGGTGGCATAGACGAAAGGCTTGATCGTCGATCCCGGCTGGCGCAGCGCCTGCGTCGCGCGGTTGAAGTCGGACAGGCGGCTGTCGAACCCGCCCTGCATCGCCAGCACGCGCCCCGTGTGCGGGTCCATCGCCACGAAGCCGCCGGAAACCTCGGGCACCGTCTTCACCGTCCAGGCATTGCCGGCCGGGGCCACGGCGATCGCATCGCCCACCTTGAGCGCGTCGGGCATACCCGTCAGCGGCGCCTCGGTGCCATTGGCGAAGCCGATCCGGCCCGACGAGCCGGACCGTTCGGTCACCACCCCGATCCGCCAGTTCTGGTAATTGATGCCGAGATAGGCGGAGGCAAGCTGCCCGGTGAGATCGCCCTTGCTGGGGTCGAGCCGGGCCACCGGGCCATGCCAGCCCCGCCCGGCGGAATAGTTCATAATCCCGGCCCGCAGCGCGTCCCGCCCCGCCTCCTGCATCTCGGGATCGAGCGAGGTGCGCACCCACAGGCCGCCGGCATAAACGCTGTGCGGGCCGTCCTCGGCCTGCTCGCCATAGCGGGCGATCAACTCCCGCCGCACTTCCTCCAGGAAATAGCCGGCATCGACCGATTGCGTATCGTTCTGCTCGGTGGCGAGGCCCAGCGGCTGCGCCTTGGCCGCATCCGCCTGCGCCGTGGTGATGTGGCCGTTCTTGACCATGGCGTCGAGCACCCAGTTGCGGCGGGCGATCGCCTGGTCGCGGTAAGTGGCGCGGCTATAGCGTTCCGGGGCCTTGGGCAGGATTGCCAGGAAGGCCATTTCCGGCAGGCTCAGCTCACCCACGTCCTTGTTGAAATAGGCGCGGCTCGCCGCCTGCACCCCGAAGCTGCGCCGGCCGAGCGGGATCTGGTTGAGATAGAGCGTGATGATTTCCTGCTTGCTCAGCACCCCTTCGATTCGCCGGGCGAGGATCATTTCCTTGAGCTTGCGGGTGACCGAGTACTCGTCGCCCACCAGGATGTTCTTGGCCACCTGCTGGGTGATCGTGGAGCCGCCCACCGCGCGCTGGCCGCTGCCGATCTTCCTGACATAGTCGATCACCGCGCCGACGAAGCCGCCCAGATCGATCCCGCCGTGGGTCCAGAAAGTCTTGTCCTCCGCCGAGGTATAGGCGTTGATGAGCTGCCTCGGCATATCCTGGAACTGCAGCTGCACTCGCCGCTCGCGGGCATAGCTGTGGACGATCTCGCCATCGGTGCCGCGTACCATGGTCGGCAGCGGCGGCTCGTAATCGAGCAGCGTACGCGCATCGGGCAGGCCGCGGGCCAGCAGCACCCAGCCGACGATCCATACCGCCAGCAGCGCCGCTAGGGCGATCGAGCCCCAGCGGAACCATCGCTTCTGGCGGAAATTCTCGCGGAACCAGCTGATCGCTCCGCGCGTATCGCGGCGGATTCGATACTTGAAGTTCTCGCCCGCGCTCAATTCGGTGTCGGCCATCGTGAGCGCGCCCTTAGCATGGCCATTCCGCAAGACGCCACACCGTTGCGATGGATAGCCTGCCGCAAGGGCGGGATACCTGCCTTCACCTCCACCTCAGCGGCCGGCCGCGAATTGAAAGCCGCGCGCTCACCCTTCCCCCTGCCGCGCGAAATAGACCCGCACCGCGCGCGCCATGGCTTCGGCGAAGCGCTGCTGCCCTTCGGGGGAAGACAGCCGGTCGGCCTCTTCCGGATTGGAGACGAAGCCGGCCTCGAACAGCACGGAAGGAACATCCGGCGCCCGCAGCACCGCCAGCGCGGCCGATCGGCTGGCCTGCGGGTGGAACGTCAGCAGGCCCTTGCCTTCGCGCAGGATCAGCCGCGCGAATTCGCCCGACTGCTCCTGCGTGTGCCGCTGCGACAGCTCGACCAGGATGGCGTTGACGTCGTCATCCCGCCCGGCCAGCGGCACGCCGTTGACCACGTCGGCGCTGTTTTCGCGCGCCGCCACGCGCGCCGCCGCCTCGCTGGATGCGCGCTCGGACAGGGTATAGACGCTCGCGCCGCTGACTTCGCCCCTGTCGCCGGCCGAATCCGCGTGGATCGACAGGAACAGGTCGGCGCCGAGCTGGCGGGCGATCTCGGCCCGCTCCTCCAGCGCCAGGAAGCGATCGTCGTCGCGAGTCAGCGCCACGCGGATACCGCCGTCCGCCAGGAGGCGGTCGCGCAGGGCGCGGGCCAGCGCCAGGGCCAGCGTCTTTTCCGGCACCCCTTGCCCGCTCGCCCCCGGATCATGGCCGCCGTGTCCTGCGTCGATCACCAGCAGCGGGCGCGAGGGATCGGCGGGCCCGAGCACCGGAGGCAATCCCACCGGCTTTCCCGCCTCGGGCAGCTCGATACGGATCACATAGCCGCGCCCCAGCACGGGCACGCGCAGTGCCAGGCCCGCGCCGAGCGCATAGAGCGCCGCGAGCAGGACCACAGGCGCAACGAAGACCAGCGCGATCTGCAGGCGATAGGGCATTCCGGGCGCCCTTGTTCCTCTGATGACCCCGCTCCCATGGTTAACGGCGCGCCGCCGGAAAACCCAAAGGGAAATTTGCGAAAACACGCAACAAGGTTGCCGAGTGTTTCCCCCGATGCTAGCTAACGGGCAGTTCGGATGCCCTTGTTTCAGCTTGGGCCGTCCGGCTCTACCGGCCCTGCCCTTTCGCAGGTTCGGCACGCTTACAGGTTGATGCCGCAATGAGAAGCACGAGCCATTTCGCCAACTCGCAGCCCCATGGCTGCGTCGCGGCGGCGGCTCCAGCGCAGACCGTACCCCTGCGCCTTCCCCTTGCGGGAGACACGATCCGCGGCGCCCCCAGCGGCGCTTCCAGACTTGGCGACCTCGGATGCTTCCGGGGCGCAATCCACACAGAACGGCGCGTTCCGGCTCCTGTCGCGGTCCTTCGGGACCGGGGCATGAAAGCCGCCCGCGCCTGGAGACTATTCAATGGCAACCCGCATGTTGATCGATGCGCGCCACCCGGAAGAAACCCGGGTGGCCGTGCTCAAGGGCAACCGGATTGAAGAATTCGATTTCGAATCTGCCGAACACAAGCAGATCAAGGGCAATATCTATCTCGCCAAGGTTACGCGGGTAGAACCGTCGCTTCAGGCGGCGTTCGTCGATTTCGGGGGGAACCGTCACGGCTTCCTCGCCTTCAGCGAAATACACCCTGACTATTACCAGATCCCGCAGGCGGACCGAGAGGCCCTGCTGGCGGAAGAGCGCGCCCATGCGGAAGAAGAAGCCGCGCTGCGCGCCGCCGAGGACGAGTTCGGCGACAACGAGGAATCCGAAGCCGACGAGGCCGATCTTTCCGGCGTCGAGGAAATCGACACCAGCGAGAAGGACGACGTCACCACGATCGAGGACGGCCAGCTCGAGGATGACGACGAAGACGAGGATGACGAAGCCGAGGCGGAAGACACCGCTTCCGACGAGGAAGACGACGCCGGCGAAAGCCGTGGGCGCGACCGGGGCGGCCGTGGGCGCCGAGGCCGCCGCCAGGGCGGCGGGAATTCGCGCGCCAAGGAGATGGACGACCTCAAGGCCCGGCGCCAGGCGCTGCGCCGCCGCTACAAGATCCAGGACGTCATCCAGCGCCGCCAGGTGCTGCTGGTCCAGGTCGTCAAGGAAGAACGCGGCAACAAGGGCGCGGCGCTGACCACCTATCTCAGCCTTGCCGGGCGCTATTGCGTGCTCATGCCCAATTCCAGCCACGGCGGCGGCATCAGCCGCAAGATCAGCTCGGCCAGCGACCGCAAGCGGCTTAAGCAGATCGTGGGCGAGCTTTCGCTGCCCAAGTCCATGGGCCTGATCGTCCGCACCGCCGGCCTCCAGCGCACCAAGACCGAGATCAAGCGCGATTTCGACTATCTCGCCCGCCTGTGGGACGAGATCCGCGAGAAGACGCTGGCCTCCAGCGCCCCGGCGATGATCCATTCGGATTCCGACCTCATCAAGCGCGCGATCCGCGACATCTACAATCGCGATATCGAGGAAGTCGTCGTCGAAGGCGGCGAAGGCTACAAGGCAGCGCGCGAATTCATGAAGCTGCTGATGCCCAGCCACGCCCGGCGGGTGAAGCAATATGCCGATCCGGTCCCGCTGTTCCAGCGCTATGGCGCGGAAGATCAGCTTTCGGCGATGTACGACCCGGTCGTGCAGCTCAAGAGCGGCGGCTATCTGGTCATCAACCCCACGGAAGCGCTGGTTTCGATCGACATCAACTCCGGCCGCTCCACCAAGGAGCACGGGATCGAGCAGACCGCGCTCAGCACGAACCTCGAAGCCGCGCGTGAGATCGCCCGCCAGCTTCGCCTGCGCGACATGGCCGGGCTGGTGGTGATCGACTTCATCGACATGGAATACGGATCGAACGTCCGTAAGGTCGAGAAGGCGATGAAGGAAGCGCTGAAGAACGATCGCGCGCGCATCCAGGTCGGCCGCATTTCCGGCTTCGGCCTGATGGAGATGAGCCGCCAGCGCCTGCGCACCGGCGTACTCGAAGCCACCACCCGGTCCTGCCCGCATTGCGACGGCACCGGCCTTGTCCGCACCGCCTCCAGCGCCGGCCTTTCCGCCCTGCGCCTGATCGAGGACGAAGCGGCCAAGGGCAAGGGGACCACGATCACGCTCTACGCCTCCACCGAGGCGGCGGTGTACCTGCTCAACGCCAAGCGTGCCGATCTGACCGAGATCGAGGAGCGTTACGGCGTCGCCGTCGAAGTCCGCCCCGAAGGGGAGGAAGAAGGCGCCAAGATGCGCGTCACCAGCACCGGGCCGCGTCCGGCCTCGGTTCCCCGCTTCGAAACCCTTGCCGAGGAAGAAGAAGACGAAGCCCTCCCCGAAGAGGATGAGGACGAGGCGTTCGAGAGCGAGGAAGACCGTGAGAACGGCGATGGCGAGCGCAACGCCAAGCGCCGCCGGCGGCGCCGCGGCGGACGGCGGCGGGGCCGGCAGGACGGCGAGCGCGAAGAGGCCGGCGATGGCGCCGACGCCGAGCACCATGCCGAGGAGCAGGACGAGGCCGAATCCGATGAAGCCCAGGCCGGCGAATCGGCGGAAGAGCACGGCGAGCGGCCGAAGAAGCGCCGCCGGCGCGGCGGCCGCAGGCGGCGGCGCTCCGAGGACGGCGAAGTGAGCGAGACCAGCGGCTTCGAAGGCAGCGAGGCGGGCGAGGAGATCGCCGAGACGATCGCCGCCGAAGTCTCGGCCGAGATCGAGGCTCCGGCCGAGGAAGCGCTTGACGAGGCCCCCGCCCCCAAGCGCCGCACGCGCCGGCGGAAGGCCGAGGTTGTGGAAGCCGAACCGGCCGAACCCGCGCCTGCCGATACCGCCGAGGTGGAAGCAAGCGAGCCGGAACCGGCCCAGGAGGCTCCCAAGCCTCGCCGCTCGCGCCGCAAGAAGGTCGAGGCAAGCGAAGCCGAACCGGCCGAGCCCACGCCCGAGCCCGAGGCAGCCGCAAGCGAAGCCACTCCTCCGGCCGAGGAAGCGCCCAAGCCCAAGCGCACGCGCCGCAAGAAGGCCGAGGCAAGCGAGGCCGAAAACGCCGAGCCGGCTCCGGCGGTCACCGAAGCCCCGGCCGAACCGGAAGCGCCGGTCGCCGCCAACGACGCCAACGGCGAATCCGAAGCCGCCCGCCCCCGCCGCACCGGCTGGTGGCAGCGCACCTTCGGCGAATAACCGGACAAAGGCCCTCTCCCCACCGGGGAGAGGGTTGGGAGCGGGGCCAGCCCCACCAGTCAGTGGCCGCCGCCCCTCTTCCCCGACTCTCGTCATTGCGAGCGTAGCGAAGCAATCCAGAGCGTCAGCGCAATGAGCCCTGGATGCTTCGCTACGTTCCCAATGACGAATAGGGGCACGAACAGCCCAGAAATCATCCCCAAGCCCCTTCCCTATTGCCACCCGGGCGGCCTATGCGGCGCCTATGGACGAACCCACCAGCCCGCTGCTTCCGCGCGCCTTGCCGGCCTCGCGGGCGCGCCCGCTCTTCCCGCCCAGCACAGTGTCAACCCTGTCAACACCTGGTCGGCTTGCTCTCTTCGTCCCACCGGCTAGATAGCCTCCCGACGCAGCAGGATTTTCCGATGGCCATTCTCACCCTTCCCAAGAACAGCAGGATCACCGGCAAGGGCCGCTCGCACAAAGCCGAAGGCGCCCAGCGCGTGCGGCGGTTCAAGATCTATCGCTGGGACCCGGAAAGCGGAGAGAATCCCCGCTACGACACGTTCGAGATAGACCTCGACCATTGCGGCCCGATGGTTCTCGACGCGCTTATCAAGATCAAGAACGAGATTGATCCCACGCTGACGTTCCGCCGTTCCTGCCGCGAAGGCATCTGCGGTTCCTGCTCGATGAATCTCAACGGCCGCAACGGCCTTGCCTGCACCACCGCCATGGAGGACCTCTCGGGGGAAATCCGCATCACCCCCCTGCCGCACATGGAAGTGGTCAAGGACCTGGTCCCCGATTTCACGCAGTTCTACGCGCAATATGCCTCGATCCGGCCCTGGCTGCAGACGGTCAGCCCGGCGCCCAGCGGCAAGGAACGGCTGCAAAGCCCGGAGCAGCGCGCGCAGCTCGATGGGCTTTACGAATGCATCCTGTGCGCCTGTTGCTCGGCCTCGTGCCCCAGCTACTGGTGGAATTCCGACAAGTACCTCGGCCCGGCCATCCTGCTCCAAGCCTATCGCTGGCTGGCCGACAGCCGTGACGAGATGACCGGAGAGAGGCTGGATGATCTGGAGGATCCGTTCCGCCTCTATCGCTGCCACACGATCATGAACTGCGCCACCGCCTGCCCCAAGGGGCTCAACCCGGCCAAGGCGATCGCCGAAACCAAGAAGCTGCTGGCGGAGCGAGCGGGCTGAGCGGCCTCCTCGGCCGCTATCGCGCGCTCGTCGAAGCCGGCGAGCTGCGCCCCGATCCCGAGCAAGCCGCCGCGGCCGAGCGGCTCGAAGCGCTCCAGGTCGATCTCGAAGCGGGGAACGCCGGTGGCTGGCTCGGCCGCCTGTTCGGCAAACCCCACCGCATCCGGGGCGTCTACCTGTGGGGCGGTGTCGGGCGCGGCAAGTCGATGCTGATGGACCTGTTCCATGAAACGCTCGCCATTACGCAGAAGCGGCGGGTGCATTTCCATCCCTTCATGCTCGAAGTGCACCAGCGCCTGCGCGAGGCGCGCAAGAGCGAAGAAGGCGATCCGATCCCCCCGGTCGCCGCCGCGATTGCCGAGAACCTGCGCTGCCTCGCCTTCGACGAGATGGTGGTGAACAACAGCGCCGATGCGATGATCATGAGCCGCCTGTTCCGCGCCCTGATCTGCGACCAGGGGGTTACCGTGGTCACCACCTCCAACCGCCCCCCGCGCGATCTCTACAAGGACGGCCTCAATCGCGAACATTTCCTGCCCTTCATCGCCTTGATCGAGAAAGAGCTGGACGTGCTGGAGCTCAATGGACCGGTCGATTACCGGCTGGAACGGCTGGGCGGCATCGGCACCTGGCACGTCCCGGCGGACGATCATGCCACTGCGCAACTGCGCGAGGCCTTCTATCGCCTTACCGATTATCCACCGGCAGACGCGGCGAACGTTCCTTCGGCCGATCTGGACCTGGGCGGCGGGCGCACGCTGCACGTGCCCAAGAGCCTGAAGGGCGTGGCCGTCTTCAGCTTCAAGCGGCTGTGCGGCGAACCGCGCGGCGCGGCCGATTATCTCGCCGTGGCCCATGCCTATCACACCGTCATCATCGTCGGCATCCCGCTGATGGGCCCCGACATGCGCAACGAGGCGGCGCGCTTCGTCACGCTGATCGACGCGCTCTACGAAAACAAGGTCAAGCTGCTCGCCTCCGCCGCGGCGCAGCCGGAAGATCTCTATCCCGCGGGGGCCAAGGGAAACGAGGGGGGCCGCTTCGAATTCGAACGCACCGTCAGCCGCCTCAAGGAAATGCAGAGCGCCGAATATCTCGCCGAAGGGCACGGCAGGGTGTAGGTTGTCGCCCGAACAACCGGGGGAGAGTGTGATGCTGGTAGCCACAACCGAAAACGTCGCCGGCTATCGCACGGTCGAAACGATCGGCCAGGTCTTCGGCGTGGTCGTGCGCAGCCGGGGGCTCGGCGGCAATATCGCTGCCGCCCTGCGTTCGGTGGTCGGCGGGGAGATCAAGGAATACACCGCGCTGGTGGAGGATACCCGCCGCCACGCGATAGACCGCCTGGTGATGAACGCCCAGCTCATGGGTGCCGACGCGGTGGTGATGATGCGCTTCGATTCCGGTTCGATCGGGCAGACGATGAACGAAGTGGTCGCCTATGGCACGGCGGTGAAGCTGGCCCCGGCATGAGCCGCAACGCCCGCCTCGCCGTATTCGTCCTGGGCGCGCTGTCCCTTGCCGGGGGAACCTTGCTGACGATGCAGGCCGGTGGCGGCATCGGCTTCATGCTGCTCGGCGCCTTGCTGATCGCCAGCCTGGCGCTGGAAGGCCGCTACGGCCGCCCCGGCGCGCCGACCGACGTTCCGCCCCATGCCTGGGAACTGACCAGCGAGCGTTTCGTGGATGATGAAACCGGCCAGCTGCTGGAAGTATGGATCGATCCGCTCACCGGAGAGCGCCGTTACGAGCCCGCCGGCAGCGATCCGCGCCTGCCCGGCCCCACGGCTTGAAACCGCAGGCGTCGCGCCCATTTTGTCCGGCATTCCAGCGGCAACACCCCGCTGATGTGGATTACCGAAAATGATCGATATCCGTCCCTACGCCAGCCTGGCGCACTTCGATCACGGCTGGCTCGATACGCGCCATCATTTCAGCTTTGCCGAATACCATGATCCCGGCCGCATGGGCTGGGGCGCCCTTCGCGTGTGGAATGACGACCTGATCGCGCCCGGGAACGGCTTCCCGCCCCATCCGCATCGCGACATGGAGATCATCACTTTCGTCCGCAAAGGCGCGATCTCGCACAAGGATTCGATGGGCAATGTCGGCCGCACCGCCGCCGGTGACGTCCAGGTGATGAGCGCGGGCACCGGCGTGCTTCACGCCGAATACAACCTGGAGGATGAGGATACCTCGATCTTCCAGATCTGGATCAAGCCGGATCGCGCCGGCGAGCCGCCCAGCTGGGGCATGCGCGCGTTTCCACGCGGCGAACGCGCCGGCCAGTTCGAGATTCTCGCCAGCGGCGATCCCGAGAAGGACGGCGCCCTCGGCATCCGCACCGACGCCCGCGTGCTCGCGGCGGCGCTGCCCGCCGGCGGGATCGCGACTTACCGCCCCGATCCCGCGCGCCACCAATACCTGGTGGCCCAGGGCGGCCGGATCCGGATCAACGGCCAGGAAGCCGATCCCGGTGACGGCGCGGCCATCACCGGCGAGGATGAGATCGCCGTCGAAGCGATCGAGCCGTGTGAACTGGTCCTGGTGGACGCGCGCTAGGCCCAGCCCTCACCCTCGCGGTGCGGGGAACGCTCAGGCGGCGGTGCCAATCCGATCCTGGGCGCGAGTCAGGCGGTTCATCACCTTGAGATCGCTGTCGGAGAGCTGGAGCGCGGCATCGGCCCACAGATCGACGATGCGCTTCAGCTCGCTGAGGCCGATCGGGCTGGTCAGCTTCATCGCCTTGCGGGCGTTGACCAGGCCGGGATGGCGCCGCTCCGACTTGCGGATGAAGTCCTGGCAGGCGGCCACGCCCTCGCCCGGCTCCGCCAGCTGATGCACGATGCCCAGCTCGAACATCTCTTCGGCGGTATAAGTCCGGTTGGAAACAATCAGGCGATCGGCCATGGCGCTTCCCAGCTTGCGCGACAGGATCGCGTGGGCGCCCATGCCGGGGAACAGGCCGAAAAGGACCTCCGGCAGCCCGAAGGTCGCGCCTCGCTCCGCCACGATATAGTCGAACGACAGCAGCGCTTCGAACCCACCGCCCAGCGCCGCGCCCTGGACCAGGCCGATGGTCAGCATCGGCAGGTCGAGCGCGTGCATGTTGCGGTGGAGGATCTCCACGCAGCGATAGCCATAGCGCGCCAGGCTATCACGATCGCGGCTGCGGATCAGGCGTTCGAACAGTTGCAGGTCGCCGCCGAAGCAGAACACGCCCGGCGCACGGCTGGCCAGGATCAGATAGCGCAGCGGGACCTGCCCCGGGCCGAAGTTCTCGACGATCAGGCGCTGCCAGTCCACGAAATCGAGCAGCATGGCCGGGGTGAAGCTCGGCCGACCGGCGGGGCGCATGAAGGTCCACAGCGCGGCGTCCTCCTCGCTGTATTGGCACTCCAGCTCGATCAGGCCGAACAGCTGCTCGTCTATCCGAAGCTCGCTTTCGCCCCCATCGACGAGGTGTTCGTCACCGGCCCCGAAGCCGACCGCCGGCCGGTCGGACCCGTCTCCTTCGTTCGCACGGTCCAGGTAACCCGATACCCTGTCCATACACGCACACCCCGGTTGCAACTTACTGTATAGCCTGTGCTTTCTTATTCAGGCGCAGTGTGATGCTATCATGACTGGGGTTCGAGACAACATAATATTAACCATAGGTTTTCATGATGATTTCTCCTATGTCCAAAATGGCACATGGGAGAAATAGTCCCGCGGGCCTGTTTCAGCCGATCGCCCCCAGCCTGACGAGCGCGCGATCGAGCATCACCAGTTGCCAAAGCAGGCGCGCATTATCCCGCCGGCCGCTCACATGTTCTTCCGCCAGGCGGTCCAGGGCGGCCGGGTCGAACCAGCCGGTCCGCGCCAGGGCCGCGCTGCCGGCGAGTGCCCGCGCCTCCCCCGCCAGCGGACCGCGCAGCCACTGCGCGATCGGCATCGCAAAATCGTGCGTCGGCCGATACAGCAGGGCGTCCGGCAGATAGCGCCGCATGGCCTTCCTCATCAGCCATTTGCCCCGCCTGCCCCGCACCCGCATCCGTTCCGGCAGCATAGCGGCGAATTCGATCAGGCGATGGTCCAGCAGGGGCGCGCGCGCCTCCAGCCCCACCGCCATGCTGGTGCGGTCGAGCCGGGTCAGGATCTGGCCGGGCAACCCGGCCTTGAGATCGGCGTATTGCGCCCGATCGAGGCCCGAGCGCGCCGGCGCGCCTTCCATCAGCGCGATCATCGGCTGCTCCGCGCGATAGGTTCCGCGCAGCCGCTCGAACCCGGCCGAATAGAGCGCCGCACGCTGTTCCGGCCCGGTGACGGACAGAGCGCGGGCATAGCTTTCCTTACCGTCGCCCGACAGCGCCAGCAGTGCCGCCTTCGCTCGCAGCGGCGGGGGCACCCAGTCCGCTTGCGGCCACGCCCGCCCCAGCGGCCCCAGCACCCCGGCGCGGAAGGGCGCGGGCAGCAGCAAGCGCGCCCGCTCTTCATGCGTGTGGAACATCTGCCGGCGATGGCCCGCCAGTGCCTCGTCCGCCCCGTCGCCCGACAACGCGACGCCGACGCTCTCCCGCGCGAGCTGGCATAGGCGCCAGGATGTGAAGGCGGAAGCGTCGGCGAAAGGCTCGTCGAACATCGCCACCAGCGCCTCGATCGCCTCGAACGGGTCGGCGTTCACTTGGCGCGCTTCGTGGCGCGTGCCGAACAGATCGGCCACTCGCGCGGTAGAGTCCGTCTCGTCCAGCACCGCGCCGTCGATGCCGATCGAGCAGGTCCGCACCGGATCCCGGCTCGCCTCGGCCATCAGCGCCACCACGCTGGCGGAATCGATCCCGCCCGACAGGAAAGCGCCGAGCGGCACGTCGGCCGTCATCCCGCTGGTCACGGCTTCGCGCAGGCGATGCAGCAATTCGGCTTCGAGATCCCGCTCCGATCCGCGCCTGCGCCCGGTGAACGACACGTCCCACCAGCGCTGCGGCGGGGGCGGCGGGGCGCCGTGCCGCAGCAGGCGGAAATGCCCCGCCGGCAGCTTCTCCACCCCTTTCAGGATCGAGCGATGATCGGGCACATGGCCCCAGGCGAGATAGTCCTCCACCGCCAGCGGATCGACGTCGCGACGCAGCAGCGGATGCGCCAGAAGGCCCTTCAATTCCGAGGCGAAAGCCAGGCTCCCATCGGACAGGTGAGCCATGAACAGCGGCTTCACCCCCAGCCTGTCGCGCGCGAGGAACAGCGTCCGGCGACCCAGATCGTGGATCGCGAAGGCGAACATCCCGTGCAGGCGCGAAAGGCATTCCGGCCCCCACTGCTGCCACGCCGCCAGGATCACCTCGGTATCGCCCTGAGTGCGGAACGCCGCGCCCAATGCCTCAAGCTCCCGCCGCAACGCGCGGTAGTTGTAGATCACACCGTCGAACACGATCACCGCTCGCCCGTCGGCCGCCTGCATCGGCTGGGGCGATCCGGCTGGGTCGATCACCGACAGTCGGCGATGCCCCAGACATACGCCCGGCGCGGTCCACACGCCCGATCCGTCCGGCCCGCGATGGGCCAGCGCATCGCACATCCGCTCAACCCGCGCGGGATCGACCGGCTTCACCGTGCCGCAATGGAATATCCCCGCGATCCCGCCCATAGCCCCATCCGTTACGGCACAGGTGCCAGCCGGGCCAGCCGATAGTCGCCGTAGTGGCACCTCGGGCGGGCACCCGGTCTATCGCTCTGATCATATGCCTGCCGGCAATCTCGCTTGCACACGGTCGCCCTTTACCCCAAAATCGTCATTCGGGGCGAAGGGGCTCCGGCCAGGCAAAGGTCACGGAAACCGATGCCCTAGGAAGGCTATGGACAAGCGACTGAACCATCCAGGCAATTTGCGGATCGCCGGCCTCCTGTCGGCGATCTTCTTCTGCCTGGTCGTCGCACTGGGGGGTTCCGGCGGATCATGGCGGGTCACCACCCCCGATGTCGTTCCGCCGATACCGTACTCGGATGGAACGGATGTATCGCATCGGCCATCCGCCCTTTTCCTGGTCAATCCTAATCGTCAGGCAGTCGTATCGGCTTCAAAGTCCGACAAGGGCCTGGGGCTGGACCACGGCGGGGGGCCTCATCCGGCAATAGTGCCGGACGAGATTACGCTTCCCGAACATCTTTCTGAAAAGCAGTTCGCCACCGCTGTCCAGCAGGCGCTGAGCAGCACCGAAACCAGCGGCTATAACGCCCGCGCACCTCCCACGCTGATCTGATTCATCCTTGAGAGGCGCTGCTTCTTTTGAAGCAGTGCACTCGAATTCTGCCCGTTGCCCGAGCTGTTGCAGCGCGGCGCTGGCCCTCATGGGAATCAAGATCATGCGAACCCCTCGTTGGGTGATGGCTTGCTACGCCATCATCATCCTCGCCGGCATCCTTGCCGCGCTACCCAATCTCTTTACCGCCCAGCAGCTCGCGTCGATGCCTGGCTGGGTTCCGAAACAGCAAGTCACTCTTGGGCTGGACCTGCGGGGTGGTGCCCATCTGGTGCTGGAGGTCGATGAAGCCGCGCTCAAGACCGCGCGCCTCCAATCGCTTGTCGAAGAGGCGCGCAACACCCTGCGAAGTGAGCGCATAGAGACCCAATCAGTGCGCGTGGCCGATGGCGCCGTCACAGTGAGTGTCTCGGATGACGCGCAACGGACCAGAGCCGTCGAGCTTCTTCGGGGCCTCGGTAATCCGGTTGGTGGCCTCGGTTTCGGTTCGGCCCAATCTGACATCAAGGTTTCCGTATCAGAAGGCCGGATTCGGCTTTCGCTCACCGAAGCCGGCTGGGCGGACCGGGTTGATTCCGCGCTCGAACAAAGTCTGGAGATAATGCGGCAGCGTATCGATCAGGTCGGCGTCGCAGAACCGACGATCCAGCGCGTGGGTTCGGACCGATTGCTGGTGCAGTTGCCCGGCCTTCAAGATCCGGCCCGCTTGCGCGAACTCCTTGGCAGCACAGCCAAGATGACATTCCATATGGTTGCGAACGTGCCGCAAGGTCAGCAACCGCCGCCCGGCGTCACGCTTCTGCCCGATGCGAAAACCGGGATGAGCTACGCGATCGAGGATCGGGTCGCGCTCGACGGCGAACGGCTCACGGACGCGCGCGCCAGCTTTGATCCGACCACGAACAGGCCGATCGTCACCTTCAAGTTCGACAATGTGGGCTCGCGTCAATTCGCCGAGATCACAACGAAGAACGTCGGACGCCCCTTTGCCATCGTGCTTGACGGGAAAGTGCTGTCGGCCCCCGTCATCGAGGAACCCATTGTCGGCGGATCGGGCCGGATCCAGGGCAATTTCACGGTCGAGGAAACAGCGGTCTTGTCCGCTCTGCTCCGCGCCGGTGCGCTTCCCGCCCCGCTCACCGTTATCGAAGAACGGACAGTGGGGCCGGACCTTGGAAGTGACGTCATCAGCATGGGCCTTTTCACCGGCCTCGCCGGATTCGGACTGGTCGTGGCGCTGATGCTGGTGCTCTATCGGGGCTGGGGCCTGATCGCCAATTTCGCCCTGGCGCTGAACGTGATCCTCACGATCGGCGTGCTGAGTTTCATCGGCGCCACGCTGACACTTCCGGGCATTGCCGGCATCATCCTCGGCATCGGCCTGGCGGTGGATGCCAACATCCTCATCAACGAGCGAATACGGGAAGAGACGCGCAAGGGCGCCAGCGCCTTTGCCGCCCTCGATCATGGTTTCAAACGGGCTTACTCGACCATTGTTGACGCCAATGTCACCTCGCTGATCGTCACCGCGCTGCTGTTCATGTTCGGCTCCGGGCCGGTGCGGGGTTTCGCGATCACGATGATGCTCGGCATTGCGATCTCGATGTTCACCGCCGTAGCGATTGTCAGGATCCTGATGACCGAGATCGTGCGGCGGCGCAGGCTTAAGACCCTTCACATCGAACCGCTGTTCAGGCTGGCGCCGGAGGGGACGAAAATCTCCTTCATGAAAGCGAGATTTCTGGGAATTGGCGTCTCCATCCTGCTTTCCGCCGCCTCTGTCGCCCTGTTCGTCAAACCCGGCCTCAATTACGGCATCGACTTTGTGGGCGGCATTCAGGTGGAGGTCGAAACCTCCCAGCCTGCCGATCTTGCGCAACTGCGCGAAAGGATCGGAAAACTCGGACTAGGCGAAGTGTCGCTGCAAAACATCGGCGGCGAAAGCAACGTGCTCATCCGCGTAGAGCGGCAAGCTGGCGGTGAAGAAGCCCAGACGGCGGCGATTGAAACGCTGCGCATGGAAATCGCCAAGATGGACCCCGGTGCCTCTATCGAACGCTCGGAGGTAGTCGGCCCGAAAGTCAGCGGCGAACTGGCGCAATCGGGCGTGCTCGCCGTGGTCATCGCCAGCCTTGCGATGCTGGTTTACATCTGGTGGCGATTTGAATGGAATTTCGCCATCGGCGCGATAGCGACGCTCGTGCTCGATACCACGAAGACTGTCGGCTTTTTCGCCGTGACCGGCCTCGATTTCAATCTCACGGCGATTGCCGCGCTTCTGACGATCATCGGTTATTCGGTGAACGATAAAGTGGTGGTCTATGACCGTATGCGAGAGAACCTGCGCCTCCACAGGAAGATGCCGTTGCAGGAACTCATCGATCTGAGCATCAATCAGGTGTTGTCCCGCTGCATCTACACGTCGCTGACGACTTTCTTATGCCTGCTGCCGATGGCGGTCTGGGGCGGCTCTGCCGTCGAGAGCTTCGCCATTCCGATGGTGTTCGGCATCGTGATCGCGACCAGTTCCTCCATCTTCATCGCGGCACCCATCCTCCTTTTCCTCGGCAACTGGTGGCAGCAGCGCCAGGGCGACATCGGCCAAGGCACGAAGAGCCGAGACAACGCGCGGATCGCCCAGGAGGTGGAAACGTGAGCGCACTGCCGAACCTGCTCCCGCCAGAGATCGGGCGATCCCATTGGCTGAAAGCGTGGGCTAGACCAGCACTTCCCGCGCCGGACCATGTCCCAGAAAGGCAGAGGGGCTGGCAGTCGCGCCATAGGCGCCGGCGCAGAACACGGCCACCAGATCGCCTGTGTCGGCGCGGGGCAGAAGGGCGTGGTCGGCCAGCCGGTCGAGCGGGGTGCACAGGCAGCCGACCACGCTGGCTTCCTCGGCCGCCTTCTCGCCGAAGCGATTGGCGATCGCGACGGGATAGTTACGCCGCACCACCGTGCCGAAATTGCCCGAGGCGGCGAGCTGGTGGTGCAGCCCGCCATCGGTGACCAGGAACACCTGCCCGTGGCTTTCCTTCCGGTCCACGATCCGCGTCAGGTACACCCCGGCCTCGCCGACGAGATAGCGGCCAAGCTCGATCGCGAATTCGGTGCCGTGCAGTTCGGGCGGGAGCGCTTCCAGCCGTTCACGCAGCGCAGCGCCCACCGCCGCGACATCGAGGGCTGTGTCGCCGTGGAAATAGGGAATGCCGAATCCGCCGCCCATGTTCAGATGCGGCAGCGGCGCGCCGATTTCCTCCGTCAGCCGCGCGGCCAGCGCCAGGGTATTGGCCTGCGCCTCGATCACCGCCCCGGCATCGAGCGCCTGGCTGCCGGCGAAGATGTGCAGGCCGCGCCATTCAGCCCCGGCGCCGATCACTTCGCGCGCCAGGGCCGGCACGCGCTCCGCATCCACTCCGAAAGGCTTGGCCCCGCCGCCCATCTTCATGCCCGAGCCGCGCAGTTCGAAATCGGGATTGACCCGGATGGCGAGCCGCGGCGTCACGCCCAGCCGCTCGCCGATCGCCAGCGCCCGGCGCGCCTCGGCTTCGGATTCGACATTGAGTGTCACGCCGTGGCGGATCGCCAGCTCCAGCTCCGCATCGCGCTTGCCGGGGCCGGCGAAGCTGATCCGCGCCGCCTCCTGCCCGGCGGCCAGCGCCATGGTGAGTTCGCCTGCTGATGCGATGTCGAACCCATCGCTCAACGCTCTCATCAGCTCGAGCAAGGGAGCATAAGGGTTTGCCTTGACGGCATAATGTATCCGCAGGGATCGCGGCATCGCATCTCGCAGCCGGGCCATCCGCTGCCGGATCAGCGCAGCGGAATAGACGAACACCGGCGTGCCCTCGCCCCCTTCGATCGCGCTCAGCTTGCTCCCGTCCACGGCCAATTCGCCGTCGATCGCCTCGAAGCCGGGGGGGATGGGGCCGAGTGGCTTCATGACGTCAGTTCCGCCTGCAAGGCCGCGCGGTCGATCTTGCCATTGGCGTTCAACGGCATGTGATCGACCCAGCGGATGTCTCGCGGTTGCATGAAATTGGGCAAGTCCCTCCGCAGGGCCGCGCGCAGGGCTTCGCTATCGCCGCTACCGCGCACGATCAGGCGGATCGCCTGCCCCAGCCGCGCGTCCGGCACGCCCACGGCCACCGCCTCGCGCGCCAGGCCGCTGGCCAGGGCGGCGTCCTCGATCTCCTGCGGGCTGATACGATTGCCAGCGCTCTTGATCATGGCATCGCGGCGACCGACGAAATAGAGCAGTGCCGCTTCATCCTGCCGCACGCGGTCGCCGGACCATACCGCCGTGCCGCCATAACGCGAAGAAGCCGGCGCCGGCCTGAACCGCTCCGCCGTCCGCGCCGGATCATTCCAATAGCCTTGCGCCACCAGCGGCCCGGCATGGACCAGTTCCCCCTCCCCGCCCGCTTCGGCCGGTTCCCCATTGTCACCGATCACCATGATCTCCGCAAAGGGGATCGCCTTGCCCATCGAGGTGGGATGGCTGTCCACCAGCGCCGGATCGAGATAGGTGGAACGGAACGCTTCGGTCAGCCCATACATCGGAAAAAGCTTTGCCTGCGGGAAGATAGCGCGCAATTTTCGCACCAGTTCCACGGTCAGCGCCCCGCCGGTATTGGTCAGCCGTCGCATCGCCGCCACGGCTTCCGGCGGCCATTCCTTCTCCGCCAGTTGCAGCCACAGCGGGGGGACCGCCGCCAGAGTCGTCACGCCATATCGCCCGCAAGCCTTGATGACATCGCGCGGGACCAGATAGTCGAGCGGAACCACGCTCCCCCCAGCATACCACGTTGAAAGCAACTGGTTCTGGCCATAGTCGAAGCTCAGCGGCAGCACCGCCAGCGTCACGTCGTCCTCCGCCAGCCCCAGATAATGCGCCACGCTTACGGCGCCGAGCCACAGGTTCGCATGACTCAGCATGACGCCTTTCGGCCGTCCGGTCGATCCGCTGGTGTAAAGCAGGGCAGCCAATCCGTCCGGATCGGCGGACGAGGGCGGCAGGGAACCTGGAGTTACCTCGACCTGATCCCACGCCGCCTCTTCGGCGATCCGCACGCATGGATCGGGCAGGTCGCCCGGCTCCAGGCTGGTGAGCCGCGCCGGCGTCGCTATGAGCAGGCTTGCCCCGCTGTCGCTGACGATGTGCGCCGCTTGCCCCCTCTTGAGCAGCGGGTTGATCGGCACGTGCACCAGCCCCGCGCGGGCAGCCGCAAGGGGCAGTAAACACGCCATTTCTCCCTTCGCCACCCAGCTGGCGACCCGTGCGCCCTTCTCCGGGACGCGCCCCGCCAGCCAGTGCGCCAGGCGGCCGACCCGGCTTCTCAAGTCCTTCCAGCTGAGCGTCTTTTCCCGCAGGATCAGCGCGGGCGCTTCATCCCTCCCCCGTTCGGTGAGATGATCGAGCGGCCGGGGAATGGGATCGAGCACAGGGGCTTCCATGGAAACGGCGGGATGACGGCGTCAGCTATCACGGGAGCGTGACGGTTCTGCAAGACCCGCCCTTCACGCACGGCCCCGGCTTGTCTCGCGCGAAGGGCATGGCTAGGGGCGAATCCATGACGAGCACGCCAATGGCTGCCCAGGGCGACGATATCGACCGTGCTTTGCGCGGAATCCTGCGCGATGTGCTGGGCCTGGCCGCCGAACGGGCCGACATGGTCACGCCCGATACCGGCCTGTTCGGCCACTTGCCCGAGCTGGATTCGATGGCCGTCGCGGGCCTGCTGACCGAGATCGAGGACCGGCTCGGCATCGTCATCGAGGACGATGAAATCGACGGCGAGATGCTCGAAACCTATGGCGCGCTGCTCCGCTTCGTCGAAACCAAGCTCGGCCGCGGCTAGCGGACGAATAGACTGGCAAGCTCTACATGGGTCGACCAGCGGAACTGGCCGACCGGGCGCAGCTCCGCAAGGCGGTAGCCCGCATCGGCGAGCATGCGCCCGTCGCGTGCCCAGCTCGAAGGGTTGCAGCTGATATAGACGATCCGCGGCACACCCGCGGCGGCAAGATGCGGCACTTGCTCGCGCGCGCCGGCGCGGGGCGGATCGAGCACCACGCCATCGAACCCGCGCAGTTCCTCGGCGCGCAGGGCATTGCGGAACAAGTCCCGATGCACGGCTTCCACCGGCAGGCCGGCGCGGCGCGCGGCCGTACGGCAGGCCAGGTGCGCATCGCGCGCCGCCTCCACCGCGAGCACCTTGTTCGCCCCGGCCAGAGCGAACGCGAAGGTGCCGAGGCCGGAAAACAGGTCCGCCAGCCGCCCGCCGGTGCCGAGCCATTCGCGCGCCGCCGAAACCAGCGCGGCTTCGCCATCGGCGGTGGCCTGCAGGAAAGCGCCGGCCGGCAGATCGACCGGGACACCGGCGAGCGTGACCGTGACCGGATCGGGCTCCCAGTACGTTTCCGGGCCGAACCCCTGATCCAGCATCAGCCGGGCAAGGCTCTGCTCGCGGCAGAAATTCAGCAGGGCTTCGGTTTGCTGAAGCCCGTCGAGTTCGAGCCCCTTTATCGCACAATCCACGCCCTGGTCCGCCAGCGTCAGCTCTATCGTCAACGCATATTTGCCCCGGCGGCTCGCCAAGGCATCGCGCAGGGGTTCCACCAGCGCGAACAATTCCGGCGCGAGCACGTGGCATTCGCGCATGTCCACCACTCGGTGCGATCCCGCTTCGCTGAAGCCGATCAGCGGCCGGCCTCCACCGTTGATCGCCCGCAGGCTTGCCCGGCGCCGGGTCTGCGGGGGCGAGAGATGGACCGGGGCCACAGCTTCCGGCTCCAGCCCCTGCCCCGCGGCGGCGTTGAGCACGCGATCGCGCACGAAGCCGGCCAGCGCCTCTTCATCCAGATGCTGGAGCTGGCACCCGCCGCAGCGCCCGAAATGGCGGCACGGCGGCGCGGCGTGATGCGGACCCCATTGCACAGTGCCGTCAGGCAGCAGGAGGTCCCCCGGCGCGGCCAGTGAGACATGACGGCCCGACGCGGTGACGCCGTCGCCTTTCGCGGCGACGCGGACGATGGGTTCGGCCTGGCTCACAAGGCGGCTCTAACCGCGCTCAGTTCCCGGGCAAGATCATCGGCAATGAAACTCGCGCCAAGCCGCCGGGCCGCTTCGGCATGAAGCCAGATCCCGGCAGCAGCCGCGTCCAGCACGTCTCCGCCAGCTTTCGAATAAGCCGCCATCATGGCCGCGATGGTGCCTGCCAGCACGTCGCCCGTCCCCGCCGTGGAAAGCCATGGGTTCCCGCGTGGATAGACGCGCATATCCCCACCCCGCGCCGCGTAAGTGGTCGATCCCTTGAGAACCAGGACGTGATTGCCCTGCGTGATCGCCTCCGCTTCGGCGAGAAGCCCCGCAATGTCGGGCGCCTCATCCGTGGCTAGACCCAGACGCTCCTTCAAGCGGGCATATTCGCCCAGGTGCGGCGTCAGGATTACCGGCGCGGTCCGCCGGGCCAGCAGGCCGGGATCGAACAGCTCCAGCGCATCGGCATCCATGACGAGCTTCAGATAGTCCTGGCCCAGCAGCCAGTTCACCCGCTCGCGCGCCGCATCACCGCGCCCCAGCCCCGGACCGACCAGCACAGTGTCAAGCCGCTCGTCGGATAGCGCCGCGTCCGTCAACGGGCGATGCACCAGCGAGGCGGGGCCGCCGATGGCCTCTCCATAGACGACAACGTAACCCGCCCCGGCGCGGGCGGCCGCCGTCGCCGCCAGCACGGCCGCACCCGGCATTTCCCCGGCTATCACGCCAACCATGCCCCGGCTGTACTTGTGACTGTCCCCCGTGGGGCGCGGAGGGCTTGGCCGCCGCACCGTGCGAATGGGCCATGCCGCCAAGTCGAGGCCGATATCGACGAGGCGCACGATGCCGCAGCTTGGCTGGGCGCTCGGCAGCACATGAGCCGGCTTCAGCGCCCCGATGGCAAGCGTGAGGTCGAGCGGCAGGGGCCGCGATGCAAGCACACGGCCCGTATCGGTTTCGATACCGCTCGGCACATCGACGGATACCCTGAAGCGCGCTGCCCCGGCCAGCCGAACGAGGGGATCGAGAATATCGCGGCCGATCTGCCCCGTCTGCCCCGAGCCGAATACGGCATCGACGAAGACCGTCGCCGGCGCGGCTTCACCCAGCGTCTCCACCGGCCCGTCCCAGCTTCGGCAAGCCTGCTGGGCGAGAGGCGAACTGGGAGGAGCGAAGGCGGCCACTCGAACGCGCCCACCCCGCTCCCGCAACAGGCGAGCCGCGACATAGCCGTCGCCGCCATTGTTGCCCGGCCCGCCGGCGATCAGCACTTCGACCCCGGCCGATACCCGCCAGACGAGATCGGCGACGCCCGCGCCGGCACGTTCCATCAGCGCGTAAAGCGCGGAGGCATCCGGAGCAGCGCGTGCCTCGGCCTCGCGCATCTGCGCGGCGGTCAGGATCGGATTATCGCCCTGCATGGCCGAGAACGCTTGTGGGAAAACCACGGGCGCAACCACAGCTGCATCCGCGCCCCGGGCGGCGGCGAGCCGCCATCCGATGACTCAGCGGCAAGGCTTGAGCTGGCTCACGTCGCGAACCGCCCCGCGCGCGGCGCTGGTGGTCATCGCCGCATAAGCCTGGAGCGCCGTCGAAACCTTGCGCGGGCGCGGCGCGGCGGGTTGCCAGCCGGCGTGTCCCTTCGCTTCCATCGCGGCGCGGCGCGCGGCCAGCTCCTCGTCACTTACGGCGAGATGGATCGTGCGGTTGGGAATGTCGATCTCTATCAAATCGCCATCCTGCACCAGGCCGATCGCGCCGCCTTCGGCCGCTTCGGGCGAAACGTGGCCGATCGACAGGCCCGATGTGCCGCCGGAGAAGCGCCCATCGGTGATCAGCGCGCAAGCCGTGCCGAGCCCCTTCGATTTGATGTAGCTCGTCGGATAGAGCATTTCCTGCATGCCCGGGCCGCCCTTGGGCCCTTCATACCGGATCACCACCACGTCGCCCGCCTGCACCTGGCCACCGAGAATCCCCATGACCGCAGCATCCTGGCTTTCATAGACCTTGGCCGGCCCGCTGAAGGTAAGGATGGAATCATCCACCCCCGCCGTCTTCACGATGCAGCCGTCCAGCGCGATATTGCCATGCAGTACGGCCAGTCCGCCGTCCTTGCTGAAGGCATGTTCGGCTGAGCGGATCACGCCCGTCTCACGGTCGAGATCGAGCGAATCCCACCGGCGGGCCTGGCTGAAAGCGGTCTGCGTAGGCACGCCGCCCGGCGCGGCGGAGTAGAATTCATGCACCTTGTTGTTGCGCGTGCGGCCGACATCCCAGTCCTCCAGCGCATCGGCCAGGGTCGGGCTGTGGACTGTGGGCAAGGCGGTGTGAAGCAATCCCGCCCGGTCCATCTCGCCCAGGATCGCCATGATCCCGCCGGCGCGATGGACATCTTCCATGTGCACGTCGGCCTTGGCCGGCGCCACCTTGCACAGCACCGGAATCCGCCGCGAAAGCCGGTCGATATCGGCCATGGTGAAATCGACGTCCGCCTCATGCGCGGCGGCGAGCAGGTGGAGCACGGTGTTCGTGGACCCGCCCATGGCGATATCGAGCGACATCGCATTCTCGAACGCTTCGAAACTGGCGATCGAACGTGGGAGCACGCTCTCGTCATTTTCCTCGTAATACCGGCGCGCCAAGGTGACGATCAGGCGCCCGGCCCGCTCGAACAACTGCTTGCGATCGGCATGGGTGGCGAGCTGAGATCCGTTGCCGGGCAGCGAAAGGCCCAGCGCCTCGGTCAGGCAGTTCATCGAATTGGCGGTGAACATGCCCGAGCAAGAGCCGCAGGTGGGGCAGGCGGACCGCTCGATATCGGTCACTTCCGCATCGGTCATCGTCTCATCGGCCGCGGCGACCATCGCGTCGATCAGGTCGAGCGCGACTTCCTTGCCCTTGAGCACGACCTTGCCCGCTTCCATCGGCCCGCCCGAGACGAACACCACAGGGATATTGATCCTCAGCGCCGCCATCAGCATGCCGGGGGTGATCTTGTCGCAGTTGGAGATGCACACCATGGCATCGGCGCAATGGGCGTTGACCATGTATTCGACGCTGTCGGCGATCAGGTCGCGGCTTGGCAAGCTGTAGAGCATGCCGTCATGTCCCATGGCGATCCCGTCATCGACCGCGATGGTGTTGAATTCCTTCGCCACGCCACCCGCCGCCTCGACCTGCCGCGCGACGAGCTGGCCCATGTCCTTCAGGTGGACGTGGCCGGGCACGAACTGGGTGAAGCTGTTGACCACCGCGATGATCGGCTTGCCGAAATCCCCGTCCTTCATCCCCGTGGCACGCCACAGGCCACGAGCGCCGGCCATGTTGCGGCCATGGGTGGAAGTGCGGGAACGGTAAGCAGGCATCGATCGGTTTTCCGCTGAGTTGGATATTGGGATATATAAGGGCTGGATCGCGGCGCACTATATCAGATGGCGGGGAAGCCGAAGACCAAATCGGCAGCGGCCGCGCAAAGCGCGCCTATCGCTTGGCTTCCTCCGCCAGTGCCGTGACGATCCGCGTCAGCCGCTCGGCCCATTCGGCCTGGCCGCCCGGATCGCCGATCTGATCGTGCCGGACCTCGATACCAAGATAGAGCCGCCCATGCGCCTCGGCATGGCGGTTCATCGTGGCGTTGAGCAGGCGGCCGGAATAAGGCTGCTGGTCACCGACCACGAGCCCTTCTGCCTCCAGCAGCGGAATGGCCAGCCGGGCGCCGCGATCGTCCTCGTTGTACAGAACGCCGACCTGCCAGGGCCGAAGCTCTTCGGGCCGGCTTTCGAGAACCGGCGTGAAGCTGTGCAGCGAGAGGATGAGCGCCGGAGGGCTTTGCTCCAGAAGCAGGGCGAGCGCCTGGTGGTAAGGCCGGTGAAACCGCTCCAACCTTTCCTCGCGGCCGGCCACGTCGAACAGATTGCCGGGAATGTCACGGCCGTCGCTGGCGTGGGGGATCACGGCGGGCGCATCCTCCTCTCGATTGAAGTCGCACACCAGTCGGCTGACATTGGCCAGGAAGGCGGCGATGCCGTCTTGCCGCGCCATCCGTTCCGCCACTGCGGCGACGCCGATGTCGATGGCGACGTGCTGCTCCAGCAGCGCGGGATCGATGCCCAGATCGATGTCCGGCGGCACGCAGTTGGAAGCGTGATCGCAGATCACCACGATACCGCCCGCGCGGGGCCGGCCGATCAGGCGGTAGGATTCTTCGGAGTTCATCTCAACGTGCCTTGCATCAGCCACCAGTCCGGGTGCGAAAAAGCCAGCTTTTCCGCCGCCTCACGCATGACGTCATGACGGCGATAGAGCGCAAAGCACGTCGCGCCGGAGCCGCTCATGCGGACCAGATCGGCGTCGGTCCCGCCCAGGGCGGCCAGTACCTCGGCGATCTGCGGGCACAAGTCGATGGCCGGCGTTTCAAGATCGTTCCGGCCCGCGCGCGCGATGGCCGAGGCGGGGCCTTCCGGCAGCGGCCCGCGATCGATCCCATCCCACGCCGCGAAGACCGGCCCCGTCGCCAGCGGCACGCGCGGGTTGACCAGCAGCACGGCCGTGCCCGCCAGATCATTCTCCACCGGCTTCAGCTCAGTCCCCGTGCCGCGTCCTATGCACGCCACGCTTTCCACGCAGGCCGGCACATCCGCGCCAAGCCGCGCCGCCCGCGCCCGCCAGTCTTCGGGCAGGCCATGCGCCTCCCGCACCAGCCGAAACACCGCCCCCGCATCCGCCGACCCACCGCCCAGCCCGGCGGCCACCGGCAGGTTCTTTTCCAGCGTGATCGCCAAACCCGCGGCACGAGGCAGCACGGACAACGCCTTAGCGACGATATTACCAAACGGATCAGTGAGTTGATCCGCGAACTCGCCAATGACACGCAACTCATCCGCCGCCGCCAGCCGCGCCGTCAGCCGATCCCCTCCATCGACGAAGGCGAACAGCGTTTCGAGCTCATGATAACCATCCTCCCGCCGCCGCCTGACGTGCAGAGCGAGATTGATCTTGGCAAAGGCTGTCCCGACAAGCATTCGCGGCAAATAGCGACAAACCTGGCGATTGTCCGCATGGGGAAATGATCAGTGCGGATACGCCTTGAGAAACGGCTCGAGGTATTCGCGATAAGGCTCTGCTGAACCGACCGGCTTGCGATTGATGGGCTTGCGGACCTGCATTACGCTCGACGTCGTGACTGTTCGGGGATTCTCGTGGGGTGCGAAGACTTGCGGTTCTTCCGTGAGGCCGCAATGAGCCATGATGCGGCCTATCCAGCTGGGGGGATCGGCGACCATCGCCTCGTACGGCACGACCAGGAGCCGTTCGCCCAAAATCTCCTGCCATCGGTCCAGCAATTGCTCTTCGAGCTGGAAATGCACCGCAATATCTTCGAGGTCATAGCTCCATGGAACGCCCGCGAGGAAATGCGTGCGAAAGCAGGACCAGGCGCAATCGAGCGGGTCCCGGGTCATCCAGATCAGCGGCGCTTCCGGCAGTAGCGCGGCGGCGAGTCCCAAGAACCGGCTCGTGTCCATGGACTTGTCGACGATGCGGCCGGGGCCGGGGAAACGATCGTTCATCCAATGCGCCCAGAGACGCGCGGCGGGAGCTACGCCGTTCTTCGCGACATATGCGACAAGCGCCGGATAGGCCGTCCCCCCGACATCGCGTGAAAGGATTCTCAACCGGTTGATTTCCGCCCCATCGGAAACGGCGCTGTGGCTGGTGAGGATCTGCTCGACCAGCGTCGTGCCCGAGCGCGGCAAGCCGGTGACGAAGATCGAACGCCCGGTCGGCTCGCGCTGTTCGCACGCGAGGGCATCGATCCCCTTCGCATCATAACCGCTCACCGCATCCAGCGCCCCAGCGCGATCACGCTCGCGATCATAGGCCTGTTCGGTCTTTTTCAGCTTCGCGCCCTGCGCAAAGGCGGCGAATGCAAGCGCATGCTCACCCAGGTCAACGTAGGCCTTACCCAATGCGTAAGAATAGGCTGCGCGCGCTGCCGGAGCCCCGTTCTCCACGGCCCGACCGGCGGCGATCATCCGCTCGGCCAGTTCCGGCTCCTCGGCAAAATCGACCAATGTCGAAAGAGGCAACCAAGCCTGGCCGATGTCAGGGCGCAGGCATGTAACGCGTTCGAGTTGCAGGCGCGCTTCGTCGAGGTGTCCAAGGGGTAAAGCAGCCGCACCCCGGCTATAGGCGTTGGCTGCGGGGTCCGGCAGGTCTTCGGGCAACGCGCATATTACCGCGTATGCCTGGCGAAAACCCCCGCACCGCGCGAGCAAGCCGGCCTGCTGGTAACGTGCCTGGGGATGCCCGCCGGAAGCTTCGACGAAGCACTCCATCGCCTCGCGCGACAGAGCCACCTCGCCTTGTTCGGCTGCAATGTGCGCGATTTGGTGCCATTGCGGCCCCATTGGCACCTTTTGCGCCAGCAGTTCCCCGATGCTTTCAACAATGGCTGCGCGATCCCGCCGCTCCAGCGCGCGCTGGAACCGGTCGACCAGCACCGCCGACGCCGCCAGATCGGCGCTTGCCGAGCCATGAGTTCCGGGGGGCCTGGACACGTATTTAATACCGAATTTTGCTTGATTTACTTCGAGGCCAGAGAGGCGATGCGGCTAATGACCGCAACCACGTAAGTGTAGCAAATTGTGTCGCTCGCCTCGAGATTGTCGCACCGTGTGACAAATCCCGCTTGAAGTCCTTAGGAATGCAAGCATAGTCCGCTTCAGGAGAGGCCGCCGCATCACTCCGAACAATCGGTGGGTACGGCTAATGAGAGAGTGAATGGCCATGACGGCCCGAGCTTCCAAGAATGGGGAGGGCACAAGCTCCTTCCTGGTGCAGGCTCAGTCCTTGCGCGACTATAAGCCGCAGACTGCTGCCGGTCCCATTTCCGGTTTTGAGATCCTCCTGGAAGGCGAGGCGCTTAACGCTGGCGCTTGTGCGCCACGAGACGCGCCGCGCTGGTTGGAAGAGGTTAAGGGTGCGATCGAGGCTGCCGAAGAAGCGGGCTTACGCTCCTATCGCATTGAAATCGCGCCTGATGGAACGATTGCCCTGGTCGTCTGCATGCAGTCCGAAGCGGGAGTGGACACAGACGCCGAGGCCACCTCGACGGCCGCCTGACCGCAAGATCACATATTCGGATAGTTCGGCCCACCGCCCCCCTCGGGCGTGACCCATTCGATGTTCTGCGGGGGGTCCTTGATATCGCAGGTCTTGCAGTGGACGCAGTTCTGGGCGTTGATGACGAGGTGCGGCGCGCCTTCTTCCACGCCCACCCACTCGTACACCGCCGCCGGGCAATAACGCGCTTCGGGGCCGGCGTAGAGCGGCCAGTTGACCCGGGGCGGAATTGTCGGGTCCTTCAGGATGAGGTGGCAGGGCTGATCCTCTTCATGGTTGGTTCCGGATAGGAACACGGAAGAGAGGCGGTCGAAGCTCAGCACCCCGTCGGGCTTGGGATAGACTATCGGCTGATAAAGATCGGCACGTCGGGTGTTCTCGGCGTCGGTGTGATGGCCGAGCGTGAACGGCAGGCCGAGCTTCAGCGTGCGCAGCCACATGTCGAGGCCGGCGAGCACGGTGCCGAGCGCGCCGCCGAACCGGGCCACCAGCGGCTGGGCATTACGCACCTTGTTCAGCTCATCCGCGATCCAGCTGGAACGTACGGCGCTATCATATTCAGAAAGCTGATCTTTCTCTCGCCCGTCCGCGATGGCGGCGGCGACCGCTTCGGCGGCGAGCATGCCGCTTTTCATCGCGGTATGCGTGCCCTTGATGCGCGGCACGTTCACGAAGCCGGCCGCGCAGCCGATCAGGGCGCCGCCGGGGAAGGCGAGTTGCGGCACGCTTTGCCAGCCGCCCTCGTTGATCGCCCGCGCGCCGTAAGCGACGCGGCGGCCGCCTTCGAGCACCTCGCGGATGGCCGGATGGTGCTTCCAGCGCTGGAATTCCTCGAACGGGCTCACATAAGGATTGGCGTAATCGAGCGCGGTGACGAAGCCGAGCGCCACCTGGCCATTCGCCTGGTGGTAGAGAAAGCCGCCGCCCCAGGCGTCCCGTTCCGACAGCGGCCAGCCCTGGGTATGGATCACGCGGCCGGGTTCATGCTTTTCGGGAGCGATGTCCCACAATTCCTTGATACCCAGCCCATAAATCTGCGGCCGGCTTTTCGCATCGAGCGCGAAACGGGTCTTGAGCCGCTTGGTGAGGTGGCCCCGTGCGCCCTCTGCAAGCAGGGTGTAGCGGGCATGCAGTTCCATCCCCGGCTGATAATCGGCCTTGTGCGAACCATCGGCGGCGACGCCCATGTCCTGCGTCGCCACGCCGATAACCGCGCCTTCTGAGCCCGTCGAAGGATCGTCGAACAGCACTTCCGAAGCGGGGAAGCCGGGGAAGACCTGCACGCCGAGCGCCTCGGCCCGCTCCGCCAGCCAGCGGCACAAGGTGCCGAGCGAACCGGTGTAGTTCCCGGTATTGGCCATCAGCGGCGGCAGGAGCAGGTGCGGCATCGCCCACTTGCGGCGCCGGGTAAGGATCCAATGCTCGTTCGAGGTCACCGGCACTTCCGCCAGCGGGCAGGTCTCGCGCCAGTCGGGTAGAAGCTCGTCCAGTGCGCGCGGATCGATCACGGCGCCGGACAGGATATGCGCCCCGACTTCGGAGCCTTTTTCCAGCACCACGACTTCGAGTGCATCGTTCAACTGCTTGAGGCGGATCGCCGCCGCCAGCCCCGCCGGGCCGGCGCCGACGATCACCACGTCGACCGGCATGGATTCGCGTTCGCTCACGGATAGCGGCCGTGCATGTGTGTCACCATGCAGTCGGGCTTGATACGCCGCGCGCGGCAGGTCAAGACCGGCCCCAATGATGCCAAGCCGCGCCGCCCTTCCCCTCGCCGAGCAGATCGCCGCCGCGCAAGACTGGTGGCGCGAAGCCGGTGTCGACCTTGCATTCGCCGACGAGCCGCAGGGCTGGCTGGCCGAGCCGGCGACCGAGGACCAGGCCCATTCGCCCGCGTCCGCCCCCCGCGCGCCGGCTGAGCCGGAAGCGCCGCGCATCGGCGACGATCCCGCGACCTGGCCGCAGGACCTGGCAGCCTTCCACCGCTGGTGGCTGGAAGAACCGAGCCTTGATCGGGGTGGCACCCATCCCCGTATCGCCCCACGCGGTCCGCAAGGCGCGGCGCTGGCGATCCTGGTGCCGATGCCCGAGGCGGAGGACGGCGAGACGCTGCTGTCAGGCGCGCAAGGGCGGCTGGTGGCCTCGATGGCGCAGGCCATGGGGTTCCAGCCGGAGGCGATCTATCTGGCGAGCGCCCTGCCCTGCCACATGACCCTGCCCGACTGGGCCGGCATGGCCCGCGACGGCTTGGGCGCGGTACTGCTCCATCATCTGGCCCTGGCGGCGCCGGAACGGCTGATCGTGCTGGGACGGGACGTTTCGCCGCTGCTGGGGCACGATCCGACGCAATCGCCTCCCGCCTTTAGCGAATTAGCGATTCAAGGGCGCAAGCTGCCGCTAATGACGAGCTTTTCGCCCGCGCGCCTGCTGGAACATCCCAGACTGCGCCGTGGCCTGTGGCAGCGTTGGCTGGATTGGATCGAGGGGGATATGTGTTGAAGCCGGCTTGGCTGGGGTTCGCCGCGTTGACCGCGCTCGCATTCGGGGCAGTCGCGGCCAGTGCCCAACCCACGCGCGAATACTTCTCCGCCCTGGCGGAACGCGGCGTGACGCCGCGCCAGCTCGACGATCAGGAGCGCGACTATTACCGCGCGGTGTTCGCGGCTATCGACCGGCGCGACTGGACGGGCGCCGCCGCGCTAATCGACCAGAAGCCCGATGGCCTGCTAGCCCCCGTCGCTCGTGCCGAGCTTTATCTCGCCGCCGGTTCGCCCCGCGTGGAGCTTCCCAGCATCCAGGCATGGCTGGAACGGGGGCGCAACCTGCCGCAAGCGGCGCAACTGGGCCGGCTGGCGCTTTCGCGCGGCGCCAAGACGATGCCCGACTTGCCGGCCGAGCGCAGCTTCTATCGTCTGGACAACCAGCCCAAGCGCATCCGCCCCGCCACGATCGAGGACGGGACGATGCCGGCGGATATCCGCCAGGCCATTCTCGACAGGATCACCGGCGACGATCCTGATGGCGCACGCCTGCTGCTGGACGGAATCGACGCCGTGCTCAGCCCTCAGGCACGTGCCGAATGGCGCCAGCGCGTGGCGTGGAGCTATTACATCGAGAACATGGACCCCCAGGCGCTGGCGATCGCCCAGACGGTGTCCATGAATGGCAGCGGGGCCTGGGTCGCGGAAGGCGAATGGACCGCCGGGCTCGCCGCCTGGCGGCTGGGCGACTGCACGCAGGCCGGCGAAGCGTTCGAGCGGGCCGCCCAGGGCGCCGCCAATCGGGAGCTGCGGGCCGCGGCCTCTTACTGGGCGGCGCGCGCCGCCGTGCGCTGCCGCAATCCGGCGCGCAGCACGGCGCTGCTGCGCGCGGCGGCGAGCGACGACGAGACGCTTTACGGCATGCTCGCGGCCGAACAGCTGGGCACGGAACTGCCGGCGCGGCTGAAGGAATCGGACTTCTCGGCCAGCGACTGGCGCACGCTGGGCGGTATCGAGAATGTCCGTATCGCCATCGCGCTGGCGGAAATCGGGCGGGACGATCTTTCCAGCAAGGTGCTGCTGCACCAGGCGAAGATCGGCGATCCGAACCAGTATGCCGGCCTCTCGCGGCTGGCGCGCGCGCTCAGCCTTCCGTCGACCCAGCTCTATATGGCCTACAACGCGCCGAACGGCGCCGCGCCCGATCCGGCCTCCGCCTATCCGGCGCCCAAGTGGGCACCGGCCAACGGCTGGCAGGTGGACCCGGCGCTGGCCTATGCCCATACGCTGCAGGAATCGAACTTCCGGGCAAGCGCGGTCAGCCCCGCCAACGCGCAGGGCCTGATGCAGATCACACCGATCACCGTGCGCGAGCATGCGCCCCGCCTGGGCCTCAGCGCCAGCCAGGTGAATATCTTCGATCCGGCGACCAACCTCGCTTTCGGGCAGCAGAACCTGGAGATGCTGCGCGACAGCCCGGCGACGGGCGGCGCGCTGCCCAAGGTAATGGCCGCCTATAACGCGGGGCTCAGCCCGGTGACGCGCTGGAATTCCGAAGTGCGGGACCAGGGCGATCCGCTGCTGTACATGGAATCGATTCCCTATTGGGAAACCCGCGGCTACGTGGCCATCGTCATGCGTAACTACTGGATGTACGAACGGCAGGCGGATGCCGAATCCACCAGCCGCGTTGCCTTGGCGCAGAACGCCTGGCCCGTCTTCCCCAGCCGGGAACAAGGCAGCGGGCGCGTCTATCTCTCCGCCGGGTCGCGCTGATGGCGATCGACGAGAGCCGGGTCTTCAAGCCGATCAACATCGCCTTGCTGACCATATCCGATACGCGCGGACCTGAGGAAGATACCTCGGGCGACATCCTCGCGCAGCGGATCGTCGCCGCCGGCCACGCCCTAGCCGCACGGGCGATCGAGAAAGACGATGCCGACGCCATCGAGCGCCGGTTCAACGCCTGGATCGATGATCCCCGGATCGATGCGATCGTCTCCACCGGCGGCACGGGGCTGACCGGCCGCGACGTGACGCCCGAGGCGATGGGCCGGGTTCAGGACAAGAGCATCGAGGGCTTCGGCGAGCTGTTCCGCTGGATCAGCTACAAGACGATCGGCACCAGTACCGTGCAATCGCGCGCCTGCGCAGCGGTGGCGCGGGGAACCTACCTCTTCGCCCTCCCCGGCTCCAACGGCGCGGTGAAGGACGGCTGGGACGGCATCCTCGCCGAACAGCTCGACAGCCGCAACCGGCCCTGCAATTTCGTCGAGCTGATGCCGCGCCTGCGCGAGACGTAGTTCGAGACTCTGCCAGACCTCTTCCACGTTCCGTCACCCTGAACTTGTTTCAGGGTCCATTCCTCCGTCCAGCACGCAACCATCGGGGTGACCCGATGCAAGCCGCGCGGCCGCGCTCAAAATATGCAGTTCAGAGAAATCCGCGGGATGGACCCTGAAACAAGTTCAGGGTGACGAGTGTGGGGTTGCGGGGTACTTTCGCCTACTCGTGCCGAAGCGCCTCGATCGGGTCGAGCCGGGAAGCCCGGCGCGCGGGGTAGTAGCCGAAGGCGATGCCCAGCAAGGCGCAGAACAGGAACGCGCCGACGTTCGATACCGGATCGACGACCCACGGCACATCGATCACGCCTGCCAGAAGATAGGACAGGCCGAGCGCCAGCACGATCCCGATCAGCCCGCCGAAGCAGCACAGCACCACGGCCTCGGTGAGGAATTGCAGCTGCACCTCGCGCGCCAGGGCGCCGATGGCCAGGCGGATGCCGATCTCCCGCGTCCGCTCCGTCACCGAAACGAGCATGATGTTCATGATGCCGATGCCGCCGACCACCAGGCTGATCCCGGCGATCGCGGCCACCGCCACCGTCAGCGTCGAGACGGCCGTCTGCACGGCATCGTTCACCTGAGCGGAATCGATAATGTTGAAATCGTTCTGCTCACCCGGCTGGAGCAGGCGCCGCTGGCGCAGCAGGTCGATCAGCGCCTGCTGGATCGACGAGCTTTGGTAAGCGGGATCGTAGGAAATTACCATGTAGCCGATCGTATCCGCGCCGGTGAAGCGGCGCTGGACGTTCTTCAGCGGCATGAACACCGAATTGTCATCATCCTGGTTGTTGCCGCCCTGCGAACGGCTGGCGAACACACCGATCACCGTGCACGAGACATCGTCAAGCCGCATCTGCTCGCCCAACGGGCTTACATTCGGGACGAAAATCTCCTGCAGTACCTTCGGCCCGATGATGCAGACATTGGCGCCGGCGGATTCCTCTGCGGGAGTGAAGCGGCGGCCCTGGTCGATTCCGATGCCCCGGGCATCCATGAACGCATTGCTCACGCCTTCCACGCGCGAAGACCAGTTCTGGCCGTTGTGGAACGCCTGGACGCTCTTGTTGACCTCACCCGCCACGGATTCGACGCCGGCCAGCTGCTCGCGCACGGCGATGACGTCATCCTCCTTGAACGGGCGCGGCGGCCGGTTGTCCTCGGTCTGCTGCGGGAAGGCGATCAGTACGTTCGAGCCGAGCGAGGATATCTGCTCCTGGATCGAAGCCGTGACGCCCTTGCCCAAGGCGACCATGGTGATCACCGCGGCCACGCCGATGATGATGCCGATCGTCGTCAGGAACGAGCGCATCAGGTGGCGGCGCAATTCGCGCATCGCGAGGAGGAGCGTGGCGCCGAACATCAGGCGCTCACCGGTTCGCCGGCCCGGTGGCCGCGCTCGGTGCGTTCCACCAGGCCATCGCGGAAATGGACGATGGTGCGGGCGAAGGCGGCCATCTCCGGCTCGTGCGTGACCAGCAGGATCGATATCCCGCGGCCATTGAGTTCCGACAGCAGTTGCATGATCTCGATCGAACGCTCCGTGTCGAGGTTGCCGGTCGGCTCGTCCGCCAGCAGCACTTCCGGCTCGGTGACGAGCGCGCGGGCAATGGCCACGCGCTGCTGCTGGCCGCCGGAAAGCTCGGCCGGCGTGTGATCGGCCCAGGGGCCAAGCCCCACCATGTCGAGGGCCTTCATCGCCGCCTCGCGCCGGGCAGCGCGCTTTTCACCCCGATAGAGCAGCGGAAGCTCCACGTTCTCGATCGCGCTGGTCCTGGACAGCAGATTGAAACCCTGGAACACGAAGCCGAGATACTTGCGCCGGAGCAGCGAACGCTGGTCGGGCGTCAGCGATTGCACTTCCACCCCCTTGAAGCGGAAGATACCCGATGTCGGCGTATCGAGGCAGCCGAGGATATTCATCGTGGTCGACTTGCCCGATCCGGACGGGCCCATCACCGCGATGAAATCCCCCGAGGCGATGCGCAGGTCGATGCCCTTCAACGCCTGGAAGGCGGCCGAGCCCTGGCCGAAGGTCTTGGTTATCCCCTTCAGTTCGATGAGCGGCTGGCCGGTAGGTTGCTCGCTCACTTGGCGGCCTTTGCCTTGATCCCGGTGACGACCTTCATGCCGGCCTTGAGCTCCTTGGAGCTGACGGCGGTAAGCCGCCCGTTGCTTTCGCCGGTGACCACATCGATTTTCTGCAATGTGCCGTCATCCCTCAGCACGTAGACCTGCTGGCGGCTGCCGGCGCCGATGGTGGCCTTCTGCTCTTCCTGCTGCAAGCCGACCTGGACGTTCAGGCCGGCGCCCCCCGTCTGCGGCTTGTTCGCCTCATCGGGATTGAAGCGCAGGGCGCCGTTGGGGACCAGCAGGCTGACCGCGGTGCTGCCGGTATCGATCGTCGCCGTCGCCGTCATCCCAGGGCGCAGCAGACCGTCGGAATTGGCCACCGCGAGGCGCGCCTCGTAATCGACCACGGTGTTGGCCTGCGCCTGCGTCCCGCTCTGGCTAGCCTGTGCCGCGCTGGCGGTGTTGCTGGAGGCAAGATCGACTCGCTCCACCAGCGCCGGGAAGCGGCGGCCGGGATAGGCGTCCACGGTGAAATCGGCTTTCTGTCCCGCCTTCACCTGGCCGACATCGGCCTCGTCCACGGCGACCCTGAGCTGCATCGCCGAAAGATCCTCGGCGATCACGAACAGGGTGGGCGTGTTGAACGAGGCGGCGACGGTCTGCCCCGGCTCCACCTGGCGGGCGAGGACGACACCGGAAACGGGCGAGCGGATCACCGCCCGGTCGCGATTGGTCATGTTGGACGAAAGCTGTGCCTGCGATGCCACGACATTGGCCTGCGCGGAGTTCACCGCCGCCTTATCGCGGGCGACATTCGCCTCAGCCGCTTCCATCTCCGTTTTCGAGGGCACCTTGCCGCCCGACAGGCGTGAGACTTCCTGCAAGCGGGCAAGCTGCGCCGTATCGACGTTCAGCGTCGCCGCCGCCTGCGCCACTTGCGCGCGCGCCGCATCCAGGTTGGCCCGCGCCTGGCGAATCTGATCCTCGATCACATCGGTGTTGATCTCAGCCAGCACCTGGCCGCGCGCGACGCGATCGTTGACGTCCACGAACACCCGGTCGATCCGGCCCGAGACTTCCGAACCGACCTGCACCTGGTTTGTCGGCCGCAGGTTACCCGTGGCGGTCACGGTGAGATCGAGCGATCGCTGCGCCACGGGCTGGGTGATGTATTCCGGCTTGTTCCCGCGCGAACCGCCGAAATACCACAGGGCCAGCAGCAGCACGATCAGTGCCGGCACCCAGTATTTCGCCCAGCGGAGCCAGCGCGGCCGTTCCGTCGTGCCAAGGAATTCATCCACCGACTGCGGCTGATCGGCCGCGGAGGTCATTGCGCTCGTCTCGTTCATTGTTCGGTCCCGTCGCTGATGGGCAGGGGATAATCGGCCGGCGACCAGCCGCCGCCGAGCGCTTGCGTCAACCGCACGAAGGCGCTGGCGCGATCCGCCTCGGCGCCGACCTGGGCATTGCGCGCCGAGAGCAGCTGGTTTTCGGAAGTGAGCAGGTTCTGGAAATCGCTCAGGCCCGCCTGGTACTGGCTGCGGGCGAGGATCGCCGAATTGTTCGCCGCGTCGAGCGCTTCCGCGTAGATATCCACCCGCTGCCCGGATCGGTCGAGGTCCACGGCGGCGGTCTCCACATCCTCCAGCGCGCCGAGGATCGATTGCCGCCAGGCGGCGAGCGATCCCTGAGCGGCGGCCCGGGCACTGTCGATCTGCGCGCGAGTGCGGCCACCGTCGAAGATGAGCTGGCTGATGCTGCCGAACACGCCGCCGGTAATGACGTCGAACAGGTTGCCGAGGCCGAGCGACGATGTGCCGACCGTGCCGCCGAGCTGGATGGCCGGCAACAATTGCGCGCGGGCGACATCGATGCGCGCCATGCTGGCGACGAGCGAAGCCTCCGCCCCGCGCACGTCCGGTCGGCGGCGCAGCACTTCGGCCGGCGCCTCGAACCCCGCGACCGCCGGCGGTGTGGGTATGGCGGCGGGCGCTTCGAGCAGGCCCAGCACGCGGCCCGGCGGCTCCCCGATCAAGGTGGAGATGGCATTGGCGGTGGAGGCGAGGCTGCTCTCCAGCAAGGGAATGGTCGCCGCCGTCTGCGCGCGCTGGCCGCGCGCCTGCTCGACATCCAGGCTGGAAACGAGGCCGGCCTGCACTCTCCAGCGGGCGATCTGCAGGTTCTCGTCCTGATAATTCAGCGTGTCGCGGGCAATGGCGAGCTGCTGCGCGGTGGCGCGCGCGCTGATCGTCGCCAGCGCCACTTGCCCGGCGATCACGCGCTGGAGATCGGCCAGCGAATAACCGGCGGCAGCCAGGTCCGCCTGCGACGCGGCGACATTGGCGCCGATGCGGCCGAACAGATCCAGTTCCCAACTCGCATCCGCGCCGAGAGAAATCAGCGGATCGTCGGCCGCGTTGTCGAGCAGGTCCTGCTGGGCCCGGCCGCTGCCGGACACTTGCGGCAGGTAACCGGCGCGCGTGCCGGCAAGCTGCGCGCGCGCCTGGTCCAGCCGCGCGGCGCTCTGTGCCAGATCGAGGTTGTTCGCCAGCGCGGCCTCGACGAACTGGGTGAGCATCGGATCGTCGAGCAGCCGCCAGTACCGCGCGACATCCAGCGAGGCCGGCGCCTGCTCGGTCTCCGCCCATGTGGCGGGGACAGCTATTCCGGCCTCGGGCGGCGCGATCACCGGCGTCGCGCAACCGGCGAGCGCCAACGAACCGATCGGGCCGGCGAGCACGGCGAGCGCACGTTTTCGGGACACCGAAGCGCTGGTCATCATTCCTGTGATCCTGGCAAAGGGTCGGCACGGCCGATGCCGCGCAGGGCGATATCGACGATCTCCCTGGGATCGCCGATCGGCCGGTCGGTCAGCATCGGATGGGTCATCGCCAGCACCAGCCCGTGCAGCGTGCGGGCCGCATCGTCCGGGCTGACACGCAGGCGTGCGGCGTGAGGGTGCAACAAGTCGGCCACGGCTTGATAGCCGAGGCGGCGTTGCTCGAACATATGCGGCGCCGAGGTGGGCTCGCGGAAACCGACCGCGGCGAACAAGGCCATGACACGCTTGGTCCGCGCTTGAAGCAGCGTGACCAGTTCCACCAGGCAGGTCTCCAGATCCGCCTCCGAACCGAGCGCCGCCAGTGTATCCCAGCCACCCTTGGGATCGAAGGCATCGGCGAAGATCGCATCGATGATCGCATCCTTGGTGGCGAAGACGCGGAAGATAGTGCCCTCGGCAAGGCCGGCCGCTTCGGCGATCTCGCGGGTGCTCACGTCCTTGCCCCGCTCTACCAGCAGCTTCTCGGTCACGGCCATGATCGCCCGTCGCCGTTCCGCGGCCGGTAATGCGGGAGCCCTGCTCATGGACCGCATGATAGTGAGTGAGCGCTCACTCATCAAACGGTTTCTCTGCACGGCAAGGCCGGACGAGCCGCCGCGCCCCGCCATCCGGTCCTTCTGATTGCACCAATCGGTCACAGGCCCCCCGCCCATCTGCCGCCCCTATGTGCTATAGCATCATAATACAGTGATACACGCAATCCCCTTTGTGAAGAGGTGTGCCGACTTTTTTATCTCGTCAAAGCGCCAAATGCGCACACGGCGGTCGTTCCGGCTCATCACACGGCTTCTGTTGCAGCAATATCACCATCTCAGATCTCGCCACCGTATTGCTACGGATAAATGTTCTCTTTATGTTCCTTTGCATGGAGCGCGACAAATTCCCCGCTGTCGAGGGGCGCGGCGCCCAGTCCGCCCAGGTGCCGGATCGCTTCGGCCTGCCCGGCCGCGAAACGGATGGGGACTGGCGCGACGCGATGGAGGCGCTTGACGGCCCGCCGGCGAAGCTGCGCACCACGGTCACCGAAGAACATCCCAAGACGATCGTCACTTTCAACCAATCGCCCGACATCGGCTTCGATCGCTCCATCAATGCCTATCGCGGCTGCGAGCATGGCTGCATCTATTGCTTCGCCCGGCCCACCCACGCCTTCCACGACCTGTCCCCCGGCCTCGATTTCGAAACCAAGCTCTTCGCCAAGCCCCAGGCCGCCGCGCTGCTGCGTCAGACGCTCGCCAAGCCGCGTTACCGGCCGAAGCCCATTGCCATGGGCACGAATACCGATCCCTATCAGCCGATCGAGGGCCGTTACGGCATCACCCGCCAGGTGCTCGAGGTCTGTCTCGAAACGCGCCATCCGGTGACGATCACCACCAAGTCCGACCGCGTGCTGCGCGATCTGGACCTGCTGCGCGAATTGGCCGCGCGGCGGCTGGTAGCGGTGGCCGTCTCGGTCACCTCGCTCGACCCCAGGCTCTCGCGCCTGCTCGAACCGCGCGCCCCGGCGCCGGCGAAGCGCCTGGCGGCGCTCGGCACGCTGGTGGAGGCCGGCGTACCCACGCATTGCTCGGTCGCCCCGGTCATCCCGGCGATCACCGATGAATTCATGGAGGAGATCGTCGCCCGCGCCGGCGGGCTGGGCGTCACCTCCGCCGGGTGGATTCCGCTTCGCCTGCCTTATGAAGTCGCACCGCTGTTTCGCGAATGGCTTCTGGTCCACTTTCCCGATCGGCATGACAAGGTGATGGGCATCGTCCGCTCCATCCGCGGGGGGCGTGACAATGACCCTGGTTTCGTCACCCGGATGAGGCCGAGCGGCGTCTGGGCCGATCTTTTCCGCGCCCGGTTCCGCCTGGCGCGCAAGCGGGCGGGCATGGGCAAAGTGCGCTTCGAGCTTGATTGCACGCACTTCCGCCCCGGCGGGGGCGCAGCGCAATTGCCCCTGTTCCCAGAGGGCTGACCGGCGCACCGGGCGGTGCAATTCCGCCACACCAAAATATTTTGCAGTGCGGAACGCTTATCACCACTGTGAGTATTGTAGGCGTCGCACGGCTTTCACCCGGACGGCAAAGGGACCGCGTCGGGCAGCTCGACCAAAGGGGAGTTCAGATGAGAAAAGTAGTATTAGGGATTGCGACGGCCGCGGCTGTCTTCGCATCCCCAGCGCTTGCGCGAGACGGCTCGCTGTATGCCGGCATCGAAGGAGGCGTGAATATTCCGAACGACATCAAGTTCGATGTCACCTCCACCGATCAGACGATCCGCGCCGACACCGGCAACAACTGGGAAGCCGACGCCTTGCTCGGCTATGATTTCGGCGCCTTCCGCCTGGAAGGCGAAGCCGGTTACAAGAACTTCGACATCAACGCCCTGCGCTGGAGCGGGCCACCACAGCCGTTCGGCGCGACCGTTCCGGCCGATGGCGACGTCAAGATCTATTCCAGCATGGTCAACGCTCTGTTCGACATGGGCGGCAACGACGGCATCGGCGTGTCGTTCGGTGGTGGCGCGGGTATCGCCGGCGTCAAGGCCAACGTGGATACCCCGGCGTTCCTCGATGCCAGTGACACGGCTTTTGCCTGGCAAGGTATCGCGGCGCTGCGCATTCCGCTCAGCGACCATGTCGATCTCGGCGTGAAGTATCGTTACTTCAACGTGGAGAACCTGAAGATCGCCAATGAGCTGGGCCAGCCGATGAAGGCTGACATCAGGACGCATTCGGTGCTCGGCTCGTTGCTGGTCAACTTCGGCGGCCGTGCGGCTCCTCCGCCGCCTCCGCCTCCGCCGCCCCCACCGCCGCCTCCGCCGCCTCCGCCGCCTCCGCCTCCGCCGCCCCCTCCGCCTCCGCCGCCGCCTCCGGTCGCGCAGTGCAACCAGGGGCCGTACATCGTGTTCTTCGACTGGGATAAGTCGGACATCACGCCGGAAGCTGCGGGCATCCTCAACAGCGCCGTCACGGCCTACCAGAACTGCGGCACCGCCGCGATCATGCTGGCCGGCCACGCGGACCGTTCGGGTTCGACGCAGTACAACGTCGGCCTGTCGGAGCGGCGCAACACCAGCGTGCGCAACTACCTGACCGGCCGGGGCATCCCGGCGGCGCGCATCAGCAGCCAGGCCTTCGGCGAGAGCATGCCGCGGGTGCCGACTGCCGACGGTGTGCGCGAGCCGCAAAACCGCCGTGTGGAAATCACTTACGGTCCGGGCTCGGGCCGCTAAGCGAAGCTCACGGCTTCACGCCTAAAGAGGGGCCGGGAGACAAGTTCTCCCGGCCCTTTTTGTTTGGCGCTTGCGGAG